>Ga0209571_1000023_pt1 | contig 395881 bp, 385 predicted proteins | sample EBPBio102011_DNA_FD_185866 | JGI IMG/M metagenome (GOLD analysis project Ga0209571, IMG submission 185866) | Wastewater treatment Type I Accumulibacter community from EBPR Bioreactor in Madison, WI, USA - Reactor 1_1/10/2011_ DNA (SPAdes)... | ecosystem: Engineered > Bioreactor > EBPR >... | reverse complement strand
CATCCGCCTCACGCAGCTTCGCGATGATCTGTTCCGGCGTAAAACGTTGACGTCCCATAACTTTCTCCAATTCTTTCGCCACAATGGGCTCTCTCTAGAATTGGACCAGTTTTTCCAAGGCAGACCAAAAAGATAGGGAGGTAGAACGGGAGACTTGTGCGTTGGCGAGTGAAGATTGCCAGCCGTCGGTACGCGGCGAGAAGGCCGCGGACAGTTTTGGTTCCCGCGCCTGCTACCGCAATTGACTGTCCTTGCTGCCGCGGCGGTTGATGCCCGCCGGTCGAACGCTGCATCGCGTGACGATTGGCAGGCTACGCATGTGCGTGTTCCGGGTAAGGCCTGGCGGCGCGCTTTCGGTATATCCGCGCCGCAATCGTCGCAAAAACTGGCTCCTTCCCCAACCGGGAGCCGCGCCCGCGCACTCTTGACCGCGTCGGACACCGTATCGTCGATCTGATCCTGCACGGCGCCGTCACGCGCCCAGCCGTTGGCCATAATCTGTCTCCGTTCGTAAAACGCGGAATCGCTGCGGAAGCTCCCGGCGGTGTTGCGGGCAAGCGTGAAAACGGCGGCTCCAACTCTCGCCGGGCCGCCGTTTGATGTCCGTGTTCGAAGAACGAGACTAGCTCGCGTTGAGCCCATGTTTCAGCGCCGACATCTGGCCGTGCCCTTCACGCACCGAGGTGAAGGCGGTCTGGACCAGCTGACGCACTGCGGGGTCGAGATCGTCATCCTTTAGCGCGCTTTCGAACTTCGCCTTGATATGGTCCTCGCCGCGCTCGACCTCGGCGACGACAGCTGAATCGTCGCGTTCGCCGGTCAGCTTGTCGCGCAGGCCGAGGAAAGCGCGGTGCGCCGATGCGAGCACGGTGCCGTCGTCTTCGGGGTTGCCGCCAAGTTCGCGAACCTTCGACTGGAAATTCGCGACGATCGTCTGACGCTCGTTTGCGCGGCTCAGAAACTGGTCCTTGAACTGCGCGGCATTGGCTTCTTCGGCGGCCTTGCGATAGCCATCGACGCTGTCGAGCGTTGTCGCGATCAGCGAATTGAGCGTTGCGACATTCTTGTTATCGAACATTCTGAAATCCTTTTGGATAGTGACGCCGTCGAAGTTTCGAGGGCCGTACGATTCCCAACCACTATCCCGCGCCAGAGTTGCGAAGCGCACGCGGAAACTAACATGCATCATGAAGATAGAGCGGCAGAGCATGTTTCGCAGCTGGAGTTGAGTTCGCAACTTAAGCCGCTGCGCCGCGTAGTGCAGACAACCCCGTCTCCTGGCGCCGTCTCGTCTCACGGATTTCAGGAGACGCGGCCAATCATTCTGGACGGGATTGCGTTTCCGCTTCGGCGGCTGGATTTATGCCTGCGGGGTTTCGTTTGCAGACGCCGAACTATTGGCGATCGGTCTGCCGGATAAACCCCAACTTCTCGCACAGCCGACGTAGGGCTCGCTGCCGCTCGACCTCACTCTGCGCGATGTCTTCTGCAGATGGAGCCGGTGGCTGATCGACAAACATTAACGCATCCCGATCTGCGTTTCTTTCTTCGATATCCGGGTTGGGTTCTACCGGCGAGGGGATGCCGTGCGATCGTGCAGCCTCGTGCGCTATGACCAGCGCACGGCAGCGCGGCTTGATCTGTCCCACGACGTCGGGCGGCAGAATGCCGTTTTCTGCCTTTTGAAAGGAGAGCTGGTCTTCGGCCGCCTGATACGCTCCTTCGCCGGACTCCGGGGCCCGTTTCTCGGCGGCCGGTGACGAGGCGCTTTTGCCCGATATGGGGCCATCGGAACAGCCCGCGATCAAGGGAAGACAAAAGGCGATCAGGCAAGGCGCGAGGGGCTTTGAGAACCAACTTAGGCCAGGCATTGCGCACGAACGTCATCTGCGAGCCGACCCCTGTCCGCGCTCGCCTGCTCGAATTTGAGCCGGCGAGCGGCCATGGCGTGCCAAGCGGCGGCGGAACGCAGGTCACGTGCGCGCACGTGCGCGAGGTCGGCGCGCGCCGCATCGGCCTCGCATCGGTGGGCATGGTCGCGATAAAGGTCACTTGTAGTGGGCATGGAGTTTCCCCTTGGTCAGCCGAGCAGCTTGGCGATGAAGGACCTTATTTTTTTGGCGGGAGCGTGTGTCGTCAGGCCTGGCGTATTGGTAAAGCGGATCGGCCTGCCGGCGAACGAGAGACTCCCGAGGCTCGGGAAGATATCGTTGTTCTGAAACATGTCGGTTCCGATGTTCGGGAAATGCGTTGCGGGCGAAAGGGGGGCGTGTCGCGAGGCGTGGAAGTGCCGACGCACAGCCGCGGAGCTGTTCGCCGGCACGGCCCGGCTCAGGCGGTTTCGAGATTTACCGCAGAAATCTTGCCGTCGCGGCCTTTCTCCAGCTGGTAGGAAAGGCGCTGATTTTTTTCGAGTATCGCCATTCCGGCCTGTTCGAGGGCGGTAGCGTGGACGAAACTGTCGCCCGAGCCGTCTTCATTCGAAATGAAGCCATAGCCCTTGTCGCTGTTGAAGAATTTTACGTTGCCGATCGGCATGGGTGTTTCCTTTCACGAAAACAGGAACCTGCCCGCAAAAGTGCGCGGCAGAGCTGGAAGCGTGAGAAGGGAAAAATCGCCCCGAAAGGGTATCAAAATTCCGTCGCAGGCGACGTTAGCGAATAATATATAATTCAATATATTAAAAAGTCAACGAATCATCGACTATTATTTACCATTATGGAGAAATATATTTTGAATTTATTTTCGCTTTTTACCTATGATCTGAACATGATATTTTGATTTATATAATAACATTATAAATATTGGGGAACAATCATTCTGATCGGGGGGTTGGGGTGTTGAGAACGGCTACCGCCAGTTCCAGGAGTCTCCCATAATGCGCAAGTTCATGTTCGCGGCGAGTATCGCCGCAATCGCACTGGTGCCGTCCGCGGTTGCGGCGCGCACCCAGTCGCAGGCGAGCTGCGAGCAACAGCGCTCGACGCGCGTCGTTGCCACGGTTGCCGGCGCTGGCGCCGGCGGCGTTGTTGGCAATGTCGTCGCAGGCGAAGGCGACAAGCGGCTTGGCACGGTGATCGGTGCGGTCGGCGGCGCAATCCTAGCCAACCAGGTTACCAAACCGGGTCGCGATTGCCGCGACGCTTATGGCTATTATGATCAGGAAGGCCGTTGGCACGCATCAGGTATCAGCTCGTCCGAGGCTCGCGGCTATTATGATCGCGAAGGGACGTGGTTCGAAGGACCGCCCAATGGTCGCTATAGCGATGACGGTCGCTGGATCGCCTATACCGGTTCCAATCGCGGCGAGGGCAACTATCAGTCGGGCGGAGAATGGATTCCGGCCTCGGCGAACGGCTATTACGATCGCAACGACAAATGGGTCGCAGGCACGACGACCGGTCGATACGATAATCGCGGGCGCTGGGTCGCAGAAGCCGGTAACACGCCCGGCAATCGCCGCGCCGACGCCTATGGCTATTATGACGCGCAGGGAGCTTGGCACGCAAATGCCTCGTCACGCGGCAGCGCCACCGGATATTACGACCGCAACAATCTTTGGGTGAACGGAAGCCCGAACGGTCATTATGACGAATATCGCAACTGGGTTCCGCACAGCGGAGACGGCAATGCGAACGGCAGTTACGATAGCCGGAACCGGTGGGTACCCGCTTCATCGACCGGATATTATGACGACAAGGACCAGTGGATCGGCGGAGCAGCGAGCGGTTACTACGACCGCCGCGGACGCTGGGTCGCCGGATCGACCGTCGGCCATTATGACGCGAAAGGGCGATGGATGGCGGGGGTCGCAAGCGGACGCCGCGATGCCAGTGGCATGTGGGTCGCCGATCCGCAGCCCGGCTATTATGATACGAATGGTCGCTGGAATGCCGGCGCGACGAGCGGCTATTATGACAATCGCGGCCGCTGGATTCCTACCGCCCGCAGCACAGGTTATGGTGGTAGCTACGGCGAAAGCCGTTCGATCCAGTCACAGCTTTCGGACCTCGATCAATATGTTCGTGCCGCGCGGTCGGATCGCAGGATCGACAGTCGCACCGCAGCAAGCGTCCAGCGCGAGCTGACGGCGATCCGCCGCGATGAAGGAAATATGCGCCGCGACCGGATGGGCAATGTGTCGGATCGCGACATGGCCGATCTCCAGGCCCGCGTCGACCGCGTGAACCTGCGCCTGCGTATCAGCCCCAACTGATCGGCTCAGGCGTGCCGGCGCAATAGCCGCTCGGCTAGTGTCATGAATTCCTTCCCCGCGATCATGGTTTCAGCCGTGCTCGCGGGTTTTTTGCGTGTGAGGGGAAAAACTTGCTGGCCGGAGATTTGCCGCGCCCCACCGACCAGTTCCAGTTTTCACCCTACAGGTGAAGAGGAGTCGCGGGCCGGAGCAAATAGCGCCGGACGGCCTTGTGAAAGGGGCCGACGACCGCGACCGCAATCATGATCTCGGCTTCATGAACGCCGAGCAGGCTCACCCATGTCCGCATGGCGGCCGGTGAACTCCGGTCGATGACCCCGCCGTCGGGGAGTGCCAAGTGTGTGCAGGCAGTCATGGCTGGTGGTCCTTGCGCATGTGGAGAAACTTTAAATAAAGCGGGCCGCGAAGGGTGTCGCGGCCCGTTTTTTAACCGGGACCGATGTCAGCTTTTCTTGCTGTCATCCTTCTTGTCGCTCTGCTTGCCCGCGCCCTGCTGGCCGCTGCTGCTGTCCTTCTGCTGCTGCTGGCCGCCCTTGTCGGACGAACCACCTTGCTGCTTGCCGCCGCTCAATGAGCCTTTGTTGTCCTGCGCCATTTTGACATTCCTCCATCACTGCCCGGGGGTGGGCAAGAAGGAGACGCGGCGTTCTAGCGGCATGTTCCGGCATTTCGGCTGAAATTGATCTGCATCATCACGATTGTACGGGGAGCAGGCTCGCGACTGATAAGGGTGTTGGAGGGCTGTCCGTCCTTCCTGCCGTCACGCTTCGAAAGCCGTGTCGGGGACCATATTTCCTGACTGGCGCGGCGTGATCAGCCGGTCAAGGCCGAAGCCCTGCGTCTTCGCCACGGCGAGATAATTCTCGACGACCTCGCTCGGCAGCGCGGCTGTACGGGCGATCAGCCAGAGATGCTCACGGTCGGGTGTTCCGACGAGCGCAACGGCGTGATCGGCGTCAATCGCGAGAACCCAGTAATCGCCCTGCGTGAACGGAATCCATCGCAGATATTCTGGGAGAAAACTGACTTTGAGCTTCGCGTTGCCGGCATCCTGGGGAACCGCGAGCCCGATCGATCGATCGGGCTTCCCGTCCTTGTCCAGACAGCGGTTCTCGACCCGAATGCGACCATCTGCGGTCATGGTGTATGTGGCGGTGATATCGCTGGCAGCCTCATCCTCCCATTTCAGAGGTAGGCGGCATATCTCGAACCAGACGCCCAGATAACGATCGAGGTCGATGTTCGGCACCGCTACAACGGCCGTATTTTCATTGTGATGCATGATGTTTTTCCATTCGGACAGGAAACTTCGCGGGAGGCGACTCGTTCCTTCAATGACGCCCCGTCGGCGCGGCATTTGGAAGGAAAGTCCATGAAGTCGTTCATTCTCCTGCTTGCCTCCACGATATCGCTGGCCGCTTGCCAAGGGCCTGCCCAGACCGCCGGCGCCGAAAAGGACAAGGCGGCCGCCGCAGCAGCCGGCCAGCCCTATGATGGTGATGGACCCAATGAACGTATCGGCGCGGCGCGCGATCGTGCCGCCGAGGCGGCCGAGGATGCGCGCAAGGCGGAAAAGGAAGCGATCGAGAAGGCGCAGGACAGTATTCGCAGCCAAGCCGACATCGAGGCCGAGCGTCTCGAGCAAGAGGCTGAAGCCGTTCGCCAAGCCGCAGATGAGCGTGCCGAAGCGGTGAAAGGCGAAATTACGAAATGAGGAAGGGCGAGGGCGGCAAAACGCCCTCGCCATTTGCGAAGCACGGAATCAGCGGCTCCCGCCAACCGGCACATCCGCTCCAGTCTTGGGCCCGTTTTCGGTGCGGATTGGCTTATGACCGCCGCCGGCCTGTACATCGGAATCATAGTCCTCCGGATTTCCGCCGCCGCCTGCGCCGGCCCCGCTGCCGGTTACCGGGCCACTGCCGGCCTTGTTCGCGCGGTGACCACGGTTCGAGGCGCCGGTGATATCGCCGTCGTTGCGTTCCTCTTTCGGATAATCGCCGGGACGAACCGTTCCGACATTGTCGCGGTCCTCGACATTCTCGGGCGGGAGCGAGCCGGGCGTGGAAGCTTTATCGGTCATGACAATCTCCTTTTCGGGTGTGGAGGTTCAGCCGCTCAATACGTCGAGGGCGGATCGCTGGCGGGGAAGGATTCGTCGGCCGCCTGATCGACGCCGTCCCAGGCGCGCCGCGCATCGCTGCGCATGCCGTCGGGTCCAGCCGAACGCGTCTGGTCGAAATTTTCGGGATCGGTTTCGCTGTCGGCGAAAGCCGCGGAATGCATGTCGTCCTTATGGAATTTCGGCTCCTTCTTGCGCGTGAACCAATAGAGTGCGCCGATTAATGCGACGCTCAGGAGTTTTCCGAAGCCCGAGGATTTTCCGGGTTGATGGGTTGCTGCGGTCATGATCTTCTCCTCTTCGAGGAAGAAACGGCGCGCTGCGGCCAAGGTTGCCGGGTTGATCTGGATCAGTCCGTTTGTGGAATGGGCAGCAGAAGGCCCGGCGTGCTCGCGGAACCGACCGCCGGGCCATGGCTTCTTTCTCAGACGGTGCCCCGGAGAAGTCATGCAGAGCGCGTCCGCCTATCGTCATATGAAAGCGAATATCGTGCTCTACGGCGCGCTGATCGCCAACCTCGGCATCGCCATCGCCAAGTTCATCGCCGCCGCGATCAGCGGCTCGTCCTCGATGCTGACCGAGGGCGTCCACTCGCTCGTCGACAGCGGGAACCAACTGCTGCTTCTCTATGGCCAGTCACGCGCAAAACGGCCCGCCGACGCCTTCCACCCCTTCGGCTATGGGCGCGAACTCTATTTCTGGGCCTTTGTCGTCGCGATCCTGATTTTCGCGATCGGCGCGGGGGTGTCGATCTATGAAGGCTGGAGCCATATCCTCGACCCCGAGCCGCTGCGCGATCCGACGATCAACTATGTGGTGCTCGGCATCGCCTTCCTCCTCGAAGGCATGTCGTGGAGCATCGCGGTTCGCGAATTCAATACCGCGCGGGGCGATCGGGGGTGGTGGGAAGCGGTCAGGCGCTCGAAGGACCCGGCAGGCTTCATCGTGCTGTTCGAAGACAGCGCCGCGCTGCTCGGGCTGGCGATTGCCGCTATGGGCGTCTGGGCGAGCCACTGGACCGGCGATGCACGGATCGACGGCATCGCGTCGGTTGCGATCGGCGGCGTGCTGGCGGCCGTGGCGGCTCTTCTCGCGCGCGAGGCCAAAGGGCTGCTGATCGGCGAGAGCGCCGATCCCGATCTGGTCGCCGCGATCTGGCGCCTGCTCGATCGCCGGCCCGAGATTACGGCGGTCAACCATGTGCGAACGATCCACACGTCGCCCGACGCGGTCTTCGTCGCGGTCAGCGCGGATTTCAATGACGGTCTGCTAATGGGCCGCGCGGAAACGTTGATCGAGGAAATGGAGGCTGAACTCAAGGGGGCTGAACCGCGGATCAGTTCGATCTATATCCGTCCTGAGAAGCGGACCGATGCCGTGGTCTATCCGCCACCACCGCGCAACTGAGACCTCCTGTATCGAAGGATAAGCGGAACGCTGCAAATCGATATAACCGAAGTTAATCGGCGGCAACCGGTCGTTCTTTCAGCGGTTTACCGGTCATGCTGCAACCCACTGACGATCGTGACCACCCGCTGGCCCGCCGCTTCGATGCCTTCGTGCGCGATCAGGCATTTCCCTGCGTAGGTGCCAAATCCGCCCTCGCCAAAGGGCAGATACGGATCGTCGTCGGCCGCGACATGCGTTCGGCGTGGGACGACCTGCGCATCTATCCCAACCTGCTCGATCTGGCCTGGACCTATGCGCGCGAACCGAGCCTCTTTCATTCGCTCGCGGTCGTGTTCGAGGAGGATAGCGGCCGATTTGACCTGCACCGCCATGCGCTGGCCGGTGAGCGGTTGCTCAACGAGGAGATCGATATCCTTCAAGATTCCGCCGAGCGATGAGACGCGGCGCCAACCGCTCCGTGACAGCATCAAGTCGCTCAGCAGCTCGAAATCATCCCAGTTCAATCGCTTGATGAGCGTTCCGATTGATTGCTCGAGCTGATCGCTCGCTGTTTGGACTGCTGCCGCGTCGCTGTCCTCTTCGCCGTTGATGTAGCGGAGGCAGAGCCCTGCTTCTTTGACCAAACAGATCGTGCGGGGATAGGATGCCAGTTTGGTGAGGCGCGTACTCAGCCGGTCAATGCTGAGCGGCACGCCGTGGATGTCGCAATTCCTCCATCCGCCAATCGCTGTGCGATAGCGGCTTCCGGTGATGTCGCCCGCTGCGCCGAGATAGTGAACGTCGGGTTCGGCGAAGGTCCACCACAGGTGGCCTCGGGAGAAGGTAATCCAGAGGACGTCCGTGGCACCCTCGTAGAAGGCGCGAGCTTCGGTGACATAGCCGGACGCGGTCGATGGTGCGAAGCCGGCGCTGATATAATGTTCGCGTAGGGCCGCCCAATCCTCTGCTGCCGGCAGATCGTGTGGATCGCTGTCGATGCCCCATTCGATCCGGCCGTTCGCGAAGCTGGAGGCCTCCCACGCGCCGCCCGCACCGAGCTTGATATACTGGATCCTGGACGCGCGGACGGGCGCGAGCGGGGCAACCTCTTCCTGATTGTTGAATCCAGCCATCTTTAACCCGAGCAGTTCGATCGCCACGTCTCGGCGACGGCTAAGCGGTGCTCGAAGAGCGCATGCTAGTCCAGCAAAATGAGACTTATAAGTCGTGGGCTAATTAGTCTCATGCCCTGATCTACTGGCCGATGGACGTTCGACAACGCATTGGCTGGAATCTGAGGCGCCTCCGAAAGGAGCGCGAGATCAGCCAGGAAGATTTTGCGACCGATAGCGGGTTTGACCGAGGATATATCAGCGGCATCGAACGCGGAGTTCGCAACCCTTCCGTGCTCGTACTCCAGCGAATTGCAGTGGCTCTTGACGTTGACGTGGCTGAACTGCTCGATGCTCAGTTGGCTACTCGCTTCGCGGCCTCCGCCATACGCTTATGCTAATCGCAATAGTCGAGTAAGTCGATCACTTGCGCGATGTGCGCGGGATCACCGAGCGCGATCACATGACCTTCGCTTTCGCAGTGCAATGGCTTTCCGTGCCAGTCACACATGGTTCCACCCGCCCCTTCGACTATCGGGATAAGCGCCGCAAAATCATGAAGCTTCAACCCCGCTTCGACGACGAGGTCCACATGGCCGATTGCCAGTAACCCGTAATTGTAGCAGTCGCCTCCGAACAGAGTACGCTCACGCGAGGTCTGCGAAGTAAGCGCCGTGAAACATTTGCCGTCTTCGTCGCTAAAATGATGCGGACCTGTAGCGGCAAGAACAGCATCTGCGAGGTTTCCGCAACGCCGCGTCTTTGCGGGCCGATTGTTGAATAGCGTCGGTTGCCCGACCGCGCCGACCCAGCGCTCCCCTGAAATCGGCTGGTCAATGACGCCCAAGATAGGTGAACCTTCTTGCAGCAGAGCGATCAAAGTGCCGAAGATCGGCCGGCCCGACATGAAACTCACTGTGCCATCGAGTGGATCAATCACCCAATGCCGGCTCGCATCGAGACGCTCACTGCCATATTCCTCACCGATGATGCCATCGCCTGGTGCCTCGACTTCAAGCAGGCGACGCATTGCCTCCTCCGCGGCGCGATCAGCCTCGGTCACAGGCGACAAGTCTGCCTTGATCTGGTGCGCAAGCGTTGCTCGAAAAAAAGGACGGATCACTGTGCCCGCGGCGTCCGCAAGGCGATTGGCGAGCACGATATCGGAAGCAAGTGTCATGGCCGAACGCTAGCGAAGGCAGAGCGATTGCGACATGTACCGATTTGCGCGACGCTGAGCCAAGAGGACAATCCGATTATCGGGCCAAGGCGCCCAATATGGCGAGCGTCATCGCCTCGGTTCCCGTCCGGATCGTCGGTTCGGGTAACGGCGCGAACAGTGGGGAATGGTTGACAGGCGGACTCTCGCCTTTCGCCTGCGCCTCGGCGAACTTCGTCGGGTCGATCCCGCCGATATAAAAATAGACCGACGGCACCCCGGCCTCGATGAAGGCCGAATAATCTTCGCTGGCAGGGCTGGGTGTCGAAAGCTCGATCGCGGCCGCCCCGAACGCTGCGGAAAAGACTTCGGCGGTGGATTTGGTCAGCGCGGCGTCGTTGACCACCGCGGTGGAACTGTTGGAGAATTTTATTGCCGGTGGCGGTGCGCCAGCCATATCTGCCACGGCCTTCGCCGTGCGCTCTATTCCCACGCGCAGAACCGCCCGCGTTTCCGGTGTGAAGGACCGCATCGTTCCGTTGATGGTCGCCGTGTCGGGAATGATGTTCCCGGCGGACCCGCCCTGAATCGCGCCGATCGAAATGATGCCCGGAGATAGCGGATCCTTTTGCAGGCTCACGACGCTTTGGACCTCGACGATGAAGCGTGCCGCCTGCAATATCGGGTCGATCGTAGCCGCGGGCATTGCCCCATGCCCCCCGCGGCCGTTGAAGCGGATCTCGATATCGTCATAGTTCGAGAGCACGGCCCCAGACTTGTACATCACCGCCCCAGCCGGCGCGGGCGCGACATGGAGGGCAAAGCCGAAGTCGGGTTTGCCGAACCGCTTGAACAAGCCATCGTCAAGCATCTTCTGCGCGCCGTCACCGGCCTCTTCGCCCGGTTGCCCGATAAACATCAACGTGCCGCTCCAGCGCTCCCGGCTGGCCGCCAGCATCGCCGCAGTGCCGATCCAGGTCGCCATGTGCACGTCGTGGCCGCAGCTATGCGCGACAGGGCCCAGCTTGCCTTGCCATGTCTGCCGTGCCTTGCTGGCATAAGGCAGGCCGGTCTTTTCTTCCATCGGAAGCGCGTCGAGATCGGTGCGCACCAGCACGGTCGGTCCGGTGCCGTTGCGGAGGATCGCGACTATGCCCGTACCGCCGACGCCCTCGGTCACTGCGAAGCCCAGCCGCCGCATCTCCGCGGCAAGCTTCGCGGCTGTCCGCACTTCCTGATGACTGAGTTCGGGGTGGCGGTGTAAATCCTTGTAGAGCGCGTCGAGCCGCGGATATTCGGCGTCGAGCCGTTTGGAGATCGCCGCCTTTTCCGCCGCCACGTCAAGGGGCCTGGCAAAGCAGGCCGGTGTCGTCGCCATCGCGCTTGCAAGAGTAGCTGCCAGGATCGGCAGTCGCTTGCCGACAGTGGAAAGGGGCATAGTCCACATACTCCAGAGTGGGGGCGGATAAGGCAAGCTCGGCGCGGTTGCCCGATTCCGCCAACCTTCGCAATTCGGCTGCGAATTAAATACCAAATGTTTGTAGTTCACTTCTCCATTCCAGCATGGTCAACGGATATCGTCCGCCCTGATATTGATCGGTGCATGATCATAGGCAGCGGAGAGCGTTGGTGAACTTATATTTCGCAAGAGAGCGCCGCTGCGCGGCACGGGCGGTAGCGTCGTGAAAATGCGCGGCTTGGTGCTCGGCGGTGGCGGGCCGGTGGGGCTCGCCTGGGAAACGGGTGTGATTGCGGGGCTCGCGGAGGCAGGCATCGACCTTGCTAGGGCCGATCGCGTTTTCGGGACGTCCGCGGGGTCTCTTCTGGGCGCGCGCGTCCGGCTTTCCGCAGACCTTTCGGCACTGGCGGCGCCCTTGCTCCAGCCGCAACCGACGGCGCAAGCCGCGCCGCCGCCTGCGTCGCCGGGCGGCCTTATGCAGGTCATTGCCGATGCCCATGGCAGCGGTCGCGATCCGGTGGACATCCGCCGCGATTTCGGCCGAAGGGCGCTGGCTGCGAAGACCATGGGGCCGGAGGCCGCCTTCGCCTTGGTCGAACAATTTCTGGGCGCGCCAAAAGGACATGATTGGCCGAAGGCCTATTTCGCGTGCACCGCGGTAGATGCCGAGACTGGCGCGTTCCGGATTCTCGATCGCGCGTCGGGGGCCGATCTGGTTGCGTCGGTCGCCGCGAGCTGCGCTGTGCCCGGCTTGTTTCCGCCGACAGTCATTCAGGGGCGCCGCTACATAGATGGCGGCTTCCGATCCTTCACCAACGCCGACCTGGCGACAGGGCACGACATCATCGTCGTGATCGCCGTGCAGACCGCGCGAGCGCCCGTCTACATCGCCGGGCAGTTGGAGCGGGAGGTTGCAGGACTGCGCGCCGATGGTGCTACCGTTGTCGTCATCACACCCGATACGGCGGCTGAAGCGGCAATGGGGCCGAATTTGATGGACTTTGAGCGACAGGCCGACGCCGCCCGTGCGGGCATCGCCCAGGCAACGAGGGAAGCCGCCGTCGTTGCGTCGGCATGGAACTAAACCCTATAGGCCCACATGGCTTTTAGCGTTGCACCGCCGCCTTGTCGGCAGGCGGGATGTGGCTATCCAGAAACATCAGCATCGTCGCCACGCCGAGCATGGCGCAGGCCGAGAAGATCAGAAAGGCGTCGAAGCGCCCTGCGCTGACAAAGGCGATCCCAACCAATGCGCTGCCGATCGCGCCGATCCGTCCGACCGCCAACGTCAATGCTGTACCGAACCCGCGAATATTGGTCGCATAGCTGTGAGCACACAGTGCGTAGATTGCCGCCTGCAGACCGTTCACGCAGGCGCCATTGATCGCGAACAATATTCCCAGTTCATACGCTTGTGTTGCCGGATCGAAGTTCGTTGCAGCGTAGGCGGTGAAGCAGGCCATAAAGGCGACCGGCGTTAGCGTCGGGCGTGATCCGAAGCGGGTAATGGCCAGCGCGCTCAGCAGCGAGCCCGCAACGCCACCAAAGTTATAGGCTGTCAGCATATGTCCCGCGTCGCGGCTCTCCATCGACGAGGCCGTCAGCAGCGCCGGTAGCCAATTGAAACTGCTGTAAATCGTCAGCATTGACAGAAAGCACATCACCCACAGCGCGGCGGTACGGCGGATCAGGGCGCGACCAAAGATTTTGGCCGCTGCTTCCGTTACGCCGGGCAAGATGTCTGCTTGCTGTCGTGCAAGGTCGCCGGGGATTATGACATGCCCCATCCGCCGCATCAGCTGCACCAGTTCGCCTGAGCGGTGGGGTTTGAGCGACAGCCAGCTTGGCGATTCCGGAAGATTGCGCAAAAGGAAAAGCGCCAGCGCCAACGGCAGTGCGCCGCCGATCACGAACAGGCTTCGCCATCCGAAGCCGGGCAGCATGGCCTGTGAGGTCAGCCCCGCCAGCACGCCGCCCAGCGGAACGCAGACGATCGCGGCGACGATCGCAATCGTGCGATAGCGCGCGGGCGTGAATTCCGCCGCGATCGTCGTCGCCGCGGGCAGCGCCGCCCCGATGCCGGCACCCGCCACAAAGCGCAGGATGGCGAGCGTCGTCATGTCGGGTGCCGCCGCCGCGACGAGCGTCGCCGCGCCATAGACCAGCACCGCACCGATGATCGTCGCGCGTCGCCCGATCTGGTCGACGATCGGTCCGATCACCGTGCTGCCGATCATCATACCGAAGACGCCGCTTGCAACCACGGGCGCAAAGGCCGCGCGATCGATCCCCCATTCGGCGCTGAGCGCCGGGATGGAAAAGCCAATGACCTGCGCATCGAAGCCATCGAAGACAATCGTCAGCGCGACGAGGAACAGGATCAGTTTTTGGTAGGTACTCCATGGACCTTCATCGATGATCTGGCCGACGCTGCGTTTGCCAGCTTCGGTGCCCATATCGGCATCGGCATCCATGGCGCTCATTTCGTGTCCCCTTCCGCTTTCGCGTCGGGGCGGAGAAAGACCGTCTTGCCGCCGACCACGGTGCGTTGCACGCGGATGTCCTTGATCGCCTCGGCATCGACCGAGAAATAATCGTCGGACAGGACGGCCATATCGGCGAGTTTGCCGATTTCGATCGTGCCTTTCGTATCCTCGTCGCGCGTCGCGAACGCGCCCGACAAGGTGTACATGCGCAGCGCTTCCTCACGTGTCACCGCCTGGTCGGCGCCATAGACGGTGCCCGCCGAATCCTTGCGTGTGACGGCGATATACATGTTGACGAAGGGGTTGAGCGTGCTGATCGGAAAGTCGCTGCCCAGCGAGACATTGTCGATGCCGAGGATGTCGATCGCCAGGCGGTCGGGGATGGCCCGATTGGCAGCTTCCATGCCCAAGAATTTTTCGACAGTCGCAGCCTTGTCCCACATGAACAGATTCTGCGCTTCCAATCGGGCGCCCAGCGCCTTCATCCGGCGCAACTGATCCGCCCGGATCAGGCTGCCGTGGATCAGGGCGAAGCGGCGATCGGCGATCGGGCGCTGGCGGTTCGCGGCCTCATAGGCATCGAGCACCCAGTCGCATGCCTGGTCGCCGACGCAGTGGGTAGCGACACGCCAGTCGTTCGTATTGGCGATCTCAACCAGGCGAAGGAGACGGTCGTGCGTGAGCGCCGCGATGCCATGATAATGCGGATCGCCGGGATAGGCGTCGGTCGTAAATGCGGTACGGAGCGTCATGCCGCCGTCGGCGACGATCTTGATCCCGGCGATCTTCAGCCATTCATTGCCGAAGCCCGACGAAAAGCCGTTGCCTTCCATGAGCGTCTGCCAGTCTTCGAATGGCTCGGCGGCATTCGGGGCCCATAGGACACCGACGCGAACGGGCAGGCGCCGGTCGGCCATGAGGCGTTGCAACGCGCGGATCTGGTCGCGCCGGAGAGCGCCTTCGAGCACGCTCGTGATGCCATAGCTATTAGCCCATTCGAACGAGCGCAGGAACTGGTCCTCGATTTGTTCGATCGTATAGGGCGGAATCAGTGAGGCGACCTGTTCGACCGCCTTTTCCTGAAGGACGCCGTTCGGCTCGCCGTTCGCATCGCGCTCGATCTTGCCGCCCGCTGGATCGGCGGTCTGCCGATCGATTCCTGCCAGCCGCAGCGCTGCGCTGTTGGCCATCGCCGAGTGGCCGACGGTCGGCAGATAGACCGGATTGTTCGGAGCGACCGCGTCGAGCTCTGCCCGCGTCAGGTAGCGATGTTCGGCCAGTTGCGAGAGGGGATGCCAGCTGCTTCCGATCACCCATTCGCCGGGCGGGCGGGTGGCGACTAAGGATGCCAACGCCGCCAGCGCCTCGGCGACCGTCTTCGTCTTCGCCAAGGGAACGGCGGATGCTTGCTGACCATAAACTTCGACATGGGTGTGCGAATCGTTGAGGCCGGGTATCACCGTGCGGCCGCGCAGATCGACGACCTCGGTATCTTTGCCGACAAAGCTGCGCGCGAGTTTGTCGTCGCCGACTGCTATGAAGCGGCCGTCGCGGATCGCGACGCCCGATACGGTCGCCGACGCCTTGTCGAGCGTGACGATCTTGCCATTGTAATAGACGGCGTCGGCGTCGTTCGCCGAGCGCGCATGCGCCAGTGCCGGGGCGACTCCCAATGCCAGCGCCGTCATCAATGCGATGCGAAAAGCGAAAGGGCGCCTCGCCAGCGAAGCGCCCTGAGCCGCGGGTTTCGATGTCGGGGTCAAATGCATGTCATTCTCGCAAAAAAGAGAGGCGGCGCGACGCGCCGCCTCCAGTGGCATCGGTCAGTATTTGAACATCAATTGCAGTGCGATGGTGCGCGGAATATTGGGATTGACGTAGGATCCCCGGCCTACCGAAGGCGCGGGCGTGCTGTAGTCGAAGACATATTTGTTGGTCAGATTCTTGCCTATCAGCGCGATTTCCCAGCCTTGTTCATTGCGGATGCCGATCCGGCCGTTGAGATAGGCATAGCTCTGCCCCTTCGGAACCGTGGTGAGCGGCGTATAGCCCAGCGTCTGTTCCTCATCGGTCAGGAAGATCGAGCTGCGGAATTCCAAGCCGATATTGCCGGTCAGGGTCGTCGCATCGCTGACCGGCTGCTCGACGTTGAAGGACGCGTTGCCGCTCCATTTCGGCGCTCCCTGCGCGTGCAGACCGCCCGTCTTCGTCCTGATCGTATCCGCATAGGTCACCGATCCGTCGAAGCGCAGCGGACCCGCGATTTGATAGGATGCCTGGACTTCGACGCCCCGGGCACGAAGGTCGCGGCTGGTGACGATGAAGCGCGGACTGATGAAGACCGTCTGCTGGAAATTGCTGACGTCGGTATTGAAGAACGCGATGTTCAGCCGCCCGCCTTGGGGAAGCGTCCATTTGCCGCCGACTTCATAGGTCGTCGCCGTTTCATTGCCATATTCGGTCGCCGCCGCGCCGATGGGTGTCGACGGATTGGTTGGCGAGTTGATGAAGCCGCCGGCCTTGGTCCCGCGTGAAATCGACGCATAGAACAGTAGGTTCGACTGCGGCGTGAAATTGATGCCGATGGACCCGTCGACATTGTTCTCCTTGCGGCGGAGTGTCGTCTCGGGGAAGGGCGGCGCGAGGACGGCGGTCACCGAGCCCGGGATCGTCGTCACGCGCATCAACGTCGCGGCGCGGCGCCCGTTCGTGTAGCGGATGCCCGCGCTGAGCCCCAGCGTATCGGTCAGCTGCAGGTTGGCCTGGGCAAAGGCGGCGAGGTCGCGCGTCGTCTGCCGGTCGGTGGTGATATAGGCGCCCTGCGTCGGAAAGGCCGCGAGCTGTACCGGCGAACAGCCGACGCACTGCGAGATCACATTCTCGCGGTAGCGCCAGACCTCGTGGAAATAGGATGCGCCGATCACATAATCGAGCGCGCCCTCGTCTACCGGCGAAGTCAGACGAACTTCTTGCTGCCACTGGCGGTTGCCGGTGAAGTAAAAGCCGTCGACATAGTTGCCGACGATATGGTCGGCGTCGAAATAGCGGTTCTCCTTATAGTGCGAATAGGAGGTAACCGACGTCAGCGTGTGTCCGCCGAGATCATAGTTGACCGTCGCAATCGCCCGGTCGCCGGTCGTGCGATCATAATCGGGGCCATAGATCGAGCTGACCGAAGCGCGGCGGTCCGAATTGAGTTCGAACTGCGTGTCGCCGGCCAGCACCGCCAGTGAGCGGATCTGCCCCGTCGGATCCGCGAAATATTCGAGCGGCAGGCCGATCGTGTTGGCACGGAAACGCGAATAGGAGAGGGTCACGTCCAGACTGTCGGTCGGTTCATAGACCAGCGTGATGCGGCCGCCATAGGTCTTGGTGCGCGGCACGTCACTATTGTCGTTCGGATTGCGGACCCAGCCGTGCTGGTCGCCATATTTGCCCGCGATGCGAACCTTCAGATTGTCCGCCAGCGGAATGTCCATCCCGGCCTCGAGATGGTAGGAACCCAGTTCGAATTCGTGCGATCCGACGATGTTGAAGCCGAAATCCTCGCCGGGCTTGCGCGTCGTCAGGCTGAGCGCGCCGAGGCTGGTATTCTTCGACAGGAGCGAGGCCTGGGCGCCGCGAATGATCTCGACGCGGTCGAAGTCGAACAGTGCGGCGTTGAACTGCGGGGCGCGGCCTGCGTAAGTGCCGTCGACGAAAGCGGCGACCGACTGTTCAAACACATCAGTCGCGCTGCCGGTGCCGAGCCCGCGAAGCGTCAGGTTGATGTAGTTTTTCGGTGTCGTGCGAACGGTCAGGCCCGCAGTCACCTGTTGCAGCGACTGGATCGAGGTCAGATTTTGTTCCTGCAGCTGCGTGCCGCTGACGACCGACAGCGTGATCGGGACCTTCTGCGCGGATTCGGAGCGCTTGCGTGCAGTGACGACGATTTCACCATCCCCTTCCTTGCTCGTCGAAGCGTCGTGGTCGATCGCGGGTTGATCGGATTCCGCGGTCTGGGCATGGGCTGCATTCGGTACGATTAGCCCGGCGAGAAGAATGGCGCTAACCATAAGCGATTGTCGATTACGCATGCTCTTTCCCCTTTGTGCAGTGTTCCACCTGCCGTAGACTTTCGAAAGTCCTTTTGTTCGTTCATCGAACATGCATGCACGTTTTTGGCTTGGAAAGCGGCGAATCTTCAGTAGGAAATTGAAGCTCGTGCACTTCAGCGAGGCCGAAGTGGCCTTCCGGACATAGAGATATGACCAATTTCGACAGGCTCGATCTGAATTTGTTGCGGGTTTTCCGCGCAGTCTACCTCGAGCGGAGCGTGCTGAGGGCGGCAAAGCAGCTGAACTTGAGCCATTCGGCGATCAGCCATGCGCTTCGCCGGCTGCGCGATACGATCGGCGACGAACTCTTTATCCGCACCGGGGGCGGAATGGTCCCCACGCAGCGTGCGCACGCGATCGCGCCGCCGATCGAGCGTGCGCTCACCCTCGTCCAGTCGGTGATGGGCGCGCCGCTCTTCGATCCCGCAACGGCGGCACTCAGCTTTACATTGGCAGCGACCGACGGCGTCAACGACGTGCTGATCACCCGCCTCAGCGACCTGCTATCCGGCATCGCGCCGCGGGTCGATCTCCGCATCCGGCCCTTGACGCGTCTCGATCTTGCCGAGCAACTCGACGTCGGGCGCATCGACGTCGCCGTGGGCGTATTCGCTTGCGTGCCGCCGCGTTTCGAAGCGCGCAGACTCTGGTCGCAGGTCGATGTGCTGGTGATGCGAAGCGAGCATCCGCTTGCCGGCAAGCGCATATCGATCGATGACCTCGCGACCTATCCGCTGGTGACGATTTCGGTGGGCGGTGAGGGGGAAGGAGCGGTGAACGGCTTCATCGAGGAGCGCGGCTTGTCGCGCCAGTCCGAAATGTTCGACAGCGAACGGCTGATGACAGCGATGCAGGCGGCCGGTCGGGCGGCGCATGTCCGGGTAGCGACGCCGCATACGCTCGCCATTCCGCGGTTGCTCCGCAACACCGATATGATTTCGATCCTGCCGCGCCAATGGGCCGAGCAGCTGGTCGGGGCGCACGACCTGGCGATTGCGCCCTTGCCCTATCAGCCGCGTGCGACCGATCTTCAGGCGGTGTGGCGCGCCGATCGTCGCCACGATCAGGGACTCGGCTGGCTGATATCGTTGCTAGCGGACCTCGCCGCCGACATATGATCCCCTGCCGCGGTGCGGCGACCGGCGCTAGATCAGCATCCCCTCCGCTTCCTGCGCAGTGGCGCGCAGCAAGGGAAGGAAGCGGTCGATCATCTGTCCCATCGTAGCGCGTTCGGTGTGGACTCCGACATGCAGCGCGCAGCGGACCTTGCCGTCGATCTGGCGCACCGGCACGGCGATCGAGCGAAAGCCTTGTTCGACTTCGCGATCGACGATCGAATAGCCTTGCTCGCGATCGGCGATGATCCGGGCTTTGAGCACTTCCTTGTCGACGATCGTGTCGGGCGTCAGTTGGAGAAGGTCCGACCGGTCGAGCATTTCGGTGAGGTCGGCGGGGTCGAGCGCGCCCAGTAGAATGCGTCCAACGGACGAGCAATAGGCGGGAAGCGCATATCCGACACGCAGGTCGAGGGTCAGTGCGCGCACCGGGCTGGCGCGAGCGATCATCACGGTTTGCGTCCCTTGCAGGACGGCCGCGCCGCAGGCTTCGTTCAACTGCGCCGACAATTTATCGACGAGCGGCTGCATGATGGTCGGCACGATGTCCGATGTCAGATAGGCAGCGGCGAATGACAGGACCTTGGGCGTGAGGCCGAAGGTATTTCCCTCTACATCGAGATATTCGAGTGCCGTAAGTGTGTAGAGCGTCCGCCGCACGGTGGCGCGCGACATGTCGACCGCCTTCGCTACTTCGCTGAGCGTCATGCGACGATTGGTGCTGCCGAACAGCGTGAATATCCGCAAGCTGCGCGCCGTGCCTTCCAGAAAATCGGGGCCCAGCGCGTCCAGCGCTTCGCGCTGCTCGGCGGTACGACTGGTCCTAGGCATGATGCGCCCGGCTATGATCCATGGATTTATCGGGTTCCGGCAACATCAGTTTCCACACGCAATTCCTCTAGGCCCACCAAAGTCGTTGCGCAAATAGTCATTTATCATCTATTCGTTCGTTCATCGAACATTTGGGATTCGGCTGGAGGTGATATGAACGCCCAGGAAAACGACTTTATCACGCGCGTCGCGAAGGAGGCGCCTGCGGGAAAGCTGCTTCGCATGTATTGGCAGCCTATCGCGCTGGTCGACGAGCTGGACGTGAAGCGGGCGGTAAAGGCGGTCCGGGCTTTCGGTCAGGAATATGTGCTGTTCAAGAATGACGCCGGCTATGGACTGCTCGACCGCAATTGCCCGCACCGCGGTGCCGACCTGGCGTTCGGGCGGCTTGAGGAGGGGGGGCTGCGCTGCACCTTCCACGGCTGGATGTTCGATCAGCAAGGCGGCTGTGTCGAAACGCCCGCCGAGCCGGCCGGAAGCAAGCTTTGCTCGCGCGTCCGCCAGCCTTCCTATCCCGTCGTCGAGCGGTCGGGCATCATCTTCGCCTATCTCGGCGAAGGGGAGCCGCCGGCGCTGCCGCCGATCGACGCTTTTACCGCCGACCCCGCTTATACCTTCGCGTTCAAGGGGCTGATCGAATGCAACTGGTTGCAAGCGCTCGAAGTGGGCATCGATCCGTGCCACGCCTCATTTTTGCATCGCTTCTTCGAGGATGAGAATCCGGACGATTCCTTCGGCAAGCAGTTCCGCGACGTATCTGCCAATTCCGAAATCCCGATCACCAAGGTGCTGCGCGAGTTCGAACAGCCCGATATCGCGACGCAATCGACCGACTTCGGCTTCCGGATCGACACCACGCGTCAGCTCGATGCGCAAACGGCGCATGTCCGCGTTACCAACCTCTTTTTTCCGAATGCCTTCGTCATCCCGATGAGCCCGTCGGTAACGATCACCCAATGGCATCTGCCGGTCGACGACTATAACACCTACTGGTTCGCGATCTTCACGAGCTACGAGGAACCGATGGACAAGGCTACGATGCGGGCCCAGCGCCTCGAGCTCTATAGTTTGCCCGACTATCGCTCGCGCCGCGATCGGTCGAACGACTATGGCTTCGACGCGGACGAGCAGGCGGCGTCGACCTACACCGGCATGGGCCACGACATCAATGTGCACGACCAGTGGGCGGTCGAATCGCAGGGAAGGATCCAGGATCGGACCAAGGAGCATCTTGGGACGTCCGACAAATGCATCTTCGCATATCGAAAGTTGCTGATCCGCTCGATCAAGCAGGCGCAGGCGGGCGAGCGACCGATCATGACGGGGCTTGATCTCAGCGAAATGGATCTCCCCGCGAGCATCGACGTCGTCGTACCGAAGGACGGCTGGCAGGAGAATTGGCGCGTGGCGGAACAGGACCGCAAGGCAAGGGCGCCATGGCAATTGGCGGACGCCTGATTCCGCCGCATCGGACGAGCGCGAGGCGGGACGGCGACATGGAACGGGGCGAGGGGCAGCGGAGGCGTCCGACCGGGGGGCGGACGTCTCCGCATAAGGCCGACATGCGACACGCATCCGCAGTATCGGGATGGGATTGATAATGGATTTTATTGCCGACAACGATCTTTGGAGCAGTGAGCAACGGGCGGCGGCGAACGACGTGTTGAAGGCGTGCGGCAGGAAACATGCCGACACCCTGCGCCTGTCCTTTGCCGATCAGCACGGCCTGCTGCGCGGCAAGACACTGACCGCCGACGAATGCGCCAGCGTATTTCGCAGCGGCTGTACGATGACGTCAACGCTGCTGCTCAAGGATACATCGCACAAAACCGTCTTTCCGGTCTTCATGGCGGGTGGCGGGCTCGGCGAAAGCGAGTTTCAGGGCGCCGCCGACCTCATCATGGTTCCCGATCCGACGACATTCAGGATGCTGCCCTGGGCGCCGCGAACGGCATGGATGCTTTGCGACCTTTATTTTCGCGACGGTCGCCCGGTTCCCCTGTCGACACGATACCAATATCGTCAGGCGCTCGATCGGCTCCGGCGCATAGACGCCGACTATATTGCCGGGCTCGAAGTCGAATTTCATGTGTTCAAGCGGATCGACGGCGACATATGTGCCGAAGCTGCGGGGCAGCCTGGCCGGCCACCCGAAGTGGCGCTGCTCAACACCGGCTATCAATATCTGACCGAACAACGGTTCGACCAGATCGAGCCGGTGCTGGAAATCGTTCGCCGCGACGTCGAAGCGCTCGGCCTGCCGCTACGATCCATCGAGGTCGAATTCGGTCCCAGCCAGTGCGAATTCACGTTCAAGCCCGGCGTTGGTATGGACCCCGCCGACGATATGGTGCTGTTCCGCAGTGCGGTGAAACAGATCTGCCATCGACACGGTTATCACGCGACCTTCATGTGTCGTCCCAAAATGCCGAACGTCATTTCGTCGGGTTGGCATCTCCACCAGTCGCTCGTGAACCGAACGGACGGCACCAATCTGTTCATGCCGACCGAAGAAGGCAGCCATCTCTCGCCGCTGGGAATGAACTATCTGGGCGGACTGATGAAGCACGCCCGCGCGTCGGCGGTCTTTTCGACGCCGACGATCAACGGATACAAACGCTACCGCTCCTATTCGCTTGCGCCCGACCGGGTGAACTGGGGCCGTGACAATCGTGGCGTCATGCTGCGCGTGCTCGGTAGCCCGGGCGACCCGGCGTCGCGAATCGAAAACCGAATCGGCGAACCGGTAGCCAATCCCTATCTCTATATGGGTTCTCAGATTTTGGCTGGGCTGAACGGGATCGAATTGGCGATCGATCCCGGACCGCCCGCGGATTCGCCTTACGAAACCGATGCGACGCTGCTTCCCAAATCGCTGCGCGAGGCGGTCGCCGCGCTGCGCGACGATCCCTTCGTCCGCGACGCATTCGGGCAGAAGTTCGTTGACTATTTCTCGGACATCAAAATGGCCGAGGTCGCACGCTATGAGGAAACGGTAACCGACTGGGAACACCGCGAATATTTCTCGGATTTCTAGTCATGGGCGGTGGAAAATGGTGGATCGATCGGCGATCGGCCAATCGGCATTGTGATCCGGCTGTTTGTTAGGGTCCAGGAGGGGCGCGATGCATATGGAAGATGAAAGCGCGGCCCGCGCGCCGATGGCCGAGATGCCGTACCGGCCGCTCCTCCTCGATATCGAGCGCCGCGAGGATGGGAGCATCCTGCTGCGCACACCCTATGCGCCCGCCAAGGTTCCCGCTTCGATCGGTCATCTCTTCGAAGCTCGGGCTGCCGAGCATCCAGGGCGTCCCTTTCTGGTTCGCCGCGGTGCCAACGGAGAATGGCAAGGACCGACCTACGGTCATATGCGGCGTTCGGCGCGCTCGGCCGCGCAATGGCTGATCGACTGGGACATGCCGGGAACCGGCGGAATCATGATCCTGTCAGGCAATTCGGTCGAGCATGCGACGTTGATGCTCGCCTGCTATTATTCGGCGACGGTGTGTACGGCGCTCAGTCAAGCCTTCAGCACGATGTCGAGCGACTTCGGGCGGCTCCGGCACTGCTTCCAGACGATCCGGCCGAAGCTGGTCTTCGTGCAATCGGCCGAGGCGTTCGGCGGTGCGATCCGCGAACTGCGCGAACTCGATCCCGGCCTCGAAGTGATCGCCGCCGAGGGCGGAGGAGCTGGCATCATCCCTTTCGCGGCGCTAGTCGAGGACGGAGCCGGTACGGGCGTGGACGTCGCGCTAGCGTCGGTGGGCCGCGAGACTGTTGCAAAATATATGTTCACGTCGGGCTCGACGGGCATGCCCAAGGCTGTGCCCCAGACGCACGGGATGATGACGGCGACGCTGGCGGGCTATGCCGGGCTGCTCGCCGATCCCGACGAACGTATTCCGCCCTTCGCGCTCGACTGGATGCCCTGGAGCCACCTCAGCGCCGGCAACATCACCTTCAACCAGAATATTTGGGCGGGTGGCACGCTCCACCTCGACGAGGGCCGCCCGGTCGGCGACGCCTTCGCGACGACCCTTCGCAATCTTGTCGAACTCCGTCCTATCACCATGGGGTCGGCTCCAATTGCATTCGAAATGCTCGCCAGTGCCCTCGAAAAGGATGCCGCGGCGGCAAAGGCTGTTTTTTCCAGATTGCGCTGGATGGCCTATGGCGGTGCGGCCTTGTCGCAGAGCGTTGCGGACCGGCTCCAGCGGCTGGCGGTCGAAGCGGTCGGGCGCCGCATACCCTTCGTCACCTCTTATGGCTCGACCGAGGTTCAGGCGATCACGACGGTGAGCTGGGCTACCGACAAGGTCGGCTTCCTCGGTTTTCCGGTTCCGGGCGTCACGCTTAAGCTGGCGCCGGTGGCGGACAAGCTCGAGGTTCGGGTCAAGGGGCCGTCGGTGATGGCGGGCTATCTCGGGCGCGCGCTGCCGGATCGCGAGGCGTTCGACGAGGAAGGCTTCTACTGCCTCGGCGACGCCGCGAAGCTCGTCGATCCCGATGATCCCGGGCAGGGCATCGTTTTCGACGGTAGGATTTCAGAGGATTTCAAGCTCTCCAGCGGTACATGGGTCTCGGTCGGGCCGTTGCGCACCGCGATGATCGCAGCGGCGAGTCCCGACATCGTCGACGCGGCCATCACCGGCGGCGACCGCCCGTTCGTCGGAGCGCTGTTGTGGGTAACACCCGAAGTGGCAGGGGACGCAGAGCGCATCGGGGCGCTGCGCGAAAAGCTGGCGCTGTTCAACCGGAGCCAGGGTGGTTCCTCGCGGCGCGTCCAGCGGGTCATCATACAGCGCGATCCGCCCTCGGTGCCGGCGGGCGAGATCACCGAAAAGGGCTATCTGAACCAGCGGGCGATCATCGCGCATCGTATGGCGGACGTCGAACGACTCTACGCCGCCAATCCCGATGTTGAGGTTCTGGCCGTTGGCTGACCGCCGTACCCTGCGCCTGATGCACGCCGTGCATTTGGAAATTGCGCATACGCCAATTCTCTCGCTGCCTGCGATGTGCCACTCAAAAGACCGCAGCGGGTGATCGGAATCCAGTCGAACTCGGGGTTATGGTGAGAGTGATGAATATAATGCTGCAGCGATTGATCGATGCCAACATCCTTGTTCTGGACGAGATCAAGGACCGAACGCCAGGCGACGAACTAAGGCAATGGCTCAACCGCCACCATGGCCCGGGGACGATGCATTTCGAGGCCATTGTCGCGCTGGCGCGCCAAGGATTGGACGAGGGCTGGGTAGCGGCTGACGAAGTGACCGGTCCCGACTACCGGCGGCAACCGATCGCGTCGCCCACTGCGGAGACTTTCTTCTTCAGTCTTTCGGCGGTTTATATCGATAGCAGCGCCGGCGACGGTGTGCCGGGACGCGAGGAAGGCACCGACACAATTTTCGCGGGCCATTATCACGGCCATCCCTATGGCGAGATCAATCTCGTCATCCCCATCGACGAGCGTGCAGAACTTGCCGGGCCGGACGATTGGCAGGGCCTGGGTTGGGTATGCGCGGCGCCTGGGACCCGGCACTATCCGGAAGTGAGGAACGGTGCTCTGCTCACCCTCTACTATCTGCCCGCCGGGCGCATTCATTACAAGTTCGACCCCTCGGAAATTCCGCCATGGGAGGGTGGCTGAGTGCCTCAGGCTGTGCGGGCCACTACCGCTTTGGCGATCATGATGTCCTGAATAGCGACGCCGGTGAGGTCGGCCACCGTGATGTCATTGGGCGCGCGCTCGCCCACTCGGCCCGCGATCAGGGATCCAAGTTCCGCGACATCGCCCTGCCCGATCGCGCCAGCCGCGATGGCGGCTCGGATTTCGCCGCGCAGCAGGCACTGGGGGATGCTGTCAGCGACCACCAGTGCGGCGCGGCCGAGAATTGCGGGGTCGATCTCGGTCTTGTGCGGCGTGTCCGATCCCATCGCGGTGATGTGCGTGCCGGGCCTGATCCAGTCCGAACGCAGATAGGGCTCGTGCGCGGGCGTTGTCGTGACGATCAATTGCGCGGACGAAGCCACCTCCTCGGCGCTTGTTGCGAGGCGCGCATCATAGCCCAGGCGCTCGATATCGCGCACCGCTTCGGCCGCCTTGTCGGCATTGCGGCCCCACAGGAGCAGGCTTCGACAAGAGGTGACGCGGCGCAGATAGTCCGCTTGCAGGCGGGCCTGTACGCCGGAACCGCAAATACCGATCGTTTCTAGTTGCGGCGGAGCCAGATGGCGCGCCGCGACGGCGCCCGCCGCGGCGGTCCGATGATTGGTCAACTCGCCTTCTTCGAGCAGGATGTGCAGCACCGCGCCGGTCCTGGCGGAGAGTATCAGCATGCAGCCGGCAAAGGGCGGGAGTCCCAGCTTGGCATTTCCGAAAAAGCCGGTCGCCAGTTTGACCACGAAGACGTCATCACCGTGTACCACGCCATATTTGATGTGAAACTCGCCATTATCTTCGGGAAACAGGAGTTCTCCGACCGGCGGGACGTCGACTTTGCCTTCGGACAACGCCACAAAGCCGCGCTCGATTTCGCCAATCACGTCGACATCGGGGAGTGCGGCCAATATCTGATCGAGAGCAACGATTTTGGTCAATTTCTTCTCCCCGCGACTTCGGTTTTGGACCGTATCCGTCCTCCTAGCTTGGATATCGCGGTGCTTAGTTGTCAGGATTAGAAATCTCTGTTGCGAAGATACGCGACGCTTCCGCGTCGATACGGCCTTAGACCTCCGGAATAATGACATATTGTCCGGGGCCTGGGCTGCCCCGCTGGCGGGGGAGTTTCCATCTTGTCTTTCGATAATTCGTTCCGCCTCGGCACGGCCGACGTCTTTCCGCCGGCAGAGCGCCATGTCTATCTCGACGCCGCTTCTGTCGGCCTGAGTCATAAGGGCGGTGCTGCCGCGATTTCGCAGTGGCAGAACGCACTGGCGGAGGAGGGGACCATCGCCTTTGACGAACAGGCGGAGGTCGAATGCCTCGACAATCTCAACGCCGCTGCGGCCGGCCTGTTCAACGCCGATCCCGACGGCATTGCCATCGCCTCGAGCGAAACCGTTTTGATGCAGTCGCTAGCTTGGGCGGTGATGCCGGCGAAGGGGCGCCGTGTCCTCTCAACGAGCAGTACCCATCCTTCCACCATCTATCCCTGGAAACGCGTGTGCGATCATACCGGGGCCGAACTGCGCTGGATGCGTGCGGACAGCGGACTGACGGTCGATCCCGATGCGCTCGAGGAGATGATCGACGACGATACCGCTGTTGTGGTGCTCAGCCATGTCGAGTGGGGGAGCGGACAAGTCTACGACCTCAAGCGATTCGCCGACGCGGCACACCGGCATGGCGCACTGCTCGTCGTCGATGCGACGCAATCGGCCGGGCAGGTACCCATCGACGTGACCACGGGTGTCGACGCGGTTGCGACATCGACCTACAAATGGCTCTGCGGGCCCTTTGGTACCGGCATGATGTATGTCTCGCCGGCGCTTCAACAGCTCAATCCCGGCATTTTGGGCTGGCGCAGCCACAAGGATATGTGGGACTTCCAGGCCGATCGGCTCGAACTGCCCGACAATGCCAAGCGGTATGAATTCGGAACGATGGCTTATGGCACGGCCTATGGGGCCTATGAATCGGTGCGTCATATCCTCGAGACCGGCATCGACCGGATCGCCGAGCATAACCGACGGATTGCCGATCATCTCATAACGGGCCTGAAGGGGCTCGGCGCCGAAATACTCGGCCCGGAGGACAACGCCCATCGCTCGGCGATCGTCGCCGCGCGCTTTCCCGGGCGGAACAGCCGCGAATTCGCCCAAACGCTGAAGGAAGCCAATGTAATCGCCTCGCTTCGGCGCGATTTCATCCGCTTCTCGCCGCATTATTACAACAACATTGACGATATCGATCAGGGCCTCGCGGCGATTTCGGCTCATCTCTAGATCGGGTGTCAGTTCGGACGCCGCTTCCTCAAGGCATGTCAGTTGCTCACTTATGAAGCCCGCCCCCAAAAGTGCCGAGGGGAACGGTCAACGCATTTCACAAACCGCTTGATGTTTCCGGAACGGGTCAATTAATTGTCATCAGTTTCCGCCCGATGGAGCATCTCAATGTCGGTGGCCACACGCATATTTACGGGCCAGATTTCCGATATCGACCTGAAGCTGATCCGTACCTTTCGGGCGGTGGCCGATTGCGGAGGATTCTCGCTGGCCGAAATCGAACTGCGCATGTCCAAATCCGCGATCAGCAAGCAGATATCGGATCTGGAGACGCGGCTCGATGTCCAGCTATGCCATCGCGGTCGGTCGGGCTTCGGCCTGACGATCGAGGGGCAAGCGATCTATGATGCGAGCACACGTCTCTTCGGAGAAATCGAGGGTTTCCGAAGCCAGCTGAACGCTTTGAAGCGCGAGCCGACGGGGACTCTGTTCATCGGATGCATCGATACGCTGATCACGAGTCAACGCACCGCGATCATCGATATTCTGGGGAAATTTTCAAAGGCCTATCCGAAGGTCGATCTCAGCATCATTTCGGCCTCCGCCGCCGAAATCGACCAGTCGGTGGCGAACCGCCGGCTCCAGATCGGCTTTTCGGCCGAGCGCGGCAAGGTTCACGGGACGAAATCGCTGCCCATGTTTTCGGAGGCCGGCTATCTCTACTGCTCCGATCGCCACCCCCTTTTCCATGTCGATGATGCCGAACTGACGGCTGAGCGGTTGAATGCCGAACGCTTCGCCCGGCATGCCTATTCCGAAGTCGAACTGCACGATGAATATAACGCCCATCTCAGCGCGAGCGCGACGGGCCAGTTTACCGAAGGGATTGCCATGCTGATCCTGACCGGGAACTTCGTCGGTTTCCTTCCGCATCACTATGCGCAGTCCTGGGTAGATGCGGGAAAGATGCGTCGGCTTCTGCCCGATGAGATCCGCAAGATGACCAATATTCGGATGCTCTATCACGAAGATACGCAGTTTTTCCCGCTGGTATCCGCGTTCGTGAATCTGGCCAGCGAAGCGTTGAGCGGCGAGCAGCAGCGTGTGGTGGAATCCTGAACACTGCGTCTGGACGATGTCCTACAGGACTGCCTTATATTCGCGTGCTTCCCGGCAGATGAAGTCCCGGACCTGACGGATCGCCAGGCGATCGAGCTTATCCTCGGGGTAGACTAGATAGTAGCTACGCTCCTCGACCAGTGGCAATTCGACGGGGACGACCAACGTTCCCGCCGCGAGCTCGGCTTCGATCAGAAAGGATGGGAGAAGCGCCGCACCGGCCCCCGCGACGACCGCCTGCGCGACCATTAGGAAGTGCGCGACGCTCGTCGTGCTCGGCGGGCTGTCCAGCTCGACCAAGGCGAGCTTGAACCACCGTTCCCACGCATCCTTCCGCCGCGACTGCACGAGCAACGGCACGTCGAGAAGATCCGTTGCCGAGCGGATCGCGCGTTCTCTGAGGAGCGATGGGGCTACGACGGGAATGACATGTTCGTCGAAGAGTAACTCATGGCACGCGTTCGGCCAGTCGGCTCGACCGACGTGGATCGCGAGATCGAAGGGCTCGATGGAAAAGTCGAACTCTTCCGAACGAGCGGAAATGTTGACGGTCAGGTCTGGGTGAAGGCGCGACAAGAGGTTCCAGCGCGGTGCCAGCCAGCGCATGCCGAAGCTCGGCAAGGTGGCAATCTCGACCACGCGTCCGTCGGGCGTGCTCATCAATTTGCTCGTCGCGCGAGCGATCTTCTTCAACGCAGGCTCGATCTCGGCGAGATAGGCCTGGCCCGCGCTGTTCAGCGCGACATGGCGGCCGATCCGGTCGAAAAGCTCGGTTCCGACCCAGTTTTCCAGCGATGCGATCTGCCGGCTGACGGCGCCTTGCGTCAAACCGGTCACCTCGGCAGCCCTCGAAACTCTGCCATATTTGGCGACGGCGGCAAAGCCTGCCAGCATGGCGAGTGGCGGCAGATGCTTCCGCGCGGTTTCCATTCCCAATCCTCATGATAAACAAGTGCTGTCGATGCTTCTGCTCCAGGATCAGTGATCAGGGTCTTGGAATCAAGTGCTACGAATAGAAGCAAGCTTTCATATGAACGCTTGTGCATTACGCGAGATTCCAAAACGGGATCGACGCGCGAGCCTCTTGGCGATCGATATATTACCAAAGCGCATATAATGCGGCCGTTTTCTCGTTTTTCTCGGACCCTGTGATCGCACAATCTGCGCGGTGACATTGGTTCAGGAGATTATACGATGATTTCGCCGGTCATGCCCGTATATGCGCCCGCCCCGGTAAGGCCCGTCAAGGGACGGGGAAGCTGGCTTTACGAGGATGATGGTACGGCTTGGCTCGACGTCGTCGGCGGCGTGGCGGTCAATGCGCTCGGCCATTGCGCTCCGGTGCTTGTCGAGGCGCTCAACCGCCAGTCGGAACAGCTTTGGCATGTCGGCAATGGCTTGCAGATTTCCGGCCAGCGCGAGCTCGCCGAGCGTTTGGTCGCGTCCACCTTTGCCGATACCGTGTTTTTCGCGAACAGCGGAACCGAGGCGGTCGAGTGCGCGATCAAGACCGCCCGGCGCTACCATGCGCAGAAGGGCGCGTCCGAGCGGGTGGACATCATCGGCTTTGACGGCGCGTTCCACGGTCGTACCTTCGCCGCGCTCAATGCCGCCGGCAATAAAGCCTATCTCGACGGGTTCGGCCCTTTGATGCCTGGTTTTCGCCACGCTGCATTCGACGACCGCGAGGCGTGGGAACGCCTCATCGCCGACCCGCGCGCAGCGGCTGTGATCGTCGAGCCCGTGCAAGGCGAAGGCGGCGCGCGCGCCCTCGATTTTGCGGGGCTTCAGCATCTCCGCCAAATCTGTACCCGGCATGGCGTCCTTCTGATCTACGACGAGGTGCAAAGCGGCATGGGCCGTACCGGCCGCCTGTTCGCGCATCAGTGGGTCGCGGATGCGGAGCCCCATATCATGGCGATCGGCAAAGCGCTCGGAGGCGGTTTTCCCGTCTCCGCATGCCTTGCCACGGCCGAGGTGGCGGCAGGCATGGCGGTCGGATCCCACGGGTCGACGTTCGGCGGCAATCCGCTCGCAATGGCGGTCGCTCTCGCCGCCTTCGACGAAATCAGTCGCGAAGAGACCCTGTCTTCCGCTCGCGATCGGTCCGAACAATTGCGCGCTGGGCTTGACGCGATCATGCGCCGCCATCCCGGCGTGGTGCTGGAGATTCGTGGCCGCGGTCTGTTGGTCGGTGTGCAGATGGTGGTGGGCAATAAGGATTTCATCCGGCTGGCGCGTGAGTTCAATCTTCTCGTGACAGGCGGCGGGGACAATGTGGTGCGCCTTCTCCCCGCGCTGACCATAACCGAGGATGACGTCAGCGAGCTTCTTGCCCGCTTCGAAAAGACCTGCATTGCCGCGCAGAGGTTTATGGCTGGGGCAGCAGCGGCAGCGGCAGCGGCAGCGGCAGCGGCATGAGCATGCTGCGATCGTTTTGCCCAGCGACTGGCGAGCTCGTCTGGGAAGGGGAAACCGATGGCGCCGGGGATGTGCGGGCGGCGGTCGATCGTGCGCGACGCGCATTCGGCACCTGGTCTGCGGCGGCGTTGGCCGATCGGATCGTCCTGATCGAACGTTATCGGCAGCTTCTTTCCGATCGCGGCGATGTGCTGGCGTCGGCGATCGGGCGTGAGACCGGCAAGCCGTTGTGGGAGGCGAGGCAGGAAGCCGCGTCCATGGTGCAGAAGGTCACGACGTCGATCCAGGCGCTTGTCGAACGCGCAGGCGAGGTCGAGCGCGAAACGGCGTTCGGCCGCTCGATCTTGCGGCACAGGCCGCACGGCGTGATGGCCGTTTATGGCCCCTATAACTTCCCGGGCCATCTTCCCAACGGGCATATCGTGCCGGCGCTGCTGGCGGGCAACACCATCGTCTTCAAGCCGTCGGAAGAAGCGCCGCTGGTCGGGCAGATCATTGGCGAACTGCTGCGGGAGGTGGGGTTGCCGAAGGGCGTGTTCAACATCGTCCAGGGCGGACGCGAGACCGGGGTGGCGCTGGCCGAAGCCGATATCGACGGGCTGCTGTTCACGGGTTCCGCGGCAACCGGGGCGCAGCTCCGCCGCCAGTTCGTCGACCGGCCGGAGATTATATTGGCGCTCGAACTCGGCGGCAACAATCCGCTCATCGCATGGGACGGTGACCCTCGTGCAGCCGCGTCGATCATCGTCGGTTCGGCTTTCATTTCCGCGGGCCAGCGCTGCTCCTGCGCGCGCCGTCTGATCCTCCCAGTGGGCGACGCGGGCGACGCGATACTGTCGGCGGTCGTGGATTGCGCCCGCCGCCTGACCGCCGGCAGTTGGGACGAGCGGCCCGAGCCGAGTATGGGGCCGCTTGTGTCCGAAACGGCAGCCGATCGCGTGCGATCGGCCTATGACGATCTTGTCCACCGCGGCGCAGGCGTTCGGTCGCCCCTCGAAACCCCGCGGGGGCGGTCGCGTGCCTTTCTGACGCCGGCGATCGTCGACGTCACGGGCATCGATGTACCCGATCAGGAAATTTTCGGCCCGCTGCTTCAGGTCTTGCGTGTGGCGGACTTCGATGCGGCGATCGAGACCGCCAACCGCACCGCTTTCGGCCTCGCGGGCGGGCTCGTTTCAGAAGACCGCTCCTTGTGGGACCGTTACGCACTGCGCGCCCGCGCGGGGGTGTGCAACTGGAATAGGCCGACGACAGGTGCCGCGGGAACGATGCCGTTCGGCGGCGTCGGCGCGTCGGGTAACCACCGGCCCAGCGCTTATTATGCGGCCGATTATTGCGCCTATCCGACGGCAAGTTTCGAGGCGCCGGCCCTGATCGACCAGAGTCAGGACATCCGCGGGCTCCGGCCGGAATAGCGGGGAGATCAGTCATGCGGGAAGTGAATTTCGACGGGCTGATCGGCCCAAGCCACAATTATGCGGGGCTGTCCTTCGGCAATGTCGCGTCCGCTCGCAACGCAGGAGAGGTTTCGAACCCCCGGCAGGCGGCCCTTCAGGGTGTAGCGAAGATGCGGCGGATGATCGAATTGGGATTGCCGCAGGGTCTGTTGCTTCCGCATGATCGACCTTATGTGCCCTTTCTTCGCGACATCGGTTTCGAAGGCGCCGATCAAGCCGTCTGCGCAGCTGCCTGCGCAGAAGCGCCGATCCTGTTCGCGAATGTCATGTCGGCATCGCCGATGTGGGCCGCAAACGCGGCGACGGTATCTCCCGCGCCCGATACGGCGGATGGGCGGTGCCATCTCTCGGCGGCCAATCTGTCGACCATGCTCCACCGCGGCATCGAAGCCGCCGAGACCGTGCGGCAGTTGCGCCTGGCATTTCGTGACGATCGCTATTTCGCTGTCCATGATGCCTTGCCGGCAGGGCTGGGTGACGAAGGCGCCGCCAACGTCATGCGCCTCGCCGCGCGTCACGGCGATACGGGGCTCGAGTTGTTCGTCTATGGGACGGGGGAAGGCGGAAAATTCCCCGCGCGGCAAAACAGGCTCGCGGGCGAAGCGGTCGCTCGCCGCCACGGCCTGAGTTCGCGCGGACAGCTCCACATCCAGCAGAGCAGAGCGGCGATCGAGGCTGGGGCGTTCCACAATGACGTCGTTGCGGTCGCGAACGAGAATATATTGTTTGCGCATGAACTGGCGTTCAAAGACCACGATGAGGTCTATGCCGCGATTCGCGAGCGCATTTCCTCGGTCCGGATCATCGAGGCGCCGGCGGAAAGGGTATCGCTCGCCGATGCGGTCGGTTCCTATCTCTTCAACTCGCAGCTGATCACGCTCGGCGATGGCGAAATGGCCTTGATCGTGCCGTCCGAATGTCGCGAGACCGCAACTGTCTGGGAATGGCTAAATCGAGAGGTCGTCGGGCACACCGCGATCAGGAAGATCGAAGTCGTCGAAGTCCGCGAGTCCATGCGCAACGGCGGTGGACCGGCATGCCTTCGGTTGCGGGTGGCGGTGAGCGAGGCGGCCTTGGGCGCGATTGACCGCCGTTTTCTAGTCGATCGGACGGTCTGCGATCGGCTTGAGCGTGTGATCGAAGCGATGTGGCCGGTGCGGATCGCTACAAGCGATCTTTTCGATCCTACCCTCTGGGAACACTGTATTGCCGCGCGGCGGGCGCTCATCGAAACCCTCGGTTTTCGCTGTGGGGAAATCTGACATGGCACTGCAAGTTCGCATGGCGCGTTTGGCCGACCTCGATAAAATGATGGAACTCGCGTCCTTTACAGAAGACGGGCTGACCAACTTTCCGCACGACCGCCGGGCGCTGGAGGCAAAGATTCGCTGGAGCGAGACATCATGTCTCGCCGAAATCGATGCGCCCCGTGACGAATTCTATCTGTTCGCGCTCGAGGATATGGCGTCGGGGAGGATCATCGGCACGGCGAGCATCTATTCCAGGGTTGGCGTGCGGTGGCCCTTCTACAGCTATAAGCTCAGCCACATCACCCATGTGTCGCGCGGCGTCGATCGGCATTTCTCGACGCAAATCTTAAGCTTGGTCAATGACTTCGACGGCGCGTCGGAAGTCGGTGGCTTATTCCTCCATCCGGAGGCGAGATCGGGCGGCGTCGGGCAGCTTCTCGCACGAAGCCGCTATCTCTTCATCGCGGCACATCGCGAGCGCTTCGGTGACAAGATCGTCGTCGAGCTCCGCGGATGGAGTGACGGCGGCGTGTCGCCTTTCTGGGAGGCGGTAGGCCGCAAATTCTTCGATAGCGATTTCACGGTTGCCGACCGCTATAATGCGACGCAGGGCAACCAGTTCATTACCGACCTGATGCCGCGGTTCCCCATCTACACCGCGTTGCTTCCCGAAGAGGCCCAAGCCGTCATCGGGGTGCCGCATTCCGGATCGGTTCCGGCAAAGGCGATGCTGGAAGCGGAAGGCTTCGTCTATGACGGCTACGTCGACATCTTCGACGCCGGCCCCACGCTCCATGCGCAGACCGATCGTCTCCGCTCGATCGCCGAGGCGAACCCGGTCTCCAGCGGGCTTGAACTGAAACTGGCGACGCGCGACCGGCCGTTCCGCGCGCAGGGCCGGCTTTCGGAATTCACCGTCGTCTAGCGGCAACGGTTGCCGTTTATCCTATCGTTCGGAACTCCCGGTCCGCAGATGCGAGTGGCGAATGCCGTAAGCGAGGTAGAGCAGCGCGCCCCCGACCATGTACCAGAAGAAAAAGACCAGCACCTCCCACGGCACCGTCGTGATGAGATAGAGGCACGAACCAATGCCAAGCAAGGGAATCAGCGGATAGAAGGGGACCGAGAAGCCGCGCGGCAGGTCTGGCGCGGTGCGGCGGAGATATATCACCGACAGGCAGACGATCGCGAACGCCGCCAAGGTACCGACCGAGGTCATGTCGCCAAGCAGGTTGAGGTCGCAAAGACCCGCGGCAAGCGCGGTGACGGTGCCCACCAGGGCGGTATTGATGTGCGGCGTCCGGAAGCGGGGATGAACAGCCGCGAACATGCGCGGCAACAGGCCGTCGTGTGCCATCGCATAGAAAATTCGCGTCTGGCCATATATGAGGACGAGCACCACCGAGGTAAGACCGATGATCGCCCCGATCTTGATCGACGCGGTCAGCCACCCCCAGCTCCCGCCGAAGCTGTCGACGACCAGGGCGACGGGATCGGGAACGTCGAGCAAGGTGTAGGGCAGCAACAGCGTCATGACTGCGGCCACCAGCGTATAGATGACGGTGCAGACCACCAACGATCCGATGATGGCAAAGGGCAGGTCCTTTTCGGGATTTTTCGCTTCCTGACCGGCGGTCGAGACCGCTTCGAACCCGATATAGGAGAAGAAGACGATCGAGGCGGCGCGCATGATGCCGTCGATGCCGAATTTTCCGTCACCCTGGTTGGCTGGAACGAACGGCGTCCAGTTACGACCGACGAGTTCCTGAATATGGGGCAGGGCGACACAGGCGCCCACGATGATAAAGGCGGTAAGCACGGCGAGCTTGATCGTGACGATCCAATTGTTGAGCTTTGCCGATTCCGACAATCCGCGGGTCAGGAGCGCGGTCAGCGCCAGACAGACCAAGAATGCGGGGAGATTGAAGACGGCCGTGACCGGCGCGCCGTCGCGGACAAGCACCTGTCCGGGTGGGCCCGTAAGTTCAAGAGGCACCTGGATGCCCATGTCCGCGAACAGATTCACGACATAGCCGCTCCAACCCACCGCCACTACCGAGGCCGCAAGCCCATATTCGAGCAACAGCAGCGTTCCCATCGTCCAGGCGACGAACTCGCCGAGCGTGGCGTAGCTATAAGTATATGCCGAGCCCGAGACGGGCAAGGTCGAGGCGATCTCCGCGTAACATAGGCCGGCAAGAGCACAGACCGCGCCGGCGATCATGAACGACAACAGGACGGCCGGCCCGGCATGAAGCGCGGCAGCGCTTCCCGTCCGCACGAATATGCCCGCGCCGATTATGCAACCAACCCCGATAAAAAGGAGGTGCCATCGTCCCAAGGTCCGCTTAAGCTCGCTATTCGCGGCATCATGACGGATCTGCGCGATCGACTTGCGCGCGACTATCCTGTCGAGGAGCCAGTTGCTCGGCTTATTTTCCATGCTTCGTCCCAATGTCTTATTGCGGTTTCGCGCCGCGTCGTGTTTCCGATGGCTGTGATCGTGGCGAGCCGCGCCGGCGGCTGGCGTTGCCGATGTTCGAAGCGGCTCACCCATGTCCGTTTGATCGGACATCGATGAGCCGCTAGCGCCCCCTGCAGAATTTGTCGGTTTTCGTCAGCGCCTCGCAGTCTCAGCGAGGCCTTGGCGACCGCGACGTGGTCAGAAGCTTCGACTGACCGAGATGCCGACCGTTCGCGGCGTGCTCGCGGTACCCGACGGTCCAGCATAGCTGTCGTCGGTCGCCGCCAGATAGGTCAGGCCCGTTACGTCGAACACATTGTTCACGAACACCGAGAACCTCCACTCATCCTCGCCCACATCGAGGTTGAGGCGGGTATTCAGCATCCAATAGGCCGGAAGCCGGGCGTTGGTCGCGCTGGTCCGCGGAAATTCGGACCAGGACGAGCCCTGATACGACAAGTTGGATATCCACGCGACCGTCGCGCTGTCGGAAACCGGAACGCGATATTCGGTGTTGAGCGAGCCCGACAGGCGCGGAATATATGGAATCCGGTCGCCCTTCCGGCCGGCGGCGCGGACATTGGCGTTGAGCTGATCCTCGGTCAGCTTGGCGTCGATGTAGCTCGCATTGGTGCTGACCGTCAGATTGTCGCCGATCCGGGCGTTGAGTTCGCCTTCGAGACCGCGGATGCGGGCGGCACCGGCGTTCGAAAGGAAACGGAAGAAGCCCCCGCTGGCCGGGACGCCGGTAACCTGCATATCGTCCCAGTCGGTCTGGAAGACCGCCAGGCTCAGATCGACCTTGCGGTCGAGCAGCTGCGTCTTGGCGCCGAGTTCGTAGGTCCAGAGGCTGTCCGCACGATAAGGCGTAAGCGCGCTCGCAAGCCCCAGCACCTGATTGGCGCCGCCGGGCCTGAATCCCTGCGATGCCTGGACATACAGCATCGTTCCGTCGGTCGGCTTGTACGAGATATTGCCCTTTAACACCCAGCCCTTCTCGCTCGTGCGGAAGGTCGTTGCGGGCGTCGCGACCGCGGCCAGAAGGTCCCAGGGGATGGTGACCTGACCGGTGATCCGCTTTTTGTAGGAATAGCGGCGAGCGCCCACGGTGAGGTCCAGCTGCTCCGACGGGGAGAAGGTGGCTTCGCCGAAAAATGCCGTTTGAACATATTTCTGGCTCACCGAACGACTGGTAGGGATGCGTTCCGGGAAATAGGCCTCGCCGCTTAGCGGATCGACGCTGATATCCTTGCTGACCAGTCCGTCCTTGCGGGTTTCGCGGTAGACGCCGGCCGTCCAGGTGAATTTACCGGAATTCTGCGAGCTCAGGCGGAACTCGTTGATGAAGCTCTTCGTCGTCATCGGCTGCGCGACCAGCGAAGGCAGGAACGTGTCGACATAGGCCGAGAAATCAGAGAGCTCGGGTGCCGTGCAGGCGCGAGCGAACTGCTGGCGGATCCACATGCAGCCAAACGGCGACTTCAGGCTCTCCAGATAGACGGTGTCGTCGAACGTGTAGTAGGATCGGCGATCGACATAGCTCGAGATCGCGGTCGCGGTTACGCCGCCGGCATCCCAGTTGAGCGTCCCGCTATACATGTCCACGTCGTCCGAGAAGGGCTGCAGGAGCCGGCTTTCCGACACGAATCGTCCGAGCACAGGCGTGTAGATCGAATTTGCGGAGTCCATGCGCTGGACATACACGCCGGCGTCGAGGGTGAGGTTCGGGGTCGGAGTGACCCGCACCAGCAGACGGCCGCCATAGCTGTCGGCGCCATTGACATTGTTCCGGCCGAGAAGCGGGTAATCGACATAGCCGCCGACGTCCTGCTTATACATCACGAGCCGCGCTGCGATCAGATCGTCGACCAGCGGAACATTGACCATGCCTTGCACGCCATAGCTCTCCTCGCCGTGGCGCGTCGTCTGTGCGTTGGCTTCCACACGGCCTTCGAAATCCATCGAGGGCTTCTTGTTGATGAAGCGGATTGCCCCGGTCATCGCCCCAGATCCGTAAAGCGTGCCCTGCGGTCCGCGCAGCACCTCGACCCGCTCGATGTCGAACAGCTTCAGGTCGGGCGAGCGGCCGCCGGGGTCACTCGCCGGGCCGAGCGAACCGGGAATCGGAATGTCGTCGAGATAGGTTCCGACCGTCGCTTCGCCGGCGGACACGATACCACGGATCGAGATGCGGTTCCGGCCGGGGCCGTTATCGACAAGGCGCAGGCTCGGCGTTCGCGCGGCGAAGTCGCGGATGGAGGTGGAGCCGGTTTCGGCCAGCGCATCGCCGTCGAAGGCGGAAATCGCGGCGGGGGTTTCGAGCAGGGTCGTCTCGCGGCGCAACGCGGTCACGACGATGTCGCCGTCTCGCGCTTCGGTGCCGTTTTCCTGCGACGCCTGCTCTGACTGGGCCTGAGCCTGCGAAGGCGCGATCGCTGCGCACAGGACGAGCGCGATGAGCGGCATTCGATTGGTTTTGGCGATCAATAGAGATTGCCGCGTGGAATTGCAGTTGGTCATACTTCCCCCTTGGTAGCGGTTGAGGCGGGCGCCGTCAGTACGGTCGCCGCCGGCCGATGCGTTCGCAGCGTTCCCCTGCGTCACAATTTTGAAAGATATGAACCGGGCTTCGCGCACGAAAAATGCCGATGACGCGAAGTTCACTTTCCGGTTCGTGGCTTGTTGCTCCGCCAGGGTCTCAATAGCTTTTTTCCAGACAGAACGCGGATCGCGATCGGCGCCAGCGGGCAGGGAGTCATCGACCATGGACAAAATCCGCTTTGCTTGTAGCGCCGCGATGGCGGCCGCTGCTTGGCTAGCAACGCCTGCCGCCGCGCGCGATGTCGTGATCCATGCCGGCCGCCTCATCGATGGCGTAACAGCTCGGGAACAGGGACCGACGTCGATCTCCATTCGCGGCGATCGCATCGTCAAGATCGAAAGCGGTTTCGTGGCGCCGGAGGGTTTTACGGTGATCGATCTGTCCAGGTCGACAGTTCTGCCGGGCCTTATCGATTGCCACGTCCATCTGGGCATGCCCCTTCCCGGCGTTGCCAATGCGATGGGCAGCGCCTTCACCCAGAATGATATCGATCGGGGGTTCTCGGCAGCGGTCAACGCGCGGGCGATGCTGCTGCAAGGCTTTACCAGCGTGCGCGACGTGGGCGGCGGCGACGAGACCGTGTCGCTGCGCAAGGCGATCGACGCGGGCCTGATGGCGGGGCCGCGCTTATGGGTGTCGCTTGAGCCGCTGGGGCCCACAGCTGGCCATGGCGATTTTCGGACAGGCCTCGATCGCGCCTTTTCCAATCCGGCATGGACGAACGGCATCGTCGACTCTCCCGACGAGGCCCGGCTTCGCGTGCGCGAACATTATCGTCGCGGCGCGACCGTGATCAAACTCATGCCCTCCGGCGGCATCGGTTCAGCAGGCGACGATCCGACGCACCAGACGATGACCGATGCCGAAATCGCCGAGGCTGTCCGTACGGCGCATGGCCTGGGCATGAAGGTGGCGGCGCACGCTTATCCCCCGGCCGCAATCAGATCCGCGGTCGTGTCAGGGGTCGACTCGATCGAGCATGGATCCTTCGCCGATGACGCAACCTATCGGCTGATGAAGGAGCGCGGGACCTACCTTGTTCCGACGCTCAGCGTCTTCGACGTCTATTACAAGGCAGCGATCGAACATCCGGAAAAACTGCGCCCGGGAACGGCGGAGAAGGAACTGGCCAACGACCTTCTCCCCAAAAAGCAGTTTCCCTACGCAGTGCGGGCGGGGGTGAAGATCGCATATGGTACGGACCTGGGGCAGGGCGATCATGCGATGGAATTTCCGCTGATGGTCGACAATGGTCTCAGCGCGGGCGACGCCATACTTTCGGCGACGAAGAACGCGGCGGACCTGCTCGGCGACGGCGAGAATATAGGGAGCATCCAGGTCGGCCGTCTTGCCGATATCATCGCGGTGGACACGAGCCCGATCGCGGATATCCGAGTCATGCAAAAGGTTCGGTTCGTGATGAAGGGTGGCATCGTTTACAAGCGGGATGGGCGGCCGACGGTGCTGGACGGGGAATAGCCCCCGTCCCGCCGCTCGAAGCTGAGGGCACGGCCATGGATTGCGCCTTGCTCGAGAGGCTTGTCGAAGACATCGTCGCGCAATGCGCGGCAGAGGCCGATGCGGGGGTCGTTGCATCCTATATTCCCGAGCTCGCGCAGGCCGACCCCCGGCTGATCGGTATCGCTATCGCGACGCCGGACGGTTCGATGATTTCGGCGGGCGCCGCGGACGCCCTCTTCTCGCTCCAGTCGATCTCCAGCGTTTTTACGCTGACGCTCGGGCTTGGACGGATCGGCGACCAGCTATGGGCGCGCTTTGGCCGCGAACCGTCGGGCACCGCCTATAATTCGATCGTACAACTCGAACGGGAGCATGGATTGCCCCGCAACCCCTTTATCAACGCCGGGGCGATCGCACTCGCCGATCTCAACCTGTCCCAACACCGTCCAAAGGAAGCCATCGGCGAGTTCGTCCGCTTCCTCGGTTTCCTGGCAGACGACATGCCGATTTTCATCGACCGGAACATCGCGCAATCGGAACTGGCCGCAAGCGACCGGAACCGGGCGCTGGCCCATTTCATGAGGGCATTCGGCAATCTCGACCATAATGTCGACGAGGTGCTTGGTACCTATGCGCATTATTGCGCCACGGTGCTCGACTGTCGTCAATTGGCGCTTGCGGGTCGCTTTCTCATGCGGGGCGGCCTGACGCCCAATGGCCGCGTCATCTCGGAACGGCGCGCGCGGCGTATCCTGTCGCTGATGCTGACATGCGGCATGTACGACGAATCCGGCGATTTCGCGTTTCGCGCGGGCATTCCGGCCAAGTCCGGCGTTGCGGGTGGTATATTGGCCATCGTGCCCGGCGTCGCTTCGATCGCCGTCCGGTCGCCCGGTCTCAATGGCTATGGCAATTCGAAACTCGGCGTGCGTGTACTCCAGCTCCTGACCGAACGGACGGGCTGGTCGATCTTCGGTATTGGTCGCAAGCGCGTGCCTTACACCTCTTCGGGCCAGTAGAGCCGCTTTGGATTGGCGACGAGCAGTTTGTGCTGCAGGGTAACCGTCGGTGCGATCCGCGGGATGACATCGACCAGCCCGCCATCGTCCGGGATGCGCTTTTCCATGTTTGGGTGCGGCCAGTCGGTCCCCCAAAGCACGCGGTCCTCGTAATCGGACACGAGCGGCGCGACAGCCTTGGCAAAATCGTTCCACGGAGCGCCGGCCGGATCGAGCCGGTCGGGGCAGGTCGCCTTGAACCAGATGTCCTGGCGGCTGTCGAGCAGGTGGCGGAACGCTCGCATGTCTGCGCCGTCGGGGCCTTGGGTCACGTCGGGGCGGCCCATGTGATCGACGACGATCGGCACCGGGATCGCGTCCATGAAGGGGCGCAGCTCTTCCAGAATATCCGCTTCGAAATAGATGACGACGTGCCATCCCGCGGGAAGGCGCTTCGCGACCTCGATGAACTTGTCCTTGGGCGCGTCGTCGACAAGGCGCTTCAGGAAGTTGAAGCGGATACCGCGAATGCCGCCTTCGTGCAGTGCCGTGAGCTCCTCTTCACCGATCGCCGGATCGACCACCGCGACGCCGCGCGCGCGGCCGTTCGAGGCGGCGATGGCGTGGAGCGTCGCGCTGTTGTCGGTACCGTGGCAGCTCGCCTGGACGATGACGTTGCGCGCGAAGCCCAGCCGGTCGCGCAGCGCGAACAGCGCGTCGGCGCCCGCATCCTGCGGCAGATATTTGGCCTTGGCGCTGAAGGGGAAGTCGGCGGCGGGGCCGAAGACATGGCAATGCGCGTCGATCGCGCCTGCGGGCACGGTGAACTGCGGCTTCGAGGGCATGAGCGTCCAACTGCGGATGTGGCCATCGACATCGATGCTCATGCGAAAATCACTCCATCCATCAATTTGCGCGCCGTGCGAAGCATTCCGGCCTCGATGGGAGCGCCGTCCGGATCGGCCGTGACGACACATTCGGTGACGCCGGTCGGATGCTCGACGCCGAGCGTCTTGGCGGGACCCTCAGGCACGGCCGCGGCCGCGGCGGCGGGCGATCCCGCGATCAGGCAGGCGGTCGCGACGCTGACCGCGCCGAGCACGCCGATCGAGGCGTGGACGCGGTGCGGGATCAACGATCGCACCGCGATCGCGCCACCGTCCTGCGGCGCTGCGACGAGCATCATCTTGGGCACCGACTTCTCGCTCACGTCGCCGAGGTTCATCATCGGTCCGGCTTGGAGCCGGATCGCCTCGACCTTCGCTTTCATCGCGGCGTTGGCGTCGAGCGTCTCGCGATCCTCATAGCCCGTGATGCCGACATCCCCGGCGGCAATGACGACGCACGGCATGCCATTGTCGATCAGTGTGCAGGCGATGCCGTCGATGATGTCGACGCCGTTGCCGGTCGGGAGAAGCGCGCTGCAGCTCGAGCCGGCCGTGTCGCGAAAGGCCAGCGGGATCGGCGCCGCGGTGCCGGGAACACCGCTGATCGCCGCGTCGCCATCGTAGCGCACCCGACCGCCGGGCGTCTCGACCGTCGCGACCGCGACCTGGCCGGTATTCTCCATGAAGATCGCGACGCGCGTCCGACCGTCCGCGGCCGCGACCAAGCCACGCTCGATCGCGAAGGGGGCGATCCCGGCGAGGATGTTGCCGCAATTCTGGGCGTCAGTGACGATCGCCTGGTCGACGAACACCTGCAGGAAGAGATAGTCGATATCGACGCCGGGACGTGTGGACTTGGCGACGACCGCGACCTTGCTGGTCAGCGGATCGGCGCCGCCCATCCCATCGATCTGGCGCGGATCGGGCGAGCCCATCGCGCGAAGCAGAAAGGCATCGCGCGCTGCGGTGTCCGCGGGCAAGTCGTCTTTCAGAAAATAGCCGCCCTTCGACGTGCCGCCGCGCATCCACATGCAGCGGACGCTGTCAGACATATCTGAGTCCCATCTCTTCGAGCCGCGCACGCATATTGTAGATGTCGAGACCGAGTTCGCCCGCGGCGAGCCGCTGGCGCTTCGCTTCCTCGGCCGCCTCGCGCGCCTGCGCCTTTTCGAGCACTTCTTCGGCGTCGGCGCGCTTCACGACGCACACGCCGTCGTCGTCGGCGACGATCACATCGCCCGGCTCGATCGCGGCGCCGGCGCAGACGATCGGGACATTGACCGACCCGAGCGTATTCTTGACGGTGCCCTGTGCGAACACCGCCTTCGACCAGACGGGAAAACGCATCTGGGTGAGATCGCGGACGTCGCGCACGCCGGCATCGATCACGAGGCCGCGGCAGCCGCGCGCCATCGCGCTCGTTGCGAGCAGGTCGCCGAAATAGCCGTCGACGCAGGGACTCGTGGGCGCAAGGACGAGGATGTCGCCGGCCTGCAACTGCTCGATCGCGACATGGACCATCCAATTGTCGCCGGGCGGAGAAGAGATGGTGACCGCGCTCCCCGCAATGCGCGTACCCGCGTAGATCGGGCGCATGGACTGGGCGAGCAGGCCGATGCGGCCCTGCGCTTCGTGCACGGTCGCGACGCCCGCCGCGCCGAGTCCGTCGACGACCGTGGGGTTCGCACGTTCGATGGTTCGTACGACGATCGCCGCCATGTTCGCCTCCTTCGTTCGGGTGCGCAGCATGATCGTCTGGTAATGGCCGGGACAAGTCGGAACTATGCGCATGCCATAAGATTTTGCTAAGTGTTATGGCATGGATATCTGGAACCTCAATTTGCGGCATCTCAGGGCTGCCGCCGAAACAGCCCGCTTGGGTACGATCAGCGAGGCGGCGCGCGCGGTCCACCTGACCCAGCCGGCAGTGACGCAGGCGCTGTCGCGGCTCGAACGACAAATCGGCCTTGCGCTGTTCGAGCGCCATTCTGGCGGGATCGAACCCACCGAGGCGGCGCATTTCCTCGTTCCGCGCATCACCGCGGCGCTCGATCTGGTCGGCTCGCCGCGGGTGACGATGGCCGAGATGCATGCCTTCGTCGCGTTGGCCGACGCGGGAAGCTATGGCAGCGCGAGTGTTGCGACGGGCCTTTCGCAACCCACGCTTCATCGCGGCGTACGCGACCTGTCGGTCGCGCTCGGCCGCCCGCTTACCGAGCGGCGCGGCCGCGGTATTTCCTTGACCTCGCAGGGCCGGCGGCTTGCCCGCAACTTCCGCCTCGCGCGGGCCGAACTCGAGGCTGGGATCGCAGAACTCGAAGCGCTCAAGGGGCGCGAGACCGGTCGGATCGCCATAGGCGCAATGCCATTGTCGCGCGCGCGTATCTTGCCTTCCGCCGTAGCCCTTTTCCTGAAGCAGTGGCCGGAGGCCGTCGTCGACATCGTCGAGGGCTCATATGCCGAGCTTATCGAGCCGCTCCGCGACGGCGCGCTCGACATTCTCGTGGGGGCCCTGCGCGATCCCAACGGCAACGACGATCTCGCTAGGCGCCGGCTTTTCGAGGATCGACCCGTCGTTATCGGCCGCCATGGGCACCCGCTCGCCTGTCGGACCCACATAGACCTCTCGGCGCTCGCCCGGTTCCCGTGGATCGTGCCCGCGAGCGGTACGCCGCTTCGCGCACAATGGGAGCATATGTTTGATGCGGCCGGCCTGGAAAGGCCGCGCGTCCCGGTCGAATGCGGTTCGGTGATGATGATCCGCCAGATCCTCATGGGAAGCGACATGTTGACCCTGCTGTCGGCCGATCAGGTGCCCGTCGAGCTGGAGGCACATTGGCTGACGCATATCTGTGACGCGCCTCCGGACGTCGTTCGGACAATCGGGATCACCCACCGCGTTCAGTGGCGCCCGACGGCGCGGCAACGGGCTTTTGTCGACCTTATGCAAGGCATCGTCGAAGACAACTGAATTCGAAAAAAATTATGGGGGCGATGGCTTATCGATTGGTAAGCGCGAGCGGCGCACCATAACCGCCGGTCATGTTCGATCTAGTCTATATCGGATTTGGCGAGGCGGGCGCAGCGCTGGCGGTTCCGGGCGCCGGCGCCTATGACGTCAAGACCGCCGACCCGCTGACGCGCGACGACAAGCGTCGCGATTACGCTTCGACCGGCGTGTGGGGTTTCGATAACGCCCCGGGGGCTCTTGCCGGCGCTCGATATGTCTTTTCCCTCGTGACTGCCGATCGCGCGCTGGCGGCAGCGCGGGAATATGCGCCGTTTATCGAGCCCGGAACGCTGTGGATCGACATGAACAGCGTCGCGCCGGGGACCAAGCGGTCTGCCGCCGAAGCCGTCGAAGCCGTCGGCGGCCGCTATGTCGACGCCGCGATCATGGCGCCGGTTCGTCCGCTGCGCCATGCGGTGCCGTTGCTTCTCGCAGGTCCGCATGCGGCAGCGACGGAGAAGCTGCTCCGAAAGGCGGGCTTTTCCGATATCGCGGTGGTCGGCGCGCGGATCGGCGACGCCGCGTCGGTGAAGATGATCCGTTCCGTGCTGGTGAAGGGCATCGAAGCACTCTCCGCCGAATGCGCGCTCGCGGCCTATGCGGCGGGCATTTCCGACGCGCTGATGACGTCGCTGGAAATCGGCTGGCGGGACCAGGATTGGGTAGCGCGGATCGATTACAACCTCGATCGCATGCTCGTACACGGGCTTCGCCGCGCCGCAGAAATGGAAGAGGTAGCGAAAACGCTCGAGGATCTGGGCATCGATCCGGTGATGACGCGCGGTGCGATAGCGCGACATCGCGCGGCCGGAAGCGTCGGCACGGTGTCGCCGGAAGGACTTGCCGCGAAACTGGCTCTTATCGGCGCGCGCTCGAAGAGCGGATATCCATGACGTTGATCATCGACTGCCACGGCCACTACACTGTGCTGCCTAAGGCGCATGATGCTTGGCGTGAGGAGCAGAAAGCCGCCTTCAAGGCCGGCGTTCCCGCGCCGCCCTATCCCGATATTTCGGACGACGAGATCCGCGAGCCGATCGAGGCGAACCAGCTCCGCCTGATCAAGGAGCGCGGTGCGGATCTTACCATTTTCTCGCCGCGCGCGTCGGCGATGGCACCGCATGTCGGGGACGAGGGCGTCGCGAAGGAATGGGCGATCCGTTGCAACGACCTGATCGCGCGGGTCGTCGGGCTGTTCCCCGAGACTTTCGCGGGCGTATGCATGCTGCCGCAGTCGCCCAAGGCCGATATGGCGAACAGCATCGCCGAACTCGAGCGCTGCGTGACCGAGCTCGGCTTCATCGGTTGCAACCTCAACCCCGATCCGGGCGGCGGGCACTTCCAGCATCCGTCGCTGACCGACCGTTACTGGTATCCCTTCTACGAGAAGATGGTCGAGCTCGACGTGCCCGCGATGATCCACGTCTCGGGGAGCTGCAACCCTGCGATGCACGCGACCGGCGGCTATTATATCGCGGCCGACACCATCGCCTTCATGCAATTGCTCGAGGGCGATCTCTTCGCCGACTTCCCGAATCTTCGCTTCATCATCCCGCACGGCGGCGGCGCGGTGCCCTATCATTGGGGGCGTTACCGCGGGCTGGCCGACATGCTTAAGAAGCCGGGGCTCGACACGCACCTCATGAACAACATCTTCTTTGACACCTGCGTCTATCACCAGCCGGGGATCGACCTGCTTGCCGATGTGATCGACAACAAGAATATCCTGTTCGGCAGCGAAATGGTGGGAGCCGTGCGCGGCATCGATCCGACGACAGGCCAATATTTCGACGACACCAAACGCTATGTCGACGCGCTCGATATCAGCGACGCCGAGCGCCACGCGATCTTCGAGGGCAACGCCCGACGCGTCTTCCCGCGGCTCGACGCGATACTCGAAGGCCGCGGCCTTTGAGCGCGCCGAAGGACATCCACGACTATCTCGCCGAGTTCGAAGACATTCCGGGTACCCGCGTCTTCACCGCGGCGCGGGCGCGAGCCGGCTATCATCTCAACCAGTTCGCGATGAGCCTGATGAAGCCTGAAAACCGCGCTGGAAGGTGGACGAAGCCGCCTATCTCGCCGGCTGGCGGCTCTCCGACGAGCAGAAGGATGCCGTGTTGGCGCGCGACTACAATCGGCTGCTCGACCTCGGTGGCAATATCTATTTCCTCTCGAAGATCTTTTCAACCGATGGCCTGAGCTTCGTCCAGGCGGTCAGCACGATGACCGGCGCGAGCGTCGAGGAGTATCAGGCGATGATGAACGCGGGGGGGCGCTCGCCGGAAGGCGTGCGCTCGAAGGAGGATAACCGCTAATGGCCCGCATTTCCGCCGGCTTGGGATCGAGCCATGTGCCACTGCTCGGCGTTGCGCACGACCAGAAGAAGGACCGCGACGCCTATTTCGGCCCGATTTTCGCGGGCTTCGACTGGACCCGCGAATGGGAAAAGGTCGCGAAGCCCGACGTCGTGATCCTGGCTTATAACGATCATGCCTCGGCCTTCGACATGAAGCTCATCCCGACCTTCGCGATCGGCTGCGGCGAGCGCTACAAGCCCGCCGATGAAGGTTGGGGGCCGCGGCAGGTGCCCGACGTGATGGGCCATCCCGACCTCGCTTGGCATATCGCGCAGAGCCTGATCCTCGACGAGTTCGACATGACCATCATCAACGAGATGGACGTCGACCATGGCTTGACCGTGCCGCTTTCGATGATGTTCGGCGACGTCGCCGAATGGCCCGTCAAGGTGGTGCCGCTGGCGGTCAACGTCGTCACCTATCCGCCGCCTTCGGGCAATCGTTGCTGGGCGCTCGGCGAGGCGATCGCCCGCGCGGTCGCCAGCTTTCCCGAGGATCTGAGCGTCCAAATCTGGGGGACGGGCGGGATGAGTCACCAGTTGCAGGGCCCGCGCGCGGGACTGATCAACAGGGATTGGGACAATCGCTTCCTCGACGGCCTCGTCGGCGACAGCGACCGTCTCCGCCACATCTCGCACATCGAATATCTTCGCGAGACCGGATCCGAGGGGATCGAGATGGTGATGTGGCTGATCATGCGCGGTGCGCTTGGGGCCAGCACGCGTCTCCTTCACCGCCATTATCATGTCCCGTGCAGCAACACGGCCATCGGCCATATCGTGTTGGAGCCCGATCCTTGACCGGTCTCCGCCTGCCTTGGTGGCGGAGGGGTGAGGTAATCACGCGACCCGGCGACCTCACCGCAAAGGCCGATATCCCTCGAATATCTGGAGAATGACATGAAGATTGCCCTTGCCGGAGCCGGAGCCTTTGGTGAGAAGCATCTCGACGGCCTCAGGAATATCGACGGGGTCGAGGTGATCTCTCTGATCGGCCGTCGGCTCGAGCCGACGCAGGCGGTCGCCGCCAGATACGGCGTGGCCCATGCGACGACCGAACTCGCCGAAGCGCTCGAACAGCCGGGGCTCGATGCCGTCATCCTCTGCACCCCGACGCAGATGCATGCCGCCCAAGCGATCCAGTGCATGAATGCGGGCAAGCATGTGCAGGTCGAAATCCCGCTCTGCGACAATCTCGCCGACGGCGAGGCAGTGCTGAAAAAGGCCGAGGAAACCGGGCTCACCGCGATGGTCGGCCACACGCGCCGCTTCAACCCCAGCCATCAATATATCCACCGCAAGATCGCGGCGGGCGAGATGAGCGTCCAGCAGATGGACGTCCAGACCTATTTCTTCCGCCGCAAAAATATGAACGCCAAAGGCGAGCCGCGGTCCTGGACCGACCATCTGCTCTGGCACCATGCCGCGCACACGGTCGACCTCTTCGCCTGGCAGGCGGGGCCGATCGTGCAGGCGAACGCGATCGAGGGGCCGCACCATCCAGAGCTCGGTATCGCGATGGATATGTCGATCCAATTAAAGGCGGAAAGCGGCGCGATCTGCACCCTGTCGCTGTCGTTCAACAACGACGGGCCGCTCGGCACTTTCTTCCGTTACATTTGCGACAATGGGACCTGGATCGCCCGCTACGACGATCTGGTCACGGGAAAAGAAGACCCGGTTGATCTCACCGGGGTTACTCTCTCGGCCAACGGCATCGAACTGCAGGACCGCGAATTCGTGGCCGCGATCCGCGAAGGGCGCGAGCCCAACGCCAGCGTCGCAGAGGTTCTTCCCTGCTACCGTGTGCTCGACAAGCTGGCGGCGCAACTCGACGCCGCAAGCACTGGCGCGCGCACGTGAAAAGGAGCGGCAAAGTTCCGCGAGGGACCGCCGGTCCGTTGGCGCAGCTGCAAGTCGGTGCGCAGGACGGGCGGCGAAACGGGGTGGGGCCGACAAGATCATAGGCCGCACCTGCAATGGGGCTCGTTTCCGATCCGCGACAATCGAATGGCGGACGGGCGAGAAGAGGAGGAGCGTCAATGAGCGGGACTGAGGAAGCGTCGAGCGAGAAGCCGTTCCCGGTATATCCGGTTGGGCTTCTTTTCGTGATATTCACCCTCAATTTTCTGGATCGGCAGATCCTCAACATTCTGGCAGAGCCGATCAAGCAGGATCTCGGGCTCGCGGACTGGCAGATCGGGGCGCTGACCGGGCTCGCTTTCGCGCTGCTCTACACGACCTTCGGCATTCCGGTCGCGCGGCTTGCGGATCGTCATCATCGCGGAAAGATCATCGCGGTTTCGCTTTTCATATGGAGCGGCTTCACCGCCTTGAGTGGGCTTGCGACGAGCTTCGTACAGCTGCTGCTGTTCCGCATCGGCGTCGGGATGGGCGAGGCGGGGTGTTCGCCGGCTACCCAATCGCTGATCGGGGATATCACGAGCAAGGCGGTACGTGCGCGCGCCTTGGCGATTTACGCGCTCGGCGTTCCCGTCGGATCGCTCCTCGGGATGGTGGTCGGCGGCCTCGCGGTCGATGCCTGGGGGTGGCGCAACGCCTTGTTGCTCGCGGGCCTCCCGGGACTGCTCGTCGCTGTTCTAACCTTCCTAACCCTGCGCGACCCGCGATCATCGGCGCTGCGAGAGACAGGAAGAGCGGCCGGGACGCAAGAAGGTGACGCAATCCCGACATTCCGAGAGGCCTGCCGCGAACTGGCAGGCAAGAAGAGTTTCTGGTGGTTGGCCGGCGGCGCCGCGCTGACGTCGTTTGTTGGCTATGGGCATCTCTCCTTCTACGCTTCCTTTTTCATGCGTAACCATCAGGGCGATGTCGCGGTACTGGCCGACTGGCTCGGTCTTGGCACGACGGGCGCTCTGGGTATCGCGCTCGGGCTTCTGCTTGGCGTCGGCGGAGCGCTGGGAACATACGGCGGCGGTGCCGTCGCCGATCGCCATATAGGCCGCGGACCCGGCATATACGCCTTCATCCCTGCGATTGGCACATTGCTGGCCATCCCGTTTTTCGTGCTGGCCTTTACCGTGGAGTCGGGCCTTGCCTCGCTTGCCTGCTTGCTTCTTCCGACGATATTCAAGAATATGTGGTATGGCCCCGTGTTTGCATGCGTCCAGAGCATTGTGCACGAGCGTTCGCGAGCAACTGCGATGGCAGTGTTCCTGCTCATACTGAACGCATGCGGCATTGGAGCCGGGCCTATCTCGATCGGCTTGCTCAGCGATGCTCTCGCCGCAACGCTTGGTCCGGCCGAAGGCTTGCGCTGGGCGATGATCATTTTGACCGCGGTCAGTGCTTTGGCGGGCCTCTGCTTTTTCCAAGCTCGCAAATCAATCGCAAATGACCAAAGAATTAGGTCTTGACGACGTTGCTGGCGTTCACTTTGGCATTGCGCGAATTCATAGGGGGCTGGCTGGTCGCCCGGAGTTCGTCCGCTAGCTTGGGTATCGGTCCCAATTGGTCGCTAGTTCGGCGATTGGCCGAGAGGCGACGGTCCGCTTCGGGGCGTCATAGGCGTGAAGCGGACCGTTGCCGATCTACTCCGCCCAATGTGGCCTTCGACATAAGCAGATGCTTAGGCCTGCGCTCATAAGCGGTTCGCCGATGGCTTGGCGACTTTAACAATGTTCAGATCCTTCAAATAAAGAAGGAAAAGATCATGTCTATCTTGCCCCATTTCGATTCCGAAGAATTTGCAGAAAAACCAGTTCGCTCGCGTCGTAGGTGGGATCCTGTCGTGAAAATAACCCACTGGGCCATCGTTACGGCCATCATCGCAAACGCGCTGTTCACCGAAGAAGGGTCGGGCGTTCATATATGGGTCGGCTATTCACTTGCCGCCATACTCGTGTTTCGCCTGCTATGGGGGCTGATAGGACCTCCCGAGGCTCGCTTCTCGGCCTTTCCCCCGAGCCCTCGCCGGGCTCTCGCCCATCTGCGCGATATCAGGGTCGGCAAAAAGGAGATTCATCACTCTCACAATCCGCTCGGCGCGCTGATGGCCTATGCGATCTGGAGCATGCTCGGCGTCATCATCGCCAGCGGCGTAGCGATGGCGCGGCCTCCTTCGACGGCTTTTCTCGATCGAGCGGCACCGCCAGGCGAGGTCAGCCGGCAACTCGTCGTAGAACGGGGTGATCGCGACCACAATGATGAGCGCAACGACACTCGCGAAGAGGACGGCGTGTGGGAAGAAGTCCACGAAACGGCCGTCAATCTGCTCTACGTTCTTATTGCGCTTCATATCGCGGGGGTGGCCTTCGAGACGCGACGGAATGGCCGGGAAATCCTGTTGGCTATGTTGCCCCGGCGCGCGTAAACGTTGGTCATGCAGGCAAGACGAAGATCGCTGGAACGCCGGGCGGTCGCGACCACCTTTCTGGTGATCCTCCAGGCTCTCGCGACGATCTTCTTTGTCGCCGACGTCGCCGGCGACATCGCAGACGATGGCTGGAGCATGCACCTGCTCGTCGAAACCGGTGCGACCGCCGCGCTTCTCGCCGGCGTCGGCTTCGGCGCTCTCCAGCTGCGCTGGCTGATCCTTCGCTCCCGACTTGACGAGACGGCGGTCGCGGCGGCGCGCGGCGCCATGTCTGACCTTATTCGACAGCGGTTTCTCGAATGGCACCTGACCGGCGCCGAGGCCGACGTCGCGCTCTTCGCGCTCAAAGGCTTCGATGCAACCGAGATTGCGCACCTCCGGGGCGCGGCGTCGGGGACGGTCCGGGCGCAACTCGCGCGCATCTACGCCAAGGCCGGAGTGCATTCGCAAGTCGGCCTGATAGCCCAGATGGTCGAAGACCTTGTCGACGGCGACGCGATCAAACCGGCCGAAGCCAAACCGCAGGGGAACAATGGATGAGAAGCCACCGCGAAAGCCATCTCGTGTCGCGCATCGGTTGGCTGCGAGCCGCCGTGCTCGGTGCCAATGACGGCATCGTCTCGACCGCAAGCCTCATCATGGGCGTCGCCGCATCGGGGGCCCCGCGCTCCGCGGTGCTTGTCTCGGGGATTGCCGGGCTTGTCGCGGGCGCTATGTCGATGGCCGCCGGAGAATATGTTTCGGTGAGCTCGCAGTCGGACACCGAGCGATCGGACCTCGAACGCGAACGGCTCGAACTGGCGACAGACCCCGATGCGGAGCTTGCCGAACTCGCCGACATCTATCGAGCGCGGGGCGTCGATGCCGATGTCGCGAAAACCGTCGCCATGCAGATGACCGCGTTCGATGCGCTCAGCACCCACGCCCGCGACGAGCTTCACATCACCGATATGACAGCGGCGCGGCCGATCACCGCCGCGTTCACCTCAGCCGGGACCTTCACACTAGGCGCCCTGCTCCCTGTGCTGGCGGCCGCGATGCTCCCACACGACTGGCTTGTGCCCGGCGAAGCGGTTGCATCGCTCCTCTTTCTTGCTCTGCTCGGATGGGTTGGGGCAACGGCCGGCGGATCAAGACCGTTGAAGCCAGTCGCGCGCGTCGTCTTCTGGGGAGCTATCGCTATGGGGCTGACTGCAGGTATCGGGCGACTGGTTGGAACTGCCATCTAATCGCGAAGGAACAGGCGCTTGGACATTATCGGGTTTGCGCTTGCCGTGCTGCTGATCGAGCTGACGCCGGGCCCGAACATGGCCTGGCTCGCCGGGCTTGCCGCAACCGAAGGCCGGCGTTGCGGCCTGTCTGCCGTCGCAGGCGTCGCGCTAGGCCTGCTAGCGAACGGCGTTCTGGCAGCCTTGGGGCTCGCGACATTGCTGCAGGCCGCCCCGCAACTCTGGAACGTCCTGCGCTTCGCCGGCGCGGCAATGATGCTGTGGCTTGCCATCGAAGCATGGAGCGGCACCGGCGATGGATCACGATCCACACAACCGGTCAGCTCGCCTCGCCGCGCCTTTGCGACCGGCGCCTTGATCAATCTGCTCAACCCGAAGGCTTATATCTTTTTCCTGGTCGTGGCGCCGCAGTTCCTGAACGGCGAGGCGCTCGGCATCCGCAATGCGCTTGTCCTGTCGGTTATCAGCGTCGCCATCGCGACATCGATACACCTGTCGATCGTCATCGCCGGAAGCGCGGCGCATGAATGGCTATCCGATCCGCGGCGCACGAGGGTCGTGCGGCGCGCATTCGCGATGATCATGCTGGCTGTTGCAGCGTCATTTCTTCTGACCGATCTGGGCTAACGGAATTCTTGTGCGGTCGTTTCCCATGGCGTTACCTGGCCGGTTGCAGACCGACGGCTTTTGGCGGTCGAACGAAATTAGCAGACGCTCCAACTATTCCCGGCGTTCGCTTGAAAGCTCGATCTCCGCACTGGTTCGAGCAATAGAGGCGCAATCACGGTTAGCGTGAACCGAATAGACGCTGAAGGCCCAGATTCCCGATATCCGTTAGATGATCGGCGCGACATCTTATAATCTTGGCCGGAACTCCCATATAACGATCATCGTGGCACACGTTCATCGTAGGCGGCCGCGGCTGAGAGACCTCGTGCTCCCGCTTACAAGCAGGAGCCGCGCCCATGCCCCCCGATCCAGATCAATCCCAGTCGGCCACCCCGGACGCGCCTGTCCCATTGAGACCGCAATCGAGCCGATTTTTCCGCAAGAGCCGTAGTCCATTCGCCCTGGATGACGCTCGGCGCCAAGGGGACATCAGTCAGCTCGCCTTCTTGACGATGGGCGGACGGGATCCGGCGATTGCCTTCCTGAACACCGATAACACCGCGCTCGGCGGCCGCCCGCTCACAGTCGCGACCGCGAGCCCCGAGGGATATGAACTGGTTGCGGCAGCGATCCGCGGCTGGCCGAACGGTCCAGGATTCGAATGAGCCGAGCGATGAACATTTCGCTGCCGGAGGACGAGGTCAAGCGCCTGTGCCTTCTGCAAGGTGTCAGCATCAGTGCGATCGAGCCGCTTCAGTCGGGCGGTACCCGCCTTGTCTGCACATCCGGCTCCGGCGCAGAGGAAATGCGTCTCCGCCTCCGCGGTCATCTGATCGACGGCAATGTCCTCCGTCACCGCCTTTATCGCCCTCCTGCCACGCATGAACGGCCGTGAGGCCGGCGCGAGATTTCCGCGGTGGGCGAACGTCTCTCCCGAACCCGAATAATATCGGTATTCGTGCGGCACATTTATCGGGATGTGCTATAGGCATCCCATTACCTGAAATCGAACAAGCTCCATGTGACAGAGGGACGATCCGTGCTCTCGCTTGATGCAGGAGCACACACCATGTGCCTTATTCAATTGCTCGAAGACGAGCAGATCACGCTCGTGCGATACGCCGCCGCAACAAATCCCTCGGCGATCGACCGTTATGGGCGCCTGATCGAAGGGATCGGTCGTCGTCTGAAGGCCTTTCCCTACCCGCATCGCCCCTATTTTCCGCTCAACATATTGCGGACGCAAACGGCTCGCTAGCACGTTCGCGAACACGCGCATCCTGAAACCGAAGAAAGATATCTGACATGGCCAAATCGCAAAAACGCAGCAATCGCGAAATTCGCAAACCCAAAGCCGCCAAGGCGAAGCCGCCGACCGCGCTCGCAGCCCGGGAGGCCTCCGCGGTGCAGATGACCGCCAAGCCTAAGGCCAATCGCTGACGCGCCGTCAAAAACTGCGGTGGAAGCTGACGAGATCGGCGTCGGGATCGCCATAGCCGCAAATCAGGCCGCGCAGCATCTGCGCGGCCATCATCGAGAAGGTGATACCATTGCCGCCATATCCCATCGCGGCATAGCAATTCGGCATGCCGGGAATTCGACCGATGGTCGGTGTCCCGACCGGGCTGTCGCCGAAACTGCCAGCCCAGCTATACGCGGGCGTCGCGTCCACCGCCGGCAACAGGGCAGCAAGCTTTCGCGACAGCGTTGCTGCCTTATCGGGGAGCTTCGCGTCGCGGAGAGCCGCATCGCTTATTTCCTCATCCTCGCCGCCGCAGATGATTTCTCCGCGTGGGGTGGTCCGGATGTAGAGGTAAGGATCGGCGGCTTCCCATATCATCGCGGCGGTCGGCCAGATGGCGCGGGGCTGCGGGCGCGTCGCGATCGACCAGCTCGAGATGATCTTGTTTCCCTTCCGCGGGATTCCCTTCATCATCTCATAGCCTGTGGCCATGACGACATGGCGTGCGCGAACGCTCGGCCCGCGAGCCGATAGCAAGACAACCCCATCGTCCGTTGGCGCGATGTCGCAGATATCGACGGGTGAATAGAGCCGCGCGCCGCGAGCCAGTGCGACGTTCAGATAACCCGCCGTGAGACGACGCGGATCGGCGGAATAATTGCCGAAACCGATCAGCGCATGGCGTCCCTTGATCCCATATCGCTCCTGCACCGCGGCGGGCTTGAGCAGCATGCTGTCTGCCGCTCCCTGTTCGATCAGCCGCGTCCGATAATCGAGAAATGTCTCCTTCGTTGCCGCGGATTTGACCTGCACGGCCATGCATTTTCGCTGGAATCGGGGTTCAGCCGCATGAAATTGCCGAGGATCGACCTTTCGCGATCGAGAATGCATACGCGCCGATCGAGTAATGCGAAGTCCACGTCGACCGAAACGCATCCCCCGGCAGGCTGCATCCGCGCGAGGCGATAATCCCGGGCGGGGGGGGGGGGAGGGCACAAATTGGCCGCCGGCAATAGGCGCACGATGCCGGCGGCCAATCTTCGCGGACCGCTCTCTACGCAACCTTCGCGTAATGCAGCAGGTCGACCATCCTGAAATCGTCGCCCGTCTTCGACGCATCGACGGTCGGCAGGAAGGGCTGCCATTCGGGATCCTGTGCCAGATAGGAGCCCTTGTCGCCGTGGAGCAGCCCGAGGAACACCTCGGTGACGATCCGCGCCCCGACCGGGCCGAGCCGCTCGCCATTCTCCACCGTCTGCGCCTCGCGGAGGATGTAGAACCAGAGCGGCGTGCGGTCGTCGAAGCCGTGAGGCTTGAGGTCGGCAAGGTCGCCCTTCGACAGCTCAGGCAGCTTCATCGCGCGGGCGACGCGCTGGCCCGAGGGGAGCGCGAAGGTCAGGTGACGCAGCAGGTTGCGCTGCGCGAGCGACGCCGGGTTGGTCTTGGGATCGGGGTTGGGCACCACCGAGCCCGGCAGGCGGAACAGCGCGGTCGACAGCGTCGTGTCGATCTTCTTGTTCGGCTTCACATTGCCGTCGGCGAAGTCGAAGAAGGTCGGCCAGTCGACGAAACGCCGCGGCGCGCGGCAGCCGCCCGACAGGTCGTCGGGATCGTCGGGGTCCGACGGGGTGGGCTTGAAGATCATCGCGAAGAAGGGATTGCCGCCGTTGCCGGTGAAGTTCGCGCGGTAGGACGGGCGGATCTGGCTGTGCCCGAAACGATAGGCGGCGACCGAGAATTCGACCGGAATATAGGGCTCGTTGTGCCAGCTGTAATATTTGCGCCCGTTCTGCAGCACATCGTCGACCACCGCATCGCCGCAGGTCCGGCGCAGGAACTCATGGACTACGATCCATTGATAATGCCAGCGCACGATCCGCTGCGCCTCGGCGAAAATCTCGTCGGAGCCGGTCAGCTTGATCTTGGTCTTCACATAATCGACGACCTCGTTGTGGAATTTCAGGAACGCGACCTGGAGCTGGCTGATGATGAGATTTTCATCATCGCGCGGATCGCCGATCAACGCGACCTTCTGGCTGTTGCGCGGCAGGTCGAACTTGTTCGCGGTGCCCGTCGCTTCGAGCAGGAATTTGCCGCCCTTGCCGCCTTGCGTGTCGTAGAGATGCGGGCTGCCGCCCGGCCCGGCGCCGTAGACATTGTCGAGGCCGAGGCTCGGCGTGCGGAAATTGGCGATCTGTTCGGGATCGGCCTGCCGTTCGAGGCTGGAGGTCGGGTCGAACGTCATGTCATGGTCGAGGAACTGGCCGAGGAAGGTGAAGCCCGCGGTCAGGTTGGGGTTGTCGCTGTTCTTCGCCGACAGCGCCGGGTTGGTGATGAGCTCGGCGGGCGTCTTGGCCAGATTGTCCTTGGCATCCATGATCCCGCCAGGCTTGCCGATCTCCATCAGCGCGGCGCGGACATCGGGGGTATCGGCGGCAAAGGGGGGCAATTCGCCGAACATGCGGCCGAAGCGGCCAGCGTCGGAATATTTTGAGCGCGGCGGAACGATGTCGCGCGGATATACGCCGTGACGAGGCATGGCAGTCTCTCCTGCTATCTAGCTATGCTGTTGCGATTTTTGGGAGGGCTTCGCCGTCAAGGAGACGGCGCGCATCCGCTGTTCTGGCACGACACCAAGACGGGCAGGTTGCGCGCGCGACGGGCGCTTTCAAAGATAAAAGAGGCTTAATGCCGCGTTAGGCTGACAGGGAGGTGCTTTAACGCGACCAAGTGCGCGCGGTCTGTCTGACGGATTGGCCGGCGTTTCGATCGGGAAAAAGCGGGCTAGCCTTCCAACCGCGCAAGCGGTGTGGTTCCCGGTCCGTCGCGCCGCCGGGCCGGGCAGCGCGGGGGCCTCGGCTTACGGATGCGGATTATGCCGCTGGTTCAGCAACCTCGCTCAGTCCGCCGTCCGTTCGGCGATGCGCCGTAGCTCCGCCTCCGACACAATCGTCAGATGCTGATTCCGGCTGACCAGCAGCCGCCTTCGATCCCATTCGGCGAGCGTTCGGCTCGCGGTGTGGAGCGTGGTCCCCGCGATGTCGGCGATGTCCTTGCGCCGGAGCGGAAAGGCGATCCGCACGCCCTCGTCGTCACGGCAGCCGGCCTGTTCGAGCAGGCGCAGCAGCGTCCGCGCAATGCGGCGCTCGGCGCTCTGCGTCGCGAGCTCGCGCAATCGCTCCTGCGCTTCGCCGAGGCGCTTGCCGATGATGCCGGCCATGTTGATCGCGACCTGCGATTGCCGCCGCATCAGCGCGAGCAGATCGGCGGGATCCCAGCTGATCTCGACCGAGTCGACCATCGCGGTCGCATCGGCGGGATAGAGCCCGTCGGTGAGGAACGGGACGCAGCCGAAAATCTCGCCGGCCCCGATAAGACGCACGAGCATCTCTTCGCCGTCGCTCCCAACCTGCGAGATACGCACACAGCCTGCGAGCAGCGCGTGCGCGCGGCCGGCGCGCTCGCCCTGGCCGAAAATGCGGGTGTCATGCGGCAGTTCGCGCAACCGTCCCGATGCGATCACCTCTTCGCGCGTGGCCGACGGCAGTCCGGCCAGCAGCGCGAGAGTGCGGATCGTCCTGGGATCGACGGAGGTTCGGGCGGCCATGACTCGCTTCTAACGGCGCCGGAGCAAAAGTGGAGCTCTTTGCGCCAGCGCAAATCGGCGTGTCGCGCCTGTGCTAGAAGCGTCGCCATCGGGGATCGGAAGGACCCCGGCGAAAACAGGCGAAGGAGGATGGCATGGTCTGTCCCGAATGCGGAGAAGTGATCGGATCAGGACCGCTCGATCTGCGGCGCTCCGCGCCCTTACGACAGGATGGCGCTGTGTTGCTCCTGCGCCGGTCGATCGGTGAGACGCTCGCGCGTGCAAGGCGCCTCGCTCGCCGCTGGGTGCGCGCCTGACGATGACACAGCCCCATTGCCGCTCGGGCGACATTGCCCGGCTCGGACCGGTTGGCGACGCCGCCACGCACAGCGTGGCGCTCGCGCGCACCGCGTCATTCGAGGCGATTCACCTCGTCGTTCGCGCCGGAAGCTCGATCGCCCCGCATCAGGTCACGGGATCGATGACGCTATACGGCATCGCGGGCCATGTGCGTTTCGAGGGCGGCTCGCCGTCCGAGCTTCGGGCGGGCGACTGGCTATTCCTCGAACCGGGAACCCCGCATGCGCTCGAAGCGGTCGCGGACACGTCGCTGCTGCTGACGATCCTGTTCGACGAACCCGGTGCCGAGGCCGCGGCGCCGGCGGGCTAATCGCATGTTCTGCGGATAATGGCTTAGAAACAGGGGGTTGCAATGGGCGAATATCGCAAGCTTTGGTGGACGTTGATCGCGGTGCTGACCGTGACCTTCGCCATATTGGGGGTGGCCGGCGCCGAAGTCTATCGCAAGGCGCCGCCGATCCCCGCGAAGGTCGTCAGCGCCTCGGGCGCGCTCCTGATGACCCACGACGATATCATGGCGGGGCAGGCGGCGTGGCAGAGCACCGGCGGGATGCAGCTCGGTTCGATCTGGGGCCACGGCGCCTACCAGGCGCCCGACTGGTCGGCCGACTGGCTGCACCGCGAACTCACCGCCTGGCTGAGCCTTGCGGCCGAGGACGGCTATGGCAAGCCGTTCGACGATCTTGCCGTCGAGCAGAAGGCGGCGCTGACCTATCAGCTCAAGCAGGAATATCGGCATAACGCCCTCGATCCGGCGACCGGCGTCGTCACCGTGTCGGACCGCCGCGCCCGCGCGCTTGCGATCGTCGCGGCGCATTATGACGCGCTCTACGGCACCGATCCGGCGCTGCGCGAAATGCGCGATAATTATGCGATGAAAGAGGATACGCTGCCGAGCGCGGAGAAGCGGCAGAAGCTGGCCGACTTCTTCTTCTGGACCGCGTGGGCGGCGTCGACCGAGCGGCCGGGGACGGTCGCGACCTACACCAACAACTGGCCGCCCGAGCCGTTGATCGGCAACCAGCCGACGCCGGAGAATATTCTCTGGTCGCTCGCCTGTGTCGTCATCCTGATCGCGGGCGTGGGCTCGCTGATCTGGGGCTGGGCGTTTCTGCGCCGCCACGAAGACACGCCGCTCGCCCCTGCCGACAAGGATCCGCTGACGCTCGCGGCGCTGACCCCGTCGCAGCGCGCGCTCGGCAAATATCTGCTCGTCGTCGCCGCGCTGTTCATCTTCCAGGTCTTCATCGGTGGCTTCACCGCGCATTACACGATCGAGGGACAGAGCTTCTACGGCATCGATGTCTCGCAGTGGTTCCCCTATGCACTGACCCGCACCTGGCATGTGCAGAGCGCGGTACTGTGGATAGCGACCGCTTTCCTCGCCGCCGGGCTGTTCCTCGCGCCGGTGATCCACGGCGGCGATCCGAAGCATCAGAAGCTCGGCGTCGACCTGCTCTTCTGGGCGCTGATCCTCGTCGTCGCCGGCTCGTTCGCGGGCAATTATCTCGCCATCGCGCACGCGATGCCCGAGAGACTGAGCTTCTGGCTCGGGCATCAGGGCTATGAATTTCTCGATCTCGGCCGCGTCTGGCAAATCGCGCTGTTCGCGGGGCTGCTCTTCTGGCTGGTGCTGATGCTGCGCGGCATGATGCCCGCGCTGCGGCGCGAAAAGGAAGGCGACCGGAGCCTGCTCCTGCTGCTCACCGTCTCGACGGTCGCGATCGGGCTCTTCTACGGCTCGGGTCTCTTCTATGGCGAGCGCACCCACATCACGATCATGGAATATTGGCGCTGGTGGGTCGTCCACCTGTGGGTCGAGGGCATCTTCGAGGTCTTCGCGACCGCCGCCATCGCCTTCATCTTCGCCTCGATGGGCCTCGTGTCGAAACGGATCGCGACCGCGGCCAGCCTCGCTTCGGCCTCGCTGTTCATGGTCGGCGGGGTGCCGGGCACCTTCCATCATCTCTATTTCTCGGGGACGACGACCCCGGTGATGGCGGTCGGCGCGGCGTTCAGCGCGCTCGAGGTCGTACCGCTGATCGTGCTCGGCTACGAGGCGTGGGAGCATTGGAGCCTGCGCGACCGCGCGCCGTGGATGCGCTCGCTGCGCTGGCCCTTGATATGCTTCGTCGCGGTCGCCTTCTGGAACATGCTTGGCGCCGGGGTCTTCGGCTTCATGATCAACACGCCGGTCGCGCTCTTTTACCTCCAGGGGCTCAACACCACCGCGGTTCACGCCCATGCGGCATTGTTCGGGGTCTACGGTTTTCTCGCGCTGGGCTTCACCCTGCTGGTGCTGCGCTACATCCGGCCCGAGATCGCGTTCAACGAGCGGCTGATGCGCACGGGCTTCTGGGGGCTCAACGCGGGGCTGGTGCTGATGATCTTCACCAGCCTGCTGCCGGTCGGCCTGTTCCAGTTCGAGGCGAGCGTGACCACCGGCATGTGGTATGCGCGCAGCGATACCTTCCTGCAGCAGGGCTTCCTCGAAACCTTGCGCTGGGTCCGCACCTTCGGCGACGTGGTGTTCATAGTCGGCGCGGTCGCGATCGCGTGGCAGGTCGTGATCCTCGGCCTGTGGCGGAAGGGCGCGCGGGCATGAATATGGCGATGATGGCCGCCGCGGCGCCCGATGCCGGAGCGCGGTCGCCGCTCTGGCTGCGCGGCGGCTATCGCCTGCTCTTCGGATGCGGCGCGCTGTGGGCGGTCGTCGTCGTGACGTTGTGGGTCGGCGCGCTTGGCGGGCGCTTGACGCTGCCGATCGCGATGGAGCCGCTCGCGTGGCACCAGCACGAGATGCTGTTCGGCTATCTCGGGGCGATCATCGGCGGCTTCGTCAGCGCCGCCATGCCCAACTGGACCGGGCGGCCGACGGTGACGGGCTGGCGGGTCGCGGCGGTCGGCGGCCTGTGGCTGGCGGCGCGGCTGGCGATCCTCTTTTCGGCGACGGTGCCGCCGCTCGTCGGCGCGGTGCTCGATGTCGTCTATCTGCTGATTCTGCTCGCCTACGCGCCATGGGGGCAATGGCTTGGCGCGGCGCATTGTGTCGAGCTCGGAGCCGTTCTTTGCGTCGATGGCGCGATCCCATCGCTCCATTGCGCTTTGAAACCTAAATTCCGTTACGGAATCGGTCCTCAAAGGCGGGTCTCGTGCGTCTAGGGGCTGGGGGGCGGCATTGGTGCGGTTCCCCTTTCTTATGAAAGAACCGATCATGAAATCGAGCCTTGCCGTTCTCCTCCCCTCCTTGCTGTCTCTCACGCTTGTGATCGCTGCGGCGCCCGCGGTTGCCGAGCCCATCTCGGGTCTCGAGCCCACGACCGTGAATGTCGATTATAGCGATCTCGACCTGTCGAGCGATGCCGGCGTCGCGACGCTTGGCGTTCGCGTGCGTTCGGCGATCAAGCGCGCTTGCCCCGAAATGACCCGCGACCTTCGCCAGCAGGCCGCTGCGCGCAAGTGCCGCACCGCGGCGGCCGCGCGCGCGAACGAAGCCACCGAGATCGCGATCGCCTCGGCCCGGGCCGACAGCCCGCGCCTTGCGTCGGGCACCGAGCGTCCGAACGCCGCGCTGCAGAAGTAATTTTTACGTTCGGGCCGGCGGCCGCCTCTTGGTGCGCCGGCCCGGCTTTCGGTCGTCGGCCGAAGACAAGGGAGGGCTGGCCGGGCGATTATGTATTTCTTTTTCCTGTCGGCTCCAGTCTCGACGGTCAAAAGGAGGTCCACCTCGCGGTGGCTCTGCTTTTTCTTTGTGGAGAGGATGGCGGGGGAGGCCGATCTCGGACGTTTGCCACGCCTGAAGCGATTGGGGTTCGATCGGAGCGATTATGGCTTAATGTACCGCGCGCCAGCGCGATACCAGCGCCTACGCGAAGGTGGCCTGAAGGGTGGGCTGGATCGCGGCCCTTTAAAATTTCTATTATTTTTCAACCGCTTGGCGGAAATGATGGTGCGGTCGAGAAGACTCGAACTTCCACGGCCTTTCGGCCACAACGACCTCAACGTTGCGCGTCTACCAGTTCCGCCACGACCGCACATCATGATGGTCCGGACGGGTCCGGCACCAGGTAGGAGCGGGCGCCTAGCAAAGCTTTTGGGGTGATGCAAGCGAGCATCGACCGCTTTTATTTTTTGCAGCTGCGAACGCGCGCCTCGGCGGCTTTGGCCGTTGTCATCGAAACGACTCAAAAGAGTCACCTCTCTGTCATCGCTCTGGCGTCAGACCGTCATCGAATCACCCTAGTGGCGGCGGCACCGGGGGCGAGGCGGCGATTCCTCATCTCGTTTGCCGGTGGTTTTTCACAGCGCCCCCGGGGCGCACACCGGGAACGGAGAATTTCATGGCGGCCTTTGCACGCGTTCGTTTGATCATGCTCACCAGCGTGGCCTGTTCCACCCTCGCAGCCTGCGGCGCCGACGACATCGCGTCGCCCGGTGAAGGCGGCACCATCATCATCAATCCGACCCCGACCCCCACGCCGACCCCGACCCCCACGCCGACCCCGCCGTCGGTGACCCCCGCCGCCGGCTGCCCGACCATCTCGGCCGGCGCCCTGACCGACAGCGGCACGATCAGCAACGCCTCGGTCGGCAGCTTCCGCGTCTGCACCCTGCCGTCGCGCATCACGGGCAGCATCACGCTGCCGAAGATCGCCGGCCTCGTCTATCGCATGAACGGCCGCGTCGATGTCGGCACCGACCAGGGTCCGACGACGACGGGCACGACCAACGTCGTGCTGACGATCGAACCGGGCGTCATCCTGTACGGTGAATCGGGTCCGTCGTGGCTTCACGTCAATCGCGGCAACTCGATCCAGGCCGTCGGTACGCCGACCCGCCCGATCATCTTCACCAGCCGCGACAACGTCCAGGGCCTGAACACCGAAAGCTCGTCGGGCCAGTGGGGCGGCGTCGTGCTCAGCGGTCGCAGCCAGATCACGAACTGCGCCAGCGGCACCGCGACCCCCGGCACCACCGCCTGCGAACGCCAGACCGAAGGTTCGGTCGACCCGGCGCTCTACGGCGGCGCGAACAACACCGAAAGCAGCGGCCGGATGAGCTACGTCCAGATCCGCTTCTCGGGCTATATTCTGTCGGGCAACAGCGAGCTCCAGTCGCTGACGCTGCAGGGCATCGGGTCGGGCACGCAGATCGACCATATCATGTCGTACAACAGCTCGGACGACGCGATCGAAGTGTTCGGCGGCCACGCCCATGTGAAGCACTTCATTGCTGTCGGTGCCGAGGACGACAATCTCGACACCGACGTCGGCACCAAGTCGAACTGGCAATATGGCATCGTCGTACAGCGTCCGAACATCGGTGACGCGCTGATCGAGGCGGACTCGGACGATGCGCTCGACGGCGACAATCCGCGCCAGAACACCCGCGTCGCGAACTATGTCTTCTATCAGAACGCACAGAACGCCTCGTCGGACCAGGCCTCGATCCTGCTGCGCGGCGGCACCGACTATGGCCTCTACAACTCGGTCGTCGTCAGCCCGAACAACCCCTGCCTGCGCATCAGCCGCGCGCAGACCGCTTCGGGTACGCAGAATGCCGCGATCGACGAATTCGGCGCGCCGATCTTCCGCTCGGTCCTGATGCAGTGCTCGGGTACCAAATATATCGGCAGCAACAGCGTGACCGCCGCCGACGTCCAGGCGATCTTCGGTTCGGGTTCGAACGGCAACAACGATGCCTACACGCCGACGCTGACCAGCCTCTACATCAACGGCGCGACCGAAACCGCGGTCACCCCGTTCAACGTGTCGACGCTGAACGGCACGACGTTCAACGGCATCGAACAGACCCGCGCAGGCTTCTTCGACAGCACGACCTACATCGGTGCCGTCAAGGATGCGGCCGACACCTGGTTCCAGGGTTGGACCTGCAACAGCGCGACCGCCAACTTCGGTACCGGCAACACGGGTCTCTGCACCTCGCTGCCGACCACCTGAGGCCTTTGCTTCCAATGGGAGGGAGCGGTGTGGTGCCGCTCCCTCTCGCATATTTTTCGGGTTCCTGAGGGGTGACTGTCATGTCCAAGCCGATCCGGCTCGCCAGCCTGTTGTTGATTTCCACGGCGCTTGTCGCGCCCGCCACGGCGATGGCGCAATCGGATCCCGCCGCGGAAACGCCCGCGCCGCCCGCTGCCGACCCGGCCGCTGATACCCCGGCAGAGCCCGCTGCGGAGGCACCCGCGGACGATGAGATGGACGTCTCGATCCCCGGCGGCGAGATCGTGGTGACCGGTCGCCGCAACGCCAATGTCGAGCGCACCGCGCCGCAGGTCGTCTCGGTGCTGGGCGCCGCCGACATCGCGCGCACCGGCGAAGGCAATATCGCGGGCGCATTGGGCCGCGTCACGGGCCTCAGCGTTGTCGGCAACGGTTTCGTCTATGTGCGCGGCCTCGGCGATCGCTATTCGCTCGCGCTGCTCAACGGCTCGCCGCTTCCCAGCCCCGAACCGCTGAAGCGCGTCGTGCCGCTCGATATCTTCCCCAGCGGCATCATCGCCTCGTCGCTCGTCCAGAAAAGCTATTCGGCGAACTTCCCCGGCGAATTCGGCGGCGGCGTGATCAACCTGACGACCAAGGCGGTCCCGCGCGATCCCTTCCTTCAGATCGGCGGCAGCATCGGCGGCAATTCGGAAACGACCGGCCAGCTCGGCTATACCTATTACGGGTCCAGCACCGACTGGACCGGCTTCGGCGACGGCGAACGCAACCTGCCGCCAGCCTATAAGGCCTGGCGCGCGTCGGGCCTGCGCATCAACGACCCCAGCGTGAACCAGCAAGCGATCGCCGGCCAGTTCGTGACCGCGCGCAACGGGATCGTTCAGCGCAACGACAACATGCCGGTCAACTGGGGCGTCAACGTCACCGGTGGCAAGTCCTGGACGCTTGGCGACACCGAAATCGGCCTGATCGCGACCGCGGGTTACACGAACCGTTGGCGCGTCCGCGACGTGACGCAGCAGACCGCGAACGCGCTCGACCTGTCGACGCTCAACACCGACATCAACCGTGTGATCACCGACAACCGCATCGTCGTGAACGGCCTGATCGGGCTCAGCGCGGAATTCGGCGAGAACAAGATCCGCTGGACCAACCTTTATATCCGCGACACGATCAAGCAGGCGCGCCTGGGGGCAGAGGACCGTCCGCTGACTTCTGACGCCAGCCCGGGCGTCAGCTTCATGTACCAGGACACCGCCTGGTTCGCGCGCCAGCTCTTCAACACCCAGTTTGTCGGCGAATTCCAGCTGTTCGACAATCTCGACGTCGATATCCGTGCAGGCTACGCCAATTCGCAGCGCGAGGCGCCGTTCGAACTCAGCTTTCTCTACAGCCGTTCGAACAGCCCGACCGATCCCTATGGGCAATTCTACACCAACACGCTGAACACCGGCCAGCGGCCGGGCAGCGCGACGATCGCCTTTTCGGACCTCAACGAAAATCTCTATTCGGGGGGCATCGACTTCACCTACGAGATTTCGCCCACGGTGAAGGCGGTCTACGGCTATGCCTATAGCGACACGAACCGCGTCACCGAACGACGCGACTTCCTGTTCCAGGGCAACAACAATATCCCGCTGGCGATTTCGATCCTGCGCCCCGACCTGCTGCTGTCGCAGACGGTGATCTGTTTCCCGCCGCTCAATCCGCCGGTCAATCCGAACTGCCCCGCCAATCCCAGCCCGACCGGCATTTCGCTGGTCGACAGCACCGGGTCGAACCCGACCTTCCGTGCGATCCTGCGCAACCATGCCGGTTATTTCCAGATTCAGGCGGACGTGTTCGACGGGCTCAACCTGAATGTCGGCGCACGCTATGAAACCGCGGTGCAGCGGGTCGACGCGGTCCAGGTCTATAATGTCACCCCGACCTTGCCGCCCTCGACCAACCTGTCGCGCAACTATCTGCTGCCCGCCGCGACGCTGACCTATGAGATCGAGCCGCAGATGCAGGTTCGCCTCAGCGCGTCGAAGACGATTGCCCGGCCGCAGTTCCGCGAGCTGGTGTTCCAATCCTATTACGACCCGGACACCAATCGGACCTTCCAGGGCAACCCGCAGCTTGTCGACAGCCAGCTCTATAATGCCGAGGGTCGCTTCGAATGGTATTTCGCGCCCGAACAGCGCGTGTCGATCGGCGGCTTCTGGAAAAAGATCAAAAATCCGATCGAAACCTATGCCAGCTTCGACGGCAACAGCGTGACGACCCGCTTCGCCAACGCCCCCGAAGCCACGCTCTATGGCGCCGAACTGGAGGTCCAGAAATATTTCGACCTCAGCGGTTGGGGCGGCCTTTTCGCCACGCGCCGCGGCGTCTTTATCGGCAACTACACCTATTCGAAATCGAAGCTGAAGGTCGGTCCGACCGATCCGGTCCAGGCCTTCCCCTTCACGGGCGCGACGCTGGCCAGCCAGTTCTTCCGCGATGGGGCGCCGCTGACGGGCCAGTCGGATCATCTCGTCAACGTCGAATTCGGGCTCGAGAACACCGAAAAGCTGTCGCAGCAAACGATCCTGATCTCCTATGCCTCGGATCGCATCACGCGGCGCGGTCCGTCGGGTCAGCCCGATATCTTCGAACGGCCGGGCATCCAGGTCGATTTCGTCGCCCGCCAGGGCATCCCGCTCTTTGGCAAGGAGCTGGAGCTGAAGTTCGAGGCGCGCAACATTTTCGGTACGAAGTACAAGGAAATGCAGCAGAGCGGCGACAACACCATCTATTACAATCTGTACAAGGCCGGCACGACCTTCTCGCTCGGCGGGTCGCTGAAATTCTAAGAGGTCCCTTGCACGCCATCCCGGTCATCCCCGGGATGGCGTTGCGCCGAGCCGATTGCGGGCGGACTCGCCCCTCTGACAAAAAACTGTAATCTTCCCGTCAACTGATTGTCACCAATCGCCCCTAGGCGATTCGCGAGACCGCTTTTTCAGTTGGGGGACAGGTAGGAATTCATGGCGACGCTGATGTCCGGATCGGCTGTTCGGCTGCCGCGTGCGCTGCCGTCGTGGCTGCGTGTCGAGCGATCGCCGCGCAACGTCGCGCCGATGCTGCTCGTCGGCCTGCTCGGCATCGCCCTCGTCTGGCAATGTGTCAGCCTGCTCTGGACGCTGATCGTGCCGATGTCGCCGCTCGGCGCATGGCAGCCGCAGACCGCGGTGATCGCGTCCCCGGCGGAACGCCGCGCGCTCTTCTCCAGCATCGACCCCTTTTTCCGCGGCGCGGGGCAGGGGCCGGCAACCGCCACGGTGACCTCGGCGGGGCTGACGCTGTTCGGCGTCAACATCAACGAGGCGACCGGCGGCGGATCGGCGATCATCGCGGCCGAGGACGGCATCCAGAACAGCTATGCCGTCGGCGATGAGGTGGCGCCGGGGCTGAGGCTCGTCGGTGTCGCCTTCGACCATGTGCTGCTCGATCGGGGCGGAACGCGCGAAACATTGTTCCTCGATCAGAGCGGCGCGGCACCTGCCGTAGCGACGCCGGCCGCGCTGCCACCGCCCACGGCCGAGCCTGGCGCGGCGCCGAGCGGCGAACTGGCGCCCGATGCGCTGAAAGCGGGGGTCGGCTTCGCGCCGCGAGCCGAGGGCGGGAAGGTCACCGGCCTGACCGTCCAGCCGCAGGGCGACGGTGCAACGTTCCGTGCCGCGGGCCTGCGCCCCGGCGATGTCATCCGCTCGGTCAACGGCCGTCCCATCGGTTCGGCGGGCGACGCTGCTTCGCTGGCCAGCCAGCTTTCGCCTGGTGCCCGCATCTCGCTTGAAGTCGAACGCGGCGCCAGTGTCGTTCCCATCGCCATTTTCCTGTCGAAACAATAGGTTTTATGCGCTTCAAACTGTCCCTGATGCTCGCCGCCGCACTCGTTTCCGCGGCGCCCGCGCCTGCCTTTGCGCAATATACGCTGAACGTCCGCGATGCCGATATCCGTGCCTTCATCCAGGATGCGGCGCGGATCACCGGGCGCACCTTCGTCATCGACGGGCGCGTCAACGGCAAGGTGTCGGTGGTCACTGATCGGCCGCTTTCGCGGAGCGAGTATTTCGAAATCTTCCTGTCCACGCTCCGGTCGAACGGGCTGGTCGCGGTGCCTGGCCCCAACGGTGCCTATCGCATCCAGCCGATCGACGGTGCCGCCGCGCAGCCGGGACGGATCGGCAGCGATCGCGCCGCGCAGAATCAGTTCGTGACCGAGATCATCCGCCTGCGGCATATCGACGCCGTCGCAGCGGTCGAAACGCTGCGCCCGCTGGTCAGCGCGCAGGGATCGCTGACCGCGAACCGCAACGCCAACAGCCTGGTCGTCGCCGATTTCGCCGACAATATCCGCCGCATCCGCGCGCTGGCCGCCAGCATCGACCGCGACAGCTCGACCAGTCAGATCGTGACGCTGAAGAATGCGGGCGCCCGCGAGATCGCCGCCGCGCTGACTGCGCTGGTCCCGGCGGCGGGTGAGGGCGCGCGCGCGCCGCTCGCCATCGTACCGATCGACAGCAGCAACGCGATCGCGTTGCGCGGCGACCAGGCGCTGGTCGCGCGCTTTGTGTCGATGGCGAACGACCTTGATGCAAAGGCGGCGGGCGGAACCGAACTGCGCGTCTACTGGCTTGAACACGCCAACGCCGAAACGCTGCTCCCCACGCTGCAGCAGCTCGTCGGCGGCGGCAGCGATCCCGCGCAGAAGGCGGCGCTGCCTGCGGCGACCTCGTCCTCGTCGACCTCGGGCGGCAGCACGCCCGCACCCGCCGCGGCGGCTGCCACGACGCCGACCTCGGTCAGCGGATCGGGCGGCAGCATCGCGACGCGCGGCCCCGCGATCGTCACCCGCTACGAAGGCGCAAATGCGATCATCGTCGCCGCGAACAGCGAGGTGCAGCGCATGCTCGGCGAGCTGATCCGCCAGCTCGACAGCCGCCGCCAGCAGGTGCTGGTCGAGGCGATCGTGGTCGAGATCGGCGACGATGCGGCCAAGCGGCTGGGCGTCCAATTCCTGCTCGGCGGCAAGAACATCCCGTTCGTCGCGACCAATTACAGCAATGCTCAGCCGAACATCTTCACGCTCGGCGGCGCCTACGCGGCGACGAAGCTGACGCAGGACACGACCACCGTCGACGGCACCACCGTCGTCACCCAGACGTCGAGCGCACTCGGCAGCACGCTGCAGGAAGCGGCGGCGGCATCGCTGCTTCAGGCGACGGGCGGCTTCGCCGGTTTCGCGGGCGACATCGGCAAGAACACCATCTTCGGCGCGATCATCAACGCGGTGAAGTCCGACACGACGTCGAACCTGCTCGCGACGCCGCATATCGTGACGCTCGACAACCAAGCTGCGAAATTCCTGGTCGGACAGGAAGTCCCGATCACGACGGGGGAGGCGCTTTCGAAGAATTTCGACAATGCCTTCCGCACCGTCCAGCGCGAAGAGGTCGGTATCAAGCTGGAGGTGACGCCGCAGGTCAACGGCGCGGGTGAGGTCAAGCTGTTCCTCCGCCAGGAAGTGTCCAGCGTCGCCGGTCCGGTCTCGTCGCGCAACAGCGACCTCATCCTCAACAAGCGGTCGTTCGAAACGGTCCTGACAGTCGACGACGGCGAGATCCTCGCGATCGGCGGGCTGCTCAACGATGACGAGCGCAAGACGATCGAACGCATTCCGCTGCTCAGCGACATTCCGCTGATCGGCGAGTTGTTCAAGTCGCGCAGCCGCAGCCGGTCGAAAACCAACCTGATGGTCTTCATCCGCCCGACCGTACTGAAAAGCCGCGAGGACAATGCCGCGCTCACCGCGCGTCGCTATGGCTATATCCGCGATTTCCAGCTTCGGCGGAATCCGGATGAGGAACCGGCGATCGACACGCTGGTGCGCGACTATATGGGCACGACCCCGCCGTCGCCGCCGACCGCGGCCGACGTGACGGTCGGCCCGGTGAACCTGCCTGCGCTGCGCAGCCCCGACGGCAGCGTCATTTCGACCGACGTGCCGCCCTCGGTTTCGCAGGCGCCCGCACCCCCGCCCGGAGATTATCCGTGACCGACATCGAACCGGCCGCGCCTCTCCCGGCGCCGGTTGATATTCCTTATGCCTTCGCCCGGTTGCACGGCGTCGTTATCGCGCCCGACGGCGAAGCGCGCTGGCTCGCAACGCTGCGCGAAGGCGCCGACCCGGCCGTGCTGATCGAGGTAAAGCGCTATCTGGCCCAGCCGATCCGTGTCGCGACCGCCAGCGTGGCCGATTTCGATCGGCTGCTTTCCGATCATTATGCCGTTGACGCCTCGGCGGCGGCGATGGCGGGTTCGCTCGATGGCAGCGACCTGGAACTCGGCATCCCCAGTGCGGAGGACCTGCTCGACAGCGCCGACGATGCCCCAGCGATCCGCCTGATAAACGCGATCATCGCGGAGGCGGTGCGGCAGGGTGTCAGCGACATTCATATCGAACCCTATGAAAGCGGGCTCGTGGTGCGGATGCGCACCGATGGCGTGTTGCGCGAACATTTGCGCATGCCGCCGCACGTCGCGCCGGTCGTCGTTAGCCGCATCAAGGTGATGGCGCGCCTCGACATCGCCGAACGCCGCGTACCGCAGGACGGCCGCATTGGGCTGACGCTGGCGGGCAAGGCAGTCGACGTCCGCGTTTCGACACTGCCCAGCCGCGCGGGCGAGCGCGTCGTGATGCGTATTCTCGACAAGGATACGGCGGGGATCGACTTCGACGTGCTCGGCCTGTCGGGCGAGGCCGATCGTATCCTGCGCGAGGCGCTGGCCGAACCGAACGGTATCATCCTCGTCACCGGTCCGACGGGGTCGGGCAAGACGACGACGCTCTATGCCGCGCTGAAGCAGTTGAACGACGGACAGCGCAATATCCTGACCGTCGAGGATCCGGTCGAATATGCCGTCGACGGCATCGGCCAGACGCAGGTGAATGCCAAGGTCGGGCTGGATTTCGCCGCGGGGCTGCGCGCGATCCTGCGCCAGGATCCCGACGTGGTGATGGTCGGCGAAATCCGCGATCGCGAAACCGCCGACATCGCGGTGCAGGCCTCGCTGACCGGCCACCTGGTCCTGTCGACGGTCCATACCAACGATGCCGTCGGGGCCATCACGCGCCTGAAGGATTTGAAGGTCGAACCCTTTCTTCTCGCCTCGACGCTTCGCGCGGTGCTGGCGCAGCGGCTGGTGCGCAAGCTTTGCGACAATTGCCGCGAACCGGTTCAGGCCGACAATGGCGTCGCGGCGATGTTGGGGCTCGACATCGGTACCGTGGTCTGGCGGCCAAAGGGTTGCGATCAGTGCGGTGGCACCGGCTACAAGGGCCGCGTCGGGGTGTTCGAGGCGATCAAGGTCGACGAGACCGTGCGCCGCTACATTTATGCCGGCGGCGACGAAGCGATGATCGCCAAACATGCCTTTCTGAAGGCGCCGACGCTTGCGTCCGCCGCGCGGACGATGGTCGCGAAGGGGCTGACGACGCCCGAGGAGGCGATCCGCATCGCGCGGCGCGAGGATGTCGATGCCTGATTATCGCTATGTGGCGATCGATCCGCAGGGCCGCGAGCGCAAGGGGCGGCTGACCGCCGCCAACGACGATGCCGCCCGCGCCGACCTGGTCCGCCGCAAGTTTCATATCGTCGCGGTCGAGGAAGCGGGGGCGCGGCCCGCCTCCGGCCGATCGTTGCTGGCGTTTCGCAAGGGTAGGTTGGGGCACAAGGAACTTGCTCTCTTCACCCGCCAGCTCGCGACGCTGGTCGAGGTGGCACCGCTGGAGGAGGCGCTGCGCACGCTGACTCGCCAAAGCGAGGCCGAAAGCGCACGCGCCGTGATCGGCGACGTCCACGCCGGGCTGCTCGAGGGGCGCCGGCTCGCCGACGCGATGGCGCGCCAGCCCGACAGCTTTCCGCCGCTCTATCGCGCGATGGTCGCGGCGGGCGAAACGACCGGCAGCCTGACCGTCATCCTCGCGCGGCTTGCCGACCTGCTCGAACGCCAGGCGGAAGTGCGCGGCAAGCTGATCGCGGCGCTGGCCTATCCAGTGGTGCTCGCGGTCGTCGCGATCGGGGTCGTCGCGGCGCTGATGATCTTCGTCGTCCCGCGCGTCGTCGAACAATTCACCGATGTCGGACAACAGCTTCCCTTTCTGACCCGCGCGGTCATCGCGATTTCCGGCTTTGCCGCGTCATGGTGGTGGCTGATCGCCCTGCTGATCGCAGCGGGAATCTTTGGGTGGGTGACGGCGATGCGCCGTCCGGCGTTCAAGGCGGCGGTCGATGCGCGCCTGCTGCGCCTGCCGCTTCTCGGCCGTCTGCTTCGCGATCTTTATGCCGCGCGCTTCGCGCGCACGTTGTCGACGATGGTGTCGAGCCGCCTGCCGCTCGTCGAGGGTCTTCGGCTGACCCTCCCGACGATCCGCAACGCCGCGCTCGCCGGCGCGACGGCCGCGATCGTCGATCAGGTCCGCGCCGGGGGCAGCCTGTCGGCCGCGCTCCGCGATGCCGGCGTCTTTCCGCCCCTGCTCGTCTACATGACCGCCAGCGGCGAAAGCGCGGGCCGGCTGGAACAGATGCTGGAACGCGCCGCCGACTATCTGGAGCGCGAGTTCGACCGTTTTACCGCCGCGTCCATGGCCCTTCTCGAACCTGTCATAATTGTCGTTATGGGGTCTTGCGTCGCACTCATCATTCTTTCCATCCTGCTCCCGATCCTCCAGTTGCAGAACCTTGCAGGGCTATAATAATATGTCGCTCATGAAGCTCTTTTTCCGCCTGATGCTCGATCCGTCCTTTTCCAACCAGGCGCGCCCCGCCGCGCGGGGACGCAAGCGGGACGAGCGAGGCTTTACGCTCACCGAACTGATGGTCGTGATCTTCATCATCGGCCTGCTCGCGACGGTGGTGATGATCAACGTCCTGCCCAGCCAGGACAAGGCGATGGTGACGAAGGCAAGGGCCGATATCGCGACGCTGGAAAGCGCGCTCGAACAATATCGGCTCGACAATCTTACCTATCCGGCGTCGACCGACGGACTGAACGCGCTTGTCACCGCGCCGCCGGCGCTGGCGCAGCCCGAACGCTATCGCCGTGGCGGCTACATCAAGAAACTGCCGCAGGACCCATGGGGCCGCCCCTATAATTATCAGGCGCCCGGTGCGAACGGAAAGGCGTTCGATGTCTGGTCGATGGGTGCCGACGGCGCGCCCGGTGGGACCGACGATAATGCGGATATTCGCTCGGACGGCTGAGATGCCCGCTTTCGCCGCGGGACGCGCGCCGAAGGGCGAACGCGGTTTTACTCTCGTCGAACTCATGGTCGTGCTCGCCATCATGGCGCTCGCGGCGACCGTCGTCGTGCTGACCATTCCGGGTGAAGAACGCAACGTGCGGAGCGAAGCCGACCGGCTTGCCGCGCGTCTTGCCGCCGCGCGCGACGTCGCGGTGATCGAGGGGCGCAGCGTCTCGGTCAATTTCGCGCCATCGGGCTATGGCTTCGAGCGGCGCGTCGAGGGGGTGTGGCAACCGCTGCCGGGCCGCGCTTTCGAACAGCGCAACTGGCCCGCCGACATCCGATTCACCGCCGGCGACGGCCAGGCGACCGCGCGCATCCTGTTCGACCGCGTCGGTACAAGCCCGAACCCGCAGTCCGTCGCGCTGTCGGGCGGTGACGCGCGCGAGATCGTACGCATCTCGGCGACCGGGGAGGTCAGCCGTGGCGAGTGACCAGCGCGGCTTTACCCTGCTCGAAATGCTGGTCGCGCTCAGCATCATCAGCATTGCGGCGCTCACGCTGGTGCGGCTCGACGCCTATGCGGTGCGGACCGCGGGAGACCTCGACGAAAGCACCATGGCGGGGATCGTCGCGCAGAACCGCGCCGTCGAAATCTGGACCGATCCGTCGCCGCCGACGATCGGCAACAGCGCGGGCGACGTCGCCAACGCCGGACGCAACTGGCGCATCGAACAGCGCGTGTCGAAGACCGCGGACGACAGTCTGCTGCGCATCGACCTGATCGTCCGTCCCGAAAGCGGCAACGGACAGGCGGCGCTGACGATCATCAGGCCGTCGCGATGAGGGATGAGCGCGGCTTCACCTTGGTCGAGATGCTCGTCGCGCTGTCGATCTTTGCCGTGATCGCGGCGATGGGCGTCGGCCTGCTTCGCTCCAGCGTCGATACGCAGGATGCCGTGCAACAGCGACTGAAGGGAATGAGCGGGATCAACCGCCTGCGTGCGGTGATGGCGAACGACCTCGCGCAGGCGGTCCAGCGGTCGACGCGCGGACAGGCGGGGGAGGCGGTGCCGGCCTTTATCGGTTCCTCGACCGGCTTTGCCTTCGTTCATGCGGGCGCGGCGGCGCTCGACGGCAGTCCGCGTCCGGGGGTCGAGCGCGTCGGCTATGCCCTGACCGGCGGCGAGTGGCGACGGGCGACGCAGCCGATGCTCGACGGAACGGCGCTTTCCGACGGCGACCGGCTGATCGGCGACGTGACCGGTGCGGCGGTGCGCTATCGCGACGATCGCGGCAATTGGGCCGAAAGCTGGACCAGCGATCCAGGCGACCGCCTTCCGCGCGCGGTCGAGGTGCGGCTGACGCGCAGCGGCCGCGCGCCGTTGATGATGCTCTTTCTGACCGGGCCGACGCCTCCGCCGCCGCCCGCGCCGCCGGGGGCGCCCCCGGCATGACGAAACGCCCCGAAGATGAACGCGGTGCGGCGCTGCTCAGCGTGCTGCTGCTTGTCGCGGTCATGGCGGTGATCGCCGCGACCGCGCTCGACCGGCTGACGCTCGCGACGCGCATCGCGAGTAGTGCGGCGACGGTCGACCAGGGACGCGCCTATACCTTCGCCGCCGAACAGATCGCGCTGCGGCGGGTGAACAGCCTGATGTCGCGCGATGCGACGCGCCTGACGCTCGACGGCGGGTGGCTTGGGCGCGATTTCACCCTGCCGCTGCCCGGGGGACAAGGACGAGCGCGACTGACCGACGCCAATAACTGCTTCAACCTCAACAGCCTGGGTGCCGAAACCGCGCCGGGCAAGATCAGCCAGCGTGCGGGTGCGATGGCGCAATTCGTCGCGCTGATGACGCTGACCGGCATTGCCGACAATCAGGCGCAACAGATCGCGGGCGCCGCCGCCGATTGGATCGACAGTGATAGCAATGACGGTCCACTCGGTGCCGAGGACAATGTGTATCGCGGGATGCAGACCAGTTATCTCGCGGCGAATCGCAAGATGGTCGACGTCAGCGAACTTCGCGCGGTGCGTGGGGTGACGCCAAAGATATATGCGCAGCTCAAGCCCTGGATTTGCGTGCTTCCGGTCGCCGAGCCGGTCAAGCTCAACGTCAACACGCTGACCCCCGAACAGGCACCACTGATTGCGATGCTGATTCCAGGGCAAATCACTATCGCCGACGCGCGGGCGGCGCTGGCGGCACGGCCTGCGGGCGGCTATGGCAGCAGCATGCGATTCTGGGAGGCGCGGGCGTTCGAAGGGCTCGATCCGCCGCAGGACATCGCCGAACAGGCCGGCGTGACCAGCCGCTGGCTCGCGCTGACGACGAATGTGACGATGGGGGACGGGGTTTTGACGGCTAGATCGCTCATCGACGCGAACGGCGGCGCAGCCGGTGCCGGCCAAGCCGCGCCGATGATCGTCCGCCGCGATTGGGGCGACAGCGACTGACATGGCGCGAACACTGCTTGTCTGGCTGCCCTCGCTGGCCGCGCTCGCGAATGAAGACGCGGACCATCGTCCGCCGTGGCTGCTCGTCGACGATGGCGTGATCGTCGACTCCGGCCAGGACGACATCTGGGACGAGGCATGGGAAAATCCCCCCCTGGCTCTGGCCCCTGCCACCGATGTTCCGGTGCGCTGGCATCACTATCCCGACGCTGCACCGGCGCAGGCCGCCGCTGCGGCGCGGCTCGATGCGTTGCGCGACAGCTTGGGCGATGCCGCGGCGTTGCATATCGTCGCCGGGCAACCGGCCGAGGCTGGGCAATCGGTTCCGGTCGCGGTAACGACGCACGCCGCCATGGAGGCCTGGACCGGCTGGCTTAAAATGCGCGGATTGAGCGCGGCGGCGATCATCCCGTCGGCTGCGACGGTTCCGCCGCCCGAACCCGAGGCTCTGTGGCTGGCGGAGGTCGGCGGCGAAGCCATCGTTCGCACGGCGGACCGCGCATTCTTGTCTGATCCCGACCTCAACCCGCTGATCGCCGGCGATCGGACGATCGCGCCGCTCGACGCGGAACGGATGCGCCAGTCTCTGCTGCTGTCGCTGGTGGCGCCGCCGCTCGATCTTTTGAGCGGCGCGTGGAAGCCGAAGCGTAGCTGGTCGATCGATGCGGGGCTGGTCACGCTCGCCAAGCGCCTGCTGATCGCGCTCGTCATCGTGAGCGTGATGATCCCGGTCATTTACGCGGTGCGCCTGATCGCCGATACGAACCGCGCCGACGAAACGTCTGTAGCCATTGCGAAAAGGGCCGGCATCACGGCCGCCGATGCGGAAGCGGCGGAAACAGAACTCGACCGGCGGCTCGCGACGGCCGGGGGCGGCCCGCTTGCCTTTTCGGTGCCGGCTTCGGCCTTGTACGACGCGATGCGCGACACGCCCGGCGTGTCGCTGAAGTCGTTGTCGCACCGCGTCGACGGAACGTTGAGCACGACTCTGGCGGCGCCGCGTATCGACGATGTCAACAAGGTGCTGCTGGCGCTCCAGGCGCGGGGCTATCGCATCACGGCGCAGCCGATGGCCGGAACCGACGGGCAGCAGATGGCCAATGTGACGATCCGGGCGGTGCCATGATGGATGCGGTGAAGAATTGGTGGGGCGGGCTGTCGATGCGCGAGCGCTGGCTCGTCGGTGTGGCGGGCGCTTTGGCGGTGGCCGTGCTCGGATGGGCGCTCGGACGGCCCACGGTGGCGGCATTTCTGGACCTTGAGAGCCGGCACCGCGCTGCCGTCGAACGCGAGGGGCGGGTTGCGGCAAAGGCGCAGCTTCTGAGCCAGCGTCCGGCGAAGGCGGTTGCGGCGGCGGTCGATGCCGTGGCGATGGATCAGTATCTGGCGCAGTCGGCGGGCGAGATCGGCCTGACACTCGATCGCAACGAACCGCGCGGCGACCGGCAGGCGACGATCGCCATCGCGAAAGCCAAGGCGCCGACGCTGACCGATTGGCTGGCTTCGCTCGAAGCGCAAGGTTTCGTCGTCGACCAGCTTACCATCACGCCGGCCGCCGATGGAACCGTCGGTATGACGGCCGAACTTCGGAAGGGTGGGCAATGAGCGGCCGTCGGCGCTGGATCATCGGGGTGACGGCACTCGCATTCGTGCTGATTGTCGCGACTTTCCCCATGCGGCTCGCGCTTTCGCTTTCGGGTGCGGCCGATGCGGGCGTCTCGGCGCGCGAGGTTCGGGGATCGGTTTGGTCGGGGGCCTTGGTCGACGCGCGTCTCGGGGCATTGCCGCTCGGCACGGTGCGGGCCAGCCTGTCGCCGATCGCGCTGCTTGGCGGCAACACCGAACTGACGTTCGAGCGCGCCGACGAGCGGCTCGGGGCGCTGGCGGGCAGGCTGCACGGCAGCAACCCGCGGGGCATTTCGGACGTCAACGGAACGACCTCGCTATCGGGCGGCCTCGGGCTGATCCCCGCCGACACGGTGCGGTTCGGGGGCGATGGAAAATGCGTCGAGGCGGCGGGGCGTCTTCAGCTTTCGGTCGCGGCGCCGATTGCGGGACTGGATCTGTCGCAGGGGCTTTCGGGGCCGCTTAGCTGCGCCAACGGCCGCGCGCAGGCCGCGCTGGCAAGCCAGTCGGGGATGGAGCGGCTGACGCTCGCATTCGACGGGCAGGGCAATTATCGCGCGCAGTTCGCGATCAATGTCGATCGCGATCCGGCGATGGCGGCGGCGCTCGCGGTGCTTGGATTCAAGGCCGGGTCGAACGGGTTCGTGCTGGCGACCTCGGGCCGCTTCTGACGTGGCCGCCATCGACGCCTTGCCGATGGGCGCGGGCGTTTTCCTCGCGGTGGTCGTCGGCCTGGTCGCCGGGAGCTTCATCGCGACGCTGGTCCTTCGCTGGCCGGCAGGGCGTTCGGTGCTGGGGCGATCGCAATGCGATGGTTGCGGGCGTACACTTGGTCCGCTCGATCTGGTTCCGCTGGTTTCCGCGCTCCTGTCGCGGGGCCGATGTCGCATATGCGATCAGCCGATCGATAGCTTCCATTGGCGGGTAGAGCTCGGTTCCGCATTGATCGGTGCTACCGCGCTCGTATCGATGCCCGGCGTTCAGGGCTGGCTTTGGGCGTTGTTCGGTTGGCTGCTGCTGCCGCTAGCGCTTCTCGACGTGCGGCATTTCTGGTTGCCCGATCGCCTGAATGCCATGCTTGCGATTACAGGCCTGATCGTCGCGGGACCGATGCTGGACACGAGGTTGATCGACCGATGGGTCGGCGCCGTCATCTGCGGGCTGACGCTTGCCGCGATTGCGGCCTTGTATCGCAAGATAAGGTTGCGGGACGGGATGGGCGGCGGCGACCCGAAGCTGGTCGCGGCGATCGGCGCCTGGATCGGATGGCAGGCGCTGCCGCTGATGCTGCTCCTTGCAAGCCTTGGCGGAATCGTCTGGGCGTTTATCGGCCAACGAAAAGGGGACCAGACGCTCGGCGAGCGGCGGGTCCCCTTCGGTTTCTTTGCCTGCATCGCGGCATGGGCCGCGGTGCCCTTATGGCTGCTTATCAGTTCCCGATAACGACGGTCACCGCGCGGCGGTTCTGCGCCCAGGCTTCCTCGTTCGAACCGAGCGCCGCGGGCCGTTCCTTGCCGTAGCTGATTACCTGAATCCGGTTCGGATCGACGCCGATCGAAGCGAGATAGTTCTTCGCGGCGTTCGCACGACGCTCGCCGAGCGCAATGTTGTAGTCACGCGTACCGCGCTCGTCGGCGTGGCCTTCAAGCGTGACGCGCACCGCCGGATAGCGGGCAAGCCATTGAGCCTGGCTCTGCAGCGTCGCCTGATCCTGCGCATCGACATTATATTGGTCGAGATCGAAGAAAATCCGGTCCGACGAAACATTGGCGATAAAGTCTTGCTGCGATCCGGGGACCACGCCGCCGGTATTCGAACCAGTATCGGTGCCCGTTCCCTCGGGTGCCGGCGGAAGCGTATCGGGAGCTTTTTTTGCACAAGCCCCAACAGTCAGCATGGTGATCGCCGCGATCATCGCGGTTGTTTTACGTATCGTCATGATTTCTGTCCTCTTGTTGTTGCGATTTCAGTCGTGAGCGTAGGGGATGAACATAAGTTGAACCCCGCCGATTTCCTTTGGTTCCGCCCGTGATCAGGGCAGGATCGGGCCCCAGCTCGGGTCCGATCCGTCCTGCGGTGTCGGCAGACGGCGCAGGTTCACGCCCGTCAGGTCGACCTGCCACAGCTGCGACTTGCCATCCTTGCCCGGCGAGGTGCGGAAGAATTGGATGACGCGGCCATTCGGCGACCAGGTCGGCGCTTCGTCCTGCCAGCTGTTGGTGAGCAGGCGCGCGCCGCCGCCCGATGGCGTCATCACACCGATACGGAACTCGCCGCCGCCCATTTTGGTGAACGCGATCAGGTCGCCGCGCGGCGACCATTCGGGGGTGGCGAAGCGTCCGCCGCCAAAGCTGATCCGCTGCTGGTTCGATCCGTCGATGTTCATCGTGTAGATTTGCTGGCTGCCCGAGCGGTCGCTTTCGAACACGATCTTCTTGCCGTCGGGCGAGAAGCTGCCGCCGACATCGATGCCCGGCGTGCTCGTCAGTCGTACGGGCGTGCCGCCCTCCGTCGAGATGCGATAGATGTCGGTGTTGCCGCCGACCGCCATCGAATAGAGGATCTGCCGTCCGTCGGGCGACCAGCGCGGCGCGAAGGTGGCATTGGGACTTTCGGTGACCAGCTTTTGCGAACCGGTCGTCACGTCATAGATGAAGACGCGAACGCGGTTGTTCAAATAGCTGACGTAGACGATCCTTTTGTAATCGGGCGAAAAGCGGGGGCTGATCGCGAGCGCCTGACCATTGGTGATGAAGCGGTGGTTTCCGCCATCGCTGTCCATGATTGCCAGTCGCTTGATACGGTTCCCCTTCGGGCCGCTCTCCGCGATGTAGGCGACGCGGCTGTCGAAGAAGGGCGATTCCCCCGACAGGCGTGAATAGATGGCGTCGGCGCATTTATGCGCGGCGCGGCGCCAGTCGCCCGGCTGGATTTCGAAGCCCTGACGCACCAGCTCGGTGCCGAGCGCGGTGTCGTAGAGATAGCAGCCGACGACGAGCCCGCCGGTGCTGTTCGCCTGCACGAAACCGTGGACGACATTGTCAGCGTTCTTCGCCTGCCAGTCCGCGAACAGCGGCGCGCGCACCTCTGCCATCGTGATGGCGCGAACGCTGCCCGGGCCGAGCGGGGCGTAAAGGCCGCTGCGCTCGAGGTCGGCGGCGATGACTTCGGCGATCTGGCGACCCAGGCTGTCGGTACGGAGGCCCGCGACATTGGTTACTGCGGGAGTTGCCAGTGCCGGAACGGCGATGACGGTGCGCTCGGTCGAAACCTCGGCAACGACTTCGGCGGTGCGCGGGCCTTCACCCGTCGTGGCGGGCGGCGTCTGCGCGCTGACGGAGACCGTCGAGAGCGCGCCAAGTGCCGAAGCGAGCAAGGCGAGCCGGAGAGGCAGCGAGGGTTTCATCACATTCCTTTCGCTCGGAAGGTCACATCCCAGACCTTCCATTGATCATAATATTCATCGGGCAAATCGAAGGGCGCCGCCTGGCGGATGGAGCGTTCCGCGCGTTCGACGAACAGTTTCTGCTGCGGCGCGTTACTCTCGGTCTTGCCCGACAATTCGCCGACCTGATCGACGCTCGTTACGCGGCCTTCACGACTGAGCTGGATGCGCAGGACGACGCGCAACTGGTCGATGTCGACACCTGAGGGAACGTTGCGTCGCCAATAGGGCAGGATCTTCCCGTCGATCGCCACGTCGATCGAACGCTTGACCTCCGCGGCGGACACGGCGGCGGGCGCTCCCCTTGTCTGCGTCGATTTCGTGGGCGCCCTACTCAGACCATCGACGATCCCGTCGAGGCGCCCGGTGGGGCGCGTTGGGGTCGTCTTCGTCGGGGTGGTCGCCTTCGGCGTCGCCTTGGGCACCGCCTTTTGAGCGGCGGGAGGGCTAGCCTTCGGCGTCACGACCGGACGCGCCACCTGTTTCGGTGCTGGTGCCGGGGTCGGGCGCACGACGGGTTCGGGCCGCGGCGGCGTCGGAACAGGTTCGGGCGCGGCGATATCCTCCGAATATTCGTCGCCCAGTCGGGCCGCCGGGGGCGTCTCCGTAATGACCGGCGCGCTCGATTGCGGCGCGGTCTCGGCGACCAGGTCGACCTCCATCGGCGGATTGTCGAAACGGCGGTCGCCGGCGGTCCATTGCACCGAAAGCAGGCCGATCACCAGAATGTGCAGCACCACCGCGATGGCGATGCCGGCATTCTGGTTTGCCGTTGGTGTCCTTTCTGATGCGATGTTCGCAACCATTGCCTATGCCTATTGACCGGTATCTGAACCGTCGGTGACCGCTGTTCGGGCAGGGGCCTTGCCGTCGGCGCCGGTCGTTACCAGCGCGATGCGCGTCAGGCCCGCACGATTGAGCTCTCCCATCACCGACATCACGCGTCCGTAATCAAGGCCTCGGTCGGCGCGCAGCATGATCTGGCGCGGCCGGTCCTGACCCTCGTTCTCGCGCGCGATCGCATCCAGGCGCGCGGCCAATTCCGCCTCCGGGACGACCTGATCGCCGAGATAGATGGTGTCGTCAGCGTTGATCGACAGCTGGACCGGCTCCTGCTCCTCCGTCTCGACCGGCTTCGCCCGGCTTTCGGGCAGGTCGATCGGCACGGCGGAGGCGAGCAGCGGTGCGGTGATCATGAAGATGATCAGCAACACGAGCATCACGTCGACAAGCGGCGTGACGTTGATTTCGGACACTGGCGCGCGGCGTGCGCCGCGGCCACGCCGCCGGCTGGTGCCGCCGGAGGGACCGGACATCGCCATCAGGCGTCGACCTCCAGCTCTCGGCTGAACGTCGCGTGCAGCCCGTCGGCAAACCGGCCAAGTCGCGATTCGAGGCGATTCAGGCGCTGCGAAAAGGCATTATATGCGATGACCGCCGGGATGGCCGCGAACAGGCCGATTGCGGTCGCGAACAGCGCCTCGGCAATGCCCGGTGCAACGACGGCAAGGCTGCTGTTATTCTCCGCCGCGATCGCCGTGAAGCTTCGCATGATGCCCCAGACGGTGCCGAACAAGCCGACGAAGGGCGCAACCGACCCGATGGTGGCGAGCGTGCCGATCTTTTCGGCGAGCCGGTCGACTTCGCCCTCGACCGCCGAATTCATCGCAATGCCCAGCCGCTCGCGCGTGCCGTCGCGATCGACATTCTTGCCCTTCGTCGAACGGCGCCACTCGCTGATCCCGGCTGCCAGAACTTTTGTGCTGGGTAGGTCTTCGTCACCATTCTTGTCGAAGAACTTGTCGATGTTGTCCGCGCGCCAGAAGTCGCGTTCGAACCGTTCCGACGCGCGCATCGTCCGGCCGACGCCGGTGCCGTGGGTGAAGATCACCGCCCAGACATAGATGGACGCGAGCAAAAGCCCGATCATGACGCCTTTGACGATCCAGTCGGCCTGCAGGAACAGCGCCACCGGGGACAGCGTCGCCGCGTCGGCGGCCAGCTTGATATTGTCTAGCAAGGGATAATCTCTCCATTCATGATGGCGGTAAAGCGTTCGGCCCAGCCCGCGGGCTGGCGGCGCGGACGGCCTTCGGGTGACAGGAAGGCCGCGGTAACACGCCCGTTCGTTAACTCATCCTGACCGCGAAGGATGCGCTGCGCGATGATCACGCTCGCGCCGCGCACGGCCTCCACGGTGCTGACGACAAGGATATCGTCGTCGAGCTTGGCAGGACTGCGATATTTGATGGTCAGATCGGTGACCGCCCACGCGCCTTCGCCGCCCTCCATCGCCGCGCGCTGGTCGATGCCGGCCAGGCGCAGCATGTCGGAGCGCGCGCGCTCCATATAGCGCAGATAATTGGCGTGATAGACGATGCCCGACAGATCGGTGTCCTCGAAATAGATGCGCGCGCGATAATAGTGCGCGGCCCCGACGAAAGTGCCGGGGATGAAAGGGGGAGGTGCATCAACCATCTTTAAGACCGATAGCGACGCAACGACTCGTCGCAAACCCCTCTTCAACGGTTCATCGCACCCTGGGGCCGGCTGGTAGAATGAAAGGCGCAGAAATCCGGCCTATTTTCCTTGGTCGAAAAGTCCGTCCTGAACGCCGGGCGGCGGATTCAGCCCCAGATGCTTCCAGGCGCTGGCATTCAGCATGCGTCCACGGGCGGTTCGGGCGATGAGGCCGACCTGGAGCAGATAGGGCTCGATGACATCCTCGATCGTGTCCCGCGGCTCGCTGAGCCCCGCGGCGAGCGTCTCCACGCCGACGGGGCCGCCGCGATAGATATCGGCGATCATCGTCAGATAACGCCGGTCCATCGCGTCGAGCCCGAGGGCGTCGACCTCGAGCCGGTTGAGCGCGGTATCGGCCGCGCGGGCATCGACGATCTCATGTCCCGCCACCGTCGCGAAATCGCGCACGCGGCGTAGCAGGCGGCCGGCGATGCGCGGCGTTCCGCGCGACCTTTTGGCGATTTCCAGCGCGCCGTCGGACGCGATCGGCAGTGCGAGCAGGCGGGCGGCGCGGGTGATGACCTGTTCCAGCTCGCCATGCGTATAGAAATTGAGCCGCACCGGGATACCGAACCGGTCGCGCAGCGGCGTGGTCAGCAGGCCTTGCCGCGTCGTCGCGCCGACGAGCGTGAATTTGGGCAGGTCGATGCGGACGCTGCGCGCCGACGGCCCTTCGCCGATCATGATGTCGAGCGCGCGGTCCTCCATCGCGGGATAGAGGATTTCCTCGACCGCGGGCGACAGGCGATGAATTTCGTCGATGAACAGGACGTCGCCGTCCTCGAGATTGGTGAGCAGGGCGGCGAGGTCGCCCGCCTTGGCGATCACCGGACCGCTGGTCGAACGAAAGCCGACACCCAGCTCGCGCGCGACGATCTGCGCCAGCGTCGTCTTGCCGAGCCCCGGCGGCCCATAGAAGAGTACGTGGTCGAGCGCGTCGGACCGCGCTTTGGCCGCCTCGATGAATATCCGCAGATTCTCGCGCGCCGCCGCCTGCCCGACAAACTCGGCGAGCGATTTGGGGCGCAGCGCGGCGTCGGCATCCTCGGGGGTGCGAACGGGAGTGGTGAGGTCGGTCACGGCCTTGCGATACCCATAAAATTCGTCATGCTGAACTTGTTTCAGCATCCATGGCTCGGCCGATCGGTCCAGCGCCGATTTCGAAGGCGAGGTCACGCCACTGCGGATTTTCAGCCTCGATAAGATTGACCTTCCATTCGCGATGCCAGCGCTTCAGTTGCTTTTCCCGGTTGATGGCCCGTTCCATTGTATCGAGCAACTCGAAATGGACGAGACGAAAAGTGCGATAACGTCCGGCAAACCCGCCTGTCGTACCATTGCGATGTTGCCATATTCGTTGAACGAGGTTCGACGTGACGCCAATATAGATCGTGCCATTCTTGTGGTTCGCGACAATGTAGATGCAGGGCTGAAACAGTTCGCGCATGGCTGTTGGCTCAGGGCCGTGGACCCTGAAACAAGTTCAGGGTGACGAAATAAAAAGTGCGGCCTTCAATTATGAGGTTGCCGTCAGTCATAGCGCTCTATTGCATCGCCGATGATCGAAACCCAAAGCTCCTGCCGTTCTTCGTAAACCGAAAATTGCAGTTCGAAGCCGTGACCGGGCTCGAAATTGCCGAGCGGTACCGCGCACGTGTCGAGCTGCGGGCGGTTGCGGAACCAGAGGGTCGAACCGCATTCGCCGCAAAAGAAAAAGTCCGCGACATTGCCGCTGTCGCCCGCCTGTTGCCACATCTTTGCCTCACCCTCGGTGCGGACGCACTCGGCCGGGAAGCGCGCCTGTACCGCGAAGGCGCTGCCGCTGCGCGCCTTGCAGTTGCGGCAATGGCAGACCGAAACGCGCACCGGCTCGCCCGTACAGGTGATGCGAAGCTGGCCACAGCGACAGGCGGCGCGGCGTATCCGATCGCTCATTTCGCGGCCTTTTTGAGCGCGGCGCGGACGAGGGCGTCGAGGCTGGCGCCGGCTCCCAGTTCCTCGCTTGCCGCCGCGACGGCGGCGCTCGCCTCGGCCGGCTTGAAGCCGAGGCCGGTGAGCGCGGCGACGGCGTCGCCGACCGGACCGGACGTGGCGGACAGGGAGGGACCCGAGCCGGCGATGCCGCCGAGCGCGCCGGCCTTGTCCTTCAACTCGTGCGTGATCCGCTGCGCCAGTTTCGGCCCCACGCCGTTCGCGCGCGCGATCATCGCGCTGTCGCTGCTCGCGAGTGCGCGTTGCAGGTCGCCGATCTCCAGCGCCGACAGGATCGCGAGCGCGACCTTTGCGCCGACACCCTGCACGCTGGTCAGCAGGCGGAACCAGTCGCGTTCTTCGGCGCGCGCGAAGCCCAGCAGGCGCATGAAATCCTCGCCGACCAGCATTTCGGTATGGACGGTGACATCGCCGCCGACAGGGCCGAGCGCGTCGAGCGTTCGTGCGGAAGCCTCGACCAGATAACCGACGCCGCCGACGTCGATCACCGCATGCCCTGCGCCGCTTGAATCGAGCCGTCCCGTCAGTTTCGCGATCATGACCCGTGCCTAGCGCGGGGAGAACGAAAAGGGAATCAATTATCGCGGGCGATGGTTCGCGTGACAGATCGCGACGGCCAGCGCGTCGGCTGCATCGGCGCCCGCGACCTTCGCGCCGGGAAGCAGGACGCGCAGCATCGCCTGCACCTGTTCCTTCGCCGCACCGCCGGTGCCGACGATCGCTTTCTTGACCAGTCGCGGCGCATATTCGGTGACGGTCAGGCCCCCGCGCGCGCAGCCGAGCAGCACCACGCCGCGGGCGTGCGCCAGCTTCAGCGTCGACTGCGGATTGTCGTTGACGAAAACTTCCTCGACCGCCGCGCACGCAGGCGCATGATCCGCGATCACCGCCGAGAGCACGGTATCGAGATGCGCGAGCCGATCGGGCAGGGGAATCTTTGCGTCGGTCTTCACCTGCCCGTTGGCGATGTGGCTGATCCGGCTTCCCTCGACGCGGATGACGCCCCAGCCGGTGCAGCTGAGCGAGGGATCGAGGCCGAGGATGATCAGCCGAGCTTCTCCATCACCGCATCGGGGATTTCGTAATTGCCCCAAACGGTCTGGACGTCGTCGTCGTCGTCGAGGGTATCGATGAGCTTGAACAGCGTTTGCGCCAGCGCCTCGTCGGCGACTTCGCTCTTGAGCGTGGGCCTCCACGCCAGCTTGACGCCTTCGGCTTCGCCGAGCTTGGCCTCGAGTGCCTTGGCGACTTCGTGCAGGCTGTCGACGCTGGTCCAGATGTCGTGGCCGTCCTCGGACGATTCGACATCGTCGGCACCCGCATCGAGCGCGGCCTCGAACACCGTGTCGGCATCGCCGGCACCGGCGCCGTAGTTGATCAGGCCCAGGCGGTCGAAGCCGTGGCTGACGCTGCCCGACGTGCCCAGGTTGCCGCCATTCTTGCTGAAGGCGGTGCGGACGTTGGTCGCGGTGCGGTTGCGGTTGTCGGTCAGCGCCTCGACGATCAGCGAAACGCCGCCGGGGCCATAGCCTTCGTAGCGGATTTCTTCGTAATTATCGCCGTCGTTGCCCGCCGCCTTGTCGATCGCGCGCTGGATATTGTCCTTGGGCATCGACTGCGCCTTGGCCGCGTTCACCGCAGCGCGCAGGCGTGCGTTGGCGTCGGGATCGGGCAGGCCCATCTTTGCGGCGACGGTGATTTCGCGGCTGAGCTTCGAGAAGAGGCTGCTGCGCTTTTTGTCCTGCGCACCCTTGCGGTGCATGATGTTCTTGAATTTACTATGGCCGGCCACAGCCACCCTCCATCGGAATTGAATGTGGCGCCGCCCTAGCGCGGCGCCGTCTTTCAGACAACCACGGCGGTTCCGCTGGCCGAAACCATCAGCATCGAACCGTTCTGCCCGAGCACTTCATAGTCGAGGTCGACGCCGATCACGGCATTGCCGCCCAGACGCGCGGCCTCGGCCTCCATTTCCTGGATCGCTTCCTTCCGCGCGCGGGCGAGGACATCCTCATATTTGCCCGAGCGTCCGCCGACGATGTCGGTGATGCTGGCGAAGAGGTCGCGGAACAGGTTGGCGCCGACGATCACCTCGCCGGTGACGATGCCCAGATATTCGCGAACCGGATGGCCTTCGACATTGTTGGTCGTCGTGCTGAACATCGTCACTCTCCCTGATTTGGTCCAGAGTTGATGGCTGGCGTCAGGCGATGCCCAGCGCCGATTTATAGACGTCCAGGATCGCTTCCATTTCCTTGCGGTCGTGGATGGGCATTTTGCGCAGACGCACGATCTGGCGCATGATCTTGGGATCATAGCCCTGCGATTTCGATTCCAGATAGACGTCGCGAATATCGTCGGCGATGCCCTTCTTTTCTTCTTCCAGCCGTTCGATGCGCTCGATGAAAAGGCGCAGTTGTTCGTCGGACACGGTGGCTTCGCTCATTTTATACTCCGCTGAGATGGATGATCGGGTGGCGAGAATCGCCTCGGCGCCCGATTAGCGGCGTCAGGGATTCTTGGCCATGCTTTCTTCCATGCGACGAAGCTGTTCCGGGGTGGCCGGCGTATGAAAGCGCGCTTTCCAATCGGCAGTGGGCATGCCGTGCACGATAGCGCGGCCGGTTTCCTTGTCCATGTCGCCGGCCTCGGCGATCCAGTCGCCCAGGCAGTTGCGGCAAAACCCGGCGAGTCCCATCAGGTCGATGTTCGCCGCGTCGCCGCGATGCTGGAGCAGGCGGACGAGGCGGCGGAAGGCCGCGGCCGCGACGGCGTCGTCGAGGGTTTCGAGTGCGTCGGTCGAGATGGCCTGATCATCGCTGCAAGACATGGCGGCATTCCTTCGGCTGAGCTATGAATAGCTATACGCCGCTTGCCTTGGCGCGGACAGTGCGCCTAGGCAAGCGGTCAGCATTTTCCCCCAAACCGTTCGGAGCATCTGTGGTCCAGAGTTTTGCCCCCCGCCAGCGCAAGGTGCGCATCTTGGCGACCCTCGGCCCTGCAAGTGCGAATCCGGAGATGATCGCGGCGCTTCATGTCGCCGGTGCCGACGCCTTTCGCGTCAACATGAGCCATGGCGACCATGCCGGACACGCGAAGGTGATCGCGGCGATCCGCGCTCAGGAAAAGGAAACCGGGCGCCCGACGACGATCCTCGTCGATCTGCAGGGGCCGAAGCTGCGCGTCGGCACCTTCAAGGACGGGCCGGTCGAGCTGGTCAAGGGCAAGCCCTTTGTCCTCGATGCCGACAAGGCACCCGGCGATGTCGGCCGCGTCCACTTGCCGCACCCCGAACTCTTCGCCGCGCTCGAACCCGGTACGCGCCTGCTTGTCGACGATGGAAAGCTGGTGCTGCGCGTGAAGGCGGTCGAGCCCGGCCGCATCGAGACGATCGTCGAGGTCGGCGGCAAGATTTCGGACCGCAAGGGCGTCAATGTCCCCGACGTCGTCGTGCCGCTGGCCGCGCTGACCGAAAAGGACCGAAAGGACCTGGCCTTCGCGCTGGAGCAGCATGTCGACTGGATCGCGCTGTCGTTCGTGCAGCGTCCCGAAGACGTCGCCGAGGCACGGCGACTGATCGGCGGGAAGGCCGCGTTGCTGGTGAAGTTCGAAAAGCCTTCAGGCGTTCAGCGTCTGGAAGAAATATTGGAGATCGCCGACGCCGCGATGGTCGCGCGCGGCGACCTGGGCGTCGAGCTGCCGCCCGAGGCGGTGCCGCCGTTGCAGAAGCGGATCGTGGCGACCGCGCGCCGCATGGGCAAGCCGGTGGTCGTGGCGACGCAGATGCTGGAATCGATGATCGTGTCGCCGTCGCCGACGCGGGCGGAAGTTTCCGATGTCGCCACGGCGGTGTACGACGGGGCGGACGCAATCATGCTGTCGGCCGAGACTGCGGCGGGCGCATGGCCGGTGGAAGCTGTCACCATGATGGATTCGATCGCGCGTTCGGTCGAGAGCGACCCCGATTATTTCCGCCGTCTGCATTTCACCGAGACCGCGCCCGATGCGACGACCGCCGACGCGCTGGCCGAGGCGGCGGGCGGAATCATTTCGACCATCGCCGCCGATGCGATCATCTGTTTCACCGCGTCGGGATCGACCGCGCGCCGCGTCGCGCGCGAACGGCCGGGCGCGCCGTTGCTCGTCCTGACGCCGAAGCGCGATGCCGCGCGGCGCATGGGGCTGCTCTGGGGTGCGCATGCGGTGCCGACCAAGGACATCGGCAGCTTTGAAGAGATGATCGCCAAGGGGAAGCGCATGGCGCTGCGCCACGGCATCTGCAGGGCGGGGGCAAAGCTGGTCATGATGGCCGGCGTCCCGTTCGGCACGCCGGGATCGACGAACGTGCTGCACGTCGCGACTCTGACGGGCGACGAGCTGCGCGGATACGTCTGATCGATTCAAATCGGCACAAAAGTTACCGGGCGATTCAGAAAATTTCCAAGCTGAATCAGAACGGGACGACCAAAAATGGTAAATCCCCTTTGCACCATTGACGGCGCGCGGCATAACCGCTGCATGTAGCGCGTCGGACCCGCGTCGGGGGGCTCCGCAACGCAAATCCGGAGGTTCTTCACGCGTGTCCGCACCGTTCCGTTTCCCGCGCTTTTTCGTCACGAGCCCGGCACCATGCCCCTATATCGAGGGCAGGACGGAGCGGAAGGTGTTTACCGAACTCAGCGGGAACAATGCGAACGAGCTGAACGATGCGCTGGGCCGCATCGGATTTCGCCGCAGCCAGTCGGTCGCCTATCGCCCGAGCTGTGCCGACTGTTCGGCCTGTGTGTCGGTGCGCGTCTGCGCGAGCGAGTTCGCACCCAGCAATTCGCAGAAGCGCACGATCCGCCGCAACCGCGATCTGGTCGCCACCGCGTGCAAGCCGTGGGCGACCGAAGAGCAATATACGCTGCTTCGTTCCTATCTGGGGTCGCGCCATCCGAACGGCGGCATGGCCGACATGGACGAACAGGATTTCGCCGACATGGTCGAACAGACCCCGGTCGACAGCTATATGATCGAATATCGCGAACCCGCCGCCTATGGCGAGAAGGGGCGCCTGGTCGGTTGCTGCCTGACCGACCGGCAGGGCGACGGGCTGTCGATGATCTATAGCTTCTTCGACGCGGCGCATCCGCTACGCGAGGGGCTGGGCACCTATATCATCGCCGACCATGTGTTGCGCGCCGCCAACGCCGGACTGCCTTACGTCTATCTTGGCTATTGGATCGAGGGTTCGTCGCGCATGGCGTACAAGGCGCGCTTTCGCCCGCTGGAAAAGCTGGGGCCCGATGGCTGGACGCGCTTTGAGCCGGCGACGTCGGACCGTATCGCGGCGATGTTCGAACTCGCCTGAATCCCCTGCTGTTGCGAACGTCTCGCATCAGCCAGAATCTGCCGTGTCGCCGGTTGACCTTTTCCCGCTTTCAAGGGCATAGCTCTTCGTCCAGGACATAAGTCCGGGTCGCATCCAGTTTTGGTGGTCGTCTAGGGGTAGGCGATTAGGGGGAATAGGATGCCCGTTCGCGCGTGCTTCAGCTTCAGGGCCAGGAATGATCGCCTGCATCGCGGGGGCGAGGGCGCATGAGCGAGCCCGTCAAGGTCGCGATCATCGGTTCGGGCCCCGCGGGGCTGAGCGCGGCGTCGCGCGCGGGACAGCTCGGCCTCAGCCATGTGCTGCTGGAAAAGACGGACCATCTGTCCGACACCATCTATAAATATCAGAAGGGCAAGCGCGTCCTGGCGACGCCCGAACGGCTCGACCTGCGTTCCGACTGCCGCTTCGCCGAAGGCGCGCGCGAATATATCCTGGGCAACTGGGACGAGGATGCGGTCAACAACAAGGTCAATGTCGTCAAGCATGCCGACGTGACCGAGGTGACCGGCCAGAAGGGCGCGTTCGAGATCAAGACCGCCCGCGGCGACGTCTATCATGCCGAGAATATCGTCCTTGCCATCGGCACGCAGGGCAACCCGAACCGCATGCGCTGCGAAGGCTATGACCTGCCGCACATCATCTATCAGGTCGACGATCCGGAAGATTTCAAGGACAAGCACATCACCGTCGTCGGATCGGGCGACGCCGGGATCGAGAATGCGCTGGGCGTGGCCGAAGAGGCGCTGGAAAACACCGTGACCATCCTCAACCGGTCAAAGGATTTCGCGCGCGCCAAGGCCAAGAACGTTTCCGACATGATGGAGGCGGGCGAGAATGGCTTCATGTCGATCCGCACCGAGACGCAGCCGAAGAAGGTCGAACCCGGCTGGCTGACGCTGGAGACGCCGACGGGCGACGAGAAGATCCAGTGCGACGTGATCGTCGCGCGCCTGGGTTCGGTCGCGCCGCGCGGTTTCGTCGAATCGATGGGGATCGAGTTCACCGGTCCCGACCGCGAAGCCTTTCCCAAGCTGTCGCCGACTTTTGAATCGACCGTCCCCGGCATCTTCGTGATCGGTGCGCTCGCGGGCTATCCGCTGATCAAGCATTGCATGAACCAGGGCTATGACGTCGTCGAGTTCCTGGGCGGCAACACCAATCTGACCCCGGCCGACGAAAAGGATCTGGCGGCGATCTTTGCCGGCCTGCCGCAGAAGAAGTCGGTTTCCGAATGGCTGGAATTCTTCCGCGAGCGCGTGCGCATCTTTGCCGACGTGTCGCCGCTGCAGATGCGCGAGTTCATGCTCGATTCGAAGGTCGCCTATTATCCCAAGGGCGAAGTGGTCTTTGAAAAGGATGATCCGGGTTCCTCGCTTTTCGCGATCGCCGACGGCAGCGCGGTCGTCGACATCGGCGGCGGGATGACGGTGCCGATCGAACAGGGATCGATCTTTGGCGAGGTCGGCCTGATCTCCGGCCGCAAGCGCGGCGCCACGATCCGCGCGGGCGAAGACAGCATCTTCGTCGAAGTGTCGCGCACCGCGGCGCTGAAGCTGATGGCCGCGGTTCCGGGCGCGAAGCGCGTGATCAACCGCATCTCGCTCGAACGCCAGCTTCTGCAGATTTTCAAGGGCGGACTGACGGTCGAGGACCTGCAGCCGATCGTCGAGGATCCCGCGATCGAGCGTGTCCCGGCCGGCAAGGTCGTGCTTGCCGAAGGCGACGAGGGCGACGACGTCTATGTCGTGCGTTCGGGCTCGATGGTCGTCGAGAAGGATATCGGCGGCAAGTCGATCTTTCTCCGCTATCTGCCCGCCGGCAGCTATTTCGGCGAAATGGCCGTGCTGAGCGGCGCGCCGCGCAACGCGACGGTCAAGGCGGCGGTGGCGAGCGAGGTCATCCGGCTGAAGGGGCAGCAGTTCAAGGAAATGCTGGCCAAGCGCCCGCAGGTGCGCGCCGCGACCGAAGCCGCGGTGGCCGAACGCGCGGCGATGAACAGCTTCATCGAATCGCGCAAGGCAAGCTATTCGAGCGCGGTCGATCTCTATTCGGACACCGCGGGCTTCATCATGAAGGAAGGCCTGGGCGAGGCGACCGACGCGCTGCTGATCGACGAGAATCTGTGCGTCGGGTGCGACAATTGCGAAAAGGCCTGCGCCGACAGCCACGAAGGCCTGTCGCGGCTCGACCGCGAAGCCGGCAAGACCTTTGCGCATTTGCATGTGCCGACGAGTTGCCGTCACTGCGAGCATCCGCATTGCATGGCCGACTGTCCGCCGAACGTGATTCACCGCGGCCCGGACGGCGAAGTCTTCATGGAGCCGGGCTGCATCGGCTGCGGCAACTGCATGCGCAACTGCCCCTATGGCGTGATCCGCATGGAGGCAGCACCGCCCGAGAAGCCGGGTCTGCTGCGCTGGTTGCTCACCGGCTTTGGACCAGGGCCGGGCGAACCGTCGCCCAAGTGGACCAAGAAAAAGCTGGGCGAGGAAAAGCCCAAGAAGATCGCGGTCAAATGCGACATGTGCAAGGGCATCGCCGGCGGACCCGCATGCGTGCGCGCTTGCCCGACCGGCGCCGCGATCCGTGTTTCGCCGGAAGAATTCCTGTCGATCGCGCGGCTTGAGGAGGATGCCGGCTGATGGCCAGTCTCTTCCAGCGTCGTCGCAGCAAGGCGACCCAGACCGAGCGCGTTCGCGAACGGCGGCACGAGGGTTTCCTCCGCTACGCCAATTTCCGCTGGGCCAAGATTTCGGGCGGGCTCTGCCTGCTGATCATCGTCAGCTATGCACTGATCGACGTGACGCCGCGGCACAATGGCGGCAGCTGGTACGGCTATACGCTGGGGACGATCGGCGCGGGCCTGATCCTGTGGCTGACGGCGCTCGGCTATCGCAAGCGCAAGATGACGAGCGATTACTGGTCGCTGAAGGCCTGGACGTCGGCGCACGTCTATCTGGGCCTCAGCCTGATCATCATCGGGACCTGGCACACCGGCTTTCAGCTCGGCTGGAATGTTCACACGCTCGCTTGGGCGCTGATGATATTGGTGATCCTGTCGGGGCTCTATGGCGTCATCGTCTATGCGACCTTGCCCGCCGCGCTGTCGAACAACCGCGACGAGATGACGCAGATGCAGATGCTCGAAGCGATCCGCGCGTTCGACCGTCAGCTTCACGCCGCCGCGCAGCCGCTGACGCCGGAGGATACCGCGCCGGTGCTGGCGGCGCTCGACGAGGATCCGTTTGCGGGCGGTATCGGCGCGCGCCTGTCGGGTCGTTACCCCCGGTGCGCCACCGCGGCGGCGCTCCGCACGCTGGGCATGTCGCGAAGCAGCGATGCGGAGGCGCGCGAAAAGGTGATCGGCCTGCTGTCACAAAAGGAGGCGGCGCTTGCCAGGCTGCGCAAGCATCTTCGTATCCGGGCGCTGCTCGAAATCTGGCTTTATGTGCATGTGCCGCTGACCTTTGCGCTGATCGCGGCGCTGTCGGCGCACATCATCAGCGTCTTCTTCTACTGGTAAGGCGGGAGAGGGGACCATGAGCTTCATCCTGCGCCGAATCTCGACGACGAAGACGGGCAAGCAGATCATCCGCGACCAGGCGCTGCCCGGCGACGCGATCACGCTTGGCCGCGAGGGCAGCAACGTCATCCACATCGCCGACCTGGCGGTGAACCCGCACCATGCGACGATCACCAGCGCCGACGGGCGTCATGTCCGCGTGCAGGCGAGCGAGGGGCTGGGTTTCGACATCAACGGCCGCACGGTCGATGCAGCGGACGTCGACAGCGCAGCGGGGGCCGAGCTGCGCTTTGGCGGGCACCGCCTGACGATCGCACGCGAAGGCGACAATATCATCCTCCTCGTCGAGCGGATCGACGAACTGTCGCAATCGTCGAAGGACGTCGACGAGGCGAAGGCCTTTTCGCTTGCAGGGGTGATGCCCGGCAAGCGCGTAGGGGCATGGACGTTCGGCATATTGATGCTGCTCGCCTTCCTCGTCGGCCCGATCTGGGCGTGGTACAGCTACAAGAATGTCGATGAGCGGCCCGAGGGCTATCATGCCGACACCGCGTGGCTTTCCGGCCCGTTGTCGAGCGCGCACGCGAACCTCAAGAACGATTGCCAGTCGTGCCACGTCGAACCCTTCGTCGCGGTGACCGACAAGGCATGCGTCGGCTGTCACACCGGCGAGCACAAGGCGATGAGCACGGCGCATGCCAATGCGCCGGCGGCGATGCTGCTGGCCGCGCGGCATCCGCCGGGCATAGGCGAAAAGGTGCTCGCGGGTTTCGCCAAGACCTTCAACCGCCCGCAGGGGCGCTGCGTCGACTGCCACACCGAGCATGAGGGGGCGGGGCCGATGCCCGCGACGCCGCAGAAATTCTGCGCCGACTGCCACGACGGCATGTCCGCGCGGTTGCTCGATGCCGGGTTCAAGTCAACGGTCGCCGACGCCGCCGATTTCGGCACCAGCCACCCCGAATTCCGCCCGCTGGTCCGTGCGGCACCCGGTGCGAAGCCTGTGCGCACGACGCTGACCAAGGGAGTGGTGGATTATAACGGGCTGAAATTCCCGCACGACATCCACCTGCAGGCGACCGGCGGTGTCGCGCGCATGGCCGCGAGTTTCCGCGGACGCTATGACTTCGGCAACAAGCTGGAATGCGAGAATTGCCACCGCGTCGAATCTGACGGCGTGCGGGTAAAGCCGGTCGAGATGGAGCGCGACTGCGCAATGTGCCACAGCCTGGCGTTCGAGACCGTCGGCGGCGTGACGCGCACGCTGCGTCACGGCGAGCCCGACCAGGTGGTCGCCGACCTGACCGCCTATTATCGCTCGACACCGCCGTCGCGCCCGCTGCAGCTTGGCGGGATGGAACGGCGGCGGCCGGGCGCCTATGCCGAGGGGCAGGTCTATAACATCTATTTCCGCGAGGTCGCGGTTCGCCCGAACCGTGCAGAGGATGCGGTGCGCGCGGTCTTTTCGAAGGGCGGGGCCTGTTACGATTGCCATACGATCTTCGCGCCGCAGGCGGGCAAGAGCTGGCGCGTGATGGCGGTCGACCAGACGCCGCGGTTCCTGCAGAAGGGCTGGTTCGACCATGACGCGCACAAGGAAACCGATTGCGCCGACTGTCACACCGCAGCGCCCGGCTCCAAGCAGGCGACCGATTTCCTGGTCCCCGGCGTTCGCCAGTGCCGCGATTGTCACGTGGGCGAGAGCGGGGCGCGGGTGGTAAAGGTAAAGACCGCGACCGAATCGCCTTGCGCAATGTGTCACGAATATCATTCGGATGGGGGCAAACCGTGGATGCCCGCGCGTCAGCGTAAGGTAAACGCCGCGGCAATCACAAATAAACCTCTTGGCGCTATCTATGGTGTGAGCATGGTCACAGGCTCGCAGGGGCGGGGCCTCTATGATGTGACTTGGCGCACACCCGCCCTGCACGGGGCACGGCGGGGCGGCTAGCTATTTGGACCGGGTCGGCCGGCGGGGAGCAGGAACGGATATGCTGATCGCGCAGATCACCGATATCCATATCGGGTTCGATCCCGACAATCCGGCGGAGTATAACCGCAAACGGCTCGATGACGTCCTCGACGTGCTTATCGAGGGGCCGAACCGTCCCGACTTGTTGCTCGCGACGGGCGATATCACCGACCGCGGCGATCCCGACAGCTATCGGCGCTTGTCGACCGCCTTTTCGCGCTGCCCTTTCCCGGTGTGGCCCAGCGTCGGCAATCATGACCTGCGCGACAATTTCCACGCCCAATTCCCAGGCTTCGATGATGGCAACGGCTTCATCCAATATGTGATCGAACTGCCCGAACTACGGCTGGTCACCGTCGACACGCTGGAGGAAGGGCGGCACGGCGGCGCGTTCTGCGAGCAAAGGTCGGCGTGGCTGGATGCCGAGCTGTCGAAGGATCCGACGAAGCCGACCTATATCGTGATGCACCACCCGCCGGTCGAAAGCGGCATCGAGTGGATGAACACCGATCCCAACGAACCGTGGGTCGCCGCCTTTACCGCGGTCATCCGGCGCCATCCGCAAGTGCGCGGCCTGATCTGCGGCCATCTTCACCGCAGCGTCACCGTGTCGTGGGAAGGGCGCACCGTCGCCATCTGTTCGTCGACCGCGCCGCAGGTCTCGCTCGACCTGCGCCCGATCGACGAGAACAAGCCCGACGACCGCCCGATGATCGTCGCCGAAGATCCCGCCTATGCGCTGCACCGCTGGAACGGGCGCGAACTGGTCAGCTTCTATGACCATGCCGGCGCGCACACGATGCTCGCCAAATATGACGAGCGGTTGCAGCCGCTGGTACGCGAATTGAAGGCCGAACGGCCGGCCTAATATCCCAGCGACAGGTCGACGCGCGGCTCGACGTCGCCGCCTTGCCGCCAGCGATCCAGATTCTCCAGGAAGCGGGCGGCGGCGCGGGCGAACATCTTGTCCTGCGCGCGGCCCGACAGGTGCATCGTGATATGCGCGTTGTCGAGGCTCCAAAGCGGATCGTCGGAGGGGAGCGGCTCCGGCGTCGTCACGTCGAGAAAGGCTGCGGCGATCTGCTGCGTGTCGAGCGCGCTGACCAAGGCTGCCTGGTCGACCACGGCACCGCGCGCGATGTTGATCAGCGTCGCAGTCGGCTTCATCGCGGCAAGCTCTGCCGCCCCGATCATGCCGTCGGTTTCGGCCGTCGCGGGCACGGCCAGAATGACCCAGTCGAACTCGCCCAGCCGGCCGCGCCACTGGTCGGGCGTCAGCGTGTTCGCGCCGGGCGAACGGCGCACGACGGTCACGTCGACGGCAAAGGCCGCCAGCCGTTCCTCGATCAGCTTGCCGATCGCGCCATAGCCGAGCAGCAGCGCCTTCGACCCGAACAGTTCGACCTTGCCGGGCGAATCGATCAGCCACTCGCGCCGTTCCTGCGCGCGCACGACGTCGCGATACCCCTTGGCGACGGTCAGCATCCCCATCACCACATATTCGGCGATGGTGATCGCATTGATCCCCGCGCCGTTGGTCAGCACCGTTCCGCGCTCGCGGAGCAAGTCGAGCGGAAGGCCGTCGACCCCGGCGTAGATGGAGTTCAGCCACTTCATCTGCGTCGCCGCGGTGACCGCCGCCGCCATGTCGCGCTTGTCGTACATGTCGAACCAGCCGATCTCGGCCTCGGGCGCCAGCTCCATCGCTTCTTCCTTGGACATGAAGAAACGGGGTTCTACCCAGTCGGGAAGGCGGCCTTCGACCAGCGGGCGGATCATGCCGGACAGGACAGTGATGGTCTTTGTCATGGTCTTCCTATTGTTGAAAAGCGTGCCAGCCCGCCCACGCGAGCGGCGCCAGGCCGATCGTGTCGGCTAGCGCGATCGTGCTTAGCGAAGCCGGACGCCGATGCCGGTGATAGAGAAACAGGAAACTGAGCATGCTGATCGCCGCGAGCAGCGTCGCCAGCTTGCGTCCGTCGGGGTCGAAGGCGGCCCACAGGCACGCGACGAGCACGGCAAAGAACAGCGCCGCGCGGTGGTGCATCAAAAGGAAGACGGGGCTGTCGGGCGCGACGCCGTAAAGCCGCGTGATCAATCCGGGCCGGAACAGCGCCAGCGCCGGGACCAGATGGACAAGACCGACGAGAAGCCAGCAGATCAGTTGCGACATGCAATGAAGCTAACAGCCGGCGGCATCGGAGCAAGCCTCTAATTTCCTTCCGGCCGCCAATCCCAGCCGAGCGGGTCGCCGTCCATGACCTCGACCCCCGCGGCGATCAGTTCGTCCCGCAGGGCATCCGATGCGGCGAAATCCTTGGCCGCGCGTGCATCCCGGCGCCGCGCGAGCGTCGCCTCGATCGCGTCGGCATCGATCGTCGCCGCTTTTGGCCGGACGCGCAGATCCTGGCGCGACAGCGTGAGAAGCTGGAGGCCGAGTACCGCGTCCATCGCCTCGATCGCCGCGCGCTTCTGGCCCGCGTCGACCTTTTTCATCGCGACCGCTTCCTCGAGCAGGGTCAGGGCGATCGGCGTGTTGAGGTCGTCCGACATGGCGGCGTCGAATTTCCCCAGCAGGTCGGCAAGGCGGCGGTCGTCGACGGCGGGGGAGGCGGCGTCGCACACCGATGCGGCGGCCATCACCAGACGCTTCAGCCGCGTCAGCGCCGCGCCCAGACCGTCCCAATTGAACTCCAGCTCGCTGCGATAATGCGCCTGCAGGCACATCAGGCGATAGGCGAGCGGGTGATAGCCCCCGTCGATCAGCAACTGGACGCGCAGGAAATTCCCGCTCGACTTCGACATCTTGCCGCTGCGTTCGACCAGGAAGTTGTTGTGCATCCACATGCGCGCACCACTGTCGGTCGAGCAGCTATGCGCCTGGTTCTGCGCGATCTCGTTCGGATGGTGAATCTCGCGGTGATCGATGCCGCCGGTGTGAATATCGAAGGGGAAACCGAGCAACGCCTCCGACATGACCGAGCATTCGAGGTGCCAGCCCGGCGCGCCGCGGCCCCAGGGCGAGTCCCACTCCATCTGGCGCTTCTCGCCCGGCGGCGTCCTGCGCCAGATGGCGAAGTCGGCGGGGTGGCGCTTGCCGTCGACGGGGTCGATGCGGCTTTCGCCCTCGTCGGTGCCGTGGCGCGCAAGGCGGCCGTAATCGGTGACCGTCGTCGTGTCGAAATAGAGACCGCTTTCCAGTTCGTAGCAATGCTCGTCGGCGATCGCCTTCGCAAATTCGATCATCTGCGGGACATAGTCGGTCGCGATCGACCAGTGCGCCGGCTGGCGAATGCCGAGCGCCTTGATGTCGGCCCAATAGGCCTCGGTATAATGGCGCGCGATGTCCCAGATCGACTGGGCGCGTTCCGCCGCCGCCTTTTCCAGCTTGTCCTCGCCGGCGTCGGCGTCGTCGGTCAGGTGGCCGACGTCGGTGATGTTGATGACGTGGGTGAGCCTGTACCCCTTGTACGACAGCGTCCGCCCGAGCGTGTCGGCAAAGACATAGGCGCGCATATTGCCGATATGCGAGTAATTATAGACCGTCGGCCCGCAGCTATAGACGCGCGCCTCGCCAGGGTGGACGGGCTGGAATTCTTCCAGGCTGCGCGTCAGGCTGTTGAACAGCTTCAGCGGCGTCGGGGCATGGGCGTCGGTCATGACCGCGCCCATGCCTTGCGCCGGGGTAATCCGTCAACCGAAAGGGTCAGGGCGTCTGACTGTCGGTGGTCGGGGTCCACAGGTCGTCGTTGCCCGCGCCCGTCACCGGATCGTCGAGCAAGGGCTCGCCGGTCAGCGGATCGAGGTCGCGCATGGTGATCAGCGCGGTGGGCAGCGTCGTGCCGTCGCCGCTGTCGTCGCTGTCCTCGTCCTCGATCACATCCTGAACGGGGAACATGCGGTCGATCTCGACCGACGACATGCTGCAGGAGGTGACATTGGCGATGAAGCAGCCGTTCAGCGTCGATCGCGGATCGAAGCCGAGCGAACCCGTCGCGCCGCTGGGCACCGGGCTGCCGCCGATCGTCAGCAGCGAGATCGTGTCGATCCCGGTCACCTGGCCGTTGGCGCCAAGATGGACGCCGTTCAGAACGATCCGCGACGGCCCCTCCGTCAGCACATCGAGCCCGCCGGCACCGAAGGTCAGGCCGCGGCGCTGGCCGAAATCGGTGCCCGCGCCGCTGTTCTGAACATAGACGCCGCCGACGACGTCGAACGCGATGCGGCGAGCGAACAGCGCACCCTCGTCCAGTACGACCCCGTCGTTCTGGGCAAGGCGGCTGCTGATCGCATCGATCGAGGTCGCGTTGGCGACATCGGTGATCGCGGCGGTGGTTGCGACGATGATATCGTCCGATTCCATCGTGAGCACGCCGCCCGGTGCGTTGTTGGCGCCGAGCAGGCGTATCGTGCCCTGGCCCAGAATCACCTCCAGCGCATTGTCGGCGACCAGGTTCAGGGCGTTCGTATCGGTCAGGCCGGTAAGCTGGACATTGCCGATCACGCGCATCTTGCCCGGCGTCGAGATGGTCAATGAGCCGTTCGCGCCGATGTTCGACCCCGAACTGCCGCCCGTCATCGTGAAGGTGTCGACGACGACGTCGGGCAGCGCACTGCCGCCCAGCGACGCCGGCTGGATCGCGCTGACTTCGGGCGCGAAGATCTGGACGTCGCGGCCGAAGATGCGCGTCAGTTCGTCGGCGTCGATATGGAAGCCGTTGCGCGTGCCGGTCCCGCCGACAAAGGTCTGGTTGTCATTGTCGTTGTTTTCGATCGACAGCGCCTGCGTCACGCCGGCCGTCCCCACACGGCCGTTCGAGGCGATCGTGATGTCACCCGATGCCAGAGAAATATTCTGGCCGGTGACGACGCCGTTGACCAGGATCATCCCGCCCGCATCCGCATCGATATTGTTTGTCGCGGTGACGTTGGTCATCGTGATCATCTCGTTCGCGTCGAAATCGACATTCGCCGCATTGAGGCTGACGATGATCATATGTTCGCCGGTGTTGCTGAAGCGTGCCGTGCCGGCGATGCTGGCGCTGTCGACGATGAGACGGTTGTTCGATCGGATGACGGCATCGCCGACATCGGTGACGATGCTGGCGAATTCGATCGGGCCGTTGGTCCCGATGTTCAGGCTGTCTGCGATGACGCTGACATTACCGAGCGAATTCAGATTATTGACCTGAATGGCGCCGTCGTTGGCGGTCAATGTGGTGACGCCGCGGCTGTATAGTTGGTCGGCGGATATGCCCGTCGCGCCGGTCAGGGTCATCGCGGCGCCGTCGCCGGATTCGCCCTGGTTGATCGCGATCATGCCGTCGGCGGTCAGCGTCAGGTCGCCCCCGGCTGTGAGCGCGCCGCCGGTGATGTCGTTGGCCGAAGTGATCGCGATGCTGCCGCCGGCGGCGATCGTGTCGAACACCTGGCTGCTCACGACGATGTCGGCGATCGTCACGTCGTTGGCGTCGATCGTGACGTCGCGGCCCGCATCGATCGTGCCCGCGATATTTGCCGTGCCGGTCGAGTTGACCACGACGTCGGAAAAGGCGTCGAGGTTCGCCAGCGTCGTGTCGCCGCCGGTGGTGCGGATGCTGCTGTCGCCGCCGGTCGTTCCGAAGCCGAGCGTCGTTGCGCCGTTGACGCCGATCGTTCCGTTCGCGCTCAACAGGATGTCATCGCCCGCCGAGAGGCCGGTGGCGTCGATCGAGCCGGCCGAAGAGGTCAGCGTCAGGTCGGATCCGTTGATGGCGGAGTTGCCTTCGCCCTGCGAGATCGTGAAGCCGCTTGCCGGCAGATAGCTGAGGATATGGGTGTCGGGCCCCGAACCGGTCGTGCGCACGTTCGTCGCGGTTATGTTGCCGACGGCCCGAACGTCGAGATCGTCGCCGACCGAGACGTTGGCGAGCGTCGCCGTGCCCTGCGACAGGATCAACATATCCTCGCCGACGGCCGCGCCGTCGATATCGACCGATCCGCCCGCGTTCACACCGAACATGCCCGTTGCCTGGCTGTTCGTCATGATGATGTCGCCCCCGGCGGTCGCGTACACGCTGGCCGTGGTGGGGAAGCCGCTGCTGCTGCTGCTGCCGTTGCCGATGGCGGCCGCGCTGGCGATGATGTCGCCGCCCGCGCTGAGGAAGATATCCTCGCCGCCGGCATAGCTGCCGGTAATGTCGCCCTGCGCCTGGACGCCGATACCGAACCTGGCCGTCGCCTGATCGATGGCGACATTGCCGCCGCTGGCGGTCGCCGACAGGAAGCCGTCGGAGTCGACGAGGTCGATATCGATGCTGTTGCCGCTGAGGAAGACGCTGCTTCCCGAGTTTATCGCTGCGCCGCGAATACCCTCGGCACCGGTGGCGGTGCCGTTTGCGGTGAGGTCGACGAAGAAGCCCGCATTGATGTTGTTGAAGACGATCGACTGGCCGTCGACCCGGACATATCCGCCCGCTGTCGAATTGCCGAGGTCCACGGCGCCGACCGAGGTGATGTCGATGTCGCCGCCGGTGATGATCGAATTGAGCCCGGTCCGGAAGCTGCCGACATTGGCGGTGAAGTCGTTGACCGCCTCGGAATGTTCGACGCTGACGCTGCCGCCGGCCGTTATGCTGATGTCGGTACCGTCGAGCCGGTCGACTGCAATGCGGCCGGTCGGCGTCGTCGTCGCGAGCGTCAGCGTGTTGCCGGCGCCGAGCAGCGAGCCCTGTCCGCCGACGATGCTGTTCGCGGCCGAAATCGACAGGTTGCCCGTCGCATAAAGCGTCGGGTTCGCTGCGTCGCCGCGCATGTCATGCCGCAGGTGGACCTGGTCGCCTGCTTCGATGGTCAGGTTGCCGCCGGCGTTCACCCGTCCGCTGCCTTGCATATAGGCGCCGACCGAGCTGCCCGTCCGCAGCGTCATGTCGCCGGTCGTGCGGATCGTGCCGCCATTGGCGCTGAGGAAAATGCCGGCGGGCTGCACGTCGATGTCGTTGTTCGTCGCGAAGGCGAAGCCGAAGGCGTCGGCCGCCAGGCTGGCCATCGTGATGTTGCCCTGCGCAAACATGTCGATCCGGCCGGCAAGTCCGCCGTTCGCCTGGATGACCGTATCGCCCAGCAGAATGCTGCCCGTGCCGCCGGACGTCGTAAGCGCCTGGAAAACAACGCGTCCGCCGGTGTCGATGAAGCTGGTGCAGCAGTTTCCGGCGCCGGCAAGTCCGCTGCCGCCATCGCCGCCATTGCCCGAAACGCCGCTGACCGCGATGCTGACCGGGGTGCCGTTCGACGTGATCGTGCCGCCGTTGGCGATCAGCGAGACGATACCGCCGGTGCCGCCGCCGCCGATGCCGCCGTTACCGCCGCGAAGGCCCTGGGTCACGTCGTCCGGGGTGCCGGGGATGCCGTCGGGGCCGGGCAGGGTGATCGTGCCCGGATTGTCGGCGCCGCGACCGCCGGTGCCGCCCGTGCCGATGCTGTTGAAGGTGCCGCCGCTGCTGGAGACTTCGCCAAGGCCGACCGTCGCGCCGTTGGTCGCGACGATCTCTATCTCGCCGCCGATGCCGTCGCCGCCGTTGCCGCCGCTGCCGCCGACCGCGGGACGGGAGAAGAAGTCGGTGTAGGCCGTGCCGCCGTTGCCGCCGTTGCCGCCGGTTTCGAAGTTCGATTGCGAGACGCTGATCGATGCGTTCGGTCCGATCGCTTCGATCCGCGAGCGTCCGCCTTGTGCAAGGCCGCCGCCGCCGGCATCGCCATCGAAGCCGTCGCCGCCATTGCCGCCGAATGCGCTGGTGTCGAGTATCAGCGCGAGCGAGCCGGCATCATAATCGTTGACGATCGCCTGAGCCACGCCACCGAATGCATTGCCGCCGTTTCCACCGACGGAGCCGGAACCGCCGTTGCCGCCGCTGGCGCCCGATCGGCTGCCCAGGCTTTCGCTGACGTTGAGCAGCGTGCCGCCGAGGTTCACCGTCGCAGTGCCACCCTGGCCGTTGCCGCCGCTGCCGCCGACCCCCGCGCCGGTCGAGAAGCCCGAGCTGCTCGAAACCAGGATGCTGCCGCCGCGACCGCCGAAGCCGCCCGCATCGGCGAAGGCGGCGTCGGTGTCGAGTTCGCCCGCGATGAGGTTGATCGTCGCCGTGCCGCCGGTTCCCGTACCGCCGATTCCGCCGGTGCCCGGCGTGCCGTTGAAGCTGAAGAAATTGCCGCCAACGCCGCCGTTGCCGCTGGCATAAGCGGCAAGAACGGCCGTATCGACGACCGCGTCGCCATCGATGTTGATCGTGGCGGTGCCGCCCTGGCCATTGCCCGCGCTGCCCGGCGTCAGGGGATTGGCGGAATCGAAGTCGTCGCCGTTGAAGCCGTCACCACCGATGCCGCTTGCCGACACGCTGACGTCGGATCCGGTGAAGGTGCCGCCCTGCAGCGTCAGCGTCGCGGTGCCGCCGAAGCCATCGCCGGACTGCGTCATCGCAAAGCCGCCATAGCCGTTGGCGCTGATCGACAGGTCGCCGACCTGCACCACGCCGCCGATCTGGGTGAAGGTCGCGGTGCCGCCGCGGCCGGTCGTTCCGCGTCCGATGCCGCCGGTGCCGTCGGCCGACAGGTTCATCGGGCCAAAGGCCGTGAAGCCACCGCCATTCGCCTCGACCGTGATGGTGCCGCCCTGGCCGTCGCCGGCGGGTTCGAATTCGTTGCCCGCGCCTTCGACGAAAGCCTGGGTCAGGCCGTCGGCTTCCGCGTTGAGGCTGCCGAAGCTGATCTGGCTGCTTGAATCGAAGCCGGTCCGGATGATGATGTTGCCGCCGGTCCCGATCGGAATGGCCGCGTTGGGACCCAATGCGCCGCCCGAGACGCCGCTGGCTTGGATATCGGGATTCGCAAGGGCGATGCTGCCTTCGTTCGCGAAAATGGTGATGTCGCCACCGTTCGCCGAGCTGCCCGTGTTGCTGTAGCCCGTCTGAGCACTGACGCTGAAGAAGTCGATTCCGTCGCTGGTCGATTCGATCAGGCCGCCGTTGAGCGAGGTCAGCGTGATCCGGCCACCGCGCGCGGCGCCGTTGGTGCCCACGACATTGGCGACGCCGCCGCGCGCATCGACGCTGTAATTGGCGGCGCTGATCGTTCCGCTGAGGTCGGCAAGGAAATCGACGTTACCGCCGGTTCCGGTGCCCGCGGACTGGGGCAGGCCCGCAGCGAAGCTGCCGCCGAAGACATTCACCGAAAGCACGTCGTTGATGGTGATCGCCGAACCGCCGGTCGCGGTGATCGCGACGTTCCCTCCGGCGCCGCTACCGCTATTCTCTCCATTCGACGTGTTGCCGCTGGCGTCGATGAAGACGGCGTTGCCCACCTGGAGCGTCGATCCGCCCTGTACCGTGACATCGACGTTGCCGCCGATGCCATTGCCCGAGCGTCCGGTCAGCCCGGTCGGACTCGTCGCGCTGCCGCCATCGGCGCGGGCGTTGATACCGAGCCCCGTAAGCTGGACATTCGCGCCGCCATCAATCGAGACATTCGCCGTGCCGGCCTCTGCGTCGCCCGCGGTCGTGTTTTCCGCATTGCCCGCGCCGCCACCGGCCGCGACGACATTCAGCCCGACGTCGCCCAGGCTGAGCGACGTGCTCGCGTTGGTGTTGATCAGCAGTTCGGCGGTGCCGCCGGTCCCGTCACCGCCATTGGCCGAGAAAAGCCCGCTGGGCGAGCGCTGCGATACGCCGCCGCCATAGCCGGCGGCATTGATCAGCGTGCTCGGCGTAGTAAACGCGGTGCCTGCACCGTTGATGCTGACGCGGCCGGTGCCGCCGGTGCCGTTGCCCGACTGGACATTCCCGATTTCGCCGAAGCCGCTGGCGTCCACGTTGACGCTTGTCGATGCGTTCAGGCTTCCGGCCGTATCCACCGTCAGAAGCGCGGTACCGCCGACCCCGTCGCCGCCATTGTCCGCCGCTGTCGTCACGCCCGACACATCCGTCGTCAGGCCGCCGCCGAAGCCGCGCGCGTCGACCGAAAGCGAGCTCGCGCTGAGCTGGGTACCCGTGCCGCTGACGTTGATCCGCGCGGTGCCGCCGGTGCCGGTGCCGCCCGCGCCCGTCGCTGAAACGCCGCCGTTGCCGACCGCTGAAACCAGCAGGGCGTTGGTGATCGCCGTCGCGCCGCCGCTGACCGTAAGCGCGGCGGTGCCGCCGCGGCCATTGCCCGTCGTCGCGTCAGCCGCCCCGTCGGCGATCACCGACAGGCCGCCGACCGTCAGCAGCAGGCCGCCGTCGACGTTGACGCTGGCGTTGCCGGGCACGCCGCCGCGGCCGCCGGACTGGATCGTCAGCACCCCGCTCGCCCCCGCAAGGCGATTACCGGTGATGTTCAGCGTCGAGCTTGCGTCGCCGATGAAGGTGCCGTTGCCCTGGACAAGGAAGCGGCCGAGGTGCGGCGGCGGTACCGCGGTGACCGGGCCGCCGACCGCCGGCAATGTCGCAAGCGGTTGCGCCAGGAAGGCGCCGCTCGCGTGGGCCAGCGTGTTGCTGCGCAGGATGATGTCGTTGATCGTGATGTTCGCGGCGGTTGCGTTGACCGGCGTCGTGTTGATCGCGCCGGCGCTGACATTGTAACCGGCTGAAAGGACGATCGAGCCGTCGGAATTGGTGATGGCAGTGGTGGCGCCATCCTGATAGCCGACCTGGCCCGACACCAGCATTCCGACCGCGACATTCTTCGGAATGGCGACCATGTAGATGCGCTGCGCGAGGCCGCCCGTCTGTTGTTCGGGGCCGGTCGTCGTCCCGGTGTGCGTGATGACGTTTCCGCCCTCGGCCCCGACAAGCACGTTGATGTCGAAAAGGCCGCCGTTGATGCGGATGTCGGCCTGTTCGGCCGCGACATAGGCGGCCGATCCGTTGACGCTGACCGCGCCTGCCTGGACGATGCGCGGCGCGACGAGCGCGACGTAGCTGCTGCCCGCCTGGGCGAGCGCCTGTTCCGCGTTGATCGCGCCGTTGACCGTTACGGTCGAGGTGCTGCCCGACGCGCCGCGGAAGCGGATCGCGCCGGTCGTGGGGTCGAGCAGGCCGCCGGTCGTTTGAATGTCGTTGCTGGTCAGGACCAGGCTGCCGACGTTGATCACGCCGGTGTTGCCGATCAGGAGGCCGCCGGCATTATAGAACCAGATGCTGCCGCCCTGCCCACCCGAAGTGGCAGTGTTCGTGCTGTTGATCGTGCCGTTGAGCGCGACCTGGCGGCTGAGCGCACCGCCCGCGCCGTTCACGAAGCGGTTGAGGACGATGTAACTGCCGCTGCCGTTGAAGTTCCAAATGCTGTCGGAGGGCAGGACGTTGATGTCGCCGCCGGTCGCCGCCGTGTCGGTCGGGATCCAGTTGATGATGGTTTGCGCCGCCGTGACGTTGACCGTCGTCGTCTTTGTACCGCCGTTGCTGTTGATCGAAGTGCCCGCGCCGGCGCTGACGTAAACCGGATTGGCCGCGACCTGCGCCAGCGCCGGGCCACCATAGGCGAGCGCCATCATGCCGGCGGTTATCGCGCAGCCGTTCAGGAGCCGCTGTTTGCCTTTGCGGACGAGCGAGGGTGTGGCGGTGGCACGCATGGCAATGGTCCTCGATGCAAAAGTCATGGGTCAGCGCGCCTTCACGCCGAATTGGGTAGTGAACGACACCAGAAAGCGGGGGTCGGGTTTCTGGGCCAGGAAGCCGCCCTTGTTGAGCGGGGCCGCAACGGTCAGGTCGAGCCGCGCGACGTCGCCATAGGCGACGCGCAGGCCGCCGCCCGCCGAATAGAGTTTCTGCGGATTGATGCCGTTGAACGCCGTATCCTTGTTCCACACCCACGCGGCATCGAAGAAGACGAAGGGCTGGACCGCGAATGCCTTGGTATTGGCGGGAACGAACGAGCCATAACGCGCCTCGACCGCGACGCCGACGCCGCTATCGCCGATGATCGTGCCGGGGTCGAAACCGCGTCCGACCGTGAAGTTGCCGCCCGAAAATTCTTCATAGGCGACGAGCGGATCGCTGGCCCATTGCGCGCGCGGCGCGACGGCGAGGGTGAACAGCTTGTGCGGCCGCCATTCCGCCTGCGCCTGTGCGCGGACAAGGAAGGCGTCGGGTTTGGCCTCGATGCGGGTCAGCGGGACCGCGCCGGGCAGGAAACAGCTTGCGCCGCCCGGGCCGCAATCGTTGCTGGCGCCAAGGAAGTTCACGCCCTGACGCGCCTCGATCGAGGTCGCGATGCCCCAGCGGGGTTCGGACGGGCTGTACCCGCCCTTGCCCGCGACTGAGGCCGGGTCGACCCAGCTTGCATCGGCGCGCAGGTTGAAGACGCGGATGCGGTCGCGGTTCAGCGGCACGCCGCCAAGCTTGATATCCTGGTCGATGATGTCGAGCCCGCCTCCTACCGTCAGGCGCCGCGCCTGGGTCAGAACCAGCGGATAAGAGGCGAACAGGCTGACGATCTGGGTGTTCGACTTGACCGGAAAATTGGCAATGTCGGGCCGCGTCCAGGCATAGGTATAGCTGGCACCGAGCCGCAGCCCTTCGCCGCCCACGCGAACCTCGTGCGCGAGTTGCAGCACATTCTGCTCGTCGAAATCGGGGGTCGAATAGAAGCTGGCGGTCGTCAGGTCGCCCATGCCGGTCAGCCCTGCAAAGCGAACCCGCGCGACCCCGCCCCAACGGCCGACATCCTTGGACCCGAAGTTCTGGATGTTGGTGTCGAGGAGGAGGGGGGTTTGGGTTATGGTTATTTCGCCAACGACCTCTCCTGGAACCGCGCCGGGGCGGAGCGTCAGGCGGGCGTCCATGCCGGGAATGTCCCGCGCGAGAAGGAGATAGCGTTCGGCGTCGACGATGTTGAACACCGGCTGGTCATCGAGCCGCGAGAGGTAGCGTTGCAAAAGTCGTTCGTTCGCACCCGCATTGCCGCGCACTTCGATGCGAGTCATGCGCGCCGAGAGGATTTCGAGCTGGACGACGCCGTCGCTGCCGATCGTCTGCGGCGGGACGCGGACGGCGGCGAGATAGCCCTTTGCGCGCAGCATGGTCGCCGCGCGGTCGCGAATGTCGCAGACGACCGAGATCGGCAGGTCCTGGCCGACCTTGTCCGACCAGCTGGCGGTCAGCATCGACGTGTCGATCCCCTCGACCGGGGTGAACCGGACGTCGCGGACGGTCACGCGGACATTGGCGAATTCGGGATTGGCGAGCGGGCAGGGCGCGCGTTCGATGCTGTCGTCAGCGGTGACCACCTGTTCGCCGGGCGGGCTGGCGGGCGGCAGATTCGGGCGCTGGATTTCCTCGCGGGTCGGAACGACCTGGGCCTGGGCGACGGCGGAGAGCGACAGGGCGGCGAGTCCGACCGAGCAGCCAAGCGTCGTACGGATCGCCACTCGCGTGCGCGCCGCGCAACCGATAGCGTCGAAAAACCCCATCTTGATCATTACCACCCCTTGTGTACGCGCACGTCCGCAACCGCTGACGCACAAAAAATCCGGTGCCCGCCGCTGGTCCGGCGATGCGAATTTTCGACCCAAGGAAAGGAGCTACCGCTTTCTTGCGGCAGCTTTTCTTACAATTGTTATCAGATGGTCAGAGTGGGTTCAATGCCCGCCCAATTTTGTTAACCACCATTAATCGGCATTAGCCACCACTTGTTTCAGCTTCGGACATCGACTCGGCCAGACGGTTGATCTGCGCCGTGCAGCCCTTTGCCATCAGCATGTCGACCGACCCCTCGACCGTGTCCGGGATCGCGCCCATTTCGGTGAAGCGAACGGTGATCGGACCGGCCAGGCCCGCGCCCGAAAGCCGGTAGTCGACGCCATATTGCAGGGCCAGCGTGTCGGTCGGCCATTTGCGGAAGTTCGCGCCGTCGGGAATGTCGGCATAGGCGCTTTTCGAACCCTGATCGATGCGCAGGATCTCCTTGCTCTCCATGTCAGGGCGCCACAGCATCAGCGTCGCGGGATTGGCGACGCAGAAGGTGCCGCCTTCGCGATAGTCGAGCAGCCAGATGTTCGGCGCGCGCGCATCGACCGGCAGGTCGCCGGGGCCACGGGTGGCCCCGCCGCGGGGACGCATCGGGCTGGGCGAGAGCATCCGCGTAACGGTGGCACCCATCGTGTTGCTGGCCTGGATCGTACCGGTCGCGCCAAAGGTGCCGGGCCCCGACAGCGTGCGGGTCTTGCCCGCCTGCATCAGGATCACACGGTCGCCGGCCGCCAAGGTGAGCTTGTCGGTCGACTTCAGCTTGGTGCCGGTCGGATATTTGCTGGCCGACGGTCCGGTCGAACGAACCACCATGGATTGGGCGGCGGCGGTTCCGGTTACGGCGATCGCCATGACGGCAGCGGCGGCGGTCAGGCTGATGCGGCGCATCGAGATATCAGGAAAGGACATAGCTTTCTCCACTTTCGGTCTCGTTCAGTCGTTCTATCAGAAACATTATGGATGGTTCCTGACTGAATTCTTTGCCCAGCGCTGTGGCGCAGGTCACATAGGCCTTTTTATCGCCCGATGCGTGCACGGCGACAAGGTCCGCGACCCGCGCGCGCTGTTCGGGCGAGAGGTCGGGGCGCGGCGTCAGGACGTCGACCGGTTGCGCGCGGCCGCGCAGCGTGACGCGGCCCATCTGGACCAGGTCGTCGCGCTCGGCACGGGCGGCCGCCTCGGCCGAAATCAGGACGCCGGTCTTGAGGCTCTTGTTCGCCGATTCCAGGCGCGAGGCGGTGTTCATGCTGTCGCCGAGCGCGGTATATTGAATGCGATCCTCGCCGCCGAAATTGCCGACGATCGCATCGCCGACATGCAGGCCGACGCGCGTCATGCCCAGCGGCGGCACATCCTCGCCGGCCAGATCGACCCGGAACTTCTCGCCGGCTTCGTACATGGCGAGTGCGGCGGCGGCGGCCTGCGGGCCGTCGTTCGGCCGGCTGAGCGGCGCGCCCCAAAAGGCGACGACCGCGTCGCCGACGAATTTGTCGATCGTCCCGCCATGTTCGAGCACGACGTCGGACAGGCGGTCGAGATATTCGTTGAGCAGGCGCGCGACGGTTTCCGGCGTCGTCGCATGGCTGAGCTTCGTGAACCCCTCCAGGTCGGTGAAGACGCAGAAGATGTTGCGCCGTTCGCCGTGGAGCGAAAGCTGGTCGGGATCGCGCATGATCTGCGCGGCGACGTCGGCGGGGAGATATTTGCCGAGCGCCGACTGGGCAAAGGCGCGCTGGCGCGACCCGACGGTGCGCGCCGCGGTGCCCACCGCCGCATAGCCGAGCAGCCAGCCGAGCGCCCATCCGAACGCCGGAAGCGTCGTCGTGTCGACGCCATGCCCCTGCAGCCAGAAGGGAAAGGCGACGAAGAAGGCCATCTGGCCGAGAAAGGCGACCGCGACCCAGCGCGCGCGCATGTCGACCAGGCTGGTCAGCCCGCCCGCCAGCACGACGAGCGCGGCGAGCAGCCACAGCGACGGACCGGGAAGCTTGGTCGACCAATCCTTGTCGAGCTGCTGCGCCAGCATGTTGGCGTGCACTTCCAGCCCGATCATCGTTTCATGCTGGCCGGTGATCGCGTCGACGAAGCGGCTGAGCGGCGTGTTGAACTGGTCGGTGTCGATGATGTCGCCGCCGATCAGGACATAGCGGTCCTTGATCAGGTCGGCGAAGCCCGCGCGCATCTCTGCATCCATCGGCACCGCGAAGGTGTCGATCGGGATATTGGCGAACACCGGTTCCTCCTGTCCCTTCGCCGCGCGGGCGGGGAGCAGGAAACGGATATTGCCCTGATAGGCGGCGTGCGCGGGATCGACCGGCGCCATCGCATTGGCCATCAGCGGCGGCAGATTCTTGGGCCGGTCGGGCCAGCTTCGGATCACGCTGTCGGAATCGGTGCTGAAACGGACCGAGGTCGGCTTCGTCTTGGCCGTCGTCACCTCGGCCAGATAGGATTCCAGATATTTCTGCTGTTCGAAGAAGATGGTGTTCGGATTGCTGGCCTGTTCGACATAGGCGAGCCAGGTCGGCGTCTGCATCGCGCGCAACTGCGCCTTCAGCAGGTCGTCGTCGGGACGCGGCGAGTCGAGCAGAATATCGATCCCGATCGCCTTTGCCCCCATCTGGTCGAGGTTGGCGAGCGCATTGGTCAGCAGCGTGCGGTCGAGCGGCGAGCGGATGCCGGTATTGAACAGCGTTTCGTCGTTATAGGTGATCATGATGATGCGCTTGTCCTGTCCGACATGCGGCGCCATCACCATCGCGCGTGCGTCGTAGAGCGCGCGTTCGGCATCGCCGACGAGCGGCATCTGCCAGCTGAAACGTGCGATCAGCGTCGCGACGATCAGGAACAGGATCGTCGCGGCCATGCGCGACGGCCCAAGCTGCATCACCAGCCGGCGGAGCCGCTTGCGCAGCGGAACGGCGGCGGGCCGCCCGTCGGACGTCGCGGTGTCCGGCGCGATATCGATTGCCTTCGTCGCCATCAGATCAGCGAGCCGCGCGGCCTGCTGTCTCTCCAGTTTGCGCGGTCGCGGTCGCGCCATGCAGCAGCGCCTGGCCGCCATCGCCGATGATCGCGAAGCCCGCCCAATAATAAGGATGCGACGTCTGCTTTTCGTCCATCAGCTTGGTCTGCGTCGCCCACAGCGCGTCGGCGATGCTTTCCCCCTGCCGGGCCTCGAACAGCCCGCCGATCAGGCGCGTGGTCGCGTCGAAATCGTCGGGCGCCGGCCAGTGGCTGGCGATGACCGAACGGCCGCCCGCGCCGATGAAGCTGCGCACCAGCCCGTCGAGCGCATTGCCGCCGCCGCTGGCGACGCCGGCTTCGCGCGTTGCGGCGACCGAGGCTGCGCCGGCGGTGTCGCAGGCCGAAAGAATGACCAGATCGGCGTTGATCTTGAGGTCGAAGATTTCCTGGAAGGTCAGCAGACCGTCCGAATCCTGATCGCCGAACGAGGTGACGAGGGCCGGGCGGGCCGGGCACGACGGGCGCGGCGCGGTGACCAGGCCGTGGGTCGCGAAATGGATGATGCGATAGTCGGACAGGTCGGTCCGGTTCTTGACCGCCGTGTCGGTGAACGCCCCGCCGGTCAGCAGCGTCGCGGCGTCGCGGTTCATCGTGCGGCTGGCGGTGACCAGTTCGTCGGCGGAGATCGGACGGCTCCACTGGCTGACGTCCCAGTGGCAGTTGCCATCGACGCCGCCGGTAACGGCGCCGCGCGTGCCGGTCGACGGCAGGACGCCGCCGACGACGGGCAGGTTCTGGCCCAGGCCGAAATATTCGCGCGTCCCGGTCGACGGCGCCGTCTGGCGCGCGTTGCGGAACGACAGCGCCGAGACCGCGGTGCTGGGCCGCGTCGCCCGGCCGAGCCAGGCGATGTTGCGCATGTCGAAGGCGTCGGCATTCGGATCGGTGATCCGCTGCTCATATTCGGCGAGCCCCGCGTCGGAGGTGATCAGCAGGTTGATCGGCAGGCGCAGCATCGCGCCGTCGGGTTCGAAGATCAGGTGCGGCACCGACGGCAGGCGGTCGGCGACGGGGGCGAAAAGCTGCGTATAGAGCTTGCGCGCGGTCGCGGCGTCGAAGGGATAGGTGACGCGGCGGCCGTTCTCGACGATCGAGATGGTCGACCGGATGCTGTCGACCGCATTTTCAAGGCCCTGGTTGCTGACGTCGGCGCGCCAGAGCTGCGCATCCTTGTTGCCGATCAGCATGCCGTACACCGAATCGCCGACGACGAGCATCTTCAGATAGGCCTCGTCGGGTTTCAGCACCTGCTGCAGTTCGGCGAGGTCGAGCTTGCCCGGCGCGACGACGCGATATTGCGGATAGGCCGACAGCTTCACCACGGTTTCGGACTGCTGGAACGACAGATTGTCGAGCTGGGTCTTGAGGTCGGCGCGCAGCGCGTTGACTTCGGGCGAAACGGGAAGCTGCGCCAGGCGGGCATCCTCGATCCGCGCGCGTTCGATGTCGCGATTGAGCGTCGTCGCCTGGCGGAAGAGGCGCGCGCCATCGTCGCTGCCCGCCGACAGTTCGCGTGCCAGCACCGCCTGCGTATCGGCGACGCCGGGGCGAACCTGAAGCTGGCTGGCGACGAAGAAGTCGCTCACCGCCGACGGATCGGTCGCGGCGCGGCTGGCGAGCAGCCGGTAATAGGGCGCCATCATGTTCGCCATGCCGGTGGTCGAACGCTGCGACCCCGCGAGCGCGGTCACGACGTCGCGGTAGATGCCGAGTGCCTTGTCGTCCTGGCCATGCCGCGTGAGAAAGGCGGCGTAGCGCGCACGGGCCGACGCGAGGGCGTTGGTTTCGGGATATTCGACCGCAAGCGCGTTGATCGATTCCTGGAAGCGCGCGTCGGCGGAAGCGGTGTCGCCAAGCGCTTCTTCGGCAAGCGCCAGTTCGCCGAGCATCTGCGACCGCAGGCGGACGATCGAGGTGACGCGGCCTTCGCGGACCGCCAGCGCATCGCCGAGCCCCTTGATCTGGGCCGCCTTCGCCGCCTGGGGATTGCCGCGCAGCCGTTCGACCGTACCGAGCAAATGGACCGCCTGCGCGTCGATGATCTGCGCGCGCTCAAGCGGCGTCAGCCGTTCGCGATCGCCGGTCTGGCGTACCGCGCGGGCGCTGCTGCCGCTGTTGACGCCGGCGACGATCTCCGGCGTCAGCGTGACCGCGCCTTGCTCGATCGTCACGGCGTTGGTCAGCGGCGGGATCGGCGTCTGCAGCAGCGCCGCCGCGCCGTCATAGTCGCGCTGGTTGAGCGCGTGGATGGCGCGGAAATTGCGGCGCAGGCGAAGCTGGACCGGATCGCTGGTCGGGATCGCCTCGACCTCTGCGAACAGGCGTTCGGCCTCGGCGAATTCGCCCAGGTTCGAACGTTGCAGCGCGCGGTTCAGCGTGAATTCGGTGGGATCGAGGTCGGCCGCGGCCTGTTCCTCGACCGCGCGGCGCGACAGTGCCTCGAAAAACTCGGCGGCCTCGGCATAGTCGCCGCTGTGGTTGCGGCGATATCCCTCGGCCAGCGCCTTGTCGACGTCGATGGTGCCGGCGAGGGTGCGGGCGAAACCGTCGTTGCCGCCGACCGATGTCGTCGCGACCTTGATCTGTCCGGGCACGACCTTGCGCTGGCGGATCGATTCGAGCGCGATGTTGAGCGCGTCATTATAAGCGGTGAAGCCCTCGACCGCATAAGCGGTGTTGCCGTCGACCTCGATTCGCGTCGTCCAGCCGATATTGCCGTCCTTGACCGTGCACGCGTCGGGGGCGGTGCAGACGATCGTGCCGCTGCGCCCCTGGTCGATCCGCGCGCGCGCATCGGCCGCGTCGGCGCGAAGCATGCGGACATAGCCGACCGGCTGGCTCGCGTCGCGGCAGACGATCAGCCACGCGCGGTCGAACATGCCCTTGATCACGGAATCGCGAACGGTCGCCTGCACCTCGCACAGCGAGCCGCCCTGATCGCCGATCGAAAAACTGTTGCGGAGCGTCGGGTCGCTGACCTGCGCCTGCGCGCTTCCCGGCACGGCCAGCGCCAACATGGGCACCAGCGCAGCCAGAATCGGCGCAAAATACGGACGTCGAGCGGTCATTACCAATCCCCCAAAGCCAAGCCTAGAGGCGCCCTGCCGGCGATGTCGGCGGCAAGGCGCAGTCTTCAATGCTGCGGTACGACCCATTCCCGTCGGCGCGGACCCTAACTCCATCGTTTGAAAAAGGGAAGTGATCTGCGGCACACCGCCTTGCGCCCTTCGGCGCGGGGACCTATCTGGACGGGGACACCATATTTCCTGCGAGGACAAAAATGAGCGGATTCGACGATCGTGAACGGGCATTCGAGGCAAAGTTCGCCCGCGACCAGGAAGTGCAGTTCCGCATCACGGCCCGCCGCAACCGGCTGGTCGGCGAATGGGCGGCCGCGCGCATGGGGCTGACCCCCGAAGAAACCGACGCCTATGCCAAGGCGGTCGTGCAGGCCGATTTCGAGGAAGCGGGCGACGAGGACGTCATCCGCAAGCTGGCCGGCGACCTGACCGCCGCGCAGGTCGAGATCAGCGATGCCGAGATTCGCGGGGTCCTGAACGACAAGACCGCCGAGGCGCGGCGCCAGTTCATGGACAGCCAGAACTGAGGCGGCCGACATGGGCATGCGCGAAGACGATCTGAAGGCGATGATCGAGGCGGCGTTTCCGGGCGCCATCGTCTCGATCACCGACCTGGCGGGCGACAACGACCATTATTCGGCGCATGTCGTCAGCGAATCCTTTCGCGGCATGACGCGCGTCGCGCAGCACAAGGCGGTCTATGCCGCGCTCGGCGGACGCATGGGCGGCGAACTTCATGCCTTGCAATTGACGACCGCCGTTCCTTCATAGGGACGAGAAGCGAAACATTTTCGGCGCGACGCGCCACCGGAGACGAATAATGAGCGATCCCGCCACCCACGACCGCATTGCCAAGCTGGTCGCCGATCACCCCGTGCTGCTCTTCATGAAGGGCACGCCGCTTTTTCCGCAGTGCGGATTCTCGTCGCGCGCGATCGCGATGCTCGACCGCCTGGGCGTCGAATATGACAGCGTCGACGTGCTGCAGGACATGGAAATCCGCCAGGGCATCAAGGAATTCTCCGACTGGCCGACGATCCCCCAGCTGTATGTGAAGGGCGAATTCGTCGGCGGCAGCGACATCATGATGGAGATGTGGGAAGCCGGCGAGCTGCACCAGCTCGTCGACGGCATCCCGACGCGCGCGGAATAAGGGCGGCCCCTCAAGGCTGAGACAAAAGGGCGGCCGCGTGCCGCCCTTTTTCATGCGCGGCGTCAAATTCCTGGCGAGGCGATGGAAATGCATCCGGGGGGCGGGGCCATCGGGCCGCTCCGCCCCCCGTTTGCGTCGGGGGCAAGTGGGGATTTCCTGAGTGGGGGCAGGGGACATCAGGGACCAGACTGATGTCCCCCACCGCTCCATTGAGCGGAACACTCGGGAACGATGAATACCATACAAGGTGCGTGCCAATTTGCGGGCTTCGCGGTTTCCGGCGGGGGACGCTGGTTAGCGATTCCTTACCGGCCCGCGACCCTGTCAAAATTCCCGACACTCCCCCATCCCGTTTCGTTCAGGGAGCGTTCAGCCGATTGACTACATTTGTAGTCGTATTGCAGATCAGCGCCGAAGGGAGGGGTTTCCGACATGGCGGAGCGAGCAAGCGAGTCCGAGATGCAGGTGCTGTCGGCGCTGTGGGAGGAAGCCCCGCAGACCGCGGCCGACCTGACCCAACGCGTCGGCAAAATCAACGGCTGGACGCAGGCGACGGTGAAGACGTTGCTGGCGCGGCTGGTCCAGAAGGGCGCAGTGACGGCAGAGGCCGACGGCCGCCGATACCTCTATCGCCCCGCGGTCGAGCGCGCCGACGCCGTCGGCGAGGAATCGCAGCGCTTCGTCGACCGCCTCTTCGGCGGCAGGGTGAGCCCGCTGATCGCCCACCTGGCCGAGCGCGAGGCCCTGTCCGACAGCGACATCGCCGAGATCGAGGCGCTGCTCCGGAAGCTCAAGTCATGAGCGCCGACATGATCATGCAGGTGTGGGGTGACACGATGATCACCACCGCCGCGCTCGTCCTTGCGGTGCTTCTGATCCGCAAGCCCTTTGCCCGCCATTTCGGCCCGCAGCTCACTTATATGTTGTGGCTGGTGCCCGCGTTGCGGCTTTTCCTGCCGCCGCTGCCCTTTGCCGACCCGGTTCCCGCCGCCAGCGCGCCAGGGCTGAGCGACGCGCTGTACCTGGTACCGGTCGACGCGATGACCGAGACGGTAACGACGACCGCCGAACCGCTGTGGTCGTTCGCCGACCTTTTGCCCTATGTTTTCGCGCTGTGGGTCGCGGGCGTCGCCTTCGTGCTCGTCTCGGCCTGGGTCTCGCACCGGCGTTTCCGCCGCGAGGTGCTGGGCGGCGCGGTCGAGCTGGAGCCGATCGGCAAGGTCCGGCTGGTGATGACCGGCGCGGTCGACGGCCCGGTGGCGTTCGGCCTGTGGCGGCGTTTCGTCGCCGTGCCGCACGACTTTTTCGCCCGCTATGCCGCCGAGGAGCGCGCCCTCGCGATCGATCACGAGCTGGCGCACCATCGCCACGGCGACCTGTGGGCGAATGCCGCCGCGCTGCTGCTGCTCGCGTCGCAATGGTTCAACCCCTTTGCCTGGCGGGCGATCCGCGCCTTTCGTTTCGACCAGGAGGCGGCGTGCGACGCCCGCGTCCTGACCATGGCCGACGAGGCCCCCCGCGACCTGCGTACCGCCCGCTATGCCACGGCCATTGCCAAGGCGGCGGTCGGATCGCGGCTGTCGCTGGCGGCGCCGATGGCGGTCCACGACAATCTGCAGGAGAGACTGACGATGCTGACGAGGGAGGATATTTCGAAGAAGCGCGGCCTGATCGGCAAGCTGCTGGTCGGCGGCGCGACGCTGGCGGTGCTGGCGACGACCGCGACGCTGGTGCCGGCGGCCACGGCAAGTGTGCAGGCCGACATCGCGCCGCCCGCGCCGCCGTCCGCTCCGGATGCGCCGACCCCGCCCGATGCGCCGACGCCGCCCGAAGCGCCCGCCGCGCCCGAAGCACCCGGCTTCATGATCTTCACCGAACGGCAGGACGGCGATGCCGCCGCCAAGGATGGCAAGAAGCGCGAGGTGCATCGCATCGTGATCCGCCGCGACGGCGAGGGTGAGGGGCATCCGGCGATGCTGTTCGCACCCGGCGACAACAAGGACGGCAAGGCGCGCCGGATCGAAATCCGGACCCCCGGCGGCCTGTCGCGCGACGATGTGATCGCGACGCTGAAGGAACAGGGCATCACTGGCGCAAAGGCCGACGCGATCGCCGACAAGCTGGAGGCACGGCGCAAGGAACGCATCCGCACGGCAATGGCGCCGATGCCGCCGATGCCCCCGATGCCGTCCATGCCGCCGATGGCCGCGATGCCGCACGCCGCGTGGGGCACGATGGATGGCAAGGCGATGATCGTCCACAAATGCGGCGACGGCACGAAGACGGCGCCGGTGGTCAATCGCGAGGAAGTCGACGGCAACAAGCGCCAGCGGATCGTGATGATCCAGTGCGGCGACACGGCCGAAAACAGGGCGGCCCGCCTGAACGCGCTCAAGAAGGCGCGCGACAGTTTCGGCAAGGGACAATCGGCGCGCGGCCTGTCCGAAGAGATGCGCGCAAAGGTGGCCGCCGATCTCGACAAGGCCATCGCGGACCTGGAAAAACCGGCCGAATAACGGTCCACATCTTCCTAGCCGACCCCCATTCCCCGGTGGGGTCGGCGGCAGGGGCGGGGAAAGGGAGCGGCGTCATGACCGCTCCCTTTTTCGCATCCTGCCCTTTTCCTTTTCCGGGTGCGATGCCACATGGCCGATATGAGCGAAGAAAAGCCCTGGCCCGACACGATCCGCGCCGGCGATTGCGAACAGCATGAGCCGCTCGTCCGCCGCGTGCTCGCGCCGAACCCGTCGCCTTATACCTTCACCGGCACGCAGACGTGGATCGTCGGCGCGGGCAGCGATGTCGCGGTGATCGATCCCGGCCCGACCGGCAGCGGCATGAGCATCGGCGATCCGCCCGACGCCAATGGCACCGGGCATGTCGATGCGATCCTGCGCGCGACCCAGGGCCAGCGGATCATCGCGATCCTCTGTACGCACACGCACCGCGACCATTCGCCCGCCGCCGCGCCGCTGAAGGCCGCGACCGGCGCGCCGATCGTCGGATGCGCCCCGCTGGCGCTGTCCGACGACGGGCCGCGCGCCGATTCCGCCTTCGACCCCGATTATGCGCCCGATCGCGTGCTGGCCGACGGCGAACGGATTTCGGGCGACGGCTGGACGCTCGAGGCGGTCGCGACGCCGGGCCACACGTCGAACCATCTTTGCTTTGGGCTGGTCGAAAGCGGCGCGCTGTTCACCGGCGACCATGTGATGGCCTGGTCGACCAGCGTCGTCAGCCCGCCCGACGGCGACATGGCGGCCTATATGGCCAGCCTGTCGAAGCTCTACGATCGCGACGACCGCGTCTATTATCCCGCGCACGGCCCGGCGGTGACCAAGCCGAAGCAGCTCGTCCGCGGGATGCTGGGGCACCGCAAGCAGCGCGAACGACAGATTCTTCGGGAACTCGAAAAGGGGACGAACGTCATCCCCGACATGGTAACGCATATGTACAAGGGGCTGGACCCGCGCCTGACGGGCGCCGCGGGCCGTTCGGTGCTCGCGCATCTTCTCGATCTGGAAAATCGCGGCCGCGTCGCGCGCGACGAGGATCGCTGGAGGCTGGTCGCATGAGCAAGGGCGTGTTCCGTTTCGCCATCGTCGCGGTCCTCGCGCTGGCGCTTTTCCTCGGCTGGCGCGCGTGGGACGGCTGGCAACGAAGCTATGATCCCGAAACGGTCGTCGCCGCCAGCCTGCAGGGACTGCAGGAACAGAATGTCCTGGTTCCCTTCACCGCGCGCTATGTCGCGGTCGTCACCTCGACGCAGACGCGGCTGGGGCTGGAGGCGAAGAAGACGCTGATCATGCCCGGCACGGTGCGGTACGAGCTGGACCTGGCAAAGCTGCGGCAGTCCGATCTGGACTGGGATGCCGCGACGGGGTCGCTGACCGTCACGCTGCCCCCGCTGCGGCTCGCCGGACCGGAAATCGACATCGACGCGATCAGCGAGTTTCGCGACGGCGCCATCCTGTTGACCCTGACCGACGCCGAAAAGACGCTCGACGCCGCGAACCGCAAGGCCGCGCAGGAAGAGCTGATCAAGCAGGCTAAAGGCACCACGCCGATGCGTCTCGCACGCTCGGCGGCGCGCACCGCGGTGGAGCAGAGCTTTGCCATGCCGCTGAAGGCCGCGGGGATCGATGCCAAGGTGACGGCGCGCTTCACGGGCGAATAATCTTTCCCGATGGGCGCCGCTGCGCTATTTTAACCCCGTTCAGGCCAAACGGGGGGTGCGGCATGGCGACTATGGCAGAGGGCGCACCACGCGCCACGCGATTCTGGCAGCGCATGGCGATCGGCCTTGCTGTCTTCATCATCTTCGGTTTCCTGCAGTTCGCGCTGCGCGGCTTCGTCGATCCGGCGCGGGCGCCGTGGTGGGTGCATCTGCACGGCGTGGCGATGCTGGGCTGGCTGGGCCTGCTGGTCGCACAGCCGACGCTGGAGGCGCGCGGCAATCTGGACCTGCATCGGCGCCTCGGCTGGGTCGGCGCCGGGCTGGCGACCGCGATCGTCATCCTCGGCATCTATGTCGGGCTCGCCTCGCTGGTCCTGCACCGCTTTCCGCCCTTTTTCACGCCGCCCTATTTTCTGGCGCTGACGGTCGTCGAGGCGCTGACCTTTGGCCTGGTCGTCATGGCCGCGATCCGGAAGCGCCGCGATACCGAATGGCACCGGCGGCTGATGATCGGCGCGACGATCGTGATCCTGGAACCCGCGCTCGGCCGCCTGTTGCCGATGCCGTTGATGATCGGCTGGTCCGACATTCCCGTCGGCCTGATCCAGCTGGGCGTCGTCGGCATCATCGCGCTGCACGACCGGCGTACGCTGGGCCGCGTGCATCCGGCGACAAAGGCAATCGCGCTGCTTGTGATCGCGGTGCGCATCACCATCTATCTGGCGGCGCTGGCGCCCCCGGTGATTGCCCTGGCGAGCAAACTGGCGGGCGGCTGATTGCCCTGTCCGCGGGGGCCGTGTAGAGGGGCGCCCAAGGCAAAAGCCAGATAAGGAAACGCCATGACTGCTCCCATCCGCGAGAATCTCTCCGGCCTCGACCTGCGCGCTGAAATCGAGCGCCTTCGCAAGGAACGCAACGCCGTCATCCTGGCGCATTATTATCAGAAGCCGGAGATTCAGGATCTCGCCGATTTCGTCGGCGACAGCCTGGAGCTGTCGCGCAAGGCGGCCGAAACCGACGCCGACGTCATCGCCTTTTGCGGCGTGAAGTTCATGGCGGAGACCGCGAAGATCCTGTCGCCGCAAAAGACGGTGATCCTGCCCGACATGGATGCCGGCTGCAGCCTGGAAGACAGCTGCCCGCCGGAGCAGTTCAAGCGATTTCGCGAACAGCATCCCGACCATATCGCGCTGACCTATATCAACTGCTCGGCGGCGGTTAAGGCGCTCAGCGACATCATCGTCACCTCGTCGAGCGCGGAGACGATCATCAGCCAGATTCCCGAAAGCCAGAAGATCATCTTTGGCCCCGACCGCCACCTCGGCGGCTATCTGAACCGCAAGTTCGGCCGCGAGATGCTGTTGTGGCCCGGCGTGTGCATCGTGCACGAGGCGTTCAGCGAAACCGAGCTGCTGAAGCTGAAGGCGCAGCACCCGGACGCGCCGGTCGCCGCGCACCCCGAATGCCCGCCGCATATCGTCGACCATGCCGACTATGTCGGGTCGACCAGCGGCATCCTGCAATTCGCCAAGAGCTTTCCCGGCGACACGCTGATCGTCGCGACCGAGCCGCACATCATCCACCAGATGGAACTGGCGCTGCCCGAAAAGACCTTCATCGGCGCGCCGGGCGCGGACGGAAACTGCAATTGCAACATCTGTCCGTACATGGCGCTCAACACGATGGAGAAACTCTATCTGGCGCTGCGCGACCTGAAGCCGCAGATCGAGATGGACGAAGATCTGCGCCTCGCCGCGCGCAAGAGCCTGGACCGGATGCTCGACATGGCGTCGGGAACGGTCGGCAAGGGCGACCTCGGCCGCGCCTGATCCCGGCGACTCGGCGACTCGATTCGGCGGACGTGACGGCGAGTCGCGTCCGCCATTCCAATGCTGCATCGCGGAAATCGAATCCGAAAATGCTGCGGTCTTGTTACAAAAATGCTGCAGCGAATCCGCATGTTGCTAATGCCGGACTTATCCACAAGCGCGGAGGCCCCCGAGGGCTTTTCCGCGCATTTTTTGTTGGCGTGAAAATCGGTTCGTGACAGCTTCAAATCATCGGACGACAGAGACGTCGGACCGCCGGGAAATGAAGGGTGGTTGCAAGACTAGCCGGAAGATAACGGATTGGTTTAGCGAGGAAATCGACCGATAGCTTGATCACGGAACGCAGCGATTCCCACGAGTTGAGGCGAACCAGATCGGGCATATGAAAGACAGTCCATCGCTCTGAAAGCGCAGCTGTTTCGGCAGAGGCTCGGACAAGATGATGAAGGGTCTTTCAGGTGAGGCCGGCCCCCGAAAGGGGGCCGACCAAACCATCGCCGGACTGAGCCGGCGCGCGCCGCAGCGGATCATTTGCGGACTGCAGGCCTTCGGGCCGGCGGACCCCGATGAAGCGAGGCGGAGGCCCGCGGGAGCAATTACCGGATAGTGGGGGTTAGCAGCGATGCTGGCCCCCATTTCGTTTGCGCGCGATATTCGTTCGCACGCGATCTTTTCCGAACCGCCGAAAAAATTCTTCAGGTGTGACGCTCGTCACATCGCGGTCAAACTCGCCTGCTTATTGCTGCTCCTGCGACCCGGAGCAGTTCCCCGACCGGAACTGATCCCCCTTATTCCCGGCCGCGCCTTTCGGGCCGGCCGGGAACCTTTTTCCCCGACTGCGATTATCTTGCTGTTGCAGCGCGCGGCGTGCGTGCGGGGAGCAGGCTCATGGGTCCGATCATCGCCCTTGTCGATTCTCTTGCGTCGCGGCTGCATCCCGTCAGCGGTCTTCGGGCCGCCGCACGGTCGCCGCCATTTTGCTATGCGGTTGAAAATATTTGAGGTAAAACTTTCAAGCCTGCAGCGTCAGGCGTCAATGATCGTAGGGGGTCACACACATGATCAGCTTCATTATCGCAATCGTCATGGGCGGCGTCATCGGCTGGCTCGCCAGCATCGTAATGCGTACCGATGCCCAGCAGGGCATCTTCCTGAACATCATCGTCGGCTGCCTCGGGTCGATCCTGGGCCGTGTCCTGCTCGGCGGCGTCATCGGCGGCGGCCACCTTCGCGGCGACGCCTTCGACTGGCGGACGCTGGTGACGGCCTTCATCGGTGCGATCATCCTGCTTGCCATCGTCAACCTGTTCCGGCGCGGCCGGGTTCGCTGACGCGGCATCGACCGTCCGGTCCGCTTCGGACCGGGGCGGAAAATAGGGCGGCCGGATCGTTCCGGTCGCCCATTTTTATGTCCTAAGCACTGGAAATCCGGCGAATAGCCCTCTAAGGCCGCGCGCCCGGAAGGCAGGGTTGTCGGGGGCTTTCGCCTCTTGCAAGCGGTGATTTAATAAGGTAATACACCTGCCAAGGGATTTTCCTGCCCATGCGGGCTCGATCGCCGCCGTGCGGTCGATGCGGCCGCGGGCGGCAGAGGGGATGTGGCGTGAACTACGAGCGGAAAGTGGATGCGATGGACAGCCTGGCGGGGACGCAAAGCTATTACGAAGAGCAGGATAACCGCCGCAAGCGGATGCTGACGATCGCCGCCGTGGCGCTGATCGCGGTGGTCCTGCTCGGCGTGTGGTACGCCTTTACGCACAACAAGGGCGCCGATGAGGCGGCCGGCGCCGGCGGCGCGGGCGCGCAGAACATACCCAGCGTCACCGTCGTCATTCCCGGCCGCGTTTCGGTGCAGTCGGCGATCTCCGCGAACGGCACGATCGCCGCGCGGCGCGAAATGCCCGTCGGCATCGCGGGCGAGGGCGGACAGGTCGTTCGCGTGCTCGTCGAACCCGGCCAGTGGGTCGGCGCGGGCCAGACGCTCGCGATCATCGACCGCTCGGTCCAGTCGCAGCAGGCGGCGAGCCTCGCCGCCTCGATCAAGGTGGCGCAGGCCGACGCCGACCTGGCGCAGGCCGAGCTGGAACGTGCGCAGGCGCTCGTCGGTCGGGGCTTCATCTCGAAGGCCGACATGGACCGCAAGCGGGCGACCCGCGACGCCGCCAACGCGCGTGTCCGCGTCGCGCAGGCGCAGTATCAGGAAGCCACGGCGCGCAACAACCGCCTCAACATCGTCGCTCCGGCGGCGGGCCTCGTCCTGACGCGTCAGGTCGAACCCGGCCAGGTCGTCGGCGCGGGCAGCGGCGTGCTGTTCCGCATGGCCAAGGGCGGCGAGATGGAAATGCTGGCGCAGATGGCGGAAGCCGATCTCCAGCGGATCAAGGTCGGCACCCGCGCGACGATCACGCCGGTCGGCACCAGCCTGCAGATCGCGGGCGATGTGTGGCAGGTCGCGCCTATCGTCAACATGGACACGCGCCAGGGCACGGTGCGCATCGCGATTCCGTACAGCACGGCGCTGCGCCCCGGCGGCTTCGCCGACGCGCGGCTCGTTTCGGGCACCGAACAAGCGCCGCTGCTTCCCGAAAGCGCGGTGCAGAGCAGCCCCGAGGGCAATTTCGTGCTGGTCGTCGACGACAAGAATGTGATCCAGCGCCGCGCCGTGAAGGTCGGCTCCATCACTGACGGCGGCGTGGCGATCGCGTCGGGCCTGACCGGCACCGAAAAGGTCGTCATGCTCGCGGGCGCCTTCCTCAACGCCGGCGACAAGGTGAAGCCGGTGGTCCAGAAATCGTCGCAGTAAGGCCGCAGTAACCAGGCCGGGTTTCGGGCAGCGCGCACAAAAGGCGTTTGAATCATGAGCTTTCGCAATATTTCCGCCTGGTGCATCCGCAATCCGGTGCCGCCGATCGTCCTGTTCGTCCTGCTGTTGCTGGCCGGCGTCGTCAGCTTCAACCGGATGGACGTGAACGACCAGCCCGACGTCGAGTTTCCGGCGGTCCAGATCGTCGTCGCACAGCCGGGCGCCGCGCCGTCGGAGCTGGAGACGCAGGTTACCCAGCGCGTCGAGGCCGCGGTGCGCGGCGTCAGCGGCGTCGACGAAATGTCCTCCTATGTCAGCGAGGGCAACAGCCGGACCTTCGTCCAGTTCGCGATCGGCACGCCGATCGACCGCGCGTACAACGACGTCAACCAGGCGGTGCAGCAGATCCGCAGCGACCTGCCCGACGGCATCCTCGAGCCGCAGGTCGTGCGCGTCGATATCGCGGGCGGCCCGATCACCTTTTTCGCGGCCGAAACCCGCGACATGACGCTGGAACAGCTTTCGTGGTTCGTCGACAATACGGTCGCGAAGGAACTGCTTTCGATCCCGGGCATGAGCCAGGTGCGCCGCTCGGGCGGCGTCGACCGCGAAATCCGCGTGATCCTCGATCCCGCGCGGATGCAGAGCTATGGCCTGACCGCCAGCCAGGTGAACCAGCAGCTACGTCAGGTGAACGTCAACGCCGCGGGCGGCCGGACCGAGATCGCGGGCTCCGAACAGGCGGTTCGCGTGCTCGGCAACGCGGCCAACGCCTTCCAGCTTGGCGAGACGCGCATCTCGATCGGCAACGGCCGCACGATCCGCCTGTCGGACGTCGCAAAGGTTACCGACGGCTATGCCGAACAACGCAATCTCGCGAAAATCGGCGGCAAGCAGGTGCTGGGCTTCTCGATCGAAAAGGCCAAGGGTTCGTCCGACGTCACCGTCCATGACGCGGCGATGAAGAAGCTTGAGGAGATCCAGAGGAACAATCCGAAGGTCAATTTCAAGATCCTCTTCACGCGCACCGAATATACGAAGGAGCAGTATCGCAGCTCGATGGCCGCGATGGTCGAGGGCGCGGTGCTGGCCGTCGTCGTCGTGTTCCTGTTCCTGCGCGACTGGCGCGCGACGCTGATCAGCGCCCTGGCGATCCCGCTGTCGGCGATCCCGACCTTCTGGTTCATGGACATGATGGGCTTTTCGCTGAACGGCCTGTCGCTGCTCGCGCTCAGCCTGGTCGCGGGCGTGCTGGTCGACGATGCGATCGTGGAGATCGAGAATATCGTCAGACATATGCGCATGGGCAAGACCGCCTATCAGGCGTCGATCGACGCCGCCGACGAAATCGGCCTGGCGGTCGTCGCGACGACCATGTCGATCGTCGCGGTCTTCCTGCCCGTCGCGTTGATGCCCGGCATTTCCGGCCAGTTCTTCATCCAGTTCGGCATGACCGTCGTGTTCGCGGTGCTCGTCAGCCTGGCGGTCGCGCGAATGATCACACCGATGATCGCGGCCTATTTCCTGTCGGCGCAGGGCGAACAGGATCACGCGTCGGGTCCGTGGGTCGATCGTTACGAACGCCTCCTCGCGTGGACGCTCGACAGCACGAAGCAGAAGGCGAAGCGCGCGGGCTATACGCAGGTGCCGACGCGCCTCGTATATCTTAGCCCGCCTTTGGTGGCGGCCGCGATTGGTGGTCTGGCGATGGCGGCAAGTTATTTCCGGACACTTCCTACCGGACAGGATGCCCCGAATGCTGCGCTGCATTTCCTGCTGCTGACGCCGCTGACGGTCATCGTGGCCTATCTGGTCGTCGGTTTGCTCCAGATCGCCTTCGGCGCATTCATGGCCTGGATCAGCGATGCCCGGCCGGGAAAAATCCTTGTAGCCTATGCCTGGTACGGCGCGGCCGTCGCCGCAGTGTGCCTGCTTCTCCTGTTGATCGGCATGCTGTCGGCATTTGCAGTCGTTCTGACGGCCTGGGCGGGCGCGATGGCGATCGCCATATTGCTTGGGGTTCTGGCTTGGGTTCTGGGGCGGCCCTTGGGTCTTCAGCATTGGTCCTGGACTCACTGGACCACCTTCATGGCGCAGCGCGCCCGGGCGCGGCTTTCCGACCATCGGGTCTGGATCGTGGGCATCGGGTTGACGGCGTTTTTGTCGAGCATCCTCTTGTTCACTTTCCTGCCGCAGCAGTTTCAGCCGACGACGAACAGCGACTACAGTCAGATCAAATATGAACTGCCTCCGGGGTCGACGCTGGCGCAGAGCGAGCATGTGTCGAACGAGATCAATGCGATCCTGTCGAAGAACCCGACCGTCGAAAACGCCTTTTACGACGTCAATGTCGGCAGCGGCAGCGTCTACATCACGCTCAAGAAAAAGCGCGAGACGAGCAGCGTCGATTGGGAGCGCGGGCTCCAGCCCAAGATGGCGGCGATCCCCGACGCGCGCGTGTCGTTCCAGAGCCAGTCGGGCGGCTTCTCCGGCCGCGACATCACCTTCATCATCGGCGGCGACGATCCGGCGCAGCTCGAAAAACATGCGCTGAAGATCGTCGAAGAGATGCGGGGCGTGAAGGAACTGCGCTCGCCGCGTGTCGAGGGCGACATTCCGCGTCCGGAAATCATCGTGAAGCCGCGCCTCGACCTGGCGGCCGAACTGGGCGTCACGACCGCGGCGCTCAGCCAGACGATCCGCATCGCGACGATCGGCGACATCGATCAGAATGCGGCGAAATTCTCGCTGTCCGATCGCCAGATTCCGATCCGCGTCCTTCTGTCGGAGGATTCGCGCCGGGCGCTCGCGACGATCGAGAATCTGCCGGTTCCGACGTCGCGCGGTACGACGGTGCCGCTGACGTCGGTTGCCGAGATCGGTTTCGGCGCCGGCCCGACCGAACTGCGTCGCTATAACCAGACGCGGCGTATCGTGATCGGCGCCGACCTGGCCCCCGGCCTGGTCACCGGCGACGCGCAGAAGAAGATCGATCAGCTTCCGGCGATCAAGAACATGCCGCAGGGCGTCCGCAAGATCGTCCAGGGCGAGGCGAAGTGGCAGGCCGAACTGGCGATGAACTTCCTCATCGCGGTCGTGTCGGGCCTGATGCTCGTCTTCTCGACGCTGGTGCTGCTCTATCGCCGCTTCCTGTCGCCGCTGGTCAACATGTCCTCGCTGCTGCTGGCGCCGCTCGGCGGTCTGCTGGGGCTGTGGGTGGCCGGGATGGAAATCTCCATGCCCGTCTACATCGGCCTGCTGATGCTGCTCGGCATCGTCGCGAAAAACTCCATCCTGCTCGTCGATTTCGCGATCGAGGAGATGGAGCATGGCGTCGGCAAGATGGAGGCGCTGCTGGATGCGGGCCGCAAGCGTGCCCAGCCGATCGTCATGACCACGGTCGCGATGGTCGCGGGCATGGTTCCGACCGCGCTGTCGCTGTCGGGCGACGGGGCATGGCGCGCGCCGATGGGCGTCGTCGTGATCGGCGGCCTGGCGCTGTCGACGCTGCTCACGCTGCTGATCGTTCCGGCGGGCTTCAGCCTGGCCGACAGCATCGAAAAGCGGCTTGGTCGTTTCTTCTCCCGCAACCTGCTGACCTATCGAAAGGGCGACGACACCAAGCCGCACGCCGCCTCGGCCCCTGAGCCGGCGGAGTAGGATCATGGTCGACCGGCGCAGTAACCGACTGCGCCGGTTGCAACCTTTGCGGTGTTTCGCCATTTGGTTCGCATGACCGACCGCGTTCTCCCCCGGCCGATTGGGGTTTCGATTCCGACGAAAGGCTCCAACATCCGTGTCGTGGCGACCGGATTGCTCGTCGTCATGGCCGCGGTGTTCATCGCCGCCAAATATTATCAGGACGTCCACCCGGCGGTCGGCTTCATTCGCGCCTTTGCCGAGGCGGCGATGGTCGGCGGGCTTGCCGACTGGTTCGCGGTGACCGCGCTGTTCCGCCATCCGATGGGGTTGCCGATCCCGCACACCGCGATCGTGCCGCGCAACAAGAACCGCATCGGCGACACGCTCGCCCGCTTCCTTCTCACCAACTTCCTGTTGCCGCGCCTGATCGCGCGCAAGATGCAGACGGTCGACGTCGCGGGCGCGGTCGGGAAATTCCTGGCGCAGCCGGCCGAGGGCGGCGGGCGGCTCAAGCTGGGGGCCTCGCGCATCATCGCCGACGGGCTAGGCGCGCTCGATCAGGAACGGCTGGGCGGCATGGTCAAGTCGGCGATCGCCGATCGCCTGCGCGACCTGGACGTCGCGCCGCTGCTGGGGCAGGCGCTGCAGGCCGCGCTGGCCGAGGGGCGTCACCAGCCGCTGCTCGACGCGATGGTCAAATGGGGATCGAAGACGCTCGAACTCAACGAGCATCTGATCCACCAGATGGTGCACGACAATTCGAACGCGATCGTGCGTTTCACCGGGCTCGACGAAAGCATCTCCAACCGCATCGTCGCCGGGCTGTCGAAGCTGCTGAGCGAAATGGCGGTCGACGAGACCCACCCGCTGCGCATTCGCGTCGAGGAAGGGCTCGCGAAGATGGCGCTCGACCTGCAGCATGATCCCGAGGTGAAGGCAAAGGTCGCGCGCGTCCGCGACGAGCTGCTCGAAAACAAGGCGGTGAAGCGCTGGCTCGACGGTCTGTGGGAACAGGGCCGCTCCGCGCTGCTGAAGGCCGCGCGCGATCCCGAAACGATGCTGGCGGGCCGTATCGGCGAATTGTTCACGCAGTTCGGCGCGATGCTGGGCGAAGACGCGCATATCAAGCGCACGCTGAACCGCTATGCGCGCCGCGCGGTGGTCGGCATGGTCGACAGCTATGGCGAGACCGCGCTGAAACTGGTGTCGGACACGATCCGCGGCTGGGATGCGAAGACGATCACCGACCGGCTGGAAAATGCTGTGGGCGACGACCTGCAATATATCCGCATCAACGGGACGCTGGTGGGCGGGCTGGTCGGCGTCCTGATCCACACGATCGATATCCTGATCTGATCGCTTCGCCTTTGCGCGCGATGAGCCCGCGTCACGCCCCCAGCGACGCGATCAGGCGAGGCTCGCCAGCCCCTCGCGAAACGTCGGATAGCGCGGGGTCCATCCCAGCAGCCGTTTGGCCTTGCCGTTCGCGACCCGGCGGTTCTCCGCGTAAAAGGCGCGCGCCGCGGACGACAGTCCGGCTTCGTCCAGCGTCCGCAACGGGGGCAGGGGGGCGGAGAGCATCGTGCAGCCCCATTCGACCAGCCGGTTCTGGTGACAGGGTTCGTCGTCGGCCAGATTATAGACCCCGGGCGGCCCCCGGAACGATGCGATCACGCCGCCCGCGATGTCGTCGACATGGACGCGGCTGAAGACCTGGTGCGGCAGGTCGATACGGTGCGCGCGGCCCTCGCGGATGCGATCCAGGATCGAACGGCCGGGGCCATAGATGCCGGGCAGGCGGAACAGGCGCACGTCGCCCCGCAGCGCCTGCCACGCCGCGTCGGCGGCATTGCGGTCGGGGCGGCGGCCCGCGATGGGCGCGCTTTCGTCGACCCAGGCGCCGCCGGTGTCGCCATAGACGCCGGTCGACGACAGATAGCCGACCCACGTCGCCGGCGCGACCGCGAGCGCCTGAGCATAGCGGTCCAGCACCGGATCGCCGCCATCGACCGGCGGGACGGACGACAGGATGTGCGTCGCCGACCGCAGCGCGTCGATCACCGCGCGCTCGTCGCCCAGCGCGATGCTGCCCGCGCGGCCGTCGCGGGTCGTGCCCTCGACGTCCCATCCGCGCGCGCGCAGCCGGTCGGCAAGGTGTCCCGCCGCATAGCCCAGTCCGAAAATCAGCATCTTTGCCATCGCGCGCCTTATTGCGCGCCTTTCGCGCCGCGCCTAGACCTTCATGAATGACCGACGCCTCTTCCTCGCCGCCCGTCCCCGTCACCATCCACCGCGGCGACTATCGCCCACCCGAATGGCAGGTGCCCGACATCGCGCTCGACTTCGCGCTGGGCGTCGAGCGGACGCTCGTGTCGGCCGCGCTTTCGGTCGTGCGCCACGCCGATGCGCCCGCGCCGCTGACGCTGCGCGGTGACGGGCTGACCGCGCTGGAGGTGCGCGTCGACGGCCAGGTCTGGAACGACTGGCGCATGGATGGCCCCGACCTGATCGTCGATCTGGGCGACCGCAGCGCGGCGGTGGTCGAGGTCGACACCGCGATCGATCCGCAGGCGAACACGCAGTTGATGGGCCTTTATGCCTCCAACGGCATGCTGTGCACCCAGTGCGAGGCGGAGGGGTTCCGCCGCATCACCTTTCACCCCGACCGGCCCGACGTGCTCAGCCGCTACAAGGTGCGGATGGCGGGCGACAAGGCCGCCTTTCCCATCCTGCTGTCGAACGGCAATTGCGTCGCTTCGGGCGAGGAAGGCAGCGACCATTGGGCGCTGTGGGAAGATCCGTGGCCGAAGCCGTCCTATCTCTTCGCGCTCGTCGCGGGCGATCTGGTCGTCAACCGCGACGAATTCGTCACCATGTCGGGGCGCAAGGTCGAGCTGGGCATCTGGGTGCGCGAGGGCGACGTCGATCGCACGCATCACGCGATGCAGGCGCTGAAGAACAGCATGGCGTGGGACGAGCGCGTCTATGGCCGCGAATATGACCTCGACCTGTTCAACATCGTCGCGGTCAGCGACTTCAACATGGGGGCGATGGAGAACAAGGGCCTCAACATCTTCAACACCCGCTATATCCTGGCCGATCCCGATACCGCGACCGACCTGGATTATGATGGGGTCGAGGGGGTTGTCGCGCACGAATATTTCCACAACTGGTCGGGCAATCGCGTCACCTGCCGCGACTGGTTCCAACTGAGCCTGAAAGAGGGGTTTACCGTCTTTCGCGATCAGAATTTCTCGGCCGACATGGGGTCGCCCCCGGTCAAGCGCATCGAGGATGTCCGCCTGCTTCGCGCCGCGCAGTTTCCGGAGGATGCGGGGCCGCTCGCGCATCCGATCCGGCCCGACAGCTATCAGGAAATCTCGAACTTCTATACCGCGACCATCTATAACAAGGGGGCGGAGATCATCCGCATGATGGCGACGCTGCTGGGCCCCGAGCGGTTCCGCAAGGGCACCGACCTCTATTTCGACCGCCACGACGGCGAGGCCGCGACCTGCGAGGATTTCGTCCGCGCGATGGAGGAGGGCGGGGGGATCGACCTGACGCTGTTCCGCCGCTGGTACGAACAGGCGGGGACGCCGAAGCTGAAGCTGTCGCTTGCCGAACAGGATGGCGCCTGGTTCCTCGACGTCGCGCAGACGGTGCCGCCGACGCCGGGGCAGCCCGACAAGCGGCCGGCGATGATGCCGCTACGCGTCGCGGCGTTCGCGATGGACGGCGACGCGCGGCTGCCCGACACGCTGGTGACGCTGACCGGCGCGACCCAGCGTATCGCGCTCGGCAAATTCGCGGCGCGCCCGGCGCTGTCGGTCAATCGCGGCTTTTCGGCGCCGGTGATCATCGATTTCGAGCGGGCTCCGGGCGAGCTGGCCTGGCTGGCCGCGCACGACGACGATCCCTTTGCGCGGTACGAGGCGTTGCAGCAGCTGATGCTCGACACGCTCGTCGCCGCGGTTTCGGGCGAGCAGGTCGACCACCGCGCCGTGATCGATGCGGTCGGACTGACGCTGCGCGGCCGCGCGGCCGATCCCGCCTTCGTCGCCGAGGCGGTGCTGCTGCCGAGCGAGGCCTTCATCGGCGACCAGATGGTCACGGTCGATCCCGACGCGATCCGCCGCGAGCGGCTCGCGCTGCAGGCGGCGATCGGCGGGGCGCTCGAAAGCGAGTGGCGCGCGATCCTGGGCGAGGTGGCGCCGCCCGCGGCGATCCTGTCGCGCAAGGCGAAGGGCGGCCGCCGCCTGCGCGGCGTCGCGCTCGCCTATCTGGCCGCGACCGGCATCGCCGACGTGCCGGCGCTCGCGTTCGGCATATTCTCGGGCGCCGACGGCATGACCGAGCGGCAGGCCGCGCTCGCGACATTGGCGCATGGCGACAGCGACGAGCGCGTCGCGGCGCTCGACATCTTCTATCAGCGCTATCGCGACAATCCGCTCGTGCTCGACAAATGGTTCCAGGTGCAGGCGTGGTCGATGCGGTCCGACACGGTCGACGCGGTCAAGGAACTGGCGGGGCATCCCGACTTCACGCTTGGCAACCCGAACCGCGTCCGCTCGCTCTATGGCGCGCTGACGGGCAATCAGGCGGCGTTCCACCAGGCCGACGGCGCGGGTTATCGCCTGATCGCCGACCTGGTGATCGCGCTCGACCCCAAGAACCCGCAGACGTCGGCGCGGATGATCCCGCCGCTCGGCCGCTGGAAGCGGTTCGACGAGGCGCGGGCGGCGATGATGCGGGCGGAGCTCGAGCGCATTCTGGCGCAGCCCGGCCTGTCGCGCGACGTGACCGAACAGGCGTCGAAGAGCCTGCTGGGGTAACCTGCAGGGGTAAGGGCGCACCCTCCCGCATGCGGGAGGGGAGGGCCGGCGCTAGCCGCCCAGCCAGCCCGCGACGTCGACCGCGACCTTGTTGGCGGCGCGGGTCAGCGCTTCGCCGACGGGCTTTGCCTCGACCTTGCCGCCGATCGCCTCGCGCACTTCGAAGCGGCGCTGGGTGACGGTCTTGCCGCCCGCCGAGACGAGCATCGCCTGAAAGACGACGACCGCCTCGTTCGAGCGCGCGTCGACGCCGAATTCCATCAGCTGCCCGGCAAGTTGCTCGCCCGGCGCGGTCAGATATTGCCCCTCGTCCAGGACGACGCGCGCGGTGCGGGCCGCGACGGTTTCGGATACCAGCCGCTGGAACAGGCGCGACGGCGCCTCGACCCACTGCGCATCCTTCACATAGGTGACGCTGGCGTCGTCCTGCTGCACCGGAATGCGCGTCGTGCGCAGCTTTTGCGGCGCGGTCGGGATCAGGATCGTCAGCGTCGCCGCCTCGGCCGCGGTCCGCGCGGTGCCCGCTTGCGGCGCGGCATCGGGATCGAGCGTCAGGAGAAAGGGCGGGGTCTTGCCGCCCAGCCCGATGCAGCCCGACAGCGTCACGGCAGCGGCGGCGATCAGCAACGGCGCGCGGAGGTTTCGCAGGAGCGATAGGGGCATAGGGGGCTTCCTCATTGCTTGTAATCGGGCAGCTTGCTGCCGCCCAGAACCGCGCCCGCACCCTGCTGGTCGAGCTTGTCGGTCAGGCTGGACAGCGAGGCGGAGGTACGGCGCAGGTCGCGGATCAGCGCATTGGCTTCGGGAATCGTGGTCTCGCTGAAGGTCTTGAGCCCCGGCCGCGCGTCGGAGATTGCGGACTCCAGCGTCTTGATCGAATTGTTCGCGGATTTCAGCGTATCGCGCAAATTCGCCATCGCCGGGTCGACGTTGCGATCGATCGTGCCCTGCGTCGCGGCGGCGAGGTTGCCGATCTGCTCGGCGGCGTTGCCCGCCTGCTGAATCGCGATGCGGGTGTCGGCCAGCGCCTTTTCGAGCGCGGGACCATTGCGCGCAAGCGTCGCAGTGGTCGCCTCGACATTGTCGAGGATGTTCGCGAAGCTCTCCTGATTCTTGTCGTCGGCAAGCTCGGCGAGCCGTTCGGTCAGCGTCGACAGGCGCTGAAGCAATTGCGGCGCGGTGTTGAGCAGTTCGCCCAGGCCGCCGACCCGCGTCGGGATGACGGGCTTGCCCGCCGGTCCCTTGTCGGTGATCGCCGGCGCGCCCTTGACCGCGCCGTCGAGCGAGATTTGCGACACGCCCGTAAAGCCGACGCCTTCCAGCGCCGCCGTCGTGCCCTGCAGGATCGGCACACCCTCGTTCACCTCGATGCGCACCCGCACGAATTGCGGATCGTCGGGCCACAACGCGATCTCGCGCACCTGTCCCGCGGGGACGCCCGAAAACTGGACCTGCGCGCCCTTGTTCAGGCCGTCGACCGACTGCTTGAAGAATATGTCATATTCGCGCTTCGTGCCGCCGCTGTCGTTGGCCAGCCACACGACGAAGATCGCGAGCGCGGCCATGAAGAAGAGGACGAACGCGCCGACGAGCACATTGTTCGAGCGTGTTTCCATCAGCTTTTCCCATCCTGCCGTTCGATCGCCTGCTTGCAGCTTGCCGCAGCACGGCCACGCGGTCCGTTGAAATAGTCCTGTATCCACGGATGCTCGGTGGCAAGCAGTTCCGGGATCGTGCCGACCGCGATCACCCGCTTTTCAGCCAATACCGCAACCCGGTCGCAGGTTGCATAAAGCGAGTCGAGATCGTGGGTGATCAGAAAGACGGTCAGCCCCATCGTGTCGGCCAGCTCGCGGATCAGCTCGTCGAACTTGGCGGCGCCAATCGGGTCGAGGCCGGCGGTCGGTTCGTCCAGGAACAGCAGCGCGGGATCGAGTGCGAGTGCGCGCGCCAGCCCGGCGCGCTTGACCATGCCCCCCGACAGCTCCGCCGGAAATTTGGGCCCGGCGTCGGGCGGCAGGCCGACCATCGACACCTTGTAGGCGGCGATCTCGTCGAGCAGCTTCTGATCGAGCCGCGGATAATATTCGCGCAGCGGAACCTGGATATTCTCGGCGACGCTCAGGGTGGAGAACAGCGCGCCGCCCTGGAACATCACGCCCCACCGGCGCCGCAGGTCGCGCGATTCCTCCTGGTCGGTGATCGCGTCCAGCGTTTTGCCGTACACCTCGATCTCGCCCTCGGTCGGCGTCTGCAACCCGACGATCGAACGCAGCAGCACCGACTTGCCGGTGCCCGACCCGCCGACGATGCCCAGAATCTCGCCCGACCGCACGTCGAGGTCCAGATTTTCGTGGATCACCGCATCGCCGAATTGGTTCTTGAGCCCGCGAATGCGGATCGCGAATTCGAACTTTTCGGGCCGCACGGCCTCCGCCGCCGCCAGCTCTTCCTGAATCTCGGCCTGGATTTCGTCGGTCATCAGTTCCATCCCAGCGAGGAAAAGAAGACCGCGAAAAAGGCGTCGAGCACGATCACGAGGAAGATCGCGGCGACGACGGCGGAGGTCGTCCGCTTGCCCACTTCCTCGGCGTTCTGGCGCACCTGCATGCCTTCGTAACAGCCGGTCACGCCGATCAATATGCCGAACACCGGCGCCTTGATCAGCATGATGTAGAAATCATGCATCGGAATGATCTCGCGCAGCCGCTGAACATAGGTCAGCGGCGGAATGTCCAGCCCGACCCAACAGAAAACGCCGCCGCCGATGATCGCACAGATACTGGCGTAAAAGCCCAGCAGCGGCATGGTGATCGTCGACGCGGCGACGCGGGGCAGCACAATCGCCTCCATCGGCGACACGCCGATCGTCCGCATCGCGTCGACCTCTTCGGTCAGCTTCATCGTGCCGATCTGCGCGGCAAAGGCCGACCCCGACCGGCCCGCGACCATGATCGCGGTCATCAGCAGGCCGAGCTCGCGCAGTGACGCGCGGCCGACCAGGTTGATCGTGAATACCTCCAGCCCGAATTGTTCGAGCTGCACCGCGCCCTGCTGCGCGATCACGATGCCGATCAGGAAACTCATCAGCCCGATGATCGGCAGCGCATCGACGCCGACAGTCTGGAACCGCGTCACGACCGCATGCCAGCGCAGCCTGCGCCGCGCGCGAATCTGGATGCCCAGCGCGACGATCATCGCGCCGAAGAAATCGATGATGCCGACCAGCTCGCGCCAGATCGCCAGGCTGGCGGTGCCGACCTGGTCGAGCATGCGTTCGATCGCCGAACGGCGGTCGCGATGGACGCGATATTCGCTCTTGTCGTCCTTCAGCGCTTCCAGAAGCCGCTCGGCCTCGGGGCTGGCGCCGACGACTTTCGCGCCATGTTCGTTGACGGTGCGGGTGACGATCCAGGCGCCGACGGTGTCGATGCGCTCGATGCCCGACAGGTCGATCGATTCGATCGGTCCCAGTTCGTCGAGCCGTGCGGGAACGTCGCCAAGGCGGGCAAGCGTCAGGCGGCCGGTAAAGCGGACCGCAGCGCCATTGGCACCGTCGCTATAGTCGAAGTCCGCCCGGGCCACCATCTCGCGGGGGACATTGTATTATTTGCCCTGTCACAGCAAGCAATTCCCGCCCCCTTGGCCGTGGCGGCATGCGCGCCTATGGACACAGGCATGGAAACGCCGCCGATTTCGCTGCCGACCGATTATGCGCATCGCGTCGCGATGTATGACATGGATCGAACGATAACGCGTTCAGGGACTTACAGCGGATTCCTGATGCATGTTGCCAGGCGGCGTCAGCAATGGCGGCTGATGTTTCTGCCGCTCGTCGGGCTGGCCGGACTCGGCTATAGCCTGCGGCTGATCGACCGATCGAAGCTGAAGGCGATCAATCTGCGCCTGCTGGTCGGCAAACGTTTCAGCCGCACCGAAATCGCGCCGCTCGCCGAAAGCTATGCCGACAAGGTGATCGCGCGCGGGCTGCACAGCGCGGCGCTCGACCAGATCGCGGCCGACCGCGAGGCGGGATACCGGCTCCTGCTCGCGACCGCCTCTTTCCACCTCTATGTCGACGCGATCGCCCGGCGGCTGGGGATCGACGATGTTCTTGCGACGCGGCTCGACGAGCCCGATGGCGCCGACCATATCCACGCGCGGCTGGCGGGCGACAATTGCTATGGCGAGGCGAAGTTCGCGCGCATTTCCGACTGGCTGGCGGCGAATGAAATCACGCGCGATCAGGCGCATATCCGCGCCTATTCGGACCATGTCTCCGATCATCCGATGCTGCATTTCGCCGACGAGGCGGTCGCGACGACGCCGTCGCGCGGGCTGAAGCAGCTGGCGCCCAAGATGGGGTGGCAGGTCGTCGACTGGCGCGCCCGCAAATAGGCGCTGTCCTGCAAAATGCCGACCTATCAGACCCTGTGACGATGGCGCCGCGGCCGTGTGTGACGGCCGCCGCGGCCATCGCGTCGGTTGATTCTTAAAGCGACAAAGGAGACAGTTTCGGCGTGCTCGTCCGTATCCTTTGTCGCTTTAAGGCGGTCAAACGGCGTCCAGCGCCTGGGCAAAGTCCGCGATCAGGTCGTCGGCGTCCTCGATCCCGATCGATACGCGCACCAGATTGTCGGTGATGCCCAGCGCCTTCTTGCGCTCTTCGGGAACCGACAGGTGCGTCATCGCGGCGGGGTGGCTCGCCAGCGTCTCGGTGCCGCCGAGGCTGACCGCCAGCTTCGCGATCTTCAGCGCGTCGAGAAAGCGGAAGCTTTCGGCTTCGCCGCCCTTGATGAACAGCGAAAAGGTCGACCCTGCGCCGCTGCAATGGCGGTCGTAGATGTCCTTTTGCCGCGCATCGGCGATGAAGCCGAGATAGCCGAGGCCGTCGACCTTCGGATGATCGCGCAGGAAGGTGCAGACCTTCAGGGCATTTTCGCCCGCGCGGCTCATGCGCAGTTCCAGCGTCTCCAGGCTGCGCAACAGCATCCACGAGGTGTTGGGGTCGCAGATCGTGCCGATCGTGTTGCGCATCGGACGGATCGCGTCGATCAGCTTCTGGTTGCCCGAAACGCCGCCGGCCACCAGGTCCGAATGGCCGCCGGCATATTTGGTGAGGCTGTAGACGACCAGTTCGGCGCCCTGCTTGATCGGCTGTTGCCACAGCGGGCCGAGGAACGTGTTGTCGATCGCGATCGCGGGCTTCTGATCGCCGGGGAAGGCGGCATCGCGGGCCGCGCGTACCGCCTCGACATCGACCAGCGCGTTGGTCGGGTTCGCCGGGCTTTCGAGATAGACGAGCGAGACCTTGCCGCCCTTTTCGGCGGCGAGCGCCTTGGCCCGCTCCAGCAGCGCGTCGATCTCCTCGCGCGTCGCACCCGCCGGGAAGTCGAGAAAGCTGACGCCGAAGCGCGACAGGATGCGGGCGATCAGCGTTTCGGTCGCGGCATAGAGCGGCCCCGAATGGACGATGACGTCATTCTGGTTGCACAGCGCCAGAAGAAGCGTGGCGATCGCCGACATGCCGCTCGAAAAGACCAGGCTGTCGTCGGCGCCGTCCCAGACCGCGAGCCGGTCCTCCAGGATTTCCTGGTTGGGACCGTTGAAGCGCGAATAGACGAGGCCGTCGGCGGGGCCCTCGCGCTTGCCGGTGATATGTTCGAAGAAACGCTTGCCCGCGGCAGCACTTTCAAAGGCAAAGGTCGATGTAAGGAAAATCGGCGGCTTCAGCGATCCTTCGGACAGCGTCGGGTCGTAACCGAGCCCCATCATCAATGTCGCCGGGCTCAGATCCTTGTCGCCGATCTTCTTGCTGTTCGTCTTGGGTTTGCCGCGCATGGCCATTGGGGGGATGCTCCTGGTGATGGGATCACCCGTATAACAGCATCGGTTTCATTTGAAACTATGTTGCGCGCTCAATCTTCGACGATCAGGCTGCGGTCCTTGGTCTCCGGAAGCATCAGGGTCGCGACGCCGGCCATGCCGATGACCCCGGCGACATAGAAATAAAACACCCATTCCACGCCGGCGCCCTTCAGGCCCAGCGCGACCATTTCCAGCGTCCCCGCAAAGATCGCATTGCCGATCGCATAGGGCAGGGCGACGCCGAGGCCGCGGATATGCGCCGGAAACAGCTCCGCCTTCACCAGCGCGTTGTTCGCGCTGTACCCCGCCTGCAGCGTCAGCGGGATCAGGATCAACAGCGTCGCGACGATCGGCGAGGTCACCGTCTCCAGCGTCATGAAGGTCGGCACCGCGACGATCGCACCGCCGATCCCGAACAGCAGCAGCATCGGCTTGCGCCCGAACCGATCGGCGAGCGCGCCGAAGACGGGCTGCATGATCGTGAACCAGATCAGCGCCGCGGCGATGATGTAGGTCGCGGTCGCCTTGTCGAACCCGACGGTGTTGAACAGATATTTCTGCATGTAGCTGGTGTAGGTATAGGCCGCGAGCCCGCCGCCCGCCGACAGCATTCCGACCAGGATGCTTTCGCGCCGATGCTCCTGCCACAAACGCTTCGCGGTCGAGACGGGGCGGTCGACCGCCTGATTCTCGAACGACGGCGTCTCGGCCAGGTTGCGGCGAAGCAGATAGACCGCAAGCGCCAGGAACGCACCGATGACGAAGGGGATGCGCCAGCCCCATGCCGTCAGTTCGGCCTCGGTCAGAAAGGCCTGCAACACGACCGCGACGAAGATCGCGCAGAGCTGGCCGCCGATCAGCGTCATATATTGAAAGCTCGCCCAGAAGCCGCGATGTTCCTTGGGCGCCATTTCGGACAGATAGGTCGCGCTGGCGCCATATTCGCCGCCCAGCGACAGGCCCTGCAGCATGCGCGCGACGAGCAGCGTCGCCGGGCCGAGCAGGCCGGCGACGGCATAGGTCGGCGCGACCGCGATCAACAGCGACCCGCTGAACATCAGCGCGACCGACAGCGACAGCCCGGCCTTGCGGCCGCGCGTGTCGGCAAAGCGTCCCATCACCCATGCACCGATCGGCCGCATGACGAAGCCGACGGCAAAGATGGTCGCCGTGCTCAGCAACTGCGCGGTCGGGTCGGCCTTGGGAAAGAAGACGGGGGCGAAATAGATCGCAAAGGCGGCATAGGCGAACCAGTCGTACCATTCGACGAGGTTGCCCGCGGATCCGCCGACGATCGAAACGAGCCGCTTGCGCGGTATCGCCAGGGCTTTCATCCGTCTCGTCTCCCCGCCTGTTATGGTCGCCGCCGCGGATCGAGCCCGGGCGACGATGAATGGACATGCTCAGCTGAGGCCGATCACCGATATCTGGCGGCCATAGCTGTTCTCGTTTCGGTGGCACGCGCGGCGATAGCTGAAATAGTCCGCCTCCTCGGCATAGGTGTCCTGCCCGCCGATGGCAATTCGGGTGACGCCCGCGGCGGCAAGGCGCGCGGCGACATAGGCGGCGATGTCGAACATCGCGTGGCCCGGTTTTCCGGCGGCGAAGAAGCGTTCGTTGGCGGGCTCGTCGGCGACGAAGCGCGCGACGAAAGCTTCGTCGACCTCATAGGATGCGCGGCCGATGCAGGGGCCGATCGCGGCGGCGATGGCCGAGCGGCTGGCGCCGAGGCTTTCCATCACGTCGAGCGTCGCGTCGGTGATGCCCGCGATGGCGCCCTTCCAGCCGGCGTGCGCGGCTCCGACGACGCCCGCTTGCGTGTCGGCGAACAGCACCGGGACGCAGTCGGCGGTCAGGATGCCCAGCAGGATGCCGGGGGTGCGGGTCGCCAGCGCGTCGGCCTCCGGCCGCTGTGACAGGTCGGTGCCTTCGTCGACGATCACGCAGCGGTTGCCGTGAACCTGATACAGCCCCGCAAGCGCCGCGCCGGGCAACGCCGCCTCTGCCACGCGGCGGCGATTTTCAGCGATCAGCGCGGGATCGTCGTTCGACCCGAGCCCGCAATTGAGCGAGGCGAGGTCGCCGGTCGACACACCGCCCCGGCGACCGAAAAAGCCGTGTGCTATTCCCGTCAGCGTCGGCGCGGTAACGAAAGGCGTGGTCACAGGTCGAGCCTGAAAAAGCGGTCCTCGTCGACATGATTGCCGACCCGAAACTGGTTCCGGCCGACGTCGTAGAAACCGTAACGGCGATAGAAGGCCTGCGCGCGATGGTTCTCGGTGAACACGGTCAGATACAGGATCGAGGCGCGTTCGCGTGCCCATGCGATGCCCCATTCCATCAGCGCGACCGCGACGCCCGTGCCCTTGGCGGCTTCGGCGACATAGAGCTGGTGCAGCTCGACCGCGTCGTCGGTCGGTTGTTCGGGCGGCAGGTCGAACTCGACCGGCCCCATCTTGATATAGCCGAGGACGGCGCCGGCTTCGTCGCGCACCAGTGCGATGTCATGGTCGGTATCCTCGATCTGTGCCCGCACGCGCTCGGGCGGGTTCCAGCCGGCTAGGAAGGTCGACAGATCGGCGGGGTCATAAATATGGCCGAAGGTGTGGGTGAACGATCCGTTGGCGAACATCGCGATCGCCTCGGCATCCTCGGGCCGGGCGAGTTGAATGGCGGTCATGCGGCTTCTCCTGTAAATCCTGCGGGGCTCGGCCAGCCGGGTGCGGTCAGGGCGAGCAGCTTGAACAGCTCGCCCATCGCGTCGGCATCGACGAGCCGGTCGCGCTGGCCCTTCAATTCTTCGGCGCGGCCGGGTGTGGCGGTCGAGAGCGATTTCAGGCGCGCGTCGATGCCCAGGCGCTTCAGCCAGTCGCCCTGCGTCGCGGGGCCGCTGACCGCGACGCTTGCCGGGCGCGCTGCGTCGGCAAGCAGCGTGAAATCGACATGCGCGGTCAGGTCGACCTCGCCCGGATCGTCGAAGGGATCGGCGAAATGATGCGCCTTCACCGCCTGCAGCGTGTCACCGGCGGCGGGGCCGCTATAGCCATAGTCGATCGTCAGCATCGCACCGCCTTGCCGGGCGAGGCGGAACGCGCAGCGCTGCATGATCGCCGCCGACACCGGCGTCGTCTCGACGATCGCGCCTTCCTGGTTGCCGCGAAGCGAGGGGGGAATGGCATCATCCGCCGGAATGTCTCCATGCACCGGACGCAGCCGGCTGTCGCCGCGCTCGACCATCCGCTCGCGCCAGCCGTCGGCGGTCTTCACATATTGGTGGATCGGCAGCGCGTCGAAAAACTCGTTCGCGACGATGATCAGCGGCGCGTCGCCGGGGAGGGCATCGACCTCGTCATGATGCTCCGCGGTCGGCAGCCGCGCCGACTGCGCCGCGCGCAGGGTCGGGCTCGTTTCGACCAGATGCACTCCCAGCGGGGCGCAGCCGAAACGCGACGCGGCGCGCAAGGCATCGACCGCCAGCGTGCCCCGGCCGGGGCCCAACTCGACATAGCGGAACGGCGGACTCCCGGCGCGGCTCCACAGGTCGGCGATCCAGATGCCGATCAGCTCGCCGAACATCTGGCTGATCTCGGGCGCGGTGGTGAAATCGCCCGCCGCGCCCAGCGGATCGCGCGTCGCATAATAATGCGCGTTCGCCGCCGCCATATAGTCGGCGATGGTCATCGGCCGGTTGGCGGCGATATCCTTCAGCAGTTGTTCGGGTGTCGGCGGACCGTCACGCAACGGCGTCGGGCCCCGCGATCGGTTCGACGCGCTGGCGGCGCTTCTTGGCGGTCGCGACGAGCCAGAGGCCGATCAGGATCATCGGCACGGTGAGCCACTGGCCCATCGAGAGGCCCGTCGCCTCGACGACGTTCATCCGCTGCACGTCGGGTTCGCGGAAATATTCGACGACGAAACGGCTGACGCCATAGATGATCGACGCCATGCCGACGAGCAAGCCGGGCTTGTAGCGCGCGTCGGTGCGCCAGAAGAGAAAGGCGAGGATCGCCATCATGAGGAGGCCTTCAAGGCCGGCCTCGTAAAGCTGGCTCGGGTGGCGCGGCATGTCGCCGCCGCGCGGAAAGATGATTGCCCACGGCACGTCGCTGACGCGACCCCACAGTTCGCCGTTCACGAAATTGGCAAGGCGGCCGAGGAAGAGCCCAAAGGGAATGACGCAAGCGATATAGTCGCAGAAGCGCAGGAAACTGAGCTTTTCCTTGCGGGTCACATACCAGATTGCAAGCAGGACGCCCAGCACGCCGCCATGCAGCGACATGCCGCCATCCCACAATTTGAAGATTTCGAGCGGCTTTCTTACATAGGTTTCGAGATTGTAGAAAAGGACATAACCCAGCCGGCCGCCGAGGATGATACCGAGCATGGCATAAAAGATCATGTCGTCGGCATGACGGCGCGCCATCGGGGCGCCGGGCTGGGCGATCAGTTTCAGAAGATACCAGTAGCCGAGGAAGATACCGGCCAGATAGGCGAGCGCATACCAACGGATGGGCAAGCCGAAGACGCTGAACGCGATCTCGCTATGTTCACCCATCAGGTCGGTGAAGTTCACATATTGCGTCGCTTCGGCTAAGGTTGCAAAAAGAAACATATAGTCGCGCTGTCCTTCCCCAGGAGAGGCCTTCCCCATAGGGGGTAAGGCGAGCGAGACCAAGAGGAGAGATGCCCAATGCCTTCCGCGCTCGATTTGCGCCTGGAGACCGCATATAATCTGATTACCGGTCCGGGTGGCCCGATCCAGGTCGGCTCCGTCGAACGCTCCGGCCTCCAGCTGCCGTTCATTACCAATGCCCCGACGAATCTGGCCGATTACATCGCCTTTTTTTGTGCGCAGCATGGCGATGCGACCTTCCTGGTCGAAGGCGACGAGAGGCTGAGCTTTCGCCAGGTCTATGCCGCCGCGCGCAAGGTCGCGGCCGGGCTGGTCGACGGACATGGAGTAAAGCGCGGCGACCGCGTGGGGCTTGCGATGCGCAATGCCAACGCGTGGTGCGTGACCTATGTCGGTATCCTGCTTGCCGGAGGCTGCGCCACGCTGCTGAACGGCTGGTGGCAGGGCGGCGAGCTTGCTGCCGGGATCGACGACGCCGAGGCGAAGCTGGTGATCGCGGACGTTCAGCGCGCGGCGCGGCTCGAGGAACCGGGCGTCACGCACGGCGCGAAGGTCGTAACGCTAGACATCACCAAGCCGATCGACGAGGCGATCGCGCCGATTTCCGATGGCGGCAGCGCCGATACGGTACTGCCTGCCCTGACCGGGCAGGATCTCGCGACCATCCTCTTCACCTCCGGTTCGACCGGCCAGTCGAAGGGTGCCTATTCACGCCACGAAGCGGTGGTGCAGGCGATCTTCAACTATGTCACGCAGACCGCGAGTATCGTCCACCTGCTGACCGAAGACGGCCAGATGTCGGACATCCAGCCCGCGACCCTGATCTGTACGCCGCTGTTTCATGTTACTGCGGAGATACCGGTCTTTCTCCAAAGCTTTGCGCTTGGCCGGAAGCTGGTGCTGATGCCGAAGTGGAACGCGGACGAGGCGATGCGGCTGATCCAGGATGAGCAGGTCAACTATTTCGTCGGCGTGCCGCTGATGAGCTATGAGATTCTCGTCAGCCCGAACCGCAAGAATTACGACCTTTCGACCTGCAAGAGCTACGCAGGCGGAGGCGCGCCGCGGCCGCCGGAACATGTGCGCCGCCTGGCGACCGAGATGGGCGACGGCAAGCCGCTGCTCGGCTATGGCCTCACCGAAACCAACGCGGTCGGTTGCGGCATCATCAACGAAAACTACCTGGAAAAGCCGACCTCGACCGGTCCCGCATCGAAACCGCTGGTCGATCTTGCGATCCTCGACGACCATGGTGAAGAGCTGCCGCAGGGCAGCGTCGGCGAGGTGTGCATCCGGTCGATCTGCAATTTCGAGGGCTATTGGAACAACGAGGCTGCGACCAAGGCGGCCTTCTTCGACAATGGTTATTTCCGATCCGGGGACCTCGGCTATGTCGACGCCGATGGCTATCTGTTCATTGTCGACCGCAAGAAGGACATCATCATCCGCGGCGGCGAGAATATCAGCTGTCAGGAGGTCGAGGCCGCGATCTATGAACATCCCGAGGCGAACGAATGCGCGGTCTTCGGACTGCCCGACGAGCGCCTGGGCGAATGCGTCGGCGCGGTCGTGTGGATGAAGCCCGGCAGCAGCGTGACCGCCGCCGATATGATCGCCTACCTCGGTCAGCGGCTCGCGCCTTACAAGGTGCCGTGCAAGATCTGGATGTCGAATGACGCCTTGCCGAAACTCGGCAGCGAAAAGATCGACAAGGTATCTTTGCGCAATCGCTATCGTGAGGAATATAAGGCGGAGGTTGCAGCGTAGCCGAAGCGAGCGGAGGAGCGAAGGAGGGACATGGCCGAGGCTGACTCTCCTGCCGCTCCGCCGGCGCCGCCGCTGGCTTCGCCCCGGCGCGTGTATCGCCATCGCCTGCCGACGCGCATCTGGCACTGGGTGAATGCCGTCACCCTGCTCGTCATGCTGATGAGCGGGCTGATGATCTTCAATGCCCACCCGCGCCTCTATTGGGGGCAATATGGCGCGAATCCCGATCGCGCGTGGTTCGCCATCGGGTCGACGGCCGACACAGGCTATGTGCGCTTCGGCGAGACGCGTATCGAGACCACCGGCGTGCTCGGGCGCTGGACCGACGGCAAGGGAAGGGAACAGACCTGGGCGTTTCCGGGCTGGGCGACGATCCCGACGAGCTATGACCTGGCGGCGGGGCGGCGCTGGCATCTGTTCTTTGCCTGGGTGCTGTCGATCGGCCTGACGCTGTATATGCTGTGGAGCCTGATCGGCGGGCATTTGCGCCGCGACCTGCATATTCGCCGCGCCGAATGGTCGCCGCGGCATATCTGGACCGACATCAAGGATCACGCGCGGCTGCGCTTTCCCAGGGGAGAAGCGGCGGCGCGGTACGGCATTCTTCAGAAGCTGAGCTATATCGGCGTGATCTTCGTCCTGCTGCCGCTGATGATCTTCACCGGCCTGACGATGTCGCCGGGGATGGGGACCGCGTGGCCTTGGCTGCTCGATCTTTTCGGCGGACGGCAATCCGCCCGGTCGATCCATTTCATCGCGGCGTGGCTGCTGGTCGCTTTCTTCCTCGTGCACATTGCGATGGTCGTGCTGGCGGGGCCGCTGAACGAACTGCGGTCGATGATCGGCGGCTGGTTCACGCTGCCGCCTGAAAAAGAGCATGAGGCATGAGCGGGATCATCCTTCCGCGTCGCAAGCTGATCGCGCGTGCCGGCGGGCTCGTCGCGGCGGCGGGCGCGCTGCCGATCCTGTCGGGCTGCGACGCGATCAGCGAGGCGCCCGCGGTGCGCAAGATCCTGTCGATGGGCGAGGAGATGAACCGTGCGAGCCAGCGCGCACTGATGGATCGCGACGCGCTGGCCCGCGAATTTACCCAGGCCGATCTGTCGCCGGTGTTTCGTTCGAACGGAACGAAACTGCCCGAGGGCGAAGCCTATGCCGGTCATGTCGCGACGGGCTTTGCAAACTGGCGCGTCCAGGTGACTGGCCTCGTGAACCGGCCGCTGTCGCTGTCGATGGCCGATATTCGCGCGATGCCGCAGCGGACGCAAATCACGCGCCATGACTGCGTCGAGGGATGGAGCGCGATCGGCGGATGGACCGGGCCGCAGCTCAGCCGCGTCCTTGCCGCCGCCGGCGTGAAGGACAGCGCGCGGTTCATCGTCTTTCGCTGCGCCGATCGCATCGGCGATGCGCTCTATTACGAAAGCTGCGACATGGTCGACGCGCTGCATCCGCAGACGCTGCTTGCCTGGGCGTTGAACGGGGAGGTGCTGCCCATCGCCAATGGCGCACCGGTGCGGCTGCGGATCGAGCGGCAGCTTGGGTATAAGCACGCCAAATATCTGACGGGAATCGAAGCGGTTGCGAGCCTCGACGGGATCGGCGCGGGCAAGGGCGGCTTTTGGGAAGATCGCATCGATTATGAATGGTATGCGGGTATCTGACCGCAACCAAAACTGCCGGCGGGACGTTCTCGCATCGCGCCCATGTCGATCCTCAGTCCCTTCCTCTCGCGCGTCATTCGTCACGGCAGGCTGACCGTCATCGACCCCGACGGCGCCGCCGAACATTTCGGCGCGCCGGCGCCGGGTTTTCCCGAAGTCGGCGTTCGGTTCGCGACGCGCCGCGCGATGCGCCGCGTCATCCTCGATCCGCGCCTGGGTGCCGGCGAAGCCTATATGGACGGAGAGATGGAGGTCGTCGAAGGCGACATCATGGCGCTGATCGGCCTGCTGCGGATGAACACGCCCTGGGATCGCGGTGCGAAGCTGAAGGACAAGACCCGGCTCGGCCGATGGATCGAATGGCTGAAAACCCGGCTCGCCTCGCTGAATGGCGAACGCCGATCGCGCGCGAACGTCGCGCATCATTACGACATCGGCAACGATCTTTATCGCCTCTTCCTCGATCGCGACCTGCAGTATAGCTGCGCCTATTGGACCCGGCCGGACATGACGCTGGACGAGGCGCAGGCCGCGAAAAAGGCGCATATCGCCGCGAAGCTGGCGCTCCGCCCCGGGCAGCGCATTCTGGACATCGGTTGCGGATGGGGCGGCATGGCGATCACGCTGGCGCAGCTCGAGGCGGTGGAGGTGCTGGGCATCACGCTATCGGTCGAGCAGCTCGACCTTGCGCAACAGCGTGCCGAGCAGGCGGGCGTCGCGGGGCGCGTGCGGTTCGAGCTGATCGACTATCGCGAGCTTGCCGCGCGAGAGGTCGGGCGCTTTGACCGTATCGTGTCGGTCGGAATGTTCGAACATGTCGGCGCCGCCAATTTCGAAACCTTCTTTCGCGCCTGCGCGAACATGCTGACCGCCGATGGCGCGATGCTGCTCCACACGATCGGGCGTTTCGGAAAGCCGGGCGCGACCGATGCCTTCACACGCAAATATATCTTCCCCGGCGGCTATATCCCGGCGCTGAGCGAGACCCTGGCGGCAAGCGAGCGGAGCCGGCTGATCGTCACCGACGTCGAGACGCTTCGCCTGCATTATGCGGCAACGCTTCGCCAATGGTACGCGAACACGCTGGCGCACCAGGTCGAGATCGAAAAGATGATGGGGGCGCGCTTTTTTCGCATGTGGTGCTTCTACCTCGCCGGCGCGACCGCGGCGTTCGAGAGCGGGGGCATGGGAAATTATCAGATCCAGTTTGCGCGCAGCCGCCACGCGCTGCCGCTGACCCGCGATTATATGGCCGAAGCCGAGGCGCGCTATACGGGATAGCGTTCGTTCATGACGTCCCAGCTCAGGCCGACAAGCTGTTCCAATATATCGAGATTCACGTCGGCGAGCTTGTTGATATAGAGGCAGGCCTTGCTGGTCTTGTGCTTGCCCAGCTTCGCGAACAGGGCGTCGGCCTCCGCCTGTCGGTCCTGGTAGTTGCCGATCAGATAGAGCGTCATCGCCGCCTTTCGGGGGCTGAAGCCCGCACGGCACATCGTGCCGGAATGGCCGCTGTCGTAGACATAGTCATAGCTGCCATATCCGATGATCGACGGGCCCCACATCTTGGGCTTTAGCCCTGTCACGCGTTGATGCATCGCATCGATGGTCGATGCTTCTTCGCGCCGCCGCGCCTCGGGAATCGCGGCGATGAAATCCGACGTCTGCACCTCGGTCGCCTTGGTCTTGATCTCTGCCATCGCCAAATCTCCCACAGCGGGAAGGATAGCCGCTTTGGTGCGCCCCGCCAATCATCGGTGAAGCGCGACAATGCCCCCGGCAAGCGCGGCGATGCGGCGGCGGAAGCTTTCGGGCGCGACGACTTCGACCTCCGCGCCCAGCGCGATCATTTCGCGCGCGCCATGGTCGCTGTCCTCGATCATCATTGCCATTTCGCGCCAGCCATCGGCGGTCGGCGCGCTTGCGCCGGCGACCGCTTCGGCACCGCGCGGCGATTGGGCGGCCAGACGTTTGCAACCCTCGGCCGAGGCACGAAGGGTGGCGCGGGTCGAGAAGAGCTCGCTCTCGAAGCGTGCCTGTTCCGCTTGCCACCAGCGCGGCAGGTCGAAATCCGCCGGCCGTTCGAAGATGCTGTCGGCAAGCGTCGGTTCCCGGATGTTCGATACGCGAAAGACACGGATCTTGCCCATGCCGCGCGCCGCGAGATACCAGCTGCCGGCCTTGAGTATCAGCCCCAGCGGGTCGACGCTCCATTCACCGGCGCCCTGCCAGCTTTCATAGTGCATCGACAGGCCGTTCTGATCGAGCACCGCACGCGCGATCATGGGAAGATGGGGCAGGGTATCGGTGCCGCGATACCAGTCTGCCGCATCGAGATGGAAGCGCGTCGCCATCCGGTCGGCGATCGCGCCGCCATCGCCGGGGATCGCGGCAAGCAGCTTGTTGCGTGCCGCGCTCGTCGCCGCGCCGAGGCCGAGTTCGGCAGCGGGGCCGGGAAGGCCGATCATGGTGGCGGCCTCCGCCTCACTGGTCGAAAGGCCGGTCAGGCGCGTGCGATACCCGTCCAGAAGCTGAAATCCGCCGCCGGGGCCGCGGTCGCCATAGACGGGGACGCCCGCAGCGCTCAGCGCGTCGATATCGCGATAGATGGTGCGCTCCGACACCTCGAACTCCGCCGCCAGGTCTGCCGCCGTCAGCCGCTGTCGCAACTGCAGAAGGATCAGGATCGAAAGGAGTCGGCTCGCGCGCATATTTTTATCGTAGCAGAAAATAGCTGACAGAAATTGTCAGGATCAGGGGCGTAGACCGGTCGGGCCACCAAGGGAGCGACCCATGACCCCGATCAATCGCCGTACCGCCATCGCCCTTGGCGCAGGAGCCGCCATGTCCAGCCTGATCCCGCCCGCCGCCGCCGCCATCAATCCTGCCCCATTGGGCAAGCCCGGCGATTTCGATTTCCTGACCGGCGAATGGCGCATCCACAACCGATTCCGCGAGGGTGAGAAATGGATCGAGTTTCCCGGGGAGGCGACGGTCGTGGGCATTCTGGGCGGCATCGCGAGCATCGAGGAACTGCGCATTCCGGCCCGCGGCTTTTCGGGCATGGGCCTTCGTCTGCTCGATATCGAACGGAAGATCTGGTCCGATCACTGGGTGAACGGCAAGTCGGGCGTCGTCGGCGTCCCCGGACAGCTCGGCGTCTTCGAAAATGGGGTCGGCACCTTTCTGTCCGATGGCGAAGGCGACAAGGGCCCGGAACTGTATCGCGGCGTATGGGATCGGATCACGCCGAAGAGCTGTCGCTGGTTTCAGGGCGTGTCGCGCGACGGCGGCAAGACGTGGGATGACGGCTGGTTCATGGATTGGACGCGGGCCGGCTGATACCGCAAGCCGGTTGCACCGGGGGCAAGGGCCTGCTAGCCGCGCCCGCGTCTTTTCCGGCCAAAAGGTGCAGCCATGTCCGATTCCATCAAGCGCGTTGTCCTCGCCTATTCGGGCGGCCTCGATACGAGTGTCATCCTGAAGTGGCTGCAGGTCACCTATGGTTGCGAAGTGGTGACCTTCACCGCCGACCTGGGGCAGGGCGAGGAGCTGGAACCCGCGCGAGCCAAGGCCGAGCTGATGGGGATCAAGCCCGAGCATATCTTCATCGACGATGTGCGCGAGGAATTCGTCCGCGATTTCGTCTTTCCGATGATGCGCGCCAATGCGCGGTACGAGGGCGATTATCTGCTCGGCACCTCGATCGCGCGGCCGCTGATTTCGAAGCGGCTCGTCGAGATTGCGAAAGAGGTTGGGGCCGACGCGGTCGCGCATGGCGCGACGGGCAAGGGCAATGACCAGGTTCGCTTCGAACTGTCGGCCTATGCGCTCAATCCGGAGATCAAGGTGATCGCGCCCTGGCGCGAGTGGGACCTGACCAGCCGCACCGCGCTGATCGACTTCGCCGAAAAGAACCAGATTCCGGTCCCGAAGGACAAGCGCGGCGAAAGCCCGTTTTCGACCGATGCGAATCTTCTGCACACCTCGTCGGAGGGCAAGGTGCTGGAGGATCCGTGGGAAGAAACCCCCGACTATGTCTATTCGCGCACGGTGAACCCGGAAGACGCGCCGGACACGCCCGAATATATCACGATCGATTTCGAAAAGGGCGACGGCGTCGCGCTGAATGGTCAGGCGATGTCGCCGGCGACCCTGCTGACCGCGCTCAACGAGCTGGGCCGCAAGCATGGCATCGGCCGCCTCGACCTGGTCGAAAACCGCTTCGTCGGCATGAAGTCGCGCGGCATGTATGAGACGCCGGGCGGCGAAATCTATGCCCGCGCGCATCGCGGCATCGAAAGCATCACGCTCGATCGCGGCGCGGCGCACCTGAAGGACGAGCTGATGCCGAAATATGCGGAGCTCATCTATAACGGCTTCTGGTTCGCGCCGGAGCGCGAGATGCTGCAGGCGGCGATCGACCACAGCCAGGCGAATGTGACCGGTACCGTCCGGCTCAAGCTGTACAAGGGCAACGCCAGCGTCGTCGGCCGCAAGTCGCCGGTCAGCCTGTACAGCGAGCGTCACGTGACGTTCGAGGATGACGCCGGCGCCTATGACCAGAAGGACGCGGCGGGCTTCATCAAGCTGAATGCGCTGCGCCTGAAGCTGCTGGCGAAGCAGGAGCGGTAAACACCGCCGGTCGGGCGCGCAGGCATGCGCGCCCTAAATATGGGATAATGTGAAAGAAGGCGGGTCGGGCGCTGCGATAGGGTGGTGCCCGCCCATGCCATTCGACAAATCCTTCGCTGCCTCCGACTTTGAATGGCAGCCCTGCCGTTTGCGTTTGCCGCGTTTCGGCTTGTTGCTCGGCCAGCATGGCATTCATCGTCGGCTCCTGATGCCGGGACGCTATCTCGTGCGGCGTTCGCGCAGCTTGCGGCGCAAGCTGTACCGCGCTGACCATGGTTCGAAACTCACATGAGTTCGGGGCGAGCGGGCGCCGGCGGCGAGAGATGGCGGGCGCGATCCTGCCGCTGGACAATCCAAATCTTAACGCGTTAGCGTGTTCCCAAATCCTGCGCTAAGGGGCGCCTCCATGACCGCCGTTCGCTTCTTTTCCGACAATGCCGCCACCGTGCATCCCGCGGTGATGGAAGCTCTTGCAGCCGCCAATCATGTCGACACGGCCTATGACGGCGATGCGCTCAGCCGCTCGCTCGATGCTGCCTTTTCGGATCTGTTCGAAACCGAGTGCGAAGTCGTGTGGATATCGACCGGCACCGCGGCGAACAGCATCATCCTCGCCCATTTCGTGCGGCCGTGGCAGGGCATACTTTGTTATGAGGAAGCCCATATCGAGGTCGACGAATGCGGCGCGCCGACCTTCTTTTCCGGCGGCGCGCAGCTGATGACCCTGCCGGGTCCGGGCGCGAAGATCGACACCGACGCGCTGAAACGCCGCATCGCGGGCATCCGCAAGGATGTGCATCAGGTACAGCCGGCCGCGATCAGCATCACCAATGCCACCGAATATGGCCTCGCCTGGCGCCCCGACGAGGTGCGCGAAATCAGCGAGATCGCCAAGTCCGGCGGGCTGAAGCTTCACATGGATGGCGCGCGGTTCGCCAATGCGGTGGCGTTCCTCGATTGCTCGCCCGCCGACGTGACGTGGCGCGCAGGGGTCGATGCGCTGTCCTTTGGTTTTACCAAGAATGGCGCGATGATGGCCGAGGCGCTCGTCTTCTTCGGCGGCAGCGGCGGCGCGGGGGTTCGCGAACTCAAGAAGCGCGGCGGGCATCTGCTGAGCAAGGGCCGCTTCGTCGCGGCGCAGATCCGGGCGATGCTGAAGGACGATTTGTGGCTGGCCAATGCGCGGGCGGCGAACGCCGGCGCGGCGGCGCTCGCGGCGGCGTGCGGCAACCGGTTGATGTATCCGGTCGAGGCGAACGAGCTGTTCGTGCGGATCACCGCGGAGGAAGCCGCCGACCTGCGCGCCAAGGGTTTCGATTTCTATGACTGGGGTTCGGGCGCCGCGCGGCTGGTCGTTAGCTGGGATCAGGATGCCGCTGCGGTGGCGCCGCTAGCCGCCGCCATCGCGGCGCTATGAGCCAGCCTGCATCGCTCCTCCAGCCGCGAGTCCTGTTACCTTTCGCACTGGTGACGTTGATCTGGGGATCGACCTGGATCGTCATCAAGGGGCAGCTCGGGATCGTTCCGCCCAGTTGGTCGGTCACCTATCGCTTCGCGGTGGCGGCGCTTGCGATGTTCGCATTTGCGCTGGTCCGCGGTGAGAAGCTTTGGCCTGGGGGGCGGGGGATTGCCTTTGCCGCGGTGCTTGGCGTGGCGCAGTTCGCGCTGAACTTCAACTTCGTCTACCGTGCCGAGCAGCATATCACCTCCGGCCTGGTCGCGGTGCTGTTCGCGCTGCTGATCGTTCCCAACACGCTGTTGGGGCGGCTGTTCCTGAAGACGCCGCTCGAGGGGCGTTTTCTTGCCGGGGCCGGTATTGCGATCGTCGGGGTCGGCATGATGATCCTGCACGAGTATCGGGCGGCGGAGCTTGGCGCCGACCAGGTTATCCTCGGCACCGTGCTGACGCTCATCGGCGTTCTTTGCGCGTCGACCGCCAACGTCATGCAGGGGACGAAGATTGCCCGCGCGCAGTCGATGGTCGTGATGATCGCCTGGGCGATGCTGTTCGGCGCGCTCGCCGACGGGACCTATGCCTGGATCACCACCGGTCCGCCGGCCATCGAGCCGACGCCGGCGTATATCGGCGGCGTGCTGTACCTGGGCATTGTCGCCAGCGCGGTGACCTTTCCGCTCTATTTCAACGTCATTCGCGCGGTGGGGCCGGGGCAGGCCGCCTGGTCGAGCGTGCTGATCCCGATCATCGCCATGGGTTTCTCGACGGCGTTCGAGGGCTATCGCTGGGCGACGCTGTCGATCGCCGGCGGTGTCGTGGCGCTGATCGGACTTGCGATCGCCGTCGCGAAACGGCCCGAGCGGCCGTCGGTCAGCGGCAATATGGTCTCGTTGCCCGTCGAGGATTAGCCCGCGCTGATCCGCTCGATATCCGCGCCGACCGCCTGCAGCTTTTCCTCCAGCCGCTCATAGCCGCGGTCGAGGTGATAGACGCGGTTGACCTCGGTCGTGCCCTGCGCGGCGAGGCCGGCGATGATCAGGCTCATCGAGGCGCGCAGATCGGTCGCCATCACCGGCGCGCCGACCAGATGGTCGACCCCGCGGACGATCGCGGTGCGGCCCTTGACCTGGATGTCGCAGCCCATGCGCGCCAGCTCGGGCACATGCATGTAACGGTTCTCGAAGATGGTTTCGGTGAACAGCGATGCGCCGCTGCCGAGCGTCGCCATCGCCATGAACTGCGCCTGCATGTCCGTCGCGAAGCCCGGATAGGGCGCGGTCGACAGCGTGACCGGCTCGGCGCGTCCCGACATGGCGACGCGGATACCCTGCTTGGTTTCTTCGACGGTCGCGCCGGCTTCGCGAAGCGCGGCGAGCGTCGCTTCCATCTCGTCGGCCTTGGCGCCGACCAGCTCGACATCGCCCTCGGTAATCACGGCGGCGCAGGCGTAGCTGCCCGCCTCGATACGATCGGCCATCACGCGGTAGGTCGCGCCGTGGAGGCGGTCGACGCCCTCGATGGTCAGCGTTTCGGTGCCGATGCCCTCGATATGCGCGCCCATCGCGACAAGGCAGTTGCACAGGTCGACGATTTCGGGCTCGCGCGCCGCATTTTCGAGCACGCAGGTGCCCTTGGCGAGAACCGCCGCCATGACGGCATTTTCGGTCGCACCGACCGATACGACGGGAAAGGTGAACTTGCCACCCGCGAGCCGGCCGCCGGGCGCGACGGCCCGGACATAGCCCGAGGCGAGCTCGATCTCGGCGCCAAAAGCTTCGAGCGCTTTCAGATGCAGGTCGATCGGGCGGTTGCCGATCGCGCAGCCGCCGGGAAGCGACACGGTCGCCTCGCCCGCCCGCGCAAGCAGCGGGCCGAGGACGAGGATCGAGGCGCGCATCTTGCGGACGATGTCATAGGGCGCGACGGTCGAGGTCAGGGTGGTCGCGCGCGCGGTCATCACGCGGCCGAAATCCTCGGGCCGCGACCCCTCGATCGTGGTCGAACAGCCGAGCTGGTTGAGCAGGTGACCGAAGCCGTCGACGTCGGCGAGGCGCGGCAGGTTGCGCAGCGTCAGCGGCTCGTCGGTGAGCAGCGCACATGGCAACAAGGTCAGTGCGGCATTCTTGGCGCCTGAGATGGGGATACGGCCCTTGAGTCGCTGGCCGCCGCGAATGACGATTTGATCCATCGGCTGTCCTTAGCGCATGCACGGATGCGCGCAAGCGGATGCCGCAGATGGGCTTAAAGCGACAAACTATACGCATGTGGGCGTCGGGATTGTCTCCTTTGTCGCTTTAAGCCCCGGCCGTGGGCGAGGCGTGAAGGGGCGCCAAAGTAGGAAAGCGCCGATCTGGACGCGGGTCCCCGCGTTTGACGGTGGCGCGCCCCGTGAAAATGTGAAACTATCCGGTTCGAAATTCTAAGAAAAAGAGGGTCGTAGGGCGCAGACTTCAACAAGGGGAGAAATAGCTATGCGAAATCCCGTCGTCACGGCGGTTGCCGCCGTATCGTTCGTTGCCGGCCAGTTCGCCGTCCCGGCCGTTACCCAGACCACCTATCCCTATCCACCGCCAACCGGATCGCCCGGCTATGATCAGGGCTATGTCGGTACGATCCGCTGCGAATCCTATGGCAATCGGCAGCAGCGGTGCAGCGTGCGCACCGACAATCGCGTCGAACTGGTCCGTGTCATCGGCGGGCGCTGTTCGAAGGGCCGCGACTGGGGGTTCGATGCCGACGGCATCTGGGTATCGGGCGGGTGCCGCGCCGAATTCCGCTATGGCTATGCCGGCGGAACCTATCCCGGCAACGACTATGCGGGCACGCTGCGTTGTGAATCGCGCGGCAATCGGTACGAACAATGCGCGGTGCAGACCAACGGCCGCGTCGAGCTGGTGCGCAAGCTTGCCGGCAAGTGCAATGCGGGCCGCCAATGGGGCTATGGCGCCGACTATATCTGGGTCACCGACGGCTGCCGCGCCGAATTCGGCTATGGCTATGCCAATCTGACCCCGCTGCCCGGACCCGAACCCGAAAAGAAGAAGGGGCCGAGCACCGGTCTGATCATCGGCGGGATCGTCGTGGCGGGCGGGCTGCTGGCGTTGCTGGCCAGCAAGAAGAAAAAGCCCGACGGAACGGCGGAGGAGACCGCGACCGAGCATCCGGCGCGCGGCCCCGCGACGCTGAGCGCCAATCTGTCGAGCCTGCCGAGCGCATCGCGCCCGTCGGTGCAGAATTGCATGAACGACGCGGCGCGCCAGATCGGCGCGACGGGCGGAACGAAGCTGTCGTACGACAAGCTGATCTCGCTCGAGCAGGGCAATGGCGGCTGGCGCATCCGCGCGACGATGACCGCGACTTATCCTGATGGTGCGAAGTCGGTCGAGATGTATTGCCGGGCGACGCCCAGCGATATCATCCAGCTCGATTTCAGCTGAGGTTCGATCAGGACGAGGCTGCGACAAAGCCGCCGCCCCTGCCATCGGCAGGGACGGCGAGTTTTGGGTCAGGCGAGTGCCTCTTCCACCTGACCGAGCCGATCCTTGCCGAAAAACATCTCGTCGCCGACGAAGAAGGTCGGAATTCCGAATGCGCCGCGGGCGACCGCGGCCTCGGTGTTGGCGACCAGTTTCGCCTTGATCTCGGGCTCCTGCGTCCGCGCGAGCAGCGCGGGGCCGTCGAAGCCGTTGGCCGAGAGGAAGGTCGCGATCACGTCGGGATCGTCCATCTTCAGGCCCTCTTCCCACATCGCGCGGTTCACGGCGTCGACATAATCGTCGAGCGTGCTCTCATCCTCGGCGACGATCGCGCCGCGCATGATGGTGAGCGTGTTGACGGGAAAATGCGGGTTGAGGCGGAATTTCGAGAGGCGGTGCCGTTCGATGAAGCGGCGCATCTCCAGATGTTCGTAGGCGAGCTTCGCCGGCGCCTCGGCATATTGCACCATCGGCGCCTTGTTCCCCGTCGCCTTGAAGATGCCGCCGAGCAGGCAGGGCGTGATGACGAGGTCGGCGCCGGTGCGGTCGAGCAGTTCGGGCAGCACCTTCAGTGTCAGATAGGCGTTGGGGCTGCCGAAATCGAAGATGAGTTCAAGGGTCTTGGTCACCATTTCTCTCCCCAGGGTCGGAGGTCGAGTTCGTGCGTCCACGCGCTTTTGGGTTGTTTGTGGAGCATCACATAATTGGCGGCGATCGCGTCGGGATTGAGGATCAGATCCTGCGCCTTCGCATTGTCGAAATCGGGATGGCGGCCCTTGATGAAGTCGGTGTCGATCGCGCCGTCGATGACCGTGTGCGCGACATGGATGCCCTGGGGCCCCAGTTCGCGCGCCATCGACTGCGCGAGCATGCGAAGCGCCGCCTTCGCACCCGAAAAGGCCGAGAAGCCGGAACCGCCGCGCAGGCTGGCGGTCGCGCCGGTGAAGAGGATGGTGCCGCGGCCGCGCGGCGTCATGCGCTTCGCCGCCTCGCGCCCCATCAGGAAGCCGCCGAGGCAGGCCATTTCCCAGACTTTTGTATAAACGCGCACCGTCGTCTCGCCGATCGGGAAGTTCACATTCGCGCCGATGTTGAACACCGCGACCTCTACAGGGCCGACCTCGGCCTCGACCTGGTCGAAAAGCGCGATCATCGCCTCTTCGTTTCGGGCGTCCCCCGGAAAGGCGCGGGCCTGGAGCCCGTCGTCGCGGATCGATTGTGCCAGCGCCTCGAGCGCGTCGGCGTTGCGTTCGCGGCGATTGACGCAGGCGGTGAGGCCTTCGGCGGCGAAGGCGCGGGCGATCGCGCCTCCGGTGGCATCGCCGGCCCCGATGATGACGGCTGCTGGGTTGGGCATGAACGACTCTCCTCTTGCGCCGAATAGTAACTATGATAATCATAGTGACAAGAGCTATTTTTGCGGTTGAGTGGAACGATGCCCAAGCGTGCGGACCTGTCGGATACCTATTGTCCCGTCGGACGGTCGGCCGAGATTCTCGGCGACCGGGCGGTGTTGCTGATCCTGCGCGACCTGTTTTTCGGGCGCCGCCGGTTCGAGGCGATCGCCGCGAACACGGGGCTGGGGCCGCAGATCGTGTCGGCGCGGCTCAAGCTGTTGGTCGAGGAGGGGGTGGCCGAGCGTCATGCCTATCAGGAGCGGCCGCCGCGTCATGAATATCGACTAACGGCGAAGGGCAAGGATCTGTTCGATGTCCTTTACGCGATGCGCAATTGGGCCGAACGATGGGCGTATGCGGAAGGCGAGATCGGAGCGGGGCCGGCGATGCGCTATGTCCACCGGGCGTGCGGCGCCGATGTCGGTACGTCGGTGGTGTGCCCCGGATGCGGCGAGCCGCTGCGCTATGGCGATCTGAAGGGCGAGCCGTCGGCGGCGCTGAAGGCCGAGCACGCGGCGAGGGCGGTTTGAGCCAGCCCGCCGTGCGGGCGTGGCGATGCAATGATGCGGACGGTCAGGCTTTTTCGAGCGTGCACTGAAGCGGGTGCTGGTTCTGCCGCGCGGCATCCATCACCTGATTGACCTTGGTCTCCGCGACCTCATAGCTGAACACGCCGCAAACGCCGACGCCCTGTTGATGGACGTGCAGCATCACCTGCGTCGCACGCTCGATGTCCATGTTGAAGAAGCGCTGCAGCACCATCACGACGAATTCCATCGGCGTATAGTCGTCGTTCAGCAGCAGCACCTTGTACATCGACGGCTTTTTGGGCTTCGCGCGCGTGCGCGTTGCAATGCCGACGCCCGGCGTACCGGAGACGTCTTCATCCTTGCCCGCCATTGCGTGGACGACATGAGGGATCGAAGCGGGAAGCATCATTACGGGGAATATCGCAAGCCGGAGCGGAATCGCAAGAGGGCGGGGTGGTTAATTGCAGCTTTAAAATGGCTGCGCCCGGCGAAAGCCGGAACCGGAGGGCAAAAACAAGAACCGCCCGCTTCCCTGGGAAGCGAGCGGTCTTGATGTGTCGGCGCGGACGGGGAGAGGAGGGGGAAGGCCCGCGCCAACGAGAGGATGAAAGCCTTAGGCTGCCTTCATCTTCGAAGTGATGACCGAAACGCGGTTCGAGATCGGCGCGAAGCTGTCGTTCGTCAGCTTGACGACGAGTTCGCTGGTCTTCGAGGTCTGCGCAACAGCGGCGTCGAACGCCTTCTTGCTGTTTTCGGCATAGAGCTTCAGGAATTCGGCCGGCGACTTGACGGCGGTGTAGCCCTTCATCGCGGCGCTGGTGTCTTCGAAGCTCTTGCGAGCGAAGGCAACGCCTTCCTGGCCGAGCGTTTCGATGCCCTTGGCAGCGATCTTGCCGGCTTCGACGAGAGCTTCGACGTTCGCCTTGTTGAACTCGACGGCTTCTTCAGCGAGCTTGCTCGACTTGGCCAGAGCTTCCTTCGAACGCTCCTGGAAATCGGCAGTCAGCGTTTCGGCGCGGGTCTTGGCTTCTTCGGCGAACTTCTTGACGGTGTCGTTCATGGTCTTGAATCCTTTGGTGACGACGGCGGCCGGCTTGGGCGCAGCCTTCGTGGGCTTGGGGGCAATGGTCTTCGCAGCCGCCTTCTTGGGGGCGACCTTCTTTGCTGCCGGCTTTGCGGCTTTCTTTTGGACCGGCTTGGCCTTCGCCTTGACGATCTTGGTCTTTACGGGCGCCGCAGCTTCCGCAGCGGGAGCAGCGACTGCCGGAGCGACGGGAGCGGCCACCGGCTTGGCGGCGGTTTCCAGCGTCGCGGCTTCGAAAGCCTTTTCGGCACTATCCATCTTGGTAGCCATCGGGACAACTCCTTTATGTTGCAGTGCACAATATAGGAGCGGATCGGCGATTTCAAGAGGATTTTTGTGCACCGCACAAAAATAGTCGGATCGCCGGTCCGATGGCAGTATATTCGCCAGATATTACCGCTGTTTGACGTAGCGGCCCGGCGCGTCCTCGATGGCCTTTTTCGCGCCTTTCCCGGGCACGCGTGCGCCTTTTGCGGCGGTTTTCCGGTCGTCCTGCTGCGCAATCCAGCCGATCCAGTGCGGCCACCAGCTTCCCTTGGTCTCGGTCGCGCCTGCAACAAATTCGTCGAGCGTCGCGGCGTCGTTGTCGCCCGTCCAATATTGATATTTGCCCGCCGCGGGCGGGTTCACCACCCCGGCGATATGGCCCGAGCCCGCGAGGACGAAGCTCTTAGGTCCCGCCAGATGATCCATCAGCCGCCATACGCTGGCGAGCGGCGCGATATGATCCTCGCGCCCCGCCTGGATATAGGCGGGAGTGCGGATCTTCTTGAGGTCGATCGGCGTGCCCATCACCGTCAGGCTGTTCGGGATCACCATGCGATTGTCGCGGTACAATTCGGTCAGATACTGGCGATGCCACTTCGCCGGCAGGTTGGTGACGTCGCCGTTCCAATAGAGCAGGTCGAAGGGCGGATAGTCGTTGCCGAGCAGATAATTGCTCACGACATAATTCCAGATCAGATCGCGCCCGCGCAGGCTGTTGAAGGTCGCGGCCATATAGCGCCCGTCGAGGAAGCCGCCCGCCGACAATTGCTGCAGCAGGGTGAGATAGCTTTCGTCGACGAACATCTTGAGGTCGCCCGCCAGCTCGAAATCGACCTGCGCGGTGAAAAAGGTCACCGATTTGACCTTGTCTCCCTCGTCGCGCGCGGCGAGCATCGCGAGCGTCGCGGCGAGCGTGGTACCGGCGACGCAATAGCCGATCGTGTGGACGTGCGGCACGTCCAGCAGTTCGCGCACCGTGTCGATCGCGTCGACCTGTGCCGCGATATAATCATCCCAGACCACCTCGCTCATCGACGCGTCGGCAGACTTCCACGAGACCATGAACACCGTCAGCCCCTGTTCGACGGCCCAGGCGACGAAGCTTTTCGCGGGATTGAGGTCGAGGATGTAGAAGCGATTGATCCACGGCGGAAAGATGATGAGCGGGACGGCGAAGACGTCCTTGGTCGTCGGCGCATATTGAATGAGCTGGTACAGATCGGTTTCGTGGATGACCTTGCCCGGCGTGGTCGCGATGTTCACGCCGACCTGGAAGGCGTCGGGATCGACATGGCTGAGCTGCCCGCGCGACAGGTCGGCGAGCATGTGCTTCAGTCCCTTCAGCAGGCTCTCGCCGCGCGTCTCGACCGCGCGCTTGATCACCTCCGGATTGGTGATCGCCAGGTTCGAGGGCGACAGCGCCTCGGCCATGTTCTTCGCCGCGAACTCCATCTTCGCGCGCGCATGGTCGTCGAGGCCCTGCATCGTGCGCGTGGTGGTCAGCAATTGTTCGGACAGCAGGCCATAGGTCTGGCGGATCATCGCGAACACCGGGTTCGCGGTCCAGTCGGGGTCGGTGAAGCGGCGGTCCTTCGGCGCGTCGGCGGCGGGGGCGAAGGGGGGCTGGAGCGTCGAGAGCGAGGTCCAGAAGGCAACGCCCTGTTCCCACATCTTCGACGATTGTTCGGCCCAGAGCTGCGTCGTCGGATTCTGGAGCCAGCTTGCGGGATCGAACAGGCCCGCGGCGGCGCTGTTGCCCTGGTTCGCCTGACCCAGCGCATATTCCAGCATCATCTGCTGCGCGCGGCCCATGACGCTGGCCCAATGGTGCAGGTCGTCGGGCGAGGGGAGGAAGAGATTCGGCGCCTCGGTCGTGTCGTCCCCGCCCATGTTTTTGCCTGCGTCGTTCATGCTCGTTCCTGCTGGTCAGTGCGGATATAATGCCTATAACAAGCCGCGATGCGGCTGGCGAGGTTGCCGCTCGCGTCAATTCAAACGCATACGAAAAGGAGTTGTTCTAGTTTCCCATGTCCGAAGATGAATTCTATCGCATCAAGCGCCTGCCGCCCTACGTCATCGCTGAAGTCAATGCGATGCGTGCGGCCGCCCGCGCCGCGGGAGAGGACATCATCGACCTGGGCATGGGCAACCCCGATCTGCCGCCGCCGCAGCATGTGATCGACAAGCTGTGCGAGGTCGCGGCCAAGCCCGACGCGCACGGCTATTCGCAGTCCAAGGGCATTCCCGGGCTTCGCCGCGCGCAGGCCAATTATTATGCGCGGCGTTTCAACGTCGAACTGGACCCCGAGAGCGAGGTCGTCGTCACCATGGGATCGAAGGAAGGGCTGGCCAGCCTGGCGACCGCGATCACCGGTCCGGGCGACGTCGTGCTGGCGCCGAACCCCAGCTATCCTATCCATACGTTCGGCTTCATCATCGCCGGCGCGACGATCCGCAGCGTGCCGACGACGCCCGACGAGAATTACTGGCGCGCGCTCGACCGCGCGATGGCGTTCACCGTGCCGCGCCCGTCGATCCTGGTCGTGAACTATCCGTCGAACCCGACCGCGGAATCGGTCGACCTCGCCTTTTACGAGCGGCTCGTCGCCTGGGCGAAGGAGAATAAGGTGTGGGTCCTGTCCGACCTTGCCTATTCGGAGCTTTATTACGACGGCAATCCGACCCCCTCGATCCTGCAGGTGCCGGGCGCGAAGGATGTCGCGATCGAATTCACCTCGATGTCCAAGACCTATTCGATGGCGGGCTGGCGCATGGGCTTCGCGGTCGGCAACAAGCGGCTGATCGCGGCGATGACGCGGGTGAAATCCTATCTCGACTATGGCGCGTTCACGCCGATCCAGGCCGCGGCCTGCGCCGCGCTGAACGGCCCGCAGGACATCGTCGCAAAGAACCGCGAGCTTTATCAGAAGCGCCGCGACGTGATGGTCGAAAGCTTCGCCCGCGCCGGCTGGGACATTCCGAGCCCGCCTGCATCGATGTTCGCCTGGGCGCCGCTGCCCCCCGCGCTCAAGGAAATGGGCAGCCTGGAATTCTCCAAGCAGTTGCTGACCCATGCCAAGGTCGCGGTCGCGCCCGGCGTCGGTTATGGCGAGGATGGCGAGGGCTATGTTCGCATCGCGATGGTCGAGAATGAACAGCGCATTCGCCAGGCAGCGCGCAACATCCGCAAATTCCTGCAGATGCACGGCGTGAACACGCCGTCGGTTGCCGCCGGCTGATGGCGTCCGGCCTCGGCGCGATTGCCGAGACGATCCAGTTGTCGGTCACACCGGTGTTTCTGCTGGTGGCGACCGGCAGCCTGCTGAACGTCTTTACGGGGCGGCTGGCGCGCGTGATCGACCGGTCGCGCAACCTGATGGAGCGCTGGGCTGAGACCGAGGGGCCGGAGCATGAGCGTATCGTCGCCGAGCTTCGTGTCGTCGACCGCCGCATCGATGTGATCAACAATTCGATCGCGGCGGCTGTGGCGTGCGGCATCGTCGTGTGCCTGCTCGTCGCGCTGCTCTTTACACAGGCGGTCGCCGGTTTCGACCTGGGGCTGGCGGCGGCGTGGGTGTTCGCGGTCGCGATGCTGCTCCTCCTTCTCTCGCTCCTGCTTTTCCTGATCGAGGTGCGGCTTGCGATCCGCACGATCCACGTCCCGATGGAGCTGCTCGAGCTGGAGGAAATGGGGTGGAAAAAGCGGCAGAATCGCCGCTGATAGACGCGGGGCGACCGCCGGTCGAAGGATGATGGCGCCGCGCGCGACAAGCCGTCAGCCTGCGCGCAGACCGGGGAGAGATATCATGCACAAGATTCGATTGATGATGCCGCTTGTCGCGGTCGCCTTGCTCGCCGCGCCCATTCACGCCGCCGTACCCAAGTCGACAGTTGCGGCGGCAGTCGCCGACACCAGCCGGCAAGCCGACAACCGCAAGCTGGACGAGGGGCGCCACCCCGCCGAGGTGCTGGCCTTTGCCCAGGTGAAGCCGGGATCGACCGTCGTCGATTTCATGGCCGGCGGCGGCTATTATACCGAAATGCTGTCGCGGCTGGTCGGGCCGAAGGGCAGCGTCCTGCCGATGAATCCGGCCGGCTTTCACAAGGCCGAGGTGTGGGATGCGATCCAGAAGAGCCACGCCAATGTGACGCCGCTGATCGCGCCGGTGAATAACATGTCGCTCGCGCCCCGCAGCGTCGACCTGATCTTCACGCATCTGGTCTATCACGACCTGTATTGGGAAAGCGAAAAGTTCAACTTCGCGCGGGTCGATGTCGACGCAATGGTCGCGAACTGGTTCCGCGCGCTGCGTCCCGGCGGGACGGTGGTGATCGTCGATCATGTCGGGCCGGGCGGCGACACGCGCGCGCTGGTCGACAAGCTGCACCGCATCGACCCGGCAAAGGTTCGCGCCGACATGGAACGCGCGGGCTTCGTCCTGGACGGTGAGGCGGACAGCCTGCGCATGAAGGACGACGATCACAGCAAGAATGTGTTCGACCCGGCGATCCGCGGCAAGACCGACCGCTTCATGATGCGGTTCAGAAAGCCGGCCTGACCGGAAGGCCGCGCGGGACGGGCTGGGGATCAGGGCGCGTCGCTGGCCCGATAGGTGGGCGTGACGCGCTTCCCGCTGGCCTGTTCATACGCATAGCCCGCTGCGAGCACGTCGGCGTCGCTCCATTTGGGGCCGATGACCGACAGACCGATCGGCAGGCCCTCGATCGCGCCCATCGGCACCGTCAGGTGCGGATAGCCGGCGACGGCGGGCATCTGGCTGACGCTGGGTCCGGTATAATGGTCGCCGTTGACGAGGTCGGTCGTCCACGCCGGCCCGTTGGTCACGCCGACAAGGAAGTCGACGCCATTGTCCTTGAGCAACCGGTCGATCCCCTCCGGCCCCGCGAGCCGCGCCGCCTTGGCCTTCGCCTCGATATAGGCGGGGCTGTCCAACCCGCCCTTGGTTTCGGCGAGTTCGAACAGGGACTGGTCGAACCAGCGCAGTTCGGCGGGGTTCGCCTTGTTGAAGGCGATCAGGTCGGCGAGCGTTTTCGGCCCGTCCTTCGCGGGCAGCGCAGCGAGATAGGCCGCCATGTCGGCCTTGAGTTCGGTCATCAATATTTCGAGTTCGGCGGCGCCGAGTTCGCCCAGCCAGGACTTGCTGTCCTTGATCTCGACGATCGTCGCGCCGGATGTCTCCATCGTCTTCAGCGCCGCGTCGAACAGCGCGGCGATATCGGCGCGGCCACCGATGCGATCGCGCAGCACGCCGATCCGCTTTCCCTTCAAGGCCTGTGGCGAGAGCCGGGCGGCATAGTCGGTCTTGCGCGCGTCGGCCTCTGCCGTCGCGGGGTCGGCGGGGTCGCTGCCCGCGATCACGCCGAGCAGCACCGCGGCGTCGCGCACGGTTAGCGCCATCGGTCCCGCCGTATCCTGGCTGTGGCTGATCGGGACGATGAAGGTGCGGCTGACCAGGCCGACCGTCGGCTTGAAGCCGACGATGCCGTTGATCGCGGCGGGGCAGGTGATCGAACCGTCGGTTTCGGTGCCGATCGCGAGCGGAGCAAGGCTGGCTGCAACCGCCGCGCCGCTGCCCGAGGATGATCCGCAACTGTTGCGGTCGAGCGCGTGCGGATTTTTGGTGAGCCCGCCGACCGCGCTCCAGCCGCTCGTCGAATCGCCCGATCGGATATTCGCCCATTCGCTGAGGTTCGTCTTGCCCAGGATCACGGCGCCCGCCTCGCGCAGCCGCGCGATGATCGGCGCGTCGCGGTTCGTGACATTGTCTTTCAGCGCGAGCGACCCGGCGGTCGTCGGCAGCGGCCCCGCGACCTCGACATTGTCCTTGATCAGGATCGGGATGCCGTGGAGCGGGCCGCGCGTCTTGCCTGCCGCGCGTTCGGCATCGAGGCGGCGCGCCTGTACGTCGGCGTCGGGAAAGGTGGCGATGACCGCGCCGAGTTTCGGCCCATTGTCGTCGAGCCGCGCGATACGATCGAGATAGACACTGGTGATCAGCGCGCTGTCGGATCGCCGGATCTCCATGTCCTTTTGCAGGCTGTCGGCATCCTTGCCCTCCAGGTCGGGCAGCGGCGGCGGCATCGCCGCGGCGGGCGCGAAGGCGACGAGCGATGCGGCGGCGGCCAGGAAAATTTTGTGCATGGCGACAGGCTGGCAGCCGTAGCGGCAATTGCAAGCGCGTTGTTTCCGTTCACCGCCGCGGCGTTGACAGGGGGCTCTTCCGTCTGCTCCGATGTCGAAAGGGAGAGACAGATGAGCCAGAACGACGCCACGGTTGCCGCCGCGCCCGGTCAGCCTGCTTCGCACACCCGGAAGATGCTGTGGGTGCTCCTGCTCGTCTATGTCCTCAATTTCCTCGACCGGCAGATCGTCAATATCCTGGCCGAGCCGATCGCCCGCGACCTGGTGCTCGACGATGCCGCGATCGGCCTGTTGACCGGTCTGGCCTTCGCGCTCTTCTATACCTTTCTCGGCATTCCGATCGCGCGCTACGCCGACAAGCCGACGACGAACCGCGTCGGGTTGATTTCGATCTCGCTCGCTGTCTGGTCGGGGATGACCGTGCTGTGCGGCATGGCGCAGAATTTCGTCCAGCTTCTCCTCGCGCGCATCGGCGTCGGGGTGGGCGAGGCGGGGTGCACGCCCGCGGCCCATTCGCTGATCACCGACGCGGTCGAACCGGCCAAGCGGTCGTCGGCCATCGCCTTCTATGGCCTGGGCATTCCGATCGGCAGCCTGCTGGGCCTGATCATCGGCGGCTTCGTCAACGACCTGTGGGGCTGGCGTATCGCGTTCATGGTCGTCGGCGTTCCCGGAATCCTGCTGGCCGCCGTGCTGCCGCTGATGATCCGCGAAGTGCGCCATCGCGGGCCGGCCACGCAGACCGCGGGCGTGTCGGCGCCCGAGTTCACCGCGCTCGGGTCGCTGAAGGAAGTCTTCGGCACGCGCGCCTTTGTCTATATCGCGATCGCCTCGTCGGTCACCGCCTTCCTGGGTTATGGCAAGGGCGTCTGGGCGCTGATCCTGTTCCAGCGCTCGCACGGGCTGAGCGCCGGGCAGACCGGCCTGCTGCTGGGGGTCGCGCTGGGCGTGGCGGGGATCATCGGCACCTGGCTCGGCGGTTATCTGGCCGATCGTTTCGGCAAGGTCGACCGTCGGCACATGCTGACCACCCCCGCGGTCGGCATGGCGATCGCCGCGCCGATCCTGTTCCTGGGTTATTGGGTCGGCGAATGGCATGTCGCGATCGCGCTGCTCTTTGTCCCCACCATCTTGAACGCCGCCTATTACGGCCCGACCTTTGCCTGCGTGCACGGCCTTGTCCGTCCGCAGGCGCGCGCGATGGCGAGCGCGGTGATGCTGTTCCTCCAGAACCTGATCGGACTCGGGCTCGGCCCGCTGCTGTTCGGCATCGCGTCCGAGATGCTCAAGCCGAGCGTCGGGGTCGAGAGTGTCCGCTATGTCCTCTATGGCGCGGCGTGGCTGGGTCTGATCCCCGCCTTTTTCTTCTGGCGCGCGAGCCTGCGGCTGAACGCCGAGCTCAAGTCGGGTTAAAAGGGCGGCGCCTGCCGCTCGCGCTGTCCGCTGGCGGCGTCGATCCACCAGGCGAGATCGTCGGCAAAGCGCGGAAAGGCCTTTTCCAGCCGGCCGCCATCCTCGCCCGCCGGCTTGCCGTCGGCATCGAAGGCGCCGCCGATCCGCGCGAGCGACAGCGACGTCGATGTGACGATCATCCCCAGCACCGCCAGCGTGCCGCGCCACGCGGTCGCCGCCTTGATCCCCGCAAAGGGACCGGCGGAATAAGAGGCGATCGCGGCGGGGCGCCAATAATATTGCTCGAGGAAATGGTCGGTCAGATTCTTGAGCCCGGGCTGCAGGCCGCCGTTGTATTCGCCCGTGACGAAGACGAAGCCGTCGGCCGCGGCGATCCGCTCCGCCAGTTCGGCCATCGCGGGCGGCGCCTCGCCCGGCTTGTAGTCGCTGAAACGGCGATCGAGGATCGGCAGGTCGACGATCTTTGCGTCGATCAGCTCGGCATTGTCGCCGCGCGCCTGCAGCGCCTCGACGATCCAGCGGGCCAGCTTTATGCCCTGTCGGTCGCGACGATAGCTGCCGTAAAAGACGAGGATGTCGCGGGCCATAGCTGTTCCTTCATGGGCGAATCTTGATCGGGGTGCCGTCGGGCACGATCTTCCATAGCTGTTTTATCTCGGCATTCGACAGCGCGATACAGCCGTCGGTCCAGTCGCGCGCCAGCGTCGGTCCGGGCCAGGCGTTGGGCTGGCCATGGATGAAGATGTCGCCGCCCGGCGATCGCCCGCGCGCCTTGGCATAGGCGCGGTCGGCGGCGTTCGGATAGGATATGCGAAGCGAGAGGTGATAGGCGCTCTTCGGGTTGCGCCCGTTGATGCGATAGTCGCCCTCGGGCGTTCGCTCGTCGCCCTCGAACCGCTTGTGCCCTGTCGGCTGGTCGCCGAAGCGGATGTTCGTATAGCGCACGACCTCGCGGTTCCCGGCATAGCCGATCAGCACGCGGTCGCTCTTGTCGACCAGCAGGCGGTCGACCTTCGTCCCCTCGGGCAGGGTCGGCGGCTGCGAGCTGGCGGTTCCGCAGGCGGCGAGCAACAGAAGGGGAAGGGCGGAAAGGGCGCGCATCGCGCTACCTTACGTTTTTGCCGCGCATGGACAAGCGCCGCCTAGCCACTAAGCTGCCCGCGGGAAGAGGGGGGACATCATGCGGATCTATCGCACGCCGGACGCGCGCTTCGAGGGGCTGCCCGACTGGCCCTATGCACCGAAATATGTCGAGATCGCGGGCGGGCTGCGCGTTCATTATGTCGACGAAGGCGCGGCCGATGCACAGCCGGTGCTGATGCTGCATGGCGAACCCACCTGGTCGTACCTTTATCGGCACATGTTCGGCCCCGCGGTCGGCTCGGGCTTTCGCGTCGTTGCGCCCGACCTTGTCGGCTTTGGCCGATCGGACAAGCCGCTCGACCGGTCGGCCTACAGCTATGCCGCGCAGGTGGCGTGGATGCGGCAATGGATCGAGGCGCTCGACCTCAAGGACATGATCCTTGCCTGCCAGGATTGGGGCTCGCTGATCGGGCTTCGCCTGGTTGCCGAGATGCCGGAGCGCTTTGCCGGGGTCGCGCTGTCGAACGGCGGCCTTCCCGAGGGACAGCCGGCGCCGCGCGCCTTTGCGATCTGGCGCGCCTTTTCGCGCTACAGCCCGCTGTTCCCGATCGGCCGGATCGTGAAGGCGGGCGCGAAGCGCGCGCTGAGCGCCGCCGAGATCGCGGCCTATGACGCGCCGTTCCCGACGCGGGCGTCAAAGGTGGCCGCGCGGGTGTATCCATCCTTCGTCCCGCTGGGCGACAATGTCGCGGTGCCCGACCAGAAGCGCGCGTGGGCGGTGCTGGAACGCTTCGACAAGCCGTTCCTCTGCTGCTTTTCCGACGGCGATCCGATCACGCGCGGCGGCGACGCGCTGTTCCTGGGGCGCGTGCCGGGGACGGCCGGCGCGGCGCACCGCACGCTGAAGGGCGGTCACTTCATCCAGGAGGATGATCCGGCGGGCTTCGTCTCGGCGATCCGCGACGTCGCGGCGGGGCGCTAGGCCGCGATCCGGCGCGGGCGCGCGGCGATGCGCAGCGCCGCGGCGGCGATCAGGAGCAGGACCGGCGGGATATATTCGGGCATCACGACCGCGCGCTTGCCATAGCTCGTCATGAAGACGATCCAGATATACCAGGCGCCGACCATGTGCAGCCGCTGCCAGTTCTTCGCGCCCATCCAGCGCACCGCGCCGTCGAGCGAGGTCGCGGCCATCGCGGCGATGAAGACATAGGCGATGCCGCCGCCGACGACCGTCGCCATCGGCGGTGCGGGGACCTGTCCGGCATAATTGCCAAAGAGCCACAGGATCGCGAGCAGGTGAAGCAGATGCGACCAGGCAAAGCCGAGGCCGAACCAACGGCGGTTGCGCAGGGTCCAGCGCGTCGCATCGCCGGGCCGCAGCCGCATCAGCGCACTCGCGGTGAAGGCGATCAGGAACAGCGCGAGCGAGGTGCGCGCGGTGGCGCGAACCGCGAGGCGGATGCCCTCGACGCCGCTGTCCATCGCGAAGATGATCGCGACCATCGCGGAAAGCCCCGCCGCCAGCAGCAGCCACAACCGGCCGCCCTCGATCCCGCCTCTCGCCCCCGCGGTCGTATGTCCCGCCATATGTTCCTCTATATGCCTAGCGTTGCTAGGGTATAACTTGACCCCTAGCAATGCAAGGTATAAATTGGCTCCATGAATGCCGAAATGCTCAAGGGTCATCTCGACAATGTGATTCTGGCGACGCTCGAGCGTGGACCGGCGCATGGCTATGCCGTGATCGAGGATATCCGGCGGCGGAGTGGCGGCAGTTTCGACCTGCCCGAGGGCACGGTCTATCCGGCCTTGCACCGGCTCGAACTCGCCGGCCTGATCGCGAGCGACTGGGTCACGCCCGAGGTGGGGCGCCGCAAGCGCGTCTATGCGCTGACGCCGGGCGGCAAGACGGCGCTGAAGGATCGCCGCGAGGGATGGGCCGAATTTTCGCGCGCGGTCGGCGCCTTCCTCGAACCCGACAAGCCATGGGCCGCCTGAAAGGCGACTATGCCGGCGCCCTGGAGCGCGAGCTCGGCTTCGACCGCCAGCTCGCCGCGCGGGCGCGGGAGGATCTGGCCGAATATCTGGACGAGATGGCGGACGCCGGCCTCGACGCCGCCGAGGCCGAGCGGCGCTTCGGCGACGTGCACGATATCGCGCGATCCTATGCCAGCGCGGCGCTGCCGAAGCGGCTGCGCCAGACGCTTGGCGTCGCGGGCTGGCTCGCGCTCGCGACCTTCCTCTTCATGCGCTGGCGGTCGATGCAGCTCGGACTGGAGAGCTTTGCCCATCCAACCGTGCTGAGCGTGATCGACGGCGCAGGCTTTCTGATCGGCGCGGCGGCGCTGATCGTCGCCTGGCGTCGCGGGCGTTCGCAGGCGGCGTCCGACATGCGTGCGCCCCTGGTCTTTGCGGCCGCCGCAATCGGCGTATCGACGACCGCGAGCCTGCTCCGCGCGTTGCCGGCGCTGGGCGGACCCGACGGCGCGCTGATCCTTGCAACCGGACTTATCCAGTTTGCGCTCTTGCTGGTGCTGATCGGGCGGCTGCGGCTGATCGACCGCTACCGCCGCCTCGCCTAGTCGCTGAACGGGTCGCGGATCAGGATCGTGTCCTCGCGCTCGGGGCTGGTCGACACGAGCGCGATCGGGGTTTCGATCAGTTCCTGCACGCGCTGGATATATTTGATCGCTTGCGCGGGAAGGTCGGCATAGCTGCGCGCGCCCGCGGTCGATTCGCTCCAGCCGTCCACTTCCTCATAGATCGGCTCGACCTCTGCCTGATCGGCCGAGTGCGAGGGGAAATAGTCCAGGATCTTGCCGCGAAGGCGATAGCCCGTGCAGATGCGGATCGTGTCGAAGCCGTCGAGGACGTCGAGCTTGGTGAGCGCGATGCCGGTCACGCCCGATACCGCGCAGCTCTGCCGCACCAGCACCGCGTCGAACCAGCCGCAGCGGCGCTTGCGCCCGGTGACGGTGCCGAATTCATGCCCGCGCTCGCCGAGCCGCTGGCCGATTTCGTCCTCCAGCTCGGTGGGGAAGGGGCCGCTGCCGACGCGCGTCGTATAGGCCTTTGCGATGCCCAGCACGAAGCCGACGGCCGAGGGGCCGAGGCCCGAACCGCTGGCGGCGGTGCCGCTGACGGTGTTCGAGCTGGTGACGAAGGGATAGGTGCCGTGATCGACGTCGAGCAGCACGCCCTGCGCGCCCTCGAACAGGATGCGGGCGCCGGCCTTGCGGACCTTTTTCAGGCGCTTCCACACCGGCTGCGCATATTCGAGCACATAGTCGGCGATTTCGGCGAGGTCGGCCTTCAACCGCTCGCGGTCGATCGGGGGTTCGCCGAAACCGGCGCGCAGCGCGTCATGGTGCGCGGTCAGGCGGTCGATCTGCGGGTCCAGCTTGTCGAGATGGGCCAGGTCGCAGACGCGGATCGCGCGGCGGCCGACCTTGTCTTCGTAAGCCGGGCCGATGCCGCGCCCGGTCGTGCCGATCTTGCCGGCACCCGCGGCCGTCTCGCGCAGCGCGTCGAGGTCGCGGTGGAAGGGCAGGATCAACGGGCAATTGTCGGCAATGGCGAAGTTGTCGGCATTGATCTCGACACCCTGGCCGCGCAGCTTGGTGATCTCGTCGCGCAGCGCCCAGGGATCCAGCACGACGCCGTTGCCGATGATCGACAGCGTGCCCGTGACGATGCCCGAGGGAAGCAGCGACAGCTTGTACACCTGCTCGCCGACGACGAGCGTATGGCCGGCGTTGTGACCGCCCTGGAAACGGACGACCGCGTCGGCGCGGCTTGCGAGCCAGTCGACGATCTTGCCCTTGCCCTCGTCGCCCCATTGCGACCCGATGACGGTGACATTTGCCATGATGCTGTCCTGCTGAACCGGGCCCGGAATCGATCGGCGAGAGCCCGGCGCGGCCTTAGCGGATTTCGCCGGAGAGGCAAGCCGGGCTGGGATGAATTTGCGACATTTGCGGGTGAAATCGGTGCGTCGGGACAGCGGAGGCAGGCGATGAACAGACAAAGGTGGATCGGATATGCCGCGGTTGCGGCCTTTGCGGCGGCCAGCGTGACGATTCCCGCGCCTTTCGCCGATGCGCGCGAAAAGATGCGCGACCGGCTGCGCGAACGCGTGGCCCAGCGGATGGGCGCCGACGAGGGGCCGAAGGTCGCGGGCGGTCAGACGATTTCCTATGGCAGCGACGCCCTGCAAGTCCTTGATGTCTGGCGCGCGAAGGATGCGAAGGGGCCGGCGCCGCTGGTCGTCTTCGTCCATGGCGGCGGCTGGAAGCGCGGCAGCAAGGATAATGCGACCGGCCAGTATAAACCGCAGCATTATCCTGCCGAGGGCTATGCATTCGCTTCGATCAACTATCGCCTGGTGCCCGGCGCGACGGTCGAACAGCAGGCGGCCGATGTCGCCGCGGCGGTGAAGGCGCTTGTCGACCGTGCCGACAGCCTCGGCATCGACCGGCGGCGGATCGTGCTGATGGGGCACAGCGCGGGCGCGCACCTTGTCGCGCTGGTCGGGACCGACGAAACCTATCTTCGCCGCGCGGGCCTCGGCTTTGCCGACATCGCCGGCGTCGTCCCGATCGATGGTGCCGCCTATGACGTTCCCGCGCAGATGAAGGACGGGCCGCCGATCATGCAGGCGACGTACAAACAGGCCTTTGGCGACGATCCGGCACGGCAGAAGGCGCTGTCGCCGACGTTGCAGGCGGCGGCGCCCAACGCGCCGCAATTCCTGCTGCTCCACGTCCAGCGTCCCGACGGGGTGCGGCAGGGGGAGGCGCTGGAAAAGGCGCTCGACGCGGCCGGCGCCAGGGTCGAGCGCGGCAGCTTCCCCGGCGAAGGGATGCAGGGTCATGCAGAGATCAACCGGCGGCTCGGCGACCCGACCTATGCGCCGACCGCGACCGTCGATGCCTGGCTGAAGCGGGTGTTTGGGCGCTAGGGCGGTCGCAAGCGACCGATTGCGGACATAAATGGAATGTGCTGATTATCAGCGTATGAGCATATCTGCGATCAATGCCGACGCATTTGTCACCGAAGCGTTGGAGGCGCTTAAGGTTTGGGGAATTCGGGACAGCGCTGGCTTCCCCACATCAACAAATGCATCCGGCGAAATTGCGATGCCTTTCTGGTCATCGGAAGCGCGAGCAAAGCGGGTTGTTGAAACCGTGAACGCCTACAAGGATTTCGAACCCGCCCCAATCGAGTTGGCTGCCTTTGCTGAAAGATGGCTTCCAGGTTTGCAGAAGGACGGCCTACTTTGCGGACTAAACTGGTCAGGGGGAAGGGCAACAGGTTACGACGTCGCACCTAGTGACCTGCTAGCCCGGTTCATGGCTTACAGGCCGTAGGTCCGCTTACCACCCCCCAAGCCGCCAGATCGTCCGCACCCAGCCGCGCGCCCTTCGTGATCCCCGGCGAAGGCCGGGGTCCAGGGCGTTAGAAAGCCGGCGCTGGGTGGTTGCGCTCTGGGGCCCGGCCTTCGCCGGGGATCACATGGGGGGCGTCGGCGCCGGGAGTAAGCGGAGCCCCGGATCGGCACGGCTGACGAAAGTGTGGGAAGCAAGGTCCGCTTCCGACCGAAATCTGACATTTCTTCCTCGTCACCCCGGACTTGATCCGGGGTCCATGCTTCGGCCGCGGTTATGGATCCCGGATCGAGTCCGGGATGACGAAGGCATAGGAAAGCGAGGTCAGTTTGCGACCGATTGCGGCCATTTCATCCTCCCTGTGCTGTGGGCATGGGGAAAGGCCTTTCCTACAATATCCGGCTCTGTCAGCGTCGATCCCGGCTCTTTCATTCAGTGAACAAACGCGATCCGCCGGTCTTCTCACGACCGTGCGCCCACCACATTGCGTGGTCCAGATCGGGGAGCGCACAGGGCTGAACTTTCCTGAACTTTGGAATGGAGTAAACTCCGCTCTCCACCCTTTTCGGGCGTCCGCTGCCCGTCGCGACCCTTCGTGATCCCCGGCGAAGGCCGGGGTCCAGGGCGTTAGGAAGCCGGCGCTGCGTGGTTGCGCTCTGGACCCCGGCCTTCGCCGGGGATCACATCGAACGCTGCGGATTGGCGTCAGCCTGTCTTTCCTCGTCACCCCGGACTTGATCCGGGGTCCATGCTTCGGCCGCTGTTGTGGATCCCGGATCAAGTCCGGGATGACGAAGCTGTGGGAAGCCAGGCCAGTTTTCGACCGAAAGCGGCTATTCGCGCAGCCCGCGCAGCGCGGCGCCCGCGGCGAACGGCCCGATCACCGTCAGCAGCAGGCTCGACGCCGCGAGCAGCTTGAGCGCGCCGCGGCCCGCCGGGTCAAGCATTCCGGCGCCAAAGATCAGCATCGGCACCGCCAGCGGCAGGATCAGCAGCCCGCCGATCGCGCTGCCGCCCTTCAGGTTCGCGGTCAGCGCGGCGCTCAGCACCGCCAGCGAGGCGAGGGCGGGGACTGCGATGATCAGCCCCAGCGCCAGCGTTTCGACCCGCGCGGCGTCCTGCGCCAGCAGCGCGGAGGCGGGGAGCAGCGCGATCAGCAGCGGCAGGCCAAAACCGATCGCGTGTGCCGTTATCTTGATCGCCGCGATCGCCTCGTCCGCGAAGCCGCGCACCGCGAGCTGATCGAGCACGCCCGCCTCGCGGTCGGGGCGGATCAGGCGGTCGATCGGCAGCAGCGCGGCAAGCAGCGCCGCGACCCAGATCATCCCGCCGCCCGTCCGTGCGAGCAGCGGCGCGTCGGGCCCGACCGCAAAGGGAAAGGCCGTCGCGACGAGCAGGAAGAACAGCACCGGCAGCCACAGCGCGCCGCTGCCCCACGCGCGGCGCAGGTCGCGCCAGAAGAGGGCGATCAGCGCGGTCATGCCATTCCTTCGCTTCCCGTCATTGCGAGCGGAGCGAAGCAATCCAGAGCTGCGTAGACCGCCCTCGATTGCTTCGTTCCGCTCGCAATGACGAGGGAGATCATCATGCCAGCGCTCCCATATCCAGCTCGCGCAGATCGGGAATCGCCAGCGCGAAATGCGATGCCAGCAGCACCGCGCCGCCATTCGCCCGATGCCTGGCGATCGCGGCGACCAGGCGCGCCTGCGCCGCGTCGTCCATTCCGTTCGCGGGTTCGTCGAGCAGCCAGATCGGCGCGCCGCTGGCGATCACGCGCACCATCGCGGCGCGCTTGCGCTGACCGGTCGACAGCATCGACACGGGCACCTCCGCCAGCGCGGCAAGCGCCATCTCGCTCATCGCGCGGTCGACCGTATGGCCGTCGACCGTGTCGACGCGTGCCCAGAAATCGATCGCGCGGCGCAGCGGCAATTCGGTGTCGAGCGCCGCGGCTTCGTCGATCAGCGCGATCCGCTCGCGGCGCTCGACCGTCCCGGCGGCGGGGCGCAGCAGGCCGGCGGCCAGGCGGATCAGGCTGGATTTCCCCGCACCGTTCGGTCCGCGCAGCCACAAGGCATCGCCGCGCGCCAGCGTCAACGACAGGCCCTCGAACAGCAGGCGATCGCCACGAATACATGCGACGCGGTCGAGCCGGAGCAGGTCGCTCACGTCGCTTTCGCGCGGAAGCGCGCTCACGCCATATCTTCCAGCGCGTGCATGTCGTCGTCGGAAAAGCCGAAATGATGGCCGATCTCGTGGATCAGGACATGGCGCACCAGCCAGTCGAGCCGTTCGCCGCCCTCGATCCATTCGACCAGGATCGGTACGCGATACAGCGTCACCCGGTCGGGCATCCCGCCGCTCTGGTCGATGCTGCGCTCGGTCAGCGGGCGCCCTTCGTACAGGCCGGTAAGATCATAGGGATGCTCGATGTCGAGCGAGGCGAGCGTTTCGTCGTCGGCGAATTCCTCGATTCCGATCACCACACCCGTGATATGCGGCTTGAACACGTCGGGCATCGTTTCCAGCGCCGCCTCGGCCATCGCGAACAGCGCGTCGGCGTCGGGCGCGGTGCCCAGCCAGCCGGCGGGGAGGGTGGAAGGATTGCTGGTCTTGTCGCTCATCGCGCCCTTCCTTATGGCGGGCGGCGCAGCTTGACCAGCGGGAGATAAAAGATGGTCCAGAAACTCGACGATGCACAGCGGGCGGCGCTCTTCGCCCGCTTTCCCGACTGGACGCACGAGCCCGAGCGCGACGGCATCACCCGTCAGTTCAAGTTCGACGATTTCGCTCAGGCCTTCGGCTTCATGGCCAGCGTCGCGATCATCGCCGAAAAGATGGACCATCACCCCGAATGGTCGAACGTCTATAACCGTGTCGACATCCTGCTGACGACGCACGACGCCGACGGACTATCGGAACGCGACGTCGCGCTTGCCGAAGCGATCGAGGGGCTGCTCTGAGCGCCCGATGATCCGGTTCGACCGCTCCCACCAGCTGCTCGCCGTCGGTGTGGCGGTTCTGGCCGGCTTTGTCGACGCGATCGGCTTTGTGGAATCGGGCGGATTTTTCGTTTCCTTCATGACCGGCAATTCGACCCGCATGGCGGTGGGCGCGGCCGAATGGCACCGCGCGGCATTGCTCGCGGGCGGCATCATCGCAGTCTTCGTGACGGGGGTGGTGACGGGCGCGCTCGTCGCGGGCCGCTTTCGTGAAAGGCGAGCGGCCGCGGTGCTGCTTTGCGTGACGCTCCTGCTGACGGTCGCGGCCGCTCTTCGGTTTGCCGGGGCCGACTGGCCGGCGATCCTCTGCCTCGCCTTTGCGATGGGCGTGGTGAATGCCGCGCTGGAGGGGCGCGACGGCACGATCGTCGGCGTTACCTATATGACCGGTACGCTGGTCCAGATGGGGCAAAAGATCGCCAACCGGCTGCGCGGCGAGGGCGACGGTCGGTGGCTCCATCACCTCGGCCTTTGGGCGGGGCTGGTCGGCGGCGCCATCATGGGCGCGCGCATCCTGCTATGGTCGGTGCCCTCGGCCTATGGCGCCGCGATCCTGCTGGCGGCGGCGCTGTCGCTTCGCGCGGCGCGGAGCGTCGGCGAGCGCTGACTATCGAAGTCTGAAATTCACCCGCCTTACGCCTCCACTTTGATCGCATGGCTTGCGCGCCCCACCGACTGCCTTACAAGCGGCCCAAAGAAAAAAGGGGAACCATCGCATGTCCGACAGCCTGCTGCGCCGCAAAGCCATCGTTCCGGAATCGCATGAAGGACACGGGCTGGCGCGCACGCTCAGCTGGCCGCATCTGATCGCGCTCGGCGTCGGGGCGATCGTCGGCACGGGCATCCTGACGCTGATCGGCGTCGGTGCCGACAAGGCGGGTCCGGCGGTCATCGTCTCCTTTGCCGTTGCCGGCCTGATCTGCGCCTGCGCGGCGCTGGCCTATGCCGAAATGGCGACGATGATCCCGGCGTCGGGCAGCGCCTATACCTATTCCTATGTCGTGATCGGCGAACTGATCGCCTGGATCGTGGGGTGGAGCCTGATCCTGGAATATTCGCTGGTGGTCAGCGCGGTCGCGGTCGGCTGGTCGGGCTATGCCGCGCCTTTGCTCCAGGCCTGGGCGAATGTGCCGATGGAATTGATGCAGGGGCCCGAACTGGGCGGCATCGTCAACCTGCCGGCGATCGCGATCATCGTGCTGGTTGCGGGCATGCTGCTCTATGGCACGCGTGAAAGCGCCACCGTCAATGCGATCCTGGTGGTGGTAAAGGTCATCGCGCTCGCGGTATTCGTCTCCGTCGCACTGCCGGCGTTCGATGCCGCGAACCTCGAACCCTTCAGCCCCTATGGCTTTGCCAAGCATATCGGACCCGACGGCGTCGAGCGCGGGATCATGGCCGCGGCGGCCATCATATTCTTTGCCTTCTATGGCTTCGACGCGATCGCGACCGCGGCGGAGGAGACGCGGAACCCCGACCGCGACCTCAAGATCGGCATCGTCGGTTCGATGTTCATCTGCGTTCTCATCTACATCGCCGTCGCGGTCGCCGCGGTCGGGGCGATCAGTTACAGTCGTTTCGCCAACAGCCCCGAGCCGCTGGCGCTGATCCTGCGCGAACTGGGCCAGCCGGCGGCGGCGAAATATCTCGCCATCTCGGCGATCATTGCGCTGCCCACGGTGATCCTCGCCTTTTTCTTCGGACAGAGCCGCATCTTCTTCACCATGGCGCGCGACGGGCTGTTGCCCAAGAGCCTGGCCAAGCTGTCGGGGCGCGGGACGCCGGTTCGCATCACCATCTTTACCGCGATCGTCGTCGCGATCCTCGCAGGTTTCATCCCGCTCGCTGAACTGGCCGCGCTGGCGAATGCCGGCACGCTCGCAGCCTTTACCGCGGTCTCGGTCTGCATGCTCATCATGCGCCGCCGCGCGCCCGACGCGCCGCGCACCTTCCGCGCGCCGATGCCCTGGGTGGTCGGCGGCATCGCGGTGCTCGGCTGTATCTATCTGTTCTTCAGCCTGCCGGTGAAGACGCAGATCTGGTTCGGTATCTGGAACGTTGCGGGGCTGGCGGTCTATTTCGCCTATGCGCGCCGCAACGCCGTGGCGAGCTGATATCCTCCCCGTCATCGCGTGACGGGGAGGAGAAGGCGCGTCAGTCGAACAGGTCGCTGAGGAAGCTCTTGGTATAGCTCTTCTTCTTGTACGGCTTGGCATAGTGCCGGTCGTCGTCGTGGCGCTGCTCGCGATACTGCGGCTGTTCGCGATATTGCGGTTGCGGCGCGGCCTGACGCGGGGGCGGGGGAGCGCCGGCGCCTTCGCTGCGCTCGATGATCTTGTCCAGCTCGCCGCGGTCCAGCCAGACGCCCCGGCATTGCGGGCAATAGTCGATCTCGATCCCCTGACGCTCCGACATCGTCAAATTCACACGGCAGGACGGGCAAAGCAGCCCCTGGGGTTCGGTCACGGATAATCCTTTCATGGCAAGGGCGGCCGGAACGACCGCCACCGCTTTTTCAACGCCCGTCGCGGAATCGCGTTCCCACGAAGGAAAAGCCCCGCTCCGCCCGGGGAAGCGGAACGGGGCCAGTGGGGTGCCGTGCTGTCTTCAGCTATCGGCTTCGAACGCCAGCAAGTCGCCCGGCTGGCAGTCGAGTTCGGTGCAGATCGCCTCAAGGGTGGAAAATCGGATTGCCTTCGCCTTGCCGGTTTTGAGGATCGACAGATTGGCCAGCGTGATGCCGATGCGGTCGGACAGGTCGGTCAGCGTCATCCGCTTTGCGTGGAGCAGATCGTCCAGTTTCACGACGATCGCCATCAGACGGTCCCTTCCAGCTCGGCGCGCATCGCGGCGCCCCGTTCGAAGACCGCGGCAAGGACGAAGACGAGCAGGATCGCGAGGATGCTGTTCAGGTCGAGCCCGCCCATGTTCGCGAATTTGCTCGTCGACACCGCGATGTGGCCCGCGACCCAGCCGAGCGGTAGCGCAAGCAGTTGTACGATCACCAGGGCCCAGCCGATCCGGCGCAGCCGCCCGGCGTTCGCTGGGATGAAGGGATCGGTCGCAGCGCTCGCGACCAGCGCCTGCAACTGGCGCAGGACATAGACCGCCGCCGCCAGGATCGCCGCGAGTATGCCCAGCAGAGCGAAAAGCTGCGGCCGCATCGTCTCGGCATCCACAAAGACCTGGCTGTTCTTCGCCTCGACCGCGATGTCTGGCCATATCGCGACCAGTGCGCCGCCGGAGGCGACCACGAACAGAAATGCGGCGGCGACGAGCGCGAGCATCAGCCACAATAGGCCGCGCGTGAAACCCAACAGGGTCGAATGGTCGGAAGGCATATCGTTCTCCGATAGTTTGCTTATCGAAGAACGATATATTTCGATTCTTTCATATCGTCAATCGATAATATCGAAAAACGATAATCCATGGGTGCGCCGCTTTGGTTGCTGCGTACCGTCAGGCAGCAGCCTGCCAGTCGAACGCCAGCGGCGCCTCGCGAAACGCGAAGCGGTCGAGGTGGCGCGCCACCACGCCTTTCATTGCCTCGACATGCTCGTCGCTGCTGGCGTCGATGCGGACAGACAGCGCGTCGGCGCCCGCATCGAAGGTGACCAGCGCGTCGCCCGTCCAGGCGGCGCCGCGCGCGTCCTTGGGAAAGGTCACGGTGCCGTGCTCGGGGGTGAAGCTGACCGCGAGATTATGCTGCCAATGCTTGCAAAGCTGCTGCAGATATTTGCTCGCATGGGCGGTGGGCACCGCTGCGATCACGCTCGCCATCACAGCCGCTCGATCTTTTGCGCGGCTTCGTCGATCAGCGCGACCACATCGTGCAGCGTCGCTTCGTCGAGGTCGCGGTCGCCCAGCCGGTTCATCAGCACCGTCCGCAGATTGCCCATCGCGCGGCGGACCGACGCGCTGTCGGTGCGCTGGCGCTCTTCGCCGACTTGGGTCAGGCGCGCGAGGAGCCGTTCGATGCTCTCGCGGTTCGCCTCGATCTCGGCCTGGCCGGCGCTGGTGATCGCGAACAATTTCTTAGCACCGTCGCTGTCGGCCGCCTCGATCAGGCCCATGTCGCCCAGCAGGGTGAGCGTGGGATAGATGACGCCGGGGCTGGGCGCATAGGCGCCGCCGGTCAGCTCCTCGATCTGGCGGATCAGGTCATAGCCGTGCCGGGGTTCGTCGGCGATCAGCTTCAGCAGGACAAGGCGCAGTTCGCCGGTGTCGAACATACGCTGGCGTCGGCCGCGGCCTTCGTCGTCATGTCCGTGGCGTCCGCCACCAAAGCCGCGCCCGCCGCCGAACCCTTGTCCGAAGCCGCGGCCACCGTGGCGCATCGCCTCGCGCATCGCGCGGTGCATCGCGTGGCGATCGCCACACCCATGCCGGTTCATTCCATGTCGCATCATAAACTCCTTTATGCGATTCGATGTGTCTAAGATATATCTTGATGTGTTTTAGACAAGAGGGTGCGACGATTTTTTTGTCTTGCGACGTCTGGTCAGTTTTGCGGAGAGAAGAGGAGGTGAACCAAGGGGTAGGCTCGGCCCTGGGCATCGCGCTCGGAGCGGCCGGTGGCGGTGAAACCCATTCGTTCGTAAAAGCCGACCGCCTGGCCGTTCTGCTCGTTCACATCGGTCGTGATCGTGCCGTGCAGGCGGACGGCGTGTTCGACGAGCGCCTTGCCGATGCCTTGGCCGCGATAGGCGGGGTCGATGAACAGCGCCTCCATGCTGCAGCCGTCCAGCAGCATGAAAGCGACCGGGCGGTCGTCAGCATCGACGGCGAGCCACAGCGATGCCTCCGGTAGAAAGCTCCGGACCTCTTCTTCGATCGCGATCCGGTCGCCGGGGGTGAGGAAGTCATGCGTGGCGTCGACCGCCGCACACCAGATCTCGACGGCGCGGTTGCCGTCGGCGGATGTGGAGGGACGTATGCGGATCATGGACGGTCCCGTAAGGCTGCAGGCATCGCGCGCCAAGCCTGCTTTTGTGCCGGATGCAGCTTGACTCGGCGGCCTTTGTCGCTATTAGCCCGCCCGTGTTGCCTGGGGTCCGACCCCGGCAATTCCGTCCGAGACAGTTGGTGAAGGGAAACTGCCCTTCTTAATTTCCAACCGAGACGGGGAACAGTCTACTTCGGTCGCCCGCTTGCGCGAAGCAAGTGACGCGGCTTGACCGACCCCATCGGACATCGTTGCGTGAAGGACAGGCGGGTTTTCGTCCCGCATGGCTTTTGCGTGTGTTAGCGGCCTGGCCGCGCGTGTCCGCACGCGTATCCGGGCATGAGTGGAGAAACAGGCATGGATCGTGCTGAAAAGGCCGAAGCCGTATCCTCGCTGAACGCTACGCTGTCGAATGCAGCCGCAGTTGTGATTGTTCGCAACCTCGGTCTCACCGTCGCCCAGTCGACGGTGCTTCGCCAGCAGATGCGCGACGCGGGCGCGGACTTCAAGGTCGCTAAGAACCGCCTGGCCAAAATCGCGCTCGATGGCACCTCCTACACCGGCATCAGCGAACTGCTGACCGGCCCCACGGCAATCGCCAGCTCGACCGATCCGGTCGCGGCTGCGAAGATCGCGGTGGAATTTGCCAAGACCAACGACAAACTCGAAATCGTTGGTGGTGGCATGGGGGATGTGATCCTCGACGTGGATGGCGTGAAGGCCCTCGCATCGCTGCCGTCGCTCGACGAACTGCGTGCGAAGCTTGTCGGTCTGCTCCAGGCTCCGGCCACCAAGGTTGCCCAGATTGCGGCAGCCCCGGCGGGACAGCTGGCGCGGGTCTTTGGTGCCTATGGCGCCAAAGAAGCGGCATAAACTTTTACCTACCGTAACAATTCACCGGGTTTTCCCGGTTCTGATGGAGAATGAAAATGGCTGATCTCGCAAAGATCGTTGAAGACCTGTCGGCGCTGACCGTTCTGGAAGCTGCTGAACTTTCGAAGCTGCTCGAAGAAAAGTGGGGCGTTTCGGCCGCCGCTGCCGTTGCCGTCGCTGGCCCGGCCGCTGCCGCTGCCGGCCCGGCTGCTGAAGAGCAGACCGAATTCGACGTCATCCTGACCGGTGACGGCGGCAACAAGATCAACGTGATTAAGGAAGTCCGTGCGATCACCGGCCTGGGTCTGGGCGAAGCTAAGGCACTCGTCGAAGGCGCGCCGAAGGCCGTCAAGGAAGGCGTGAACAAGGCTGAAGCCGAAGAGCTGAAGGCCAAGCTTCTCGCTGCCGGCGCGACCGTCGAACTGAAGTAATTCGGTTCGGGTCCGGCGGGTTCGCCCGCCGCGCTCCGATGATAAAAGAAAGGGCGGTGCCGCGAGGCACCGCCCTTTTTTGTGCCAGGAAAGGGTCTGGCTTAGCTGCGCGTCCAGCCGGGTTTCAGATCCTTGCGGATGCTGCCGGGCTGCAGGCGACGCACCTCCTGCTCGGCAGGGGCCGCCGGTGCCTGACGCTGCGAGATTTCCCATGCACTCACCGGCTTGCGCGAGAGGGCGGGTTCGACCTGCGCCTCGCTCGGCGTCAGCGTTGCATCATATTCTGCGCGCTCCTGTCGGTCGAGGAACCGCGCGCGGGCAAGCCGCTTGCTGAGCGTGGCGAAGGGATTTTCAGGCGTCGGCCCGGCCATCGCCATCGCTTCGTGGCGGCCCATGCTGCCGCTGGGCGCGGCGGCGAAGGTCGGCGTGGTGGTTGGCTGCGAACGGGGTTCCGGCGCAGGCGCGATCTCTTCGCGGGCGGCGAATGCCGGTTCCGGGGCCGGCTCGGCGGTCGGCACCCATTCGGCGTTCGACGCGCTCTCGTCGAATTCCCAGACTTCCTTGGTCGCGCGGCGACGGCGCGCGAAAGCAAGGCCAGCACCGCCGGCGATCAGCAGGGCAGCAGCGCCACCGGCGATCTCCCACGGAAAGCTGTCGCCACCTGTGACAGGCGCCTTTGCGACCGGTGCGGGTGCGGCTTCGGCGACCGGTTCGATCGCCGCAACAGGCGCGGCCACCGGCGCGATCTCTTCAGCCGGTTCGGGAGCCGCAGTCACCGTTTCAGCCGGAGCAGCGGTGCGTTCAGCCGGAGCAGTGGCGCGCGCGACCGGCGCCGGGGTTGCTGCGCGCTGACGCGGGGCATCGCGTTCGGCGCGCGCGCGCGGTGCCGGGGCCGCCTCGGCCTTTGCCTCGGGCACCGGAGGCAGGTCGAGCGGGACGCGGATGACGGGCGAAGGGGCGGGCTGTGCCGTGGGCGCGGTTGCCGGAGCAGTGGTCGCGGGCGGCTGCACGGTCGGCGGCGCCGAAGTCGGCGGCACGCTTACCGGCGGCGACATCGGAATTGTCGGCGCTTCCTGCGCGAAAGCGGCGGGGGTGGTCAGGACCAGGAACGCGGCAATCGCGCTCGTGGCGGGGCGAAGGAGGGGAGCATTTTTCGTCATAGTGAAGGACAAACGAACGGCGCGCGAAAAGCGCTGCCAAAAAGCGCTCGATTCCACGATGAGCCGTGCCGACCAGGCGGCGCGGTGAAGATTCCGTGTCCGTTCGGCGCGTTCCGCGACCGGCTTTGGGATCAGCTGATCGGCGCGGGCAGGGGTGCCGGAAGCGTCATCGCGCCCGCCGCCGAAATAGCGGCGCCGACGAGCGACATGTCCCGATCGAGCCGCATGTCGAGCGCGATTTCATCCAGCGCCGCCATCTCGACGATCAGCGGCATCGATAGCGACAGACGCAAGGTGCCCGCAGGGCGTCCATCAGGCAGTGGGTGCGTCTTCACCGGTTGGCCCAGCCGGATTTCCTGACCCAGCCACTGGCGCGATTGGCGTGCGATATGACCGTGCATAGCCTTTGCCGCGTCGAAATCGCACTGCGGCCAGCGCGCCGACAGGTCCAGCGTGCGCAGCGTTTCGGTCGCAATGCAGCTGGTCCCCGCACCGGGGACTTCGGCGAGTTCCAGGCGCTTTACCAGCCGCATGACATGGTGGCTGAAGCGCGCGGCGACGTGCGTCACACGCGCCTCGGGAAGCGCGGCAAAGCGTTCGATCTCGATGAGCGCGGCTTCGAGGCGCAGCAGCAGTCCGAAATTGCCGCTGGCGTTGAGGCAGTCGGCGCCCGGCCAGTCGATCGGCCATTCGGCGCGGTTGGCGAGGCGACGAAAACCGTGGGGCAGCGGTTGCGCGCGATCCATCACGGCCGCCGGTACTAGCGCGAAGCCGCTGAAAGGCGGGCCGCCTGCGAATTTCGATCCCGTCATCAACACCACGCAATCGAGCGCGAGATAGCGGCGCACGATCGCGGGCGCGATACGCAGCTGGCACGCGTCGACGACGATCGTCACCGCGTCTCCGTGGGCGGCCTTCAGCCGTTCGACGTCGGACAGCGCGGGAAGCGTGAGACCGGACTTCGAACCATGGACGACATGGACGATCGCTCGCCGGCCGTTTGCGGCCGCGCGCTCGACGTGGAGCGACAGTTCGGCGGCGACGGCCGCGGATGCGCGCGGGCGGCCTGCGGCGTCGCGTACCGCCACGTCGATCAGTTCGATCCCGGCAAACGCAGGGTCGATCGCCGATTGCGCAACGACGCGCGCGCCGGTGGCCGTTTCCTCGGCAAAGAAGCGGCCCGCGGCGCTGTGAACGCAGCCGCTGCCGACTTCATCGCGTCCCAGCAATACCGCGGTAAGCGGCTTGCCGTCCCAGGCAGCAGCGAGGCCGACATATTCAAGGTCGGTGCCCGAGGCGGCGAAGATGATGGCAGTGCGATCCTCCAACCCGAGGCAGGAGCCAAGGCGGCTGCGGATCATATCGAGCCCGGCCGCATAGCCGCTGGCGGCCATCGGTTGGTCCAGCCGGTCACGCCATTGGCCGATCAAGGTCTGGAAAGCATGGTCCGAAATGCTGCTGATTGTCGATGAGCCGTAGGCGAGCGCATCGCTGGGCGCCGCGCTGGCATAATATTGATTGCGCCCCTGCGCATCCAGCCGGATGCGGCCGTCGCCGCCGCTGACCAGCGCGGAGGCAAGCCGGGCGGCATGACGGCCGGTCGATCGCGGCGCGTTTTTCTGAAAGCTTTTGGGATTCAGGAGCATTGGACGCATCCATTGGGAGAGGTGGGCATCGCTCTGAAGTACCGGCGCAAAATGACAGAGATTTGGCGTTTTGGTTTCAGCCCAGTCACCAAAAGGTCATCGCGATGAAACCTGAGCGTGGTGGGACCGTCACATGCGAACCACCGACCTTGCACCCACCCGGCTGCCCGATCGTCTGCGCGATACGCAGCGGCTGTTGTTCATTGCCAAGCATGCGAAATGGACCGGCGGGCTACATCCCGACGACGGCAATCACGCGCTTTATCATTGCGAGACGCGCGAGATACTGGAGGCGCTTGGCATGCCGCTCGTCGTCGCGGACAATTATGCCGAGTTGTTCACCCGGCCGGCCGCCGACTTCGTTTTCCCTCTTTTGAATCGTGGCGGCTTCTACAATTCGGAAATGCTGCTGCCACTGCTCTGCAATCGGCTCGGCCTGCCTTATATCGGCGCATCGCCGATCGTCCGCGGATTGTCGGACGACAAGCATCTGACCAAGCTGGAGGCCGCGGCGCGCGGCATTCCGACCGCGCCCTGGTCGGTCTTTCGTCGTGGCGCGCCGGTCGATGCGTCACGCTGTCCGCCGGCGCGGCGCTGGGTGATCAAGCCGAACAACAGTTCGGCCTCCTGGGGCATTCGCGATGCGCACGATCGCGTAGAACTGGCGCAGGCTATCGCGGAAATCCATGCGCTCGACCATGACGCGATCGTCGAGCCCTTCATCGACGGCAGCGATGTCGAAGTGCCGGTGATCACCGTCGATGGCGAACCGGCGATGCTGCCCATGATGATCTTCGAACAGACGGACCCTAGCCATCTGCGCACCTATCAGGAAAAGCGCGACCTGGTCGATCGCAGTCAGAAATACAGCCTGAAGCTGTTCGACGATCCGGCGATCGGCGCGCGGCTTGTCGATTATACCCGGGCGATGGCGGAGGTGTTCCGGCCGTTCGATTATGGCCGCTTCGAATTCCGGGTCGATTTCGCGACGGGCGAGATCCGGCTGCTCGAGGTCAATCTCAACTGCAATCTGTGGTCGGAAAAAGTGTTCGGGCGCGCGGCGGTTGCGGCGGGTTTCACGCAGGCCGACCTGATCGAGACGATCGTTGCCGAAAGCATGATCCGCCAGCTTGTCGGCTTTGCGCGGAGGGACGCGGCATGAGCGGTTCGATCCTGATTCTGGCAGGGCGCCGCCCCGGTGCGGTCGATGCCCTGGCCGAGGCGCATGGGGTCGGCGACAAATGCCTCGTTCCGGTCGCGGGCCGGGCAATGATCGCCCATGTCCTCGAAAATGCGTCGCTGACGCCGGCGACGCGGATATTCGTATCGACCCACCACCTGACCCTGCTCGACGACCTCGCCGATCCCGTCGTCGAGCGGCTTGGTGTGCGGCTGGTAATCGTTCCCGCTGCCGACAATCTGGCCGACTCGGTGCTCGCGGTCGCCGACCAGGCCGAGTTCCCGCTGTTCATCACCACCGCCGACAATTGCCTGCTGACCGCCGCGACGATCGCCGAGATCGGCGACGAGGCGGCTCGCCTGGGCGTTGGCGCCGGGGTGGCGCTTGCGCGGCGCGAGGATGTGCTCGCGGTCCATCCCGAAGGGCAGCGGCGCTTCTATGAATTTTCCGACGTCGCGGTTTCGAACTGCAACGCGTATTGGATCGGCGATCGCGCCGCGTTGAAAGCCGCCGAGGCGTTCCGGGGCGGCGGCCAGTTCGTCAAGAAGCCGATCCGCGTGATGCAGGCCTTCGGCCTGGTCAACCTGCTGCGCTTCCGTTTCGGGCTGGGGCCCATCCATCACATTTTTCAGCGCATTTCGCGCCATCTGAAAGTCGACATCGCCCCGCTGCTGGTGAGCAACGGGGCGACGGCGATCGACGTCGATAACGACCGGTCGCTGCGGGTGACCGAGGCGCTGATGAAGCGCCCCGATATCGTCAATCCGCGACCCAGTTGCCATGGAACCCCGGCGGAACGCGATGGGGCAGGTGAACGACCGCTTGCGGTGACCCGGTAAAATCGTCGGCGTTCAGGATGACGAGATCGGTGGTCTCGTCATTCATGTTCACGACGAGGCCGATCAGCCAGCCGTCGTCCTCTGCGCCCGTCGCGCTGCGCGGAACGAAGACGAATTCGCCCGGGTGCCGCCCGGGGCCGAAGTCGCGGGTGTCGGTGACGCCCTTGTCCAGATCGTGACGGAACAGCCGGGTGCCGGCCATTTCCCACTCGGCGGCGGCCGCTTCGGGGATCGCGATGGTATAGATGTAGCGATAGGGCCTGGTCGTGAGCCGTTCGTCATAGCGCGGGAATTCCTGCGCATGATCATGGATGACGGCGCGGGTCGAGGTGCGCGCGGCGGGGTCGAGCGTCCAGCGCTCCATCCGCGCCTTCTGACTGTCGGGACCGCGCGTTGATTCGGCGAACATCGTATCGTGCGCGACGACGTCGACGATCACCTTGCCGTCCGCCGTCTCGAACGCATTGGCGGGGTGGAAGACATAGCAGGGCTCGACGGGAACCCAGACGACATCCTCCGCGCTGCCTTTCCTGGGGAGAATGCCGACGCGGGCCTGGTGCTTTTCGTTCCAGGCGTAGGGGAAGCGGTGCCCCGCGAGCAGACGGGACATCGAGAAGGTGACCGGCAGATCGAGGATGAGGACGTAGTTTTCGGTGATCGCGCAGTCGTGGATCGACGGGCCGTCGCTAACCGGAATGGCGAGCTCGCGGATTACCTTTGCATTGCCGTCGAGGACGACGTGCCAGACCTTGCCCATCTCGTCGCCCTTGTAGGTGATCGAGTGCATCTCGCCGGTGGAGGGGTCGAGGTGCGGGTGCGCGGTGTACGAGCCCTTCAGCGTGCCGTCGAAGGGGTTGTGCGCGATCGTGTTCAACTCATAGCCCAACTCGACGGGTTTGCCGCCAGCTTCGACAATGGCGAAGGTGCGGCCGTCGATGCCGACGACATTGGTATTGGGCGCATCGAAGCCGCCGGCCTCGCGTTCACCGGCCGGGATTTCCTCGCCCAGCACGGCGCAGGCCTCGGTGCCGCGAACCCAGCGGTTGCGATACCAGTCGGCCTTGCCGCCTTCGATGCGGATGCCGTGCACCATGCCGGCGCCGGTGAACCAGTGGTAGCTCGCGGGATCGGGCGCGGCGGCGGGGTTGGGGCCGTTGCGGAGATAGCGGCCGGTGAGCGCGGCCGGGATTTCGCCGTCGACGCGCAGCGCCTCCAGCGTCAGTTCTTCCTCCATCGGCTTGTGGATGCCGGTGAGATAGGGGTGGGCGTCGGTCGGGCGGGGGAGGCGCTTGCGGTTGAAGTCGGCGACCTTGCCGATGCCTTTCTTTACGGCGCCGCGGATCAGGGTTTCTACGTTGCTCGCCATGGGGATGCTCCTTGTGCGGAAGTTTGCGAAAGTGCCGCGTAGCGTTGGGGGTTGCGTCGGCGACTCGGAATGTTTACGGTGACAACATGAACGATGAAGATAACAGTGTCAACATAAAAGATCCCGGCGCCAAAAGTGCCGGTTCCTATCACCACGGCGATCTGCGCGCGGCGGTCATCGCGGCGGGGCTGAAGCGGCTGGAGGAAGGCGACGGCGCCGAACTGGGCCTGCGCGCGCTGGCCCGCGACGTGGGCGTGAGCGCAACCGCGCTTTACCGCCATTTCCCCGACAAGGAGGCGCTGCTCGACGCGCTGGCCGACGAAGGGCTGCGGCGGCTGGGCGCGCTGCAGGCGCAGGCGTGGCTGAAGGCCGGCGGCGGCCGGGCCGGCTTCCTGGCGACCGGCGTCGCCTATGTTCGTTTCGCGCACGAGGAGCCGGCGGTATTCCGCCTGAGCTTCACGCGCCAGATGCCCGAGCGCAGCCAGGAAGCGAGCGACGGCGGCGAGGTCGCCTATGGTCTGCTGCGCGCGGGCGTCGACCAGACGATGCCGCACCTGGAAAATCCGGAAGTTGCCGCGCTGCACGCCTGGTCGCTGGTTCACGGCCTGGCGATGCTGGTGCTCGACCGGCGGATCGGCTGGGACGAGGCGCTGATCGGCCAGATCGTCGGAATGACCTTCGGCGGCGTCGACTAGCATCCTAAACAGCGTGATTTTATAGCGGAACCAAGGTATCCGCGGCGAATGTTAGCGGTTTATTTTCCAGTTTTCGGCTAAATCCCGGGCATGACACGGTCGCTCTCTCCCGGAGTCGAGACGGCATTCTGGTCGCTGCTGACGGCGTTCGGCTATTTCCTGCTTGCTGCCCTGGCGCTGTATGCGACCAAGGGCGCCGACAATATCGCGGCGGTCTGGCCGCCGAGCGGATATTTCCTGGCGTTGTTGCTGTTGATGCCCGAGCGTGCGCGGCTGGGCTCGTTCGTCGGCATGGCGGGCGCAAGCATCGGGGCGAACATGCTGGGCGGCACCCCGCCGCTGGGCGCGGCCGCCTTTACGCTGGCCAACGCATCCGAAGCCTCCGTCGCGCTGTGGCTGCTGCGCCGCCGCGAGCCCGGCGAGCTGTCGTTCATGATCCCGCGCGCGGTCGGCAACTTCTGTATCGCGACGGTGTCGGCGAGCGCGCTGAGCGCGTCGATCGCGACCGCGCTGTCGGGCAAGGGCGTCGACTTTTTCCTGTCGTGGCTTTCGACCGTCGCGCTGGGCATGCTGATCGTCACCCCGCCGATCGTGATGCTGGCGCGGCTGATCGGGTCGAAGGCACTGGACAATGCATCGTCGCGGATGAAGACCGAGGCGGTGCTGATCCTGACGGCGGCCGCGGCGGCGACGGCCACGGCCTTTTCGCAGTCGCATTTCCCGGTGACCTTCCTGCCGTGCATCGCGGTGGTCGCCGCCGCCTATCGCCTGGGCCCGTTCGGCGCCGCGACGGGGATGCTGATCGTCACGATCGTCGCCTCTCTGCTGACGGGACAGGGATCGGGGCCGATCGCGGCGATCGACGACAGCCAGAAGGTCAAGGTCCTCTTCCTGCAATTCTATCTGTTGGCGATGCTGTTCACGACATTGCCGCTGGCGGCGCTGCTGGTCGTGCAGCGGCGCCTCGCCCGCCGCCTGGAACAGAGCAACCGCTGGCTGATCCAGGCCGAGGCGGCCGCGCTCGTCGGTCATTGGCGCGTCGACCTGGTTCGCTGGACGATCCAGTGGTCCGACCAGGCCTATCGCATCCACGGACTGGAACTCGGCACACCGGTCAATGTCGAATATAGCGTCGAGCAATATGTCGACGAGGACGGCGTCGCGGTGCGCAAGATATTGGCCGAGGCGGTCCGCACCGGCGAACCTTTCGAATATCAGGGCCGCATCCGCCGGACCGACGGCGAAATCCGCCATGTGAAATCGCACGGGTCGATCGAGATGAGCCGCGGCGGAAAGGCAGTTGGCATCTTCGGTACCGTGCAGGACGTGACCGAGACGGTGGAGAATGCGCGCATCCTAGAGGCGGCGCGCAGCGCGGCCGAGCGCGTCGCGAATACCGACATGCTCACCGGGCTGCCCAACCGGCGCCATACGCTGGCCTTTCTGGAGAAAGCGCTGGTCGGCGCGCGCGAACATGGCGCGCCGCTGGCGGTCGCGATCTTTGACATCGATCACTTCAAGCGGATCAACGACACCCATGGCCATGCGGTCGGCGATGCGGTGATCCGCCGCGTCGCGCAGCGCGCGAAGGCGGCGCTGCGCGAAGAGGACATGCTGGGCCGCATCGGCGGCGAGGAATTCGTCTGCGTCCTCCAGCGCGCCAGCGCCCAGGCGGCCGAGATCGTCGCGGAGCGCGTGCGCAAGGCGGTCGAGACCGGCAACACCGCCGATCTGGACCTGCCCGACGCGACGGTCAGCATCGGGCTTGCGGTTTTCAACGGCGAACCCGATGTAGAGGAACTGCTCCACCGTGCCGACCAGGCGCTCTATGCCGCCAAGCGCGACGGGCGAAACCGGCTGCGCAGCGCAGCCTGAACCGAAAATCGAGGGCGGTCCCGTTGACACCGCGCACCCCAAATCCTATATCCGCCTCTCACCCGATCGTCCGGGAAGCGGCCTGACTTTGCGCAACGGGCCACAGGAATAGGGCGGTAGGGATTTCGAGATGCGTTGGAAGCTGCGGTAAACCGGTGACGGTTGCTTGCGGCTTTTTTGCGTCTCTACTGCGCTCGCGAGCTATTTTTTCAAGGCGAGACAATCACTTATGGCGACCAAGGCGAAGTCGGTGGGCAAGGCCCTCGAAGCAACCGCGACCAAGCGAATCCGCAAGCTGTTCGGCAACATCCACGAAGCCGTGGAAATGCCCAACCTCATCGAGGTGCAGCGCGAATCCTATGAGCAGTTCCTGCGGTCCGATCCGTCGGTCGGCTATGTCTCGGGCCTTGAAAAGACGCTGCGCAGCGTTTTCCCGATCCGCGACTTTGCCGGCACCGCCGAACTCGACTTCGTGCACTATGAACTCGAAGAGCCGAAGTATGACGTCGAGGAATGCCGTCAGCGCGGCATCACCTATGCGGCGCCGATGAAGGTCACGCTGCGCCTGATCGTCTTTGAAGTCGACAGCGAAACCGACACTCGCTCGGTCCTCGATATCAAGGAGCAGGACGTTTACATGGGCGACATGCCGCTCATGACCGAGAACGGCACCTTCTTCGTCAACGGCACCGAGCGCGTCATCGTGTCGCAGATGCACCGTTCGCCGGGTGTGCTCTTCGACCATGACCGCGGCAAGACCCACTCGTCGGGCAAATATCTGTTCGCCGCGCGCGTGATTCCGTATCGCGGTTCGTGGCTGGACTTCGAATTCGACGCCAAGGACATCGTCAACGTCCGTATCGACCGCAAGCGCAAGCTGCCGGTCACCAGCCTGCTGTACGCGCTGGGCATGTCGGGCGAAGAAATCCTGAACCATTTCTATGACCGCCTGGTGTTCGAGCGCGCCTCGAACGGTTGGAAGGTTCCGTTCGTCGTCGAAAACTGGCGCGGTTCGAAGCCCGCGTTCGACGTCGTCGACGCCAAGACCGGCGAAGTCGTCTTCGCCGCCGGCCACAAGATCAGCCCGCGCCTTGCCAACAAGGCCGCGAAGGACGGTCTCGACACGCTGCTGATCCCGACCGAGGAAATCTTTGGCCGTTACAGCGCCTATGACCTGATCAACGAAGCGACCGGCGAGATCTATATCGAAGCCGGCGACGAAGTGACCGCCGACAATCTGGAAAAGCTGGATGCCGTGGGCATCGACAAGCTGGTCCTGCTCGACATCGATCACAACAACACCGGTCCCTGGATCCGCAACACGCTGAAGGCCGACAAGGCCGAGGACCGCGACCAGGCGCTTTCGGATATCTATCGCGTCATGCGCCCCGGCGAACCGCCGACGCGCGAAACCGCGGAAGCGCTGTTCGACGGCCTGTTCTTTGACAGCGAACGCTATGACCTGTCGGCCGTCGGCCGCGTCAAGCTGAACATGCGCCTGGGCCTGGATGCCGAGGACACGGTGACGACGCTGCGCAGCGACGACATCCTGGCCGTGGTCAAGGAACTGGTGAACCTGAAGGACGGCAAGGGCGAGATCGACGATATCGACAACCTCGGCAACCGTCGTGTCCGTTCGGTCGGCGAGCTGCTGGAAAACCAGTATCGCGTCGGCCTGCTGCGCATGGAACGCGCGGTGAAGGAGCGCATGAGCTCGGTCGACGTGTCGACCGTGATGCCGAACGACCTGATCAACGCGAAGCCGGCGGTTGCCGCGGTTCGCGAATTCTTCGGCTCGTCGCAACTCTCGCAGTTCATGGACCAGACCAACCCGCTGTCGGAAGTGACGCACAAGCGCCGCGTCTCGGCTCTCGGGCCGGGCGGTCTGACCCGCGAGCGCGCGGGCTTCGAAGTCCGCGACGTTCACCCGACGCACTATGGCCGCATCTGTCCGATCGAAACGCCGGAAGGCCCGAACATCGGTCTGATCAACAGCCTGGCGACCTTTGCGCGCGTCAACAAATATGGCTTTATCGAGACCCCGTACCGCCGCATTGTCGACGGCAAGGTCACGAACGAAGTCGTCTATCTGTCGGCGATGGAAGAATCGAAGCACACGGTTGCGCAGGCGAACGCCGACCTCAACCCCGACGGCAGCTTCATCGACGAGCTGATCTCGGCGCGCGAAGCCGGCGAATTCCTGATGGCCCCGCGCGATCAGATCACCCTGATGGACGTGTCGCCGAAGCAGCTCGTTTCGGTCGCGGCCTCGCTGATTCCGTTCCTGGAAAACGATGACGCCAACCGCGCGCTGATGGGATCGAACATGCAGCGTCAGGCCGTTCCGCTGCTCCGCGCCGAGGCTCCGGTCGTCGGCACGGGCATGGAAGGCACCGTCGCGCGTGACTCGGGCGCCGCGATCGTGGCGCGCCGCGGCGGCGTGATCGACCAGGTCGACGCGACGCGTATCGTCATCCGCGCGACCGACATGGTCGAGCCGGGCAAGTCGGGCGTCGACATCTATCGCCTGCAGAAGTTCCAGCGTTCGAACCAGAACACCTGCATCAACCAGCGTCCGCTGGTGAAGGTAGGCGACGTCGTCCGTTCGGGCGAGATCATCGCCGACGGTCCGTCGACCGAGCTGGGCGAACTGGCGCTGGGCAAGAATGTGCTTGTCGCGTTCATGCCGTGGAACGGCTACAACTATGAGGACTCGATCCTCATCAGCGAACGCATCGTGAAGGACGACGTTTTCACCTCGATCCACATCGAGGAATTCGAAGTCACCGCACGCGACACGCGCCTTGGGCCGGAGGACATCACCCGCGACATCCCGAACGTCGGCGAGGAAGCACTGCGCAACCTCGACGAGGCGGGCATCGTGTACATCGGCGCCGAAGTCGGCCCGGGCGACATCCTGGCGGGCAAGATCACGCCGAAGGGCGAAAGCCCGATGACGCCGGAAGAAAAGCTGCTGCGTGCCATCTTCGGTGAAAAGGCCAGCGACGTGCGCGACACCTCGCTCCGCCTGCCGCCGGGCGTGTCGGGCACGGTCGTCGAGGTCCGCGTCTTCAACCGTCACGGTATCGACAAGGACGAACGCGCGATCGCGATCGAACGCGAGGAAATCGAGCGCCTGAAGCAGGACGCCGACGACGAGCGCGCGATCCTGAACCGTGCGACCTTCTCCAGCCTGAAGGACCTGCTGATCGGTCAGACGACCAGCGCGGTGCCGAAGGGCCTGAAGAAGGGCGACGAGGTCACCGAGGAAATGCTAGTCGACCTGGACCGCGCAGACTGGTGGAAGCTGGCCGTCGTCGAAGACAAGGCGCAGACCGCCCTCGAGGCGATCAAGGCGCAGTATGACGAGGCGATCAAGCGCATCAACGCGAAGTATGAAGACCGCGTCGAAAAGCTGCAGCGTGGCGACGAACTCGCCCCGGGCGTGCTCAAGATGGTCAAGGTCTTCGTCGCGGTGAAGCGCAAGCTGCAGCCGGGCGACAAGATGGCCGGCCGTCACGGGAACAAGGGCGTCATCAGCCGCATCCTGCCGAACGAAGACATGCCGTTCCTCGAAGACGGGACGCCGGTCGACATCGTGCTGAACCCGCTGGGCGTGCCGTCGCGCATGAACGTCGGGCAGATCCTGGAAACGCACCTTGGCTGGGCCTCGCGCGGCCTTGGCCGGCAGGTGACGCAGGCGCTGGAGGATTGGCGCGACGCCAACCCCGACGCGGTCGGCGGTCAGATGCCGGAAGCCGTCCGCGATCAGCTCGAGCATGTCTATGGCGCCGAGTATGTGGACGACATCAAGTCGCGCAGTGCCGAGAGCATCATCGAACTCGCGTCGAACCTGAAGGTCGGCGTGCCGTTCGCGACGCCGGTGTTCGACGGCGCGAAGGAAGCCGATGTGTCGGACATGCTGACGCTGGCGGGCCTGCATGAATCGGGTCAGTCGGATCTGTATGACGGCCGCACCGGCGACAAGTTCGACCGCAAGGTGACCGTGGGCTACATCTACATGCTGAAGCTCCACCACCTTGTCGACGACAAGATCCACGCGCGTTCGATCGGCCCCTACTCGCTCGTCACCCAGCAGCCGCTGGGCGGTAAGGCGCAGTTCGGTGGCCAGCGCTTCGGTGAAATGGAGGTCTGGGCGCTCCAGGCCTATGGCGCGGCGTACACGCTGCAGGAAATGCTGACGGTGAAGTCCGATGACGTGATCGGCCGCACCAAGGTTTACGAAGCGATCGTCAAGGGCGACGACACCTTCGAGGCCGGCATTCCCGAAAGCTTCAACGTGCTTGTCAAGGAAATGCGCTCGCTGGGCCTCAACGTCGAGCTTTCGTCCTACTCGGACGATGATCCCGACGAAGGTCCGGACGCTCTTCCCGAAGCCGCCGAATGATTTTTTCCTCACCCCTTCCGCCCGCGGCGGGAGGGGAAGATGGAGCCTGAAATATGAACCAGCTTACCAACTTCATGAACCCGGTCGCGAAGCCCGAAACCTTCGACATGATCAAGATCGGCATCGCGAGCCCGGAACGCATCCGCTCGTGGTCGTTCGGCGAGATCAAGAAGCCCGAAACGATCAACTACCGCACGTTCAAGCCCGAGCGTGACGGCCTGTTCTGCGCGCGCATCTTTGGTCCGATCAAGGATTATGAGTGCCTGTGCGGCAAGTACAAGCGCATGAAATACAAGGGCATCGTCTGCGAAAAATGCGGTGTGGAAGTCACGGTGACCAAGGTTCGCCGCGAGCGCATGGGCCATATCGAGCTCGCCGCGCCCGTCGCGCACATTTGGTTCCTGAAGTCGCTGCCGTCGCGCATCGGCCTGTTGCTCGACATGCAGCTGAAGCAGCTCGAGCGCGTGCTGTATTTCGAGGCCTATATCGTCCTCGAACCCGGCCTGACGCCGCTTGAGAAGTTCCAGCTTCTGACCGAAGACGAACTGCTCGACGCGCAGGACGAATATGGCGAAGACGCCTTCTCGGCCGGCATCGGCGCCGAGGCGATCCGCGTGCTCCTCGAGAATCTCGACCTGGAGCAGGAACGCGTCGACCTGATGGAAGAGCTCGCGACCACCAAGTCGGAGCTGAAGCCCAAGAAGATCATCAAGCGCCTGAAGGTCGTGGAAAGCTTCATCGAGTCGGGCAACCGTCCCGAGTGGATGATCCTGGAAGTCGTGCCGGTCATTCCGCCCGAACTGCGCCCGCTGGTGCCGCTCGACGGCGGCCGCTTCGCGACGTCGGATCTCAACGACCTGTATCGCCGCGTGATCAACCGCAACAACCGCCTGAAGCGCCTGATGGAGCTGCGCGCGCCGGACATCATCGTCCGCAACGAAAAGCGCATGCTGCAGGAAGCCGTCGACGCGCTGTTCGACAACGGTCGCCGCGGCCGCACGATCACGGGCGCCAACAAGCGTCCGCTGAAGTCGCTGTCCGACATGCTGAAGGGCAAGCAGGGCCGCTTCCGTCAGAACCTGCTCGGCAAGCGCGTCGACTATTCGGGCCGTTCGGTCATCGTGACCGGTCCGGAACTGAAGCTGCACCAGTGCGGCCTGCCGAAGAAGATGGCGCTCGAACTGTTCAAGCCCTTCATCTACGCGCGCCTTGACGCCAAGGGTCTGTCGATGACCCTGAAGCAGGCGAAGAAGTGGGTCGAAAAGGAACGCAAGGAAGTCTGGGACATCCTCGACGAAGTCATTCGCGAGCACCCGGTCCTGCTGAACCGCGCCCCGACGCTCCACCGCCTGGGCATCCAGGCGTTCGAACCCGTGCTGATCGAGGGCAAGGCGATCCAGCTGCACCCGCTGGTCTGCGCCGCGTTCAACGCCGACTTCGACGGTGACCAGATGGCCGTCCACGTTCCGCTGAGCCTCGAGGCGCAGCTGGAAGCGCGCGTGCTGATGATGTCGACCAACAACATCCTCAGCCCCGCGAACGGCAAGCCGATCATCGTTCCGTCGCAGGACATGGTGCTGGGTCTCTATTATCTGTCGCTGGAGCGCGAAGGCGAGCCGGGCGAGGGCATGCTGCTCGCCGACATGGCCGAAGTGCACCAGGCGCTGTTCACCGGTTCGGTGACGCTGCATACCAAGGTGGTGAGCCGCGTTCCGCAGACCGACGAACAGGGCAATGAATATCTGCGCCGGTTCGAAACCACCCCGGGCCGCATGCTGATCGGCGAATGCCTGCCGAAGTCGCACACCGTGCCCTTCGACGTCGTCAACCGCCTTCTGACCAAGAAGGAAATCGGCGACGTGATCGACCAGGTCTATCGCCACACGGGCCAGAAAGAGACCGTGCTGTTCGCCGACGCCATCATGGCGCTGGGCTTCCGCCACGCGTTCCGCGCCGGCATCTCGTTCGGCAAGGACGACATGATCATCCCGGCCTCGAAGGAAGGCATGGTCGACGAAACCCGCGCGCTGGTGAAGGATTTCGAGCAGCAGTATCAGGACGGCCTGATCACGCAGCAGGAAAAGTACAACAAGGCCATCGACGCCTGGTCGCAGTGCGGCGACAAGGTGGCGAACGCCATGATGGACGAAATCCGTGCGACGCCGAAGCTCGAAAACGGCCGCATGGCTCCGATCAACTCCATCTACATGATGGCGCACTCGGGTGCCCGTGGTTCGCAGGCGCAGATGAAGCAGCTCGCCGGCATGCGCGGCCTGATGGCCAAGCCGTCGGGCGAGATCATCGAAACGCCGATCATCTCGAACTTCAAGGAAGGCCTGACCGTTCTCGAGTATTTCAACTCGACCCACGGTGCCCGTAAGGGTCTGGCCGATACGGCGCTGAAGACGGCGAACTCGGGTTACCTGACCCGCCGCCTGGTCGACGTGTCGCAGGACTGCGTCGTGATCGAGGAAGATTGCGGCACCGAACGCGGCATGGAAATGCGCGCGATCATCCAGGGCGGTTCAACGATCGCCTCGCTGGGCGAGCGCATCCTGGGCCGCACGACGCTGGAAGATGTCGCCGACAAGGACGGCAACATCATCGCCCCGATCGGCACGCTGCTCGACGAAGCGACGACCGCACGGATCGAAGAGGCCGAAGTTCAGTCGGTCAAGATCCGTTCGCCGCTGGTTTGCGAAGCGACGCTGGGCGTTTGCGGCAAATGCTATGGCCGCGACCTGGCACGCGGTACGCCCGTGAACATCGGCGAAGCGGTCGGCGTCATCGCCGCCCAGTCGATCGGTGAACCCGGCACGCAGCTGACCATGCGTACGTTCCACATCGGTGGCGCGGCGCAGGTCAACGAGCAGTCGAACGTCGAGGCGATTTCGGACGGTACGATCGAATATCGCGAAATGTCGACGATCGTCGACCAGCGCGGCCGCCGTCTGGCGCTGTCGCGTTCGGGCGAAATCGCGGTCATCGACAGCGAAGGCCGCGAGCGCGCGACCCACAAGCTGCCCTATGGTGCGCAGATCATGCACAAGGACGGCGAGAAGGTGAAGAAGGGCGACCGGATTGCCGAATGGGATCCGTTCACCATGCCGCTGATCACCGAAAAGCAGGGCGTCGTGAAGTATCAGGATCTTCAGGACACGAAAACCCTGATCGAACAGGTCGACGAAGCGACGGGCATCGCCCAGCGCGTCGTGATCGAATATCGTTCGGCGGGTCGTTCGAAGAAGGAAGACCTCCAGCCGCGCCTGACCTTGCTCGACGACCAGTCGGGTGAAGCCGCGCGCTATCTGCTGGCGGTCGGCACGATGCTCTCGGTCGAGGACGGCCAGACGGTGCAGGCGGGCGACGTGCTTGCCCGCGTCAGCCGCGAAGCGTCGAAAACGCGCGACATCACCGGCGGTCTGCCGCGTGTTGCCGAGCTGTTCGAAGCGCGCATTCCGAAGGACAACAGCGTCATCGCGAAGATCAGCGGCCGCATTGAATTCGTCAAGGATTACAAGGCGAAGCGCAAGATCGCGATCGTTCCGGAAGAAGGCGATTCGATCGAGTATCTGATCCCGAAGTCGAAGGTTCTGGAAGTGCAGGAAGGCGACCAGGTCAAGCGCGGCGACGCGCTGATCAGCGGCTCGCCGAACCCGCATGACATCCTTGACGTGATGGGCGTGGAAGCGCTGGCCGAATATCTGGTCGCCGAAATCCAGGAAGTCTATCGACTGCAGGGCGTGAAGATCAACGACAAGCACATCGAGGTGATCGTTCGCCAGATGCTGCAGAAGGTCGAGATCACCGACGGCGGCGACACCACGCTGCTGCCGGGCGAACAGCTCGATTATCTGGAGATGATGGAGTATAACGCCAAGCTGCCGAAGAACGGCCGCCACGCCGAAGGTCGCCCGGTCCTGCTGGGCATCACCAAGGCGTCGCTGCAGACGCGCAGCTTCGTTTCGGCTGCGTCCTTCCAGGAGACGACCCGCGTTCTCACCGAAGCGTCGGTGCAGGGCAAGATCGACTCGCTGCAGGGCCTGAAGGAAAATGTCATCGTCGGCCGCCTGATCCCGGCGGGTACCGGCGCTGCCATGAACCGCGTCCGCGTGACCGCTTCGTCGAAGGATGCCGCGCTGCGCGCCGCGATGCGCGTCGCGAGCCCGGACCTGATCGCCCCGGCGAGCGCCGCGGACGAGCATGCCGCCGAACTGGCGCAGGGCCCCGAAGCGGCGATCGGCGACGATCCGCTGGGTGCCGTCCAGGGCGAGGACTTCACGACCGACGATGTGATGGTCGAGGAAGGTCCCGAAGGCGAAGGCGAGGAATAAGCCCCTCGGTCTTCGGACTGACAGAAATGGGCCCCGCCGGAGCGATCCGGCGGGGCTTTTTCTTTGCTTGGGGATGGGGGCCTCCAAACCTCGTCATGCTGGACTTGTTTCAGCATCCATGGGCTGATCCATAATCAGGTGCTGTGCCGAAGGATGCGGCAGGTCATGGACCCTGAAACAAGTTCAGGGTGACGAAAGAAGAGATGTCATCTTCGGGTCGCCAAACTGACTTCGCTTCCCACAGCTTCGTCATCCCGGACTTGATCCGGGGGCCATGCTTCGGCCGCTGTTATGGATCCCGGATCAAGTCCGGGATGACGAGGAAGCAATCCTCCGTGTGGCCGCTCTCGACGGCAGGCACTCCACACGCCCCCCGGCGCCAGCGCCCCCCCTGCGATCCCCGGCGAAGGCCGGGCCCCAGAGCGTAACCACGCAAGGTCAGCTTCCTAACGCCCTGGACCCCGGCCTTCGCCGGGGATCACGGAGGGGCGCGCGGCTGGGTGCGGACGATCCGGCGGCTTTGGGGTGGGAGCGGAGTTTACGCCCTTCCAAAGTTCAGGAAAGTTCAGCCCTGTGGGCTCCCCGATCTGGATCACGCGATGTGGTGGGCGCGCGCCGTCGTGAGAAGGCCGGCGGGGACCGCGTTTGTTCACTGAATGAAAGAGCCGGGATCGACGCTGACATAACCGGATATTATAGGAAAGGCCTTTTTCCGAGGGCGCCGGCGGGTTTGGGGTGAGGAGCCGTCTTTCAAACCTCGTCATGCTGAACTCGTTTCAGCATCCATGGCCTGAGCTATAATTGCGCGCGGTGCCGAAGGATGCGGCAGGCCATGGCCCCTGAAACAAGTTCAGGGTGACGAAAGAAGAGATGTCGTCTTCCGATCGAAAGCTGACCTTGCTCTCGACACTTCCGTCATCCAGAGATTGATCCGGGAAGACAGGCAGAGCTTGCATCAAATCCGGGGTGGCGACGGCACGAATATTCGTTCGCGGGCCGCCGGTGAAACGGCCGGGCGTGGGCTTTGCTCGGTTTGGCGCGATTCTGGTTAATCTGTCCGTTAAGCAGAAGACGGGCCGGGATCTATCGCGGGGTAGATGAGTAGAGCGGCTGTGCCCCCTCAAATTCCATCGCTTTGGATCCGCGGACGCATGAAACGGCGTTTGTGCGATGCTGCCTGCTCGGCCCGCCGCACGAAGCGCCCGAATGACTGGCATCGCCGTCGCGATGGCCGGGTCATTCCGGCACCGAAACGGGCGATGGGAGGCGGTGGGGGCGGCTCATTGAAGGAGTAGCGTATGGGTGCCGTTTCCAAAAATCACAGAATCCTGCTGTCGCTGGCGATGCTCGCCGCGCCGGCGACCGTCAGCCTCGCCGCGCAGCCGCAGGACGCGCAAGAAGGCGAAGTCATGACTACCGTATATGGCCAGCGCGTACCCGACGCGTCGGAACTGACCAAGGGGCCGCAGGTCGAGGGCATCATCTCCGCACGCAGCGGCGACCGGGTGCAGATCACGGCCGCCGATGGCTCGAACACGACCGTCACCATCAGCGAGACCACCCGGATCAAGTCCAGCGGCGGTTTCCTGGGCCTGAACAGCAACAAGCTGGCCGCCAACTCGCTGCTCAACGGCCTGCCGGTCACCGTCGACACGTTGCAGTGGGAAGGCGGACTGGTGGCCAACCAGGTCGTTCTCAAGAACAAGGACCTAAAGACCGCGACGATGATCCGCACGGGCACCGATCAGCGCTTTGCCGAACAGACCGCGGCAACCGAAGCACTGCGCGGTCGCATGGGCGACATCGACCAGTATAATGTCAAAAGCACGACGAACGTGAACTTCGACACCGGCAAGGCGGTATTGTCGGAGCAGGCGAAGGCCGATCTGTGCGCCGCGGCGTCGACGGCCGAGGGCATGGACAACGCGCTGTTGCTGGTGGTCGGCTACACCGATTCCACCGGAAGCCAGGAATTGAACCAGGAGCTTAGCGAAAAGCGGGCCGGACGCGTCGTCAATTATCTTCAGCAGGCGTGCGGCTGGAAGCCCTATCGCATGCTGACCCCCACCGGGATGGCCGAAGCCGACCCGGCGGCAAGCAACGACACCCCCGACGGCAAGGCGCAGAACCGCCGCGTCGCGGTGAACGTCCTGGTCAGCAAGGGCCTCGACGGACTGTAAGATATCGGGGTGGGCGTGTGGCTCACCCCGGCATTTTCGGGCGGCGGGACGAGGGGCGTCACGCCCGTGAAAAAGGCCCACCGGAAGACCGGCGGGCCCTTGATCGTGGAAATAGGCGGGCCGGTGCGACTGCGCTTTTAAAGCGTCCGGCCCGGGCTGTCCTAGGGCGCGAGGATCGCGACGGCGAGGTACAGCAGCAGAGGCAGGCCAAAGCCCAGCAGCGTCAGGGCGACAAAGGCGACGCGCGTCCACAAGACGTCGAAGCCGAACTGGTCTGCCATCCCGGCGCACACGCCAAAGATCATGCCGTCGCGACGATTCTTGCGAAAACCCTGTTTCATTTCTTTCCTTTCCATCCCGGCCATCGGGCCGGCGTTGTTGGTAGCTAGCGGCGGCTGGTCAGATGACCAGCCGGCCGAGTTCCGCACCGTTCGGGCCAATCGCGGCCAGGAACATGATCGAGCAGTAAAGCGAGGCGACCGCGGCGATCGCGTAGCTCTTGAGCGACTGGGCATTGAAGTGGGCCATTTTCGTTTCCTTTTTTAATCCTCCATCGGACCATCCGGTGGATGCCCATAGTAATGCAGGAGGCGTGCCAATTTCATTCATTGGCGGTTAACGGGGGCTTTTTTGGTTCCAGAAATTATATTTCAACGGGTATTTTGCGGCATAGTGGTGAAAATCCCCAATGATGGGAAAATTTTCAATGGAACTTTCTGCGCCGCGCCCGCATCTGCCCGGGGAAGGCGATAAAGCGGGTGCGAGCAAGGGTGTGGGCTGGCGTCGCTCCCGAGGGTGCGGTAGCGCAATCGGGCATGACGCTGACCCGCCTCTCGCTGACCGATTTTCGCAATCACGCCGGCGCCGACATGGCGGCGGGACCGGGGCTGGTCGCGCTTCACGGCGACAATGGCGCGGGCAAGACGAATATATTGGAGGCGATTTCGCTGCTCGCGCCGGGGCGCGGGCTGCGGCGCGCGGCGCTGTCCGACATGGTGCGCGACGGGGCCGGCGGCGGCTTTGCGATCTTTGCCGAGGTGCAGGCCGATATGCAGGAGGGCGCCGACCTGTCGCCCGTTGCGCTGGGAACGGGGATCGAGCCCGCGCATCCGGGGCGGCGCATCGTGCGGATCAACGGTGCGTCGGCGGCGGCGGCCTCGCTCGGCGAATGGATCGCGGTGCTGTGGCTGACGCCGGCGATGGACCGGCTGTTCGTCGAGACCGCGGGGAACCGGCGACGCTTTCTGGATCGGCTGGTCCTGGCGCTCGACCCGCGCCATGCGCAGCACAGCAATCGCTACGAGGCGGCGTTGCGCGCGCGGGGGAAGCTGTTGGCCGACATCGCGGGCGCCGACCAGCAATGGCTGGCCAGCCTGGAGGCGCAGCTCGCCGAACATGGCGCCGCGATGGACGCGGCGCGCCAGCGGACGCTCGCGGCGCTATCGGCCGAGCTGGCGGAGCAGCCCGACGCGCCCTTTGCCCGCCCGCTGCTGACGCTGGTCGACAGCGATGGCGTGCCGCGTGCGGCGGTGCACGACGTCGAAGGTCTAAAGGCGCTGTTCGCATCGCGTCGCCGGATCGACACCGCCGCGGGCCGCGCGACCGCGGGGCCGCACCGCGACGACCTGTCCGCCGTCCATGCCGCGACGGGGCGCTCGGCCGCGCGCTGTTCGACCGGCGAGCAGAAGGCGATGCTGCTGTCGCTGGTCCTGGCGCACAGCGATTGCGTCGCGCGCGCGCGCGGGCAGCGCCCGGTGCTGTTGCTGGACGAGGTCGCGGCGCACCTGGACCCGTCGCGCCGCACCGCGCTTTACGAGCGGCTGGCGGCGCAGGGCGGGCAGGCGTGGCTTACGGGGACCGAGGCGGCGCTGTTCGGCGACATGCCGGGGCCGGTAACGCGCTTTCGCATCGCCGGCGGACGGATCGCGGCGGGCTGACGCGCGCGCGGTTCGGCCGGAGCGGGGGCTCAGTCCTTCGGCTTGAGCGTGACCCAGATGCTGATCGGTGCGGAGAATTTGCCCGGCGCCGGCTTGCCGACGTCGATCCGCTCGGCAGTGACGAGTTCGCCGGTCTCGAGCGTAAAGCTGGCCCACGGTTTAGGCATGCGGCCGAAGCTCATCTTCTGGAGCGGCTGGCCGGTGGTCGTGTTCATGATCGTTGCGATAATACCCATGCGCGGCCGGTAGCGAGTGGGCGGCGATTCTGTCCACCCCCCAAGGCCGACGCCTCAGAGAATTTCGCGCACCAGCTCCTGCGGGCGGCAATAGCGGACGCCCTTTTCGGTCTCGACGAAGGGACGGTCGACGTATGCGGGATTTTCGACCATCGCCGCGAGGATCGCCTCTTCGCCGGCTTCGGGCAGGCCGCGTTCCTCGGCATCGGTGCCGCGCAGGCGCAGGGCGTCGCGGACCGTCAGACCGGCGTCCCTGAAGAGCTGACGTAGCTTTTCCGCGGTGTAGGGAGTCTTGAGATATTGGACGACCTCCACCTCCACGCCGGGGGTTTCTTCGAGAATCGCCAATGTCTTGCGCGAGGTGCCGCAGGCGGGGTTGTGCCAGATGGTTGCCTTCATGCCTCCGCCCTAACGAGACCTTACAGCAGCGTAAACCCGCTATTCATGGCATATATGGCACATCTTCCCGCATGAAGGGGAACCACCAGCTTGCCTTTCGCGGCCCGTACACGACTTATAGAAGTCGAGGGACCGCCAGAGGCGGCCATTGCGGGGTTGCTGAGTAAGTGAATGAATTGATCGATCGCAGAGCGATGCTGGCGGCAATTGCGGGCGCGGGTGCGCTGACGGCGACGTCGGCGCGCGCCACACAATTGCTGCCCGAATGGGCCCAGCCGTCCGCGCCGGGCCCGGCGCCTATCCCGACGCCGGTGCAGGCACCCGTCGACTATCTGGCCGTCGCGCGGAAGCAGCTTGCGCTGCAGACGCGCAATATCCACCAGAGCGACCGCGTCGGCATCGTCGATTTCGGCCTGCCGTCATCGCGTCCGCGCTTCGCGCTGGTCGACATGGTCGCGGGCAAGATCGACATGTTCCCGGTGACGCACGGCCGCGGGTCGGACCCGCAGCATGACGGCTGGCTCAAGCGCTTTTCGAACGCGCCGGGCTCGCTTGCCTCGTCGCGCGGCGCCTATCGCACCAGCGATTATTATTGGGGCGCGAACGGATCGTCGATGCGGCTCGCGGGGCTGGAAGCCGACAATAATAATGCCGACATGCGTGCGATCGTCGTGCACGGCGCCTGGTACGCCGACCCGTCGCTGATCGCGACGCAGGGCAAGCTGGGACGCAGCGAGGGCTGCTTCGTCTTTGGCGAAGAGCTGTTGCCGATGATCCTCTACAAGCTGGGGCCGGGCCGCCTGCTGTTCGCCGACAAGCTGAGCGTGCCGCCGCCGGCGCCGACGTTCCAGATGCCCGACGGACCGCTGCCCGGCACGGAAAACATGATCCGCACGAGCGCGAACGGCACGATCCCGAAGACTGCCGACTGATCGGCTGCGCCCGCCACGGCGGGCGGGCACGCCTATCTCATTTCATTTGGTTGCCCCGGACTTGATCCGGGGCCCGGTCCAGCCTTGTTCCGCGGACCCCGGATCACGTCCGGGATCACGCGGAGAGGCGGCGGGCGTTTATATTATTGTCCGCCCGTCGTCGTCGATGTGCCGATCGTCGGCACCACGGCCGGCGGGTTGGGCGAAATCTGGACCGCCGCGGCGCGGCCGGGCTTGGCGAAGCTCGCCACCACCGGCGCATCGCGGCCATAGATATCGGCCAGCTTGCTGACGCCCTTGCCCGATGCGGTCGGGATCACCGTCCAATAGGCGACATAGACGGGGAAGGGCTGTTCGAAGGTGAATTTGGTGGTCTTGCCGCTGGCGATCGCCTCGCCGAATTCCTCGGGGCTACGACCGGCGAAATAGACCGCCATCAGGCCCGAGAAGTGCAGCGCGCGCTCGGTACGGATACAGCCGTGGCTGAAGGCGCGTGCGGTCGCGTTGAACGCGGCCTTCGACGGCGTGTCGTGCAGATAGATGGCGTGCGGGTTCAGCATCTCCATCTTCATCACGCCCAGCGCATTGTTCGCGCCGGGCTGCTGCACGACCGACAGCGTCTTGCCGCTGCCCGTCCAGGTATAGCCCTGCGCGCGTGCCGATGCCGGGTTGCGCGCGATCGTCGCGCCGATGCCCTCTGCAATGATGCTCTTGGGCAGCGTCCAGGTCGGGTTGACGATGATGCCGGTCGCCATCGGGTTGAGCTGCGGCGTCGGGGTCGTCGCCTTGCCGACCACGGCCTTGTGCGTCGCGATGGTCGTGCCGCCGTGGATGACGCGGGTCAGATATTCGGGAACATTGCTGACGACATAGCGGTCGCCGAGGTCACGCGGCATCCAGCGCCAGCGTTCCATGTTCACGCGGATCGCGTTGGCATCGACCGGGGTCTTGGTCGATTTGAGCGCCGCCTTCAGCACCGCGAAATTGGGGTGGACCGGATCGAGGCCCACAAGGGCTTCCGGGATCGTCCCCGATACCAGCGCCGAGGTCAGCAGCGCGATCAGCGGCGTCGTCTGCGCATCGCTGTCGGTCATGAACCACTGCTTGCGCGCCGCATTGGGCGTGCGGCCGTCGCGCAGGTGGGTGGCGACGAGCAGGAAGCTGTCGGTCGCGACCTTGTCGAGCAGGATCTGGTTGCCGCTGTCGATCGCGGCCTGCAGCCCCTGGGGGTTATAGTCGGCGGAAAACAGTCCTTCGTCGCCGATATTCTTGATGAAGGTCAGCAGCGCCCTGGCGTTCGCGGCCGACCAGCTCGGCAGATTGGCCTCCGCCACCGTCTCCACGACCGGGGTATCGTCCTTCACCTTGTCGGGTTGCAGGACGACCGAGTCTTCCTTGACGCTGGTGGTTTGCGCCAGCGCAGGGGTCGCTGCGATGGTCAGGGAGAGGGTCAGGGGGAGCAACAGCGCCGCAGTGGGGCGCAGCGAGAGGGGAGTATTTTTGGCCATGGTTAAAGCCCATAGCCAAAAAATCCCCCCAGTTAAAGTGAGCTGGGGCACAGGTCGGCGCGTTCGCGCGATCGTTATCCCGGACGTGATCCGGGGTGCGTGCCGCGCGGCCGTAGTGGGTGCCGGATCAGTCCCGCATGGCGGGAACGGCGGGGTCAGGCCGCGCCGTCCTCATCCTGTTTTGCCAACCATTCCTCGAGCCACTTGATCGTATAATCGCCGTGGATGACGTCGGGATCGGCGAGCAGCGCCTGATGCAGCGGGATGTTCGTCTTGACCCCGCCGATCACCATTTCCTCGAGCGCGCGGCGCATCCGCATCATGCAGCTTTCGCGCGTGCGGCCATAGACGATCAGCTTGCCGATCATGCTGTCGTAATAGGGCGGGATCGAATAGCCGGCGTAAAGCCCGCTATCGACGCGCACATGCATGCCGCCCGCCGCGTGATAGCTCGTCACCTTGCCCGGCGAGGGAAGGAAGCTGCGCGGATCCTCGGCATTGATGCGGCATTCCATCGAATGGCCCCGGAATTCCAGGTCTTCCTGCTTGACCGACAGGCCCGCGCCGCCCGCGATGCGGATCTGTTCGCGGACAAGGTCGAAGCCGGTGATCATTTCGGTCACCGGATGTTCGACCTGGATGCGCGTGTTCATCTCGATGAAGAAGAACTCGCCATTTTCCCACAGGAACTCGATCGTGCCGGCGCCGCGATAGCTCATTGCCGCCATCGCGTCGGCGCAGACCTTGCCCATGCGGGCGCGCTCTTCGGCCGAGATGATCGGCGAGGGCGCTTCCTCGAGCACCTTCTGGTGGCGGCGCTGGAGCGAGCAGTCGCGCTCGCCCAGATGGATGGCGTTGCCGTTGCCGTCGCCGAACACCTGGAATTCGATGTGGCGCGGATTGCCCAGATATTTTTCCATGTAGACGGTCGGATCGCCGAACGCCGCCGCCGCCTCGCTCGATGCCTGGCCCATCAGGCTTTCGAGGCTGTCCTCGTCGGGCACGACCTTCATGCCGCGCCCGCCGCCGCCCGACGCCGCCTTGATCAGCACCGGATAGCCGATCTCGCGCGCGAGCCTTTTCGTTTCCTCGCCATAGGTGACGGCGCCCGGCGAGCCGGGAACCACCGGAAGGCCGAGCGCGACCGCGGTCCGCTTGGCCTCGACCTTGTCGCCCATCGTGCGGATATGTTCGGGCTTCGGCCCGACGAAGATCATGTCATGCGCTTCGATGATCTCGGCGAAACGCTCGTTCTCCGACAGGAAGCCATAGCCGGGATGGATCGCGTCGGCGCCGGTGATCTCCGCCGCCGAGATGATGGCGGGAATGTTGAGATAGCTGTCCTTCGCCGCGGGCGGGCCGATGCAGACGGCTTCGTCGGCAAGGCGCACGTGCATGGCGTCGGTATCGGCGGTCGAATGGACCGCGACGGTCCGGATGCCCATTTCATGGCACGCGCGGTGGATGCGCAGCGCAATCTCGCCGCGGTTGGCGATCAGCAGCTTTTCGATGGCCATGAGTGGCGCCTCAGCCGATGGTGAACAGCGGCTGGTCGAATTCGACCGGCTGGCTGTTCTCGACATGCACGGCCTTCAGCGTGCCGGCGGCGGGCGCGGTGATGGGGTTCATCACCTTCATCGCCTCGATGATCAGGATGGTGTCGCCGACCTTCACGGCCGATCCGACAGCGGCGAAATTCGGCGCGCTCGGCTCGGGGGCCAGATAGACGGTGCCGACCATCGGCGACTTCACGGCATCGGCGAACGTATCGGCGGCGGGTGCGGCGGCAGGCGCCGCAGCAGGGGCGGCCGGAGCGGCGGCGGGAGCCGCGACCGGAGCGGGCGCATAAGCGATGGGCGCAGCGGCGGCGGTCAGCGTGCGCGCGACGCGGACCTTGCGCTCGCCATCCTCGACCTCGATTTCCGAAAGCTGCGTGTCGTCGAGCAGTTCCGCCAACGCGCGGACGAAAGCCGGATCGATATTGATGCCATGCTCTTTATGGTCACCCATGAGTGTAGTTCCTGTTCTTTACGGTGCCGTCGTTGCGGCGCCCTGACCCCGTGTTTTGATGGCGCCCTCTTGTCAGAGTCGGGCCGCCGCGTCCAGCGCGAGCGTATAGCTGTTCGCGCCATGCCCTGCAAAATGTGCCGCTGCCGCCATGCCGACATAGCTGATGTGGCGAAATTCCTCGCGCTTCATCGGGTCCGACAGATGTACCTCGATCACCGGAACCCTGATCGACTTGATCGCGTCGTGGATCGCGATGGACGTGTGGGTATAGCCGCCGGCGTTCAGCAGCACCGCCTTCGCGCCCGCGACATAAGCCTCGTGCAGCCAGTCGATCAGCACGCCCTCATGGTTGGTCTGGCGGCATTCCAGGCGGAGGCCCAGTTCGGCGGCCTGCGCCTCCAGCCGCGCATGAATGTCGTTCAGCGTATCGTGGCCGTAAATCTCCGGCTCACGCGTGCCGAGCAGGTTGAGGTTCGGGCCGCTCAGGACATAAACGGTTGGCAGATCGGACAAGCTGAGGTCTTTCGGTTGCTACGCGATGCGCTCCCCCTATATGGGCTGCTCGGCAAAAGGCAAAGCGAGGCGGATTTTCGTGATCTCTGTGACCCTCAACGGCGAACCCCGGCAGGTGCGCGAAGGCAGCATCGCCGATCTTGTCGCGTCGCTGGGGCTCGACGTGAAAAAGGTCGCGGTCGAGCGCAACCGCGAGATCGTGCCGCGCTCGACGCTTGCCGACGTCACGCTCGCCGAGGGCGATGCACTGGAAATCGTTCATTTCGTAGGAGGCGGTTGTTGACCGATACTTGGAGCGTTGCCGGCCGGACTTTCACGTCGCGGCTGATCGTCGGGACCGGCAAGTACAAGGATTTCGAGCAGAATGCCGCCGCAGTCGAGGCGTCGGGGGCGGAGATCGTCACCGTCGCGGTGCGCCGCGTCAACGTGTCGGACCCGACGGCGCCGATGCTGACCGACTTCATCGATCCCAAGAAGATCACCTATCTGCCGAACACCGCGGGCTGCTTCAACGCCGATGACGCGATCCGCACGCTGCGCCTCGCGCGCGAGGCCGGCGGCTGGGACCTGGTGAAGCTGGAGGTGCTGGGCGAGGCGAAGACGCTGTATCCCAACATGCGCGAGACGCTGGAAGCGACCGAAGTGCTGGCCAAGGAAGGCTTCCTGCCGATGGTCTATTGCGTCGACGACCCGATCGCGGCGAAGCAGCTGGAGGATGCGGGCGCGGTCGCGGTCATGCCGCTGGGCGCGCCGATCGGATCGGGGCTGGGCATCCAGAACCGCGTCACCATCCGCCTGATCGTCGAAGGCGCCTCGGTGCCCGTGCTGGTCGATGCCGGGGTCGGCACCGCCAGCGACGCAGCGGTTGCGATGGAACTCGGCTGTGACGGCGTGCTGATGAACACCGCGATCGCCGAGGCGAAAGACCCCATCCGCATGGCCCGCGCGATGAGGCTGGCGGTCGAGGGCGGACGCGACGCCTATCTGGCCGGCCGCATGGGCCAGCGCCGCTACGCCGATCCGTCGAGCCCGCTCGCCGGCCTGATCTGACCCGGCGAGCGCGCGGACTCTTTCGCCGTTTACGGCACCCGCTTTACCGGCGGGGGCGTCCAGCGACCGTCGGTCGCCGCGCGTTGCGGTAGATAGAGGCGCAGGTTCATCGTGAACGGGCCGGTCGGTGCGGGCAGCCAATTGGCCTCCTTTGCCGCGCCGGGCGATGCGTTCTGGATATAGAGGTCGAGCGAGCCGTCGGCGTTGAAGACCAGCTTGTCGCGGTCGCCGATCGCGAAACGATCGATCGGGTTGGCGACGAAGAACTGATCCTCGCTATACATGGTCAGCGACCAGAAGGCGTCGGCGGGCGGGATCTGGTCCTTTTCGAAATGCAGGACATAGTTCGACGCGCCGGTCAGCGGCTTGCCGTCGCCGTCGAACGGCGCCATCGGATAGATCGCCTCTTCGGGCGGCAGCGCGCCGAGCCCGGCGAAGCCGATGAAGGCGCGCGCCAGATAGTCGTTGCCATAGACGCCGACCGTGCTGCCGATCGCGCCCCAGCCGTTCCGTGTGATCGGCAGCGCCTTTCGGCGCGTGACGATCCGCTGATAGGCGTCGGCGGCGGCGCGGGTCAGGCCGCGCTGCACCGCGGGGTCGGCCTTCGCCAGGTCGAAGGCCTGCCCGGGGACCAGCCCGATGCGCTCCATGCGCAGCAAGATCGCATAATCGCTCGCGTGCGGGGGATTGCGCTTCATCAGGTCGGCAAAGGAAGCGAAGAAAGCGCCCGGCGCCATCTGCGCGACCTGCTTTACCGGCGGCGTCTTCATGTCGACCGAGGCGTCGGGCGTCGGCGCGGCGGCCGCGGCGTCGGGCTTGCCCCAGCGCGACAGCGGGGTCGCCTTCAACCCGGCCTGCAGCATGTGGATATGATCATAATCGGCGGCGCCGTTGGTCTGGATGCGGCCGATGATCCATCCCATGTCGGTCGGACTGCGCACCATCCGCATCCCCTTTGGCAGCGTGCCGTTCCAATGCGGGCCGACGATCGCGGCGGTGCCGCCGTCATTGCCCGTCGTGCGCGTGCCCAGCGTCGCGAAGACGTCGGTCCACATATCCATCAGCGGGATCACATGATAGCGGCCCTGCGTGTTCGGCAGCGTCAGGACCAGCGGCTCCTTGCCGACGTCGAACCATAGCGAGGAATAGAGGGTATCGGCGTTAGGCCGAACGACATCCTTGAAGCTGGCGTCGGGATAGGCCTTCATATGCGCGAAATGATTGACCGGCGCGCGCATCCGGCCGGGAGCGCCGGTGTTGGTCGAGACCCGCCTCGTCGTTTCCATCAGGACGAGCGGATAGGCGTAGGTATAGGCCTCTATCCCGATCATATAGGCTTCGTCCTCGGTCACCGGGGCCGCGCTGGCGGCGGCGGAGAGGAAGGCGGTGGCGAGCGCCACCAGGGCAAGCAGACTCTTCATCGGATGGACTCCCGAACGGATGATCGCCGCCCGTTAGCGGCCGCCGCGCCGCGGGTCTGTCATCCTGCCGACAATCTGTTGGGAATCTTGCGGCCGGCGCTTAAGGTTCGGGCGGCCGAAGGGCATTAGGGGAGGAGGCGATGGCGACAAGGTCGCATGCATGGTCGCGCGACGAGCGCCTGGCGGTCCTGCGCCGCTGCCCGCTTTTTGCCCCCTGGCCCGAGGCGCGACTGGCCGATCTCGCGGCGATCGCGCGCGTCGAACATTATCCGCGCGGCACCGAAATCTATGCGCACGAACCCGAAAAGCGCGAGGCCTTCGTCATCGCGTCGGGGGAGGTCGAGGTCAGCCGGGGTTCGGCGGCGGGCAAGAAATTCGTGCTGGGGATCAACGGGCCGTGCGAAATATTGGCGATCGTCCGGCTGCTCGAGGCGCCGCCGATCCACTATGACTATCGCGCCTATGAGGACAGCGTGCTTTTGCATCTGCCGACGCGTGACCTGACCGCGATCCTTGATGCCGATCCCATTCTGTGGCGCGACATCGCGCTGTTGATGTGCGCGCGGCATGGCGACAGCCTGCGCCTGCTCAACGACCATAATCTGGGTTCGCTCGACCAGCGGATGGCGGTGACGCTTGCCGATCTGGCGCGGATCCACGGCATCGCGGGGGAGAATGGGACCGAGCTTGGCCTGCGCCTGCCGCAGGAACAGCTGGGCGCGATGCTGGGCGTGACGCGGCAAAGCGTGAACAAGCTGCTGCGCGGGTTCGAGGAAGCGGGGCTGATCGCGGTCGACTATAATCGCATCACGATCCGCAATCCCGCCGCGCTCGACCTGATTGCCGCGCGCCAGGACTGACCGCGCTCCCGATTGTCCTTTGTTCGGAACGTTTTGTCCGACGTCGCGGGAACATGCGCGGGGCCGGTTCGTTTCTTCTTCACGAGGCTGCTCCCCCGCCTCGACGAGCAAGGAGAACCCCCGTGGGTGAACTGAAAGACAAATCCAAGGGCCTCGCCAATGAGGCCGCCGGCAATGTGAAGCAGGCGATCGGCAAGGCGACCGACAACGAACGTCTCCGCGCCGAAGGCGCCGCGCAGGAGCGCAAGGGCGAAGCCCAGAATCTGAAGGGCAAGATCGCCGGCGCGTTGGGCGACAAGATCTGACGATAGTGCATCGTCACGCATGAGAAAGGCCCCGGGGTTCCCTCTCCCCGGGGCCTTTTCACTTTGTTCGGTTGTGAAGGCTTATTTGCCGCCCGACGCCACCAGGTCGACGTCGGTCATGCCGCCGTCGCGGCGCAGCATGACGACATAGGCGAGATCGCCCTTCGTGCCGCCCAGCATATGTTCGTTGCCGCGGACGCGGTGGTCGCTGGTGTAGCCCGCGCGGGTCGCCATCGTGTGATAATAGTCGAGCACCGCCTGCATCGACGCCGCGGTCTGGAAATTGACGACACGGATGTTGCACTTGCCGCCGGCGACGCCCGCCGCTTCGCGCAGCGTCGCGCGCGGATAGATTTTGAACGCATCGGGCAGGCGATCGGCCCAGGCGTTGCCATAGGTCAGCTTGGCATCGCAGCTGCCCTTTTGCTGGTCGCGCGCCAGCGCGCCGATCGTCGCCGGACGCTTCGCCTCGCAATCCTTGCCGCAATTTTCCTCGAAGGGCAGTGCCTTGGGCGCGGTCAGCAGCTTGCCGGCAGCCTGCGCAGCGGCGGCTTCCGCAACCGTCGCGGCCTTGCCGCCCGCGACGCCGGGTACGCCGCCGTCGACGGGCTTGTTGCCCGGAGCGGCCGCATTCTTGTTGGCCTGACCGGTCAGCTTGGGGTCGACCATGATCTTGTCTTCGAGCGCGCCCTTGACCGCCGGGTCGGCATTGGTCAGTCCGTCGTCCAGCGGCGCGAGATCGGCCTTGGCGTCAGGATTGTCGCGGCAACCCGCAAGCGGCGCCGTTGCGATCAGCAAGCCAGCGACCAGCCATTTTCCCCGCACGATCATAGCTAACACTCCCTTAATATCACCCAGGGAATGCCCGATCCTGGTTAAAAAGGCCCAAATAAAATGCGTTAACGGGTAAGACTTTGTTAGCCGAAAACTGTGCCGGAGCGAGACGGAATCAGGCCGGGCGCGGTGCGGATGAGGCGCGATGTCTCCACCGCCGCCTGCCGATGGATCACCGCCTGGCGATAGACAGGGTCGGTCACCATTTCCATGAACGCGCCGCTGTTCGGATATTCGGCGACGAACATCGCGTCCCATTTTTCTTCGGCCGGGCCGATCAGCAGCGCCTCCATCGACCCGCGCCAGACGATGCTGCCGCCGACCCGCTGGAACACCGGGCCGCTGTCGGCGCCATAGTTGGCATAGGCTTCTGCCCCGGTGAGGTCCGCGCCCGCCAGCGGATGATCGGCGGGATAGGTCGCCTTTTCCTTGAAGCGGACGAGGTTGAGCATGTGGATCTTGGTATCGCGCGGCAGCGTCTTGAAGGCATCGAACTGCGCGCGTTCGGGGTCGACATGGGCGTCGCTCATGGCCGGAACTCCTTCCGCTTGACGCGCCATGCGTCGGCGCTTTGCGTCCATGCGTCGACCGGCGCGTCCTGGAACGGGGCGGGGAGGCGCGAGGGGCCGCTGTTCGTCGCGCCCAGCCGCCGGGCAAGCGCCTGCGACCGGACGTTGTCGGGGTCGATCGTGTGCATCAGCTCGGACCATTTCAGGAATTCGACGGCAAAGTCGCATGCGGCGACCGCGGCCTCGAAGGCATAGCCTTTCCCGGCGAACTGCGCGCGCACGCCATAGGCAATCTCCGGCGCTGGCCAGCCATCGGGTTCCCAGGGGCCGACCCGGCCGACCCACTCGCCGCTGTCGCGCTCGATCACCGAGAACATCGAAAATCCGCGAATGTGCCACGCACCGGCGAGCGTGCACCACAGCCGCCACGCCTGCGAGCGCGGGCAGTGTCCGCCGATGAAGCGCATCGTCTCTTCTTCGGCGCACATGCCGGCGAAGCCGTCGAAATCCTCCGCGGCGGGGGGACGCAATATCAGCCGCTCGGTCACGAGCAGTGGGCCGTTCAGCATATCATCTCTCCCGCAGTGTTCAGGCGATGCTTCTGCGGGAAGTGTCCGGGCGGGGCAAGCCGGATATGGCCGGGCCGAATATGGTTGAGGGCACCGGTGGTTAGACCGGCGCCCTCGCCATCACATGGTGCAGGTGGAGGGGTCTCGAACCCACACCTGCGACGGTTTCCTATCGCTTAGCGGCAGCGATATTTGTCGCGATCGATCTCGCGGCCGAGCAGTGCGCCACCCGCGGCGCCGAGCACGGTGCCGAGCAGCTTGTCGCCATTGCCGGCAATCTCGTGGCCCGCGAGGCCGCCGACCGCGCCGCCGATCAGCAGGCCGGTCGTGCCATTATCCTTCTTGCAGTGATAACGGCCGTCATCGCCGCGCCAGATGCGCGTGTTGTTGTTGATGCGCTGGTCGCGCGAGGCGTAATAGCGGCGGTCCTTCTTCTTGCGATAGAAGTTCGCGCTGTCGTCCGACTTGCTATAGCCCTGCGTCGGGGCGGCGGCCGAGATGCCGGCATAGGCCGGGGCCGTGCCGACAACGCTCGCCGCGACGAAAACGCCCATCAGGCTTTTGGTCAGAGTGTTCATTTCAAATCCTTTCCTGGTTTCGACGCCTCATCCCGTGCGGGACCGGGCGCTTCGAAGGGGAAAACGAGCCGTGACCGGAAGCCGTTGCATGAACCTTAGGCAACGCGACGAACCGAGCTTATGTGTCGACGAACCGAAAGGCTCTTGAAGGACAATCGCGGGCATGCGACATGATGGCCATGCTCAACATCGCATCGATCCTGATCGGCGTCGTCGCGCTGGTTCTGGCCATTATCGCCTTTATCCCCCCGCTCGGCGCCGCGAACTGGATCATCATTCCGATCGCGGTCGTCGGCCTAGCGCTCGGCGCCATGTCGAACCGCACGGCCGGACGAAACCTGAATATCGTCGTCATCGTCATCGGCGTCGTTCGCCTGATGCTCGGCGGCGGCTTCATCTGATCGGGGCGACGGCGCGATCATGACAAAGACAGCGGCTCCCGCGGGAAGCAATCAGGGCGGGCTGCCCTATGCGCTGGCCGCCTATGGCATCTGGGGTTTCGTTCCGCTTTTCTTCAAGCTGCTGTCGACCGTGCCGCCGGTCGAGGTACTGGCGCAGCGGATCGTGTGGTCGCTGCCGCTCTGCTTCCTCATCATGGCGTTCCGGCGCCAGATCGGCGATTATCTGGCCGCGCTTCGCGACTGGCGCGTCCTGCGGATGCTGTTCGTCAGCGCGGTGCTGATCGCGATCAACTGGCTGGTCTATATCTATTCGATCTTCACCGACCATGTGCTGGCGGCCAGCCTGGGCTATTATCTCAACCCGCTGGTCAATGTGATGCTGGGGATGATCTTTCTCGGCGAACGGCTGTCGCGGCTGCAGGTCGTGGCGGTCGCGATCGCGGGCGTCGGGGTCGCGATCCTGCTGGCGGGCGCGCTCGACACGCTGTGGATCAGCCTGACGCTGGCGTTCAGTTTCGGCATCTATGGCCTGATCCGCAAGGTTGTGCCGGTCGGCTCGCTGCCGGGCCTGGCGATCGAGACGACGGTGCTGCTGCCCGCCGCGCTGGCGGCTGCCGCCTGGTATCTGTTGATCGCCGACGGGCGCGGTTTCGTATCGGATATGTCCACCAGCTTGTTGCTGGCGGCGGGCGGGATCGTGACGGCGGTGCCGTTGCTGCTGTTCGCGACCGCCGCGCGCAAGATGAGCTATGCCGCGCTCGGCTTCGTCCAGTATCTGGCGCCGACGCTGCAGTTCCTGCTCAGCCTGTTCATTTTCGACGAGCCGCTGAAGCCGGCGCAGCTTGCCTGTTTCCTGCTCATCTGGACGAGCATCGCTGTTTTCAGTTTCGACATGTGGCGCAAGATGCGCGCCGACCGGATGATCGAGATCGCCTGACGCCGCGGGGCAGGGCGCCTGTCTTAGACGATCCGCCAGCCCAGCGTTTCGCCGGCGTGGAACGGAACGACCTCGCCGATCGTGGCGGGCACGACGGTCTCGCCGCGTTCCAGCGTGATCGTGCCGCCGTTCAGGGGCAGGCCATAGAAATTCGGGCCATGCTCGCTGGCGAAGCCCTCGAACTTGTCGAGCGCGCCTTCCTGATCGAACACCGCGATATAGGATTCCAGCGCATAGGGCGCGTTGAAGATGCCGGCGCAGCCGCAGGCGGCTTCCTTCGTGTGCACCGCGTGCGGCGCGCTGTCGGTGCCGAGGAAGAATTTGGGCGAGCCCGACACGGCCGCGGCGCGCACCGCCAGCCGGTGCTGCTCGCGCTTCGCGACGGGCAGGCAATAGGCGTGCGGGCGGATGCCGCCGACGAGCATCGCGTTGCGGTTGATGTGCAGATGCTGCGGCGTGATCGTCGCGCCCACGTTTGCCGGGGCGCTCTTCACGAATTCGACCGCCTCGGCCGTCGTGATATGTTCGAACACGATCTTCAGGTCGGGCAGCTTTTTCACCAGCGGGGCGAGCGTGCGGTCGATGAACACCGCCTCGCGGTCGAAGATGTCGACGTCATGGTCGGTCACCTCGCCATGGATCAGCAGCGGCATGCCGATTTCCGCCATGCGTTCGAGCACGCCCATGATGTTCGCGACGTCGGTGACGCCATGCGCGCTGCCCGTCGTGGCGTGCGCCGGATACAGCTTTGCGGCGGTGAACACGCCCTCGGCATGGCCGCGCGCGATTTCGTCGGGGTCGCTGTGGTCGGTCAGATAGGCGACGATCAGCGGCGTGAAATCATATTCGGCCGGAACCGCCGCGCGGATGCGGTCGCGATAGGCGGCGCCCTCGCTGGCGGTCGTTACCGGCGGCGACAGGTTCGGCATGATGATCGCCCGCGCGAACTGGCGCGCGGTATAGCGCGCGACATGGTCGAGCATCGCGCCGTCGCGCAGATGGACGTGCCAGTCGTCGGGGCGGCGGATTGTCAGGCGATCGGTCATGCGAAAACTCGTTGTTGCGACAAGCGGGCTTGGCTTTGGCTGGGGCGTCCCTAGATTATCGGCATGGCCAATACCACCCTCATCGATCGTGCCCTCATCCGCTTGTCGGGAGAGGACGTCCGCGGCTTTCTGCAGGGCCTCGTCACCAACGACATGGCGGGCAACCTGCCGGTCTGGGCGGCGCTGCTGACGCCGCAGGGGAAGGCGCTGTTCGATTTCCTGGTCTGGGGCGACGAGGAGGACGTGCTGATCGATTGCGAGCGCGCGGCGGCGGCCGATATCGCCAAGCGGCTGACGCTGTACCGCCTGCGCCGCGCGATCACGATCGAGCCCGAACCCGACCTGTGCGTCCATTGGGCGCGTGAGGGCGACCTGGGCGTCGTCGATCCCCGCCTGTCCGGCCTGGGCCAGCGCTGGCTGGCCCCCGCGGACGGCGATGCAGGCGTCGACGCCGAGTGGACGGCGCATCGCCTGGCGCTGGGCGTTGCGGAGGGCCGCGCGGAACTGGGCGACGGCGCGACACTGTGGCTGGAATGCAATGCCGCCGAACTGAACGGCGTAAGCTTCAGCAAGGGCTGTTATGTGGGCCAGGAAAATACGGCACGGATGAACTGGCGGCAAAAGATCAACCGCCGCATCGTCGTCGTGCCGATCGCCGATGCCGACGAAAAGCGACAGATTATCGCCTATCCCGAACTCGGCTGGTCGGTCGAGCATCGCCGGGTCGAGGCGATCAACCCCGCCGCCGCGCCCGACTGGATGCGCCCGGCACTGACCGCCCCCGGTTCATGACAGATGCAGCCGCGCATGATAAGCTTCCGGCCATGCGCACCCTGTTGATTTCCGCGGCGCTTGCCGTCGCATTCGCCTCGACGTCGGCGATGGCCGGCGATCCGCTCGTCCCAGTCGATCCCGAGGAAGCGTCCGCACCCGCCCGGCTGGTGCCGCTGGCGCCCGCCTCGCCGTGGACCGCGCGCTTCGCGGCGGCGGCCGACGAGCTGCTGCCCGCGCTGCGTTCGCAGGACGAACGCGAATGGGCGCCGCTGCTCGGCGGACAATGGCTGGCTCCGGCGGAGCGGGAGCGGGTGTCGGCGCTGTTGCAGGAACGGCGGAGCCCGTTCCGCCATGCGCTGTTCTCAAAGGGATTCACCCATCGTGCGATCCTGGGGTGGCAACCGCCCGCGACGCTGACCGCCGACGAGCAGGCGGCGATCGAGGCAAGGCCGGAGGCGGAGGCGATCGTCTGCTGGTCGTCCGGGGGTGACGGCGAATGGCCGGGCACCGCGATCGAGGCCGACAACCGGCCCGGCCGTCCCTATGCCTGCGCGCGCATCACCTACAGCATTCGCGGCGAGACGCCGACATGGCGCGCCTTCATCGAACAGGGCGCGGGCGGTCCGGTCGACGCCGCGATTTAACCTTTCTCCAACCACGCGCGGCTAGAATGCGCGCATGCTGGGGCGCTTTATCTCTTTGGCCGTGCTGATCGCCGCAGGATCGATTGCGGTGGGCGGCATGGCGACCCGTTCGGTCGACGCGCCCGCGACCGCCGCCGCCGCCGATCATGACAATGGCAATTGGACGACGCAGGCGCGCACCCACGGCAGCGGCCCGGCCTCGGCGGAACGCGCGTCGTCGTCCGGCGAGGTCCGGCTGGGCCGGTCGGGCGATTCGCATTTCTATGCCGATGCCGACATCAACGGCACGAACATCCGCATGATGGTCGACAGCGGCGCCTCGATCATTGCGCTGACGCGCCGCGATGCCGAAGCGATCGGAATCGATGTCGACCGCCTGCCGATCGGCGGCATGGCGAACACCGCGGGCGGCAATGTGCCGATGCGCGTGGTGATGCTCGACAGCGTCGACGTCGACGGGATCGAGGTGCGCCAGGTCGAGGCGGCGGTGATCGACGCCGACATGGGCGTATCGCTGCTGGGCCAGAGCTATCTGTCAAAGCTGAACGCGGTGAATGTCGAAGGCGACACGATGACGCTGCGCTGAAGCGCGCGATATCAGCAAACCCTTCTTCGGACCGAATTGCGCGATTCCCGCGCGCCTCGACTTGCCAAATCCCGGCGCTTTGCCCACATCGGGGGCATGAACGCTCCCAATCCTCCGCTGCGCGCCGCGATCGTTCCGGTTACGGCCTTTCAGCAAAATTGCACGCTGCTGTGGTGCACAGAGACCAACAAGGCGGCCTTCGTCGATCCCGGCGGCGATCTCGACAAGCTGAAGGAAGCCGTCCGGCAGACCGGGGTCGAGGTCGAGAAGATCCTCGTCACCCACGGCCATATGGACCATTGCGGGCAGGCGGGAATGCTCGCGAAGGAGCTCGGCGTGCCGATCGAGGGGCCGCACGAGGACGACCGCTTCTGGATCGCGCAGTTCGCGGAGGATGGCGCGCGTTTCGGCATGGTGGGCGAGACGTTCGAACCCGACCGCTGGCTGGTCGACGGTGACAAGGTGACCGTCGGCAATCTGGAGATCGACGTCATTCACTGCCCCGGTCACACGCCGGGGCATGTCGTCTTCCATCACGAGCCGTCGAAGCTCGCGATCGTCGGCGACGTGCTGTTCCAGGGGTCGATCGGGCGCACGGACTTTCCGCGCGGTAACCATCAGCAATTGCTCGATTCGATCACGAAAAAGCTGTGGCCGCTTGGCGACGACACGATTTTCCTGCCGGGCCACGGTCCGCACAGCAATTTCGCGACCGAACGGCGCACCAACCCCTTCGTCAGCGACGCCGCCCTGGCCGACTAAATGGAAATTGCCCCTCCCACGCGGGGAGGGGGCGGGATCAACGCGGTGCGACGACCTCGGTCTCGGTCTCGACGATCTTGGTCGAGGTGAAGCTGACCGGCGTGGCATAGACAATGAACAGCGCGGTAATCGCGAGGCCGAGCTGGGTCAGCATGGTGATGATCGTGCCGGCCATGCGGCCCCACATCATTCCGTCCATGCCCAGCGCGTGCAGGATCCGGCCGACCAGATACAGCGCGCCGACGGCCCACAGCCACAGCGAGGAACCAAGGCCAAGCTCGACCAGTGCGAGCAGGATCAGCACGAAGGCGGTGTTCTCGACGAAGTTGCTGTGCGCGCGCATACGGCGCGTCAGCGCTTCGTTGCCGCCGTCGCCGATGAACAGCTTTTCCTTGGTCCGCACGCGTCCGACGCGCACGCTGAGCCACAGATTGAGCAAGGCCGCCCCCGCGGCGATCGTCAGGCTGATCGGTAGGATAATCATGTCGCTTCCCCCAATATCGTTGGCCGGTCCATCCGGCGGTGGGCGAGGTGTGGCATTGCCGGAGGGGCAGGGCAAGGGCGCCCTTGCGGTCGAACGCATCGTCGCCGACATCCGCTCGGGCGACTCGGTTGCTCGTCCCGCCGGACGGCGGCGAAAAGCGCGGCGGTCGATCGAGTCCGAGGGCGGCGAAGAAGGAAGCGTCGATGCCTTTGCCTCAGGGGTTGCCTTTGCGGGCAAAAACGCTATAGCCGCGCCCGATCCGGCACCCGACACCAACAGGCGTTGAGGCACCCTCCGGCGGACGTTTTCCTGCCCTGTTTCAGGCGGAAACAAACCTTCGCACGGCGGGCGGGCCAGTTATTTCCGGCAACGGAGGTGACAAATCCGGGTTTGCCGATTCGTATAAACATTTAAGAATGCAGGATATAAAATGGCCGTCCCCAAGCGAAAAACCTCGCCCTCGAAGCGCGGCATGCGTCGTAGCCACGACAGCCTGAAGGTCGAAGCCTTCCAGGAATGCCCCAACTGTGGCGAGCTGAAGCGCCCGCACAATCTTTGCAACGCCTGCGGCCATTATAATGGCCGCGAAGTGGTGGCCGGCGCCTAAGCCAAGCCGGAGGGCGTCCAGATGAGCCTCACACCGCGAATCGCAATCGATGCGATGGGCGGTGACGTCGGCGTGCGCATGATGCTCGCCGGCGCCGCTATGGCGCGCCATCGGCACGACGGCCTCCGCTTCATCCTCGTCGGCGACGAGGTGCAGATCAAGGCCGCGCTCGAAAACCACCCGAATCTTCGCGCCGCGTCGGACATCATCCATACCGATGGTGTCGTGACGGGCGAGGACAAGCCCAGCCAGGCGCTGCGCAAGGCGAAGAGCACCTCCATGGGGCTCGCGATCGACGCGGTGAAGCGCGGCGATGCTGGCGGCGCCGTATCGGCGGGCAACACCGGCGCGCTGATGGCGATGGCCAAGCTCGCGTTGCGCACCATGCCGGGCATCGACCGGCCCGCGCTCGCGGCGCTGCTCCCGACGCTTGGCGACAACGACGTCGTCATGCTCGACCTTGGCGCCAACACCGATTGCGACGCCAATAATCTGGTCCAGTTCGCCGTCATGGGCGCCGCCTATGCGCGCACCGCGATGGGCCTGGAAAAGCCGCGCGTCGCGCTGCTCAACATCGGCACCGAAGAGCTGAAGGGCACCGACGAGATTCGCGATGCCGCCGCGCTGCTGCGCGAGACGAAGGGGCTGCCGATGCAGTTCGCCGGTTTCATCGAGGGCGACAAGCTGTCGCGCGGTGACGTCGACGTCATCGTCCACGACGGTTTCTCCGGCAATATCGCGCTGAAGACGATCGAGGGGACGGCGCGCTTCGTGACCGACCTGCTCCGCCGTGCCTTCACCAGTTCGGTTCGCTCCAAGATCGGGTTCCTGATCTCGCGCCCGGCGACCGAATTGCTGCGCCATCATCTCGATCCGAACAATCACAATGGCGCGGTGTTCCTGGGTCTCAACGGCGTCGTACTCAAGAGCCACGGCAGCGCCGATGCGAAGGGGGTCGCGAACTGCGTCCATCTTTGCGCGGAGCTGATCGAGAAGGATATCACGCGCCAGGTGACCGAAGATCTTGCCAATTTCCGCGACGGCGCAGCAGCATGACCCTGCGCGCAATTCTGGCCGGGACCGGCTCCGCGCTGCCGCGCACGCGCGTTTCGAACGCCGAACTCGCCGAGCGCGTCGACACCAGTGACGAGTGGATCGTCGAGCGTACCGGCATCCGTTTCCGCCATATCGCCGAACCCGACGAGACGACCGCGACGCTGGGGGCTGCGGCGGCGAAAGAGGCGCTTGCGGCTGCGGGGCTGCAGCCGTCGGACATCGGGCTGATCATCGTCGCGACCGCGACCCCCGACAACACTTTCCCGGCCAGCGCGACGAAGGTCCAGGCAATCCTCGGCGCGCCCGACTGCATCGCCTTCGACGTCGCGGCAGTCTGTTCGGGCTTTCTCTATGCCGTGTCGGTCGCCGACTCGATGCTGCGCACCGGCGCGGCCAAACATGCGCTCGTCATCGGCAGCGAAACCTTCAGCCGCATCCTCGACTGGGAGGATCGCACGACCTGCGTCCTGTTCGGCGACGGGGCGGGAGCGATCGTTCTGTCGGCTGAGGACGTCGCCGACGATCGCGGCATCCTGGCGACACGGCTGCACGCCGAGGGGAAATATTGCGACATGCTTTATGTCGACGGCGGTCCTTCGACGACCGGCACCGTCGGCCATGTCCGTATGCAGGGCCGCGAAGTCTTCCGCCATGCCGTCACCAACCTGGCGTCGGTGTTGGGCGAGGTGATGGCCGACGTCGGTCTGGCGGCCGAGGACATCGACTGGGTCGTGCCGCACCAGGCGAACAAACGGATCATCGACGCCACCGCGAAAAAGCTGGGTTTGCCGGCCGAACGCGTCGTCCTGACGGTCGATCAGCACGCCAATACCTCGGCCGCGTCGGTGCCGCTGGCGCTCGATCTTGCGGTGCGCGATGGGCGCATCAAGCGCGGCGATCTGGTGGTGCTGGAGGCGATGGGCGGCGGCTTTACGTGGGGCGCCGCGGTGCTGCGCATTTAATCGCGTTAACTTCTCCGGCCATCCTTTTCAGATTGGCGGATTAATTCGCTTTTGTTACATAGAGTGCAGGGACTCGCGACGGTGGGGGCTGTCAGAGGACCTTCTTGTGCATGTGCTTCAGGAGGGGAAGGGAACAACATGGCAGCAGGTACGCTCACGCGCGCGGACATCGCGACGAAGATCAACCAGCAGATCGGCCTATCGCGTAACGAGTCGGCGACGATCGTCGAATCGATCCTCGACTATATGTCGGACGCGCTTGCCGAAGGGCAGAATGTGAAGATTTCGGGCTTCGGCACCTTCGTGCTGCGCGACAAGGCGCAGCGTGTGGGCCGCAATCCCAAGACCGGTATCGAGGTGCCGATCCTGCCGCGGCGCGTGATGACGTTCCGCGCCAGCCAGTCGATGCGCGCCCGCGTCGCCGGCAAGTAAACCGGGCTCGTTTGCAGGATTATGTCTGATTTTCCCAACCATGGCGACGGCGGCAAGTCCGCCGGCGCCATGCTGGCGATCGGTGAATTGGCCGATCGCATTGGTGTACCGACGCATGTGCTGCGCTATTGGGAAACGCGCTTTCCGCAGCTCCGTCCGCTTCAGCGGTCGGGGCGCCGCCGCTATTACCGCGCGGAGGATGTCGCGCTTGCGGAGCGCATCCATCATCTGTTGCACGTGAAGGGCTTCACCGTCGACGGCGCGCGCAAGGCGCTGTCCGAAGCGGGCGGCACGCGCCGCGAGCCGGTGGCAGCGGCGCCGGTCACCGCATCTGCGGCATCCGCGTCGCACGGCGTTCCGGTCGAGGCACTCGTCGCGCTGCGCCAGCGGCTCGCCGCGGCGCTGGACTAAGCAAACTTAAGCGATGCTAAGTTAGCCGGGCGTTCTCCCGTCGCGGGGGAGGCGCGATCCCGTCAGTCGTCGTCCATCGCCGGCGCCAGCGCCGGGTCCAGGTCGCGCGGGCGCACGAAAGCGACGATCCGCGCCATGCCGACGTCGAGGTCGTGCCAATCGGCGATGTCGAGCTCCAGCCGGACGAGCGCCGCCGTCGGCAGCTTTTCCTCGATCTCGGCGCGCAGCGCGCCGCCGCCGTCTTCGGGCGCGAGCATCAGCGCAAGGTCTTCCAGCCCCGGATTATGCCCGGCGATCAGCAGGTCGGTCGAATCGCGCCCGGTATCGCGGATCACGTCGATCAGCGTCGCCGCCGACGCCAGATAGATGCGCCGGTCCCAGTGCGGTTCGATCTCGTCGAGGTTCGCCGCCGGCTGGAACAGGTCGAGCGTTTCGGTCACGCGCACCGCGGGCGAGGCGATGATGCGGTCGACGGCTATGCCCTGCCGCTTCACATATTGGCCGATGATTTCCGCGCCACGGCGCCCGCGCGCGTTGATCGGTCGATCGAAATCGCGTTCGACCTGCACGTCCCAGCCCGACTTGGCGTGGCGCAGGATGGTCAATGTTTTCAAGGTCGCTCCCCGCGTTGCCCAATCATCCCCTCAATCGGGGGCCTTGTGCCGCAATCTTATGACGGTGAAAAGGCGGGATATGCGCTTTTTCTCTGTGCCACATTGGCAGCGGCGACATGATTGACCGCCTCGTCCAGCGGCAGGCGGCGGATCGGCGTCCCCGCGGGAAAGGCGCTCAGCAGCCGTGAGGGGAAGCTGGGCGACAGCATCACGAACTGCCCGAAATCGTCCGCGCGGCGGATCAGGCGGCCGAAAGCCTGGCCGATCCGCGCGCGAATGACGCTGTCGTCATAGGCGCTGCCGCCCTGCGCCGCGCGCCGCGCCGCGTGCAGGATCGTCGGTCGCGGCCAGGGCACGCCCTCCATGATCACCAGCCGCAGCGAATCGCCGGGTACGTCGACCCCGTCGCGCAGCGCATCGGTGCCGAGCAGCGAGGCGTGCGGATCGGCGCGAAAAATGTCGACGAGCGTCCCCGTGTCGAGCGGATCGACATGCTGGGCATAGAGCGGCAGGCCGGCCCGGGCGAGCCGGTCGGCAATGCGCGCATGAACGATGCGCAGCCGCCGGATCGCGCTGAACAGCCCCAGCGCGCCGCCGCCCGACGCCTCGATCAGCCGGCTGTACGCGCCCGCCAGCGCGGGCAGGTCGCCGCGCGCGATGTCGGTGACGATCAGCACCTCCGACTGGCGGGCATAATCGAAGGGGCTCGGCACGGCGAAATGCTGCACCCCGCCGCCCATGTGGCGCGCGCCGGTGCGGATGTCGGCGTCGGTCCAGCCGCCGCCGTGCGCGCCGCTGCGCAGCGTGGCCGAGGTGACGAGCACGCCCTGCGCGGGGCGATAGACGACCTCGGCGACCGGACGCGCTGGGTCGAGCCAGTGGCGGTGCAGCCCCAGGTCGAATTCGCGTCCGTCGTATCGGTCGACTGCCAGCCAGTCGACGAAGTCGGGGTCGGCGGGCCCGCCCACGCGGCCGAGCAGCGACAGCCAGCCGCCCAGCGTGTCGATTCGCGTGCCCAGGCTGCCGCGTGCGCCATCGACGCGCGCCCGCGCCTGACCGTCCAGCCAGTCGGGCGGATCCTCGACCAGCGCATCCAGCCGTTTGCCGAGCGCCATCAACGGCCGCAGCAACGCCTCGATCGCGTCGCTCGCACCGGCAGCCGCGGTCACGAGTTCGGGATCGGGGTCGGCGAGTTCGGTTTCCAAGCCATAGCCGCTGTCGGCGGTACGCGTGTCGACGCTGCGCGCATAGACCATCGCGCGGACCGCGACGAGCAGCCGCTCGACCGCGCCCCAGGGCTCATTCTCGCCGATCCGGCCCAGCCAGCCGTCGCCCGGCAGTTCGCCCGCCGCGGTGATCGCCGCCTGGATCGCGCGGTCGCCGCCCTCGTCATAGCTTGCGACATCGGCCAGCCGCGCCGCCAGCCCGCGCCGTCGTCCGCGCGACTTGCCCTCCGGCCCCAGCACCCAGCGGCGGATCTCGACCGCTTCCTGCCCGGTCAGCGCGGCGGCGAACATGCTGTCGGCGGCGTCCCACAGATGATGCCCCTCGTCGAAGATCAGCCGCGTCGCGGGTGCGCCGCCGTCGCGCGGCCGCGCCGCCTGCACCATCGTCAGCGCGTGGTTGGCGATGACGATATCGGCCTGCGTCGCCGCGCGCGCCGACCGTTCGATGAAGCATTTGCGGAAATGCGGACAGCCGGCATAGATGCACTCGCCGCGCCGGTCGGTCAGCGCGGTCGTGCCGTTGCGGCGGAACAGCGCGGGCAGCCAGCCGGGCAGGTCGCCGCCGACCATGTCACCGTCGCGCGTATAGCTCGCCCAGCGCGCGACGAGCTGCGCCAGAATCGCCGCGCGACCCGAAAAACCGCCCTGCAGCGCATCCTCCAGGTTGAGCAGGCATAGATAATTCTCGCGGCCCTTGCGCACGACCACCTTTTCGCGGTGCGTCGCGGCGTCGGGATACAGCCGCTCGGTCTCGCGCGCCAATTGGCGTTGCAGCGCCTTGGTATAGGTGGAGATGCAGATCGAGCCCGTCGACTGGTCGATCCATTGCTTGGCCGGGGCCAGATAGCCCAGCGTCTTGCCGATGCCCGTGCCCGCCTCGGCAACTAGCATGCTCGGCATGTCGCGCTTGTCGCGCGGTTCAAAGATCGCGGCGACGGCGCGCGCATAATCCTGTTGTCCCGTGCGCCGTTCGGCCCCGTCGCCGGTCAGCCGGTCCAGCCGCGCGCTGATGTCGTCGGGATTGACCGTCACCTGGCGCGGCTGTGGGCGCGGGGGTTGCTCCTCCCATTCGGGCAGGCGCGCGAAGAGCCAGCGGTCGGCCTTTTCGGGCGGATCGAGGCGCGGCTGGATCAGCGACGCCCACGGCCAGCGCTGCCGGGCAAGCGCCTGCAGCCCATGCCATGCGCCCTCGCGCTCGGCCCAGTCGCCGCCATCCAGGCTGGCGAGCATTCCGGCCGCCGCGTGGCGCAGAAAGACGGCGATATCCTCCTCGGCCTTCGGCGCTTCGAGCCCGATCGCCGCGGCCATTCCCGCGGGTGTCGGCACCGCGAAGCGCGCCGGATAGAGGAAGGCGAAGAGCTCGAGCAGGTCGAGCCCCGAAAGTTCGGGATAGCCGAGCCGGTCGCCGGTCAGCGTCGCATTGAGCAGCAGGTGGGGCGTGGCCGCGACGGCCGCGATCGCCTCGCCGCGTCCGACGCGCTGCACACGCCCGTCGGTGCCGGCGATCCAGATGCCGACATGGCTTGCATGGATGGAGGGTAGGGCAAGGGGATCGACGCGCGCCGGCATGTCGCCCTAGCTAAGGACAAAGAGCGAACGCGGCAAGGTCGCTGCGGCGCCCGGTGTCGACCCGGCGCCCGCTTGCGATCAGCTCAGCCCGCGGCGTCCGAACACCGGGCCGCGATGGCCAAGGAAAGGCGGCGGCGTTTCGGCGACCGCGGCAGTCCGCGCGCGCCGCAACGCATTGTGAAGCGCGCCATGCGCTAGTTCATAGGGAAAGCGCACGCCCATGCGGTCGAATTCCGACCACATGACGATCGCATAGGTGATCTCGCCCGCATAATGGATTTCGCAGCGCGACCGCGCGGGCATGCTCGCGCCGTCGATGCGCGCACCGCCTTCCGACAGGTCGGTGATCCGGCCGTCGACGAAATTGAGCACGCCGTTGACCATCACGTCGATCGAGACCGGGGTCCGGTTGTGGCTGCGCGCCGTGGGGGAGCGAAAGTTCGTCATGACCGGCACGCTACGCCCATCATGGTAAATTTCCGGTAACCAGAATTCTGCGCCGAACCGCGGTCGGGGAGACCAATGGCGCTGTCCTACATTATCGCGCCGTTCTTGATACGGTCGAATGCGGCCTGCTGCGGCATTTCGATCCTGACCTTAAAGCGACAAAGGAGACGGAAAGGACCTGCCTGTTGGTATACTTTGTCGCTTTATGGGTCCGGGACCCCGACGTCGCACAGCAATTCCAGAGTAAAGTTATGCGGTTTTCCGCGCTTCTTTCCTTCGGCCCTTCTTGCCGCTATGGGCGCTCGAATGACTGACCTGCACCTTCATCCTTCGCTGCGCGAACCCGCGCAAACGTCCAAGGCCTGGCCGTTCGAGGAAGCGCGCAAGCTGGTCAAACGCTATCCCGACGGAAAGGCGGGCGAACCCGTCCTGTTCGAAACGGGCTATGGTCCGTCGGGCCTGCCGCATATCGGCACCTTCAACGAAGTGTTGCGCACCACGATGGTCCGCCGCGCCTATGAGGCGATCACCGGCGGCGCGGCGACGCGCCTCGTCGCGTTCAGCGACGACATGGACGGGCTGCGCAAGGTTCCCGACAATGTGCCCAACGGCGACATGCTGCGCACGCATCTCGGCAAGCCGCTGACCGACATTCCCGATCCGTTCGGGAAGTATGAGAGTTTTGCTCATCACAACAACGCGATGCTGCGTGAATTTCTCGACCGTTTCGGCTTCCAATATGAATTTGTGAGCTCGACCGAGCGGTACAAGTCGGGAGCGTTCGACGAGGCGGTGAAGAATGTCCTGCGCCACAATCAGGACATTCTCGACATCATGTTGCCGACGCTGCGCGCGGAGCGGGCCGCGACCTATTCGCCGATCCTGCCGGTCAGCCCCAAGTCGGGCATCGTGCTGCAGGTTCCGGTCACCGTCGTCGACGCCGACGCCGGCCTCGTCTCGTTCGAGGATGAGGGCGAGACGATCACGCACAGCATCCTGTCGGGCGGCGCGAAGCTGCAATGGAAGGTTGACTGGGCGATGCGCTGGGTCGCGCTGGGCGTCGATTACGAGATGTACGGCAAGGACCTGACCGACAGCGGCGTGCAGTCGGGCAAGATTGCCAAGGCGCTCGGCGGGCGGAAGCCCGAAGGGCTGATCTACGAGATGTTCCTCGACGAAAAGGGGGAAAAGATTTCGAAGTCGAAGGGCAATGGCCTGTCGATGGAGGAATGGCTGACCTATGGCAGCGAGGAAAGCCTTGCCTTCTTCGCCTATCGCGAGCCCAAGGCCGCGAAGCAGCTCCACATCGGCGTGGTGCCGAAGGCGGTCGACGAATATCTGCAGATGCGCGGCAATTATCCCGCGCAGGACGGCGACAAGAAGCTCGGCAACCCCGTACATCATGTCCATGTCGCGCGGGGGCAGGATGTGCCCGCGACCGGACTGCCGGTGACCTATGGGCTGCTCCTCAACCTTGTCGGGGTGATGGGCGCCGACGCGTCGAAGGAACAGATCTGGCGCTACCTCGGCCAATATGTCGCGGGCGCGAATGCGCAGAGCTATCCCGAACTCGACCGGCTGATCGACAATGCGATGGCTTATAACCGCGATTTCGTCGCGCCGACGCTCCAGCGCCGCAAGCCGCAGGGCGGGGAAGGGGCCGCGCTTCGCGAACTCGACGACAAGCTCGCGGCTTTGCCCGCCGATGCCTCGGCCGACGATATCCAGAATATCGTGTACGAGATCGGCAAGAACGAGGCCTATGGCTTTGAAAATCTGCGCGATTGGTTCAAGGCGCTGTACGAGACGCTGCTGGGTTCCAGCGCGGGGCCGCGCATGGGCAGCTTCATTGCGCTGTTCGGCATCGACAACACGCGGCGCCTGATCGCCGAAGCGCTGGCGTGACGAAAAACGCCCGTTCGCATCGGGCGGGATCGCGATACGCATCGGCGTGACGCCCGGCCCGCCGCGGTCCGACGTCGCCCGACGCGAACGGGAATAGAGGAGTGGCTGAATGACCGCCGAACCCGCATTCGAGCTGGCGCAGATCAACATCGCGCGCTTTCGCCTGCCGGCCGACCATGTCGCGAACCGCGACTTCATGGACGCGCTCGACCATGTGAATGCGATTGCGGAGGCAAGCGACGGCTTCGTCTGGCGGCTTGTCGGTGACGGCAATGACGCGACCGACGTGCCCGTCACCGACGATCCGCTGCTGATCGCGAACATGTCGGTGTGGCGCGATCTCGATGCGCTTGCCGCCTTCGTCTATCGCCAGCCCGACCATCTTTCTATCATGCGGCGGCGCAAGGAATGGTTCGACCATATCGGCTTCTACCAGGTGCTCTGGTGGGTGCCCGCCGGACACCGCCCGACGGTTGCCGAGGGCATGGCGCAGCTCGCGCTTCTCCAGGCCGATGGCCCGACGGCCGCGGCCTTTACCTTCAAACGACCCTTTGCGGCGCCTGACGGCACGCCCGCATCGCCGGTCCGGGACGAATGCGCATGACCGACATGATCGATATCTTCACAACCGGCGGAACGATCGACAAGGTCTATTTCGACGCGCTCAGCGAGTTTCAGATCGGCCCGGCGGCGATCCCCGACATGCTGCGCGAAAATAACGTCCACGTCGCGCACCGCGTGACGCAACTCATGCGCAAGGATAGCCTCGAACTGGACGACGCCGATCGCGAGGCGATCCGCGCGGCGGTCGCCGCCAGCGATGCCTCGCGCATCCTGGTGACGCACGGCACCGACACGATGGTCGTCACCGGCCGCGTGCTCGCCGGCATTCCGGGCAAGACGATCGTCATGACCGGGGCGATGCAGCCCGCGTCGGTGCGCGCGAGCGACGCCGAATTCAACGTCGGCTTTGCGCTGGCGGCGGTGCAGACGCTGCCCCCCGGCGTCTATGTCGCGATGAACGGGATGATCTTCGACCCCGAAACGACGGTGAAGGACCGCTCTGCCGGGCGCTTTCGGACCGGCACCTGAATTTCCTTTCGCCTGTGATCAAGATCATGCCAAAAGGTCTTCGGGTCGTGTGACAAAGCACCGGGGGCGACGATTCGCCCCGCCTTTATCTGGACAACCATGGGAAGGGACGATCTGACATGAACACGAACAAACTCGCCGGCCTTATCGCCGCATCGGCGACCGCGCTGGCGCTGTCGAGCGCCGCAGTCGCTGCCGACAAGCCGCTGCCGAAACAGATCGGCGCGAACGACACCGTCAAATGCTATGGCGTCAACAGCTGCAAGGGCACCTCTGACTGCAAGGTCGAGGCCGCATCGTGCAGCGGCGATTCGGGCTGCAGCACGCCGGGCAACAGCTGCGCCGGCGCGAACAGCTGCAAGGGCAAGGGTTACAAGAAAATCGCCGCAGGCAAGTGCCTGACCGACGGCGGCAAGATCGGCGTCTGATCGATTCGAGGGTCCGGTCGCTGGCCGGACCCTCCATTCGCCGGACGGATCGGGCGCATGACGCAAAACATGACAATGGCTTCGCCGGGCTTCGGTCTCGGCCTGCGCCCCGACCATTATCGCGACTTTCTGGCCGGACCGCAGCCGGTCGACTGGCTCGAGATCATTTCCGAAAATTACATGGTCCCTGGCGGCAAGCCGCTGGCGATGCTCGATGCGATCCGCGCCGACTATCCGATGGTCATGCACGGGGTGTCGCTGTCGATCGGGTCGGACGAACCGCTCGACATGGACTATCTGGAACAGCTCCGCGCCCTCGAACGGCGCGTCGAGCCGCTGTGGATTTCCGACCATCTCTGCTGGACCGGGATCAACGCGCACAACACGCACGACCTGCTGCCCTTGCCCTATGATGCCCCGGCGCTCGATTGCGTCGTTGGCAATATCGGCCGGGTACAGGATTTCCTCGGCCGCCGCATCCTGATCGAAAATCCGTCGAGCTATGTCACCTTTCGTTCATCGGATCGCAGCGAGTGGGACTTTCTGGCCGAAATGGCGGAGCGCGCCGATTGCCTGCTGCTGCTCGACGTCAACAATATCTACGTCAGCGCGCGCAACCACGGCTTCGATCCCCTCGACTATCTCGCCGGACTTCCCGCCGGGCGCATCCAGCAGATCCATCTGGCTGGGCACAGCGACATGGGCGACTATGTCATCGACACCCACGACGCGGCGGTCTGCGACGCGGTGTGGGACCTTTATGCAACGGCGATCGGCATGTTCGGCCCCGTCGCGACGATGATCGAACGCGACGACGACATCCCGCCGCTTGCCGAGGTGATCGCCGAGCTCGACCGGGCGCGGGCGCTAGCCGGGCGCGCGCTGGAGCCCGCCCATGCCTGAGGCGCTGCGCGAAGTTCAGCAACGCTTCCTTTCCGGGATCATCGGCGGGGATGCCGGGGCCGAGGCGCTCATCGTGGATGACGAGCGCGTCGGCGCGCGCCAGCGGCTCGACATCTATCGCAACAACTATCGCGCCAGCCTCGTCGGTGTCCTCTCCGACCATTTCGAACGGCTGCACGCCTATCTGGGCGACGAGCAGTTCGACAATGTGGCCGGAGCCTATGTCGCCGCGCATCCCTCGGCGACGCGCAACCTTCGCTATTATGGCGACGTGTTTCCCGCCTTCCTGGCCCAGAATTTTCCGGGCGACGGCGAACTGGCGGAGCTGGCGCAGCTCGACTGGGCGCTGCGTTCGGCCTTCGACGCGCCCGACATCACGTTGCTCGACGCCGCCGCGGTCGGCGCGCTCGGCGACGCGTGGATCGAACGCCGGCTGGCGCTCCATCCCTCGGCTTCGCTAATCGCCGTCCGGTTCAACGTCGCAACGCTGTGGAGCGCGCTCGACGCCGACGAAGAGCCGCCCGAACCGGTCGAATTCGCCGCGCCGGTGACGCTGCTCGTATGGCGCAGCGGCCAGCAGCCCCATTTTCGCAGTCTTTCTCCGGCCGAGGCCGATGCGCTGGCGCAGATCGAGGCGGGAGCGAGCTTCACCGACCTCAGCGCCCATCTGATCGACCATGTGGGCGAGGCGGCGGCGATGGAGGAGCTGGCGGCCTGGCTGGGCCAGTGGCTGGCCGACGGCCTGCTCGTCCTGGCCGATCAGCCCTTTGCCGTGACCTGACGCAGCACGGCGGTATAGGTCGGCGCGATCGTCATCGCCTCATGCTTGCCCTGCCGGCCCAGCATGGCGTGGACCGCCCGCAGCCGATAGCAGGGGACGCCCATGAACAGATGATGCTCGGCATGATAATTCACCCAATAGGGCGCGACCGTGGCCCGCGCGATCCAGCCGGCATAGGTGGTGCGCGCATGGGTAAAGGGATCGTCGCTGCCTGTGGTCGTACAGGCATGCTCGGCGATATTGCGGATGCGCAGATATAGCTGAAACGTCGTCGCCAGGCCGGCGAGCCACAGCAGGTACGGCGTCCAGCCATAAAGCAGCAGCGATGCCGCCAGCAGAACCGCCTGCACGACAAGGAAGCGCCCCACCGCCCGCGTCACCGCCATCGCCCCGGCGATGTCGATCGTGGGCGACGTCATGCCGTCGTCCGACTGCTTGTTGAACGGCGTCCCTGCCTTCGTGCTGGCGCGGCCCTTGTCGACCCGCTCGCCGCGCATCATCGCCTGCAGGCCTTTGAAGGCGAAACCGAACTGCGCCACGCGCTGTTTGAAAAACGTCTGTCCGGTCAAGTCGCGCAGCACCTTGCGCCACAGGCTGGCCCGTGTCGTTGGAAAGGGTTTCGACAACGACAGGTCCGGATCCTCCGGCTGCTGCGTGAATTTGTGATGCTGCAGATGATAGGTGCGATAGGCGATCAGGTCCGACCCCACCGCCGCGCCGGTCAGCCATTGGCCGAGGAAATTGTTAAGCTTTCGATTGGGATGGAGCAGGCCGTGCGCCGCCTCGTGCATCAGGATGGCCAGCCCCAGTTGGCGGCCGCCGACGATGATCACCGCGAGCAGCCACGCCGCCGGGTTCCCGCTCCATGCCGCGAGGCCGACCGCGGCTATGCTGACGATCCAGGCATGGGCGACGAGCCAGGGCCCGTGCCAGCGCGATGCAGTGGTGATCGCGGCCCATTCGGCGCGGTCGAAGAAACGGTCTGGCGGCAGAAGGCGGACGGCAGGCATGGCGCATCGTAACGGGTTGCGAACCGAAACCCAACCCCTTCCGTTTTTGGCACAGAAACGCGGTTAACCGGACGCTCCGTGTAAGGATTTGGAAACCCCTTTCGGACAGAGCCCTAGCCTTAGGACCAGAGGGGCAGGGACGCGGAATCTTGGGGGTCAAGCGCAGCATCGTGCGGCCGGTCGACGGCGACGGGGGAGACGGCGATTCGCTGTTCGACTCACCCGATTTCGTCGCGCGTCTGATGCGCGTCGCACAGCTTTGGCACTATGTCTTCTTCGGCCGCACGCTGGCGTTTCTGGTTTTCGCTTTCGTCCCAGGGGTCGCCGGTTTTCTGGTACATCCTTCGCAATGGCTGGTGATGTCGATCGGGCTGGTTTGCGACCTGTTGCTGACCGTCATCGGCCAGCTTTCGCGCTCCAGCCGGGCCCGGCTCCCTGACCGACTGCGACCGTTCATGCTGTTCTGCATGGCGCTGATCGCAATGGGCAGCCTGCTCAACGCCGCGGCGATGTTCCCGGCGATCGCGGTCAACGACGGGCGCCTCTATTTCGACGCCTTCGCCGCCATCCAGCTTGGCACGATCCTCGTCGCCGCATCAGCCGCCGCCATTGCGCGTCCCGCTTTCTTCGCCTTTGCCGGGGCGACCGCGCTGGGCGGCGCGATCGGGATCGCCTCCTGGCCCTTCGGCGTTGCGGGGCTCGTCTTCCTTGGCCTGCTTATAGTGATGATGCGCGAGGATGTCCGCCACCAGCGCCGCGCGACCCGCGCAAGCCGGCTTTCGATCAGTGAGCAGCAGCGCGCGCTCGGCCTGATGCGCGATTTCGAGCGTGCCGGACGCGGCTGGTTCTGGGAAACCGATCGGAACGGGCAGCTTGTCTATGTCTCGCCGACCGTCGCCGCGAAACTGGGGGTGCCGCTTGCCCGGATTCTGGGACGGCCCTTCACCGACATCATCCGCAAGCGCATCGGCAACGACGACAGCGAAGAACGGACGCTCGGCTTCAGCCTGTCGTCGCGCACACCGTTCAACGAATTGACGGTCCAGGCCGCGGTCGAGGGCGAAGAGCGCTGGTGGTCGATTTCGGGCCATCCGATCAGCAACGAGCTAGGCAATTTCCAGGGTTTTCGCGGTAGCGGCACCGACCTCACCGAAAAGAAGCGCTCGGAGCGTGAGATCAACCAGCTTGCGCGCTACGACACGCTGACCGGCCTCGCCAACCGCCTTCACATCACCGATCTGCTCGAACGCGCGCTCCGAAACCATATGGGACAGGCGCAGCCGTGCGCGCTGCTCATGATGGACCTCGACCGCTTCAAACAGGTCAATGATACGCTGGGCCATCCCGTCGGCGACCAGCTTCTTCAGCAAGTCGCGGCCCGCCTGACCCAGATCGTCGGCGACAAGGGGCAGGTCGGTCGTCTGGGCGGCGACGAATTCCAGATCGTGTTGCCGCAGATGACGCAGACCGAGAAGCTGGCGGGTGTCGCCAACGCGATCATCCTCAGCCTGGCCAAGCCCTTCGAGATCGAGGGGGAGCAGGTGCGCATCGGTTCGTCGATCGGTATCGCGGTGTCGGAGGGTGACGGCGTCACCTCGTCAGCGCTCGTCCGTAACGCCGACCTTGCGCTCTATGCGGCAAAGGATGCCGGCCGCGGTGTCTATCGCTTCTACGCCGACGCGATGCACAATCAGGCGAGCGAGAGGAAGGCGATCGAGGACGCGCTGCGCGATGCCCTGGCGAAAGACGAGCTGAAGCTGCTCTATCAACCGATCGTCGATGTCGAAAGCGAGCATATCTCGGGCTTCGAAGCGCTGATCCGCTGGCAACGCGATGCGGGCGATGCCGTCAGCCCCTCGAAATTCATCCCGATCGCCGAGGAATCGAACCTGATCGTCCCGATCGGCGAATGGATCATCCGGTCTGCCTGCGATGCCATTGCGCGGCTGGGCGTCGGGTACCGCGTGGCGGTCAATGTCTCGCCGCGCCAGTTCGCGAACGAGAAACTGCCGACGACGATCCTCAGCGCGGTCGCGGCGTCGGGAATCCGTCCTGAGCAGCTGGAGCTTGAGATTACCGAGGGTGTGTTCCTTGACGAAAGCCCCGAAAATCTGGCGATGTTCCAAAGGCTGAAGCGAACCGGCGTGCGGCTTGCGCTCGACGATTTCGGTACCGGCTATTCGGCGCTCGGCTATCTGAAGAAGGCGCCGTTCGACAAGATCAAGATCGACCAGAGCTTCGTGCTTGGCGCGGCCGATCCGAGCAGCATGAACGCGGCGATCATCTCGTCGATCGTCGGGCTCGCCACCGCGCTCAACATGGAAACGACGGCCGAAGGGGTCGAGACGCACGACGACCTCGCGCTGATCCGCGGCCTCGGCTGCAGCCATGTGCAGGGCTATATCTATGGCAAGCCGATGGAATTGGGCGAAGTGCTCGCGCTCCTCGGCGAAAGCGGCGGGCGCGCGATCGCGCAGGGCTTCAAGAGCGCGCGCGAACGTCGGGTGCGGACTTTCCGGACGATCCAGGTCGCCAGCGGCGGCTATCGGTACGAAGCGATCATTCGGAACATGTCCTCGCGTGGCGCGATGATCGAAGGGATGTGGAACGTGCCCGACGGTACGCCCCTGCTGCTTGAATTCGCGCACGATACCGTGCTCGACGCTAGGGCGCGATGGTCGACGGGCAATCGCGTCGGCGTGCAATTCTCACAATCGGTCAATATCGCCGAACTGATAGGCCCGACGAAAAGGGCGGCGCGCATCCGGATCGATCGCGCCGCCTGACGTCTATTTCGTGGGCTCAATCGGCGATCCGGCCCCGGACCATTACCCAATCGACCTTTTCGAGGCTGCGCACATCGCTCAGCGGATCGCCGCTCACCGCGATCATGTCCGCCGACATGCCCGGCGCGATCCGGCCGATTTCGCTTTCCAGCGACAACAGCTTTGCCGCGACGGTTGTCGCGCTTGCCAACGCTTCGCGCGGCGTGAGGCCATATTTGACCAGCAGCGCGAATTCGCCCGCGTTGCGGCCATGCTCGAAGACGCCGGCGTCGGTGCCGAAGGCGATCGGCACGCCCAGCGCCTTGGCGCGGCCCACCGCCTTGCCGACGTCGTTCAGCGTCATGCGCACCTTTGTTTCTACCGTCGGCGTATAGATGCCCTTGCCGAGCCGCTCGCGGATGCCTTCGAACGCCATCAGCGTGGGAACCATGTAAGTGCCCTTGGCCTTCATGACCTTCAGCGCGGCCTCGTCGGCGAAGGTGCCATGCTCGATGCTGTCGATCCCGGCTGCTGCTGCGGATTCAATCCCGCGCGCGCCATGGGCATGAGCCATGACTTTCAGACCCAGCGAATGAGCCGTGTCCGAAATCGCGATGAGTTCGGCGTTCGAGAAATGCCCCTCGAGCCCGCGGCCCTGTTGCGACAGAACGCCGCCGGTCGCGGTGATCTTGATGACGTCTGCGCGCGCGCGCGATGCCTTGCGGACCTTTTCCGCACATTCGACGGCTCCGGTGCAGGTGTACCCCTGATCGAGCACGGCGTGGATGTCTTCACGGAAACCCGTGACGTCGCCGTGCCCGCCGATGATCGACAGCGCAGGGCCGGCCGCGACGATACGGGGCCCTTCGATCAGCCCTTCGGCTGTGCCACGACGCAGCGAGAAGGCGGTATATTGCGCCGACCCTGCTTCGCGAACGGTGGTGAAGCCCGCACGAAGCGTGATGCGCGCATTCTTCGCGCCGACGACGACACCCCACTCGTCGGGGTCGACGGCCTCGCTCCTATAATCGCCGCCCGGATCGCCGGTCAGGTGGACGTGCAAGTCGATCAGGCCTGGGAGTAGGGTCTTGTCGCCCAGGTCGACGACCTCCGCATCGGCAGGTGCCGCGGTGCGGCCCGGGGCGATCGAGGTTATGCGGTCGTCGGTTACGGTGACGGTCGACGGCCCCTCGATCGGTTTGCTGGCGTCGGTGATGACGCGGCCAGCGTAGATGATGGTGGTTTTCGCCATGGCGGCGCTGCTCAGCAACGCGAGCGTCGTGGCCGCGGCCAGTCCCAATTTGCGCATATTGTCTCCCCTGGTTGTGCCGTCATCGTGGCGCGCGGCGCGGGGGAGGGCAAGGCCATAAAAAGAGGGGCCGGATATCCGGCCCCTCAGTTTCACCTCTGATAACCGAAAGGAGTATTACCAGAAGAAGTCGTAGATCACGTCGACCACGCGGCCGCTGTAGACGTCGACGAGCAACGCATCGTCGTAATAGCGGATCCAGCGATAGTCGCCATAAGCCGGCGGCAGGCGATAGTACCAGGGATCGTTGATCCAATAGCGCTGGCCGTAGAACAGGGAGTTCAGCGAGAAACCGATGCTGAACCGCGTATATCCGTAACCGCGATACGGGTTGTAATAGCGCGGCATGCGATAATAGTTGCGGTTCCTGTCGCGATAGCTCCGCCAGTCGTAACGGCGATCGTCGCGCCAGCCGCGGTTCCAGTTGTTGCCCGGGCGGCCATCGCTATAGCGCCGGTCGACATAGCCGTTGCGGTTGTTGTCGTAACGGCGGTCTACGCGATTGTCGTTGTTCCGATCCCAGCGACGATCGAGGTCGCCGTTGCGATTCCGGTCATAGCGCCGATCGACTTGGCCGTTGCGGTTGCGATCCCACTGGCGATCGACCTGCCCGTCGCGATTGCGGTCCCACTGGCGATCGGTGCGGCCGTCGCGGTTCCGGTCGTTATTGCCGCCGCGCTGCTGACCCTGCCACTGCTGGGCGGGGCGCTGGTCGTTTCCGCGTTGCCATTGCTGCTGCTGAGCCGGGCGCTGATCGTTGCCTCGCTGCCATTGCCGCTGACCCTGGCCGCGCTGCGCATCGCCGCGCTGACCCTGCCACTGGCGCTGTCCATCGCCGCCGCGGTCGCGCTGGCCGTTCCCGCCATTGCCTCCACGTTCGCGCGGAGCCTGTTGGGTCTGCTGCGTCTGCACCTGCTGGCGTTCGCCGCGCTGTTCGCCGCCGTTCCAGTTGCCGCCGCGACGGACTTCGGGGCCGCGCGGTCCACGTTCGCCACCGCCGCCGCGCTGGGCGATCTGAACGCGCTCGCCGTTCGCCTGGGCGGCGGCGGGCGCTATTGGGGTGAGGATCGTCGCTGCGATGAGCAATCCTCCAAGCGTCTTCTTCATCTCGGCATACTCCAATATCCCACCCGGCACCCAGCCGATCGGGAAGATGAATCGAAAGTTACCGTACGCAAGATGGATCATGGCTGAACCCGGTTGTTGCCTGCGGTTCAGCTAGATGAACGGATCAGTCGCTTTGCCGGGACTTCAACGCGGGAACCGCGCGCGCCGCGTCGGCAGGGCGGATGCCTGGCGGCGGAGCGGCGGCGATGCGTTCCTCGCCCCGCAGCACGCGTCCTGCGAGGCGGATCGCCCCGCGAATCCGGGGATAGGTGCCGCAGCGGCAGATGTTGGTCATCGCCGCGTCGATCTCCGCATCGCTGGGGTTGCTGTTTTTGCGCAGCAGCGCGGCGGCCGCCATGATCATGCCCGACTGGCAGAAGCCGCACTGGGGCACCTGTTCGGCAACCCATGCCTGTTGCACCGGGTGGCTGCGGTCGCGCGACAACGCCTCGATGGTCGTGACGAAGCGTCCCTCGCATTCGGCGATGGTGACCATGCAGCTGCGAATCGCCTCGCCATCGATATCGACCGTGCAGGCGCCGCACTCTCCGGTGCCGCAGCCATATTTGGTGCCCGTCAGATTCGACGCATCGCGAAGCGCCCACAGCAGGGGCGTTTCGGGGTCCATGCGATATTCGACCGGGCGGTCGTTGACCGAGAATCGCGTCATGCCGCCGGTCTTAGCGCAACCTTTGGATTAGTCACGCCAGCTTGAATCGATCTTGTCGACCTTGCGCACCATCGCATCGAATTCGGCCTTACCCGACTGGCCGGGGATCGCCGCCATATACAGGTCGCGCTGGTGCACCTTGATCACTTCTTCAGGAACGGTGATCGCCTTGCCCATGCTCATCGTCGCGAGCTGAATCTCGCACGCGCGCTGCAGCGCCCAATATTTGATGAAGGCATCGGACAGCGACTTGCCCATCACGACGGGTCCGTGGTTCTTCAACATCAGGATGCGCTTGCCGCCAAGGTTCTCGACCAGGCGCTCACCCTCTTCCTCGCGTACCGTGACGCCTTCGAAATCATGGTAGCCGAGCTGGCCCATGAAATTGCAGGCATAGAAATTGACCGGTTGCAGCCCGCCTTCGAGCGAGCAGACCGCGGTTGTCGCGGTCGTGTGGGTGTGGATGATCGCATGCGCGTCGGGAATAACCCGGTGAAACAGGCTGTGCTGCACAAAACCAGCCTTGTTGACGTGCCAGGGATTGTCCTCGTCGACCTTGTTGCCGTCGATATCGATCTTGATCAGGCTGGACGCCGTCACTTCGCTGAAGTGCATGCCATAGGGGTTGATAAGGTAGCTGCCGTCCTCGTCGGGGACCTTCACCGTGATGTGGTTGAAGATCATTTCGTCCCAGCCCATCATCGCAAAGATGCGATAGCAGGCGGCCAGTTCGAGCCGCGCCGTCCACTCGGCTTCGCTATATTTGCTGTTGCGCTTGAGCTGGGTCGCCATCGAGCAGTCCTCTTCTTCTATCGGTTTTGTACTGCTACCTATGCCACAGGCGAAGGGGAGGGCACAATCCCGCCTGAAGGCCTTCTGCGGTGTTTGAACCGCGATCCGCCGCGTTGGGGCTTGCATTTCGGCGCGAATCCCTTTAGTGGCGCTCCATCGGAACGTCGCGCTTTCGCGGCGCTCTTCTTATTGCCCGAATATCGGCGATCTATGATGCACCGGAACCAAGCCGGGGATATAGGTCGTTTGACGAACAGGAGACGACACGGCGTATGCAGATCATCGTTCGCGACAATAATGTCGACCAGGCCCTTCGCGCGCTCAAGAAGAAGCTGCAGCGTGAGGGCGTGTATCGCGAAATGAAGCTGCGTCGTCACTACGAAAAGCCCAGCGAAAAGCGTGCGCGCGAGCGCGCTGCCGCCGTGCGCCGCGCCCGCAAGATGGAGCGCAAGCGTATGGAACGTGACGGTATCAAGTAAGACCGTTTCCCGTTCGGGATCCTGATTCGAGAAAAGGGCGCTGCGGCAACGCGGCGCCCTTTTTCGTTATGCGCTGGCGCATAATGTCTCTGGACCCTTCCACGCCGCACCGCCTATAGGCGTGCCGACATTTTCGCTCCCGTCAGCGGAGCTGGGGAAGGACAAGAGCATGAGCGTAACGACGGTTCCATTGCGTCCGGTGGGCAAGGGCGGGCTGTGGCTGATGTGGATCGGCCTGATCGCGTTGCTCGTTGCCGGCATTGCCTTTGCCTTTCAGGGAACGCCGAAAATCGGTTTCGAAGTCGTGAAGGCGGGCGAAGGCCCCAGCCCGACGACCGCCGACGTCGTTCTGGTCAAATATGAAGGCAAGCTCGACGATGGCACCGTCTTCGACGCCAACGAACAGGCGCCGATGCAGGTCGCTCAGGTTGTGCCGGGCTTTTCCCAAGCGCTGACGCGCATGCAGAAGGGCGGGAAGTACAAGATCAGCATTCCGCCGTCGCTGGGCTATGGCGACCGCGCGGTCGGGCCGATCCCCGCGAACAGCACGCTGCATTTCGATGTCGAACTGATCGACTTCCGGTCGGAGGCAGAGGTTCGCGCGATGCAGCAGATGATGCAGCAACAACAACAGATGCAGCAGCAACAGGGCGCGCCCGGCGCTGCCCCGGCTCCGGCGCCCGCGCCGCAATAACGCCGGCCACGAGATACGGACGCAAAGGCGGCGGCGAGCTTAGGAGCTCACCGCCGCTTTCGTTTTGGTCTCGCCGGCGTTGCGCTCGGCCTCGCGCTCCAGCGCGACCTTGATCATCGCGACGATCGGGTCGGCGAGGAACAGGCCCATGATCCCGAGCAGGGCGCCGAACAATATCTGCGCGCCGAGGACGAGGGCAGGGGCCAGGTCGACGGTCTGTTTCGCGACCATCGGGACGATCAGATAGCCATCGACCGTCTGGACGATGAAATAGATGGCGATCGCCCACAGACCGGTGTCAACGCCCGCCGAGAAGCCGACGAGCACCAGCAGCACGCCCGACACGATCGCGCCGATATTGGGGATGAAGGCGAGCAAGCCCGTGAGCAGGCCCATCAGGGCGGCCATCGGAATGCCGACGGCGAGGCAGGCCAGCCAGGTTCCGACACCCTCGACCAGCATGCCGAGCAGGCGTCCCGCCATCAACCGGCGCAGGGTGAAACCCATGCGCGCGGTGGTGATGTAGAAATTCTCGCGGCTCTTCATCGGCAGCATCCACGCGACGCCGCGTTCGTAAAGGCGCGGCTCGATCGCGATGAAGACGCCGAGGACGAGGACCATGACGAGGCTGGTCAACGCGCCCAGCACCGTGCCGACCGCAGCGGTGACGCGGCCGAAGGTGCCGGCGATATTTTCGGTGATCGTCTTGGTGTCGAGCTGGATGTTGCCCATCCCGTGCGCGCTGGCCCAGGCCGCGATGCGTTCGACTTGCGCCATGACGACCGTTTGCAGGGTCGCGGCCTGATCGGCGATCTGCGAGCCCGCGAACATTATCGTCCAGGCAAGAAAGGCGATGAGCGACAGGCAGACGATCAGGAGCCGCCAGCCGCGCGCGATCGGCAGGACGCGGCCGAGCAGGCGCGTGCCGCCGTCGAGCATCGCGGCCATGACGATGCCCGCGAAGATCAGCAGGATCGGCTGGACCAGGATGATGCAGATGCCGATCAGCAGTGCGAGACCGAGCCAGACCGCGGCCCGCAACAGCTCGGTACGGACGACCTGGCTGCGAATCTCGGTCGGGCCGGGGGCTTCCTTATGGTCGTCCGCGGGCTTGGCTGCGGCAGTCCTCGCGGGAGCCTTGGCGCGCGTCGTGGCCGTTTTTCTGGTCGTCGTCGCCATTCGTCCCTCCCTATTGAGCGCTCTTGTCATGCTCGGGACGCAAATTGGTTCCCGCGCGGTCGGGCCGTAATGCCTCGAACCAGCTCAACGGATTGTACCATTCCGCCGTTCCATCGGTCGAAAAGCTGATGATCTCCGCGCGCCCCGCGATCGCGTCGAACGGCACTGGCCCGCCGAGGCCCTTGCGCTCGACCGAAACGCGGCTGTCGGCGCTGCCGTCGCGATTGTCGCCCATCAGAAACAGATGGTCCTTGGGTACTGTGACCGGACCATAATCGTCGGTCATATAGCCCGGCCCCATGTCGATGGTGTCGAAGGTGGCGCCGCCGGGCAGCGTTTCGCGCACGATCGGTAGTTCGAGCACATCCTTGCCGCTTGCGTCCTTCGCGATGAAGCGGCCGAGGCTGCTGTCCGGTCCGGGCAGGTTTGCATCGATCGGCAGCGTCAGCATCGGCTGCACCTCGCGCTTGATCGGCTTGCCGTTGATAAAGAGCGCGCCGCCTCTCAGTTCGATCGTGTCGCCGGGCAGGCCGATCACACGCTTGATATAGTCGATCCGCGTCTGCGGATGTTCGAGAACGACGATGTCGCCGCGTTCGGGAAGCTTTCCGAACCAGCGGCCCGCGGCTTTGGGCGCGAGATGGAAGCTGACCGAAGCATAGGACCAGCCATAGGGATATTTGGTCACCACCAGACGGTCGCCGTTCCGCAGGACCGGCATCATCGAATCGGACGGAATGTAAAAAGGCTTCGCAACACAGCTATGGATGCCGAGCACCAGTGCGACGATCACCACGATGTCGCGGATCAGCTTCCCCCAGCCGCCTTCATCTTTGCCTGCAGTCTTCGCCATTTTCAGTCCTTGATCGCCTCTATGATGACGAAAGCCTGCGCCCAGGGGTGGTCGTCGGTCAGCGTCAGGTGAATATGCGCGCTATGCCCCGTCGGGATCATCTCCGCGAGCCGCGCGGCCGCGCCGCCGGTCAAGGCCAGCGTTGGCGCGCCGGAGGGGGCGTTGACCACGCCGATGTCCTTCATGAACACGCCGCGCTTGAAGCCGGTGCCGACCGCCTTCGAAAAAGCCTCTTTCGCCGCGAAGCGCTTGGCATAGGTGCCCGCGCGGGTGAACGGCCGCCGCGCGGCCTTGGCACGCTCGACATCGGTGAATACGCGCTGCTCGAACCGCTCGCCGAAACGATCGAGCGAGTTCTGAATACGCTCGATATTGCAGAGGTCGGAGCCGAGCCCGATGATCATGCCGCGCCCCGCGCCTCGTCCATCAATCCGCGCATCCGCTGGATCGCATGCTCCAGACCGGTAAAGATCGCCTCGCCGATCAGATAATGGCCGATGTTGAGCTCTGCGAGCTGGGGGATCGCGGCGATCGGCACGACATTGTCATAGGTCAAACCGTGCCCGGCGTGCGGTTCGATGCCATTCTTCCATGCTAGTGCGGCGGCGTCGGCGATACGGCGCAGCTCGGCCGCGCGCTCCTCCCCTTCGACATGCGCATAGCGGCCGGTGTGGAACTCGACGACGGGCACCTTGAGCCGCATCGCGGCCTCGATCTGGCGCGGATCGGGTTCGATGAACAGGCTGACGCGGATGCCCGCGTCGTTCAATCGCGAGACGATCGGCGCAAGATGATTGTGCTGACCTGCCGCATCGAGGCCACCCTCGGTCGTCCTCTCTTCGCGCTTTTCGGGCACGATGCAGGCTGCGTGCGGCATGTGGCGCAGCGCGATCTCCAGCATCTCGTCGGTCGCCGCCATCTCAAGGTTCAGGGGCAGGGTGGTTGCCGCCTGGATGCGCGCCAGATCCGCATCGCGGATATGACGCCGATCCTCGCGCAGATGCGCGGTGATACCGTCGCCGCCGAACGCCGCGACGATCTCTGCCGCGCGCACGGGATCGGGATGGTCGCCCCCGCGCGCATTGCGGATCGTTGCCACATGGTCGATGTTGACGCCGAGCCTCAGCTTGGCGGCCAGAGGGGGCGGCGTGTCGGTCAAGCTGCTACGCTCCGGCTCCCTGGCTTGATCGCCTGCGTGCCTGCGAGCTCGGGCGGCAGTTCATCTGGCGCATAAGTGGGAAAGTTGATTGCGACCAAAGGATAAAAGGGGACCCCAAGGTCGATGTTGCTGCCCGCCGAACGATCGACGAGCGCTGCCTCTGCGACGACCTCGCCGCCCGCGGCGCGGACGGCATCCATCGCTTCGCGCGATGACAGGCCGGTCGTGACGACGTCTTCGACCATCAGCACCTTTGCGCCTTCGGGGATCGCGAAGCCGCGACGAAGCTCGAAGGTGCCGGTGGGCCGCTCGACGAAAATCGCCGGCTTGCCGAGGGCGCGGCCCATCTCATGGCCGATGATCACCCCGCCCATCGCGGGCGAAACGACGATGTCGATCGCCTGACGGAGGTCGCGCGGCAACTTTGCTGCGAGCGCGGCGGCGAGGCGGCCTGCGCGGTTGGTATCCATCAACACGCGTGCGCACTGAAGATAATATTCGCTGTGTCGCCCGGAGGAGAGAAGGAAGTGTCCCTGCAGCAGCGCGTCGGCGGCGCGGAACTCGGCCAGAATTTCATCATCGGTCATGGGAGATTTTATCTTTTGTTCCTGTCATCGCCCGGATCGGGCGACCCTGTTTCGGCGGTCGATATTTGCCAGCCGTAAAATAGTGTTAGAGATGCTTGAGGCAAGCGGCAAGCGGGGTTATAGCGCCCGCGAGATTCAGCCTTGGGGATGGCTGCCGTGACGCGTGTCCGGTTGCCCGATCAAAGGGGTTGGGGCATCAATAAGAACAACAGGCAACGGGCGGCACTATCCTTATGAAGAGCTTGAAAACCCTTGTAATCGCAGCGGCTTTGTCGCTTGGCGCGGTGGGCACCGCGCATGCGGCGGTACCCGCTGCGGCCCCGGCGACCGCCACGGCGGCGACTCCGGCTGCGGAAGCGCCCGACGCGGCCGCGACCGCCGCTGCGCCGGCTCCGGCAGAGGCGACGAAGGCAGCGGTGCCCGCGGGCGACGCGACTTATGTCCCGATGAAGCCGACCCCGGGCATCGGTCAGCCGATCGACGCGGGTATCGATTTTCAGCCGCAGGTGACGCCGATCGGCCAGCAGGCCTATTGGTTCAACCATGTGCTGCTGCTGCCGATCATCACGATCATCTCGCTCTTCGTCCTCGGCCTGCTGCTGTGGGTGATCGTCCGCTACCGCGCGAAAGCAAACCCGGTGCCGTCGAAGACGACGCACAACACGCTTATCGAAGTGCTGTGGACCGCCATCCCTGTCCTGATCCTCGCAGTCGTCGCGGTTCCCTCGATCCGCCTGCTCGCGGCGCAGTATGAACCGCCGAAGAAGGACGCGCTGACGATCAAGGTCACGGGCTATCAGTGGTATTGGGGCTATGCCTATCCCGACCAGGGCATCGGCGAATATGTCTCGAAGATCCTGCCGGAAGACAAGGCTAAGGCTGCCGGCGAACCCTATCACCTCGCGGTCGACAACCGCATGGTCGTTCCCGTCGGCCGCCAGGTGAAGCTGATCATCACCGGTGCCGACGTGATCCACAGCTTCGCGGTTCCCGCCTTCTGGACCAAGATGGACGCGGTCCCTGGCCGTGCCAACGAGACGACGTTCACGCCGATGAAGGTTGGCGTCTATTACGGCCAGTGCTCGGAACTTTGCGGCGTCGATCACGGCTATATGCCGATCGCGGTCGAAGTTCTCCCGGTCGACAAGTGGGAAGCCTGGGTCCGCTCGAAGGGCGGCAACCCCAATCCCGCGCCGGCGGCTCCCGCCGCTGCGGCGCCGGCCGCCGCGCCTGCTGCGGCTCCCGCTGCCGCTCCGGCTACGCCGGCTGCCGCCACGACCGAAGCAGCACCGGCTGCGGCTCCCGAAGCCGCACCGGCCGCCAAGAAATAATATTAGGGGCTTCCACAGATGACCGACACTCACGCGCACGATCATGGTCATGATCATGATACGCCCGGCTTTTTCGTTCGTTGGTTCATGTCGACGAACCATAAGGACATCGGCACCCTCTACCTGATCTTCGCGATCATCGCCGGCATCGTCGGCGGCGCGATTTCGGGCATGATGCGTCTCGAACTCGCCGAACCCGGTATCCAGTATCTGCCCGGCTGGGCTTCGATGCTGGGCAGCGGCGCCGACGAGGTCGCGGGTAAGCACCTCTGGAACGTGCTGATTACCGCGCACGGCCTGATCATGGTCTTCTTCATGGTCATGCCCGCGATGATCGGCGGCTTCGGCAACTGGTTCGTGCCGCTGATGATCGGCGCGCCCGACATGGCGTTCCCGCGCATGAACAACGTCTCCTTCTGGCTGACCGCGGTTGCGTTCGTCATGCTGGTGGGGTCGAGCTTCGTGCCCGGCGGCAGCGGCCATGGCGCCGGTACCGGCTGGACGGTCTATGCCCCGCTGTCGACCAGCGGGTCGGTCGGCCCGGCGGTCGACATGGCGATCTTCTCGCTCCACCTCGCGGGTGCGGCATCGATCCTGGGTGCGATAAACTTCATCACCACCATCTTCAACATGCGCGCGCCGGGCATGACCCTGCACAAGATGCCGCTGTTCGTGTGGTCGGTGCTGGTTACTGCCTTCCTGCTGTTGCTCGCGCTGCCGGTTCTGGCTGCGGCAATCACCATGCTGCTGACCGACCGTAACTTCGGCACCACCTTCTATGATGCGACGGGCGGCGGCGATCCGGTGCTCTATCAGCATCTCTTTTGGTTCTTCGGGCACCCCGAAGTGTACATCATGATCCTGCCGGGCTTCGGCATCGTCAGCCAGATCATCTCGACCTTCAGCCGCAAGCCGGTGTTCGGTTATCTGGGCATGGCCTATGCCATGGTCGCGATCGGCGTCGTCGGCTTCATCGTGTGGGCGCACCACATGTTCACCGTCGGCATGAGTGTGAACCTGAAGATGTATTTCACCGCCGCGACGATGGTCATCGCCGTCCCGACGGGCATCAAGATCTTCAGCTGGATCGCCACGATGTGGGGCGGTTCGATGAGCTTCAAGACCCCGATGGTCTGGGCGCTCGGCTTTATCTTCATGTTCACCGTCGGTGGCGTCACGGGCGTCGTGCTCGCCAATGGCGGCGTCGACACCAACCTGCACGACACCTATTATGTCGTCGCGCACTTCCACTATGTGCTGTCGCTGGGCGCGGTCTTCTCGCTCTTCGCGGGCTTCTATTACTGGTTCCCGAAGATGTCGGGCCGGATGTACAGCGAAGTCCTGGGCCAGCTGCACTTCTGGATATTCTTCATCGGCGTGAACGTCATGTTCTTCCCCCAGCACTTCCTGGGTCAGCAGGGCATGCCGCGCCGTTATCCGGACTATGCGGAAGCCTATGCCTATTGGCACCACATCTCGTCGCTCGGCTATGTGATCATGGCCGTGGGCATGATCTTCTTCTTCGTGAACATCCTGTATTCGCTGTTCGCGGGCAAGAAGGCGGCCGACAATCCGTGGGGCGAAGGCGCAACGACGCTCGAATGGACGCTGTCGAGCCCGCCGCCGTTCCACCAGTTCAACGAACTGCCGCGTATCGCCTGACACGTTTCGCCCCCTGCTGAGAGCCTTGGCAGGGGGCGATAGCGTTCCGGCCTGGAGTAAGCATGGCGCAGAGCCTGACCCATGGCGAAACGGCGCTTCCCGCCGACTGGCGCGACCTGTTCGCGCTGACCAAGCCGCGCGTGATGTCGCTGGTCGTCTTTACGGCGCTGTGCGGTCTGCTCGCGGCGCCGGGGAACGTTCATCCGGTACTTGCCTTCTCGTCGATCCTCGCAATCGCACTGGGGGCAGGGGCTTCGGGCGCACTCAACCAATGGTATGAGGCCGGCCTCGATGCCAAGATGAAGCGGACGGCTGGTCGGCCGCTTCCCGCGGGGCGCCTCGATCCGCAGACCGCTCTGCAGTTCGGGGTCGGCCTGGCTGCCTTCTCGGTCTTTCTGATGCTGTTCGCCGCCAATTGGCAGGCCGCGGCGCTGCTGACCGTTTCGATCCTCTTCTATGTCTTCGTCTATACGATGTGGCTGAAGCCCCGGACTCCGCAGAACATCGTGATCGGCGGGGCCGCGGGTGCCTTTCCGCCGCTAATCGGATGGGTCGCCGCGACGGGCAGCGTCGCGCCGCTGCCGGTGCTGCTGTTCCTGCTGATCTTTCTGTGGACTCCCCCGCATTTCTGGGCGCTCGCGCTGTTCGTGCGGTCGGACTATGCGGCCGCGGGCATCCCGATGATGCCCGTCGTTGCGGGCGAGACGTCGACGCGCCGCCAGATTCTCTTCTATGCGCTGATCATGGCTGCAAGCGCGATCGCGCCCTGGCCGCTCGGCTATACCGGCGCGCTCTATGGCTGGGCGGCGGTGGTGCTGTCGGCCGTCTTTGTGCTGCTGTCCGTACAGGTCGGAACGCGCCGGACGGGCGAGGGAGACGGGATGCGGCCCGAAAAGCGCCTGTTCGCCTATTCGATCGCCTATCTCTTCATTCTGTTCGGCGCAGTCGTCGCCGACCATTGGTGGCCCCTATGACCGACGAAACACCCCCCGAACAGCCGCCCTTCGACGAAGCCGAATATCGCCGTCGCCAGCGCAGTCGCGCCAATCTGATGGGTTGGATACTGGGCGGGCTTGCCTTTCTTTTCTTCTTCATCACGATGGCGCGCATGGTAGTGCCCAAATGAAGACGATGTCGCGAAATGCGAAGACAGGCTCGCTCGCCGCGCTGCTCGCCGTCGCGATGGTTGGGCTCGGCTTCGCGGCGGTGCCGCTCTACAATCTCTTTTGCCGCGTGACCGGCTTCGGCGGTACGACCCAGCGTTACGACCCGGTCGCGGCAGCCGAGACGCCGAAAATCCTGAGCGATACCATCTCGGTACGCTTCGACGCGAACGTGTCGCCCAAACTGCCGTGGAAATTCTATCCCGAGCATCCGACCGATACGGTCAGCATCGGCGCCCGCGACATGGCGATCTTTATCGCTCAGAATAATTCGTCCCATCCTGTCGTCGGAACCGCGAGCTTCAACGTGACGCCCGATGCCGCCGGCAAATATTTCACCAAGATTCAGTGCTTCTGTTTCACCGAACAACGGTTGGAGCCGGGGCAGCAGGTACGCATGCCGGTGCTGTTCTTCGTCGATCCCAAGATCATGGACGACCCCGACGCGCGCGACATCGAAGAAATCACCCTCAGCTACACCTTCCACCCTGTAGACGGGGACAAAAACGCGAGCTAAGGCCGCATCCAAAGAGTCTTACCAAGGACCGGCGGGTGATGGGGAATCGCCACGCTGGGGCAAAAAACGGGAACTGTGACATGGCCGGTGCCAAACATCATGACTATCACCTCGTAAATCCCAGCGTCTGGCCGCTCATCGGGTCGGTCGCGGCGCTGGTGATGTTCTTCGGCCTCGTCATGGCGATGCATGCCGACTATTTCGGCGGCGCCGGCAAATGGGTTCTGGGCCTCGGTTTCATGGGCGTGATCGCCACCTTCTTCAGCTGGTGGTCGGACGTCATCAACGAAGCGCATGCCGGTGACCATACCCCGGTCGTCCAGCTTCACCTGCGCTATGGCATGATTCTGTTCATCGCGTCGGAAGTGATGTTCTTCGTCGGCTGGTTCTGGGCGTGGTTCGACTTCTCGCTGTTCCCCGTCCCTGTCGAGATCGTCGACGGCGCGGTTACCTCGCTCTTCGGTCAGGACGGCGCCGCCGCCGCGACCATCTGGCCGCCCAAGGGCATCCATGTCATCGACGCCTTCTCGCTGCCGCTGCTCAACACGCTGATCCTGCTTTGCTCGGGCACGACGATCACCTGGGCGCACCACGCGCTGATCCACGGCGATCGTGAAGGCTTGAAGAAGGGTTTGTGGGCCACGATCCTGCTCGGCATGCTGTTCACGTCGATCCAGGCATATGAATATGCGGAAGCCCCGTTCAACTTTGGCCAGATCAACTATTCGTCGGCCTTCTTCATGGCGACCGGCTTCCACGGCTTCCACGTCCTCGTCGGCACGATCTTCCTGATCGTCTGCCTGGTTCGTACCTACAAGGGCCATTTCACGCCGACCCAGCATTTCGGTTTCGAAGCGGCTGCATGGTACTGGCACTTCGTCGACGTGGTGTGGCTGTTCCTCTTCATCATCATCTATGTCTGGGGCGGCTGGGGCGCACCTGTCGCCGCACACTAAGTGACGGAACAAGAGCAGAAACAAAAAGGGCAGCCGCCGGTCTGGCGCGCTGCCTTTTTTGCGACCTGTCCGGAGTGCGGGGCGCCGGGACTGTTCGAGCGCGGCGTGACGTTTCGCGATCGCTGCACCGCATGCGGGCTCGACTTCGGCCGCTATAATGTCGGCGACGGCCCGGCGGCTTTCCTGACCCTGATCGTCGGCGCGCTACTGATCGCACTCGCACTGGGCCTCGATTCCGCCTTCAGCCCGCCGCTGTGGGTTCATGTCGTGCTGTGGGTGCCGCTCACCATCGCGGCCGTCGTCTATGGCCTGCGCCTCGGCAAGGCGGCGCTGCTCGCCAGCGAGCATCAGCGACAGGCAGCCGAAGGAAAGTTGAGCGATGAGTGAAGCTGGCAAACCTCTCCGCCGCTGGCCTGTCCTGCCGACGATCGTCGTCCTTGCTGCCGTTGCGGTGATGATCGCGCTCGGCGTCTGGCAGCTTCAGCGCAAGGCTGAGAAAGAAGCGCTGATCGCGCTTTATGAACGCAATATGGCGATGTCGTCGCTCGTCACCTATCCCAAGCTGCCACCGGTTCCCGACGCGATGCTGTTTCGCAAGAGCAGCGTGGTCTGCCTGGAGGTCGTGCGCTGGGATCCGCGGGGTGGCACCGATCGCAAGGGCGCGTCGGGGATACGGATGATCGCCGATTGCCGCACCGGTGCCGAGGGGCCGGGCGTGCTGGTCGACGTCGGCATAGCGGAGGATTTCACTCCGCCCAAATGGACGGGCGGCACGGTGCAGGGGACGATCGTGCCAGGCCCCGAACAGCCCTCGGTGATCGAGCGGCTGACGGGCAGGGCAAAGCCGGCGCGTGCGATGCTCGTCGCCGATGTAGCTGTTGCCGGCCTTCGCGCCAGCGAGGTGCCGTCGGGCGCCGACGTGCCGAACAACCATCTCGCTTATGCGTTCCAGTGGTTCTTCTTCGCGGTTGTCGCGTTGATTATCTATGTCCTGGCGGTGCGCCGCCGCTTGCAGCCGTGACGACGCGCCGCTAGGCGCTGTGTCCGTCATGGATTATATCAGCACCCGCGGCTCCGCGCCGACCCTCGACTTCCGCGCCGCCACGCTTGCCGGCCTCGCCAGCGATGGGGGGCTGTATGTGCCCGCCAAATGGCCGCAGATGTCGACCGAGGATATTCGTGCGCTTGCCGGGCTCGACTATGTTGAAACCGCGGTTCGCGTGATGACGCCGTTCGTCGCGGGCGCGCTGTCCGAAGACGATCTGCGCGGGCTGTGCAAAGCCGCCTATGGACGGTTCAGCCATGATGCGGTGACCCCGCTCGTCCAGCTCGACCATCGTCATTGGTTGCTGGAGCTGTTCCACGGCCCGACGCTGGCGTTCAAGGATGTCGCTCTGCAACTGCTGGGCCAGCTCTTCGAAAAATTCCTGGCGGGCGGCGACACCGATATCACGATCGTCGGCGCGACGTCGGGCGATACGGGGTCCGCGGCGATCGAGGCGGTCGCCGGGCGTGAGCATATCCGCATATTCATGCTGCATCCTGAAGGCCGCGTAAGCGACGTGCAGCGCCGCCAGATGACGACGGTCCTTGCTCCCAACGTCCACAACATCGCGATCGACGGCAGCTTCGACGATGCGCAGGCAATGGTGAAGCGGCTGTTCGGCGATGCCGAAGCGCGCGACCGCGTCACGCTGTCGGCGGTGAACAGCATCAACTGGGCGCGGCTGATGGCGCAGGTGGTCTATTATTTCTATGCGGCCGTTCGCCTGGGCGCACCCGATCGGTCGGTAGCGTTCAGCGTACCGACGGGCAATTTCGGCGACGTCTTTGCAGGCTATGTCGCTTCGCGGATGGGGCTGCCCGCCGCGCGGCTGGTCGTCGCGACCAACGTCAACGACATCCTGCACCGTGCATTGTCGAATGGCGATTACAGCGCGGGCACCGTCACTGCGACTGCGACGCCGAGCATGGATATTCAGGTCAGCAGCAATTTCGAACGCCTGCTTTTTGACCTGGCGGGCCGCGACGGAGCGGCGATTACCGGCATGATGGGTGAATTCGACCGCAACCGCGCGATGACGATTCCAGCCGATATGCTTGCCGGAGCCCGCGACCTTTTTTCGAGCGCCAGCATCGATGGCGACGGTATGGCACTCGCGCTGCGCTGGGCGCAAGAGAAGGGTGGCCAGATCATCGATCCGCACAGTGCGATCGGCCTTGCTGCGGCGCGCGAGCTTCAGATCGACGCCGACATCCCCGTCGTCACGCTCGCGACCGCGCACCCGTCAAAGTTCCGCGACGCGGTCGAACGCGCGACGGGTGTCCGCCCGTCGCTTCCCGCGCGCCTTGGCAACCTGTTCGACCGCGAAGAGCGATACGAGAAGCTCCCTGGCGATTATGACGCGGTAAAGGCTTATATCCTCGACGAGGCAACGCGTGGCTGAGCTAGCGCCCCTGGTCACGCTGATCGGCGAGGCCTGGGAGGATTATGGGCTGGTCGACAGCGGCGGCGGGCGCAAGCTTGAACGCTATGGACCCTATCGCTTCATCCGTCCCGAACCGCAGGCGATGTGGGAGCCGGCGTTGCCGCAGGCGGAATGGGACATGGCCGACGGCGAGTTCATTCCCGCCTCGGACGACGATGGCGGCGGCCGTTGGTATTATAACAAGCCGGTGCCGGCCGAAGGCTGGCCGCTGGGCTGGCGCGAAACGCGCTTCACGGCAAGCTGCACGCCCTTCCGTCATCTGGGCTTTTTCCCCGACATGGCGCCCGTCTGGGACTGGTTGCGAACGCAGGTCGCGGACAAGCCCAATCCGGCGTTCCTCAACCTCTTCGGCTATACCGGCGTCGGTAGTCAGGCGCTGGCGGCCGCCGGCGCATCGGTGACGCATGTCGACGCGTCGAAGAAATCGGTGGCACAGGCGCGCGAAAATGCCGCGTTGGCGGGCATGGACGACAGGCCAGTCCGCTGGATCGTCGACGATGCGGGCAAGTTCACCGCGCGCGAGGTACGGCGCGAGCGACGTTATGATGCCATTCTGCTCGATCCGCCCAAGTTCGGACGCGGACCGAATAACGAGCGCTGGCAGCTCGAAGAAGGGCTTGCGCCGCTACTCGCCGATTGCCGCAAGTTGCTGGACGCCGACAGCCGGGCGCTGTTTCTGACGGTCTATGCCGTGCGCATGTCGGCGCTGGCGATTGGCGAATTGCTGGCGCAGTTGTTCGCCGACATGCCCGGGACAGTCGAATGCGGCGAACTGGCGGTGCGCGAAGAGGCGCGGGGGCTGTTGCTCCCCACGGCCATCTTCGCACGCTGGAGCCGTTAGAGCCCCGCCAGTTCGATCCGGTTTCGGCCGCTTTCCTTTGCCCGGTAAAGGGCATCGTCGGCCGCCTTGAGCGCGGCGCGTGCGTCGCCGAAGCCGAAGACGTCGGCGACGCCGCCCGAGAAGGTTATCTGGCCGAATGGCTCGTCGGTCTTGCGGTTGATCAGCCTGCGGTTGGCGAGCGCCTCGCGCGCCTGATCGAGCTTCGCCGCCGCCTCGCTGGGCGGTAGGCCGCGGAACAGCATGACAAACTCTTCGCCGCCATGGCGGGCGACGTGGCAATGGTCGTTCGAGATATGCGCAAGCGTGTCCGCGATCAGTTTGATCACGCGGTCGCCGGCCTCGTGGCCGTGCGTGTCGTTAACTTCCTTGAACTTGTCGATGTCGCAGAAGGCGACCGACAGCGGCTCGCACGCGGCGCGGGCCTCTTCGTAATGCCGCTCGAGCAGCACTTCGAAGGCGCGCCGGTTGGGCAGGCCGGTCAGATAGTCGATCTCCGCATCGCGCTTGGCGCGGGCGAGGCTGCGACGCAGTGAGCGGGCTTCGTCCTCGCTCTTGCGCATTTCTTCTTCGGCATGGCGCGTGCGTTCGAGCATCACCTTGGCGATGTCGGCGAGGTGCGAGACCAGTTCGCCGGTCTTTTGGACCTGTTCGAGGTCGCTGACATGTTCTTCGAGCTTGGTGCCATATTCGCTGGTGGCGTTGCGTGCGGCCTTGGTGTTCGTCTGGAAAGTTTCGAGATTGGATTCGAGGCGAGCGACCATGCGGTCGAGCTCGGCATGATCGGGCTGGATCGGTTCCTGCTGCGCCAGCTCGTCGAGCCATTGCTGCGAGATGCCTTCGCCCGTTTCGGCGCGCAGTGCGATCTGCCGCGCGAGGCGGGGATTGATCCCCGAAAAGGCGCTGTGGGCGATCAGCAGGTTCGTCGCCGTCACGTCGAGATCGTGATCGAGAAGGAAGGACCCTATTGCACCCACCAACTGATGGCGCGCCTCGCGCACGAGGTCGCGCGTGACGGACGATCCCGGCGGCCCGCGCTCCTCTTCACGGGCGCCGCCTTGTGAATTGCGGAGCCCCAGCCAGCCCAGGAGCCGCCCTACCGGCTCGTTCGATGGTGGTGCATGTGTGGTCATGCGACATTTAACGGGCGCCTGTGCGCGGGATTTAATGGCTAATGCAAATTTATCCCTGAAGTCGCTCGACGACCATCGCCGCGCCGACTCCCATCGCGCCGGTGAGCACCACAAGCCCATATTTTCCGTGACTTGCATCGAGTGCGTCGAGCAGGGTCGAGGTCAGGATGGCGCCGCTAGCGCCCATCGGATGGCCCTTTGCCAGATGTCCGCCGCCGACGTTGACGCGGGCTGCGTCGACGGGCCTGTCGCGGAGGAACTTGGCGATGGTGACGGCAAAGGCCTCCATGAATTCTATCCTGTCCATGTCGACGAAAGCAAGGCCGGATCGGGCCAGCGCGGTGTCCATGGCCGCGAAACCCGCGGTAAGCGAGACCGCGGGATCGCCGCCATTCTCGGCAAAGGCGAGGATGCGTGCGCGGGGCGCGGGGCCCAGGCCTTCGCCGCCGACAAGCGCAAGGCCCGCGCCGTCGCAGATCGGCGGCGCGTGGGCGACGCTGTGCAACGGTTCGAAACGCTCGCCCGACAGCGCGGCGGCATATTGATCTTGCAGGTCGCCGAATGCGGGGGACGCGGTGGCAAGTGCTTCTGCGGTCGTTTGAGGGCGGATGCACTCCTCACCGTCCAGTCGTCCGGTCGCGATGCGCGAATATTGAAGCGCGGCGTCGCCCTCTGCCATTGCCGCCTTCTGTTGCGATGCAAGCGCGACTGCGTCGAGCTCGGCGCGACCTAGGCCCTCGCTATTTGCGAGGCGGTCGGCGGCGAGTACCGGCGGAACGAAGCGCGCGCGTTGCGGCAATTCGCCGTCCGTATAGAAGGTCGCCCCGTCACCGAGAAAGGGGCTGCGGCTCATCGATTCGACCCCGCCAGCGAGCGCCGAGGCGATCTGTCCGCTTGCCACGCGGGCCACCGCCTGTCCGATCGCGGTGAGGCCGGAGGCGCAATAATTGTTGAGGCTGGTCGCGGCCGTGGCGTCGGGCAGGCCGGCGTGAAGCTTTGACACCAGCGCGATGTGCCCGCCCTGTGCGCCGGCCTGCGTCACGCAGCCGACGATCAACGCCTCGGGTGATCGCGCGGCATTGCCGCACCGCGCCGCAAGTGCTGCAGCCTGCTGGCGCACCAGTTCCTGCGGGGTCAGCCCCGCCAAGCCGCCGTCGGGCCGCGCCTTGCCGCGCGGGGTGCGCACCGCGTCATACAGATAGACCGCGTTCGCCAACTCAGGTTCCGACGACGAAGCTGACCGCGGTCGTTGCGCTGCCTCCGACATTGAAGGTCGCAAAATTGCGGGCGCCCTCAACCTGATAATCGCCGGCATTTCCGGTGACCTGCCGCCAGCTGTCGAGGAGCATGCGGACGCCGGTCGCGCCGACCGGATGGCCAAGACCGATCAGTCCACCCGATGGATTGACCGGCAGTTTGCCGCCGAGTGCGATCGTGCCGTCCTCGACCGCGCGCCAGCTTTCGCCGGGTAGCGTGATGCCGAAATGGTCGATCGCCATATATTCGGTGATCGAGAAGCAATCATGCACCTCGACGCCGTCGCAGGCATAGATGTCGGGCATATCGGCCCGTTTCAACGCATCCATCATCGCCTTGCGGACGCTGGGGAAGACATATGGCTGGTCGCGGCTGTCCCGTACCTTGGTCGAATAGAGCAGGGGGGCGGTCGCGTGGCCCCAACCCTTGATGCGGGGCAGGCTGTCGACCGGGATACCGCGCCGTCGTGCCCATGCCTCGGCAACCTCGCGCGATGCCAGAAAGATTGCGGCGGCTCCGTCGGTAACCTGTCCGCAATCGGATTTGCGGAGGCTGCCCTCGATCAGCGGATTGACCTCGTCATCCTCCCCCAGATGTTCGTCTGTGATCGCCCAGCCGCGGGTCTGCGAATTCGGGTTCCGCTTGGCGTTGGCGAAATTGTTTGCCGAGATGCCGCGCAGGTGCGCGCGGTCGAGGCCGAAGCGCTCCTCATATTCCTCGGCCACGCGCGCGAACATCCATGGCCAGAGGTAGCGCGCCTCCTGCGCCTCGCGCCCCGCCCAGGCGGCCGCGCCGAGATATTCGGCGGCGCGCTGGCCGGGAACGTTGCGCATCAACTCGATCCCGAGCACGAGCGCAAGGCCATAGCGTTCGGCCTCGATCTCTGCGGCGGCGGCGAGGATCGCGATGCTGCCCGAGGCACAGGCTGCTTCGTGCCGCGCGGCGGGGATGCCGGCCAGATCGGGGTGCACATGGCCGAAGAAACCGCCAAGTTGCCCTTGTCCGGCAAACAGTTCGCCGACGAAATTGCCGACATGGGCGGTCTCGACCTCCTTTGGTTCGATTCCGGTGGCGGCGAAGGCCTGTTCCGCCACGTCGCGGAACAGCTCGAACATCCCGCCGCCTTCGCGTTCGATGTTGCGCGCGAAATCGGTCTGCGCACCGCCGAGAATGAAGACGTCCCTGGCCATGTCAGTTTTCCTTTTCGAGGGTTGCGAGCGCCATTTCGCGGACTTCGCTGCGCATCACCTTGTTCGTGACGTTGCGCGGAAGCACGTCGAAGCGGAAGAGCCGCTCGGGCAGTTTGAAGACAGCGAGGTCCTTTCCGCGCAGATAGTCGGTCACCTCGGCCAACCCGACGTCGCCGCCGCCGCGCGAGACATAGGCAAGTCCGATGCGTTCCCCCATCGTCGCGTCGGGCAGCGAAAAGACACATGCTTCCGTCAACAGCGGGTGACCGCCAAGCAACTGGTCGATCTCTTCGGGCGAGATGTTCATGCCGCCGCGGATGATCAGATCCTTGCAGCGCCCGACGAAGCGGTAGAAGTCGCCGTTTTCGGCGATCTCGAACAAGTCGCCGGTGCGGAACCAGCCATCGTCGGTAAAGGCCTCGGCCGTGCGGTCGGGCGCGTTGTGATAGCCTTCGAACAGGGTCGGGCCACGAATCTGCAATTCCCCCGCGACGCCGTCCTGTTCGACAGGGTCGCCGCCGCCGGGCGGCACGAGCCGGCTTTCGATATTATGCGTGCGGCCATCAGCATAGGGGGGCGGGTAGCGGCCGCGACGCGGAAACAGGCTCGCCCGCTTGTCGGGGTCGGGCATGTCGCCCTCGCCGGTGATGAAACTCATCCCCTCGTTCGATCCGAAGACGTTGACGATGATGATGCCGAGCTTTTCCTGGAAACCGCGCACCATCGCAGGCGCGAGTGGGGCGGAGCCCGAGGCGATGACTCGCAGGCTGGACAGGTCGACCGATGCAAGCAACGCCTCGTTCTGCAGCAGCATGTTGAGGATCGCGGGGGGCGCGATGGTCAGGCTTGGGCGTTCGGTCGCGATTTGCCGAAGGTAGATGGCGGGGTCGAAGGGATGATGCAGCACCATCGTCCCGGCGCTGGTCAACCAGCACATGGTGATGCCGCCGATGCTCGCCATGTTGATGAGCGGGAAGGGGTTGAGCAGGACGTCGCCCGGCCCGACCTTCATCGCCTCATACCCTGCGGCGGCGACTGCGATCCAGTGATTGTGGCTGCGCGGCACGCCCTTGGGAACGCCGGTGGTGCCCGATGTCCAGCAGATGGTGAAGATATCGTCGGCGTCGACCGGGTTCGCTGCAACATGTCGGGCGAGCGCTTCTGCATCGCCGGGCGCATTGGACAGGTCATGTGCGCCAGCCGGAGGGTTCGGCCCAAAGGTCATCAGCGCGATGGCGCCGAGTAATGGCTGCGCAACGCCCAGATGATCGCACCCCTTCACCTGTGTCGCGCAGATGAAGGCCCGGGGCGCGACCACACCGAACATGCCCGTCAGCTCATGGCCGCGATATTGCACGGCCGCCGGGCTGACGATCGCGCCGATCTTTGCCGCCGCGAAATAGAGCGCGACGAATTCGCTGATGTTGGGAAGCTGGACGAGCAGGACGTCGTCCTTGCGGATCCCGGCCGCGAGGAGTGCTCCCGCGAGCCGGTCGATCTCGGCCGCCAGTTCGGCGTAGTTCAGGCGTCTGGGCTCACCGAACGCGAAGTCGGCGCGGTTCGGAGCATCGATCAGCGCTGTACGCTGCGGATGTGCCGCCGCATTGACCGCGAACAGATCGGCGAAACTCTTGTCTCCCCACCAGCCGCTCGCTCGATATTGTTGCCTTTTTTCCTCTCCCGCGACGATCATGTCAGGCGGCCAATACGCTGTTTTCGCCCATACCGAGATCGTCGCCGCTCGCCCATACGGTGTGGGTCCCCGAACAGATGCGTTCCGGCAGGATGATCCGGCAGACGGGGCCCGCAGCGAAATTCTTCGCATCGATCAGCACGCACTCGCTGGTGTCGTTCTCCAGGTCGGCGATGAAGGAGACGAGATAGCCATCGTCTTCGTCCTTCGCATCGATCCGCGGCGCGAAGGGGGCTTCGCTGCCGAAGCGGCCCGGACCGAATTCATAGGATTCGCTCGTCCGCGCATCGAGGTCGTGCTTCACCAGCCCACGGAACAGGAACCAGCCGGGTTCGGGGATTGCGCTATAGGCATAGCGATAGGGCTTTCCCGCATAGCGATGGTTGAACATGCCGAATTCGAGGTCGCGATCGTCGAGCCGCTCCTCGGTCGTTTCGCCGGTCTTCAGGTTGAAGCGCCAGCGATGGAGTCGCGGCTTGAGCAGGCCTTGATCAAGATAGGCCATCATCCGTTCGAGCCCTTCGGGCGCGTTCGGATAGGATTTGGGCATCGGCTCTTCCTGATAATAGCCGTCGAGGATGATCTCGTCGCCTTCCTCCCAGGCGTTGAGCCAATGGAGCGTGTAGGTCGGCTCGGCCTCGAACCACCGAATATCTTCGGGCTGTCCGTGGCGCGGGATGATCGCGAAGCGTGTCTTCTCGTCAGGATGGAATTGCACAACGTGCAAATTGCGTTCGAGCAACTCTTCGTTCCAATAGAGCGGCATGTCGTTGAGGATCGTGTAATTCTGCGTGAACGCCATGTCGTGCGGAAGGCGCGGGCCCGCGAGCGGCACGGGGATATAGTGCTTGAGCCTGTTGTCTGCGCCGACGACCCCATAATGCATGTAGGGCGCGTGCTTCGAATAGTTGAAGAACATCAGTTCGCCGGTCGCGAGGTCGACCTTGCAATGCGCCGAAATGCCGTCGAGCGGCACCCAGCTTTCGGTGCCGAACTGTTCCAGCGTGAACGGATCGAGCCGATAGGCCTCGCCGCACTGATAAAAGGTCGAGATGATCTTTCCCGCGTGGATTGCGACATCGGTCGAGCTGGAATCCTTGAGCCATTCCTGCGCGCCCCAGCCATGGCGCGTCGACTTGTGCGGCGGCTCCATCAGCCCGGCCCACAGCGAGTGACCGGCCTCCTTTTCGGCCTCGAATCCCTTGGTGCGGACGAAGCGGCTGCGATAGCTCGCGCGGCCGTCCTTGAAGGAAATGGCATGGATGAAACCATCGCCGTCGAAGGGGTGGTAGCGGCCGATCGGGTCGTGAACCTGGTTCTCGCCCGTGCGGACATATACGCCGTCGATGTCGGTCGGAATGGTTCCGATTACCTGCGCATCGCCGTTCGCGAAGATGGCGTTCCACTCATTATAGGTCGGCCGCCATGCCCCCTTCATATAGGGGTGATCGTTCGGCTGGATCGTGGAGGTGATCGTATCGACGAGCTCTATGGTCATGCGATGACTCCTTCGGCGGGGGTGAAGCGCGGCCTCGTTGCTGCCGCATCATATTCTTTTACGAGACGGTCGACGATATCGGCGACGGGCTCGATCGCGCGTACTGCGCCGACGCCCTGGCCTGCGGACCAGACATTCTTCCACGCCTTTGCGTCGTCCTGCGCGTCGGAGAAATTCGGCCGCTTGTCCTCGGGCATGTTAAGCGGATCGTATCCTGCAGCGATCAAGCTCGATTTCAGCCAGTTTGCGGTTACGCCGGTAATGCCCTTAGACGGGACGATATCCTCGGCCCCCGCCGTGACGACCATTTCCTTATAGCCCGGAACCGCCATGCTCTCCGCACACGCGATGAGCGAGGTGCCAAGATAGGCGAAATCGGCACCCAATATCTCTGCCGCGCGGACGGCATGACCGGTCGAGATCGCGCCGCCAAGGACGAGGGGACCGTCCCAGAATTGGCGCACTTCCTCTACAAAGGCGAAACCGGCGGTCGCGCCCGTATGTCCGCCCGCGCCGGCGGCGACGAGTACCAGCCCGTCGACACCCGCTTCGGCGGCTTTGCGCGCGAAGCCCACTGAATTGACGTCGGCGAAGACGAGCCCGCCATAGCCGTGAATTTCGTCGACTACCCGCGCCGGACTGCCGAGAGCGGTGATGACCAGCGGAACCCGATGACGGACGACGCAGGCAAGGTCTTCGGGAAGGCGGCTATTCGACGGGTGGACGACCAGGTTGACCGCCCAGGCGGCCGCCTCGGGGTCGTTCGACAGCGCCGAATCGATCCGCCCGATCCAATCCTCCAGGTCCGCCGAAGTGCGCGCGTTGGGAGCAGGGAAGCTGCCGATGACGCCCGAGCGAGACGCGGCGATTACCATCTCCGGACCGGAAACAAGGAACATCGGCGCGGCGATCGCAGGCAGCCGTAGATTGCGCGTCAGCGCTGGTGGAAGGCCGTTTTTCGGCACTGTTGTGCTCTCCCGAATTATCTGACTTGCATAGTGATACTTAAAGACGATAAGAGTCGCAAGGCCAGAAAAACATCGCGGGGTCCCACCCGACGATGGTGGGAGGGAGAGAGAGTATGAAGACCAGCTTTGCTGTGCTGTTCGCCGCGACCGCGCTTGCCACGCCCGGAATCGCCTTTGCGCAAGATGCCGCACCCGCCGCCGATCAGGGTGGCCTCGAAGAAATCATCGTGACGGCCCAGAAGCGGGCGGAGGGCCTGTCGGACGTGCCGATTTCGATCTCGGCGGTCAGCGGCAAGCAGATCGAAAGCTATGGCCAGACCAATCTCGAACAGATTTCATCGTCGGTCCCGAACCTGAAGATCACGCAGACTGCGATCGCCAATCGCATCGCGATCCGCGGCATTGCGTCGGGCGATAACAAGGGTTTCGAACAGTCGGTCGCGATGTTCGTCGACGGCGTCTACTATGGCCGCGACCAGCTATCGCGCCTGCCGCTGATCGACATGGAGCGGGTCGAGGTGCTTCGCGGCCCCCAGCCGACCCTGTTCGGCAAGAATGCGATCGCGGGCGCGGTCAATATCACCACGCGCAGTCCGACCGATGAATTCGAGGGGTCAGTCAGCGGCCTGTATGAATTCAACCACAAGGAATTCCAGCTTACCGGCGTCTTGTCCGGCCCGCTGAGCGAAGGGGTCGAGGCGCGCGTCGTCGGTTATTACCGGACGATGGACGGCTATTTCTATAACGCGAAGCTTGATCGCAACGAGCCGAACGTCGACGAGAAATATTTCCGCGGCAAGCTGGAGTTCGATCGCGGTGGGCCGTTCGCGGCGGAGCTGAAGCTGGAATATGCGGACTTTGAGGCAAAGGGGCAGCCGCGCGACGTATTCGGTGCGGTCGGCAACTATAACACCGTCTTTCAGGGGCCATTCTTCGTCAGTACCAATCCCGATTATGTCCGCGAGGACAATGGGTATCAAAGCCGCAACAAGGTGTTCGGCGCGACGCTGAACATGGATCTGGAGCTTGGTGACCACACGTTGACGTCGATTTCGTCGCTGCTCGACTATAAGACGCGCGAGATTGTCGACGTGGATTTTTCCGGCATCAGCTTCCTCGACGGCACGAACCTGCGCGAGGATTATCGCCAATATTCGCAGGAGTTGCGCCTGGCATCACCGGGCGGCGAGGCGTTCAACTATATCGCCGGCGTCTATTATCAGAACGCCAAGCTGGACGTACAGGATTTCACGCTGTTCAACGCGACCTTCCTGGCTCTGGGCGCGCCGTTCAACGCGCTGGGCGACACGCGCAACGACCGCGATTACAGCCAGACGTCGGACCTGATTTCGGCGTTCGCGCAGGGCGAGCTGTCGCTGACCGACCAGTTGCGCCTGACGGCCGGCGCCCGCTTCAATCATGAGAAGAAGACCGGCAGCCGCACGCTGGCGATTGTCCAGGGGCCGCTCAACACCTTCAACCCACTGGTCGTCGCCGCGACCTTCCGCGCGCTGAACATCGAGGCGCACAGCATCTCGGGCAAGCTCAGCGAAGACAGTTTCAACCCGATGGTGAACATCCAGTTCGACGCGACCGACGACCTGATGCTCTATGCCTCCTACGCGAAGGGAACAAAGGCCGGGGGCTTCGACATCCGGTCGAACTCGCTGCCGACATCGACGACCGTCGCGCGTCCAGGCGCCTTCATGTTCGCCGATGAAAGCGCCGACAATTTCGAGGGGGGGGTTAAGTTTAAGGGGCGTAATTTGGCGATCAACCTGTCGATCTATCGTACCAAGTATCACGATTTGCAGGCTAATATCTTTGACGGCACCTTGAACTTCAACGTGAGAAACGCGGCTGGTGCGAAAACGCAGGGGGTTGAGGCCGATTTCCGGGCGGCGATCGCGAGCGGGCTGACGATCAGCGGTGCGGTCGCCTATCTGGATTTCAAGTTCACCAACTTCACCAACGGCCAATGCTATTATCTGCAGGCGCCAGGAGCAGGGGGCTTTTGCGACTATACGGGCAAGCGCAACGCGCTGTCGCCCAAATGGTCGGGCAACCTCAACCTCGATTATACGACGCCGATCAGCAGCAATATGAAGGTCGCGCTGAACCTGAACGCCGATTTCTCGTCGGCCTATATCGCCGCGGCGAACCTCGATCCGCGGACGCGGCAGGACAGCTATGCCAAGCTGGGCGCGCGCCTGGCGCTGGCCGAGGTCGACAACAAATGGGAGATCGCGCTGATCGGCCGCAACCTGACCAACCAGCGCATCCTGCAGACCGCGAGCTCGATGCCGCTGGCGACGACGATCACGCGCAACGCGGGCAACGCCTATAACGGCATCGTCGACCGGCCGCGCACGATCGCGGTGCAGCTGACGGGACGTTTCTGAGGGATTTCCGACCGGGCTCTCCCGGTGCGGGAGAGGGGGCCACGGGCACGGCCCCCTCTTCCCATCCCCCGGCTTCCTGTCTAGGGGCGGAGCCAAGCGGAGGATGTGTCCCGATTGAAACATGAGCGTACCATCAGGGCCTGTTCGATCTGGCGTGCGCTCGACGTCGTCGGCGACGTGCCGGTTCTGCTCATCATGGAACAGGCGTTTCTGGGTACGCACAGCTTCGACGAATTCGTCGCACGCACCGGATTGGCGCGCTCGGTCGTCAACGGCCGCCTCAAAAAGCTGGTCGAGGAGGACTGCCTCGCCAAAAAGCCGAAGAAGGGCGGGCGCGGCTTTCACTATGTGCTGACCCAAAAGGGCCGCGACCAGTTTCCCAACGCACTGATGATGCTGCGCTGGCAGCACAAGTGGGAGGCGGCGAGCCGCGACTTCCAGGTCCGGCTGCACCATGCAAGCTGCGGCCATGCGACCGAGCCGGTCCCGGTGTGCGACCATTGCCGCAAGGCGATCGACCCGCGCGAGGTTTCGTGGCGCGAGGGACCGGGGCTGGTTCAGGTCGCCCCGGCATATGAGCGCCGCCGCTTTTGCGGCGAGGTAGGGGCGCGGCGGCCGGGCGGCCGTCCGCTGGTCGACACGATGATCGAACTGTTCGGCGATCGCTGGGCGACGCTGGTCGTCCGCGCGATGTTCACGCGCATCAACCGCTTCGACGATATCCAGCGCGACACGCTGATGGCGACGAATATCCTGACGGGCCGGCTGGAGCGGCTGGTGCGACAGGGGATTTTGAAGACCGTACCTTATTCGACGCACGCGGACCGGGTCGAATATCGGCTGACCGAAAAGGGACGCGACCTGTATCCCGTGCTGCTGGCGCTGCTGCAGTGGGGCGATCGCTGGTTTTCGGACGAGCGCGGGCCTCCGGTGCTGTTGACGCACGACCCCTGCGGACATGATCTGAACATGGTCGTCGCGTGCAGCCATTGCGGCGACGAACTGAAACTCGCGAACAGCGGATTCACGATCGAACAGGCCGACGCCTGATCAGGGCATGATGCGCCCTTCGTCGCGGGCCGGCATCGGCGCGAGCATCGGAACGACGATTGCCGACAACGTGAGCCAACCCGCCGCCCCCAGGATCGCCGCCGCGAGCGTCGCGAGGTCGGCGGCCATTCCGAACAGCCAAGCGCCCACCGCCATCGCCCCGAAGGTGACGGCCTGATAGATCGCCATGCAGCGACCCAGGATCGCCTCGGGCGAACGGAGCTGCATCGCGACGTTGAGCGTCGTCAGCGTCGACACCCACGCCATGCCCGCGACGAAGGCGGCCACAAGGATCGTCGGCAGATGCTGGGTCAGCGCCACCGGCAGCATGGAGGCGGCGTAAACCAGCGATGCGACACTCACGATCCGGTCGCTGCCCCAGCGGCGACGGATGCTGCCGACGAACAGCGCCGCGATGATCGACCCGGTCCCGAAAGCGGCGAGGCAAAGGCCATAGGTGGTTTCGGTGCCGTGCAGCCGATCGCGGACCAGCGAGGGCAGCAGCGCCTGAAAGGCGATTGCGGGAATGCCGAAGACGAAACCGCGGATCAGGATGCGGCGCACCGGGTCCGACTGGACGCAGAAGCGGATGCCCGTCGCGATCGCGGCCAGCATCGGCGTGCGCTTTGGCGGGTCGACCTCCGGATGCCAGCGCAGCAGCACGACGATCAGCGCCAGATAGGAGACGGCGTTGAGCGCGAAGGCCGGCGCGGGACCGGTGATCGAGATCAGCAGGCCGCCAAGAGCAGGGCCCGCCGAACGTGCGAGGTTGAAGGCAATGCTGTTGAGCGCGATCGCCTGCGGCAAATCCCTGGGCCCGACCTGAAGCCGCACCGACGCCTGCCATGCCGGTCCGTTCAGCGCGGTGCCGCAGCCGACCGCGAGGGTGAAGAAGAGCAGCAGCAGCGGCGTGATCGCGCCGATCCACGTCGTGATCGTCAGGGCCGCCGAGACGATCAGCATTCCGGTCTGCGCCGCGAGCATCACCCGCCGGCGGTCGTAATTGTCGGCGATCGCTCCCGCGAACACGCCGAGCATCAGGATGGGAATGGTCGCGCCCGCCTGCACCAGGGCGATCAGCAGGTGCGACTTCGTCAGTTCGGTCATCAGCCAGGCGGCGCCGACCGACTGGATCATCGACCCCATGTTCGACGCGAGATTGGCGATCCAGATCGCGCGAAAGGCAGGGTAGCGAAAGGGGGCGAGCGCAGATGGCGGCGAAGGCGTGTCGGGACTCACACCACCTCGCCTAGACCCGCGCCGCGCACCCGGCAAGTCGCCGCTATTCGGTCAGCTCGAAGTCGGCTTCTGACCCTTCGGCCGACGACGGCCCCACCCACAGCTTGAATGCGCCGGGCTCGCTGCCCCAGCTCATGTCGGCGCGGGTGAAGGCAAGGTCGGCGTCGGTCAGGGTGAAGCGTATCGTGCGCTTTTCGCCCTTCTTCAGCGCGATCTTCTCGAACCCCTTCAGCTCCTTGACGGGTCGCGTGACGGAGCCGGTGAGGTCGCGGACATAAAGCTGCACGACTTCCTCCCCGTCGCGGCCGCCGCTGTTCGTGACGGTGACGCTGGCGGTCAGCGTCTCGCCGGGACGGATCTTCGCCTTGTCGAGCGTCACCGGCGAATAGGCGAAGCTGGTGTAGCTGAGGCCATAGCCGAACGGATAGAGCGGCGTGTTCGGCGTATCGAGATAGCGCGATACATATTTCGCATTCGGGTCGGCTGGATTGATCGGCCGTCCGGTGTTCTTCATGTCGTAATAGATCGGCACCTGTCCGACGTTGCGTGGGAAGGTGGCGGGTAATTTGCCCGACGGATTATAATCGCCGTACAGCACATCGGCGATCGCGTGGCCGCCCATCGTTCCTGGATACCAGGCCTCCATGATCGCATCGACGTTCGCGTCGGCCCATTCGATGCTGTTCGGCCGACCGCTGAGGAGCACGAGGATGATCGGCTTGCCCGTTTTCTTGAGCTCTTCGAGCAGGGCTTGCTGGTTGCCGGGCAGATCGAGCGACGTCCGGCTCGCGGCTTCGCCCGTCATGTCCCAGCGCTCGCCCATCGCGGCGATGATGACGTCGGATTTCTGCGCGAGCGCGATCGCGTCGGCAAAGCCGTCGGTCTTGCCCGCATCCTCGAAGGCATAGCTGGCGCCGCGGGCATATTCGACGCTGGCTCCCTTCGGCGCGCGCGCCTTCAGCCCTTCGAGCACGGTCACGGGGCGCGTCTTGCGATCGCCCGCGGCCGCCCAACTGCCGATCATATCTTCCTTGCTGTTGCCGAGCGGGCCAATCACCGCGATCGATTTCGCCGTGGCGGTGAGGGGAAGGGCGTTGTCCTTGTTCTTCAGCAGGACGATCGAGCGCCGCGCGACATCGCGCGCCGCCTCAAGAAACTCGGGTTTGTAGACCGTCGCCTTTTCGCGCGATTCGACCGAATAGCGATAGGGGTCCTCGAACAGGCCGCGGCGATATTTCATCTCGAGGATCGACTTCACCGCCTCGTCGACGCGCGCCATGTCGACCTTGCCCTCGGCAACCGACCTGGCGAGATGATCCATGAACACCGCGCCTTGCAGATCCATGTCGACGCCGGCGTTGATCGCCTGTTCGCCGGCCTGTTTCAGGTCGCGCGAATAGCCATGGGCGACCATTTCGTTGATCGACGTGTAATCGGTTACCACGAAGCCCTTGAAGCCCCATTTTTCCCGAAGGATTTCGGTGAGCAGATAGTGGCTGCCCGACGCGGGGATGCCGTCATATTCATTGAACGACGTCATGAAGGTCGCGGCGCCGGCATCGGCCGCGGCCTTAAAGGGCGGCAGATAGATATCGCGCAGCGTGCGTTCGGAGATGTCGACGGTGTGATAGTCGCGTCCCGCCTGCGCCGCCCCATAAGCGGCGAAATGCTTCGCGGTCGCCAGAACCGTGTCGACGCGGCGAAGATCGTCGCCCTGGAAACCGCGCACGCGCGCCTTCGCAATCTCGCTGCCCAGGAAAACATCCTCGCCCGAGCCCTCTGAAATTCGACCCCAGCGCGGGTCGCGCGCGACGTCGACCATCGGCGCAAAGGTCCAGTGTATGCCCTCTGCGGCGGCTTCGGTTGCCGAAACTCTTGCTGCCTTTTCAATGGCTTTCATGTCCCAGCTGGCGGATTCGCCAAGCGAGATGGGGAAGATCGTGCGATGTCCGTGGACGACGTCATAGCCGAAGAGCAGCGGAATCTTGAGCCGGGTTTCCTCGACCGCGAGCCGCTGCAACTCGCGCGTGTACTTCGCGGTAAAGGCGTTGAAGATCGATCCGATGCGGCCCTTGCGGATGTCGTCCTGATAGCCCTGGCGCATCGTCGGGCCGGTCGAATCCCAATCGCTGGTCAACAGCGACAGCTGGCCGATCTTCTCTTCGATCGTCATCTTCGCCATCAGATCGGCGATGAATTTGTCCATCGCCGGATCGGGTTTCATCCAGCCGGTCGAATCGATTTCGGCCGCGGGTTGAGCGGTTCCGGTCGCCGGTTTGGCGAGGAGCGGGGTAGGGGCGAGCTGTCCGACGATCATCAAAGTGGCAAGCGTCAAGCTGGCAAGATTGCGCGGTACAGGCGGCATGATTCGTCCTTCCCCATTAGGTCTTCTCTTTGGCTATGGCGCGAGGATTGGCTGGAATAAGCCATTTTCCGGTTGGTGCCCGGCCCTGTTTGCCTGTGTCGCTTCCCTCTATACAGCTATCGTGAAACCGGTTACAAATCAAATCAACAACGATAACGGGTTTCCCGTGATTCGGCGTCGTACCGGTTCGAATGCCGGGCGTATCTGCCGGAAAACAGGGAAATCGGGGCAGTTCAATAGGGAGGATGTCGTGAAGTCACACCGTCAGATTCAGTCGAATGCCGCGCGCCGGTCGAATGTCCGGATGTTCGCTGCCGCGCTCGCATATAGCAGTGCCGGGGCCGCTTTGGCGCTCGGAATGGCGGCCCCCGCGCATGCGCAGGTTTCGAATGCATCGCTCCGCGGCAATGTGAAGGCCGACGGCGGCGTTTCGCAGGTGACGGCGATCAACGTCGCGACGGGCCTGACGCGCAGCGTTACCGTCAGCGCCAACGGCGACTATAACATCGCCTCGCTGCCGGTCGGCACCTATCGCCTCGAACTCACGACGCCGAGCGGCGTCCGCCGGACCGACGAATTCACGCTGTCGGTCGGCCAGAGCGCCGTGCTCGACTTCGATTTTTCGCAGCCTGACATCGCATCGGGCGATGGCGACGCGATCATCGTGACCGGATCGCGCATCCGCTCGATGGAAGGCGGCGAAGTCGGATCGAACATCACCCAGCGCCAGATCGAGGTGCTGCCGCAGAACAACCGCAACTTCCTGGCGTTCGCCGATCTTGCGCCGGGCGTCCAGTTCGTGACCGGCGGCAACGGCCAGTCGCGCCTGCAAGGCGGCGCGCAGGACAGCCGCAGCGTCAACATCTTCATCGATGGCGTGGGCCAGAAGGACTATGTCCTCAAGAACGGCATCACCGGCCAGGATTCGACGCAGGGCAACCCGTTCCCGCAGCTTGCGGTCGGCGAATATCGCGTGATTTCGTCGAACTATAAGGCCGAATTCGACCAGGTCAGCTCGGTCGCGATCACCGCGGTGACCAAGTCGGGCACCAACGAGTTCCACGGCGAAGCCTTCATCGACTATACCGACCAGAGCCTGCGCGACGCGCGTCCGACCGAATTGGCCACGAGCAAGGTGCGGACGAAGGATTTCCAGTTCGGCGGTGCGCTGGGCGGCCCGATCATCAAGGACATGCTGCACTTCTTCGTGACCTATGAAGGGAAGCGTCAGGAGCAGCCGGTCGACGTCACCCCCGGCCTCAGCCTGCCGGTCAGCTTTTTCCCGTCCGAATATCAGGGCGTCTTCGGTCCGACCAACGCGACCTTCAACGAAGACCTGTATTTCGGCAAGCTGACCTTCTCGCCCTCGTCGAGCGATCTGATCGAGCTGTCGGGCAAGTATCGCAAGGAAAGCGGCGAGTTCCTGAGCAGCGGGATCAACGCGCGCAGCACGATCAGCAACCAGGAGGTCGACGAACTGCGCGTCACCGGCCGCTGGGAACATACGGCCGAAAACTGGATCAACGACTTCAAGGTCACCTATGAAGACGTGAGCTGGTCGCCGACCCCGACCGTGTTCGGCAACGGCTTCCTCTTTGCCTATGCCGGTCCGTCGCCGACCAACCCGCAGCCGGGCGTCGTCGTTCGCGGCGACATCCTGCGCGTCGGTGGCGGCAGCAACTATCAGGACAAGGGCCAGAAGGGCTGGGGCGTCCAGAACGACTTCACCTGGACCGGTTTCGAAGGCCACACGTTCAAGGTCGGCGCCAAGGCGAAGTGGGTGGAGCTGAATTCGCTTCAGCTCAACGGCTTCAACCCGGTCTATACCTATAACCCCGCGTTCAATCCGGGCGGCGGCACCTTCAACGACGATGTGCCCTATCGCGTGCAGTTCGGCGCCTCGACCGGCAACGGCAGCCCGATCATCAGCTCGAAGAATTTCCAGTTCGGCATCTATGCGCAGGACGATTGGGAAGTCACCGACCGGCTGACGCTGAACCTGGGCGTGCGCTGGGATTATGAGCGGACCCCGGCCTTCCTGAACTTCGTCCACCCGGCCGACGCGGTGAACGCGGTGTCGCCGACCAATTATCCGAACCTGGTCAACGCCGATTACGATATCCGCGACTTCATCTCGACGGGCAGCGAGCGCAAGGCGTTCAAGGGCGCGTGGCAGCCGCGTATCGGGTTCAGCTATGAGCTCGACGACGATGCGCGCTTTGTCGTGTTCGGCGGTTTCGGCCGTTCGTACGACCGCAACCAGTTCGACTTCCTGCAGCAGGAAATCAGCACCGGTTCCTATACCACGCGTACCTTCAACTTCATCACGGGCGATCCGAACAACACCTGCGCGCCCGGGCCGACGTGCGTGCCGTGGAATCCGATCTATCTGACCGAAGCGGGCCGCGCGCAGCTGCTCGCGCAGGCAGGACCCGGCGGCGGGCGCGAGCTTCGCTTCATCAACAACGACCTCAAGGTGCCCTATTCGGACCAGTTCAGCCTGGGCTTCCGCGCCAAGGTGACGCCGCTGTTCGAGGCCGAGGTGGGGTATAGCCACATCGAGTCGAAGGACGGCTTCGCCTATCTGCTGGGCAACCGCCGTCCGGACGGCACCTTCTTCCCGCCGGCGCCGGCGGCACCGGGCTCGCCCTTCGGCTTCGCTCCTCCGGGCTTCGGGTCGATCATCATCGGCACGAACGGGATCGAGACCAGCGCGGACACGGGGTATCTGAAGCTCGTCAAAAACTATACGCCGGCCTCGCCGTGGAGCTTCTCGGCGACGTACACCTACACCGAAGCCGAGGAAAACCGCCAGTTTGGTGAGACCTTCAGCCTCGATTTCCCGTCGCTGGACGATTACACCGTCACGCGTTCCAGCGGGGTGCGCAAGCATCGCCTGGTCGCGACGGGATCGGTCGACCTGCCGATCGGCGTGACGCTGTCGGGCAAGTTCCAGATCGCGTCGCCGCCGTATCTGAAGGCGTTCATCAACCAGGGCGGCGCGACGCCGAGCCGCACTGTCATCGCGAACGAGGCCGACAGCAACGGGTCGCGCTGGGGCTTCCGCCAGATGGACATCGCGATCAGCAAGTACATCCCGTTCAAGTTCATCAGCGAGGAATCGCGTCTGCGCCTGCGCGTCGACATTCTGAACCTGTTCAACGATCGCAACTATGTCGATTACAACAACGATCCGAACTCGCCGCGTTACCTGGAGATTTCGGGTCGCGGGGTTGGCGGCAACCCGCCGCGTACGGTAAAGGTATCGGCCGGTTTCACTTTCTAACCGGCTGGACAGGCGCCCGGTCACACACCCCTCCCGTTGACCGGGCGCCTTTCTTTTTTGGAGTTTAAAATGTCGTTCCGGATCGGGGCGTTCGCTTTGCCCCTCGTGGCCTTGACCGCCGCCTGCACCGTCAATCCCGCCCCATCCGCGACGATACCGCCGGAGAGCGCCACACTCGCGCCGATGACCGAGGCGGCCTTTTCGGAAGACCTGACCCAGCGCACCTTCCGCTATTTCTGGGATACGACGAGCACTGAGCGTTGCCTCGCACCCGACCGCTGGCCCAGCAATCCCTTCTCCTCGATCGCCGCGACGGGCTTTGCGCTTACCGCCTATGGCATTGGGTCCGAGCGCGGCTATGTGACCCGTGCCGAAGCGGCGGTCCGCACGCGCGATTGCCTGCGTTTCTACTGGACCGCGCCGCAGGGGCCGGAGGCTTCGGGCAATGCCGGTTACAAGGGGTTCTTCTATCATTTCCTGAAGAATGACGACGGCACGCGGTTCAAGAATGTCGAGCTGTCGACCGTCGACACCAGCCTGTTCCTGGGCGGCGTGCTCTTCGCGCAAAGCTATTACGACGGCAGCGATCCGGTCGAGGCCGAGATCCGCGACCTCGCCGAAAAAATCTACACCCGCGTCGATTGGCGCTGGGCGCAACGCGCATCCACGGGCACCCGCGCCGAGAATTCGAAAAATTTGCACGCCATCACGATGGGCTGGAAGCCCGAGAAGGGATGGGAGACGCACGACTGGGTCGGCTATAACGAGGGTATGCTCGTCTATGTGCTTGCGCTCGGTTCGCCGACGCACGCCGTCGACAAGGATGCCTGGGACAAGGGGTGGGCGGCCGATCTGGAAAAGGATTGGGGCACCTATTACGGTCAGGAACATTTGCAGTTCGAGCCGCTGTTCGGCCACCAGTACAGCCATGTCTGGGTCGACTTTCGCGGGATCCAGGACGCGTTCATGCGCGGCAAGGGCATCGACTATTTCGAAAACAGCCGCCGCGCCACGCTGGCGCAGCGGGCCTATGGCGCCGACAATCCGAACAAGTGGGTTGGGTATAGCGCCGACATCTGGGGCTGGAGCGCCTCCGACGGTCCCGGATATTCGGTCGGCGAGTATCGCGTGAACGGCACCCCGCGCGCCTTCAACGGCTATATGGCGCGTGGCGTCAGCGCGATCCGCGTCGTCGACGACGGCACGGTCGTCCCGACCGCCGCGGGCGGATCGGTGCCCTTCGCCCCCGAGGTGACGATCCCCGCGCTGATGACGATGCGCACCCAATATGGCGCAAGGCTGTACACGCGCTATGGCTTCCGGGACGCGTTCAACCCCAGCTTCAATTTCGCCGGGGCGTCATCGGGCGACGGCACGGTCGATCCGGTGCAGGGCTGGGTCGCGAACGATCATCTGGGCATCGATCAGGGGCCGATCCTGGCGATGATGGAAAATCATCGCAGCGGCTTCGTGTGGGAGGTGATGCGCCGGAACCCTCACATCATCCGCGGCCTGAAGCGGATCGGCTTCACCGGCGGCTGGCTCGACAAGGCGCCGGCCGAATAGGGTCAGCAGCGCTTGCCGATGCAAAGGTCGGCCAGCACCGGATAATGATCCGACGGCAGCTTGCCGCCCGTTTGCTGCGTCAGCGTCGCGTGGCGCAGCACCGCGATATCGCTGCTGACGAAAATATGATCGATCGGCGCCCCCTCGACCTGTTCGACCTTGAAGGCCGTGAAGGTTCCGGGCGGGCCGAAATGCGGCGTCCGGCTGATCGTCAGCGTGTCGCGCAGCGCGCCCACGCCGCCCTGCGTGATCGCGGCATAGGCGGGGCTGTCGGTCGGACTGTTGAAGTCGCCCATCAGGGCGGTCGCCTCGTTCGGCTTGCGATGGCTTTCGATCCAGCGGCGGATCAGCGCCGCGCCCTCGAGGCGGGCGGTCACGCCGATATGGTCCATATGCGTGTTCACGACCAGAAACACGCGCTTCGACGCCTTGTCCCGCAGTCTCGCCCAGCTTGCGACGCGGGGATAGGCGGCGTCCCAGCCCTTGCCGGGCGTGTCGGGGGTGGGGGATAGCCAGAATGTTCCCGAGGCGAGCAAGGTGAAGCGGTCGCGGCGATAGCCGAGCGGCGAAAACTCGCCTTGCTCCTTGCCGTCGTCGCGGGCGACGCCGACGAAAGCATAGCCGGGCAGATCGGCCTCGATATCGCGCTTCTGGTTCAGCAGCACTTCCTGCATCCCGACGATGTCGGGCGCATAATAAGCGACCAGGCCGGTCAGCGCCTTTCGCCGGTGCGGCCAGGCGTTGTCGCCGTCCGACGCGAGGTCGAGGCGAATGTTGTAAGTCATCAGGCTGTAGTGATCGGCGCCGTCGCTGGCCGCCGCCGGCAGCGGGGCGATCAGGACGGCGAGGATCAGCGCCAGCCAGCGCATCAGCCGAGAATCCGGCCGTTGGTGGCGATGATCTGGCTGTAATAGCGCGCGCTGCGTTTCGGGGTGCGGGTCTGGGTCTGATAGTCGACGTGGACGATGCCGAAGCGCTTCGAATAGCCGAGCGACCATTCCAGATTGTCGAGCAGCGACCAGGCCATGTAGCCGCGCACGTCGACGCCCTGGTCGATCGCATCGCCGATCGCCGCGATGTGCGTGCGGAAATAGTCGCAGCGCAGCGGGTCGTCGATGCCGTCGGGGCCCGCGACCGGGGGGTCGTAGAAGGCGGCGCCGTTTTCGGTGATGTAGAGCGGGATGTTGCCGAAAGTGTCGCGGAACCACACAAGCATGTCGGTCATTGCGGGGGGATAAACCTCCCAATCCGTCGTCGTGTGGGTGGCGATCTGCTTTACCGGGGAGGCCCGAAGTGGCCACTGGTTCGGATCGTCGCGAACAACGGCGCGTGTATAGTAGTTTATGCCAATAAAATCAACTGGTTGACAAATATCCTTAAGGTCAGCTTCGGGCCATTCGGGCCAAGCTTCGCCAAAGATGTCCTTGAGCTCCGCAGGGTAGCTGCCCTTCAGCGCCGGGTCGAGATACTGGCGGTTCATATAGGCGTGCGCGCGGGCGGTCGCGGCGAGGTCGTCGGCGCTCTGGCTGGCGGGATATTTGGGTTCGATGTTGACGACGAGCCCGATTTCGTGCGCGCCCTCGGCCCGATAGGCCTGCACCGCGCGCCCGTGCGCGCGCATCAGATTGTGGCTGGCGATCGGCGCCTCGAACATGTTGCGGTGTCCGGGCGCGAGCGCGCCGTGGAGATAGCCGCCGTCGGTGATCACCCAGGGTTCGTTGAGCGTGACCCATTTTTTCACCCGGCCGTCGAGCGCGCGATACATGACGCGCGCATAGTCGGCGAACCAGTCGGCGCTGTCGCGGTTGAGCCAGCCGCCCCGGTCGTCGAGCGCGACGGGCAAGTCCCAGTGATGCAGCGTCAGCAAGGGTTCTATGTCGTTCCGCAGCAGTTCGTCGACCAGCCGCTTGTAGAAATCGAGCCCCTTGTCGTTCACGCGCCCGGTCCCGTCGGGCAGCACGCGGCCCCAGCCGACGCTGAAGCGATAGGCCTGCAGCCCCAGCTCCTTCATCAGCGCGACGTCGCTTTCCATGCGGTTGTAATGGTCGCACGCGACGTCGCCGGTATCGCCCGGCGCCGCCATCAGCCGCGGATCATGGCTGAAACGCTGCCAGATGCTGGCGCCCGCGCCGTCGGCGAGCGGCGACCCCTCGATCTGATAGGCGGCGGTGGCGGCGCCCCAGAGGAAGTTTTCGGGGAAGCTGGTCCGCGTCATTTGCTGCCCTTTGCCGGCAGCCGCTGTTCGAGAAGCCAGGCATAGAGCGCAGGATCGTCATAGGCGGGATCCCAGGCATTGTGGCCGAGATCGGGATAGATGGAGAGACGCGCCTTACGGCCGCCGCAGGCGCGGATCGCGCGCGCCATGTTGAAGCTGCCCTCCGGCAGGACGACATCGTCGCGGTCGCCGTGGAAGGCCCAGACGGGCAGGTCCATGATCCGGCACGCGCCGCCGGGATCGCCGCGCCCCGCGACCGGCGCGACCGCAGCGAAGCGCGTCGGTTCGGCAATCACCCAGCGCCAGCTTGCATGGCCGCCGCGGCTGAGGCCCGTCAGATAGATGCGGGCGGGATCGATGCGCAGTTTCTTCGCGGTCTGGTCGACCAGCCGATCGAGCTTTTCGATGTCCCAGTCCTGATCGGCGCCGAGCAGGGGAGACACGAGTATGAAGGGGAAGTCGGGATCGCGGTCGGCGATCTTCGGCGGCCCATGGACTTTCACCTTTGCGATGTCGTCGCCGCGCTCGCCCGAACCGTGGAGAAAGATCAGCAGCGGCCAGCGCTTTGCCTTGTCGGCCGAATAGCCGCGCGGAAGGAAGAGCTGATAGGGATAATTGCCCGCCTCGATCGCGGGCTGGGGGTTTTGTCCGTCGGTCATGACCTGCGCCGTGGCGGGAGGGGAAAAGGCGAGGGCGAGCGCGGTCAGCGCCGCAAATCCATATCGTTTCATCATCATCCTTTGACGCTCCCGGTCAGGAGGCCGCTCAAGTAGAAGCGCTGCAGCGCGAGGAAGAGGATCAGCACCGGCAGGGTCGTCACGACCGCGCCCGCCATCATCAGTTCATTGTCCTGGACATGCTCGCGGCTCATCGCGGCCAGCGCGACGGGGAGCGTGTAGAGATTCTGGTCGGCAAGGATGATCAGCGGCCACATGAAGTCGTTCCAGCTCGACAGAAAGACGAACAGCGCCAGCGTGACGATGATCGGGGTCAGCAGGGGCAGGACGATGCGGCGCAGAATTTCGCCTTCGCCGGCGCCGTCGATGCGTGCGGCTTCCAGCATCTCATCGGGGATCGACAGGCAATATTGGCGGACGAGGAAGATGCCGAAAATCCCCGCGAGCCAGGGAATGAGCGCCCCGGCATAGCTGTTCACCAGCCCCATCGCCTTCAGTTCCAGGAACAGCGGCAGCATCCCGATCTGTCCCGGCACGACCAGCGCCGCGACGAGCATCCGAAAGGTCGCATCGCGCCCCCGGAACCGCAGTTTCGCGAAGGCATAGCCCGCGGGAACGGTGAAGAGCAGCGCGAGCGCCGTCGCCAACGTCGATACCAATATGCTGTTCGCGAGAAAACGGCCGAGCCCGAAGGTACCGAAAAGCATACGGTAATTGTCGAGCGTGGGGCTGTCGGGAAGCAGCGGCGGGGGGAATTGCGACGCCTCGCCGCGCGCCATGAAGCTGACCGACACCATCCACAGCAAGGGCGCGATCGTCATCAGCGCGACGATCGCCGCGAGAAGCGTGACGGTCCAGCGACGCAGGCTCATATCGCACCCCCGCGCTTCGCGAGTTTCAGTTGCACCAAAGTCACCGCGAGGATGCAGAGGAAGAGCAGGAAGGCGACCGCCGCGCCCGACCCGAGGTTCCACCATTTGAACCCTTCCTCGTACATGAAATAGAGGATGGTGACGGTCGATTGCGCCGGGCCGCCCTGCGTCATCACATAGGGTTCGGCGAAGAGCTGGAACATCGCGGCGACGGTCAGGATCGACACGAGCAACACCGTGGGCGCGATCGCGGGCAGGGTGACGTGGCGCAGCCGCATCCACCATCCGGCGCCGTCGATCCGCGCGGCCTCCTCCAGCTCGCGCGGGACCGTCTGCAGCGCGGCCAGGAAGATGATCATATTATAGCCGAAGGTCTTCCACCCCACGAAGATCAGGATCGCGGGCAGCGACGCATGCGGATCGCCCAGCCAGTCGATCGGCGCGATGCCGAAGAGCGAGAGCAGATAGTTGACGAGGCCGTAGCGCGTATGGAGCAGATAGCGCCACACGACCGCCGTCGCGACCAGCGTCGTCACATAGGGCGCGAACAGCGCGACCCGCCACACGGGCCGCCATTTGAGCCAGCGCGAATTGACGAGCATCGCGGCGAACAGCGACAGCGCGACGACGAAAGGCACGCCGAGGACGACGAACCATAATGTGTTGCCCATCGCTTTCCAGAACAGCGGGTTTTCGACCAGCCGTTCGTAATTCTGGAAACCGACGAAGCGCAGGTTTGAGAGGTCGGCGAGCGCGTAGATGTCGAAATCGGTGAAACTGAGCACCAGCGACGCCACCGCCGGGATGACGAAGAAGATGGTGATGGCAGCGAGCGCGGGCGCGCTCATCGTCCAGCCGGCGCGCGCCTCGCTCTTGCGGCCCACCGCGCTCACAGCGCGTGCCCCTTGTCGAGCATCCAGCGCCGCTTTTCGAGCAGCCGGTCGGCGCGGCGATCGATCTCGGCGGCGGCCTTGTCGATGTCATATTGGCCGCGCACCATGCGTTCGGCGACGACCTGCATCTCTGTAACGATGCGTTCCCACTCGGGAACCTTGGGCAGCGCGGTCGCGCGATCGAGCTGGGTCGCGAAGGGCGCGACCACCGGATCGGCGGCAAGGCCGGCCTGCGCCCAGACCGAGCGGCGCGCGGGAAGATCGCCGGTGAGTTGCTGGAACTTGAGTTGGGCCGATGGCGCGAGCAGCCGCGAAATCACGTCCCATGCGGCGTCGGTCCGATCGGCGCCCGAAAAGACGACGAGGCTGGATCCGCCGGGCGCGGCCGAGCCGATGCCCGTCGGCCCCGGGTTCGGCGCGGTTCCCCAATTGGCCTGCATCGCCGGGGCAAGGCGGCTCTTCATGTCGCCGATCGTCCACGGGCCAGAGGTGAAGATGCTGAAAAAGCCCTTCGCGAACTCGTCCCAGATGTTCGAAATCTGCGTGGCCGACGCGATCGGCGCGAGCCGTTCGTCGAACAGCGATTTGTAGAAGGCCAGCGCCTCCTTGAACTCGGGCTCCGAAAAGGCGCCCCGCGCGCCGTTGTCGCGCAGCAGGCGCGCGCCGGACGACAGCGCGATCGTGAGCAGTTGCTCGAACTCGTTGACGGGCAGGAGAACCGCGTAATTACCGGGACCGGCAAGCGCCTTTACCTTGTGCAGCGCGCCCTTCCATTCGCTCCAGACGAGCGGAGGCGTCGCATAGCCCGCGCGCGCGAACATGTCCTTGCGATAGAATTGCAGGCGCGTGTCGACATACCAGGGCACCGCCCATGTCTTTCCCGCGATGCGGTTGGTATCGACGACCGCTGGGAACTGATCGGTCAACAGATGTTCGGCCGATGCGGGCACCGGCGCGATCGCGCCAATCGCCGCCATCTCCGCGATCCAGCTGTTGCCGACCTGTCCGATCGCGGGCAGCGAGCCGCCGGCAAAGCCGGTGAGCAGCTTTTCGTGCGCCGCGGTCCAGGGCAGCGGCTGAACGCGGATCGTCGGCGTTCCGGCCGGCAGGGCCAGCGTGTCGAGCAGCGCGGGCAGGCTGGCCGCCTCATTTCCCATCGCCCAGATCGTCAGGCCGTCGCCGCTGCGCGCGCCGCAGCCGCCGAGCATCGGCAAAAGGGGCACGGCCGCAAGCGCGCCCGTCATCTGGCGCCGCGTCAACTGCACAGGCAGCGGGCGCCAGGCATCATGGCGCCTCCTGTTCCTTGGCGGCCAGGGCTTTCGTCACGGCGGCAAGGCCGACCGGGCCGGCGGTCGTGCCGCGCGCGATCAGGGTGGGGGTCAGGACGTTGCCGCTTGCCGCGCCCAGCGTTTCGCCGCGCAGCAGGCGCAGCAACATCATCATCGCCGTCGAGCCGAGCCGGTCGATCTTGACCTGCATCGTCGTCAGCGCGGGCGAGATTTGGCGCGACAGCGGGATATCGTCGAAGCCCGCGACCATGACGTCGCGCGGCACCGAAATACCCGCCTCGCCGAGTTGCTGGATACAGCCGACCGCCATCAGGTCGTTCGACGCGAACACCGCGTCGGCGGGAAGCTGGCCCTGGATCAGCAGGCGCGCCGCCTCTTGCCCCGCCTCTTCGGAGAAGTCGCCGGGCAGGATGACCGGGCTGCGTTCCTTGGCGATCCGTGCCATCGCGTCGACGAAGCCGCGCTGGCGGTCGCGCGCGTCGCGGTTGTGCTTCGGACCGGCGATATGGACGACCTGGCGTGCGCCGCGATCGAGCAGCGCCTCGGTCATCGCATAGGCGCCGTGGTAATTGTCGACCGCGACGAAGGGCAGGTCGAGCGGGCTGGCGTCATAGTTGAGCAGCACCGTGGGCAGCGCGGGGTCGAGGTGCCCGGCTAGCAATTCGGGCTTCATATCGGGCGGCATCAGCAGCAGCCCGTCGACGCGCCCGCGCATCGAGGCGACCGCCGCCGCGGTTTCGTGCGCGCTGCCGTGCATGTTGCCGAGCAGCAGGTGCATTCCCGATTCGTGCGCGACGAGGTCGATCCCGCGAATGATTTCGGAGAAGAATTCGCCGAACAGGTCGGGCAGGATCACGCCGATCGTGTCGGTCTTGCGCCGCGTCAGGCTGCGCGCGCCGCTGTGCGGGACGAAGTTCAGCTTTTTCACCGCCGCCAGCACCGCGTCGCGCGTCGGGCCGGTGACATTGCCCAGCCCGTTGATCGCGCGCGATGCGGTTGCGACCGATACGCCAGCCTCGCGCGCAACATCCCTTAAAGTCGCCATGACGCCCATCCCCCAGAGGCGCAGCGGCGCCGAAGCCGCGGACGGTAAGCGGTTACAAAGGTTCGCCGCAAGGTCATTCGTCGGTACTTCGTGCGAGAGCCTGACCATCGCGGTCGAACAGGTGCAGCCGTTCGGGCGGGAAATGCGCCATCACGCGGTCGCCCTCGGCCAGCGTGCCGTCGTCGCGAAGCTGGCACCGGAGCGGCTCGTCGCCATCGCGGGCGCCGAGGTGGACCGTCGCCAGTCCGCCGAGCCGCTCGATGAAGGTGACGGTGAAGGACAGGGCGTCGGGGCCGTCGCCGAGCATGATATCTTCGGGGCGGATGCCGATCGACAGGTCGGTGCCGTCCGTGGGCGCGGGCGTCGTCGCGGGCAGGGCGATGCGTCGCCCGTCGGCGAGCGCCGCCTGCGCCTCGCCCGCCGCGACCGCGGGCAGGATGTTCATGCGCGGCGTTCCCAGGAACTGCGCGACGAAGATGTTCGCGGGCCGTTCGTAGAGCTCGCGCGGGGTGCCGACCTGTTCGATGCGTCCGTCGCGCAGCACGATGATACGGTCGGCGAGCGTCATCGCCTCAACCTGGTCATGCGTCACGTACAGCGTGGTGGTACCGAGCTGGCGATGCAGGCTGGCGAATTCGTAGCGCATGCGGACGCGCAGGTCGGCGTCGAGGTTCGACAGCGGCTCGTCGAACAGGAATATCTGCGGCTGCCGGACGATCGCGCGGCCGATCGCGACGCGTTGCCGCTGTCCGCCCGACAGCGCGGCGGGCTTTCGTTCCAGCAGCGGCTCGATATTCAGGATCGCGGCGGCGCGGCGCACGGCTTCGTCGATCGCGGCCTTGTCGGCCTTTGCGATCTTCAGCCCGAAGGCCATGTTTTCGTAGACGGTCAGGTGCGGGTAGAGCGCATAGCTTTGGAACACCATCGCAATGCCGCGGTCGGACGGAGCAAGCGTGGTGACGTCGCGGTCGCCGATCCGGATGCTGCCGCCGGTCAGCTCCTCCAGCCCCGCGACCGAGCGGAGCAGGGTCGACTTGCCGCACCCCGACGGGCCGACGATGACGGCGAATTCGCCGTCGGCGACGTCGATCGACACGCCCTTCAGCACATCGGTATCGCCGAAGCTCTTGCGCGCGTCGCGGATGGTGAGGCCGGCCATCGTCAGCGCCCCGGCGTCAGCGCGATCGCGAAGCCGCCGCCGGCCTCCATGCGGATCGGCAGCTTGGTCGTGGCGGTAACGGTCTTTTCCTCGACCGTCATCGCAAAGCGATCGCCGCCGATGCCGCCGCCGGGACCATCGCGCCAGATCTTTGCGCGATAGCTTTTGCCCGCCGGAAGAAAGCCGAAGTCGAGGGTCAGCTCGCGCGCCTGTTCGTCGGTCACGCCACCGACGTACCAATCCTGTCCGCCGCGCCGCTGGCGCGCGAAGACGGCATAGTCGCCGATCGCGCCCGCGAGCACGCGCGTCCGTTCCCAGTCGGCGGGAACGCGCTTGATGAATTCGAACGCGTCGAGATGCTTCGCGTAATTTTCGGGCAGGTCGGCCGCCATCTGCACGGGGCTGTAGATCACCACATAGTTGGCGAGCTGCCGCGCGAGGGTCGACGGCACCGCGCGCCCGCCCTTGCCGGTCAGGCTGACGATGCCCGGCGTGAAGTCCATCGGCCCTGCCAGCATGCGCGTGAAGGCGAGGTTGGTTTCATGCTCGGGCGGGTTCGGCGGGTCGCCCCACGCCTGATACTCCATCCCGCGCGCGCCCTCGCGGCTGACCCAGTTCGGATAGGTGCGGCGCAGGCCGGTGTCCTTGATCGGTTCGTGCGCGTTGATCGAGATGTGGCGCTTTGCCGCCGCCAGCACAACCTCCAGATGGTGGCGCGACTGCCATTGCCCGTCGTGCCAGTCCCAGATCTCGTTCCCCGCCGCATCCTTGTGCAGCACGCCCCCGGCGTCGGCGACATAGCCGGTCTTCACCGACGGCACGCCATATCGGGCATAATAGTCCATCGCCGCGTCGAGCTGTTCGGCATAGAGGCCCGAATTGCCGGCGGTTTCGTGATGCCCCATGATCGCGACGCCCTTTGCCTTCGCATAGGCCGCGACCTTGTCCATGTCGAAGTCGGGATAGGCTTTAGCGAACTGGAAGTTGCGGCCGTGGTCGCCGATCCAGTTGCCGTCCCACCCGACATTCCACCCCTCGATCAGCACCGCGTCGAAGCCGTGCTTCGCGGCGAAATCGATGTACTGCATCGCGTGCGCGGTGGTCGCGCCATGTTTCGGCCCGCCGTTCCAGCTCCACTGGTCGAGGTGCATCGCCCACCAGATGCCGATATATTTGAGCGGCCGGACCCAGCTTACGTCGCCCAGCTTGTTGGGCTCGTTGAGGTTCAGGGTGATGTCCGCGGCGGCATAGAGGCCGGGCGCGTCGTCGGCGATGATGATCGTCCGCCACGGCGTGTCGAACGGCGCGGTGCGCCGAACCTTCGAGGGCTCCGACGAATTCGACAGGCGCGTGCGAAAGCGCTGCCCGTCGATGCGCTGCAGCCAGAAGGCGGCATAGTCGACCAGCGCCGCCTCGTGGATCGCGATGTGCAGCCCGTCCTTGCGGCGAAAGGTGATCGGCGTGTGCGCGGTGCTGACCTGGTTCGCGGGGGTGTGGTTATAGAGGTATTCGTAGCGGTTCCACTCGCCCGCGGTGATCCACCACGCCTCGGCCTCGCCCGCGATGTTGAATTCGGTCAGCTCCTCGTCGATCCGGACGTCCTTCAGCCGTTCCTGGTCGGGAAAGGCGAAGCGGAAGCCGACGCCGGTGTCGAACACGCGCGCGATCAGGTCGATGCGCCGCTTGCCGCCGATCAGCTCGGCGATGGGAACGCGCATCTCGCGATAATGCTCGCGCATCAGGCGGTTCTCGCCCCACGGCTGTTCCCATTTGCGATCGGCCTCGGCGAAGGTCGCATCGCCCAGCGCGGTGCTATGCTCGAACTTGCCGTCGCCGCGCAGCATGAAGCCGAGCCGCGAGGGGGCGATCACCGGCTGGCCGTCGCGCGTGACGCTGTAGGTCGGGATTTCGTCGACAGTGGTCAGCGAAAAGCAGATCCGCTCGTCGGGCGAGCAGACCTTGTGCGTCACGTCGTCGCGCGCGGCGACGGGATTGGCGACGGCGCTCGCCAGCGCGGCAAAGGGAAGGCCGCCAGCCCGCGCGATGTCGCGCAGCCGGGGCATCAATGCACCGTCGTGCCGGTGGCGACCGCGCGCACGGGCGCACGCCCCGCCGCGACGGCAAAGACGCAGAGCGCGACATAGCAGGCGGCGGGAAGCACCAGCGCCATGCCATAGCCGACCGCGTCGGACAGAAGGCCCGCGAGATAGGGGATCGCCGCGCCGCCGACGATCGCGGTGCACAGCAGCCCCGATGTTGCCTCTGCGCGCGCGGTCGAGCGTTCGAGCGTCAGGGTGAAGATGACGGGGAACATGATCGAGTTGAACAGGCCGATGGCAAGCGCGACGAAGCCCGCGCTGACCCCGCCGACAAGCGCGACGTACAGGCACAGCAGCGCGGCGACGGCGGTGAAGGTTGTCAGCAGCTTGGTCGCCGAAAGACGGGCGAGCAGGACCGATCCGATCGCGCGGCCGACCATCGCGCCGCCCCAATAGAAAGCCACGGCCTTGCCCGCTTCCTGAAGCGAGACGCCGGAGACGCCGTCGCTGCCCATGGACCATCCGAGCAGGGGAACGCCGAACGGCGCGTCGGACTGGCCCCAGACGGCATCGCTGTTGAGGAAAAAGGCCATGTGCGTGCCGATCGCGACCTCTGCCCCGACATAGAGGAAGATCGCGAGCGAGCCGAGCAGAGCCCAGCGCGACGAGAAAGCCTCGCGGATCAGGTCGCCCATGTTCGCGTGCGAACCGGCGGGGGCAGGCGGCACCGCCTCGTTCACGATCCGCCGGCTGACCCAGAAGAAGAGGACCAGCGCGAGGATCAGCCCGCAAATCCAGAAATAGGCGGCGTCGATCCCCGCGAGCGCCTGCGCGCGCACGGCGTCAGTGACGACCGTGCCTTCCTTCACCTCGACGCCTTCGAGGAACAGGTGGGCACCGATCAGCGGGCCGAGAAAGGTGCCGAAGCTGTTGAAGGTCTGGCTGAAGGTCAGGCGGAAATGGCTGCGCCGGGGGTCGCCGAGCGCCGCAGCCAGCGGATTGGCCGCGACCTGAAGGATCGTGACGCCGCTGGCGAGGATGAACAGGCCGGCGAGCACCAGCGGATAAATGGCGAGGTTCGCGGCGGCGAGCATGACGAGGCAGCCGACGACCATCGTCGACAGCGCGGTCAGAATCGACGGTACCGAATGAAAGCGGGCGATCAGCGCGGCCGCGGGAAAGGACATCAGGCCATAGGCGATGAAATAGGCCGAGGCCGAAAGCTGCGCCTCGGCATCGCTGAGCGTGAAGATGCCCTTTACGGCGGCAACCAGCGGATCGATCAGCGAGGTGATGAAGCCCCAGGTGAAAAACAGCACGGTGACAGCGGCAAAGGCGGCCATTGCGGTCGACTTTGCGCCGGCGCCCACCGGCGTCTGGCTGGGTGCATCCATCTTTTTTCCTCTTCCGGAAGATTGTCGTTATCGCGTTGGTCTAATGCTGTGTCCAGATCAATGCAACCGGTTACATGGGATACGGTCGCATTGCGTATGGCCGGCGCATCGACGCCTTTGCGGCGTGGCCCGGCGGGATGTTTCAGGAGCCTGCCGGTCCATCCGGCAAATGGGACGCGCCCCCGATCGCGCTGCCGCAACCGCTGCCGCAATTCCGACTTTTTCGCGGCCTATCAGGCGGACGAAATAATCCTGTCTACCCCACTGGCGCGCTTCGGTCCGACTGGTTACATGGGCCGCCACCAAACGAATCGCGTGTGCCGCCCGAAAACCGCGGGGCTGGCGCCGCCCGCATGAGAAAGTGGCACCCATGGAAATCATCACCGGCCTGACCTTCGACGACGTTCTGCTGGTGCCCGGCGCGTCGGATATCCTGCCGTCCGATGCCAATCTTTCGACCCAGCTTACCAGCGACATCACGCTGAATATCCCGATCCTTTCCTCCGCGATGGATACGGTGACCGAGGCCGACATGGCGATCCTGATGGCGCAGATCGGCGGCATCGGCGTGCTGCACCGCAACCTGACGATCGAGGAACAGGCCGCGGCGGTGCGCCAGGTCAAGCGGTTCGAAAGCGGCATGATCGTCAACCCGATCACCATCACCCCCGACGCGCCGCTGTCCTATGCCACCGCGCTGATGGACCAGCACAAGATTTCGGGCATTCCGGTGGTCGAACCCGGCGGCAAGCTGGTCGGCATCCTGACGCACCGCGACGTGCGTTTCGCCGAAAACCCGGGCCAGCCGGTGCGCGAGCTGATGACCGCCGACAATCTGGCGACCGTCCGTCCCGGCGTCGGGCAGGACGAGGCGCGCAAGCTGCTTCACCAGCGCCGCATCGAAAAGCTGCTGGTCGTCGACGATGATTATCGCTGCATCGGCCTGATCACCGTCAAGGACATGGAAAAGGCGGTGAATTATCCCGAAGCGACGAAGGACGGCAGCGGCCGCCTGCGCGTCGCGGCCGCCACGAACACCGGCGACAGCGGCATCGAACGCGCCGAGGCGCTGCTCGATGCCGAATGCGATCTGATCGTCGTCGACACCGCGCACGGGCATAGCAAGGGCGTCGGTGCGACGGTCGAGCGTATCAAGAAATTGTCGAACCGCGTTCAGGTCCTCGCGGGCAATGTCGCGACGGGCGAAGCGACCAAGGCGCTGATCGACTGCGGCGCCGACGGCGTGAAGGTCGGCATCGGTCCGGGTTCGATCTGCACCACGCGCGTCGTCGCGGGTGTCGGCGTGCCGCAGCTCACCGCGATTCTCGACAGCGTCGAGGCGGCGTCGAAGCTGGGCGTTCCGGTGATCGCCGACGGCGGGCTTCGCACCTCGGGCGACATTGCCAAGGCGCTGGCCGCCGGCGCGTCGAGCGTCATGGTCGGATCGCTGCTCGCGGGCACCGCCGAGGCGCCGGGCGAAACCTTCCTGTTCCAGGGCCGCACCTATAAGAGCTATCGCGGCATGGGCAGCGTCGGCGCGATGGCGCGCGGTTCGGCCGACCGCTATTTCCAGCAGGATATCAAGGACCAGATGAAGCTGGTTCCCGAAGGTATCGAAGGACAGGTGCCCTTCAAGGGCCCCGCGAAGGACGTGATCCACCAGCTTGTCGGCGGCGTGAAGGCGGCGATGGGCTATACCGGCAGCCGCACGCTCAAGGACCTGCGCGAACGTGCGAAGTTCGTTCGCATCACCAATGCGGGCCTGCGCGAAAGCCACGTCCATGATGTCGCGATCACGCGCGAGGCGCCGAACTATCCGGTCGGGTGACGCAGATCATGCGCCCAGGCGCTGATCATTCCCGCCTGCCTGCCGGTTCGCGCCAGGGCGCCGCGGCGAGCGGAAAGGGCTTTATCCAATGACGCCCGCCGCACGCCTTCAGACCGCGATCGAGATTCTCGATGCCATTGCTGCCGCGGCGCGTGACGGCGGCGCGCCCGCCGATGCGATTTTTGCCGAGGCGATGCGCGCGCGGCGCTATGCCGGGTCGAAGGACCGGCGTGCGATCCGCGCCCATGTCTATGATACGATCCGGGCGATACGGTCGGCGCCGGTGTCGGGGCGCGCCGCGATGCTGGCGCTCGCCGATGCCGATCCCGCGATTGCCGAGCTGTTCGACGGATCGTCTTATGGTCCCGCGCCAATCGCGGCCGCCGAGGTGCGCGCGGAGACGGGGCTGGCGGCGCAGGCGCTGATCGACCTTTTCGACCCGCTGATCGGGGCGGACGAGGGCGATGCGATGCTTGCCCGCGCGTCGCTCGACCTTCGTGCCAACCGCATCAAGGCGAGCGCGGACGATCTTGCCGTGCTCTTTCCGGAGGGCGAGCGGATCGCGGGGGCGCCCGATGGTTGGCGCCTGCCGTCCGAAACCGCCGCAGTGCAGCATCCTGCCTATGCCGACGGCCTGTTCGAGGTGCAGGACGCGGCGAGCCAATATGCCTCGGCCGCGCTGGACGCCGAGCCGGGGCAGGCGATCGTCGATCTGTGCGCGGGGGGCGGCGGCAAGACGCTGGCCATCGCTTCGCTGACCGGTGACGGCGCCAAGATCCTGGCGTGCGACACCAATCGCGCGCGGCTTCAGCAGCTTCCGCCGCGCGCCGAACGCGCCGATGCGACGTGCATCGAAACGCGCCTGCTCAATCCGGGGCAGGAGGTCGATATGCTGGCCGACTGGCAGACGAAGGCCGATCGCGTGTTCGTCGACGCGCCCTGTTCGGGCAGCGGGACGTGGCGGCGTAGCCCCGAATTGCGTTGGCGGCTCAGTCCGTCGCGGCTGGAGCGCCATCTGGCCGATCAGGCGAAGCTGATCGAAATCGGTGCCGATCTTGTGGCGCCGGGCGGCAAACTGATTTATGCCGTGTGCTCGATCATCGAGCGCGAGGGGCGGGCCCAGGTGGACGATTTTCTGAACCGACATCACGGCTGGACGGCCGACGATTCCTATCTTCCCGAAGGCGTCGGCCGCGCCGCGGGGCGCGGTTTTCTGATGACTCCGGCGCATGATGGATGCGACGGATTTTTTCTCGCACGGCTGACGGCACCATGTTAGCATCCCCCCGAATGACGAAATGGGAGAATGCGATGCGCGTCAGTTTCCTGGCTTTGGGTGCCGGCCTCATCCTTGCGAGCATGCCCGTAGCCTCCGACGCGCAGCGCGCCGACAACGACATTCTCCCGCGCTCGGTCACGCTGCAGAAGCAGGGCGAGGAAGCGCAGCACGCAGGTGATCTGGACGCCGCGGTCGATTTTTATGAATCGGCGCTCGCCGCCGATCCGCGCAACCGCTCCGCGATCATCGCGATGGCGCAGGTCGCGCGGGCGCAGGGTCTGCCGGGCAAGGCGATCAGCCTGTATCGCGAGGCGCTGTTGCTGGAACCGAATGATGTCATCGCGCTGACGGGGCAGGGCGAAGCGCTAGCCGACAAGGGTGCGCTGGAACTCGCGCGTGAAAAGCTCGCCGAGGCGCAGCGCGTCTGCAAGACCGATTGCCCGCAGATCGCGGCGCTGCAGAAGGCGATTGCCAATGGCGATGCTAAGCGCGTCGTCGCGGCCGAAGCGATCGCGCCCAAGCCCGTCGTCGCGACGGTCGGCACCAGCAGCCAGAATTAAGCGCTCAGCGTCCTCGCCAGCGCGACCCATTCGGCGACGCTGACCGTTTCGGCGCGCCGCGTCGCTTCGATGCCGAGTGCCTCCAGCGCCTCGATGGCGCCCGCCATGCCTTTCAGGCTCTGCCGCAGCATCTTGCGCCGCTGACCGAAGCCCTTTTCGGTGAGCTTCGACAGGATGCGGGGATCGACCCCGGCCGGTTCGTCGGCTGGCGTCACATGGACGATCGCCGACATGACCTTCGGCGGCGGGGTGAAGGCCGACCGATGGACCTTCATCGCGATCTTCGCATTCGACCGCCACTGCGCGAGGACCGCGAGCCGGCCGTAGGCGCCGGTTCCGACCGGTGCGACGATCCGTTCGGCGACCTCGAGCTGGAACATCAGCGTCAGCGAAAGCCATTGCGGCGGCCAGCTCTTGGGTTCGAGCCACCGCGTGAACAGCGCGGTTCCGACGTTATAGGGCAGGTTCGCGACGATGTGATACGGCCCCCCGGCGAGCGCATCGGCGTCGATCGCCATCGCATCGTCGGGGATCACCGTCAGCCGGCCGTCGAAGGCTTCGGACAGCTCGCCGAGCAGGGGCAGGCAGCGATCGTCGCGCTCGACCGCAATGACGCGGGCCCCGGCGCGCAGCAGCGCGCGCGTCAGTCCGCCGGGTCCGGGCCCGACCTCGAACACCGTCGCGCCGTCCAGGTCGCCCGGCAGCGCGGCGATCCGGTCGAGCAACTGTTCGTCGAACAGGAAATTCTGCCCCAGCGCCTTGCTCGCCGACAGGCCGTGCAGGCGCACGGTCTCGCGCAGCGGCGGCAGGGGCGTCTTGGGCTGGATCGCGCTCACTTCGCCGAGGCTGAGCTACGCTCGCGGGCGGCCGCCATCCGCACTGCGGTGGCGATCGCGGCGATCGTCGGTCCCGGATCGGCCTGGCCCGTGCCCGCGATATTGAACGCCGTTCCATGGTCGGGCGAGGTGCGGATGATCGGCAGGCCGAGCGTCAGGTTGACGCCGTCATGAAAGTGCAGCGCCTTGAACGGCGCCAGCGCCTGATCGTGATAGCCGCACAGGATCGCGTCATAGCGATCGCGAATGCCGGGTGCGAACAGCGCGTCGGCGGCGAGCGGCCCCTCGACGATCACGCCCTCTTCGGCGAGCTGAGCCACGGCGGGGATCATGATCCGGATTTCCTCGCTGCCGAGCTGTCCATTCTCGCCGGCATGGGGGTTCAGCCCGGCGATGGCGAGGCGCGGTTCGGCGATGCCGAAATCGCGCGTCAGCCCGCGCGCGACCATGCGCGCCTTTGCGACGATCAAGTCGATCGTCAGCCGTTCGGGCACTTCGGCAAGCGGAATATGGACGGTCAGCGGGACGACGCGCAGGCTTGGCCCCGCCAGCATCATCACGGCGTTGGTCGCGGTCACGCCGCAACGTTCGGCGATGAATTCGGTCTGGCCGGGATGGGTGTAGCCGATGCCATGGAGCGCATGTTTCGACACCGGCCCGGTGACCAGCGCGCAGCTTGCGCCGGTGCGGGTCAGGCCGATCCCGGTTTCGAGCGCGTGGAGCGCGCAGGTCGCCCCCGCCGGAGTCGGGCTGCCGGGAGTCAGCGGGCCGCTATCCTCCAGATGCCAGACGGGCAGGGCGGTGGCGAACGCGCGCACCGCTTCGTCCATATCGCCAACGCGCGCGACGGGGCCGTCCCAGACGGCCTCGATCGCGGCGATGTCGCCGATCGCGACGAAAGGCGGCAGGCCATGCTCGTTGCGCGCGGCCCACGCCCGCGCGGCAACCTCGGGACCGACCCCGGCCGGGTCACCCATGGTGACCGCGATCGGACGTCGTTCTTCGATATCAGGCATCAGCTATATTCGATCACCGCGTCGCGGCGCAGGTCGCGCAGATAGCGCTGGGCGCGCTTGCTGACCTTGTCCTCGAGGATCTTTTCCTCGATCTGGGCGCGGTCGGGGGCGGTGGCCGTATTCGGCACGTCGCGGCCGCACAGCACCAGGACGCTGATGCCCTCGTTCGCGGCGCCGAAGGGCTGCGTCGTCTGGCCGATTTGCAGCGTCGCGAGCGTCGCCTGCAGCGGCGGCGGCAGCACGCGCATCTCGATATTGTCGCGCGACACGACGCTGGCGCCAAGGCTGCGCGCAACCTCGTCGGCGGCGCCGCAACCGGCGATGCCGCGCGTCGCCTCGGCGAACTTGCCGGCAAGATCCTGCGCCCGCGCTTCGGTCGTGCCGGCCGGGAAATCGAGCGAAATCTGTTTGAGGCTGAGCACCGCGTCGCGCGGGTCGGCCGTCAGGACCTGGCGCCGGTCGATCATCAGCATAATCGACACGCCGCCCGGAACCTCGATCGGGCCGACGAGCTGGCCGGGCGCCATCTGCCCCGCGGCCTCGGCCATCGATCCGGGCAACTGTGCCGCCTTGACCCAGCCCAGGTCGCCGCCGACAACTGCCGTCGAGGCTTCGGAAAACTGGCGCGCATAGGCGGCGAAGCTGCCGCCGGCCTGCAGCGCCTGGATGATCTTGCGCGCATTCTCGACGACCGCGGCCTGATTCTCGGGCGTCGCGGACAGATAGATTTCGCCGATGTGGAACTCGTCCTGACCCTTGGCATCGTTCATCTGCTTGACGATCGCCTCAACCTCCTCGGTCGACACGTTCGTCGTCGACTGGATGTTGCGGGAGAGGAGGCGGTCCCAGGCATATTCGCCACGGATCTGTTGCTTGACGGCGCCCGCCGACGAGCCCTTCGACGCCAGATACTGGGTGAACTGGTCGGGGCTCTGCTTGAAGCGCGCGGCCAGGCGGGCGAACTGCTGGTTGACGATATTCTCGTCGATTTCGATCTTCGCCGCCTTGGCTTCCTGAATCTGCAGCTTTTCGTCGATCAGGTTGCTGAAGACCTGGTTGCGGAGCCGCTGCTCTTCCTCGGCGGGAAGGGCGACGTCGTTGTTGGCGATGCGGATCAGCGCCATGCGCTGTTCGATGTCGGTCGCGGTGATGATCTCGCCGTTCACGGTCGCCGACGGGCGATATACGTTCGGCTTCGCATCGCCATAGATCTGGAGATTGCCGGGGATGTTGAGGCTCGTGGTCGGCACTTCGGTGTCGGGGACGGTCTGCGCCAGCACCGGCGTCACACCCACGGCCGCAGCGGCCATCAGCCCGATCATGGTCGAAATTTTGGTCATTTTTACCCTATTCGAGAGGTTCCGGCCCGCTCCGTATCAGCGGACGTGCCCGATGGTCCAGCGCAAACGCGCGCAAGCGTATCATAACTGCCGCCCGATCTAGGTTCAAAACGCTGAACGGAGGCTGAGCGAAGACTGGCTATTGTTTCGGACAATCCTGTGATCCGGCGAAGATATGGATCATCGAGCGCTCAGAAACCCAGGTTGCGGAACGCGATGCGGAACGAGAAGCTGTTGCCGCGCTTCGCATCGCCGGTGTCGATATAGTCGCGGCGCCAGGTCAGCGCGATCGACAGGCATTCGTCGTCATAGGCGATACCCAGCCGGTGACGGATCGGATCGAACCCGTCGGCGACGCTCAGCGGATCGTCGCTCTTGCTGGTCAGATCGATGATCGCCGACCCGAAGAGCGACCAGTTCTTTGCCACCGCGACGCGGCCGCCGACGCGCGCTTCCTCGCGGTCCTGAAGATCCTCGCCGAGCAACAGGATGTCGCGGTTGAGCCGCGAGTAGCCGAGCACGGCATAGGTCGAACGGTTGCCGATCGTCGCGTCGAATTCGTTGCGACGGATTGCCAGATTGTCCTTGTCCAGTCGGAAGCGGTGCGTCAGTCGCAGGAAATCCTTGTACGCGACCGTCGTGCGCCCGACGATGTCGGATGTGCGGTCGGTCAGCCCGGTGCCGTCGGGAAACAGGCTGGGCTTGTCCGACAGGCGGTAGCTCTGCCCGATCATCGAGTTGATGTTGAAGCCCGGCCGACTGTAATTCCACTCAACGCCATAGGTGATGCGCGCGCCATCCTCGAACCGGTCGTACCCGGAGAAACGGTTGATCGCGAAGAGGTTGCTGTCCTCCAGGTCGAAGGCGCGCGAATCCTCGTTCGGAATGTCGAGATTCTTGAGCTGTGGCGTCGCGACGATCTGGACACGCGGGGTCAGGGTCTGCGTCCCGCCAGCGAATTCGCCGATGAACGGCCAACGCATATCTGCCGCAATGGCCGCGATGCCGCGACCTTCCCATCCCGACTTGCCGCGATAGCCGGGCACCGAAGTCAGCAGATTCTCGTCGCTGTGATACACGTCGCCGCGGACCAGCGCGGTCAGCACGACTTCCTGGCCGAGCCCCGTCAGCCCGCGCAAATTCCATTGCGCCCCGGCAAAGGCGCGCTGCGTATCCTGTCCTGCGGTGCGACCGATCGCGAGCGTGTTGAGCTGAAGCTCTACCTGGCCGCCGAGGACCGGGTCGGCGAAGCGCTGGCGATAGTCGATGATCGGCAGCGCGATCGGCTGTTGACCCTGGACATCGTTGGCGCGCAGCGTCTGCGTCGCCCAGCCGGCGATCGAGAGGTAGCTTTGCCCGCCGATTCGCTCGAGCTCGAAGGTCGAGCGCAGCCGGTCGTCGCGGCTGATGTCATAGCGGCGCATGAAGGTGCGGTCGGTGGTGATGCGGCCCGAATAGGTCAGGCTCCAGCGCGGGCTGAACTGGAATTTGCCGGCGCTTTCCAGATAGCCGCGAAACTGACGGTTCTGGTCGATCACCGGCCCCGAAACGGGAACGACGGCGCTATGCGTCGCATAGCCGTTGATGCGGAACGAACCGATATCGGTCAGCGCGCGGAACTCGCCTTCGATCATCGGTGCCGAGCTGGTGTAGAGATGCGGCGTAATCGTCAGGTCGCGGTCGGGCGCGAGGCGCAGATAATAGGGAACGGCGATTTCGAAGCCGTTGGTGCGATCCAGGCGGATTTCGGGCACCAGCAGCCCGCTGCCCGCCTCGCGGTTCGCGGGATGGCTGAGCCCTGGCAGCGGAATCAGCGGCAGGCCGAAAATCTCGACCCGCGCGCCCTTGTACTTCACCTTGTTCTTCGTGCGGTCGTACATCACGCGGACGGCGCGAATCTGCCAGCTCGGCTTTTTGGGGCACCCGCTGCCATCCTCGACGGGGCAGGGGGTATAGGCCGCATTTTCAAGTTCGATATTGCCGTTGTCGAACCGCGTGCCCTTCACCGCGGCAAGGCGCGCGCCATTGTCGAGCACGACCAGCATATTGTCGATCACGCCGTCGCGCAGCGTGTCGGTCAGGACGACGCGGTCGCCATAGGCGGTGTCGCCCTCCGGATTCTTGATGGCAACGTCGCCTTCGGCCACGACTTCGCCGGTCTTGCGATTCCAGGTGACCTTGTCCGCGCGCATCTCGATCGCGTCGCGGTTCATCTGGACGTTGCCGCCAGCGACGACGATGTCGGTCTCGTTATCGTAGTTCAGCGTGTCGGCGGCGAAGCCGATCTGTTCCTCGGTCTGGGACTTCGGTGCGTCGGTGTTGGTGGCGGAAACGTCGCGATCCTGCAGGTCGGGCGCTTGCACGACCGGCGGTTCGACCGTCTGCTGCGCCGCGACGGGGCAGGCCATCAGCGCAGCGCCGCTCGCGGTCACCAGCCACAAGCGCCGCGTGCGCGCCGACCGATGGAACAAAGCCCAGCTCATTTGATATCTTCGTCCCGCGCCTTATCTAATGTCCACCCGGACAGGGTCTTCTGCTTTGTTTTGCAACTCGCAGGCGAAACCCCTATCGGTCCGGCACGTTCCAATCAATCTCCGCATAAGAAAGTAATCGCATGGACATCCAGTTTGTCGCGCAAATCGATGCGTCTGCCGACGTCGTCGCATTTCCGGTTCGCAAGGGTGAGGCGGGAGCGCTCGGCGCGCTGCTCGGCGCCGCGGCGAAACAGGCCCGCTTCGAAGGCGCCGCGGGCGCGATCGCCGAAACCGCCGCGATCGACGGCGAACAGGCCAAGCGGCTGCTGCTCGTCGGCATTGGCGAAGGCAGCGAGCATGATCTCGAGCGCGCGGGCGCGGCGCTGGTCGCGCGGCTGCAGACGAGCGGCGTAACCACGGTTCATGTCGATTTCGCGAGCGCCGGCCAGAGCGACGAGGATGACATCCTGTCCTTTGCGATGGGCGCGCGGCTGCGCAACTGGCGCATCGACACCTATCGCACGCGTCTTGCGGACAATGCGAAGCCGAGCCTGGCGAAGATCGTCGTCGCGTCGTCCGCCGGCGATCTTTCGGCGCGCTGGGGCCGCTATTCGGCGGTCGCCGACGGCGTTGCCCTGACCCAGACGCTGGTCGCCGAGCCGCCGAACATCCTCTACCCGGAAAGCTTCGTCGAACGCTGCCGGCATCTGACCGACCTTGGCGTCGAACTGGAAATCCTCGACGAGCGCCAGATGAATGCGTTGGGCATGGGCGCGCTGCTTGGCGTCGCACAGGGCTCGACTCGTCCGCCGCGCCTCCTCGCGATGCGCTGGAACGGCGGTAATCCGGGCGACGCGCCCGTGGTGTTCATCGGCAAGGGCGTGACCTTCGATACCGGCGGTATCAGCATCAAGCCCGCAGCCGGCATGGACATGATGAAATGGGACATGGGCGGCGCTGGCGCCGTCGCGGGCGCGATCAAGGCGATTGCCGGCCGCAAGGCAAAGGCGAACGTCGTCGGCGTCGTCGGCCTGGTCGAGAATATGCCCGACGGCAATGCGATGCGCCCCGGCGACATCGTCACCACCATGTCGGGCCAGACGGTCGAGGTGCTGAACACCGACGCCGAAGGCCGCCTGGTCCTCTGCGATGCGATCACCTGGGCGCAAAAGGCCTATGATCCGAAGGTCATCGTCGATCTGGCGACGCTGACCGGCGCGATGGTGATCTCGCTCGGCCATGAATATGCGGGTATCTTTGCCAATGAAGACGATCTGGCCGCCAAGCTGATCGCGGCGGGCGAGGGCAGCAACAACAAGCTGTGGCGCTTCCCGCTGTCGGCCGCGTACGACAAGCTGATCGACAGCCCGATCGCCGACATCAAGAATGTCGGCCCGCGCGAGGGCGGATCGATCACCGCGGCGCAGTTCCTGAAGCGGTTCGTCGAGGACGGCGTCGCCTGGGCGCACCTCGACATCGCGGGCATGGCCTGGCACGACAAGGAAGGTCCGGTCTATGCCAAGGGCGCGACGGGATATGGCGTGCGCCTGCTCGACCGCTACATCGCCGAAAACCACGAAGGCTGATGCCTTGCTCGCGATGACGAAGGCGGGATAGTCCAAAATGGCCCGCGTCGACTTCTATCGGCTGACGCGCGATCCCGTCGAGCGGGTGCTTCCCGCGCTCGCGACGCGCATATTGGGGAATGGCGACCGCCTGCTGGTGGTCGCCGCCTCCGCGATGCAGCGCCAGGCGATCGACGAGGCGCTGTGGACGGTCACTCCGTCGAGTTTCCTGCCGCACGGCCATGCGGGGTCGCCCGACGAGGCGATCGAACCGATCCTGCTTGCTGGCACGTTCGATGCATCGCCGCCTAATGGCGCCAGCCATATCGCGCTTGCCGATGGCGAATGGCGCGAGGATGCGCTGAGCTTTGAACGGACCTTCCTACTCTTCGACAACAGCCGCATCGACGATGCCCGCGCAACCTGGCGTGTCCTTGCGGCGCGCGAGGACGTCGACAATCGCTTCTGGAAACAGGATGACGGCGGGCGCTGGTCGGAAGGGCCCTGATCTTTATCGTGTGATCGCTGTCACCGACACGCGATGGTTCGTACCGCAAAGAGCGGACGCGCGGCTTTCGCCGCCCGATTTTTCCGTTCTTGCAGGAGCCTGGACATGACGACACGCCCGAACATCCGCCTTTCGATCGCCCTTGCCACCACGGCGGTGCTGCTGGTCGCGGGCTGCGGATCGAAGTCCGAGACCGAGGTCGCCAGCGGTACCTATACCGACCCCGAAACCGGCAAGACCGCCGATTACAAGATCAGCAGCAGCAAGGACGGGCAAAGCGACAAGGTCACGATCAAGACCGAGGATGGCGAGATGCAGTTCGGCACGAACGCGCAGCTTCCCGCCGGGCTCACGCCCTATCCGGGATCGAAGCTGACCGGTGGCTTCGCTGGCTCCTCGGAGGGGAAGACGGGCGGAGTCGTCAGCTTCGAGGTGAAGGCGAAGGGCGCCGACGTCATCGCGCATTATCGGGGTCAGATCGAGAAGGCCGGCCTGAAGGTGAAGTCCGAAATGACGGCCGGCGACACCTTTATCTTCGGTGCCGAAAAGCCGGGCGACGAAGCAACGACGATCCAGGTCACCGCGACGCAGAACGGCGATATGGTGGAAGGCGCGGTAACTTATAGTTCCGGCCGCTGACCGCCGGTTGCGCTCTGTCCTTGCGGTGCAGCAAAAGCGCGGCTAGAGGCGCGCGCATCATATAACACAGCAACGCAGGAGCTTTCCCATGGCGGTCACCCGCACCTTTTCGATCATCAAGCCCGACGCGACGCGTCGCAACATCACGGGCGCCGTCACCAAGATGCTGGAAGACGCCGGTCTGCGCGTCGTCGCCTCGAAGCGCATCCACATGACCCGCGAACAGGCCGAGGGCTTTTACGCGGTTCACAAGGAACGCCCCTTCTTCGGCGAACTCGTCGAATTCATGACCTCGGGTCCCGTTGTCGTCCAGGTTCTCGAGGGCGAGAACGCGATGCAGCGCAACCGCGACATCATGGGCGCGACCAATCCGGAGAACGCCGAGCCGGGCACGATCCGCAAGGAACTGGCCGAGAGCATCGAGGCGAACACCGTCCACGGCAGCGACAGCGACGAGAATGCGGCGATCGAAATCGCCTATTTCTTCAAGCCCGAAGAAATCGTCGGCTAAGCCCCGGGGCATTGCCGAACAGAAAAGGCCGCCGGAGCGATCCGGCGGCCTTTTTCTTGCGCGCAGATATCTAGTCGAGTCGCTCGCGCAGCCATTGGAGGTGGGTCAGTTTCGACCGGTCCCGCCGGCTTGCACTTGCGGCGGCGCGCAACGCGGCTTGCGACTCCGGGCGGCATTTCTCGTCGAATCCGGGATAGCGTTGCTTTACGGCGGGCATCGGGTCGCGCCGTTCGGCGGCGTCCTTGTAATCGACCATCGTGCCGCACATCACCGGCCACAGCGCCAGGGACTTCAGCTTGCCGCCCTTGGCCCGATTGTCGAACGCCATGAACAGGAATGTCGGACCATCCCATTCGCTGCTGTCCGCCTTGAACCCGATCTGCATCAGCGCGATCTTGCCGCCGACGAGCAGGATTTCATTTTCCAGCGGCTTCATGACCAGGCCCTCCTTGTCGACGGGTTCGGACCACCGGCCATCGCGATATTCGGCCCAGTGTGCGCAGTCGGGCCAGCGCGACATGGGCTCGGCCGCATCGAAGCGGCACTCGGCATCGTCCTTCAACAGCCAGATGCCGTCGGCGAAGCGGGGTGCGCCGACCGTGTCGGTGGCGGCGAACATCGGCTTTTCGGAAACGGCCAGTCCGCAGCCGCCAAGCAAGAGGATCAACACACAAGCGAAAAACCGCCGCATCGTCAGAACTCCTCCGCTGCTCCCATCAATCCCGCGAGCTTCCTTGGCGCGATCGCTAGCCAGCTCTTGCGCAGCCAGTCGCCGATCGCATCCCAGTCGGTATCGCCGAGGTCGAGCCGGATGCCGATCCAGCCGTCGCCGAAATAGGCCGGGCGGTAATAGCGATCCTCGTCAAGCTCGATGAGCTGCGCCTGTTCGTCGACGCCGCTGATCTTCACCAGCAGCGCGGTCTTGCCGTCGCCGTGGTGATCCTGTGTGAAATAGGCGAATTTCTTGCCCTTCACGATCCCGAAACAGGGCATGCCGTGCGAGGTCACCTCGTCGGCCTCGGGCAGCGCCATTGCCAATTCGCGCACGCGGCCGAGCAGCCAATCGGGCGAGCGTTCGCGCGACACAAAGGCCGCGAGGGTGGCGGGGTAAAGCTGATGTTCGGCGAAGCGCACGCGTTCGGCCAGGCTGTCGGCGGTGTCGCCGGGGACGATCGCGACGCGGGTCTGTGCCAGGACCGGCCCTTCGTCGACCCCGGGCGTCACGATGTGGATGCTGCATCCGCCGAAGGCGTCGCCGGCATCGATCGCCCGCTGGTGCGTGTGGAGGCCGGTATAGGCGGGGAGAAGGCTGGGGTGGATGTTGATCATCCGGCCCGCCCAGTTCGCGACGAAATCGTCGCTGAGGATGCGCATATAGCCCGCGAGCGCGACGAACTCGGCGCGGGATTCGCGCAATCGTTCGTCGACCAGCTGGTCGAACGCGTCGCGGTTCATGCCCTTGTGCGACAGGCTCCAGGTCGCGATGCCTTCCGCCTGCGCGAGCGCGAGGCCGGGCGCGTCGGGGTTGTTGCTGGCGACGAGCACCAGCTCATAGGGGCAGTCGGCGGCCTTTGCCGCATAGAGCAGTGCGGCCATATTGGTGCCGGCACCGGAGATCAGGACGGCGACGCGCGCCTTAGCCATTATGCGTGGCGCTCCAGGCGGCCATCGCGCTCCACGTCTCGGTTCCGCCCGATACGGTGCAGCCCTTCTCACCTTCGGCGATATGGCCGATGCGGTGCACCGTCTCTCCCGCGGCTTCCAGCGCGGCGGCGACTTCGGCGGCGTCGGCTTCGGCAACGACGACCGCCATGCCGATCCCGCAGTTGAAGGTGCGCGCCATTTCCTCGGGCTCGATATTGCCCTGCGCCTGGAGGAAGGCCATCAGACGCGGCTGCGGCCAGGCGTCGGCGTCGATATGCGCGTGCAGCGTCTTCGGCAGCACGCGCGGGATATTCTCGAGCAGCCCGCCGCCGGTGATATGCGCCAGCGCGTGGATCTTGCCCGTCTTCACGAGCGGCAACAGGCTCTTCACATAGATACGCGTCGGCGCCATCAGTGCGTCGATCAGCCGCACATTCTGGTCGAACAGGGCCGGGCGATCGAGCTTCCAGCCCTTGTCGGCGGCCAGGCGGCGGACCAGCGAAAAGCCGTTCGAATGCACGCCCGACGAGGCGAGCCCCAGGATGACGTCGCCCGCCGCGACCTTGTCGGCGGTCAGCACCTGGTCGCGCTCGACCGCGCCGACGCAAAAGCCCGCGAGGTCATAGTCGCCGTCCGAATACATGCCGGGCATTTCGGCGGTCTCGCCGCCGATCAGCGCGCAGCCGGCCTGCTTGCAACCCTCGGCAATGCTGGCGACGACTTCGGTCGCGACATCGTTGTCGAGTTTGCCGGTCGCATAATAGTCGAGGAAGAATAGCGGTTCGGCGCCCTGAACGATCAGGTCGTTCGCGCACATGGCGACCAGGTCGATCCCGACGCCGTCATGCTTCCCCGATTCGATCGCGAGCTTCAGCTTCGTGCCGACGCCGTCGTTGGCCGCGACGAGCAGCGGATCGTTGAACCCGGCGGCCTTCAGGTCGAAGAAACCGCCGAACCCGCCCAGATCGGCGTCGGCACCGGGACGGCGCGTCGCTCGGGCGAGCGGGGCGATGGCACGGACCAGCGCATTGCCGGTCTCGATCGAGACGCCGGCCTGGGCATAAGTGTAGGAGGCGGGTTGGTTGTGCTTGGAATCCATGGCACGCGCGACTAACGGTTCCGGCCGACAAATGCCATGATTTCCTTGTCCGCGCGCGCGCTTTTGGGCAGAGCATAGAGTAGATATGACTTCGGCCGCTTTCCCCCGCTTCGCTCCCGGCTCCTCGCTTCGCGCCGTTGCGCCCCGCGACTGGCGCTGGCCCGCGCTTTTCGGACTGTTTTTCGCGATCCTGCTCGCCGGCGTCGTCGAAGGGCAGATCAGTCGCGGCGATCGCGGCATTACCCCGATCAACAGCAGCGGCGATTTCCTTGCCAGCGGCATTCTGATCGACGTCACCGGCGATAATGCCGAGGATGCGCGCGAAAAGGGCTGGCGCGAGGCGCAGCGCAAGGGCTGGGCACAACTCTATCGCCGGATCAACGGGTCGGACGGTCCGGCGCTGGGCGATTCGGTGCTCGACGGCATCGTGACGGCGATCGTCGTCGAACAGGAACAGATCGGTCCGCGCCGCTATGTCGCGCGGTTGGGCGTGCAGTTCGACCGCGTGCGCGCCGGCCAGATTCTGGGTGTCAGCGGCCGCACGCTGCGTTCGCCGCCCTTGCTCGTCATTCCCGTCTATTCGGTGGACGGAATCCAGCAGGTGTTCGAACAGCGGAGCGCGTGGCAGCGTGCGTGGGCCGAATATAATACCGGCCAGAGCGCGATCGATTATGTCCGTACCGCGGGCACCGGCGCCGATACCCTGTTGCTCAATGCGGGGCAGACCGGGCGCCGCGGCCGCGTGTGGTGGCGCGTGATCCTGGACCAATATGGCGCGGCCGACGTGCTCGTCCCGATGGCGCGCATCGAGTACAGCTATCCCGGCGGACCGATCAAAGGCTATTTCTCGGCACGATTCGGCCCCGACAACAAGCTGATCGACACCTTTACGATGACGGGGCCGAGCCCGGCCGCGCTGCCCGACATGATGGAAAAGGCGGTCGCGCGGATGGACACGATCTATACCACCGCGCTGGCCGAAGGCGTGCTCCGTACCGACACGTATCTCGTCCTTGAAAAGCCGGTCGAGAAGGAAGATCTGCCCGACGAGGTCGCGACCGACGAGACCGCGCTGCCGAGCGAGGTCGACACCAGCGCCGCGACGGCGACCCCGGCCGTCGGCGTCCAGAGCTTCACCGTCCAGTACAGCTCGCCCGACGTCGATTCGGTGTCCGCGACCGAGCGTGCGGTGGCCGGTGCTGCGGGCGTTCAGTCCGCATCCACCACCAGCCTGGCGCTTGGCGGCACATCGGTGATGCGCGTCTCGTTCCGCGGCGACCTGGCTGCGCTCAAGGCGGCACTCGCCGCGCGCGGTTTCAAGGTTCAGGAAGGCGGCGGCCAGCTCAGGATCAGCCGGTGATGGCTGCCTCCGGACAGATTGCGCTGCCGCTCGACTGGAGCGCCGGCGGCTCGAACGACGGCCCGCTGATCGTCGGCGCGAGCAACGCCGATGCCGTGCGCTACCTTCGTCATGTTGCGACATGGCCGGTGCGCACTGCCGTCCTTACCGGGCCGCGCGGATCGGGGCGCAGCCTGATGGGCCGCCTCTTTGCGCGCGAGACGGGCGGACGCGTGATCGATGGGCATGACAGCGTTTCCGAAGAAGAAATTTTCCACGCGTGGAATGCCGCGCAGGGGTCGAACACCCCGCTTTTGATCATTGCCGACGCGCCGCCGACCGAATGGGGGATCCAGCTTCCCGATCTGGCGTCGCGGCTGCGCGCGGTGCCCGTGCTGACGATCGGCGAGCCCGACGACTGCCTTGCGCGCGATCTGATCGAAGCGCTTTTCGCGCAGCGCGGAATGGCGATCACGCCCGAGGTTGCGTCCTATGTCGTGCCGCGGATGGAGCGCAGCTATGCGATGGTCCACCGCGTCGTCGCCGCGCTCGATGCCGCCTCGCTCGAAAAAGGACGCGGCATTAGCATTCGTCTTACCCGTGAAACATTACTGTCACAGGGGCTGATCGATCCCGATCTCCTTGAAAGGCAGGATGAACCGACATGTCGATAGCCGGCGGCCCCCTACGCGCAGAGAATGACGCCGATACGGCGCAGCCCAGTTTCGGACCCGAGCGCTTCTTCAATCGCGAATTATCGTGGCTCGCCTTCAACCGCCGCGTGATGGAAGAGGCGCGCAATCCCGCGCATCCGTTGCTCGAACGACTCCGCTTCCTGTCGATTTCGGGCAGCAACCTGGACGAATTCTTCATGGTCCGCGTCGCGGGTCTCAAGGGGCAGCAGCTCCAGGGGATCGACGACCCCTCGGCCGACGGCCGCTCGCCGGGCCAGCAACTCGCCGAGATCGAGGCCGAGGTGAATCGCCTGGTCGACCAGCAGCAGAGCGAATGGCAGCGGCTGCATCAACTGCTGGCCGAACAGGGAATCATCGTCCACGGCACCGGTTCCGACGTAGAGGCGTTGCGCCGCGTGCTACGGCAATATTTCCTCGACCAGATATTCCCGATCCTGACCCCGCAGGTGCTTGATCCCGCGCACCCCTTTCCGTTCATCCCGAACCGCGGGCTGGGCGTGATCTTCGACCTGCAGCGCAAGGCGACCGGCGACACGGTGCGCGAACTGGTGATGATCCCGGCATCGCTGCCGCGTTTCGTGCCGGTTCCGGGCGAGGCGAGCAGCTTCGTTCCGATCGAATATCTGGTCGAAATCTTCGGCGACCTGATCTTCCCGGGCTTTGCGATTCGGTCCCTCGGCGTGTTTCGCATCATTCGCGACAGCGACATCGAAATCGAGGAAGAGGCCGAGGATCTGGTACGCCTGTTCCGCACCGCGATCCGCCGTCGCCGTCGTGGCCGCGTGATCCTGATGGAGCTTGAGGCCGACATGCCCGCGGAAATCGCGGCGGTGCTCAATGCCGACATCAAGGGGCATGAGGCGATCGTGGCCAAGATCGGCGGGTTCGTAGGCCTTGCGGCGCTCTCCGCGCTGGTCGATGTCGATCGGCCCGACCTGAAATTCCCTGCCTATTCGCCCCGCTTTCCCGAGCGTATCCGCGAGCATGGCGGCGATTGTTTCGCGGCTATCCGCAGCAAGGACATTCTCGTCCACCATCCGTATGAAAGCTTCGAGGTCGTCCTGGCCTTCCTGCGGCAGGCGGCGGCCGATCCCGATGTCGTCGCGATCAAGCAGACGCTGTATCGCGCAGGCGACCAGTCGCCGGTCATCCGCGCGCTGATCGAGGCGGCCGAGGCCGGCAAGTCGGTGACCGCAGTGGTCGAACTCAAGGCGCGCTTCGACGAGGAACAGAATCTCCTCTGGGCGAACCAGCTCGAACGCGCGGGGGTCCAGGTCGTCTACGGCTTCATCGAGTGGAAGACGCACGCGAAGATTTCGATGGTCGTGCGCCGTGAAGGGCAGGGGTATCGCACCTATTGCCACTTCGGCACCGGCAATTACCACCCGGTCACCGCACGCATCTATACCGATCTCAGCTTTTTCACTGCTGACCCGCGCGCCGGACGCGATGCGGCGCAGCTGTTCAACTATATCACCGGCTATGTCGAGCCCGAGCGGCTGGAACTGGTCACGATGTCGCCGCTCAACATGCGCCAGCATCTCAGCGAACTCATCGATGCGGAAATCGCGGCGGCGAAGGCCGGGCTGCCCTCGGGCGTCTGGGCGAAGATGAACAGCCTGGTCGACCCCGACATCATCGACAAGCTCTATGAAGCGAGCGTCGCGGGCGTGCCCGTCGAGCTGATCGTTCGCGGTATTTGCTGTCTGCGTCCCGGCGTTCCCGGCCTGTCGGAGACGATCCGCGTCAAGTCGGTCGTCGGCCGTTTCCTGGAGCACAGCCGCGTCTGGGCCTTTGCCAATGGTGCGCGCCTGCCGCACCAGCGCGCGAAGCTGTACATCTCCAGCGCCGACTGGATGCCGCGCAACTTCGATCGCCGCGTCGAATATATGATCCCGATCGAGAATCCGACGGTCCACGACCAGATTCTGGATCAGGTGCTGGTCGCGAACCTTATCGACAATGAACAAAGCTGGGTCCTGCAACCCGACGGCACGTACAAGCGTCTGACTCCCGGTGACAAGCCGTTCAACCTGCATCATTATTTCATGAACAACCCGTCGCTTTCAGGCCGCGGAGCGGCGCTGCACAAGCGTCATGACGTGCCGACGCTCGACTTTCCGATGCGCGAGGCCTGATCGGTTTGGCGCTGCTTCGCTCCTCCAAACAGGCCGTCCATCGTTCGGCGGTGATCGACATCGGGTCGAACTCGGTCCGCATCGTCGTCTATGAAGGCCCGGCGCGTGCGCCGTCGGTGATTTTCAACGAAAAGGTCGCGGCGGGACTGGGCAGGGGGTTGTCGCTGGACGGCCGCATCGCCGCCGAAGACGCCGAACGCGGCCTTGTCGCGCTGCGCCGCTATGCGTTGCTTGCCAAATATATGGAGGTCGAGGACCTGCAATGCGTCGCGACCGCTGCGGTGCGCGATGCGGCCAACGGCCCTGCCTTCATCGCGGCGGCGGCCGAAGCGGGTTTGGAAATCCGGCTGCTGTCGGGCGAAGAGGAAGCGGAGGCGGCGGGCTATGGCGTGCTGTCGGCGATTCCCGACGCGCATGGCATCGCGGTCGACCTTGGCGGCGGTAGCCTCGAACTGGCCGAGGTCGCGCATGGCAAGGTCGGACGCCGGGCGTCCTTTCCGCTCGGCGTGCTGCGCTTGCCCGCGCTGCGCAAGAATGGCGAACAGGCGTTCGAGCGCGCGATCCGCAAGATGCTCCGGGACGCGGCATGGCCGGGTGAGGGGCTGACCGGGCTGCCGCTTTATCTGGTGGGCGGCTCGTGGCGCGCGCTCTCGCGGCTTGATCTGGAGCTGACCAAGGATCCGCTCGCGGTGCTCGACCAGCATACGTTGCCGCGTAGCGCGCTGCGCCGCCTGATCCGCGCGAGCAAGCGGCTGAGTTTCGAGGAGCTGCGCGCGATTCCCGGCATGGCATCGAACCGCGCGGCGACCTTGCCCGATGCTGCGGCCCTGCTCGCGGCGCTCGTCAACATCCTCGATGTGCCCGAAATGACGGTGTCGTCATCGGGGCTGCGTGAAGGCCTGCTCTATCAGTCGCTCGACGAAGACGTGCGCGCGCAGGATCCGCTGATCGTTGCGGCCGAGTTCGAGGGGCGGCGTCTTGCGCGCTTCGCTCCCCACGGCCGCGCGATCGCCGACTGGATCGCGCCGCTGTTCGCGGGCGAGGCGCCCGTCGACAGCCGCGTCCGCCTTGCCGCCAGCCTGCTCAGCGACGTCGCCTGGTCGGCCAATCCCGACTTTCGCGCCGAGCGGGGTACCGAGATCGGCCTGCACGGAAACTGGCGCAGCATCGATATTCCGGGCCGCATCCTGCTGGCGCGCGCGCTTTATGCGGGCTTCGGCGGCGCCGATTCCGACTTTCCCGCGATGGGCGCTCTTGTCGCTCCCGAACGGTTGGCGCGCGCGCGCCAATGGGGGCTGGCGATCCGCCTGGCGCAGCGCCTGACCGGCGGCGTCGAGGCACCGCTCAAGGCCAGCGGGATTGCACTTGTCGATGGAAAGCTGCGGCTCTGCCTCGATGCCGGGTGGCATCATCTGGCGGGCGAGTCGGTCGAACGTCGCCTGCGCATCCTGGCGCAGGCGCTGGACGCGAAGCCCGAGCTCGTTCTGCTCTGACCGGGGTTTAGACTTCGCTCGCCGTCGCGGCGTCGATCTCGCTCATCACCAGCTTGCCGTTCTTGACGGCGAAGCCCATCCGCCCCTCGACCAGGTCGAGCGCGGCGTGGCCGAACACGTCGTAGCGCCAACCCTGCATCATCGGAATGTCGCCGCGCGCGCCGGCGGCGAGTGCTTCCAGATCGTCGCTGCGCGCGATCAGACGCGCCGCGACGTTGAGTTCGCGCGCCCTGATCTTGAGGAGTAGCTTCAACAGGTCGGCGACGAGCACGCCCTCCTTGCCCAGTCCGGGGCCGCGCGGCGCGCGGTCGGGCATGTCGTCCTTCGACATATTCTTCGCGTTCGACAGCGCGTCCATCAACCGGCCGCCGATATCGTTCGATTTCCAAGTCGCCGACAGACCGCGGACGCGGCCGAGCCCGTCCTGGTCCTTCGGCGGATGCGCGGCAAGGTCGGCCAGCGTCTCATCCTTCACGATGCGCCCGCGCGGCAGATTCTTTGCCCGCGCCTCACGTTCGCGCCATGCGGCCAGCGCCTGCAGCCGGCCGAGAACGTCGGGCTTGCGCGACGGAACCTTGATCCGCTGCCACGCCTTTTCCGGGTCAACGCTGTAGTTGGTCGGATCGGCGAGCTTTTCCATCTCTTCGTCCAGCCAGTGGCCGCGACCGGTCTTGACCAGCTTTTTCAGCATCATCGGGAAGATCTTGGCGAGATGGGTGACGTCGCCGATCGCATAGTCGATCTGCCGCTTGTCGAGCGGGCGGCGGCTCCAGTCGGTGAAGCGCGCGCCCTTGTCGAGCTGAAGGCCGATCCAGGCCTCCACCAGGTTCGAATATCCGACCTGTTCGGCCTGACCCAGCGCCATCTGCCCGATCTGCGTGTCGAAGATCGGATGCGGCGTCTTGCCGGTCAGGTTGAAGATGATTTCGACATCCTGGCCGCCGGCATGGAAGACTTTCAGCACATCTTCATTGTCGACCATCAGGTCGAGCAGGGGCTTCAGGTCGATCCCCTGCGCCATCGGATCGATCGCGGCGGCATGTTCGCTGTCCGCGACCTGGATCAGGCACAGTTCGGGCCAGAAGGTGTTCTCGCGCATGAATTCGGTGTCGACGGCGATGAAATCGCTGCCCTTGATCAGATCGACAAATTCGACAAGCGCTGCGCTGGTTTCGATGAGCGGATGGATTTGCATGCCGGAGCCTATACAGCGACTTGCCCGCAACGGGCAGGAAAAATTGCCCCCCGCGAACAAAGTACCACAAGGGGGCAAATCCGCCCTTCACCCTTGACAAATGGCGCGCCGCGCTGCCTTAGGCGCGGCCATGTCGGCGCGTTTCGACACGCGCCTCCCTGACATTCGAAAGATCAGAAAATGCACGCCTATCGTACCCATAACTGTGGCCAGCTTCGCGCCGAGCACGTCGGCCAGAATGTCCGCGTCTCGGGCTGGGTGCACCGCAAGCGCGATCATGGCGGTCTGCTCTTCGTCGACCTGCGTGATCATTATGGCCTGACGCAGATCGTCGCCGACAGCAGCGACCCGGCGTTCGCGACCCTCGACGGCCTGCGCGCCGAGAGCGTGGTGACCATCACCGGCGACGTCGTTGCGCGCTCGGCCGAAACGATCAACACGAACCTGCCGACGGGTGCGATCGAAGTGCGCGCGCGCGACGTGTCGGTGCAGTCGGCGGCTGCCGAGCTGCCGATGCCGGTGGCCGGCGAGCAGGAATATCCCGAGGATATCCGCCTGAAATACCGCTTCCTCGACCTGCGCCGCGATCGCCTGCACAAGAATATCCTGCTGCGCTCGAACGTCATCGCATCGCTACGCCGCCGGATGGTCGACCAGGGCTTCACCGAATATCAGACGCCGATCCTGACGGCCTCGTCGCCTGAGGGTGCGCGCGACTATCTGGTGCCCAGCCGCGTCCATCCCGGCAAATTCTATGCGCTGCCGCAGGCGCCGCAGATGTTCAAGCAGTTGCTGATGGTCGCGGGCTTCGATCGCTATTTCCAGATCGCCCCCTGCTTCCGCGACGAGGATGCGCGCGCCGACCGGTCGCCGGGCGAATTCTATCAGCTCGACTTCGAGATGAGCTTCGTGACGCAGGACGACGTGTTCAACGCGATCGAACCGGTGCTCGCCGGGGTGTTCGAGGAATTCTCCAACGGCAAGTCGGTGACGCCCGCGGGTTCGTTCCCGCGCATTCCCTACCGCGAGTCGATGCTGAAGTACGGCAACGACAAGCCCGACCTTCGCAATCCGCTGATCATCACCGACGTTTCGTCGCACTTCACGGGTTCGGGCTTCGGCCGCTTTGCCGACATCGTCGCCGCGGGTGACGTGGTGCGCGCCATCCCGGCGCCGGCGACGGCCGAGAAGAGCCGTAAGTTCTTCGACGACATGAATAGCTGGGCGCAGGGCGAGGGCTTTGCCGGGCTTGGCTATGCGACGCGCAAGGGCGGCGAATGGGGCGGCCCGATCGCCAAGAACCACGGCCCGGACAAGATGGACGCGCTCGCCGCCGAGCTGGGCATCGGCCCCGACGACGGCCTGTTCTTTGCCGCGGGCAAGGAAGCGACGGCCGCGAAGCTTGCCGGATTTGCGCGCACGCGCGTCGCCGAACAGCTCGACCTGATCGACGCCAACACGTTCGAAATGTGCTGGATCGTCGACTTCCCGATGTTCGAAGCCGACGAGGAAACGGGCAAGATCGACTTCAGCCACAACCCCTTCTCGATGCCGCAGGGCGAGCTGGACGCGCTGGAGACCAAGGATCCGCTCGACATTCTGGCGTGGCAGTATGACATCGTCTGCAACGGCGTCGAACTGTCGTCGGGTGCGATCCGGAACCATCGTCCCGACATCATGTACAAAGCGTTCGAGATTGCCGGCTATTCGCAGGCTGATGTCGACAGCAATTTCGCGGGCATGATCAATGCCTTCAAATTTGGCGCACCGCCGCACGGCGGTTCGGCTCCGGGCGTCGATCGCATCGTCATGTTGCTCGCCGACGAGCCGAACATCCGCGAAGTCGTGGTCTTCCCGATGAACCAGAAGGCCGAGGACCTGATGATGGGCGCACCGGCGCCGGTCAGCGACAAACAGCTCAAGGAACTGAGCATCCGGCTTGTCGACGGGCCCAAGAGCTAAGGCGTGAGCGAACCCCGGGAGCACCGGCTGGAAACGCCGGAAGGCGAGATCTGCTGGTTCGAATGGGGCGAGCCGGGTGAAGGGCCTTCGGTCCTGCTGCTGCACGCGACCGGCTTTCACGCTCGCCTGTGGGACGGTGTCGTCGCCGGGCTGCCGGCCGGCACGCACGTCGTCGCGCCCGACCACCGTGGACATGGGCGCAGCTACAAGCCTGCGTCGCTGTCCGACTGGGCCGCGACCTCGGATGCGCTGCTGCCGCTTGTCGACCGGTTCGCCGGCACGTCGTTCGTCGGCTGCGGGCATAGCATGGGCAGCTATGTGCTCAGCCGCCTAGCGGCCGAACGGCCCGACGCGTTCCGACATATCTTCCTGATCGACCCGGTGATCATGGACCCGATCTTCTATGCCCATGCTGCCGGGCAGCCGGTGCCCGACCCGTCGGAGCATCCCGTCGCGCGCCGTCGTAACCGGTGGGACGGGTGGGAAGCGATGCACGCCGGCTTTGCCGAACGCCCGCCCTACGCCCATTGGCAGCCCGACGTCCTGGTCGACTATTGCCGATATGGGCTGTTGCCCGCCGCCGACGGCGAGGGATGGGAACTGGCGTGCCCCCCGCGCCTGGAGGCGTCGGTCTATCTCGGCGCCGCGCACACCGACCCCTATGTCTGGCTCGACCGCATCACCGCGCCATCGACCGTCATTCGCGCCCGGACCGGCGAGCGGGCGAGCGACCTTGATTTTTCGGTCAGCCCGTCGTGGCCCGGGCTTGGAGCAAAGCTGGGCGCGGTACGCGACGAACAATGGGCCGAACTCAGCCATTTTATCCCGATGGAAGAGCCGCAGCGCCTCGCCGATCTGGTCGCCACCGCGCTTTGACAGCTTCGTGATGCTGCGATAGCCCAGCCCCGGGTCGATCATCTGGGGGGTGATTCATGCTTTTCCGTCCGCTGCTGGCTGCGACGTTCCTGGGCCTTGCCGTGCCCGCCGCGGCAGAGACGCTGCCGATCGCGGGCAGCGATCCGGCGTCGGCCAACGTCAACGACCTGCTCCGCATCTCCGTCGACCGTTTCGAGGGCGAGGGCGGCGGTGCGCTGGCGCAGCGGCTGGAGGCCGCGCTGGGCGACGCGCGGTTCGACGGCCGTTCCTATTACCGCATCGTCGCCCCGGAATCGGGCGCGCCGATCGACGGGCTGGTCACCGGCACCACGCGGGCGAGCGTCGAAGAGGCGCCGATGATCGAGAAGCGCAAGAAATGCACCGAATATGACCCGAAAGACAAGGACAAGTGCCTGAAGGAGGTCGACGTCGACATCCGGTGCCGCAGCCGCACCATCACCGTGACGACGACCGCGCGGCTGGTCGCGATCGACGACGGCTCGGTCCGCTACACCCGCCCGCTGAACGCCCGCGACCAACAGACCTATTGCCCCGACCGCTCCGCATCGCGCACCGTCGACGACTATATCGAATGGGCCCGGGGAACGCAGGTGCAGGCGATCCGCCGTGACCTGGCACCCGTCGCCTATGGCATCGATGTCCGCGTTGACGAGAATCGCAAGGGGCTGTCGAAGCCCGCCGCCGAAAGCTTCAAGGAGGCGATCCGCCTCACCAAGACCAGCCCCGCCGCGGCATGCGAGGCCTGGGGCGCTCTGACCCGCGATGCCGAGCCGACCGCCGCGCTGGCCTTTAACCTGGGCCTTTGCGCCGAGATGGACCGCGATTTCGACGCCGCGATCGACTGGTACGGACAGGCCCAGCGACTGGGGTCGAAGAACCGCGACATCGGCGAGGGGCTGGCGCGCATCGACCGCCACCGTCGCGCGCTTGCCGACTGGGCCGCACGCAAGCGTCTGATGGGCGTCGACTGAGCCGATTGTGCCGTAAACGGACACATAGCGGACTTGGTCCGGCGCGCTCGCGCGGCTAGGGTCGCGGCATGACCATCGCGCTCTCCGACTATGAAACCGGCGCCAAATATAACGGCGACTATGGCAAGGATATCGCGCTGCTCGAGGACCGGCTGGAGCGGCTGCAGGCCGCGCACATCACGCACGGTCAGCGCAGCGTCATCATGCTGGAGGGCTGGGACGCGGCGGGGAAGGGCGGCATCATCCAGCGCCTGACCGCATCGCTCGATCCCCGATATTTCGAGGTGTGGCCGATCGCCGCACCCAGCGACGAGGAAAAGGCGCGCCATTTCCTGTGGCGTTTCTGGAAGCGGCTGCCCGGCAACCGCGAAATCTCGATCTTCGACCGCAGCTGGTACGGCCGCGTACTGGTCGAACGGGTCGAGGGCTATGCGACCGAAGCCGAATGGCGCAAGGGATATGACGAGATCAACGAGTTCGAGGCGCAGCTGACCGGCAGTCGCACGAACCTGGTCAAGCTGTTCGTCCACATCACGCAGAAGGAACAGGACGAACGGTTCGCCGATCGCCTGAACGATCCGTGGAAGCGGTGGAAGACCGGCGCCGACGACTATCGCAACCGGTCGAAGCGCAAGGACTATCTGGCCGCGATGGACGAGATGTTCCAGCAGACCGATACGCGCTGGGCGCCGTGGAAGGTGATCGACGGCAACAACAAGAAGGCGGGGCGTATCGCCGCGCTGACGCATATCATCGAAACGCTGGAGGCGGCGGTACCGATGACCCCGCCGGACCTGGACCCGGCGGTCGTCAAGCTGGCGCACAAGGCCTTTGGCTTCTCGCCTAAGAATTGATCCTTTCCGCGGCGAGGCGGCGGGAAAAGATCACTTAAAGCGACAAACTATACGCATATGCGCGTCGAAACTGTCTCCTTTGTCGCTTTAAGCAATGCGCCGGAGGAGGCGCGAATGTCCGCAACGATCGACGATTGCAAAGAGCCAAAGCGCAGCGCTGACACGGCGAAATAATGTAGGAAAGGCCTTTTTGCGCGCTTTTTGCGCCCCGCCGCCTAGCCAATTCGGCCACCAGTTGCTACATGGGGTGGAATGAGCCGCGCCAAGAGATCCGACGACTGGGGTTTTCCCCGCTGGCGCCCCTATGGCTCGTCGCGCGAGACGCAGCAGGTTCGCCTGTGCGACCGCCACGGCTGTGCCGAGCCCGGAAACTGTCCCGCGCCGAAGTCGCCGAACAGTCCCGAACGCTGGTATTTCTGCGAAACGCACGCCGCCGAATATAATCGCGGCTGGGACTATTTCGCGGGCCTCAGCGCCGAGGATGCGGCGGCGCGCGCCGCCGAGGAGGCACAGGGCGCACGCAGCTATGCCCGCGCGCAACATTATGCCTGGGGTGGATCAGGCGACGGCAGCCGCAGCGCCGACGAAATGCGCGCGCTGGAGGTCCTCGACCTGGAACCCGACGCCGACTTCGAGGCGACGAAAAAGGCGTGGCGCAACCTTGCCAAGGAATGCCACCCCGACGTGAAGCCCGGCGACGCCGAAGCCGCGAAACGCTTCGCCGCGGGGCAGGCGGCGTTCGAGGTGCTGAAACAGGCCGAAGAGCGGAAGAGTTGGAAGCCGGCGTAAAGGGACGCGCCCGTTACTCGCGCATCTGAATATTCACTACAATTGGAGCTTCCACTTTCTCGCCCGATGCGGAGACGGCAGGAAGAAGACGCGCATTCTTGATAGCCAGGGCGCAGACCTTGGCATCCAGTTCCACCGACCCGCTTGATGCCAGCGCCTTGCACGACTTGGCCCTGCCGGTGTCGTCGATATCCAGGCGGACCGTCATCCATTTCTTGTCTTTGGCCGCGTCGCGCGCCCACCCGTTTTCGAACAAATGCCACGACCGGATATCGACCGGTTCGGCGATCGTCTTAAGAGCACGGATATTGGCCGGATCGATGCCCCAGGTCGTCAGGAGGTCGTCGTAACAGGCGTCGAGAGCGGCGAACGGCTTTTCGAGATTTCCGACGGCGAGTTGCAGGGGCTCTGCGCCCTCGACCGCCAGCGAAAGCGTCCGCGTTGCGGCGGTTTCTTCGGGTTTCAATCCGCTCTCGCCAAAGACGCGAAGCGCGGCCTCGCCCGTGGGAAGGCGATACCACAGCGCCGGAAATTTGTAGGACGCCCCGCCCGGATCCAGTTGCAACAAGGCGTCGTAGTTCCAGTCCCTGATTTTGAGCGACTTGCCGGCGATGGTATATTCGACGGCTTTCAGATTTATCCCGCGGCTGATGCGGAGCATGAGCGCTTCGGGGCCGGTGCCGAAAGTTCGTGTAAGCCGGCATTCGGACTCGGCATAATCGACATTCCACGGCGACGACGGGGCCAGCCCCTGCTGATCCGGAGTGGCATTCGCGCCCGATACGAGCGCGACGGTGATCGACGATATAAGCGTGAGACGTTTCAGCATGGAATGATCATGGTTCAAGCCGCCTCTAATTATAAATGCACCCGTCCAGCCCGTCGCGTCCGACGACGCCGATCCGCGCGCGGATCGAGTTGCCGTAGCGGCGGGTGAAGCCCGACGGGCTCACCGCCTCGCGCTTCTTCGGCAGCGGCAGGATCGCGGCGATGCGCGCGGCTTCCTGCGGCGTCAGCTTGCTTGCGCCATGCCCGAAATAGCGCTGCGCCCCCGCCTCGACGCCATAGGTGCCCAGACCCGTCTCGGCGACGTTGAGATAGATTTCCATGATCCGCCGCTTGCCCCAGATCTTTTCGATCAGGAAGGTGAACCACACTTCGGGCACCTTGCGGACATAGCGGGTCCAGCCGCTGCCCTGCCACAGGAAGACATTCTTTGCGGTCTGCTGGCTGATCGTCGATCCGCCGCGCATCCGCTTGCCCTTCGCATTCTTCTGGATCGCCTGCTCGATCGCCTGCCGGTCGAAGCCGTCGTGGCTGCAGAACTTGCCGTCCTCGGCCGCGATCGCCGCGCGCACCATGTTGCGGTCGATGCGCGACAGGCTGGTCCAATCCTTGGTGATGCCATTGCCGTCGGTCAGCATCGTGATCGTCACCGGCGGCGGCACGACGGCATAGATGACGACCCAGACGACCGAGATCAGGATGAACCACAACAGCCATTTGAACGGCCGCAGATACCAGGGGAGCTTGCGCTTCTTCGCGCGGGGACGGGTAGTCATGACGGCAAATTAGCCGCTGGCGACAGGGTGGCAAGCGGGGAGGGCAGATAAATAATCGCGGGCCCCGGGTTCGGTCCGGAAGCGTGCTTTGAAAGCGGGGCCCCGGATCAAGTCCGGGGTGACGAGGTGCGGGCTATGCCAGAGGAGGGCCAGAGGAGGGCGAGAGGCGCAGCGCGCGACACGCCCCGTCAGTCGACCGTGATCTTGCCCGTCATGCCCATCGTCGAATGCATGAAGTGCGAGCAATGAACCTTGAATGTGCCCGCACCGGGGGTGAGCGTCACGTCGCTGGCCTCGCCCTTGCCGAGCGAGACGCGGCCCTTTGCGCCGCCGACGCGGGCGCGATTCGCGGCGTCCATCGTCGCGGCGGCGAAGAATTCCTCGGCCGTGAAATCATGCCCGCCCGATCCGTTGTTGACGAAATGGATCGTCACCGGATGGCCCGCATGCAGGTGCAGATCGGCGGGAGTGTAGCTGAAATTCGCCATCGTCACCGTCACCTTCGCCGGCAATTCGGCGGCGGTGACAGGAACAGAGAGGGCGATCGCCGCGGCGATTACAGGCAGGAAACGCATGGCACAGACTCCTTCATGGCCGGATCGCCCGGCCGGTCGGCCCCGCATTTCGTTCGCCCGATCAGGCGTTGATGAGCCGCCGGTCGCCCGCCAGCTTGAGCATGGCCTTCTGCAGCTTCTCGAACGCGCGAACCTCGATCTGGCGCACGCGCTCGCGGCTGACGTCATAGACCTGGCTCAGATCCTCGAGGGTCTTGGGGTCGTCGGTCAGGCGGCGTTCGGTCAGGATGTGGCGTTCGCGCTCGTTCAGCGTCGCCAGCGCTTCGGTCAGCAACTCGTGCCGCACGTCGCGTTCCTCGGCCTCGGCCACGCGTTCGTCCTGCAGCGGACCTTCGTCGCCCAGCAGGTCCTGCCACTGGCTGTCGCCATCCTCGCCCATCGGGACGTTCAGCGAGGTGTCGCCGCCCATCGCCATGCGGCGGTTCATGCTCACGACCTCATCCTCGGTCACGCCCAGGTCGGTCGCGATCTTCGCCACATGCTCGGGGCTCAGGTCGCCGTCCTCGAACGCCTCGAGATTGTTCTTCATCCGGCGAAGGTTGAAGAACAGCTTCTTCTGCGCCGCGGTCGTCCCCATCTTCACGAGGCTCCACGACCGCAGGATGAACTCCTGGATCGACGCGCGAATCCACCACATCGCATAGGTGGCGAGGCGGAAGCCGCGTTCGGGATCGAACTTCTTCACGCCCTGCATCAGGCCGATATTGCCTTCGCTGATCAGCTCGCTGACGGGCAGGCCATAGCCGCGATACCCCATCGCTATCTTCGCCACCAGGCGCAGGTGCGACGTGACGAGCTGCGCCGCAGCCTCATTGTCGCCATGCTCCTGGAAACGCTTCGCGAGCATATATTCCTGCTCGGGAGTCAGGAGGGGAAATTTGCGGATCTCGGCCAGGTAGCGGTTCAGGCTCGCCTCACCGCCGAGCGCGGGCACCACTGCCGGAACATTGCTTCTATTAGCCATTTTTAGCGTCTTCCCTAAAAACACAGAGGAGAAATATGCCGCGGTTGCATCCGGCGGTCAAAATAGATTTTTATTCGAAACCTAAACACGCAATTCCTCGATCAGTTCCCGCATGTCCGCTGGGAGTTCGCTGTCGAGCGCGATCCTGTTACCGGTCACCGGATGAATAAAGCCCAAATGGGCCGCGTGCAACGCCTGACGCACGAAATTACGGGCTTTTAATGTATCGGACAGCGGCTTTTTGGCGCGCCCATAGACCGGATCGCCGACCAGCGGATGGCCGATATGCGCCATATGAACGCGCACCTGATGCGTGCGACCGGTTTCCAGGCGACATTCGACCAGCGTCGCATTCTTCAGCGGCTCGATCGTCCGGTAATGGGTGATCGCGTGCTTGCCGCGCCCTTCGGCGACGACCGCCATCTTCTTGCGGTTGGTGATTGATCGGCCCAGCGCAGCGTCGACGGTGCCGTTCGCGGGCATCGGGCGTCCGGTCGCGATCGCCAGATAGCGGCGGTCGATGCTGTGCGCCGCGAACTGCTTCGCCAGGCCTTCATGCGCCTTGTCATGCTTTGCGGCGACGATCAGCCCGCTGGTGTCCTTGTCGATCCGGTGCACGATGCCGGGGCGCGCGACGCCGCCGATGCCCGACAGCTGCCCCGCGCAATGGTGGAGCAGCGCGTTGACCATCGTGCCGTCGAGATTGCCCGCGGCGGGGTGGACGACCATCCCCGCGGGCTTGTCGACGACGATCAGATGCTCGTCCTCATAAGCGATGACGAGTTCCAGATCCTGCGCGACATTATGCGCGGGGGCAGGGGCGGGCAGTCGGACCGCTAGCGTCGCAGGCGCGACGGCCTTTGCCGACGGATCCCACAGCACGTTGCCCGCCGCATCGGCCACGCGACCACCCTTGATCAGCGTCTTCAGCCGCTCGCGCGACAGTTCGGGAAGCGCCTCGGCAAGCGCCCGGTCGAGCCGCAACCCGGCGGCGCGATCCTGAAGCGTCACGGCAAGAATTTCGTCCCCCAACATTGCACGCGATATGGGTCGCAGCCGCCGATTTTCAAGGGGAGGACCGCATCGCGCTTGCTCTCGCCCCCATGCCTGCCTTAGGGAGCAGGCGCGAGCCGGAAAGGTCCGGTCTGCGGGGAGTGCATCCATCCATGTCCGACGATCGCGTCGATTTCGCTTCCATGCTGGCGTCGCGGCTGTGCCACGATCTGCTGAGCCCGGTCGGTGCCTTCGCCAACGGGCTCGAGCTGCTCGCGGATGAAAAAGACCCCGAAATGCGCGCGCGCTGCATCGACCTGCTCGAACAGAGCGCCCGCACCTCCGCCAACAAGCTTAAATTCTTTCGCCTCGCCTTCGGGTCGGCGGGCGGTTTCGGCGAGCGCGTCCCGGCCGACGAGGCGAAGTCGGCGGTGCAGGGCATCATCGGCGATCGTGCGATCGACCTCAACTGGATGATCGGCTCCGAACCGCTGCCGAAGCCGGCGGTGAAGATCGTGCTCAACCTGTCGCTACTCCTCGTCGATGCGCTGGTGCGCGGCGGGCGGCTCGACATCGGCTGCGAAAATCAGGGCGAGGGGATCGAGATCGCGCTGCATGTCGAGGCCGAGCGCATCTTCCTCGATGCCGAGGTCGAGCGCATCCTGACCGAGGGCGAGGGCGCCAGCCCGATGACATCGCGCACCGCCCCCGCGGTTCTGGTCCAGGCGGTGGCGAAGCAGAATGGCGGCACGGTGATGCTCGCCCGCGAAACGCCGACTTCGCTGCTGGTCGGGGCTGTCCTCAAGGGACGCTGATTTACTGCCGATTTGGCCACGTAATTTTCTTGCCGACCGGCCATAAGCAAACTCTCCATTAACCATTGTCCGCCATGGTGGAGCCTCGAATTTTTGGGGCGTGCCGGTACCGTAATGGACGATCTGCTGAACGATTTTCTCGCCGAAACGGCGGAAATCCTTGCCGAGGCCGGCGGGGCGCTCGTCGCGTGGGAGGCTGATCCCGCCGACCGGGCACAGCTCGACGCGATCTTTCGCCTGGTCCACACGATCAAGGGCAGCTCGGGATTTCTGTCGCTGCCGCGCGTCACCGCGCTTTCGCACGCAGCCGAGGATGCGCTGGACCAGGTGCGCCGCGGCAATCGCACCGCCGACGGTGCGCTCGTCACCGGCGTGCTCGGCATCATCGACCGTCTGTCGCAGCTTTGCGATACGCTGGGGCAAAAGGGCGTCGAGCCCGCCGGCGACGACAGCGACGTGATCACCGCGCTCGCGACACGGGATGAGGCGGCCGATGCGCCGGCCGAAACCAGCGATATCCAGCTTCGTCGCGAGGATGACCTGACGACCGAGCTGCAGGGCTGGCGCTCGATCCGCGTGCCGTTGCCGCTGCTCGACAGCGTGATGACCGGGGTCACCGACATCGTCCTCGCGCGCAACGAATTTGCCCGCATGCTGCGCGAATCCGGCGCCAATCCGTCGCTTATCGCGTCGTTCGATCGTCTGTCGGATTCGATCGCCGGGATGCGCCAGTCGGTCAGCCAGATGCGGATGCAGCGCATCGACAAGCTGTTCGCCCCGCTACCCCGCGTCGTTCGCGACCTTGCGCGCGATCTCGGCAAGAAGGTTCGCTTCGCCACCAGCGGCGGCGAAGTGGAGCTCGATCGCGAAATGATGGAGAACATCCGCGATCCCCTTATCCACATCGTCCGCAATGCTATCGATCACGGGATCGAGACGCTCGACGAGCGGGTCTTGGCGGGCAAGGACATCACCGCGACGATCCAGGTATCCGCACGCCAGTCGGGCAATCAGATCGAGATCGAGGTTCGCGACGACGGCCGCGGGCTGGCGCCCGACGCGCTGGTTGCAAAGGCCATGGCCTCGCGCATCCTCGGCGCCGCCGACGCGCGCGCGCTGACGCCGCGGGAAAAGCTGGAACTGATCTTCCGCCCCGGATTCTCTACCGCCGCCAAGATCACCTCGATTTCGGGGCGCGGCGTCGGCATGGATATCGTGAAAGCGAATGTCGAGAAGATCGGCGGCATCGTCGAATTGCGCAATGAAGAGGGGCGGGGGCTTTCGATCCTGCTTCGCGTGCCGATGACGCTGACGATCATCTCTGGCCTGATGGTCCGCGCGGCCGGTCAATATTTTGCCATTCCGCGCGGCGCGGTACGGGAAATCCTGCTCGAAACGAGCGACAGCGTCCGCATCGAACGCCTCGGCGGCGGCGAGATCGCCACCGTGCGCGGCGAGCAATTCCCGTTGCTGCGCCTTGAGACGATCCTCGGCCGCGCACGCGACCATCGCGATGATGTGGAGGATCGCGCGCTCGTCCTGGTCCGGCCGGGCCAGGGGCAGAGCTATGCGCTCAGCGTCGCGGCGATCCACGATCATGAGGAACTGGTGATCAAGCCCGCCGCGCCGATGATCATGGCAACGGGGCTCTATGCCGGCACGACGCTTCCCGACAATGGCCGTCCGGTGCTTCTGCTCGACGTGCAGGGCATATTGGCGGCCGCCGCGATCGACGCGTCGGAGGCAGGGCGCCAGATGGATCAGGCGGTCGAGGCGGAGGCAGCGGCCGCGGCGGAGCGCAATGCGGCGCAGCTCCTGCTGTTCCGCGACATCAACGGCCGCACCCGCGGTGTTCGCCTGTCGGTGATCGAGCGTGTCGAGGAAGTTCCCGCGCTGGCTCTGTTCGAAAGCGCCGGACAGGTCCAGGTGCAGATCGGCGACGATATCTTCCCGGTCCACGCGGCAAAGCTGCCCGAGAAGCACGGCACGCTGAAACTGCTTCGCCTGCACGACGGCCAATCGGTGCTCTGCTATCCGATCGATGCGGTCATCGACATCGTTCGCCTGCCCGACCTGGTCCAGCCCGCGGCGGCGCCAGGCCTGATCGCCGGCGTACTGCTGGTGAACGGCGAGCCCGTCGAGCTGATCGATCCTTTCTGGCTGATGGAACAATATGCCGGCGGCGCCGTCGTATCGGCACAGCATCAGCCCATATGCCGCATCGCCGACGATCATGACGGCTGGGGCGACAATTTCCTGGTGCCGATCCTGCGCAACGCGGGATATCGCGTCGTCGCCGAAAGTTCGGACGAGGCGCCCGACGTGCTGCTGTGCCTGACCGACGAGGGTGGCGCCTGTGCGCATCTGGGCGGCGACGTTCCGGTGATTCGCCTGCGCGCCTCGGTCGCCGCGGCGAGCCCCGACGACGACACCGTCTATCGCTATGATCGCGGCGCGCTGCTCGAGGCGCTGCGCCGCCGTGTCGGAGGGGCCCGCGCATGATGGACAAGCTCTATCTGGTCGCGCGCATCGCCGACACGCGCGTCGCGCTGCGGTCGCGGTCGATCAATTCGGTCGTGACGGTCGGCACCCCGATCGAGGTGCCCGCCGCGCCGCCGCATGTCGCCGGCCTGTTCGCGCTGCGCAGCCGCGTCTTTACGCTGATCGATCCGCATGTCGTCGTCGGACTGTCGTCGGTGCCGGTCGCGCCCGGCCAGCGGGTCGTCGTCGTCGACGTCGCCGAACATGGCTATGCGCTGCTCGCCGACGAGATCGAGGATGTCTGTTTCATCGACGCGCCCGAAACGCGCGTCACCGGCAAGCTGCTGCCCGGCTGGGCGCGCGTCGCCGAAGCGATGATCGAGCATGAGGGGCATTCGCTCCTGGTGGTCGATCCGTCGCATTTCATCACTTTGCCGGCCGCGAGGGCCGCGTGAATTAACGAGCTGAATACCCCTTCAGATTAGCATGATGCGAAACCGGGGTGCGGAGGTAATGATGTCGAAGTCTTGTCTGGTCGTCGATGACAGCAAAGTCATCCGTAAAGTCGCCCGACATATTCTTGAATCGATGGCTTTTTCTGTCGAAGAGGCGGCGGACGGACAAGAGGCGCTGACCTTTTGCCGTGCGAACCGGCCCGACGTGATTCTGCTCGACTGGAACATGCCGGTAATGAGCGGGATGGAGTTCCTGACCGCGTTCAACGACCTCGATTTCGGGTTCGACGATCGCCCGCGCGTCGTCTTTTGCACCACCGAGAACAGCATCGATCACATCCGCGCCGCGATCGAGGCCGGGGCCGACGAATATGTCATGAAGCCGTTCGACCGCGAAACGCTCGAAGGAAAGCTGCAGCTCGTCGGCGTGGCCTGAGGCTGCACCGATGGCACGCCCGCAACCCCTGATGTCTGACCCCGCGGGGTCCGAACTGCCGACGGGCCGCAACGTCCGCGTAATGCTGGTCGACGACAGTCTGGTCGTCCGCAGCATCCTCGAACGCATCGTCGATCAGACCGCAGGGCTTCAGGTCTGTGCCTCGGTCGCCTCGGCGCACGATGCGCTGGCGGTTCTGGCGTGCGAGCCGGTCGACGTCGTCGTCCTCGACATCGAGATGCCGGGAATGAACGGCATCGACGCGCTGCCCCACATTCTCGAACGCGCCGCCAATGCGCGCGTGCTGATCCTGTCGTCGAACTGCATCGAAGGGGGCCCGGCGGCGATCGAAGCCCTCGCCCTCGGCGCCAGCGATACGCTTGCCAAGCCCGGACGCGGCAGTTTTTCGGGGCGTTTCGCCGAAGTCCTGACCGAACGGATCAAATCGCTGGGACAGCGGCGGGAAATCCCTGCGGTCAGCCGGATCGCCTATCGCCCGCCGGTGCCGCCCGCGCCGGTCGCGATCGAGGCCGACCAGGCGCTCGAGTGCATCGCGGTCGCCGCCTCGACGGGCGGAATTCCGGCCTTTACCAACTTCATCACCCATCTCGATCCGCGCGTCACCGCACCGATCCTGCTGACCCAGCATCTGCCCGACGCCTTCATGGAATTCTATGCCAAGCAGATCGCGACGATGACCAAGCGCATCGTCCGCGTCGCCGAAGCAGGCATGAGAGTCGAACCGGACCATATCTATCTCGCGCCCGGCGACGCGCATCTGACCGTCGTGGCGATCGGCCGTCACCGCGAAATCGCGCTCGATCGCCGTCCCGTCGACAATGGCTGCTGCCCATCGGCCGACCCGATGCTCGCGTCGGTCGCCGATGCCTATGGCGCGGGCGGCGTCGCGGTGGTGCTGAGCGGCATGGGACGCGACGGCGTGAACGGCGCCGAACGGCTGAAGGCCGCGGGCGGCACAATTTTTGCGCAGGCGCCCGAAAGCTGCGTCATCTGGGGCATGCCCGGTGCGGTCGCCAAGGCTGGGCTTGCCGCGGCGACGCTCAATCCCGATGCGATCGCGCTGATGCTCGGCAGCTTCCTGTCGGGACGCCCCCGCGCATGATGGGCGGAAGCGCCAGCGAATCCGCGTATCGCATCCTGATGGGAGTGCTCGAATCGCGCACCGGCCAGACGCTGTCGCCGAACCGCATCTGGCGCATCGAAATGTCGCTGAAACCGGTGATGCAGCGCCACGGCGTGCCCGATCTCGACGCGCTGGTTGCGGCGCTCGTCACCTCGAACAGCCGCCAGCTGCTCGACGATACCGTCGATGCGATGCTGAATAACGAGACATTTTTCTATCGCGAACATAGTGTGTTCGATGACATAGCTAACACCGCGCTGGAACAGGTTCGCCAGATCAACGCGCGCACGCGCCGCCTGACCATCTGGCATTGCGGCGTCTCGACCGGGCAGGAAGCCTATTCGATGGCGATGCTGCTGGCCGAACAGGAAGTCAAATGGGCGGGTTGGCAGATCGACATAGTCGGGACCGACGTCAGCTACCACGCGATCGGCCGAGCGCGCGTCGGCCTGTATACCCAGTTCGAAATTCAGCGCGGCCTGCCGGTACAGCGCATGGTGCGCTGGTTCGACCAGACCGACGCGGGCTGGCTCGCCAAGGCGGACCTGCGCCGTCGCATCGATTTTTCGGTGCAGAACATGCTGACCGACCGGCCGCCGCTGGCATCGCCCGCCGACCTGATCTTCTGCCGCAACCTGCTGCTCTATTTTTCGCTGCCGATGCGGCAAAAGGCGTTCGCCAAGCTGCGCGCGATGGCCGCGCCGCAAAGCTTCCTCGTCCTGGGCGCTGGCGAGACCGTGCTGGGCCAGACCGACCAGTTCGTCGCGAGCCCGCGCCTGCGCGGCCTCTATGAACCTGCCGATCAACAGGTCCGCCGCCCGCCAATCGCATCCTCGCTGGTCGCCTGACCTTGCTTTTTGCGCCGCCGTGGCGCAATCGACGGACAGGCAAGGACAGGACGGACCCCAAAAGGCGCATGAGCGATTTTATCGAACGCTGGTCTCCCAATTTCGACGAGCGTTCGTTGCCCGTTTCGATGATCGTTCTCCACTATACCGGTATGAAGACCGGCACTGAAGCCATTGATCGGCTTGCCGATCCTGAGGCGAAGGTGTCGGCCCATTATGTCGTCAGCGAGGACGGCCAGATCACGCATATGGTCGCGGAAGACAAGCGCGCCTGGCACGCCGGAAAGTCGCACTGGCGCGGCGTCAGCGACATCAATTCGGCGAGCGTGGGGATCGAGATCGTCAACCCGGGGCATGAATGGGGTTATGTTCCCTTTCCCGACCCTCAGGTCGCCTCGGTCGTCCGCCTCGTGCACATGATCAAGGATCGCCACGCGATCACGCGCGGCAATGTGGTCGGCCATTCGGACATCGCCCCGACGCGCAAGCAGGATCCGGGGGAGCTTTTCCCGTGGGAAGAACTCGCGCGCCGCCGCCTCGCGCTGCCGCGCCCGACGAAGAAGCTGACCGATCCGCTGTGGACCGACGCGGGCTTTCTGCTCGCGCTTGAACGCTTTGGCTATGACGTGACCGACGGCTTTGCCGCGACCGTGGCATTCCAACGCCGCTTCCGCCCCGAACTGATCGACGGCACGATCGACGGCGAATGCCGCGCGATCCTGCTCGCCCTGCTGCTGCCGCAGCCCGAGGGCAATTGAACGACCGATTGCGGCCCTTCTTTCCCTTCTCGCCCGTGGAAAGGGAGAGGTCACCTGTCCTTCACCGTCACCCCGGGCCTGATCCGGGGTCCCGCTCGACGACGGTGATAAGCGGGATCCCGGGTCGAGCCCGGGGTGACGGAAGTGTGTGACGCAAAGTCCGCTTCCGACAAACGGCTGACATTCCCCTTTCGTCACCCTGAACTTGTTTCAAGGTCCAGGGTCTGCCGCACTACTTCAGCGTAGCGCCCGATTGTGGCACGGGCCATGGATGCTGAAACAAGTGCAGCATGACGAGGTTTTGGGGGACTACTTCCCACCCATCCACACATTCGCTCGCCATCGCCGCCTCTTCAGGCTATAATCCGCCGCAGCCAGAGGGTCGGGCGATCGCCGCCGCGCAAGCGGGGGAGGAAAGTCCGGGCTCCACGGAAACCACGGTGCCGGATAACGTCCGGCGGCTCCGGGAAGCCGGAGTCAGGGAAAGTGCCACAGAGAGCAGACCGCCAAAGGCTTCGGCCCGGCGAAAGGTGAAAGGGTGCGGTAAGAGCGCACCGCGCGGACGGTAACGGACGCGGCATGGCAAACCCCACCGGGAGCAAGGTCGAATAGGGATGGCACGAGGTAACTCAGGGCTGGTTCCGGCCCCGCCGTCCGGGTTGACTGCTTGAGCGTTCGGGCAACCGCACGCCTAGAGGAATGATCGCCTATCCCCGCAAGGGGTGGACAGAACCCGGCTTACAGACCCTCTGGCTCACTCTCCCTGTCGACACGCGCGGAACCGTGCGGCGAGGGCCGGCGTATTATCCGGACCGGAAGGGAGACGAGCCATGCAAGTCGTCGATGATCATGTCGAAGTAACCGAAACCGAGGCCAGCAGCGGGATCAAGGGACAGGGGGTGCGCTATGTCCTCGCGATTTCCCTGTTGCTTGCCGTGGTGGTGCTGTCGGCAGTCTGGATCGTGCCGGCGCTGCTTAAATAAGCCGCGCCGTCACTTGCCCGCCATCGCGTCGTCCAGCGTTGCGTCGGCGTTGGGCGTGTCGTCCATATAATAGGCTTTTACCGGGCGCTTGAACCGCCTGATCTCGCCCTTGTCATACCCGACGTCGTCACCGGTGCCGCGCACCTTGAACCGCGTCGTGATGACGTCGCCGGTCAGCACGTTCCAGCTCATGTCGCTGCCGTCATGCGCATAGGTTCGGCTGTAGACCGTGACGTCGAGGCCGATCAGCCTGACCTTCGGCTGCGTCTTTTCGCCGCGATAGCGATAGGTGGCCATCGTCGCCGTCGTGCCGCCGGTCAGGTCCTTTACGATCAGCACGCCCCTTGAGATCGTCATTTCGGCGTTGCCCTGCGGATAGACGTCGAGTTCGAAGCTGCCCGCCAATTCGTGATACATGTCGAACTCGCCGCGCGCGGCGAACTGGACGTAGAGCCAGCGGGTTTCGTCGCTGCGGATGATATAGGCGGTGTCGATGTCGCCATCGCCGTTGATGTCGCCGTCGACGCGGCTCTCGATTTCCTCGCCATCCTTCATGCTGGCCTTGATCTCGTCGTCGCTCAGCGGCGGAATTTCGGGCCGCTGCATCGCATGCGCCGTCCCCGCTACCAGCAGCAGCAATGCCGCCAAAGTCCGTGCCCTCATATCCGCCTCCGCGCTTTTCGATCGATACGTCGCTATAGGCCGCCTTCATGCCATTGTTTATGATCGCGCTCACACAAGAAATTGCGCTTTCCTACGATCGTGGGCCGACCTAGGCTGGCGCGGTTGCGACATGTCTGCGCGGGCGAGGGGACGCCGCGCGCGCAAACATGATTTCAGAGTGAAGTTGCGCAGATTTCTGCGGTTCTTCGAACGGGGGATTCGCAGGTGGGAAGAGCGGATATGGGGGGCGGAAAAGCGTTCTGCGCTTTGGCGGCGGCGGTCTTGATGCTGGGCTTCGCGCCACGGGCGGCGGCGCAGGGCGGCAATTGCGGCACCGCGCCGCTGAAGGGCGAGCGCGTCGCGCTGCTGATCGGCAACAGTGCGTATAACGAGTGGGACTGGCCGTCGCTCAAGAATGCGGTCAACGACATCGACTATGTCTGCGATGCCTTCGCCAAGGCGGGCATTGCGCCGCGCATCATCCGCAACGCCGACAAGACCGCGCTCGACGCCGCGCTCGCGCAGTTCGCGACCGAGGCGAAGGGCGCAAAGTCGGTCATCGTCTATTATGCCGGGCATGGCTTCGAATATGGCGGGCGCAACTGGCTGGTGCCGATGGACGCCCCGCCGGCGGCGCGGCGCGCCGATGTCGAGAAACGCTATCTGTCGATCGAGGCGCTGGTAAAGCGCGTCGTTCCGCAGGGCGCCTTCACCCTGTTGTTCGTCGACGCGTGCCGCACGGCGGAGCCCGTCGTCCGCATCGAGGATGCCGAGGTTACGAAGGGCGAGACGGGGTCGGCGCCGCTCGGGCTGCTCGACATCGGGCAGGGGGCGGTCTTCTATTCGACTGCGAAGGGGCGCCCCGCGCTCGATTACGCGCCTGTCGGATCTCCGGTCAGCCCGTTCGCGGCCGCGGTGGTCAAGGAGCTCGGCATTCCCGGGCTCGAAATCTCCGACTATTTCAAGATCGTATCGCGCGACGTTTACAAGCGCACCTATGGCATGGAGTTCGGGCCGCAACAGCCGTTCCACTACGGCAGCTGGTTCGACGATTATTATCTCGTCGCCCCGCCCGAAGTGCCCGCGCAGGGCGAGAAGGTCGCGGAGGTCGATGCGTTGGCCGTCGCACCTCCCGCGACCGCGACGCCCTCGGCATCGGTGCGCGGCGCGGCGGCGAGCCCGCTTTCCGACATCTCGCTCGACCGTCTTGCGATCGAGGACGAACCGATCGTCATCGCCGACCTGTTGTCGCGCCATTCGGCGGCGGAGGTCGTCGGGCTGGCCGATGGCGGCGACGCGCTCGCGCAGCATCTTTCGGGCTATATGTTCGCGTTCGGCGTGGGGGTGAAGAAAGACCTGCCGCGCGCGCGGGCCTTTCTGGAGAAATCGGCGGCGCAGGGCTTTCCCGCCGGGCAACAGGAACTGGCCTATCATCTGCTCGAAAACGATCCGACGCCCGACAACGTGAAGCGCGCCTATGACCTGTATGTCGCGTCGTCGAACGCGGGCTTTTCCAAGGCGAAGACGCATCTTGCCTATCGTCTCGCCACCGGCACCTTCGGCCCCGCCGACTTCGTCCGGTCGCAGGCGCTCTATGCAGAGGCTGCGGCGAAAGGGCATCCGGCGGCGATCTTTGCGCTGACCTTTTTCCCCGACACGCGCGCGGCGAACATGGCGCGGCTGCGCAGCATTGCGGGTGGTGGCAATCCGGAGGGCAATCACTGGCTGTGCGAGGCGCATTTCGCCGACAAGACGCTGGGGCAGGGGATCGAGGACTGCGGTGTCGGCGCCCGCGCGGGCTTTGCGGGATCGCGCGCGATCCTTGCCTGGGCCTATGCGAACGGAAACGGCATTGCCGCCGATGCGAAGGAGGCCGCTTTCTGGGCGAAGCTCGCGCGCGACCTGCCCGAACTTCGCAAGGACCAGCGCGACCTGATCGCGGGGATCGGCGAGTGACGATCAGGGATAGCTGACCGTCATCACCTCCCACTCCTTTGGCCCAGCGGGCAGCTGCACGGTGCGAAGGTCGCCGACGGCGGCGCCGCGCAGCGCGCGGGCGAGGGGGCTGTTCCAGCCGATCCGGCCTTCGCCGGCCTCGGCCTCGTCGTCGCCGACCAGCGTGACGATGCGGCGCGCATCATCGTCGTCGGCCAGCTCGACCGTTGCGCCGAACCAGATGCGGCTCTTGTCGGGTTGCTCGGCGGGGTCGACGACGCGCGCGGCCTTCATCCGCCGGGCGAGGAAGCCCAGGCGGCGGTCGATCTCGCGCAGCCGCTTGCGGCCATAGATATAATCGCCGTTTTCGCTGCGGTCGCCGTTGCCCGCGGCCCAGCTTATCACCTCGACCAGCTTGGGCCGCTCCTGCCCCAGCAGCGCGTCATATTCGGCGCGCAGCGCGGCATAGCCCGAAGGCGAGATGATATTGGTCTTGTCCCCCGCCACCGGGCGTTATCCCGGCGTGCGTTTGCCGAGGTAGAAGCTCAGCGGCGCATTGGGCAGCGTCCGTCCGTCGCGCAGCGTGTCATAGACGACGGCGTTTTCCAGCACGCGCTGCACATAGTTGCGCGTCTCGAAGATCGGAATCGCCTCGATCCAGTCGATCATGTCGACCCCGCCGCCGCGCGGATCGCCGTTGGCGCGCAGCCATTTGTTCACATTGCCGGGCCCGGCGTTGTACGCCGCAACCGCCAGCGGATAGCTGCCGCCGAAATAGCTCAGCATCTGTTGGAAATAGGTGGAACCGAGCGTGAAATTATAATTGGTGTCGGTCGTCAGCGATCCCGCGTCATAGCTGAGCCCCAGCTTGCCCGCGACCTCGCGCGCCGTGCCGGGCATCAGCTGCATCATCCCGCGCGCACCGGCATGGCTGACCGCCTGCCGATCGAACTGGCTTTCCTGCCGCGTGATCGCGTGGATGAAGGTCCAGTTGTTCTCGTGTCCCGAAGGGACGCGCACCGTCGGGAATCCCGATACCTCGACCGCGTCGAGGCTGTTCGCTTGCGCGCTGCGGCCGATCATCACGCCCAGATCGGGGCGGCCGATCGCCGACGCGAGCTGACCCGCCAGCACATGGTCGCTGGGCGAGGTGGCGCGCTGCGCCAGCGCGCGCAGGAACAGCGACTGTTCGCGCCACGCGCCGATTTCGCCGAGCGCGCGGGCCGCGCGGACGAGGCGGTCATCCTCGAACGCGCGCTTCTGGTCGCCGCTGACCTGGATGGTCGGCGTCGGCAGCGGCTTGGGCTGCGGGCGGCCGAGCCGCTCGAGCGCGAGCTGGCCATAGAATTGGTCGTAATGCTGCGCGGCATCGGCGAAATGCGCGTTGGCCGACGCGGAATCGCCAGCTGCCAGCGCTGCCCGGCCTGCCCAATAAAAGCCCTTGGTGCGCGTCTGCGCCGAACGGGCGGCCTCGCCATAGGCGCGGTAGAGGCGCACCGCCTCGGCCGGCCGGCCGACGCTCTTGAACGCGAGCTGGCCCGCGAGCCACGCCAGCGACGTATAATCGTCGCGCACGCTCAGCGGCGTTTCGCGGATCACCACGCCCGGCGGGAAGGTGTCGTCGATCTGCTTGGCAATATTATAGGCGGTCAGCTTGTCGCCCGCCGCGTCGGCGGCGCGGGCGTTCGTGAGCAGCGTTTCCAGCCATTCCTCAGGATCGGTCGGTGCCTTGGCGAGCGAGCGGGGCGCCGCGAGCAGCGCGCGCGCTTCGCCGACGCGGCCCGCCTTGCGCAGCCAGGTCGCCTTGTCGGCGATATAGCCGGCGTCGGTGCGAACGAGCGACGGGTTCATGCTTTCGACGGCCGACGCCTGCAGCGCGGCGTCGACCGCGCCGCTGCGCATCGCGAGCCGTGCAGCGAAGACCGCGCGCTTTTCTGGCGAGGTATACGCAATCTGGCGGCTCGCGGCCGCAGTCGAGCCGAGCCAGAGCAGCCGGTCCATCCGGGCGTCATGGTCGGCGCTGCTCAGCGCGCCCGGGAAGAAGGTGAGGGCGCGGTTGGTCTCATATTCGTCGAGCGATCCGCTCGTCCATGCGCGGCGCACGGCGGCGTGGGCCTCGTCGCGGCGACCGGTCGCGTTGAGCGCCAGCGCATAGCGAAGCTCGCCGCTGGGCGTGCGTGGGGGATAGGCCTGGAAATAGGCGAGGGTGCGCTGCGGGTCATAGCTGTCGAGCGAGATCGATTTTTCGGCCCGCACGCGCAGCTTGTCGGCGTCGGGCCAGTCGCGGTTCGCCATCAGGAAACGCGAAAGCTGGTCGAACGAGGCCGTATTTGTTGCGGTCAGCCGGCGCCACTCCATCACCGCGTCGCCGACCGAACTGGTCGACGGCGGCGGACCCGACGATGCGGCCAGGCCCATCTGGGCGCGATACCAGGCCATCTGCTCGGGAGTGAGTTCACTTGCATGGGCAAGGGTAGGAAGGGACAGGGCCAGCGCAAGTGCGAGGCGGGAAATCGAAGGCAGCGAAATCATGCCGGCCATGGTAGTGCCAAACTCCTTGCGGGTCGCTGAATAGACGTCCAATAGCGGGCGCGCCGGCTGATCCTATCGGCCCGGCGGAGTCTTTGTAAAGGAGCGGAGCATGTTTTCGGGGTCGATTCCCGCCTTGGTGACGCCATTTCGCGACGGCGCGTTCGACGCACCGGCGTTCAAACGGCTGGTCGAATGGCAGATCGACCAGGGAACCAGCGCGCTCGTCCCTTGCGGCACGACCGGCGAAAGCCCGACCCTCGGCTTCGACGAACATTATCAGGTGATCGATAGCTGCGTCGCGGCGGCGGCGGGGCGCGTTCCGGTGATCGCCGGCTGCGGATCGAACGACACCGCGACGGCGATGCGGCACATGCGCTATGCGCAGCAGGCGGGGGCGACCGCCGCCCTGGTCGTTGCGCCTTATTACAACCGTCCGACGCAGGAAGGGATGCTCGCGCATTTCAAGGCGCTTGCCGATGCGAGCGACCTGCCGATCGTCGTCTACAACGTTCCCGGCCGCACCGTTGCCGACATCAGTGCCGAGACGATGTGCAAGCTTGCCGAGATACCGAGCATCGTCGCGATCAAGGACGCGAGCGGCGATCTGGCGCGCGTGACGATGCACCGCGCCGGTGCCGGCGCCGACTTCTGCCAGCTCAGCGGCAACGACGATCTGTGGCTTCCGCACGCTGTGCTCGGCGGGGCGGGCTGCATTTCGGTCACCGCCAATGTCGCGCCGCGCCTCTGCGCCGATTTCGCCGCTGCCTGCGCCGCGGGCGACTGGTCGGGCGCCCTGGCGCTGCACGACCGGCTGTTCGATCTGCACAAGGCGATGTTCACCGACGCTTCGCCCGGTCCCGCAAAATATGCATTGTCTCGCCTGCATGACTGGTTTTCGCCCGAAGTGCGCCTACCTATCATTCCGGCGTCCGAAGCATCGCGGAGGGCCGTCGATGCCGCGCTTTCGGCGGCTGGAGTAATCTAGGTTTCAAAATGGCTCGCCCGCAGTCCGCAGCAGAATTCGACAAGAAAAAGGTCGTCGCCGAGAACCGGCGCGCGCGCTTCGACTATGCCATCGAACAGGTGTTCGAGGCGGGGATCGCCTTGCAGGGGACCGAGGTAAAGTCGCTTCGCTTCGGCGAGGGCACGATCGCCGAAAGCTATGCCGAGGTGACCGGCGGCGAGGTGTGGCTGATCAACGCCAACATCCCCGAATTCAGCCACGGCAACCGGTTCAACCACGAGCCGCGGCGCCCGCGCAAGCTGCTGCTGAACGGGCGCGAGATCAACAAGCTGCACGCCGGGGTGATGCGACAGGGCATGACGCTGGTTCCGCTGTCGGTCTATTTCAACAGCCGCGGCCGGGCGAAGGTCGAACTCGCCCTCGCCAAGGGCAAAAAGGCCCATGACAAACGCGAGTCCATCAAGGAACGCGACTGGAAGCGCGACAAGGAGCGCTTGATGAAGGACCGGGGATGAGCGGAGGCAAGCCCCGGGACAAGGCGTTCGTGATGAACTGGATCCGCCGCAACTCGCCGACGCGCGAGGAGCTGCTGGAGAGCCGATTCGTCAAACCCTTCGCGCATCGCGTCGCGCACAGCCATTTGTGGCGCTTCACGCGCACCTCGGTCCGGCGCGGCACCGCGCTCGGGCTGTTCGTCGGCATCTTTTTCCTGATTCCCGGCGTCCAGATATTGGGCGTCGCGCTGCTGGCGCTGCCTTTCCGTGCCAACATCCCGATCGGCGCGGCGATGACCTTTCTGTCCAATCCGCTGACGACGCCGCTGATCCTCGCCGCCTCGGTGTGGCTCGGCAATGTGCTGTTCGGGCTCCGAACCAACGTCTCCGATCTCTATGTCCTGTACGATGAGGGCGCCTCGTTCATCGAGTGGTGGCATTGGGTGACCGCCAACGCCGGCCCGACCCTGCTGGGCGGGATCGCTGGGTTGTTCGTCATCTCCGTGGTGTCGGCGATCGTCGGCTATATCCTGGCCTCGGTGATCTGGGACAACTGGATTCGCCTCCGCTGGCGGCGCAAGATTCGACGCGCGCGCGACCAACGACTTGAGTCATCGACGAGCGACCCGGCCGCCGGTTGAACCCGAAATACGCAGGCTTATAGCTGACCCCATCGCAAGATCGTGCCCGCGCGGTAACCGCGTGCGCGTTTTTCATTTGTTCGATCTGGGGAATATCATGACTCGTCAGAAACTGTCTTCGCGCCTGATGGCGACCGCCGCGCTTTGCGCGGTTTTGCTGGGCCCTGTGCCCGCTTTCGCCAAGGAAAAATCCACACCCGCGCCGGCCGCGACAGCCGCCGCCAAGCCCGAAATCGGCGATTTCGGCTTCGACCTCACCGGCATGGACAAGAGCGTCCAGCCGGGCGACGACTTCTATGCCTTCGCCAACGGCACCTGGGCCAGGAATACGGCGATCCCGGCCGACAAGTCGAACTATGGCATGTTCACCGTGCTTGCCGATCTGTCGCAAAAGCGCACGCGCGAAATCCTGGATGTCGCAAAGGACGATCCGACCAGCATGATCGGTCGCGCCTATTCCTCCTATCTCGACTCGGCCGCGGTCGAGGCAAAGGGGCTTGCGCCGATCCAGCCGTGGCTGACCAAGGTCCGCGGCGTCGACAAGGCCGGCCTCGCGAAGCTGCTGGTCGAGGCGGACCGCAGCGGCGTCCAGCATTTCTTCGGCGGTTATGTCGGGCAGGACGACAAGAACCCCGACGTCTATATCTACTCGATGTTCCAGGGCGGCATCGGCATGCCCGACCGCGATTTCTACCTGAAGGACGGCGACCGGAACCAGAAGCTGCAGTCGGCCTATCTGACGCACCTCGAAAACGTCCTGACGCTCGCAGGCGAGGCCAACGCCGCCCAGCGTGCCAAGGCGGTCTATGATTTCGAAAAGCAGATCGCGACCGTCCACTGGGACAAGAACGACAGCAGCGACGCGACGAAGGTTTATAACAAGATGACGATCGCCGACCTGGCCAAGGCGGCTCCGGGCTTCGACTGGGCGGCCTTCATCCGCGGCATCGGCGTCAACGAGGACACGATCCTGGTGGCGCAGCCGAGCGCCTTTACCGGCGAGGCAAAGCTGATCGCTGACGCGCCGATCGAGGTCCTTCGCGACGTGCTGATCGTTCGCAGCCTAGACGGCTTCTCGGGCGTGCTGCCCGACGCCGTGGCAAAGGAGACCTTCTCCTTCTATGGCACCGCGCTGTCGGGCACGCCGCAGATGCAGGAGCGCTGGAAGCGCGCGGTCGACTTCACGACCAACAATATGGGCGAAGCGGTCGGCCAGGATTATGTCGCGAAATATTTCCCGCCCGAAACCAAGGCGGCGATGGACGTGCTCGTCAAGAACGTCCTCGCGGCGCTCGACACGCGCATCGGCAACCTGACCTGGATGCAGCCCGCGACCAAGGTGAAGGCAAAGAAAAAGCTCGCCAATTTCACGACCAAGATCGGCTACCCCGATCGCTGGAAGGATTACAGCAAGCTCGAAATCCGCGCCGACGATCTGTTCGGCAACGCCGTGCGCGCAAACCAGTTCGCTCATGACGACAATATCGGTCGCCTCGGCGGTCCGATCCGCCGCTGGGAGTGGGGAATGACCCCGATGGAGGTCAACGCCTACGCCAATTTCGGGATGAACGAGATCGTCTTCCCCGCCGCGATCCTGCAGCCACCCTTCTTCGATCCAAAGGCGGATGCCGCGATCAACTATGGCGGCATCGGCGCCGTCATCGGTCACGAGATCAGCCATCATTTCGACGACCAGGGCGCGAAATATGACGAGACCGGCAAGCTGGCCGACTGGTGGACGCCGGAAGATGTCGCCGCGTTCGAAGCCGCGGGCAAGGCGCTCGTCGCGCAGTATAATGCTTATGAAATCCTGCCCGGCGAGCATCTCGACGGCAATTTCACGCTGGGCGAGAATATCGGCGACCTCGCCGGCCTGACGATCGCCTACGACGCGTACAAGAAATCGCTCGGCGGCAAGCCCGCGCCGGTGATCGACGGCCTGACCGGCGACCAGCGCTTCTTCCTTGGCTGGGCGCAGGTATGGCGTCGCAATTATCGTGAACAGAATCTGTCGCAGCGCATCACGACCGATCCCCATTCGCCCTCGATCCAGCGGTCTTGGGTCTCGCGTAACCTTGACCCTTGGTATAAGGCTTATAGCGTGAAGGAAGGCCAGAAGCTCTATCTGGCGCCCAAGGATCGTGTCCGCATCTGGTGATGCGCCAATAGAAAGAGTGTCATTTGACCGCGCAAAGCCTGCCTTCCGCTGAGACCGATTTCAGCAGGGGGGCAGGCTCCGCGGGGCCGCGGTCGGGCGGCCCGATTCTTTCGCACCTCGATTTTGCGATCATCGGCGGTCTCGCCTTTCTTTCCGTCGCCCTGCTGTTCTGGGCGACGGGCAATTGGGTGCTGGCCGCCGGTTTCCTGGCCGGAATCGCGCTCGCCGCCGGGGGCGTGCTGCTTGCCCGGCGCCTGTTTCCGGGCACCATCGCCGGCGAGGCGCCGCTGCCCGACTGGACGATGCTGCGCCAGGCGGTGAATCATGACGATGTCGCGATCGCGGTGACCGACCGCGCGGGCCGTCTGGTCTGCGCGAACGACCTGTTCGCGACGTGGATGGGCGGTTTCGTGACCCCGCCAGGCCTGCCGCTAGAGGGACGCGGCGCGGAACTGCTCAAGAATGCCGGGCGCAATGCCTGGCGCGATGGCGAGGGCAGCGTCGACGATATCGCCGTCGGGCCGTTGCAACTGCGCGCGCATGTCATGCGCACCGGCCAGGCGGAGGATTATCTGGTCTGGCGTTTTTCGGCGCTCGACCGGATCGACCTCGCGACCGAGATCGTCCGCCACCTCGACGGGCCGGCGGGCCGCACGCTCGGCAACGCGGGCGTGATGACTGCGCTCGTCAGCGCCGAGGGGCGGCTGCGCACGGCGAACCAGGCCTTTCTGCTGCGCGCGCTCAGCGAAGGCGATCAGGCGCATTATGCGGGACGCGACGTTGCGGCGATGTTGCGGCTCGACGATGCGGGATCGCTCTATTTCGCGCGCGAAGGCGACCGGGCGACGCCGGTGCGGATGATCCAGGTCCCGCTCACGCCCGCCGACACCCACGGCCCCGTCCTGCTGGCGATGCTCGATGAGGAAATGGGCCCTGCCGATCGCGGCACGGCGCAAACTTATATCGAGACGCTGTTGTCGCTTTTGCCCTTCGGCCTCGCGCTCGTCGATCGCGACGGTCGCTTCCTCTATATGAACCGCGCTTTCCTCCGCGCCGCGGGGGTCGGCGAGGGCAAGCCGCCCCGCTATCCCGGCGACCTTGTCGTCGGCGAGGACAAGAGCCCGCTCGCCGACATGATCCGCCGCCACAGCAGCGGCCAGCAGGTCGGCGGCGATCTGTCGATCCGGCTGATCGGGCAGGGCGACGACCCGGTGTCGATGCGCGTTGTCGGCGTACGCGGGCTGGGCGAGGCGGCGGTGTTGCTCAGCCTCAAGGATTCGAGCGAGGAATCGCGGCTCAAGCGCCAGGTCGCGCAGGCGTCGAAGATGCAGGCGGTCGGGCAGCTTGCCGGCGGCGTCGCGCATGACTTCAACAACATCCTGACTGCGGTTCTGGGAAGCTGCGACCTGATGCTGATGCGGCATACGCCGGGCGACAGCGACTATGACGACATCCAGCAGATCCGCAGCAACGCCAACCGCGCCGCCAGCCTGACGCGGCAATTGCTGGCCTTTTCGCGCCAGCAGACGCTGCGTCCGCAGATTTTGCAGCTTCCCGACGTGATATCGGAGGTGTCGCACCTGCTGAAGCGCCTGATCGGCGACACGGTCCAGCTCTCGGTTCACCACGGCCGCGGTCTCGGCGCGGTGCGTGCCGACCCCGGTCAGCTCGAACAGGTGATCATCAACCTCGCCGTCAACGCGCGCGATGCCATGCCGGGCGGGGGGACGCTGACGATCGAAACCTATCCGGTGTCCGCCGCGGACGTGCGTCAGATGGGCAGCGAGTTCATGCCGCCCGCCGACTATAGCGCGCTGAAGGTCAGCGATACCGGCACCGGCATTCCCGCGGACGTGTTGCCCAAGATTTTCGAGCCCTTCTTCACCACGAAGGACATCGGGAAGGGAACCGGGCTCGGGCTTTCGACCGTTTACGGCATCATCAAGCAGTCGGCGGGCTTCATCTTCGCCGACAGCCGGGCGGGCGATACCAGCTTTACCATCTATCTGCCCGTTCATCGGGCCGAGAATGGGGTCCCGGTCGCCCCCGCGCCGCCGGTGAAGCCGAAGAAGAGCCAGTGGGGCACCGGCACCATCCTGCTCGTCGAGGATGAGGACATGGTGCGCGCGGTCGCGGAACGCGCGCTGACCCGCGCGGGTTATACGGTCGTAACTGCATCGCAGGGGGAAGAGGGGTTGGAACGCTTCGCGGGAATGGAAAAGGTCGACCTGATCGTCAGCGACGTCGTGATGCCGACGATGGATGGCCCCGCAATGGTGCGCGCGATGCGTGCCAAGCGGCCGAATCTGCCGATCCTCTTCATGTCCGGTTACGCCGAGGAGCAGCTTCGCCAGTCGATCAACATCGATGACGTCGCCTTCCTGCCCAAGCCCTTTTCCGTCGCGCAGCTGGCCGAGGCGGTGTCGGCGGCGCTGGACGATGCTGCGCATCGGGTAGCCAATGGCTGACCAGACCCGCATCCTGCTCGTCGAGGACGATGTGCTGATCGGCATGATGCTCGTCGACATGTTCGACGCCCTCGGACTGCCCGAGCCGGCGCAGGCGACCACCAATGACGAGGCGCTTGCGGTTATCGGTTCCGAATCGCTTGCGGGCGCGCTCGTCGACATCAATCTCGGCGACGAGAAGGGGTGGCCGGTCGCCGATGCGCTGGCCGAGCGCGGCATTCCCTTTGCCTTCACCTCGGGCGGCGGCGACGTGATCCCTGCCGAACATGCGCACCGCCGGCTGGTGACCAAGCCGTTCCGGATCAGCGACATCGAGGCGGCACTGAACGAGTTTGCTCCGGAATCCTGACGAATCCCGACGTTTTCGGCGGCCCGACTTTTATTTTGTTCCTATCTTGTTCCATGAGAACAAATGTGGCACATAGTCGGGCATTGCGATGCTCCTGCCGTCGCTCTAGAGCTGGAAAGGGACGGTCATGGCCGGACAATTATCACTCGTCGAATCGGGGAAATCAGTGAACGGAACGGATAGGCAGAAGGCGTTGGACGCCGCGCTCGCACAGATCGATCGCGCGTTCGGCAAGGGCTCGGTGATGAAGCTGGGCTCGAAGGAAACGATGCAGGTCGAGGCGATCTCGACCGGCTCGCTCGGTCTGGACATCGCGCTCGGCGTCGGCGGTCTGCCGCGCGGGCGCGTCATCGAAATCTATGGCCCGGAAAGCTCGGGCAAGACGACGCTGGCGCTGCACACGCTCGCCGAAGCGCAGAAGACCGGCGGTACCGTCGCCTTCGTCGACGCCGAACATGCGCTCGACCCCGTCTATGCCCGCAAGCTCGGCGTGAACATCGACGAGCTGATCGTGTCGCAGCCCGACACGGGCGAGCAGGCGCTCGAGATCGTCGATACGCTCGTTCGCTCGAATGCGATCGACGTGCTGGTGGTCGACTCGGTCGCCGCGCTCGTTCCGCGCGCCGAAATCGAGGGCGAGATGGGCGACAGCCACGTCGGCCTGCAGGCGCGCTTGATGTCGCAGTCGCTGCGCAAGCTCACCGGCTCGATCAGCCGCTCGCGCTGCATGGTGATCTTCATCAACCAGCTGCGCATGAAGATCGGCGTGATGTACGGCAATCCCGAGACGACGACCGGCGGCAATGCGCTCAAATTCTATGCTTCGGTCCGCCTCGACATTCGCCGCACCGGCCAGATCAAGAATGGCGACGAGATCGTCGGCAACACGACCCGCGTGAAGGTCGTCAAGAACAAGGTCGCGCCGCCGTTCAAGCAGGTCGAATTCGACATCATGTACGGACAGGGCATTTCGAAGATCGGCGAGATTCTCGACATCGGCGTCAAGGCCGGGCTCGTCGAAAAGTCGGGCGCATGGTTCAGCTATGATTCGATCCGCATCGGCCAGGGCCGCGAGAATGCGAAGAACTTCCTGAACGAGAATCCCGAACTTCGCGAACGTCTGGAAGCGGCGATCCGCGGCCGCACCGATGCGGTGGCCGAAGAGATGATGGCCGGTCCCGACGATGACGGCGACGACGGCGACATCTGATCGCCACACCATACGCCATCCGGCCGGTTTCCCCCCCTGTAAACCGGCCGGCCGACGGCGGCGGGCCTCGCGGCTTCCTTGCGGCTGCCGACGATCTGCATATGTCCCTCTCGCAGATGGGCCCGCCCGCCGTTGATCGATAGCTTTGGCATAAGCCTTTGTTCTTAAAGCAGCCAAGGCGACAAGTTTGACAATTTGTCTCCGACGGACCGGGTTTGCGGCGCGGCCGATGATCCTTGCGTCGGCCTTGGCAACAGTTACAAGCGGCCCATGCCTGCGGTCCGTCTCTTCGGCTTGCCTACCGACATCAACAGCAGCTTCGAACGGGGCGCCGCTGCCGGCCCCGCTGCGATCCGCGCGGCGCTGCGCAGCGACCGCGGCAATCTGGCGAGCGAGCTTGGGCCGGAGATCGGCGTCGACATCGCCTTCGCCGACGACGGCGACCTGCCGCTCACCGAATACACGGCGCGCGACGATGCGGCGATCCGCCGTCATGTCGCCATGTTGCAAGAGGACGGCGAGGTGCCGCTCGCCCTGGGCGGCGACCATGCGGTCAGCTTCCCGCTGGTCGAGGCGGCGGCAAATTGTTTCGGGCCGGTAACGATCCTGCATTTCGACGCACACCCCGATCTCTACGATGATTTCGCCGGCAATCCGCGCAGCCATGCGTCGCCCTTTGCCCGCATCTGCGAGGCGGGGCATGCCAGGCGTCTCGTCCAGGTCGGCATCCGCACGCTCAATCGTCACTGCCGCGAGCAGGCCGATCGCTTCGGCGTCGAGATCGTCCCGATGGCCGATTTCACCCCCGACGCGGTGCCGGTTCTGGATGGCCCGCTCTATATCTCGATCGACCTCGACGGGCTCGATCCCTCGGCGGCGCCCGGCGTCGCGCATCCCGAACCTGGCGGGCTGACCGTCCGCGAGATGCTGGCAGTGCTGCACAAGCAGACCGCACCGATCGTCGGCGCCGACATCGTCGAGCATCACCCCGGCCGCGATATCGGCGACGTGACCGCCATTCTGGGCGCCAAGCTGGTGCGCGAACTCGCCGCGCTGATAGACCGCAACGGACCATATAATAACTGACCGAAGGAGAGCGCGATGAGCCTGATCGTCCACCACCTCAACAACAGCCGTTCGCAGCGCATCCTGTGGCTGCTCGAAGAGATCGGCGTGCCGTACGAAATCAAATTCTACGACCGCGATCCGGTGACGAACCTGGCGCCCCCCGAACTCGTCGCGGTGCACCCGCTCGGCAAGTCGCCGGTGCTGGAGGATGCGGGGCGCATCATCATCGAATCGGCGGCGATCGCCGAATATGTCTGCGACTATCACGGGGGTGAAAAGCTGGTCCCGCAGCGCGGAACCGACGATCATGTCCGGCACCTGCAATGGATGCATTTCGCCGAGGGGTCGGCGATGACGCCGATCCTGCTGCGTATCTACACCGCGCGGCTCGGCGAGGCGGCCGCGCCGCTGGAGCCGCGCATCACCCAGCAGCTCGAATCGCACTTTGCCTACATGGAGGCCGAGGTCAGCGACGATGGTCATTTCGTCGGCAACGACCTGTCCGCCGCCGACATCATGCTCAGCTTTCCTGCCGAGATCGCGGTCATGCAGGGCATGGCGCCGCGCTATCCCAAGCTGGCCAATTTCGTGAACGCCTGCCACGATCGTCCCGCCTGGCGGCGGGCCCGCGAGAAGGGTGGCGCCTATTATGGCTATTGACCGCCGCTGGCTCGCGCTGGCGGTTCCTATCCTGCTCGTCGGGGCGGCAGCCGCGCCGTCGCCGTTGCTCGGCCCCGAGGTGGAGCGCGACGTCGTCGCCCCCGAAGGCGTCGCCTTTCAACCCGACACGGCAGATGAGACCGCGGCGATGGATCGCTTCGCCGCCTATACTATGGCGCTGTCGAAACGTGATTTCGTGGCCGCCTATGCGATGCTGCGCCTGTCGTTCCAGGCGACGAACCCGCGGCTGGAATGGGAAATGAACCAGCGCAAGCGCACGAGCCTGTGGGCCGATGGCCAGATCCGCGTCCTGCGCCTGACCTGGTATCTCGACCCCGCGGGCCAGCCGCCCGGGCTTTATGCCGCCTTCGATTTTCGCGGCGACCGCAAGGACGGGGCGATGGATTGCGGCTATGTCGCGGTCCACCGCGCCAAGCCCGGCGATCCCTTTACCATCGTGCGTATCGACACCAGCGAAGTCCCGCGCGAGTTGATGGAGGACGGCGTGCCGAAGGCCGACGTGCTGCGCCAACTGCCCTGCTATCTGGGCAAGGGCATCGCCACAAACTTCTGATATCGGCGCCATATTGCGCTTGCATAGCGGCGCCTCGCCCAACATGGTGCCGGCCATGCCGTCGGGGCCGGGTCTTTTGACGCCCGCGGTGCAGAGGTCGCGGTTCAAGGAGATCGTCGAGAGGAATTTCTGAACATGTCGGCCATGATTTTTGCGGCGCTGATGGCGTCCGCGCAGCCGCTGCCCGCCATCAAGGTGGAGCCGGTCCCGGGGAAAGGATATGCGGCGACGGTCGTAGCGATCGACGCCGATCAATATGCGTCGATCATCGAGCGCGTGAAGGTGCTCGCCGCGCAGCGCTGCGGCAGCAAGAAGGTGCGGTTCGGGCGCTTCCAGTTCGACAATCAGGTCGACGTCAAACGCGGCGTTACGGTCATCAAGGATTATCGGCAGGCCTTCAGCTGTTACGATCCCGCGACCGACCCCTATAAGCCCGTGCCGGCCGACTGGAAGGCGAGCGCCACGGAAACGGCGGCGGCGACGCGATTCGTCCAGCGGTTCCTGGACAATCTCGACGAGGGCAATAGTGCGGCGCTCGTCAGGATGATGGACCCGGCGCTGGAGACGACGGCGACCGAAATGAAGCGGTTCAGCGACGAAGCCAAGATGCACCAGACGGGCACCGGCGAGTTCACGCCCCGCCTCGACGGATGGTTGAACAATCCGGAAGACGCCAGCTATCCCGGCGCCTATGCCTATTTCGCCGTGCTGAGTTCGCATCCCGGCCTGGTCGGAACATGCGGCGGTTTGCTGGTCTATCGCGTCCGCGAAGGCGAGTATCAGATAGCGCAATATGACGTGCGCTATTTCTCGCAGGATCTGGTCGACAAGAGCGGGATGACAGACGAGCAACTCAATCGCTTGTGCGAAAGATAGGCCGACAGGTTGGGATCGCGCGTAATGCTTGAGAAAAGCGCGATCCCGCACTAGATCGCGCGGATGACATCGACCAACGACATCCGCCGCTCTTTCCTCGACTATTTCGGGGAGGCTGGCCATCATATCGAGCCCTCGGCACCGCTGGTGCCGTACAATGACCCGACGCTGATGTTCGTCAACGCGGGCATGGTGCCGTTCAAGAATGTCTTCACCGGTCTGGAGAAGCGTCCGTACAGCACGGCGGCGTCGTCGCAGAAGTGCGTACGGGCGGGGGGCAAGCACAACGACCTCGACAATGTCGGCTATACCGCGCGGCACCACACCTTCTTTGAAATGCTGGGGAATTTCTCCTTCGGCGACTATTTCAAGGAACAGGCGATCCATCACGCCTGGACCCTGATCACCAAGACCTGGGGCCTGGCGCCGGAAAAGCTGACCGCGACCGTCTATCACACCGATGACGAGGCGTTCGACCTGTGGCGCAAGATTTCGGGCCTGCCCGAAGAACGCATCATCCGCATCCCGACGAGCGACAATTTCTGGTCGATGGGCGACACGGGGCCGTGCGGGCCGTGCAGCGAAATCTTCTATGACCATGGCGATCATATCTGGGGCGGCCCGCCGGGATCGCCGGAGGAAGACGGCGACCGTTTCGTCGAGATCTGGAACCTGGTGTTCATGCAATATGAGCAGCTGCCGGGCGGCGAGCGCGTCGACCTGCCGCGCCCCAGCATCGACACCGGCATGGGGCTGGAGCGTATCGCGGCGGTGCTGCAGGGCGTCCACGACAATTACGACACCGACACGTTCAAGGCGCTGATCGCCGCGTCGGTCGACCTGACCGGCGTTCCCGCAGAAGGGGCGACGCAGGCGAGCCACCGCGTGATCGCAGACCACCTGCGCGCGTCGAGCTTTCTCGTCGCCGACGGCGTGCTGCCGTCGAACGAGGGCCGCGGCTATGTCCTGCGCCGGATCATGCGCCGGGCGATGCGCCACGCGCATCTGCTGGGCGCGAAGGACCCGTTGATGCACCGGCTGCTGCCGTCGCTGACCGCCGAGATGGGCGCCGCCTATCCCGAGCTGATCCGCGCGCAGCCGCTGATCGCCGAGACGCTGCAGCGTGAGGAAACCAAGTTCCGCCAGACGCTGGACAAGGGATTGCGCCTGCTCGACGAGGCGACCGTCGGCATGGGCAAGGGCGATACGCTGCCCGGCGAGGTCGCGTTCAAGCTGTATGACACCTTTGGCTTTCCATATGACTTGACCGAAGATGCGCTGCGCGCTGAGGATATCGCGGTCGATCGTGCGGGCTTCGATGCCGCGATGGCGCAGCAGAAGGCGGCGGCGCGCGCGGCGTGGAAGGGCAGCGGCGAAAAGGCGTCGGACGAAATCTGGTTCGACCTGGCCGAGACCAACGGCAGCACCGAATTCACGGGCTACACCTCGACCGCCGGCGAAGCGACGGTGATCGGACTGGTCAAGGACGGCAAGCCGGTTGACGAGGCCAAGGCCGGCGAGGATGTGACCGTGCTGACCAACCAGACGCCCTTCTATGGCGAGAGCGGCGGCCAGATGGGCGACGCGGGCACGATCGCCACGCTGGAGGGCGCGAAGGCGATCGTCAGCGACACGGGCAAGCCGCTGGGCCGCCTGCACACGCACCAGGCGAAGCTGGAGGCGGGCAGCCTCAAGGTCGGCGACACGGTGCAGCTTACCGTCGATGCCGCGCGCCGCGACCGCATCCGCGCGAACCACAGCGCGACGCACCTGCTGCACGCCGCGCTTCGCAACCGCCTGGGCGGCCATGTGACGCAGAAGGGCAGCCTGGTCGCCGAGGATCGTTTCCGGTTCGACTTTTCGCACCCCAAGGCGCTGACGCCGGAAGAGATCGCCGACATCGAGGCCGAGGTGAACGCCCAGATCCGCGGCAACGAGGCGGTGACGACGCGGCTGATGACCCCCGACGATGCCGTCGCGGCGGGCGCGCTGGCGCTGTTCGGCGAGAAATATGGCGACGAGGTGCGCGTGCTGTCGATGGGACATGCCGACGAGCACAGCTATTCGGTCGAACTGTGCGGCGGCACGCACGTTCGCGCGCTGGGCGACATCGCCTTGCTGAAGATCGTCAGCGAAAGCGCGGTCTCCTCTGGCGTGCGGCGCATCGAGGCGCTGACCGGCGAGGCGGCGCGCACCTGGCTGAACGGCCGCGACGAGGCGCTGAAGGCCGCAGCCGCGGCGCTGAAGACCTCGCCCGACGATGTGCCGGCGCGTGTCGCGCAGCTTGCCGAGGCGCTGAAGAAAGCGGAGCGCGAGCTGGCCGATGCCAAGAAGGCGCTGGCGATGGGCGGCGGCGGCGGTGCTGCCGCCGGACCCGCCGTCCAGCAGGTCGGCGATACGTCCTTCCTGGCGCAGGTCGTCGACGGCCTTGACCCCAAGGAGCTTCGCGGCACGGTCGACGGCCTGAAAAAGCAGGTCGGCAGCGGCGTCGCGATGCTGGTCGCGGTCAACGACGGGCGCGCCTCGGTCGCGGTCGGCGTGACCGACGACAAGACCGCCAGCCATAGCGCCGTCGATCTGGTCAAGGCGGCGGTCGCCGCGCTTGGCGGGCAGGGCGGCGGCGGTCGACCCGACATGGCCCAGGGCGGCGGTCCCGACGGCGGCGCGGCGGATGACGCCGTCGCGGCTGTCATGGCAGCGCTGGCGGCGACGATTTGAAACCGTCGAAAAAGACGCGGCGCACCGATCATGCCGAACGGCTGATCGCGGCGCCGCTGGTCGATGTATTCGCCGCCTTTACGAGCGCGGACAAGCTGGCGCGCTGGTTACCGCCCGAGGGCGCGACGGGCGCTTTCGAGCATGTCGACCTTTGCGAGGGTGGCGGCTTTCGGATGCGGCTGAGCTTCGACGATCCCGATGTCGAAACCAAGAGCGACGACGACGGCGACATCGTCGAGGTCCATATCCCGACGCTCGACCACGGACGGTTGATCGTGTGGGAGGTCGAGTTCGAATCCGACGACCCGCGTTTTTCGGGCACGATGGCGATGCACTGGTATCTGTCGCGCAAGGGCGGCGGCACGCTGATTACGATCGACGCACATCAGGTGCCGCCGGGGATTTCGGCGAAGGATCACGAGGCGGGACTCAATTCGTCGCTGGCGAATCTGGCGGCGGTGGTCGAGGAATAGGGCTGTCCGGCGAAGGCCGGGGCCCACACGCCGCACGACATCGCGGGAGGCCCCGGCTTTCGCCGGGGATCGCGAAGCCGGGGATCACGAAGCCGGGGATCGCGAACGGGCTCAGCCCTCCGCCCCCTTGGCTTTCCCCCACGCACGCGCGGCGGTGTATCCCAGATAGCCCGTGCCGAAGAGCGCGTAGAGCGGTTCGGGGATGCCCGCGAGATAGGCGTTCATGCCCTCGGCGATGCCCTTTGCCATGTCGGGACGTGCCGCGGCGATCAGGCCCATCGGAATCGCCCACAGCAGCAGCGCGTACATGACATAGAGGAAGCTGGGGCGGGCGCGGCTGGTCCAGGGGTCGGCGCTGCTTGCTTCGGCGACGATCGCGGTCATCCGCGTCCGGATCGCCTCCATTTCCTGGCTGCCCTCGAGTTTCAGCAGTTCCAGCTTGGCGCGGTCGCGCGCTTCGGGGTCGGGAATGATCTTGTCGATCAGCTTGGCGATGGGGCCGATCAGGCCTTCGATAATGCTCATTCTGATGCTCCTGCAGGTCAAAGTTCAGTAAAGTTCAGCCCAATGGCGCGGCGCGAAGCGTCAATTCGGACCGATGCGATTGGCGAGCCAGCCGTAGAGAAAGGCCTCCTGGCTGGGGCGGCGTTCGGCGAGCGCGATGTAGCGTTCGCCCTGCAGCGCCTCCATCGCGCGGAGGAGGACGATTTCGCCGTCCTTGCCGCGCGCCTTCACGAAGCCGTCGAGCGCCGACAGCGTGCGCGGTCCGATTTCGCGGTCGACCGCGATGTCGGGATAATCGCGCGCGGCGCGGTTGAGCGCGTTGAGCGCGCGCTGCAAAAATCCCGTCGCCGTGCCGGTGCCCATGTTGACGCCGGTGTCGAACAGTTCGGCGGCAATGGCGGGCGCACGGAGCGCGACCTTGTCGAAACCGGGGCGCAGCCAATAGAGGCGGTGATAAATCGAGGCCGCCTCGCAGCGCGGCAGGCTGCGCATATTGCCCGCATAACCCTGCGCGCGTGCCACGGCTTCGGTGATTCCCCAGCAGGTCGGGCCGCCACGATCGGCGGGGTGGTTTACATATCGGCCTTCGCGGTCGATGACGGCATCGATAAGGGCGGCGGCATCGCGGGCAATCAGATCGGGTCGTGGCATGATTCGTTCCTTTTGGTTGGTCGGGTGGCAAGAACGAACCATATAGGAATATTGTAGGAAAGGGTTTTTGCCGATGCGGGCGCTTCAGGTATCCGAGTTGCTTCCCGACCACGCCGGCGCCGCGCTGGTGGACCTGCCGGTGCCGCAGCCGGGACCGGGCGAGGTGCGCGTGCGGGTGCGCGCGGCGTCGGTGAATTTCCCCGACCTGTTGATGACCGGCGGCGGATATCAGCTGAAACCCGACCTGCCGTTCGTGTCGGGGCTGGAGCTTTCGGGCGAGGTCGACGCGGTGGGCGAGGGGGTGACCGGCTGGGCGCCGGGCGATGCCGTCGTGGGCGGCAATCGCTTCGGCGCCATGGCCGAATATAGCATCGTTCCCGCCGCATCGCTGCGGCGCAAGCCCGAGGCGTTGAGCTGGGACGAAGCTGCCGCCTATCCCGTGGCGTATCTCACCGCCTATGTCGCGCTGGTACGATGCGCGCGGGTCGAGCCCGGCGAATGGGTGCTGGTGCATGGCGCGGCGGGCGGGGTCGGGCTGGCGACGGTCGACCTGGCCAAGGCGCTGGGCGCGCGGGTGATCGCGGTGGCGAGCAGCGAAGCGAAACGCGACGCGATCGCGCGCCTCTATGCGCCCGACGCGGTCATTGCCGCCGAGCCGGGATTTCGCGACGAGGTGAAGGCGCTGACCGGCGGGAAGGGCGCCGACGTGATCTTTGACCCGGTGGGCGGCGACGTCTTTGACGAATCGACGCGCTGCATCGCCTTCGGCGGGCGCCTGCTCGTCGTCGGGTTCACGTCGGGCCGGATTCCGGAGGTGTCGGTCAATATGCCGCTGATCAAGGGCTTTTCGGTCGTCGGCGTGCGCGCCGGCGAATATGGCCGGCGCTTTCCCGATCGCGGCGCCGAGAATGTGGCGGCGACCGATGCGCTGGCCGCGGCAGGCGGGATTCGCCCGCATGTCCACGCCGCGCTGGACCTGTCCGACTGGCGCGGAGGCTTTGCGATGCTCGAGCGGCGCGAGGTTGTGGGGAAAGTCGTGCTGCGTCCGTGACGAACCGAGCGGGCGCGGCATAGTTTTGCGACATCCGAACCTCTATGTCCGCGGCGGGGCATCCCGGCGACTTCGCCGACCATGACCGAAGGACATAGTATGAAGACATTGACGTTGATCGCAGCCGCAGCCGGCGTGGCCATTTCGGCGAGCGCCGCGGCGCAGCCCCCGCAGGACGGCGGCCGCATCTTTGCGATGATGGATACCAACAAGGACGGCAAGCTGGACAAGGCCGAGATCACCAAGATGGCCGAAATGCGCGCGCAGCGGCAGGGCGACCCGTCGCTGGCTTCGCCCGACAAGGTCGAAGCCTTCATCAAGCATGTCGACGCCAATGGCGACGGCTTCATCGACAAGGCCGAACTGGAATCGATGCGCAAGGCCCGCGCCTCCGCGCCGCCGCCGGAAGCCGAACCTGACGCTAGCTAAACCTGACGCAAGCTGAACCTGGCGCGGGGCGGTCGCAGGGCCGCCCCGTCGCATTATCCGCCGCGATTTGGAAATCCTGCCGCTTTGGCAGGTTTGAATTGGTCGGGACGAGAGGATTCGAACCTCCGACCCCCACACCCCCAGTGTGATGCGCTACCAGGCTGCGCTACGTCCCGACCGGCCCTTTCGGGCAGGCGAGGCCCCTAGCGCGGGTTGGCGGTCGATGCAAGCGGCGATGGCCGCGCGGGCGCAATCTGTCGCTCCGCCCTTGATCTCTCTCCCATGCTTCCCATTTCGGCCATGCTTGCCGAGGGGGGAAGAATGCAGCGACTTGCTTGCGCGTCTGGCCCCTGCGTGATAGGCGCCGCGCCATATTTTGCTTGGTCTTTCCGGTGCGGAAGGACCGATGCTGCAACGAGAAAGTCTTTCATTCATGTCGACCAATCTGCTTCTGACCCAGGCGGCCGGATCCGGGGGCGGGGCCGCCGGTTTCATCATGCTGGTGCCCTATCTGCTGATCTTCGTGGTTTTCTGGTTCTTCCTGATCCGCCCGCAGCAGGTCCGTATGAAGGAACATCGGAACAAGATCGCGGCGGTGAAGCCGCGCGACCAGGTCGTGACCGGCGGCGGCATCGTCGGCAAGGTGACGCGGGTCGACGATGATTTCGCCGACGTCGAAATCGCGCAGGGCGTGAAGATCAAGGTCGTGAAGTCGACCCTGTCCGACGTTCTTCAGCCCGGCGCCAAGCCCGCGAACGACTGACGCGCTGGCGCCGCAGTCGCGGCGCCGCCAGACTGACCGGAACCCAATTCATGCTCGATTTCCCGCGCTGGAAGACCATCGGCATCAGCATCATCCTGCTGCTCGGTATCATCTTTTCCATTCCCAGCTTCCTGCCGTCCAAGACGTTCGACAGCCTGCCGACCATCGCGCAGATCAAGGTCAACCTGGGCCTCGACCTTGCCGGCGGCAGCCACTTGCTGCTGGAGGCCGACGTCGCCGACCTGCAGAAGACGCAGCTTGCGAACATGGAAAAGACCGTGCGTGCCGCGATGCGCGGCGAGCGCGGTCCCGACGACGATATCGCGATCGGCGAACTGTCGACCGCGGGCGGCAAGATCAGCTTCCTGGTCCGCGATCAGTCCAAGCTCGACGCGGCGCGCGATCGGCTGTTCAACGAAACGGGCGGCGCGGGCATCGCGACCGGCCAGCGCGACTGGCGCATCGACATCATCGACACGACGCGCATCGTCATGACCCCGACGCAGGCGGGGCAGGCACAGGCGATCAAGAACGCCATGGATACCGCGCGCGACATCATCGACAAGCGCGTCAACGCGCTGGGTACGCGCGAACCGACGATCATTCGTCAGGGCGACGACCGTATCGTCGTCCAGGTTCCGGGCCTGCAGGATCCGCAGCAGCTCAAGGACCTGATCGGCAAGACCGCGCGCCTGGAATTCCGCATGGTCGACCCCAATGCCGACCCCGCCGAAGTGGCCGCGGGCCGCGCGCCGGTGGGCAGCGAGATCGTTCCCTATGCCGAGGGCGCGAACGGCAGCGCCCCCTATGAAGTGCTGCGCCGCCAGGTGATGATCAGCGGCGAGCAGCTTCTGGACGCCAAGCAGGGCTATGACGGGCAGTCGGGCCAGCCGGTCGTCAATATCCGTTTCGATTCGGGTGGCTCGTCGACCTTTGCCAAGGTGACGGCGCAGAATGTCGGCAAGCGTTTCGCGATGGTGCTCGACGGCCGCGTGCTGTCGGCGCCGTCGATCAACGAACCGATCCTCGGCGGCAGCGCGCAGATTTCGGGCAGCTTCAGCGTCGCGACCGCGAACAACCTCGCCATCTCGCTCCGTTCGGGTGCGCTGCCGGTGAAGATGACCGTCGTCGAGGAACGCACGGTGACGCCCGAACTGGGCGCCGATTCGATCCGCAAGGGCGTGATCGCCGGGATCGTCGCCACCGCCGCGGTGCTGACGCTGATGGTGCTCGTCTATGGCCGTTTCGGCATTTATGCGAACGTCGCGCTGTTCTTTAACATCTTCCTGATCATCGCGATCATGGCGGCGTTCAACGCGACGCTGACGCTGCCGGGTATCGCCGGCTTCGTGCTGACGATCGGCGCCGCGGTCGACGCGAACGTGCTGATCAACGAGCGCATACGCGAGGAATTGAAACGCGGCAGGCGGGTCTTCCAGGCCGTCGAGCTTGGCTATTCCGAAGCGAGCCGCGCGATTTTCGACGCCAACGTGACCAACGTCATCGCCGCGTCGCTGATGTTCTGGTTCGGCTCGGGTCCGATCAAGGGCTTTGCCGTGGTGCTGACGATCGGCATCATCACCAGCGTCTTCACCGCCGTTACCGTCACGCGCCTGTTCGCGGCCCGCTGGCTGCACAAGACGCGCCCGGCGTCGATCAACATTTAAGGAAAGGGCGACATCATGCGTTTGCTGAAACTCGTCCCCGACGACACGAATATCGACTTTCTGAAGTGGCGGAAGCTCGCTTCGGCGATGAGCTTCATCCTCGTCGCGATCTCGATCGCGCTCGTTGCGGTGAAGGGACTGAACCTTGGCGTCGACTTCGTCGGCGGCCAGTCGGTCCGCGTCGAATTCCCCCAGGCGATGCCCCCGATCGACGAAATCCGGGAAAAGGTCAGCCACATCGGGCTGGGCGAACCGACGATCCAGCAGTTCGGGTCGGACAAGGCCGTGTCGATCCGCACCGCGCTGCCCGAAGGTGACAAGACCGTCGCCGACCGCGCGGGCAAGCAGCTTGTCGCCGGCATCCAGAAGGCGTTTCCGGGCGCGCATACCGGATCGGTCGAAACCGTTTCGGGCAAGGTGTCGGGCGAGCTGATCAGCACCGGCGCGCTGAGCCTCGCGCTCGCGATGTTGGGCATCTCGATCTATATCTGGATCCGCTTCGAATGGCAGTTCGGCGTCGGCGCGCTGGGCCGCCTGTTCCACGAAGTCGCGCTGACCTTTGGCTTCTTCGCGGTGACGCAGCTTCAGTTCGACCTGAACAGCATCGCCGCGCTGCTGACGATCGTCGGCTATTCGCTGAACGACACGATCGTCGTGTACGACCGCGTCCGCGAAAACCTGAAGAAATATCGCAAGATGGAGATCGTGCCGCTGCTGAACCTCAGCATCAACGAAACGCTGTCGCGCACGGTGATGACCAGCGTGTCGGTGTTGCTTGCGCTCGGCATGCTGCTGATCTTTGGCCCGGACGTGATCTTTGGCTTTACCGCCGCGATGCTGTTCGGCGTGTTCGTCGGCACCTATTCGTCGATCCTGATGTCGACGCCGGTGCTGGTGTGGCTGAAGGTCGGTCCGCACAGCTTCGTGCCGCGGACCAGCGCCGCGAGCGAGGGTGCGGAACGCGTCCAGCGCAAGGACGACGGCGCGGTCGTCTAATGCCCCTAACGGCCCGCGCAGCGGCGGAGATGATCCGCCAGCTCGCGGCCGTTGCGGTCCCAATCGAACCGTCCGCCAAGGCTTGCGGCGACGTCGGCCTGTGCCGGCGGTGCGGCGAGGATCGACTGCACCGCCTGGGCAAGCGCGTCGGGTGACCGTTCGACGATGCGCCCGGCGACGGGCGCGGTGACGAGTTCGGCCGCGCCCCCGGCGTCGCTGATCACGATCGGCGTGCCGCAGGCGAGCGCCTCCACCCATGCATTGGCCAGCCCTTCGCTGACCGACGGCATCGCGACGACGTCGGCGGCGCGATAGAGCTGCGGCAGGTCGGCATTGGCGACCGGGCCGAGCAGGCGGACGCGATCCGCGACGCCCAGCCGTTCGGCCAGCGCGCGATATCGTCCTTCCTCTTCCCCCGACCCCGCGAGCCAGTAATCGACGCCGGGCAGCGCGGGCAGCGCCTCGATGACCAGCGCCTGGCCCTTGCGCGGGATCAGCGCGCCGACGGTCAGGATCGCGGGCGCATCGCCCAGGCCGAGCGCGGCGCGGGCCGCGGTGCGGTCGCCCGGATGGAAGCGCGCGGTATCGATCCCGGTATAATGGACCGCGACCTTTGCCGGATCGATGCCGATCGCCGCCATGTCGCGGCGCATCGCGTCGGAAGCCGCGAGCAGCCCGGCGGCTTCGCGCCCGGACTGGACCACCATGTCCCGCGTCGCAGGGGCGTGGCCGAAATGGCTGATGTCGGCGCCCCGCGCCTTTGCCGAGAAGGGCAGGCCCAGCCGCCGGGCGACGCGCATCGCGGCGGGGCCGTCGGGGTAGAAGAATTGGGCGTCGACGACGTCGAACATGCGGTCGCCGACCGCCGCGAGCACCGCGCGCGCGACGGCCGGCGGATTGAAGCGCGCGCCATAGCGCGGGATCAGCGTGAAGCGCGGCCGGTGGACCGAGAGGGGCCCCCATTGCTCGGTGCGGGGGAGGTCGCGGAGCGCGCGGTATCGCTTGTGAAGCGAGAGCGGGAAGGGGGGCAGGCCGATGGGCGCGACGACGGTGAGGTCGATGCCCGGCTGCGCGGCGAGCGCGCGCAGGCTCCGTTCGACGAACAGGCCGAAGTTCGGCCGCACGGCGTCGGGAAACAGCGTCGCGATCGACAGGACGCGCAGGGGCGTGGCGGACGTCACTTAGAGCGTGCGGATCAGGCGCACGGCGACGGCGGCCCACGGCGGGTTGCTGACGACCTGTTGCCGCTGGCCCGTGCCGAGCGGGAGCAGGTGCAGCTTTTCGCCGTCGACGTTGAGCAGGCGCGCGAAGAAGTAACGACCGGCGGGACGCGGGACGAGCAGGTCGCGGTTGAGCGCGCCCGTCCAGTCGCCATCGATCCGGCGGCACCAGATTTCGTCGCCCGCGCGATAATCGCCGATCGACGAGGTGACGCGCACGGCGACCATGTCCTCGCCCGGGCGTGCGGTGAGGGCCTGCTCGACGCGCGTCGGCGCCTGCGCTCCATCGGCGCCGAGCAGCGCGGTGATCGTAAGCTGGGTATCCTGCGGCAGCTGGACGAGTTCGGCGGCATCGACCCCGAGCGCCTTGGCAATGCGGTTCATCCAGCCCAGCGAGAGCGTGCGCGTGCCGGTTTCGAGGCGACCGATCGTCTGTGCGGTCGTCGGCGGATCGCACCGCTGTCCCACCTCTTCGAGCGTGAGGCCCTTTGCACGGCGGACGGCGCGAATGCTGTTGATCATCGCAAATCCCTCAAATAACCAAATCGGTTTCTTCTTTCCTACAAAATATTCCAATGTCAAGCAGGTCGTACAGCCCGGGAGAAATGCATGGCCAGACGCCGCCTCGAAACGCGTATCCACCCCGACGACCGGATCGATCCGGACAAGATCGGTCCGCAGGCGATGCGGCATGTGACGGTGAATGTGGCCGAGAGTCCCGTCGCCTGGCTGGCGTCGCGGGGGCTGTTGACCCCGGAGCAGCTTCGCGCGGGCGAGCGGCTGCGCATCGATTATGAGCGCGCGGGGTTGTCGGCCCGGGTGACGATGTGCTGGGACGCCGCGCCCCCCGCCAAGGCCGGCGGCGGTTCGAGGGCATCGGGGGCGTCGCTGGCGCGGATCGATGCGCACCGGCGTTTTCACGCGGCGGTCGACCATGTCGGGCCGGGGCTGGCCGACATATGCTGGCGCGTGATCTGCGCGGGCGAGGGAATCGGCGGCGCGGAGAAGGCAATGGGGTGGCCGGCCCGGTCCGGGAAGCTGGTACTCGGGCTGGCGCTCGACCGATTGGCGCGCTTCTATGGAACGGGATGATGCCGCGCTATTGCAGCGCCTCGACCTCTTCGGCCAGCGCCAGCCAGCGATCCTCGGCCGCCGCCTTCTCGTCACGCAATGTGTCGAGCTTTGCGGTCAGGGCGTTGAAGCGGGCGTTGTCGCGGGTGAAGAGGCTGCCGTCGGAGAGCTCGGTCTCGATCGCCGCCATTTCGCGTTCGATTTCCTCGATGCGGCCGGGGAGCAGGTCGTAGTCGCGCTGGTCCTTGTAGCTGAGCTTCTTGCGCGCCTGCGGCGGCGGGGGCGGGGCGGCGCCGGTTGCCGCGGCCTTCGCTTTTGTCGCGACGGGCTTGCTGCGCTTTGCTTCCCAGTCGGCATAGCCGCCGGCGACGATGTCGACCTTGCCCGACCCGTCGAGGCCGAGCGTCACGGTCACCGTGCGGTCGAGGAAGTCGCGATCGTGGCTGACGAGCAGCACCGTTCCCTCATAATCGGCGATGACTTCCTGCAGCAGGTCGAGCGTTTCGAGATCGAGGTCGTTGGTCGGCTCGTCGAGGACGAGCAGGTTCGATTCGCGGGCGAACTCGCGCGCGAGCAGCAGGCGCGAGCGCTCGCCGCCCGAGAGGGCGCCGACATTCGCCTCGGCGATCGCGGGATCGAAGAGGAAGTCCTTGAGATAGCCCTGCACATGCTTCTTGACCCCGCGCACCTCGATCCAGTCGCCGCCGTCGGCGAGGATGTCGCGCACGCGCTTGTCGGGGGCGAGCAGGCTGCGCTGCTGGTCGATGATGATGCCGTCGAGCGTCGGGGCCAGCGTCACCTTGCCCTCGTCGGGCTGAATTTCGCCGGTCAGCAGCTTGAGCAGGGTCGATTTGCCGGCGCCGTTCGCGCCGACGATGCCGATGCGATCGCCGCGCTGAACGCGAAAGTCGAAATCCTTGATGATCGTGCGGTCGCCGAAGCGCTTGCTGATATGATCGGCGACGATCACCGATTTCGACCGCACGTCGTCATTGGCAAGGCCGAGCTTCGCGACGCCGGGGCCGCCGATCATCGCGGCGCGGGTCGCGCGCATTTCCTTCAGCTTTTCGAGCCGCCCCTGGTTGCGCTTGCGGCGTGCGGTGACGCCGCGTTCGAGCCAATGCGCCTCGAGCCGCAGTTTCGAATCGAGCTTTTGCGCGGCGCGCGCTTCCTCGGCGAATACAGCCTCGGTCCACTCGTCGAAGCCGCCGAAGCCGATTTCCTTGCGGCGGATGCTGCCGCGGTCGAGCCACAGCGTCTGGCGCGTCAGCCGGGTGAGGAAAGTACGGTCGTGGCTGATCGCGACGAAGGCGCCGGTGTAGCGCGACAGCCAGCCTTCGAGCCAGTCGATCGCCGCGAGGTCGAGGTGGTTGGTCGGCTCGTCGAGCAGCAGCACGTCCGGATTCTGCGCAAGCGCGCGGGCGATGGCGGCGCGGCGTCGCTCGCCGCCCGAGGCGCTGGTGGCGGTGCGCGACATATCGATGCCGAGCTGATCCGCGATCGCCGCGACCTCATGCTCTTCGGGTGCATCGGTGCCGGAGATCGCGAAATCCATCAGCGTGTCGAAGGCCGACAGGTCGGGTTCCTGTTCGAGCAGCACGACATGCGTGCCCGGAACGATCGTGCGCTTGCCCTTGTCGGCGTCGATTCGGCCGGCGAGCAGCTTGAGCAAGGTCGTCTTGCCCGCGCCGTTGCGGCCGATGAGCGCGAGCCGGTCGCGTGCGCCGACATAGATGTCGAGGTCCTGGAACAGCCAGCCGCTGCCCTGCACGAGGCCGAGGCCTTCATAAGATAAGATCGGTGCTGCCATGATGAACGGCTCGCTACCGACGCGTTCAGCATCATGCAAGCGCCGCGCGCGCAAAGGCCGGAACGGGTTCGCTCCGTCAGCGTTACGGGGTGGAGATCATCAAGTGCCGAAAGTTCGGTTCACAGGAGAATGAAATGACGAAGCAAATGCTCACCGCTATGGCTGCCGGACTGGTGCTGGCCGCCGCGACGCCCGCCATTGCCCAGCAGGGAGGTTCGACGGTGACGACGGCTACGGTACAGGGACCCATTCTTTCCTTCAGCGTCAGCGAGGAAGTGCGCTCGCGTCCGGACCAGGCGACGGTCGGCGCCGGCGTGACGACCACCGCGCCGACCGCGGTCGAGGCGATGCGCCTCAACGCCGCGGCGATGGACAAGCTGATCGCCGCCGCAAAGGCGCGCGGCATCAAGGCGGAGAATATCCAGACGAGCGGCATCAACCTGTCGCCGCAATATGATTACAACAATCGTGGCGACGGCCAGCCGCCGCGCTTTCTGGGGTATCAGGTGTCGAACAGCGTCCGAGCGACGACGTCGAAGATCGACGATATCGGCCCGCTGCTCGACGCGCTGGTCGCGGCCGGCGGCACCAATGTCGATGGGCCGTGGTTCGGCATGAAGGACCCCGACGCACAGCTCGTCGGCGCGCGCGGCAGCGCGATCAAGGCGGCCGAAGCGAAGGCCGCCGACTATGCCCGGCTTGCCGGCTATCGCGGCGCCGAACTGGTTTCGATCAGCGAAGGCGGCTTCAACGGGCCGCAGCCGCCGATGCCGATGGTCCGCCTGCAGGCGATGGACGCCGCCGGCAAGGCGACGCCGGTCGAACCGGGCCAGGTGGCGAATACGCTGACGCTGAGCTTTCAGTACCGGTTGGTGCGATAATCCCGGCGGGAGCTGGCCCTAGGCCAGCTCCCCCTCGGCCCACGGCCAGGGGCGTTCGCGAAACCATTTCGTGATGATATATTTGCGCCCCTTGCGCACCTTCATCCCGTGATGGAGCGTTTCGGGGTTCGGCGTGCCGTCGGGGCGGACATTGTTCCAGGCGAGCAGCTTGCCCGTTTCGGGCTGGTGCATCTTTCCCGTCGACAGAAAGCGCGTCGCGCCGCCGGCCGCGGGTTCGTTGAGATAGATCATCAGCGTCCAGCTCCGCTGTCCCGGAACCGCGCAATACATGTCCCAATCGGCGCCGTCGGGATCGAAGTAATCGGTGTGCGCCTTGAATTCCTCACCCACGTCATAGCGCTGCCCCTGCAGCGGCTCGCCATATTCGAGGGGGATGCCGGTCAGGTCGTGGAGCCGGTTGTTCACGGCGACGACCAGCGGTTCGCGGTGATTGAGGTCGCAGGTCGAACTGGTGCGAAAGGCCTCGTCGCCATTGGGATCGGCGATCGTCGACGGGCGCGCATCGCCGTCGATCAGCGCCATCAATCCGGCGCAGGTCGGCGCGTCGAGGAACTTCGGGAGCATGAACTGCTGAAGCTTTGCGCTGGGTGCGCGCCTGATGCCCGGAACGGCGGCAAGCCTTTCGCCGGTGCGGTCGGCGCCCGAGGTCGCCATGTCGACATGTTCATTCCCAGCCATGCCGCGCTTTTAGTGGCGCGAGCGCGCGCGAACAATGCTTGACGAAGGGGGAGGGCGCGCCTATCGCCGCGCGCTGTCGCAGGCGGTTTCGCCCGACGTGTGGCGACCATAGCTCAGTTGGTTAGAGCGCCGGTTTGTGGTACCGGAGGTCGCGGGTTCGAGCCCCGTTGGTCGCCCCATTTTCTCTATCCTCGCGAATAGACGCTTTTGGGATGACTCGCCGCGCCTGTTGTATTATTACGTTCTCACGTAATTTTCTAATGCGAGGATGCAGCCATGTCCGCAGTCTGGGATTTCGCCGATTTCGACGATCATGAACATGTCCACATGTTCCGCGATCGCGCCAGCGGGCTGACGGCGGTCATCGCCGTCCACTCGACTCACCTCGGCCCCGGCGCCGGTGGCGTCCGCTTCTGGCATTATCCGCAGCGCGCGGCCGCCATCACCGATGCGCTGCGCCTTTCGCGCGGCATGAGCTACAAGAACGCAATGGCGGGCCTGCCGATGGGCGGCGGCAAGGGCGTGATCCTGGCCGACGAAAATGGCGCGAAGTCCCCCGAACTGCTCGCGGCCTTCGGCCGGGCGGTCGATTCGCTCGGCGGCGCCTATGTCACGGCCGAGGACGTCGGCATTACCGATGCCGACATGGTCGAGATTTCGAAGCAGACGAAGCATGTCAGCGGCCTGCCGGTCGCGAGCGGTGCCGCCGCCGGCGGCGATCCGGGGCCGTTCACGGCACTTGGCGTCTATCTGGGCATCAAGGCCGCGATCAAGGAAGGTCTTGGCACCGACAGCGCGCAGGGCGTGCGCATCGCGATCCAGGGTGTCGGCAGCGTCGGCGGCGGCGTCGCGCGGCGGCTGGCGGCCGAGGGCGCGAAGCTGACCCTGGCCGACGTCAACCTGGCGCGCGCGAAGGCGCTGGCCGAAGAGCTGGGCGCGGACCTGGCCGATTCGGCGGCGATCATGGAGGTCGAGGCCGACCTGCTGAGCCCCAATGCGCTCGGCGCGATCCTGACCGAGCGCAGCATCGAAAAGCTGCGCGTGCCGATCATCGCGGGCGGTGCGAACAACCAGCTCGCGACGGCGGCGGACGGCCAGCGCGTGCATGATCGCGGCATCGTCTATGCCCCCGATTATGTGATCAACGCGGGCGGCATCATCAACGTCGCGCTGGAATATCTGGGCCAGGGCAGCCGCGAAGAGGTCGAGAGCCGCATTCACCTGATCCCCGGTCGCCTCGCGGAGATCTGGGCCGAGAGCCGGGCAAGCGGCACGCCGGCGTCGTCAGTCGCCGACCGGATGGCGCAGAAGCTGATCGGGCGGGGCTGACCCGCCCGGCCGCGGCTGGCGCAAGTTTGCAAGCCTCGCGGTCGCTCCCGCAGCGGGAGGGGTTTAGTTGTGGACGATTTCCGCTAAGCCAGCTTTCGATGAAACGGCATTTCTATCTGGTCGCTGGCTGGGCTTCGCTGGCACTCGGCGCGATCGGCGCGTTCCTGCCGCTGCTGCCGACGGTGCCCTTCGTCATCCTGGCCGCCTTCTGCTTTGCCCGGTCTTCGCCGCGGCTCGAGGCGTGGCTGCTGACCCATCCGCAGTTCGGGCATCATATCGTCGCGTGGCGCGAAAAGGGCGCGATCAGCCGTAAGGGCAAGATCGCTGCGACCGCCGCTTTTGCCCTCAGCATCGTGTTGGCCGCGATCTTTTCGCCCTGGCCGTGGGTGATGGCGCCGGTAATCGCCGCCGCGGTCACGGGAAGCTGGATCTGGACCCGGCCCGAGGCTTGACCTCGCGCGCCCCACAGGCGACAGAGGCGCCGCCGGGTCGCGCCGGGCAATTCACTGGACCGATAAATCGGCCTCACCTAAAGACGACGCGAGACCGATGCACGCTTACGCCAATCCCACCCGCTTTCTGGCGATCGCCAAGCCGCTGACGCCGTGGCTGCTCGGCCTTGGGCTGTTGCTCGTGCTGGGCGGCGCCTTTGCGGGGCTGACGATGGTTCCCGGCGAGGCGAAGCAGGGCGAAACCGCGCGCATCCTTTACGTCCATGTCCCGTCGGCCTGGCTCGGCATGGGCGGCTGGACGTCGCTGGCGGTCACCGGGCTGGTGCAACTCGTGTGGCGGCATCCGCTGGCGGGCATCGCGGCGCGCGCGATCGCGGTGCCGGGGATGTTGTTCACCGCGCTGTGCCTGGCGACCGGATCGATCTGGGGCAAGCCGACCTGGGGCACCTGGTGGGAATGGGACGGACGGATGACCTCGATGCTTGTCCTGCTGTTTCTGTATGCGGGCTTCATCGCGCTGACCAGCGGCGACGAGGGGCAGCGGCAGGGCGGTTCGCTGTCGCGCGGCGCGGCGATCTATGCCCTGGTCGGCGCCATCAATATTCCGATCATCAACCGCAGCGTCGTTTGGTGGAACAGCCTGCACCAGGGACCGAGCATCACGCTGGGCGGATCGAGCATCGACAAGGCGCTGTTGTGGCCTTTGGGCTTGACCGTGCTTGGCTTTTCGCTGCTATTCGGTGCCATAGTGCTGATGCGGATGCGGCGGATCATCGCCGACAATCGCGTTGCCGCACGGCTGCGGCGGCTTGCCGACGACGAGGAAAACTGAGCTATGACGGGGGTGATCAGCGGGAACGGGCAATGGGCCTATGTCGCCGCCGCCTATATATTGACCGCGCTGCTGACCGGCATCGTCCTGTGGACGAGCTGGCGCGCGATGGCGAAGGCCGAAAAGCGCAGCGACGCGCTTCGGGCCAAGAACCGGCGCGGTGACGGCCAATGAAGGCGAAGCATCAACGACTGATTCTGGCGGCCGTCGCGCTGTGCGGCGTCGCGGGCGCGGGCGTGCTCGGCGCCAGCGCGCTGCGCGACGAGGCGGCGTATTTCCGTACGCCGGCCGAGATCAAGGCGGGGCAGGCGGTGGTCGGCGAGCCGATGCGGCTGGGCGGCATGGTCGCCGCGGGCAGCATCCAGCGGCAGAGCGACGGGGTGACGATCCGCTTCGTCGCGACCGACGGCAAGGCATCGATCCCGGTCCAGTTCACCGGCATCGTCCCCGACCTGTTCGCCGAAAATTCGGGCATGGTCGCCGATGGCCGGATGCTGGCCGACGGCACGTTCGTCGCCGACCGCATCCTCGCCAAGCATGACGAGCGCTATATGCCGCCGCAGATGGGCGACATGCCCAAGAACATGAAGGTGGCGCCCAAGGTATGATTGCCGAACTCGGTCTGGCCCTGCTCTGGATCGCGGCGGCGCTTGCGTGCCTGTCGCTGGTCGCGGGGATCGTCTATATCCGCACGGGTAACAATGATCTTGCCGCGCTGGTCCGTCCGGCAAGCGTCGCGCAGGGGGTGCTGACCGCCGCCGCCTTTGGCCTGTTGATCATGCTGTTCGTGCGGTCGGACATGTCGGTCGAGCTTGTCGCGCGCAACAGCCACAGCCTGAAACCGATGCTGTTCAAGGTCGCCGGCGCATGGGGCAACCATGAAGGATCAATGCTGTTGTGGCTGACGATCCTGGGCGTGTCGGGCGCGCTCGTCGCGCTCTTCGAACGTCGCCTGCGCAACGACACGCTGGTCGCGACGCTTGCCGCGCAGGCGGCGCTGAGCCTGGGTTTCTTTGCGTTCCTTCTCTTTTCGTCGAACCCGTTCAACCGCTTGCCGGTCGCGCCGCCCGACGGGCAGGGGCTCAACCCGCTGCTGCAAGACCCCGGGCTCGCCTTTCATCCGCCGACGCTTTACGTCGGCTATGTCGGGATTTCGGTCGCTTTCAGCTTCGCGGTCGGCGCGCTGATCACGCGCGAGATCGGCCCCGCTTTCGCCCGCGCGATGCGGCCTTGGGTGCTGGGAAGCTGGATCTTCCTGACGCTGGGCATCACCGCCGGCAGCTATTGGGCCTATTACGAGCTCGGCTGGGGTGGCTGGTGGTTTTGGGATCCGGTCGAGAACGTATCGCTGATTCCCTGGCTGGCGGGCGCCGCGCTGCTCCATTCGGTGAGCGTGACGGCGACGCGCAACGCCCTGCGCGCCTGGACGGTGATGCTCGCGGTGATCGCCTTTTCGATGTCGATGGTGGGCACCTTCATCGTTCGTTCGGGCCTGCTGACCAGCGTCCACAGCTTTGCGGTCGATCCGGAGCGCGGCACCTTTCTGCTGGTGCTGATGGCGGTCTATATCGGCGGCGCGCTGACCCTGTTCGCCTTTCGCGCCGGAAGCGTGGCCGAGGGCAAGAAATTCGCGCTGATGAGCCGCGAGGGATCGCTGGTGATCAACAATCTGTTGCTGACGACCATCCTCGCGCTCGTGCTGCTCGGCACGCTCTATCCGATCATCGCCGAGGCGATGGGCGAGAAGATTTCGGTCGGGCCGCCCTATTACAACAAGGTCGCGGGGCCGCTCGCGCTGATCCTTTGCCTGGTGATGGTCGCGGGCCCCCTGCTGAGCTGGCGCAAGGATGACGGCAAGAAGCTGTGGACGCGCCTGCCGGCGGCAATTCTTGCCGGTGCGGCGGTGCTGTTCGGGCTCGTCCTGTTCGGGGGCAAGGTCGGCGTGCTGCCGCTGCTCGGCATGACCGTCGCCGGCATCGTCGCGGTCGCCAGCCTGGCGCCGTTGTGGAAGCGCAACCTGCGCCGGACGCCTTTGCCGACCTGGGGCATGGTGATCGCGCATTTCGGTGTGGCGGTCGCGCTGGCGGGGATGGCCGCCGAAAGCGCCTTCATCAAGGAACGGCTGGTCGCCGCGGCGCCGGGCGAGACGGTGAAGGTCGATGATTTCACCGTGAAGTTCACCGGCGTTTCGCCGATCGCGGGGCCGAACTATACCGCGATCCGCGGCACGCTGATCGCGACGACGCCGTCGGGCGCGTCGTTCACGCTGCACCCGGAGGCGCGGACTTTCCCCGGACTGATGGGAACCGCGCCGACCGAGACCAACGAAGCGGCGCTGCTGACGCGGCCGGGCGGCCAGCTTTACGCCGTCCTCGGCCAGCCGGTGCCGAGCGCGGACGGCAGTTCCGCCGACCGCTACCAGCTTCGCCTGTGGTGGAAGCCGCTGGTGTGGTGGATATGGCTGGGCGGCGCGCTGATCGCGATCGGGGCCGCGCTGTCGATGCTGGGCCGCGCGCAGTTGCTTGAAATCTGGCGCGCACGCCGCGCGCGCAAAGCGCAGGAGCGCTTCGCATGAGGAACCGCTGGGTCCTGTTCGTGCCGCTGGCGATCATGGGGCTGCTGTTCGGCGCCTTCATCTATCGCCTGACGGTGCCGGCCGAGACGCTGATCCAGTCGCAATGGATCAACAAGCCGATGCCGCTGTTCGACCTGCCGCCTGCGACCGCGGGCGTGCCCGGGCTCAAGAGCAGCCAGCTTGCCGACGGGCGGCCGCGGCTGGTGAATGTCTTTGCAAGCTGGTGCATCCCCTGCCGGGCCGAAGCGCCGCAGCTCGAAGCGCTGAAGGCCGCGGGCGTGCCGATCGACGGCATCGCGATCCGCGACAGGCCGGAGGATGTCGCGCAGTTCCTGCAGGAGGTCGGCAATCCTTTCGACCGGATCGGATCGGACATGCAGAGCAGTGTTCAGATCGCGCTGGGCTCGTCGGGGGTTCCCGAGACCTTCCTGATCGACGGCAAGGGCATAATCCGCGAGCAGATCCAGGGCGTGATCCTGGCCGACCAGGTGCCGGAAATCATGGCCAAGCTGGAGGCGATGAAGTGAAGCTGCGGCTCGTCCTTCTTGGCCTGATCGCGCTGTTCGCGGCGCCCGGCATTGCGCAGGACCGCCTGCCGCCGGCGCCCTATGCCTATCAGCAGCTACGCGACCCGGCCGAAGAGGCCAAGGCGAAGGCGTTGATGGAGACGCTGCGCTGTCTCGTTTGCCAGGGCCAGTCGATCGCGGACAGCGACGCGCCGCTTGCCGGCGACATGCGGCACGAGGTGCGCACCAAGATCGCGGCGGGCGAAAGCCCCGACGCGATCCGCAAATGGCTTGTCGCGCGCTATGGCAATTGGGTGACCTATGACCCGCCGTTCGATGCCGCGACGGCGCTGTTGTGGCTGGGGCCGCTGCTGTTCCTCGCGCTGGGCGGCTGGCTTGCCTTTGGGCGCTTCCGCCGCGGCGATGCCGACGGTGAGGACAGCGCCGGGGAGGGGCAAGCATGATCTGGCTCTGGATATTGTTCGTCGCGGCTCTCACCGCCGGCGGCATCTTCTGGCTCGGCAAGCTGCCGGCGGCGTCGTGGCCGCTCGCAGGTGCGGCGATCATGCTCGGCCTTGCCGGCTATGCGCTGCAAGGCCATCCTTCCTTGCCCGGCAAACCCGTCGAGATGGCGCCCGAGCCCGACGGTTTCGGCGAAGTCATCACCGATCGGCAGCAAGGCATGGCCGACCGTTTCGGTCCCGCCGCGCAATGGATCGGCATGTCGGACGGCTTCATGCGTACGGGCAAGACCCAGCTCGCCTCGCAGACGCTGGAAAAGGGGCTCACCAAATATCCCGACAATGTCGACCTGTGGGTCGGGTTGGGCAATGCGCTGGTCGCGCATGGCGGGGGCGTGATGTCGCCCGCCGCCGCGCTGGCGTTCGACGAGGCAGCGAAGCGCGCGCCCGATCATCCCGCGCCGCCCTTTTTCGCCGGACTCGCGCTGGCGCAGAGCGGCGACCTGAAAGGTGCAGAGGCGGTTTGGAGCCGGCTTCTCGCCCGTTCGCCGGCCGACGCGCCGTGGCGACCCGACCTGGAAATGCGGCTTTCGCAGCTTCGTCAGGCAATGGGACCGCAAGCACCCCCCGAGACGCAGGCGGCCCCCTAGGACGCGTCCCGATTTGGAACCTATTACAATGGCGCAAGCTCGGTTAAAGGCGCGCAATGACTGCTGAGTCGCAACAGGCGGCCGGCGACGCGTCGGGCGCCGCCTCTTCCGCTATAGAAAACGGCCATCCGGGCCATGGCCACCATGGCGACAGCAAGCTGAAGCTTGCCGTCGGCGCGGTCGGCGTGGTGTTCGGCGACATCGGCACCAGTCCGCTTTACGCGTTCCGCGAGACCTTTGCCGGCCATCATTCGATCGAGGCCGACCGGCTGCACATCCACGGCGTGCTCAGCCTGGTCTTCTGGTCGATGATGCTGGTCGTGACCTTCAAATATGTGCTGACGATCATGAAGGCCGACAACAAGGGCGAGGGAGGCAGCCTTGCGCTGCTCGCGCTGATCAGCCGCCAGTCGGAGGGCAAGCGCTGGACCTGGCCGATCGTGCTGCTCGGCGTATTCGCGACCGCGCTCTTCTATGGCGACAGCATGATCACGCCCGCGATGTCGGTGCTGTCGGCGACCGAGGGCCTGCAATATGTGAGCCGCGGGTTCGAGCCCTATATTCTGCCCATCGCCCTCACGATCCTGATCGGCCTCTTTGCGATCCAGTCGCGCGGAACGGCAAAGGTCGGGGCGTTCTTCGGCCCGATCATGCTGCTGTATTTTGCGATGCTGGCGATACTCGGCGTGATCCACATCGCCGAGGATTGGTGGATCATCGTCGAGACGATCAATCCTTTGAACGCCCTCCGCTTTTTCTATTACGACGGTTTCACCGCCTTTATCGCGCTGGGGGCCGTCGTGCTGGCGGTCACGGGCGCCGAGGCGCTTTATGCCGACATGGGGCATTTCGGCCGGGCGCCGATCGGCATCAGCTGGCTTTGCTTCGTCCTGCCCGCCCTGATGCTCAACTATATGGGGCAGGGCGCGATGGTGCTGGCGGGCAATGTCGCGCCGACGGCGCAGCTGATCCAGGATCCCTTCTTCCTGATGATGCCCGAGATGTGGCGCGTGCCGGTCGTCATCCTCGCGTTGCTCGCGACGATCATCGCGAGCCAGGCCGTGATTTCGGGCGCCTTCTCGCTGACGCAGCAGGCGATCCAGCTCGGCTTCATGCCGCGCCTGCGCGTCGAGCATACCAGCGCATCGGCGGCGGGGCAGATCTATATCCCGGTCGTCAACTGGGGCCTGATGGTGATGGTCATCCTGCTCGTCCTGTTCTTCGGATCGTCGAGCAACCTCGCGGCGGCGTACGGCATCGCGGTGACTGGAGCGATGTTCATCGATACCTGTCTGATGAGCGTGGTGCTGTTCGTGCTGTGGCGCTGGCCGGCGTGGAAGGCGCTGCCCGTGCTGGCGGTCTTCTTCATCGTCGACATCGCCTATTTCGGCGCGAACCTGATCAAGGTGCCCGACGGCGGCTGGGTGCCGCTGGCGATCGGCCTGATCATCTTCACCATGCTCACCACCTGGTCGCGCGGTCGCAAGCTGATGCAGCAGGAAATGGCCGACGGCGCGATGCCGATCCCGGTCTTCGTGAAATCGGCGGCGAACAGCGCGACGCGCGTGCCGGGCACGGCGGTCTTCATGACCTCGTCGTCCGACGGCGTGCCGCACGCGCTGCTCCACAACCTCAAGCACAACAAGGTGCTGCACGAACGCATCATCCTGTTGACGATCAAGATCGCGGACGTCCCGTTCGTCCCGGAGGCCAAGCTTTGCCAGCTCGACGCGCTGGGGCAGGGGTTCCATCGGCTGATCCTGAACTATGGCTTCATGCAGCCCGTCGACGTGCCCGAGGCGCTGAAGCGCACGACCGGCTGCGGCGGCGAGTTCAAGATGCTGGAAACCAGCTTTTTCCTGTCGCGCCAGACGCTGATCGCGGCGAGCAAGCCGGGGATGCCGATCTGGCGCGAGAAGCTGTTCGCCTGGATGCTGCGCAACTCGGAAAGCGCCATGGAATATTTCCGCCTGCCGACGAACCGCGTGGTGGAACTGGGAAGCCAGGTCGCGATCTGACGTCGCTGCGATCCGGATGGATCAGGTTAACTCGCCGTAATGTCGGAATAAGCGTTTGAAGATTCCGGCGCGTCTTGCAATGCACGGGCAACCCCACAACAGGGCGAGCGAGATCATGCAAGTGGGGCACAGCAGCACACCGACCTTTCCCGCGTCGCCGGAACCCTTTGCATTGATCATCGGGCAGGGGAGCCGGGCGAACGCGCCGGCGGCGATCGAGGAGGGGCTGCGCCGCATGGGATTGCGGCCCGAGGCGCTGGACGAAGACGCGGTCGCCGATGCCCGGTTCGCGGGGCCTGCGTTTCGGTTGCATTTGGCCTCGATATCGATGCTCGTGGGGCAGGCCTCGCCGGATGCGCTCGACCTTGCCGATCCCGGTCACCCGTCGACGGGCCTGCTCGCGACCAGCCTGCCGTCCGACTGGCGGGACGGGGGCACCTGCTGGCTGTTCGTCCCGCAGGATCAGGGCGTCGCGGCCGAGCCGATGCACGAGGCGTTCAAGATGATGGTGCTGCTGATCGACCTGTTCGGCGCAAGCCATATCTTCTGGTCGCCGGCGCGGCTGTGGTCCGGCGCGCCCGAGTTTCGCGCATCGATTGCCGAAATGCTGATGAGCGGGATGCCGCCGGTGTTGCATCTGGTCGCGTTCCGTCAGCGCGATATGGGCGACGGGACGATCGTGCGCACGCGGGGACTGTCGCTGTTCGGCGGTCAGGAACTCGAAGCCGGGATGCCCTTTGGATGGACGGTGGCGGAGACGGTCAAGCGGCTCGCGCGGCTGGCGCTGGACATCATGCTGAACGGCCCGGTTGGCGAACCGAGGCGCCTGCGCGGGCTCGACGCGGGCGAGTGGGTGTCGCTGTCGCCGCAGTATGGTGCGCGGGCGCCGCATTCGACCGTGCTGGTCGAGTTCGGCAGCGAGCCTGGATGACGCACCGATGCTGGCAAGGTGCGCCGCCGCCTCGGCCCGGATTCCAGCGCCATCACCTGATCCCCGTCGCATTGCTCCAGCAACCGCAGATGGCGGCGATGTTCGACGACCTGCGCGCCGAAGGCTTTGCGCTGCGGCAGTTCGGGCACAACGGCCTGATGCTGCCTGCCAGCGAGGCGGCGGCGGTCTGGTCGGGCCATGCGCTGCATCGGGGGCCGCACCATGGCTATAATGACGTGATCGCGGCGCGGGTCGACCGCATCCGCGTTCATTTCGCCTTTCATGCGCCCATCGATCCACGAAATGCGCGGCGCACGGCGGTGATGCGGTTGCGGCTGTTGCAGGACACCATGCGCCGCGCGCTGACCGACCGGCATGGCGGCACCTTTTGGCTCAATCGCCGCGATCCGATGCGCCTGTTCGCCGATCGCCCCTATCTGGACGAGACGATCGAGCGGCTGTTCCGCGAGGCGCCTACAGCCTGACCTTTGCCTCCAGCTCGCGGCGCGCGGCGATATATTGCGCCTCGAGCTCCGCGACGAACTCGGCGACGGGGCGCACGGCGGTGACCGGGCCGATGCCTTGGCCCGAGCCCCAGATATCCTTCCACGCCTTTGCCTTGGTATTGCCGCCCGATCCGAAGTTCATCGTCTTCAGGTCGCCTTCGGGCAGATTGTCGGGGTCCATGCCCGCCGACACGATCGACTGGCGAAGATAATTGCCATGCACGCCGGTGAAGAGGTTGGAATAGACGATGTCGGCCGCGCGGCCCTCGACGATGCCGTCCTTGTACCCCTGGTCGGCATTGGCCTCTGCCGTCGCGATGAAGGCGCTGCCGATATAGGCGAGGTCGGCGCCGCACGCCTGCGCGGCGAGGATCGAGCGGCCGTGGCCGATGGCGCCCGACAGGGCGACGGGACCGTCGAACCATTCGCGGATTTCTTGCACCAGCGCGAAGGGCGACTGGCGGCCGGCATGCCCGCCGGCGCCGGCGGCAACGGGGATCAAGCCGTCGGCGCCCTTTTCGACCGCCTTGCGAGCAAAGCGATCGTCGATGACGTCGTGCAGCGTGATGCCGCCCCAGCCGTGGACCGCCTGGTTCAATTCCTCGCGCGCGCCCAGCGAAGTGATGGTGATCGGCACCTTCCACTTGGCGCAGGTGGCGATGTCCTGTTCAAGCCGGTCGTTCGATTTGTGGACGATCTGGTTGACGGCATAGGGCGCCGACAGGCGATCGGGATTGTCGCGGTCCCATGCCGCGAGCTCTTCGGTGATCTGGTGCAGCCACTCGTCGAGCAGCGACTGCGGGCGGGCGTTCAGGGCCGGAAAGCTGCCGACGACACCGGCCTTGCACTGCGCAATGACCAGTTCGGGGCCCGACACGATGAAGAGCGGCGAGCCGATGACGGGCAGGCGCAGGCGGTCGAAGATCGGGGGAAGGGCCATGAATCAAACTCTCCGGTTGCTGTTTGAAACTGACCTTAACGTAAACGGAAGGTCGTGCAAGAGGGGATGGACTGGCGCAATTGCCAGGCTTGGTCGCCGACGTTCAGTCGCGCCATTCGACCCGATAGAGGTCGAGGCGGCGGTCGGCGAGATTGCGGACCGCTCCTGCGGCGCGTGCCTGTCGCAGGTCGGCGAGCGAGAGATCGGCGATGGCCATGCCTTCGCTGTTCGCGGTCACGTCGGCGGCAATCCCGTCGCGGGCGAAGGGCATGTCCGATGGCGTCAGGATGGCGCTTTCGGCGTGGTGGATGTCCATGTTGAAGACGTTCGGCAGATTGCCGGTGACGCCCGCGGTCACGACATAGCACTGGTTTTCGACCGCGCGTGCCGCGCAGCAATAACGGACGCGCAGGTGCCCGCGGCGGTCGTCGGTGCAATAGGGGACGAACAGCAGCTCGGCGCCCTGATCGACGAGGCGGCGGGGGAGTTCGGGAAATTCGCTGTCGTAGCAGATCATGATCCCGATCGGCCCGCAGTCGGTCTGGATCACGTCGGCGTCGCGCGTGCTGCCGCCCGCGATCCCCCAGGCGTCGCGTTCGGAGGGGGTGGGGTGCAGCTTGTCGCGGTGATGGGTGCTGCCGTCGCGCAGAAAGACATGGCAGCGGTTGCGCATCGCTCCGCCGTCGATGCGGACAGGGTGCGAGCCGCCGATGATGTTGATGCGATGTCGCTGGGCAAGTGCGGCCATGAAGGCGGTGAAGCGCGGGGTGAAGGCGTCGATCTGCTCCATGGCCTGTGCAGCGGCCAGCCGCGGGCCCGACGACAATAGCTGCATGGGGAATAGTTCGGGGAAGGTGATGAAATCGCAGCCATAGTCGGCGGCCGAGAGGATGAAATATTCGACCTGGCGTTCGAAATCCTCCGGGCCGGAAATGCCGCGGAGGCCATATTGGACGGCGGCGATGCGGACTTTGTCGGGGTGCGTGCGTGCGGTCATGGCGAGCTTTTAGAACATCTGTGCGGCCGAATAAAAGTGTCCCCGCGAAGCGCGGGGACACCGATGGCCTGTCAGGCCGCTGCCAAGCGTCGGCTCGATCGGAAGGCGAGGTAGCCGAGGCCGATCATCACGATCAGCAGCGCGCCCTGCGCCGCCGCGAAGGGCGGCTCGGTTCCGGTTGGCGCAAGCGCGTTGAGCGCGGGCACCTTCAGGAACGACTGGACGACCAGCACGAACAGGTTGAGCCAGAGGCCGATCGTGGCCGTGACGGCAAAGATCGGCGCGGCGCGGCCGGCGAGCTTGCGACCGTACCAGGCCCAGAAGGCGACTGCGAGGACCAGCGTCGAGACGATGCCCGTGCCGAGCGCCGGAGTGAAGGCGACGATCGGAAAGAGAAAGCCGGACAGGCTGGTGATCAGGGTCGTCCAGAGGAAGACGCCCATCGTACGCGAGAGGATGCGGCCGCGTGTGAAGGCGGGGAGGGCGATGAGGCCCGTGCCGATGCCGACGAAGCTGATCGCGACATGGAGGGCGGTGAACTGCGGGATGGTCAAACCGAGGATCATGACACGTCTCCTTTCCTTATATCGTCAGAGGTAGCGAGCCGCAGGGCGCGACAGCGAGAGGTTGGGGCGAAGCGCCGACCGGGCGGCGACATAGGCGTCATAGTCGGCCATGTCGGGAAGCGCGGGAATGGTGATCACCTCGCCCGCGTCGAGTCCTGCCAGCGCGGCGTCGACCATGTCGTCCACGTCCATCACCATTTCGGCGGGGATGTTGGCGAGCTGCGCCTCGTCCCAGATGGGCGTGCGGGTGATGCCGGGCAGCACCGCCTGGATGCGGACGCCCTTTGCGCCGAGTTCGACCTGCAGCGCTTCGGTAAAGGCGAGGACATAGGCCTTGCTTGCCGGATAGACCGCCGTGAAGCCGTCGGGCATCAGCGCGGTGACCGAGGTGATGTTGACGATCGTGCCCGATCCGGCGGCCGCAAGGCGCGGCGCGATCGCGGCCGAGAGGCGCGTCACGGCCAGGATGTTGAGGTCGATCATCCCGGTCAGATAGGCGGGGTCGGCGCCGACGAAGCTGGTTTCGCCAGCGATGCCCGCATTGTTGATCAGGCCGGTGATCGCATCGTCATCCCGCAGGCGGGCCTCGATGCGCGCCAGGTCGTCGGCGCTGGCGAGGTCGGCGGAGAGGGTTTCGACCGCGACGCCGGTTTCGCTGTGCAGCCGGGCCGCAAGATCGGCGAGCTTGTCGGCGCGGCGGGCGACGAGGATCAGGTTGTGGCCGCGACGGGCCAGGCGGTCGGCATAGACGGCGCCGATGCCGTCCGATGCGCCGGTGATGAGGAAAGTCTGTTTGGTCATCTGACGTCTCCTGGAAAAGGAGGCGCAGTCCCTCCCCAATGTGATTGGGGGACCACGCCTCGCTTGTATCAGCTATTGATGAAGTCGAGAAGGTCGGCGTTGAACCGGTCCTGGTGGGTGACGGTCAGGCCATGGTCGGCGCCTTCGTAGATCTTGAGCACCGCATGCTTGACGATCTTCACGGTCGAGCGGGCGGAGGCATCGACGGGCACGATCTGGTCGTCATCGCCGTGGAGGACGAGGGTCGGCTTGTCGAACTTCTTGAGATCGTCGTTGAAGTCGCTTTCGGAGAAGGCGCGGATGCTGTCGAGCAGGCCCTTCAGTCCGCCGTTCATGCCCTGACGGACGAATTCGCCCTGGACTGCTTCGCTGACGACGGCGCCTTCGCGGTTATAGCCATAGAAGGGGAGCGTCAGGTCCTTGAAGAACTGCGGCCGGTTGTCGAACGTCCCCTTGCGGATGCCGTCGAACACGTCGATCGGCAGGCCGATCGGATTGGCTTCGGTCTTGAGCATCAGCGGGGGAACCGCGCCGATCAGCGCAACCTTGGCAACGCGAGCCGTGCCATGACGGCCGATGTAGCGGGTGACTTCGCCGCCGCCGGTCGAGTGGCCGACGAGGATGATGTCCTTGAGATCGAGCTGTTCGATCAGTTCGGCGAGGTCGTCGGCATACTGGTCCATATTGTTGTTGTCCCAGACCTGGTCCGAACGGCCGTGGCTGCGGCGGTCGTGGGCGAGGGTGCGGAAGCCCTGGTTGGCGAAAAATACCATCTGGGCGTCCCAGGCGTCGGCGCTGAGCGGCCAGCCGTGGGAGAAGATGATCGGCTGTCCATCCTTCGGACCCCAGTCCTTGTAGAAGATGTGCGTGCCGTCCTTGGTGGTGATGGTGGTCATGTCATGGTTCCTTTCGTTTCGAAAAGGGCGGGTTCGTCCGCCGGTGACATCGAGATAGGCCGGGGTGGGGTTGATCGGGATTGGCGGACACGACATTATGCGGGTCGATTCCGACAAAGGAGTTGCAGCATGCCGAAACTGAAGGTGCCCGACGCGCCGCCCGCGCTGACCGAGGTCGGGATGATGCTTTATCCCGACTGCCAGATCGGCATGGTCCACGGGATCACCGACCTGTTCCATATCGCCGGACGCTTTGCGGTCGACCATGGGCGGGCGCCGATTCGCGTCAGCCATTGGCGGCTGCAGGACGGCGGGGGTTTCGCCCGCTGTTTCGACAGCCACCCCGAGGAACCGGGCGGCAATTCGCCCGCAGTGCTGATCGCGCCGGGTAGCTTGCACAAGCTGCTGGAGGCCGACGAGGTCGTGCCCTATGCGCGCTGGCTGCTCGACCGCCATGCGCAGGGCACGACGCTGGCGTCGAATTGCGGCGGGTCGTTCGCATTGGCGGCGACCGGCCTGCTGAGCGGGCGGCCGGCGACGACGCACTGGTTCTTTGCCGAAGAGTTCAAGGCGCGCTTTCCCGATGTGCGGATGGAGGCGGACCGGATGGTGATCGACGACGGCGACATCATCACCGCCGGCGGGCTGATGGCCTGGACCGACCTGGGGCTGCGGATCGTCGAGCGGCTACTGGGGCCGTCGGTGATGATGGAGACCGCCCGTTTCCTGCTGATCGACCCGTCGGGCCGCGAGCAGAAGAATTATGCGAGCTTCGCTCCGCGGTTGACGCATGGCGACGAGGCGATCCTGAAGGTGCAGCACTGGTTGCAGGGCAAGGGTGCCGGGCCGGTTGCGGTCGGCGCGATGGCGGCGGAGGCGGGGATGGAGGAGCGGACGTTCCAGCGCCGCTTCAAGGCCGCCACCGGCATGACCCCGGTCGAATATGTCCAGCATATCCGTGTCGGCAAGGCGCGCGAGCTGCTGGAATTTACTCGCCGCACCGTCGACCAGGTCGCCTGGTCGGTCGGATATGAGGATGCCGCGGCGTTCCGCAAGCTGTTCCACCGCATCACCGGCCTGTCGCCCGGCGAATATCGCCAGCGCTTTTCGACGCCGACGACGCTGGCCGAGGTCGCCTAGTCGGCAGCCGCGGCGGCGGCGGCGGCGGCTTTCGCAGCCTCTACTTCGCCGATCCGTGCCCAGATCGCCAGCGCATCGGACGCGCCGAGCCCGAATTCGCGCGCCAGCGTCGCGGCATAGTCGGCGGCATCGGCGATCGGACGCGGCGGGCCGGCGTCCGCGCCCTTGCGGACAAGAGTGGCGCCGACCAGCGAGGCGAGCACCGCGCCGTCATAGCGCTGGACGACGACATTCTGGCGGAAGGGCGATCCGGGGTCGGACTGGAGCCACTGGCACGCCCCCTCCAGCAGCGCCTCGTCGCGCACGGCGGTCGAAAAGTCGAAACTGGGCGGCAGGACGTCGGGCTGGTTGTGGAAGCGCCACCAGCCGTCGCCCAGATCCTCGAGCGCAAAAGCGATGCCGCGCTGTTCATGGCGGCCGGGGGCAAAGGGAATGGGCTCGATCAGCCCGGCGCCCAGCCCGACGTCGGCGACATAGTCGCGGTCGAGATGGACGATCAGCGTCAGGTGGTTGCCGATCGCCTGGTCGCCCATGCGGTCGCGCATCACCCCGGCGGCAAGGCGGGTGAGCGAAAAGCCGATCGCCTCCAGCATCCAGGCGAACAGGCCGTTCATTTCGTAGCACCAGCCGCCGCGCCCGCCGGTAACCAGCTTGTCGAAGGCGGCGCGCGGGTCGCGCCCGGTCGGGCGGCCGATGAAGCAGTCGATGCATTCCCACGCGATCGCGCCGACATGGCCGCGATGCACCGCGACGAGCGTTTCGAGGTCGGGGCGCGGTTCGCCGACGAAACCGATGCGCGCCAGATAGGCGGCAAGCTGATCGGCGGTGGCGGGCGGGATGGCGGGGGTGCTGGTCATGTACCGCCTTCTATGCGGCGAGCCGGGGGCGAGTCCATCGCATCCGGCGCGGCGAGCAGGCGGCGCGCCGGCGGGGCGGGGCGTGTCGTTGGTCGATTCGAACGGGCGGCCCGTCGAACGGGAGCATCCTTAGCATCATAAGGGAAATATCCTTTTATTCCCGAGATGTTGCGATTAGTGCGCGCCTGTACGACCGGCGCACCGAGGAGATGCCTAGCCGACCCAAAATCCGTCGCCCCGGCGCGGTCATGGCCCGAAAGCCCTGCACGCGGCCCCTTCGCTTCCCCCCATCGAAGGTCTCTCCCAGTGAAAATCCCCCATGACAGTTCGAACGATCGGCCGCGCGGCGGTTGCGATTGCCTGCCGCGGCCTGCCGCCAGCCCCGCTCTGGAGGTCGGCCCCGCACCGGCGTTGAGCGCGTCGCCGAGCGATACGCCGTCCCCCGGCGCCCCGCCGGGCGAGACGTATGTGCTGCGATATGAGGACCGCTGGTTCGGGATCGAAAAGCGCGTGACCTTTGAGGCGGAGGATATTGCGGCGGCGCTGGCGCTGATGGAGCATGAGCCGATCGGCAACTGGGCCGAGCTGACGAAGGACGGCACGGTCCTGTGCCGCCGCGAACGCACGCCGGGCGGCGGTGCCGATTACTGGACGGTCGACTGAGGGATCAAGTGGGCGATCAGGCCTCGCCCGCCGCACGGATCGCGGCGGCGGCGAGCTTTTCCTTTTCGGCGCGCAGCGTTTCGGTGTGGAGCAGCTTGTCGGCCATCGCCTGCCACGCCGCGGCGGCGCGCAAATTGCGGTCGCGAACCTGGGTCAGCGACGAGGCATCCGCATCCGCGGTGCATTTTCCGGCCTGTGCGAGATAGAATTCGATGGTGGCCGACATGGCTTGGCTCCTTGGGGGTCTAGGTCAATCGACCATATCGGCGATCAAACGCCGGAGTTCGCGGCGCGACAGCGTCGGGCGGCGGCGGCGCGGCGGGTTCGCCGTCATCGCCTTGCCGGCCAGCGGCAGCGCGGGCAGAGCGGGGAAAATAGAATTATTATTATAGAACATAGTCATCATCTTTATCTTTGATTTGAGTGTTGTGTTGTTAGAGGTCGGCGCTGTTTGCGCCGGCCCCGTTCGTTGGAGATCGCGCCCGTCGTTCGGGCCGCGTCTCGGTGGTCAGCGCCGTTTGCGCTGGCCCGGTACGACCGGCCCGCCGCCGCGTTCGCGGTAGACGAGACGGCCCTTGGTCAGGTCATAGGGCGTCATTTCGACGCGCACTGCGTCGCCGACGACCGACCGGATGCGGAAACGCCGCATCCGGCCCGCCGTATAAACGATCACCCGATGACCGTTTTCGAGCATGACGCCGAAGCGCCCGTCGGGCAGGATCTCGTCGATCTGCCCCTCGAAGGTCATCAGTTCTTCTTTGGCCAAATGATCAGGCCGACTGAAGATTGATCGCCGACACCTTGCCGTTACGGCCGGTTTCGAGGTCGTACGAGACGCGCTGTTCCTTGTGGAGCGTGTCCATACCCGCGGCCTGAACCGCCGTGATGTGGACGAAGCTGTCGCCCGAGCCGTCTTCATTCTCGATGAAGCCATAACCCTTGTCGGTGTTGAAGAATTTTACGGTGCCGATCGGCATGGGGTGTTTCCTTTCACGAAACGGGAATCAGCCGGCAAAAGCACCGGCGGAGCTGGTAGCGTGTGAAGGGAAGATAGTGCCTGGGAGGCCGTAAATTTCCGTCGCAGGCGACGATAGCCGTTTCGATATAGGTGCAATATGCCGAAAAGTCAATTCGGGCCCCCGCCTAGGCATAATATTTGGCCAATAAAGGACGGATTAGTGCGATATCGTCGCGATTATTGGATCGTTGGCTTCGGGGCGACGCCATTGTTCTGCGGCTGTTCGGGCGGCAGCCGGTGCGTCGGATCGGGATGCGGCGGGATCGCCGGGGCGTCGCCCGCGGAGGGCGCGGGAAGACGGACGGGTTTCTTGTCCTTCGGCATGGAATAATCCTTCGGTGCGCCGCGCCGGCGGCAAGTGCGCGCAAGGCCGGGCCGCCGACGGCGGTTGGCCCGGTTTGACATCGTCGGAGGCGAACAGGGGAGAGACGAGTGGCGCGGGCCTTCGTTCCGCCACCGCCGCTCGGCCCGTCGCATCCTGCGCGAAAGACCGGGGCGTGGATGCCGTGGTCGAGGGGTGGTTCAGTTGATTTTGGTGTTGCGCTTGGCCCCTCCACCACCGCTTCGCGGCGGGAGGGGGAGCGCGAAGCGGTGGTGGGGCCGGCCTTTACGCCCCGTTCGCCGCGCTGAGGATCGCCCGCACGCTTGCGGTCGCGACGTCGGTGTCGAGGCCGCAGCCGAACAGGCTTTTGCCGTCGGCGGTGCGGCATTCGACATAGGCCGCGGCCTGCACGTTGCTGCCCTGGCCGATCGCATGTTCGCTATAGTCGACGATATCCATGATCGGGCCGCCGCTTTCGGCCAGCGCGGCGATGACGCTGCTCATCAGGCCGTTGCCGCGGCCGCTGACGCTGCGCGGGGTGCCGTCGATGGTGAGCTTGCCGGCGAAGATGCGGTCGGCGCCCGAGTGGGTTTCGGACCAGTCGACGAGCTGGAAGCGCTTGCCGTCGCTGGCGAGATAGGCGCCCTCGAACGCGTGCCAGATATCCTCGGCGCCGAGTTCGCGGCTGGTCTGGTCGGCCAGCGCCTGGACGACGTGGCTGAAGCTCGCCTGCATTTTCTTCGGCAGTTTCAGGCCCTTGTCCTGTTCGAGCACCCAGGCGACGCCGCCCTTGCCCGACTGGCTGTTGACGCGGATCACCGCTTCATAGCTGCGGCCAAGGTCGGCGGGGTCGATGGGCAGATAGGGGACTTCCCACTTGTCGTCATTCTGGCGTTCGCGCGCGGCGAAGCCTTTCTTGATCGCGTCCTGGTGGCTGCCCGAAAAGGCGGTGTAGACCAGCTCGCCGCCATAGGGGTGGCGCGGGTGGACGGGCAGGCGGTTGCAATATTCGACCGTCTGGATGACCTCGTCGATGTTCGAGAAGTCGAGCGCGGGGTCGACCCCCTGCGTGTACATGTTGAGCGCGACGGTGACGAGGCAGGTGTTGCCCGTGCGCTCGCCATTGCCGAACAGGCAGCCCTCGACGCGGTCGGCGCCGGCGAGCAGGCCGAGTTCGGCCGCCGCGACGCCGGTGCCGCGGTCGTTGTGCGTGTGCAGGCTGAGGAGCGCGGCGTCGCGGTTCGGCAAATTCTTCGCGAAATATTCGATCTGGTCGGCATAGATATTCGCCGTCGCCGCCTCGACCGTTTCGGGCAGGTTCAGGATGATCGGATTGTCGGCCGTCGGCTGCAGGATTTCCATCACCGCGGCGCAGGTTTCGATGCTGAAATCGAGCTCGGTGGTCGAGAAGCATTCGGGGCTGTACTGGAAGCGCCAGTGGGTGCCGGGAAGGCGCGCGGCATTGTCGCGGAGCTGTTTCGCGCCGTCGATCGCGATCTGCTTGATCTCGTGCGGTTCCATGCCGAAGACGATCTTGCGCCATGCGGGCGCGAGCGCGTTATAGACGTGGACGATCGCGGTCTTCGCGCCCTGAAGGCTGTCGAAGCTGGTGCGGATCAGGTCGGCACGGCTTTGCGTCAGCACCTGCGGCGTGACGTCGTCGGGGATGCGGCCGTCGCGGACCAGCCCCTGGATCCAGTCGAAATCGGTCGCGCCCGACGAGGGGAAGCCGACCTCGATCTCCTTGAACCCGCATTTGACGAGCAGTTCGAAGAAGCGCGTCTTCTTTTCGGCGTCCATCGGGTCGATCAGCGACTGGTTGCCGTCGCGAAGGTCGGTCGACAGCCAGATCGGCGCCTGGGTGATGGTTCGGGCGGGCCATTCGCGGTTTGCCAAGGGAACCTGCGGAAAGGCGGAATATTTCGCGGACGGGTCGCGGAGCATGGTCATGGGAAAAACTTCTTCTGCTGGGTTTCGGTCTGCTGTCGATCGGGCCCTTGGGCGGGTGGCCGGCGGACTAGCGCAGGCCGAAGGTCACGCCCAAGGGCGTGTAAGTCGCAGAAGAAGAAGGGCGTTGCCGCGCATGGCCCGCCCAATGATGCAAAATGTCGCGCTTGGCAAGAGGGGACGAAGAAAATGTCGCCGGACGGCAAAGCGGCTTTGCCGTCCGGCGTAGGGCAGGGGAGCTTAGGCGGCCTGGTCGGCCGCGATGTCGTCGCTGTCCTCGTCGCTGTCTTCGTCGTCCCAGGGTTCGAAGACCTCGTCCTCGATCATATTGTCGACCGCGTGGATGCGCACGCCGATGACCCAGTCGTCGAGCGGGCCCTCATGCGCGGCCTCGATGGGGGTCAGCGCATCGGTGGCGGGGCCGGACGGGCGGTCGCCGACCAGGTCGAAATCCTGGAAACCGTCGTCGGGCGGCGTGATATAGACATGCGGCTCGAGCCGGACGTTGGTCCAGCCGCCGGTGGGGGCAAGCCCCTCTACCTCGACGACCAGCACCGGGTTTTCTTCGTCTCCGTCGATGCCGGCGTTCACCTCGACGATTTCGCGTACCAATTCGCTCATGGCTGGGGCTCCTGCGAAAAGGGGCGGGGGATGGCCCCTCGCGGCCCCTGATAGCGGAGTCGTGTGACAGATTGGCGGAGCGTCAGCCCTTGACCCAGCCCACCGCCGGATCGTCGAAATCGACGACGTCGGCCAACTCCCACACATTGGGATAGCCATAGCCGACGAGGTTGATGAAGGTCTGGATATTGAGCGCGAGCGGCGCGGCCTTCAGCGGCACCGGGCTCTGGTGGTTCGAGAAATTATTGTTGCAATAGATAAGGATGGGGCGGCCCGGATCGGCGCCGATCACCGCGGCGAGGCTTTCCGCGGTAAAGTCGGTGAGCGGCAGGTTCACCGCGCCCGCGATGTGGCCCGCGGCAAAGGCATCCTTCGACCGCGCGTCGAGCAGGAGGGCGCCGGGCTTTGCCGCCTCGGCCCGGAAGGCGTCGAAGCGGAGCAGGCGATCGGCGCGCTGGGTGCCGACGCTGGCGGTGAGCGTCTGGAACGCCGGATAGTCGATCTGGGGGTTCGCCTGCGCAAAGGCGGGCGCGGCGGCGAGCGTAAGGGCAGCGAGCAGGGCTTTGCGCATGATATCCTCCCGTGAATGGGGGGAGGATAGGGCGGCGTTGCTGGACCGACGATGAACCGTGCGCGGGAGGCGTCACCGCGACCCCGGCGCGGGCCGGGGTCGCGGTGACGAAAGGCGCGCGCTTACTGCTTTTCGAACGCGGCGTGGATCTTGAGCTCGACCTCGTCGCTGACGAAGGGGATGCCCATGGTGATGCCGAAGTCGCTGCGCTTGATCTTGGTCTCCGCCTCGAAGCCGACGGTTTCCTTCTTGTTCATGCCGACGCCCGCGCCGTGGAACTCGACCTCCAGGGTGACGGGCCGGGTCACGCCGTTGAGCGTGAGATTGCCGGTCACGGTGGCTTCGTCGCCGTCATCGTCGAGCACGACCTTGGTCGACACGAACTTGGCGTCGGCGGGCGCGGGGCCGAAGAAGTCGGGCTTGCCGCCATCCTTGCCCTCGCGCAGCAGGTGCGCGGTCAGGCCGGCGTTGGCGGTGGTGACCTTGGCGACGGGGATCGTCACGTCGACCCTGGCAGCGGCGGGATTGGCGGGATCGAGGACGAGCGTGCCGGTCACATCGCCGAAGATGCCGGTATAGTCGCTGAAGCCGAGGTGATCGACCTCCCACACGACCATCGTGTGGAGCGGGTCGGCGGCATAGGTGCCGGCGGTGACGCGGGTCTTGTCAGGCGCGCCGGGGGCGCTGGGCGCCTGCGCGATGACGGCGGGAACCGCGACGACGGCAAGGGCGAGGACGGCGAGGGGTGCGAAGCGGCGCATTGGGGGGAACTCCTGTTCTGAAGGACGCAGGAGGCTAGGCGAGGGCAGTGGGCCGCGTCAATCAGCCCTATGGAAACGCTGTGTTTCCGCCGCGCGTCGGCGTGCGCCGCGCGCGCAGCCTAGTGCCCGTCGGCGCGGCGCGCCTCGAACCACTGGCGCAGCATCGCAGAGGTGCAGCCGGTGAAGCCATAGGAGCCGACGACCGAGCAGCTGTTCGGTCGCGTGACGCGCGCGATATTGTCATAACCCTCGACCGTCGAGGCCCAGCTGCCGCCGCCGACGGGGGCGTCGTCCTTCAGCTCCTCGCGCAAGGCCTTGGGGACGCGGTAACGCTCCGATTCGGGCTGCTGCGCGCAGACGACGATCTCGTCGCCCTGCGCTTCCGGGCATGGCTCGTTGCCATAGGTATAGAGGATCGAGACTTTCTGCGGCGGCTGCGACGACTGACCGAGGTCGTCGTCCTGCGCCGCGGCGGGCGCGGCGATGAGCAGGAGGGGGAGCAGAAATCGGGCAGGTCTTTTCATCACGCGCATTCCCTGGCGACCATCCCCGCGACGCACAATAGCGGGCGAAGATGAACCTCAGCCGAATTGGAGTGCGGTTTGTTATGGGGAGAGAGCTATCAGCGGGCCCCCGGGTTTCGCCAGTGATCCTGGAGGGGGCGCGAGTGGGCGCTGAGAATTTGGCGGTCTTGGGGTGGGAGTTGGATCTCAAAAGTTGGTCATGCTGAAACAAGTTCAGGGTTGCGAAAAAGGAATGTCGGACTTCGGTCGCAAACGGACGAGCCCGGCGGGTTCAGCGGTCTCCGCCGAAGGTGTAGCTGAGTGCGACGCCGACCGAGGGTTGATTGCGGCTGCCGAATTCGCGCGTCACGGGCGAGCGGGCTGCATCGCCGACGAGGCGTTCGTAGCGGCCATAGACGGCGAGGCCCCAGTGGCTGTTCAATTGACGGAGATAGCCTGCCGTCGCGCCGACCGACTGGACGCCGCCGCCGGGGCGATAGGCGGGCAGGCCCGAGGCGGCCGCGGCCGCGGGATCGACACCGAAATAGGCGCGGTGGAATTTCGCGTCGCCAAGCGTGACGCGCGGGCCGACCGAAAAGAGCCAGTCGTCGCCGTCGCGCACGACATAATCGGCGCTGACCTCGCCGACCCAGCCCTTGTGCCCGCTCAGCGCCTTGCGACCCTCGACGCGAACGCGCATCGCGGGGGTCAGCGATATCTGCGCGAAGCCGCCCGCCTCGACGGTCATGCCGACCTTGGGCAGCGGCGCGCCCAGCTTGCCGGCCGTGCGCTTGCCGATGAAGCCGAAGGCGGGGCCGAAGGAGAGGTTGCCGCTGTGCACGAGCGGCGAGCCGAAGCTTTCGTCGGGCGCCTCGAACGCGAAAGCCTCGCCCTCGGGCGCGCGCGACAGGTCGACATAGGGACCAAGGCTGAAGCGGTCAGCCCCGGGCCAGGAGGGCGCAAGCTGCGGACCGAGGATCAGGCGGGTGCGTTTGGCGGAAGCATCGGCGCCTTCCTGCGCCGCCACGGGCGTGGCGAGGGCGATCAGGGGCACGGGCGCGAGGGCAAGCAACGATGCTCGACGCATGGGGAACTCCTTGTTGTGTCGAAAGGAAATTCCCCGGGGGTGGCTTGGTTCCGGTGGGGCTCGGCTTTCGCTGGGGACCAAAGGGGGGCGGCTGGCGTCGGGGAGCTTGTGAGGGCGCCTGCTAATCCAGCGAGGCGGCGATTGCAGTCCATATCTGCGCCAGGTCGTCGGCGGTCGTGCAATAGGGCGGCATGACGTAGACGGTGTTGCCGAGCGGGCGGAGGAGGACGCCGTTTTCGCGGTAGAAGGCGATGAGGCGCGGGGCGAGGTTCGACAGGTAGCCGCCGTCGGGGGCGGCGATGTCGAAGGCGGCGATCGTGCCGAGGCGGCGCGGGTCGTGGACGCGCGGGTCGTGGGACAGCAGCGCAAGATGCGCGTCCTGGGCTTCGCCGAGCGCGTCGATGCGCTGCTGCACGGGCTCGTCGCGCCAGATTTCGAGATTGGCGTTGGCGGCGGCGCATGCGATCGGGTTCGCGGTGTAGCTGCTCGAATGATAGAAGGTCTTGCTGCGATCGGTCGAGGCATGCGCGGCGAAGATCGGTTCGATGCAGAGCGTCACCGCGAGCGGTATCGCGCCGCCCGTCAGCCCCTTCGACAGGCAGACGATGTCGGGGATTACGCCCGCCTGGTCGCAGGCGAAGCGCGTGCCGGTGCGGCCCCAGCCGGTCATCACCTCGTCGGCGATGAAGAGCACGCCGTGGCGCGCGCAAATGCTGCGCATTTCGGCAAGCACCCAGGCGGGGTAGATGAGCATCCCCCCGGCGCCGAGGATCAGCGGTTCGACGATGAAGGCGGCGGCTGCTTCGCCGGTGCCGCTGGCGGCGCAGGCGGCATCGAGCGCGTCGAGCGTCGCCTGTTCCATACCCGGATGGGGGAAGGGGATGGTGTCGACGTCGAAGAGCAGCGGCTGCCACGCGCGATTGTAAACGCCGCGTTCGCCCACCGACATCGTGCCGATGGTGTCACCGTGATAGCTATGTTCGAGGACGAGGACGCGGTGGCGCGGCGCGCCGATGTTGAACCAGTAACCGAGCGCCATTTTCAGCGCGACCTCGACGCTGGTCGAACCCGAGTCCGAGAAGAAGACGCGGGTGAGCGGATCGGGGGTGATGCGGACCAGCTCGGCCGCCAGCGTCTCGGCCGGTTCGTGCGTCCAGCCCGCGAAGATGAGCTGATCGAGCCGTTCGGTCTGCGCCCGGATCGCGGCCATGATGCGCGGGTGCGCGTGGCCGTGGGTGGTGACCCACCAGCTGGAAATGCCGTCGATCCAGCTTCGCCCGTCGGCGGCATAGAGGCGCGCGCCGTCGCCGCGTTCGATCAGCGGGATCGGATCGCCGAGGCCGTGCTGGGTGAAGGGGTGCCAGACGGGCGAAGTGGGCGTGTTCATGTGCGTCGTATATCCCTTCGTCGTTTCCGCGAAACGGGAAGTCGGGGAAGCAAAGGCTAGCGGAAGTCCGCGAGATCGAAGTTGGCGGCGAAGGCGGCGGCGAGTGCTTCGGGGGTGAGGGGGGCGACGATCGGCAGGCGGCCGAGGCGGCGGACGCCGGCGATTTCGGGAATGATCGCCTCGCTGTCGGGCACGGCATCGCCGAGGAAGGCGAGGCCGTGGATCGGCACGTCGCGCGCGTTCAGCGCCTCGATCGTGAGCAGGCTGTGGTTGATCGTGCCGAGGCTGGTCCGCGCGCAGACGATCACCGGAATCCGCCAGCGCGCGAACAGGTCGGCATAGAGCAGGGTGCGCGAGACGGGAACGAGCGCGCCGCCCGCCCCCTCGACCAGCAGGTCGCCGTCCGGGGGCGTGAGCGCGTCGGGATCGATTTCGACGCCGTCGATTTCGGCGGCGAGGTGGGGCGAGGCGGGGGTGACGAGGCGATACCCCTCCGGCAGCACGCGCACGCCCGCGAGCCGCGCGACGGCCTGGCTATCGCTTTCCTCCTCCAGTCCCGACTGGATCGGCTTCCAATAGGGGAGGCCCAGCGCGCCCGCGAGGGCGGCGGAAAAGACGGTCTTGCCGATGCCGGTGTCGGTGCCGGTGATGACGAAGCGGATCATGCCGCGGCCATAGCGGCCGAAAGCCTCTCCGTCATCGCGTCGATTTCGCGCTCGCCGACATTGAGGGTGATCGCGATGCGCAGGCGCGCGGTGCCGTGCGGAACGGTCGGCGGGCGGATTCCGCGAACGTCGAAGCCGTCGGCCTGCAGCGCGGCGGCGATGCGCATCGTCCGCGCATTGTCGCCGATGACGACAGGGATGATCTGGGTCCCGCTGGCGGGAATGCCGAGCTTTGCGAGGCGCAGCTCGGCATAGCGGACGAGCGCGTGGAGGCGCGCGGCGCGCTCGGGCTCGTTCGCGACGATCTCCAGCGCCTGGCGGACGAGCCACGCCATCAGCGGCGAAGGCGCGGTGGAAAAGATGAAGGGACGGCCGCGGTTGACGATGAAGTCGCGGACGATGGCGGGCGCGCAGAGCAGCGCGCCTTCGCAGCCCAGCGCCTTGCCGCAGGTGTGCAGGGTGATGAGGTTTTCGCTGGGCGCGATGTCGTGCGCCAGGCCCTGGCCGGCAGGGCCGTAGACGCCCGTCGCATGCGCCTCGTCGACGATCAGCACAGCGTCGTGCCGCGCGGCGACGGCGGCCAGATCGGCGAGGGGGGCGCGGTCGCCATCCATCGAATAGAGGCTTTCGACCGCGATCCACGGCGTTCCCGTGCCGCCCTCCGCGCGCCAGCGGGCGATGCGATCGTCGAAGGCCTGCGCGTCATTGTGGCGCGCGGCGGCATGGTCCGCGCGGCCGAGCTTCATCCCGTCGTGCGCGCTGGCATGGATCAGCTCGTCATGGACGACCAGGTCGCCGCGCTGCGGCAGCGTGGCGAAGAGCGCGGCGTTGGCGGCGAAGCCGGTCGGGAAGAAAAGCGCGGCCGCGCTGCCATAGTGGCGCGCGGCATGCGCCTCGAGCGCTTCATGCTCGTCATGATTGCCGCGTAGCAGGCGCGAGCCGCCCGAGCCGGCGGGAAGGCCGAGCCGGAGGCCGGCGGTCATCGCCTCGGCCAGCGCGTAAGAACCGGCGAGCGCGAGATAGTCGTTCGAGGCGAAGTCGGCGCCGGCGCGCGAGGCGAGGGCGCGGCGGCGGTCCTCGGCGGCGAGGGCGGTCAGGTCGGCGCGGTGGGCAGCGAAGGGGGAGGTCACGGTCCTACTTTCTTGCGCGCCATGGCGCGGAGCGGGGCGACAGGTCGGGGGCTCAGCCGCGGTGCAGCGCCTGTCGTTCCCCGGCGGTCAGCCGGTGCGGGACGGCGATCGGTTCGAGCGTCGCCGCGTCGAACAATTCGCAGCGCCGCCGGTCGCCCGACAACAGGTCGCGAACCATGCGCGGGAAGAAGCGCCGCATCAGCTTGCCCATGCTCATTTTCGGCAAGGCGGCGGTGTCGCCGATCGCGTCCTGGGTGAAGAGGTGCCCGCGCGGGGCACCGGTCAGCCGATCGCGCCGCGCCGGATCGCAGGCCGCGAGCTGGGTCGTGATATAGGGAATGCGGCCGTTCCTGTAGCTGTTGAACAGCGGCACCCGGCAGCATGCGGCGTACCAGCGGAGCGTCGGCTTGTCGGTCATGTGGACGCAGGCGAGCCGGTCGCGGCCCGAGTGGATTGTCATGCGGGCGCAGCGCGACTGATAGAGCGCGGTGCCGCCGTGCGCATCGAGCACGCGCGCGGCTTGGCCCAGATAATGGGTCAGGTCCTGGCAGTCGGTGCAATGGCATATGACATGGTCGCCCTGGTCGGGACCGACGTCGATCAGCGTCCCGGTGATCGCGCCGCACGCACAGGCGAAGGAAAGGTCGGACGATGTCATCGCCCGACCCTAGTCGCTTGTCCGTGCTTGCGGAAGCCTTGCGGAGCGCCTGGCGCGCCGCGCGGCCCTCCCCATGGCCTTCGGTCACGGGGAGGATCGTTTGGCTCAGTTGACCGCCTTGTCGACCAGCTTGTTCTTTGCGATCCACGGCATCATCGCGCGCAGGCTGGCGCCCGTCTGTTCGATGGGGTGCGCCGCGGCCGCCTTGCGGCTGGCCTTCAGTTCGGGCTGGCCGGCCTGGTTGTCGAGGACGAAATCCTTGACGAAGCGGCCCGACTGGATGTCGGCGAGGACGCGCTTCATTTCGGCCTTGGTCTCGTCGGTGATGATGCGCGGGCCGGTCTTGATGTCGCCATATTCGGCGGTGTTCGAGATCGAATAGCGCATGTTCGCGATGCCGCCTTCATAGAGGAGATCGACGATCAGCTTGGTTTCGTGAAGGCACTCGAAATAGGCCATTTCGGGGGCGTAGCCGGCCTCGACCAGCGTTTCGAAGCCCGCCTGGATCAGGTGGGTGATGCCGCCGCAGAGCACGGCCTGTTCACCGAAGAGGTCGGTTTCGCACTCTTCCTTGAAGGTGGTTTCGATGATGCCGCTGCGGCCGCCGCCGACGGCGCTGGCATAGGAGAGGGCGAGCGCCTTGGCGTGGCCGTTGCCGCTTTCGCCGTTCGCTTCCTGTGCGACCGCGATCAGGCAGGGGACGCCGCCGCCCTTCTGATATTCGCTGCGCACCGTGTGGCCCGGGCCCTTCGGCGCGACCATGAAGACGTCGATGTCGGGGCGTGCCTCGATCAGGCCGAAGTGGATGTTGAGGCCGTGCGCGAAGGCGAGCGCCGCGCCGGGCTTCATGTTCGGGCCGATGTCGTCGGCGTAGATCTTGGCCTGATGCTCGTCGGGGGCGGCGATCATGATGACGTCGGCCCATTCGGCGGCTTCCTTGTTCGAAAGCACCTTGAAACCGGCGGCTTCAGCCTTTTTCGCGGTCGCCGAACCGGGACGGAGCGCGATCGCGACTTCGCGGACGCCGCTGTCGCGCATGTTCTGCGCGTGCGCGTGGCCCTGGCTGCCATAGCCGACGACGGCGACCTTCTTGCCCTTGATCAGATCCTGGTCGGCGTCGCGATCGTAATAAACCTGCATTGGAAGACCCCTTCTAGTCCTTTGGCCCCGCAAGCGGGGGAAGATGTGTGTGGGAGAGTGGACCCCGGCCTTCGCCGGGGTGCGGTAAAATCCTAGAGCGCCTCCGACCCGCGGCCGATGGCGACGACACCGGTGCGACCGACCTCGACCAGCCCGCATTCGCGCATCAGCGCGATGAAGCGGTCGACCTTGTCGCTGTTCCCGGTGATTTCGAAGATGAAGCTGGTGAGCGTCGTGTCGACGACCTTTGCACGGAAGACGTCGGCCATGCGCAGCGCCTCGATCCGCTTGTCGCCGGTCCCCGCAACCTTCACCAGCGCGATCTCGCGCTCGACATGCGCGCCGCCGTCGGCCAGGTCGGTGACCGAGTGGACGGGCACCAGCCGGTCGAGCTGCGCGATGATCTGGTCGATCACCGGCGGCGGGCCGTTGGTGACGATGGTGATGCGCGACAGCGCGTGATCGGCGCTGATGTCCGCCACGGTCAGGCTTTCGATATTATAGCCGCGCGCCGAGAAGAGCCCGGTGATCTTGGCCAGAATGCCCGCCTCGTTATCGACGGTGATGGCGAGCACATGGCGCTCGCCGGCTTCGGTCTTGATTTTCATGTGCTTACACCAGTGCCTTGGCTTCGTCGTCCATCGTGCCGGTGACGTCGCTCGGCTGGAGGATCATGTCGGTGTGCGCCGCGCCCGACGGGATCATCGGGAAGCAGTTCGCGAGCTTAGCGACGCGGCAGTCGACGATCACCGGCCCCGGGGTTTCGATCATCGTCTTGATGCCGTCCTCGAGCTCGCCGAGCGTATCGATGCGCAGGCCGGTCCAGCCATAGGCGGCGGCGAGCTTCACGAAATCGGGCAGGCTGTCCGAGTAACTGTTCGAATAGCGGCTTTCATAGGTCAGTTCCTGCCACTGGCGGACCATCCCCATCCATTCATTGTTGAGGATGAAGATCTTCACCGGCAGACGGTACTGGCTGACCGTACCCATTTCCTGGATGTTCATCTGAAGCGAGGCTTCGCCCGCGACGCAGATGACCAGGCGGTTCGGATGCGCGATCTGCGCCCCCACGGCGGCGGGAAAGCCATAGCCCATCGTGCCGAGGCCGCCGCTGGTGAGCCAGCGGTTGGGCGCGGAGAAGCCGAAGTGCTGCGCCGCCCACATCTGATGCTGGCCGACCTCGGTCGTGATGATCGGGTCGCGGCCGCGCGTCGCGTCGAACAGCGCCTTCACCGCGCGCTGCGGCATGATTTCGGCGCCGGCATCCTTCTTTTCGGGGAAGTCGAGGCAGCGCGTCGCGCGCCAGCCGTCGACCCGGCGCCACCATTCGCCAAGGTCGCGCGCCTTGTGACCCTTGTCGGCCCAGGCGGCGATCAGGGCATCGAGCGCGCGGCCGGCATCGCCGACGATCGCGAGGTCGACGGGCACGATCTTGTTGATCGAGCTGCGGTCGATATCGATGTGAATCTTCTTCGAGTCCGGCGAGAAGGCGTCGAGGCGGCCGGTGACGCGGTCGTCGAAGCGCGCGCCGACCGCGATGATCAGGTCGGCGCGATTCATCGCCATGTTCGATTCATAGGTGCCGTGCATGCCGAGCATGCCCAGCCACTTCGGATCGTCGGCAGGGAAGGCGCCGAGGCCCATGAGCGTCGAGGTGACGGGCGCGCCGGTCAGGCTGACGAGTTGGCGCAGCGCCGCGCTGGCGTCGGGGCCGGCGTTGATCACGCCGCCGCCGGTGTAGAAGACGGGGCGCTCGGCCGCGGCGATCATGTCGATCGCGGCGCTGATCGCATCGGCGTCGGGCTCGACCTGCGGGCGATAGCTTTTGTGCTGGATCTTTTCGGGCACGACATATTCGCCCGTCGCGACCTGCACATTCTTGGGAATGTCGATCACGACCGGGCCGGGGCGGCCGTGCGTCGCGATATGGAACGCCTCGTGCAGGATCGGGCCGAGACGATCGGGGTCCATCACCAGATAATTATGCTTGGTGCAGTGGCGCGTGATGCCGACGGTGTCGCATTCCTGAAAGGCGTCGGTGCCGATCAGCGCGGTCGAAACCTGGCCGGTGAGCACCACCATCGGGATGGAGTCGAGCAGCGCGTCGGTGATGCCGGTGACGGCATTGGTGGCGCCGGGGCCCGAGGTCACGAGCACGACGCCGGGCTTGCCGGTCGAGCGGGCATAGCCCTCTGCCGCGTGGGTCGCCGCCTGTTCGTGGCGGACGAGGACATGCTTGATCGTCGGGTGATTGAAGAGCGCATCATAGATGGGAAGGACCGCACCGCCCGGATAGCCGAACACCGTATCGACCCCGAGGTCGACCAGCGCCTGAACCACCATGTCGGCACCACTCATTTCCGCCACGACACAAACTCCTTTCTTCACCTTGCTTTTGCCCTGCCACGCCATCGGGCGCGCGCCTTGTGCGCTGCAGCAGGTCGGCGGGCAATAGGTATATGATTCTATCCTGTCAACAGCGTATCGTGTAATTTTATTGCTATTTGCTTTATAGAATCGATGTTTAATGACTCTGTGTGACGCGGCCAGTCGGTGGGCGGCTGGTGGCGGAACCAGGTAAACTGCCGCTTTGCATATTGGCGCGTCGCCGCCTGCGCCTGTTCCAGAGCGTCGTCGCGGCCGATCTGTCCGCGCAGCCAGGCGGCGATCTGCGGCACGCCGATCGCGCGCATGACGGGCAGGTCGGGGTCGAGCCCGCGCGCGAGCAGCGCCGCGACCTCTTCGATCGCGCCGCCGTCGAACATCTGGACGAGGCGCCGGTCGCAGCGGTCGCGCAGCCATTCGCGCGGCGGCAGGAGGACGAGCGGCGTCAGCGTGATCGCATCGGCGATGCCGCCCTCGCGCGCCTGCTGCCAGTCGGCGAGCGGGCGGCCGGTCGAGCGCACAACCTCCAGCGCGCGGGCGACGCGTGTGCTGTCCGCAGGGTTCAGCCGCGCGGCGGCGGCGGGGTCGTCGCGAACGAGCGCGGCGTGGGCATCGGCGACGGGCAGGGCGCGGACGGCCTCGCGCACCGCGGGGTCGATCGGCGGCACCGGTGCGATGCCATAGAGAAGCGTGCGCAGGTAAAGCCCGGTGCCCCCGACGAGAACGGGAACCTTCCCCGCGTCATGCGCGTGAGAGATGACGCCGCGCGCCTCGTCGGACCAGCGCGCGGCATTATGCGCTTCGGCACCGTCGACATGGCCGAAGAGGCGGTGGGGGATGCCCGCCATCTCTTCTTCGGAGGGACGCGCCGAAAGGATGGCGAGGTCGGCATAGACCTGGCTCGCGTCGGCGTTGACGACGACCGCGTCGCCAGCCATTTGCGCGAGCGCTACCGCCAAAGCGCTCTTGCCGCTCGCGGTGGGTCCGGCGATAAGCGCGACGGGCGGCCGCCCGCGAACGAAAGAGATAGAAGGAGACGCCATGTTCGTAGCCACGCTGATAGCAGCCGGAAAGCTGACCGACGAGGTGGTTCGCGAAGCGATCGACCGTCTCGACGCGACAGGGCATGATGTGGGCGCCCCGCATTGGCTGGACGAGCATGACGCGGCCGACATCGTCTTTCAGGGCAGTCTGGTCAGCGCGCGCGAGGAACTGGCGAAAATGGACCATGGGGCGCTGGACGTCGTGGTGCAGCCGCTGGGCGATCGCACGAAGAAGCTGATCATCGCCGACATGGATTCGACGATGATCACGGTCGAATGCATCGACGAACTCGCCGATTATGCGGGGATCAAGGACCAGGTTGCCGCGATTACCGCGAAGGCGATGCGCGGCGAGGTGGATTTTCGCGGCGCGCTGACCGAACGCGTCGCGCTGTTGGGCGGGATGGCCGAAGGCGTGCTGACCGAATGCCGGATGGAGCGGGTGAAGCTGACGCGCGGCGCGCGCACGCTGGTCCAGACGATGAAGGCGCATGGCGCTTATTCGGTGCTGGTAACCGGCGGTTTCAGCGCCTTCGCGGGACCGGTTGGCGAAGCCATCGGTTTCGACAAGGTGGTCGCGAACGAACTGCTGATCGAGGGCGGCAAGCTGACCGGAACGGTGGGCGAGCCGATCGTCGATTCGAGCATGAAGCTGGAAACGCTGAAGAGCGAGGCGGCGAAGCATGGCCTGCCGCTGGCCGAGACGCTGGCGGTCGGCGACGGCGCGAACGACATCCCGATGATCACCAGCGCCGGGCTGGGCATCGGCTATCACCCGCATCCGGCGGCGGCGGAAGCGGCCGACGCGGCGATCCGGCACCACGACCTGACCGCGCTGCTGTGGGCGCAGGGCTATCCGCGGCGGAGCTGGGTGCTGGGGTGATAAAGGCCCTGCCATTGATGAGCCTTTTCATCGCCATGCCCGTGGCGGCTCAATCGACATCGCCGTTCGGCATTCCGATCAAGGATTTTGGCGGCGCCACGCTTCTGACGCAAAATTGGATGTCGTTTCAGGACTATCCTGACTCTGCCATGCGGAGCGATGTCGAGGGACGTGTGATCGTTGGATTTGACATCGGTGTAACCGGGCGTGTCGAGAATTGTGCGGTTCGAACGTCGAGTGGGTACAAGGTGCTCGACGACGTGCCGTGTCGCTTGCTCAACAGAAAAGCGCGCCTTCGGCCGGCAGTAGACGAAAGCGGTTCGGCGCGAGTGGCTCAGGCGGTCCTGAGCGTGGATTTCTGGATGCCCCGTTAGATATCCCATGACCAGCCATCGCATCTATTCGGTCAGCGTCGCGAGCGTGTATCCGCATTATGTCGCGAAGGCAGAGAAGAAGGGCCGGACGAAGGCCGAGGTCGATGAGATCATTTGCTGGCTGACCGGGCATAGCCAGGCATCGCTCGACGCCGAACTGGCGAAGGGAACAAGTTTCGAGGATTTCTTTGCAAGGGCGCCGGCGATGAACGCGTCGCGCGAGCTGATCACCGGCGTCGTCTGCGGCGTCCGCGTCGAAAATGTCGAGGAGCCGGTGATGCGCGAGATCCGCTATCTCGACAAGCTGGTCGACGAACTCGCCAAGGGCAAGGCGATGGAGAAAATCTTGCGCGCGGCGGCCGCATGACGCTGAAGCGGCGAGACGCGCTAACGCTGGCGGCCGGGGTCGTGCTGGCAGGCGCCGCGAGCGAGCGCGCGTCGGCCTGTAGTCGGAGGCCGCCGGGGCCGTTCAAGGCGAGCAGTGCCGACAAGCGGCGCATGGCCGGCAAGCTAGATGCGCTGCGACTTTATTGGAACGAAGATGCGATCGCAGACTTTTTGCGCGATCATTGCACCGAGCATGTCCAGATCAACATGTTCCTCGACCGTCGGGGCGGCAGTTGGCGCGAGGCGCTGCCGGCGCTCGGTTTGTTTCGTGATCGGTACAAGCGGATCAATTCGGTCCATCCGGGCGTGGTGTTCGATCCATCCTGGCCCTGTCTCTACGCCTTCGTCGAGTTTGAGCCGCCGCCGGTCCCGCCGCCAGGCCCCGACGATGAAATCATATTGTGCGGCGGTGGGCCGGTTTCGACTTTTGCGGTGTCAATGCAGTTCGATACGATGGAACGACCAGGCAAATCGTTGCTCGCCGAAGCCGGACCTATTCTGTCGGGGATCAGTTTTCGCGAGAGTGGGCAATTGAGAAACTGGTTCGCGTCGAACAGTATCTGAGGTTGCGGTTCAGCCGCGCGTTTCCGTTTCGAGCCACGTCCTAAACCGCTGCATCGTATCGCTTTCGGCGCGCGACATCAGGCGGGTGAGCCAATAGCGGCCGGCGTCGATCGTCTGCGCAAAGGGTTGGACGAGGGTCTCGGTCGCGAGTTCGC